>Ga0074199_1000021_pt1 | contig 408029 bp, 450 predicted proteins | sample EPASupsiteSAE347_FD_64528 | JGI IMG/M metagenome (GOLD analysis project Ga0074199, IMG submission 64528) | Bioremediated contaminated groundwater from EPA Superfund site, New Mexico - Sample SAE3-47 | ecosystem: Environmental > Aquatic > Deep subsurface > Groundwater > Contaminated ... | reverse complement strand
AGGACTTTGACAAGTCGCCTGCCTGCTGGCAGTTGGGGCACACGTCGCCCTCGACAATCAACCTGCATTTCTTGCACGCTTTCTGGACCATACAAACACCTTATCCTGAGACCTTCCCCAAGCCGGCAGGGCGCATCGTGAGCGCAATCTTGCTGTTGAGGATGGTGTCCTTCATGCTGACTGTCGCGACCTTTGCGCGGACCCAGTCACCCTTCTTGATTCCCTTCTTGCTCTCGCGTCCGACGAGCATCCCGGTCTTCTTGTCGTATGAGAGGAAGTCGTCCGCAATCTGCGACACGTGGACTAGGCCGTCGATTGGCCCGATGCGCACGAATGCGCCGAACTCCACAATCTCGGTCACTTCGCCCTCGACCACTTCGTTTACTTTGGGAGTGTAGACAAGAGCGTCGAACTCCGCGTCAAAGTACGCAGCGCCGTCGCCCTGGATTATGCGCCCCTCGGACTTGACTTCGGCGTCGGAGATGCTGATGATTACCCCGTGCTCGCGGTGCACAGTGCGCTCGTACTGGTCGCGCAGAATCTTGAGCGCTGCCTCTGAAATCTTCATGCCGAAAAGGTTCGGCGGAATCCTGACTGACTCAGAAAACCTGCAAATGCGGAACATCGTTTCCTCAAACCTCCAATGAATGCCAATTGTTTTTTACTCACCGCTTCGCCACTCGGTGACAAGGTGCGACTTGTCACGCGAATAGATGAGCTGCACCAAGCCAACCTGCTTGAGCCGCTTCATCAGCTTGCGGTCTTCCGTCACCACGGCGACCTTGCCGCGGTGTGCGGTGGCGTACTCGACAATCAAGTCGTCCACCTTCCCCTCTTGGGAAATTATTTCGGCGCCCTCTTTCTTGAGTGCGTCCATTATCGCGTTCACGCGCAGTTGAATCTTGCGCTTCTTTGTCGAAAGCTCGTTTGCGGACTGCTGAAATACTACGAATTCAGCGCTCCCGTCCACGAGCTTTTCTGCCTGCCTGAATATGTCAATGCCCCACTCGAATGGCATCAAAAGCGCGTTCGAGTCCAGGACAATCTTCATCTTGTTTTCCCTTTGTTGCCGATGCAAAAATTTTGTTTTCGCAGCGGGCCCGACGGGATTCGAACCCGCGACATCTTGATTGCTTTTCCACCCACTTGCGAAACTAAAACGGTTGCAAAAAACAAAATCTCGCAAGAAGGAGGATTAAAAGTCAAGCGCTCTAGCCAGACTGAGCTACGGGCCCTCTTAACTTACTAAGATTAGTGCTGAAAAGGAATTAAAAGGGTTTATTTGGCGGGAATATGGCGCGGTTTAATATGCTGCGAAAAAATAACCGTACAGAGGGATTACTTATGAACAGGAACGCAATTTTTTTCGCCATTTTCATCATGCTCTTTTCGGCAACAGTGGCCGCAATAAGCTGCGCACAATCGCCCCAGTCCGACGAGATATACAAAAAGGACCTGGGCTCCTGCGTCCTTGACGGCAACATAAGGCACTGCACATTCACGATTGAATCGGAAATCTGCAACGCCGTGGCGGTTAAGCCTTGCCAAGTCGGCTACGGCAACTCGTACGCATACAACGACAAGAGCATCGTATACAACGAGAGCCTGGTCAGCTGCTACGTCATCCACGATGGGGCGAAGCTTGCGTGCGGCGAGCCGTTCGTGGCAAGCGAGGAGGACTATCCGTGGGGAACGGCCAGGGACATGGCAGTGACGCTTCCTTCCTGCGAGAACGGCGACACGTACCAGGTCGTCACGTCAAGCAATTTCTCAAACCTGAGGGATGGCGTGGTTGAGGACAGCTGGTACTTTACGATGAATAGCATGAACGAGACTCCCGCGTACTCGGAATGGTCTCGGCTGGAAATCAGCGTTCCAAAGGGGACACCCATTTACCATTACTTCCATTCCAAGGCCGCGACAGCGACAAACACCACGGTAAACGGGGTTACAACGTACGTCTTCGAACAGAAGGGCATACTGCCCCTGATAAAGGAGGAAAAAATGCCGGGGGCCGCGGAAGTCATAGACTGGATGGAATACGCCAGCTCGGACGACTTCGGGGCGGTTTCAAGCTGGCTGCAAAGCGGATATGAAGACGCGATAAAGCCAGACGCGTCGGTCATTGCCAAAGCATCGGAGATAGTCGGGAACTCGCAAGGCGGGGAAGCCATAGGAAAGCTGTACGATTGGACGAGGAAAAACATCGAATACAAGAGCGGGACCTCGATGGGATTCCGGCCCAACAGTGCAAGCTACGTGCTGAAAGCAGGGTACGCCAACAGCCAGGACGCCGGCGCGTTGCTTACGGCCCTCCTGAAAAGCAGGGGCTTTGACGCCGAACCCGCAATAGTCGGGTCAAACAAGGCCATGCGGATGGGGACGCTTGACCAATTAAACTACATCATGACAGTTGCACATTACCAGGGCAGGGACATCTGGATGGACGCCACTTGCGCCACATGCCCCTACGGGACAGTCCCGTGGGACAAGCGGGACGTGCCGGTGCTGCGGTTCATGACGCAGAACGCGACCGAAAAAATACCCACAGCCGGCGGGGAACTCAACACGTCAATCCGGATAGGAATCAAGGTGCTCCCAAACGGCACCACGCACATCACCCAGTCAAACGTCCTTATGGACAGGCTCCGCGCTGAAGAATACCGGCAGTATTACGGGGCGTTAAGCAAACAACAGCGCGAGGAGTGGCTAGGTGGGGCGGCAGGCGACTTCTGCAGCAACTTCTCAAACCTCGAATACTCAGGCCTAGATTTGGACAACGGCAAGTTCGAAATAAAAATCAGCCTGGACTGCAGCGGCCTTGCGGTTGTTGATGGCAAGAAAATCACGTTGCCAACATACGAGGGCAACAACATCGGTATGCCGCACTATCTTACCGCAACGGAACGCGTAAACGACTTTGACCTGGGCCCGGCGGTCTACTACGAAGTCGCAATCAACTTCGAGTTCCCGGAAGGCTTTGCGGTCAGGACTGACATTGAGCCGGTCAGCGGCGGGTACGAAAACTACACGAAGACACTCAGCTACGCCAAGCAGGGCAACACGGCCAAGATGGTTTTCAATGCCTACTCCGGCCCGTTCGTCGCAAAGGAAGGCTTTGCAAGCATGAAGGCAGTAAGCACCGCGGTTTTTGACGCGCTGAAACCCATTGAAGCCGTTGCTGTTGACGCGCCTGTTGCGACTCCAGCCAGCACCCAGGCAGACGTACCCAAGACAACGCCAAGCGGCAAGATGGATAGCGCGATGATTGTCGGCATCCTGGCCTTGGTCGCAATCGTTGCCGTCGGCGGGTACTACCTGTTCAATGCAAAGCCCGCAAAGAAAGGCGGGAAAAAGATTAAATCAAGGAAGGGCAAGAAAAAGTAAATCAGCAAAATAGGGAGATGAACACTGTGGCAAAACACGTAATCCTGCTCGGCGCGCCCGGAGTCGGGAAAGGCACGCTCGGCCAGGAAGTTGTCAAGCGCGCCGGCCTTGCATACGTCTCAACAGGAGACATGCTGCGTTCCGAAGTCGCGGCAAAGACCGACCTGGGAAACAAGATTGCGGCAATCCTTGCGGCGGGGGAGCTTGTCAACGACGACCTGGTCAACGAGCTAATCAAGAAGGCGCTTGAGAAGCCGGAATCGCAGAACGGATACATGCTCGACGGCTACCCGCGCACGCTTTACCAGGCCAACACGCTTGAGAGGCTTCCGCAGGGAAAAATAGACATCGTGTTCAACATCGAGCTTCCGACTGAGGAAATCGTGCGAAGAATCTCGTCGCGCCGCAGCTGCCCCAAGTGCAAGGCAGTTTACAATTTGCTTTTCTCAGCTCCGAAGAAGGAAGGAGTCTGCGACAAGTGCGGCACCGGAATTGTGACGCGCTCGGACGACAACCCCGACACCATCCGCAACCGCATCGCAGTCTATGAGAAGAACACCTTGCCCCTTGTCGAGTATTACGAAAAGAAGGGCGTGCTTGTGCGCATCGACTCAAGCGGAAGCGACAACGAGCCGAAGATCAGGCAGATGCTTGAGATAATCGGGAAGTAGGAAAAAAAGGCGCACATGCGCATGCAGGCTGTGGTTCAGTCCGCAAGGAACTTTTCAATCTCGCAGAGGCTTGAAATCCTGCGGATGTCAGCGCCAAGCGGCGGCTCGTCGGCAAGAAGCTTCGTGAATTCTAGGTTACGGTCAAGCAGTATGGCCTCGCAGCCTTCCCTTGTCGCCGGGACGTAATCGCTCTTGTACGAGTCTCCGACGTGCAGTATTTCGCAGGGCTCGACGCCAAGCTCGTCTGCAAGCCGCGCGAACACGCCGTCGTTGGATTTTATCTGGGAGTAGTCGGAATAAACGGAAATCGTGCGCTCGAAGAACCCCTCCAGGCCGTCGACTTTCTTTTTGATGTCAAGGAACATCTTGGGCGTGTTTGAAAATACGACCATCCGCCGCTTTTCCTTCTTGAGTGCCTTGAGCACCGGAAGCGCGTCAGGAAAAACAGTAATCTTGTGCGAAAGGTCCTTGACGACTTTTTCCGGGTCGACTTCGAGGTTGTGGTGCTTTATCCAGAAGCAGATGTCGTACCACTCGCGGCGCTGCATCCCGATGCGGTCGTATTCCGAGCGCATCAGTTCCTTCGCCTGAGCAAGCGGCACGCCGTTCTGCTCGGAATACAGGCGGGGAAGCTCGGAAAACCACAGGTAGAGGTCAAAATCAAGGTCAACGAGCGTGCCGTCGAGGTCGAATGAGATTACCTTCGGTGTCATTGGCATCCGAAAGCACCTTATTGCGAGAGGACTGCGGTGCCGTAGAGGCGCCAGCGCTTCTGCGCCTGCCTCATCACTGCAAGCTTGGATGCGCCGTCGATGCACACGGGCTTTCGGAGCTTGAGCGTTGCGACGTTCTTCTTCTTGTCGGTGACAAAGCCGATGGTGGTGTTCGTGCCGATGCCAAGGACAAGCGGCTCGTCCTTGCCCAGGCCGGCGGGGAATATTTCCATCGTACGCGCAAGCGGGGTAATCTTGATTTTTATCTCGTCCATCAGCACGGGAAGCTTTCCGGGAAGCCCCACGGTGCAGCCCACGAGGGTGTCTGCCTTTGATATTGCCGGGTCGACTTCAAGGCCCATTGCGATGAGCCCGCCGGGAACAGCCTCCTTGAGCTGCTCGGCGCCGGTGTGGAGCGAGACGATTTTTGACTTGAGCTTGATGTAACTGGTTTTTTCCTTTTTCTTCTTCGCAGGCCCGGGAAGGAGTTCGACTTCGTCGCCTACCTTGAAGGAGCCCCTGATTATCGAGCCGCCGACAACCCCGCCGCCAACTTCGGCAATCTTGGTGCCGGGCTTGTTGACGTCAAAGCTGCGTGCGACGTAAAGGATGGGCGAGTCCGAAGGCTCGCGCTTTGGAGTGGGAATGTCCTTTTCGATTGCCTGGATGAGCGCGTCGAGGTTTATCCCCTGGTTTGCGACTATGGGAATAATCTGCGAGTTCTCGTAGGAGGAACCCTTGAGGAACGCCTTGATTTCCTTGTAGTGCTCAAGCGCGCGCTCCTTGCTTACAAGGTCGATTTTGTTCTGCACGATTACGACGTTCTTGATTCCAGCTGCCTCAAGCACCGCAAGGTGCTCAACTGTCTGGGGCATCGGGCACTTTTCTGTTGCCGCGATGAGGAAAAGCGCGCCGTCGATGATTGAGCTTGCGGCAATAACTGTTGCCATGAGAGTCTCGTGGCCTGGCGCGTCCACAAATGAAATCTTTCTCATCCTCTCTGTCTTTCTGTTGCACACCGGACACTCCTGCTTCATCGAAAAGCACTGCGGAGCGCTGCACTTGACGCAGCGGTAGAACGACGCGTCGGCGTAGCCGAGCTTGATCGTGATTCCGCGCTTGAGCTCCTCGCTGTGCGTGTCCGTCCACTTGCCGGTAAGCGCCTGCACGAGGCTGGTCTTGCCGTGGTCGACGTGGCCAATGGTACCTATGTTGATTTCTGCCTGAGCCATTAGAAACAAATTATCGCGCTTCAAGGTTAAAATGGGATGGGGTGCGCAGCTCCCAACGCATTTATCTTTCCTTTCGTGCCAAAGCCATAATATACGTCTTATCCTGTTTCACAGAGGTAATTTCCGATGGCAGCTGATTACGATTCCGAGAAGAAAAGAAAGCTCGACTTGCTTGTGGCAAAGGGCATAAACCCCTACCCGTACACGTTCGACCGCACGCACAAGGCCCAACAGGTCAAGGACAACTACGACGCCTTGGAGGGTAAGGAAGTCTCGGTTGCAGGACGCATAATGCAGATGCGCTCTTTCGGGAAGCTCGTGTTCGCAACGCTTGACGACGTGTCAGGACGAATCCAAGTCTATGCAAGCGAAGCAGACGTGGGAGCGGAGATGCTCAAGTCATTTGAGACTGCTGACCTGGGAGACATCATCGGAGCAACCGGGAAGGTCACCAAGACCAAGAAGGGAGAGATTTCGGTTGCCATCCGGAAATGGGAGATGCTTGCAAAGTCATTGCGCACGCTTCCGGAGAAGTTCCACGGCCTGGAGGACACCGAGACGCGCTACAGGAAACGCTACCTTGACTTGCTGATGAATCCCGACTCGCGAAAGATTGCAATCATGCGCTCCAAGATGGTGAGCGCGATGCGCGCGTACTTTGACAGCAACGAGTTCTTCGAAGTCGAGACCCCGATTCTCCAGCCGCTTTACGGCGGCGCAGCTGCAAGGCCGTTCATCACGCACCACAATGCACTTGACACCGACTTGTACCTGAGGATTGCAAACGAGCTTTACCTCAAGAGGCTCATCGTGGGCGGGCTTGAGCGCGTCTACGAGTTCTCAAAGGACTTCCGCAACGAAGACATCGACTCCACTCACAACCCCGAATTCACGCAGGTCGAGTATTATGCCGCGTACTGGGACTACAACAGCTGCATGCGCTTTACCGAAGGAATACTCGGGCACATTGTGCAAAAAATCCACGGGACAAAGAAAATCCAGTTCCGCGGAAAGGAAATCAGCTTCGAAGCGCCTTTTGCTGTTGTCTCGCTGGTTGGTGCAATCAAGGAAAAGTCTGGCGAGGACGTCCTTAATTGGAATACTGATGCGCAGGCAGTTGCTGCTGCAAAGAAGCACGGGCTTGACGTAAAGATTCCCAACAGGGCGCACGTAATCGACGCTTTGTTTGACAAGTACGTGCAGCCCGAACTAATCCAGCCCACGTTCCTCATAGATTTCCCCGGCTTCATGTGCCCGCTTGCAAAGAAAAAGCGCGGCGACGAGCGCCTGGCAGAAAGGTTCGAACTTTTCATAGGCGGCGGCGAGTGCGGGAACTCGTACTCGGAAATCAACGACCCTGTTTTCCAGAGGCAGAAACTTGAGGAACAAGCAAGGGAACTTGCGGGAGGCGACGACGAGGCGATGCCCCTTGACGAGGACTTCCTCGAGTCTATGGAATACGGCATGCCTCCGACTGGCGGAATGGGAATCGGAATCGACCGCATGGCAATCATTTTGACGGACTCGCCCTCAATCAAGGAAGTCATACTCTTCCCGTCAATGAGGCCGCTTGACTCTGAAAAGAAGGCGCGGGAAAAGGCGGTGCCAAAGGCGGTTGCTGAACAGCGGCAGAAGGAAAAAGAGAAGGCAACAAAAGCGGATTCCAAAAAAACGGATGAGGAACCCAGGAAGGCAAAGCCAGTGGGCTTCGCAGAGGACCTGGACGAGATGCCGTCGATTTGAGCCCGCCTGCGAAACCCAACCATGGCCGCTGGCCGGAATGGGGAAAGTCACTTCTCAAGCATAAACTTCGGAATCCGGATATTCATGCAGTTTTCGCTCATTGAACGGAACCTGCCGCCGTTTTCCTTGCTTGACTGCTGATCCATCTGCGCGATTGCCTCGCGGTGCTCGGAGAACATCTGCTCCAGCGCGGCGAGGGCATTCTCCTTTTGCAGCCGGTCCTTCCGGATTGCCACATGGACATCGTGGATTATCTTCTTGCGGGTGTCAACGAAAAATATCAGGCTTACCTTTGGAAGAAGCGTGCGCGCAAGTTCCGAATGCGCGCTTGAGGCCGCACGAAACTCCTTGTCATTGCCAAGATGGCGTATCAACTGCTGCTCGGAGTCGAAAAGCATCGTCGCAACCTTGGGTTGCGTAATCGGCCCGAAGACGTTATTGCCTTTCAGGCGGTTTATGCGGCCGCATTCAGGCTCCAGAAACTTGGGGTGGGAAAGGTCTGTTGGAGGGCTCTGCCCCGTGCTTGCCATAAGACCAACGTACAGTCCAAACTTATTATTTCTGATTCTTGGACGCGTAGCTGTGGGAAAGGTTCTGGTCTAGCCAGCCCATCAGCTGGTACCCCGCATCGAACCCGATTACTGCAAATGCGTACGCAGGCTCGGAAAGGAACAGCGACACGAGGATTGCGGTAACGTCGAGCAATATCCTGTAGGACAGCAGCTTGCGGAGTGTCTTGTCCTTGATTTGCCCAAGGCTTGCACGGTCCGAAAGCAGCTCGTCCATGTACGCGGCAAGAACGAGCGCGGCAAGCGGGAGGAAATAGGGCATCTTCAACCCGAGTGCAATCGACGCCAGCACGAACGTCAGCATCCCGGCATAGTGGATTGGGTGGTCCTCCTTTCCTGCAAGGACCACCGCGACGATTACCGCAAGGGCGGCCGTCGCAAGCACGGGGCTGTGGGTGAAGATGATTGCGCCGACAAGCCCGTACGCCACGCCGGCCATGTAGCCGTACGCGCTGTGGCGCGAAAGCCTGCGGTCGTCCGCTATGTCGTCAGCCAGCTTGACCAGGCAGCCGCAGAGGATGCAAAGCACGTACGCGAACATGAAAACCACACAGCTCAGAGGAAAGACGAGATGATTATCGGGAAAAGCACGGTCGCGTCGCCCTCGACGTAGGCGGACTTCGCCTTGTCGCTGATTTTGCCCCACGACACCGCCTCGTTGGTGCGCGCGCCGGTCATCGAGCCGTCGTACTGCGTGCCGGTCGAGACGTACACCGCATAGTCAAGTCCGCCGCGCATTATGTTCAGGCCGATTGTGTGGTGCTTTGCAAAGCCGCCGCCAAGTATTATCGCGCCGGTCTTTTTCGCAAAACCGACGTCGGTGCCGATTGCGCGCATGTCCCCGCCGGCATCTATCACCAAGTCGTAGTCCTGGCGGAAGAACGCAAGGTGCATGCCCATCGCCCCGTCTGTTGGCGCGGGAAGGATGACCTTGATTCCGTTCTTGTACGCCCAGTAAACCCACGAGCTCTCGAGCGCCTTGTTGCCCTTGAACTTCTCCGCGATGAACTTTCCGTACTCAAAGACCATCTCGGACGGGGCGATTACCGCGCGGAACCTGCCGTTGGGCCGCCTCTCCTTTTTGGCTTCGAAGATGCGCGAATAGAACTCCATGTCGAGCTTCTCAAGCAGCACGTACCGGTCGTTGGGCACGAGCACGTTGCCTATGCGGTTTACGCCCCGCTTGTGCAGCGCCGCGTCGTCCTCGTTGAACGACCCCAAAAGGAAGGGCTTGCTTATTTTCATTACGTCCTCCTCTACCGAGCCGACTCCGGTGACTACCGCGTCGCAGAACTTGCGTTTGCAAAGTTCCGCAAATAGCTCGCGCATCCCGCCGGAGACCATGTTGGAGGTGAACGTAAGGAAGGTGTACGCGCCGTCCCTCTTCATCGCCGCGACAACGTCGACTGCGCGGCCAAGCTCGCTTGCCTGGAAGCCGCCGGACTTGAGCATCGCGGCGTACCCTGAGAGGGTGGTGCTTGAGGTTACGTTGATGCCTTCTACATTTTTTGCTGCCATGAAACATCACTTGCAATAAGACGGGGTTATTGACAAGGTAAATTGGCCTTGAAAGGACTTAACCGTTGCGATTGCAGCCTAGTCCCGGGAATACACGGTGATCTTATAGACGCGGGGAATCTTTTTTTTGAAGAAATCGGGAGGGTAGTTCCCGGAGGAATACTTGTCCACTGTTCGCTTGACCTCGGTGTCCGACGCTTTGGGGTTGGCCCTGCGCAGCGACAATGCAAGGCGGGAAGTCCCGTCGGGCATGTTCGGATTGTAGTTTATGACGTCATGATTCGACTCCATCAGCCCGAACTGGTGCAGGGGGTGGCCATTCTGTATCTTAGTGATGATGTGGTTGATTGCGTGCCGCACCCTCAAGGAAACCGGCTCGTCGGGAAAAATGTTGTGGTCGTTGGCGTATTTTTCCAATACCTTCAGGTTGTACCGGTCGTTTGCCGCAAGGTCTACCACAAACGTGTTCTGCTCGTCCTTCTTTTCGAACGCCTTGAGCCCCGTTTTTGGAAGGTCCCGTTTAAGTTCCTCGAACAGGTGCTGCCGGCCCGTGAGATGGAAGTCCCTAGGCGCATTGGCCATGAACTGCTTTAGCAAGCCAACGTTTTTTAACTGCCAATGCTGCTAAGGCTGGCTCCACTCTATCTCGTAGTACTCGAACTTGCTGTCTGCAAGCGCGATTCGTTTCACAAGGTAGTGCGTGACCGCGGTCTCGCGGTCGCAGATTGCAAGCATCAGGTCGATGCCGTACTTCTTGGAAGTCTCGATTGCCTTCGCAAGCTCCTGTCCGCCAATCTCCTCCTCCTCGGAAAGCGCAAGCATCGCAAAGCGCGGCCCCGATGTCTTTGGAGTCTCGATGCCTTCCTTTGCGCGGTGGTAGAGGATGAAGTCAACGTCAGTGGGCACCTCGCGCTTGGTGCCGGGGATTGCGAGGATGAAGGTCTTCTTCACCCCGTGGGCAACGCGGATTGCGCGGCTCCACTCGGAGATGAGCATCTTGCTTTCGCGGGGGAACACGTGGATGACGTGCTTGGAGTGCATCCAGTCGTCGTTGGAAAGCGCAGGCGACGCGCCCGGGAGGTATAGCCGGAAGTGGGTGCCGAACTTGAAGCCGGTCTTGAGCACGCAGCCGCGCAGCCGCCAGTCCTCGTAGACTTCGTAAAGCGCAAGGAAATCGCTGCGCCGCTTGGCGGCCTCCTCGATGAGCCTCTTCTCGCCCACATTGAGCACAAGCCCGCAGTGGCGCATCAAGAACAGCGTCTCGTAGGCGTCGAGCTTGAGGAAGCGGCCGTGCTTGCGCGCCTTGTAGGTGCCGAGCTGGCCGAACCAGCCGTTGTCGTAAAGCTGGCCGCCAACCGCGTCGTCGTCGATTACGGTCATCAGGTCGTCGTAGAAGAACAGGCCCTTGGCGGAAATCCCGAACGGCTTGAACTCGTCCGAAGGGTACTTCTTCACGGGATTCCTGCCGTAGTTTTTCTTCGCCTCGGAAAACTCGCGCGCAATAAGGCCGCGGTCGCGCCAGTCCTTGTAGCAGAAGTAGCGTGCGAGGAACTTCTTGGAACGGTCGCACTTGCGCGCGATGTCGTTGAAGGACAGGAGTTTCCCGGACGGCCCCTTGCACTCGGCGTTGCGCACGTCAAGCAAGTATAGTGCTTCCTCTGCCGAAAGCTCGAGCTCGAACTTTCCTTTTTCCTTTTTTTCAATGCCGTAAAAGCTGCGGTCCAGCGCCTGGACCGAGACCAGGTCGCGGACAATCGCTTTCTCGCCGTCGAAATCGAAAACTACGCCCATGAGTTACTACCCGCCAAGAGGCGTTGTGACACGTTTATATCCTTCAGGATTTTTGCTTACTATGGTATGGCAGCTCATAAATTAAACAGGTGCAAAGGCCAGGTCTCGCTCGAGTACGTAATCGTGGTCGGCCTGGTGCTTGCGGCATGCGCGCCCATATGGATTCTTGCGCAGGACCGGATTGCGGACGCGCAGACCGAGCTTGACGCGGCAACCGCGCAGGCGTCGGTTGACGCGCTTGCAGGCGCCGCCGACTGGGCGGCACTGTCGGGATACCCGGCAAGGCGCACCGTGGACATCGAGCTTCCCAAGTCGGTCGAGGCCGCGTCGGTCTCAGGCCGCGAGGTGCGCATCCTTTTCCGCGGCTCCGCGGGCCTCACCGAAGCCTACGGCGTCTCGCACGCAAACCTTTCCGGCACGATACCCATAGGCGGGGTCAAGGTGAGGATGGTGGTCGCCGCAAGCGACTCCCAGCCGGGAAACGTCACAATAGGGCAGGCGAGCTAAACGATGCGCCGAGGCCAGGTAGCCATGGAATTCGTCGCAGCCTGCATGCTGCTCATACTAGTGTGGACCGCGTTCTCTATGCTTTCAGGGGAGTGGAACAGGAGGACGTACGCAGTGGCCGCATCTGCCGACGCGCAGGCGCTTCTTGAAAAAATCCACGCCGAAGCCATCGACGCAAAGGCGGCCGGAAGCGGCTACTCGCACACGTTCGCACTGCCTTCGGCCCTCGCAGGCAACGCCGGCTATTCAGTGGCGCTCTACCCCCTGCAGTCGACCATACAGGTTACGTTCAAGGATTCAAGCGCATCAGAGGTGCTCCCGTTCAGCTCGTTTGGCGGGAACATCGGATGCTGCACCGTGAAAGTGAGCAATGAGAATGGCTACGTCATGTTCTCGTAGTGGTCGCCGCGGGCAGGCGCTGAGCATGGAAATCGTGCTTGCCACGTTCGTGTTCGTGCTAGCCGTCGCAATAATCAACCACGCCTACTCGCGCACGCTCGACGCGGGGCTTTCGGCAATCGGACAGCGGGACGTTGGCACGTACGCGGGGCTCCTGCTGGACTCGGAGGGCCTCCAGCAAGACTGGGACTACGCAAGCCACGACGCCAGGCCAATCAGCATTTCCTCGAACGGCTCAATCAACATCACCAAGGCGGCGAACCTCGTTGCGCTCCTTTACGATGACGATAACGCCACGCTTTCCGCACTCTCTGCAGGGCCGTACAGGATAGGCCTGCGCATAACCGGGCAGGACGGCCTGCCCGTTGTCGCACAGTGCCCCGGCTGCAACTGCGGCACAAGGTGCAACGTCACGCTGGAATACTACCCGCCGCTGTACTCAAGGAACATCTACCCAGTAGAGGGCGCGTACCGGCTCGTGAACGCCAATGGCACCGGCGCGGGGATTGGAAAGGTCCGGCTGCTGTTCTACAGGACGTACGATTAGTTGGTTTGTTTGGAAAAGAAAACCCGGAGCAAAGGAATCGCTTTCGCAATAGATGCGCTGTTTGCGATAGTGGTCATAGCCGCGTTCGCAATAACCGCAGTGCCGGCAAGCCTCGCAGCGCATCACGCCGGCGAAGACGCCGCCGGGGCGGCCTCAAGGCTGTCCGAGACCACGCTCAGAGCGATGTGCCTTGCAACTGTAAGCGAGCTTTCGGCATCGTCTTCGGAGATAGCGGCATTGCACTCCGACGGAAACCTGACTTCCGGCGACTCGGAAATGACTGCGTGCCAGCTTGTCGCCAGGCTGGAGGCGGAAGGCAACAGCTCCACGTTGCGGGCAACTGCAATCGCTTCACAAATAATCGGGCCGCTCACCCCGGAAGCCATGGGCCTTGCGGTTTATGCCGACGGCACGCTAATCTACAACTCGACTTTCGAACCGTCCGCACCAAACACGGAACATGCCTCAACGGCGTTCGTCTATTCATATGGGAAGGCGGGCGTTGCCGCAGACCCCATCGGGCCGGTGAAAATGGAGGCGAGGGCGTGGTGGCCATGAGAAGGGGTTTTGCATACTCGATTGCGGCGCTTGCGCTGGCCCTCGCGGTAGCGCAGGCCGCAATAATATTCTCCTCGGCCCAATCCGGCGCGGCATATGGGCGGAGCACGCAAAAGGATGCCGTCGGGTTCGCAGCGTTCTCCGAAGGCACTGTGGGGCTGCAGTCCGGCCTGCTCCTAAGCTGCGGCCTTGCGGCGGCCGCTGCGAGAGGCTACGAGGAATCCTACAACTCCACGTTCATAAACAAGTCCTGCGTCCTTTCCTCCCTTGCAAGGTACGGCAACGCCACCAACTCTACGTGCCCGGGCGAAGGGTTTGCGCTGATTGAGACCGCGGACAGGGCGTATTCGCTTTCAGGCTGGCAGCAAGGAACCGTGCTGCGCAAGACAGGGACGCTGGGGGCCGCCGTGGCCCTGCAGTCGGTCTACGTGACGGACAACGGCACGCACACGGCTTGCGCTGCAACGGCACTGGTCACGGTTGCCACGATGGACAACGCCACAACCATTGCGCGGGCGTACGCGGCTCAGAGAACCGTTGCAAACGCAGGCCCGTAGGCGGGCTTTTATTTGGCACATCATTAATAGTGCCATACAGGTCAGGTGCAGGAAACTGCGCAAAATCCAAGGCTGGGGGAAGAAGAATTTTGGCTGAGACAGGCGACACGGGTTTCTCCGAAAAGGCCATCGAGACGGTAGTGGACCGGCTCTATGACATCGTCAAGGCAAAGAAGGCCGTGCCGGTGCGCGAAGTCGCAAAGGCCCTCCTGATTTCCGAAGCCCAGACCGAGAAGCTTGCGCGCCTGCTGGAATCCTCCAAGCTCGTGCAGGTAAACTACAACCTCTCGGACACGATAATCACCATTGCAGAGGAAGCCAAGGAAGGCCAGGCGGCTGCCGCAAGCGCCGAAAACCCCTCCGAGCGCGCAATACTGTCAACCTGCGAGGAAGTCGCAAGGGCAAAGTCGCTTTTGGAATACTCCAGGCGGCAGTTGGAACAGCTTTCCAGAAAGCTCGCACAGTCCGCGCCGCAGCAGGCCGCGGCAGTCAAGGCGCAGGACGTCGGCCCTGGCCTGAGGAAGAAGCTTGAGGGCCTGGAATCCGACGCCGCCGAGGCGAAGGCGCACGCAAACGCGACGCTTGCCGCTGCGGCCGCGCTCGAGGAGGCCAGCCAGAAGCTCTCGCAGGTCGCAACAAGGAAGGGTGCACGGCAATGAAGGTCCTAGACTCATACACGGTTGAAAGCGAAGGCATCCCCGCGCTGGTCCAGATTGCGGACGACGAGTCGTTCACGAACATGTACATGCTCCACCGCGCCAAGGTCCGAAAGTCCACCGAGGCGGTGATGGACTTCCTCAAGCAGCGCGTCATCGACGCAGTCAACATAAGCGCGTCGGAGATAGCCAACTTCAGCGCGTGGGAGGCCCTGCGCGCCAACGTCAAGAAGAAGGCCCGCGAGCTGGTGCGGACCGAACTGGGCAACCTCGACCCCAAGGAGGAGGACCTGCTCGTCGGAAAGCTCTTGCAGGAGATGCTTGGGATAAGCGAGCTAGAGTTCTTTTTGTGCGACGAGCAGCTGGAGGAGGTCGTGGTGATTTCCTCGAAGGACCCCGTGTGGGTGTACCACCGCAAGTACGGCTGGCTCAAGACCAACGTCGGCATCTCGACCGAGGAACAAATCAGGAACTACGCATCAATAATGGGAAGGCGCGTTGGCAAGCAGATCACCAACCTCGACCCGCTGATGGACGCGTACCTTCTTTCGGGCCACCGCGTCAACGCCACGCTGTCGCCGGTGTCCGCCAAGGGCAACAGCATCACCATACGCAAGTTCCGCAAGGACCCGTTCACGGTAATCGACTTCATCAACCCCAACCTCAACACCACGTCAGTTGAGGCGCTCGCGTTCATCTGGCTTGCGGTGCAGTACGAGATGAACCTGCTTGTGGGCGGGGGCACTGCAAGCGGGAAGACTTCCTTCCTCAACGCAATCCTTGCGTTCACCCCACCCAACCAGCGCGTGGTCAGCATTGAGGACACGCGCGAGCTTATGCTCCCGACGTACCTGCACTGGACGCCGATGGTCACGAGGCTTCCCAACCCCGAAGGCAAGGGCGGCGTGAGCATGCTTGACCTTGCGGTGAACTCCCTGCGCATGCGGCCCGACCGCATCGTGCTTGGCGAAGTGCGCAGGCAAAGCGAGGCGGAAGTGCTGTTCGAGGCCATGCACACCGGGCACTCTGTATACTCCACGGTCCACGCGGATGACGCCTCGCAGATGAAGGCAAGGCTCATCAGCCCGCCCATCAACCTGCCGGAGCAGTTCCTCTCGGCGATGCACCTCGCCGTTGTGCAGTACAGGCAGCGCAGGACAGGCGTACGCAGGACCACCGAGATTGCCGAGATAATACCCGGCGAGCGGGGGACCAGCTTCAACGTAATATTCCAGTGGAACGCCCAGGACGACACGCTTGAGAAGGTAGACGAGCACATCCGCGTCGACAACGAGATAAAGGCCCGCACAGGCATGAAGCAGAAGGACATCACCGCCGACCTTGAGCAGAAGAAGGCAATCCTGCTTGCCATGTCCGAAGCCGGGATAAGCAAGGTGGACGACGTGGGAATGATATTCGCAAAGTACTACAAGTCGCCCAAGCTCGTGGCGGAAAGCGCGCAGAAGGGCGCAAGGGAGATGCGAAAGCTCCTGTGAAGGTGTAGACATTGGAAAGCAAGACCCCGATGCTGCCGTTTTCGCTGGTGCCGCCGCAGTTCACGCTCGCACTCGCAGCAAAGACGCGGCCCATAGGCACTGCGATTCAGGCATGGGTGCCGATACTGGGCGACGACCTGGTCGGCGCGGGGTACGAAGGCATCGACGCGGACACGTATGCGACCGCGTGCGTGCTCAACGCGTTCACCAACTTCTTCGTCTCGTTCGTGCTTATAGACGTCATGGGCATGCTCACCCTCACGTCGATGCTGGTCCTTGCGGGGATTGCGTCGGTCGCGATAGGCGTCGCAACGCTGGTAACCTGCCTGGTGTTCCCGCAGATAATCGCGGCGCAGAGAAGGCGCGCAATAGACGCCAACATGATAACCGCCACAAGGCAGCTGCTCATCCAGATACGCTCGGGGGTGCCGCTTTTCAACGCGCTCCTTTCGGTGAGCACCGGACACAACAAAGTCTCCGACGAGTTCTACAAGATAGTGGCAAAGCTCAATGCCGGGGTCGCGGAGGCTGATGCGCTCGCGGAGGCATCCGCATCATCGCCATCCCTGCAGTTCCGCAAGGTGGTGTGGCAGCTTTCCAACGCGCTGAAGGTGGGCACCGACGTTGGCCTGGCGCTCGAGGCCACCCTTTCCGAGCTTGAGCTCGAGCAGACCGAGCAGATCAAGAAGTACGCGCAGGAGCTCTCGCCGCTTACCATGATTTACATGATAAGCGCAATCATCGTGCCAAGCCTCGGCGTGACCCTGCTCATAGTCATAGGCTCGCTGCTTTCGTTCCCAATCCCGAAGGCGCTTCTTGTCGCGGTGTTCATAGTGATGATTGGCTTCCAGGCATTCTTCCTTGACTTCGTCTCCTCGCGGAGGCCGGTGGTATAGGCGCATGAAGGCCAGCCGCATAATCATAAGGTCGTCGTACATCCTGCCACGGCAATGGGTGGACGCAATCGGACGCCTACTGGTCAAGGGCGGGTTCAACACCACCAAGCACAGGTACCTCATAGGCCTTGCCATGCTGGGCGCGGCCGTGCTTGGGACGCTGGTGTTCCTCATATGCGCAGTCGTAGTCGACGACATCCGGTTCGCGGCATTCTCAGGGCTGCTCGTGCTAATGGCCGAAATCGGCGGGATATATTTCATCCTCAAGTCAACGGCATACCAGCGAAGCCGGAAGATAGAGAGCGTGCTCCCCGACGCGCTGCGCATAATCTCCGCCAACATGCGCGCAGGCATGACCATAGAGAACGCGCTGTGGTCGGCTGCAAGGCCGGAGTTCGGCCCGTTCCGCGACGAACTGAGCAAGGTGGCCGCGGACACTTTCGGGGGCATGCCGATAGAGGACGCCCTGCTTGCGATGCCAGGGCGAGTCGACTCGCGCCTGCTGGAGCGCTCCATGAACCTGATGGTGGGCGGCCTTCGCCTGGGGGGAAGGATGACCGACCTGCTTGACAGGATTGCTGCGGACATCTCCTCGCGCCAGAACCTGCAGCGCCAAATCGAGACGTCCACGACAACGTACTCGATATTCATAGTGTTCTCCGCGCTCGTGGCCGCGCCGATGCTGTTCGCGGTCTCGACATTCTACTCCGAAATCAACGAGACGACCCTGGCGGGATTCACTTCCGGCATGCAGGTCAACTCCGCCGCCAGCGCGCGCATCTCCTCCTCCGGCCTGCCGATACTAATACCCTCGACGCAGGAGAACCAGATAGGGTTTGCGGACATCCGGCTGTTCTCGCTGGGGGTAATCATCATAATCGCGTTCTTTGCATCCCTGCTCATCGCCCAGATCAAGGAAGGCGAGGCGCACCGCGGCCTTTCGTACGTGCCGATATTCGTGGCCGCCGCGATGGCGGTGTTCATATTCGGGCTCATGGGCCTGGAGATAGTGTTTGCGGGGATAGTGTGAGCGCCTATGCGCGGACGCATCCTTGCTTGAACAGCAATGCATTAAATAAGACGGGAAAGTAATTTTTCCAGAACAATTCAAACGGTGGTATAGTTATGTCAAAAGGGCAGACCGCGCTCGAATACCTTGTAACTTACGGCTGGGCCATACTCGGCATCATAATCATAATGGGCGTGCTCGTCTCCTTCGGAGTGTTCAACCCAAGCAAGTGGGCCAACGTCCGCCAGCAGGGCGGCTTCTCCTCCCTTGCGGTGCTTGACCACAGCGTCGCCGCAGGGACAGGCGGCACGATGAAGATAGCGTTCCAGAACACGCGCGGAAACTCCATAACAATCACCCAGGTGGTCACCATGGCAGGCGGGTGCGGCTGGACCGGCTCGCAGCTGCTCACCGTCGACAACCCCGTGACAATCACCACTGCCGTGTGCAACCAGACTACCGTGACCGGCGCGTCCGTCGGCGGGGCCTACGACTTCTCGGACGTGGCGGTGACGTACACCGACTCCGTGTCGAGCATGGCGCACACCGAACGCGGGTTCATCAAGGGACAGTTCCAGTAGCTGGAAGCCTGCTTGTGTAACCCTCATGGCCAAGGAACGCTTCCCAAAGGAATACCTGGACAAGTATTCCGAAATCCTTGGAAGCGAGTTCGGCAGGTTCATCGCCGCTTTTGACGCCAAGGCCAAAAAGACAATCTGGTGCAACTCGCTCAAGACCACGCCTGCCGAGCTTTGCGAGGAACTGGCCGGCCGCGGCTTTGAACTTTCCCCGCTTGGATTCTCAGAAAACGCGTTCCAGATAGAATCTGGCCCGGAGAGGCCAGGGCAGGACGAGGCATTTGCGCAAGGCCGGTTCAACCTGCAGGAGAAGGCCGCGATGCTTCCTGCGATTGCGCTTGGCGCGATGCCGGGCGAGCGCATACTCGACGCGTTCGCGGCTCCGGGAAACAAGACGCTCCAGCTGTGCTGCCTTTGCAATAACTCCGCAGAAATCACCTGCCTGGAACGCGACCCCACGCGCATAGGCACGCTCAAGTTCAATGCGCGGAAATACGGCATGCAGATTGACGCGAAGAAGCTCGACTTCCAAAAGTTCAAGGACTACGACGGGTTTGGCCGCATCCTCCTTGACGCGCCGTGCAGCTCGGAAGGCATGGCAAGAAAGAGGCTGGATGCTCTCGACGGGTGGAGCGAAAAGAAAGTCAGCAACATGTCCAAGAGGCAGAAGAAGGCGATTGTGCGAGGATTCGACCTGCTCAAGGAAGGAGGCACGCTGGTATATTCTACGTGCTCGCTTTCTCCCGAAGAGGACGAGGAAGTCATCGACCACCTTATTGCAAGCAGGACCGGCGCGAAGGTGGAAAAGGTAAAGCTTCCGGGCGTGAAGGCATCCAACGGCATCCTGAAATACAAGGAAAAGGAATTCGACCCGCAAGTGCAAAATTGCTTGCGGCTCTGGCCGCACGAGTGGGACTGCCAGCCGTTCTTCCTTGCAAAAGTGACCAAAGGAAAATAGGATGAAACGCAAAAAGTCACCCGGTTATCCGAAGCGCATATAACTGTTGTTGCATAAAGTCGTCTTACAAACTTTTACAACAAAAAAGGTCGGTTGCCACATGACAATAGTTGCCCCACAGACGTTTGACGCAGTGCTTTCGGAAAAACGCGAGGAAGTGCCCGGAGTAATCACGATGAGGCTGACGCCTGTAGACGGCCGCAAGCTCTCGTTTGCGCCAGGCCAGTTTGCGATGCTGTGCTTTCCCGAGGAGGCCGACCCGCAGAGGAAGTGCCGCGCATACTCCATCTCGTCCGCACCGCAGGTCACCGACTACGTAGAGGTCACGATTAAGATTGTCAAGGAATGGACAACCCGCATGACTTCCACTCCGATTGGCACCAAGCTGCAGGTCAAGATGCCGTTCGGAAGGTTCGTCCTCGACCCGGCGTGCAAGGACCACGTGTTCATCGCAGGGGGCGTCGGGATCACCCCGTTCGCCGCGATGTCGGCACACCTTGCAGCGACAAAGCCGGAGGGTGTGAAGGCCACGCTATTTTACAGCGCAAAGACCCCGGCCACGCTCATCTTCCGCAAAAAGTTCGAGGACATCGCAAAGGAGTGGCCCGGGCTGAAGCTTGCGTTCACAATCACCGACAAGGAATACGCCGGCACCGACTGGAGCGGCCACCGCGGAAGGCTCGACGCCGAGTTCATCAAGGCGACCCTTGGCGGGATAGAAGGGAAGAAGTTCTACCTTTGCGGCTCCGCGCAGATGATGGGCGGAATCGAGGAAATCCTGGAAGCCATGGGCGTTGCCAAGGAGAACATCCACACCGAAAAGTTCGGCTAGGCGCGGGGCGGAAAAAAGCTTAAAAGAAATAAATAGCGTCAGCGCTTGGCCTTCATCTTCTCGCCGACGAAGCTTATGAGGTCGCGCAGCTTCTTTTCCATAGTGGGGTAGTCCACGAGCTCGTCCAACCCGGTGCGCATAGACTCAATCTCCGGCTTCATCTTGAGGTACTCGCGCTCGAGCTGCTCAAGGCGCGAGGACAGCTCGCCTATTTCCTTCTGCGTGCGGCGCTGGTAGTCAAGCACGAAGTATATGGCCACAACAAGCACGACTATCGAGATTGCGAAAAGACCGAATGCGATTGCGGACATGCCCAAAAGTTCCATTTTACGACCCCTCTATGACCGCCGAAGTCAGGTCCTTGGCCTGCTTTGTGATGCTCTGCATCGCGTTGCGGGTAATCTTCTTCTCCAGGCCGGACTTCGCCACCTGGATGCCCTCGGTCATGGCCGCGGACTCCGCGTGGGCCGACTCGATGCGTCCCGAAAGCTCCGCCACCTTTGCGACAGCGTCCTCGTGCGTCTTCTTGGAAAAATAATACGCGGCCGCAGCCCCGGCTACGGACACGATGAAACAGAATCCCGCAATGTAGAGGTCGTCAGCCATAAGCAATCCTAACCTAGGCGCACGTTCCTACAAGCGGCCTCGCACCGGACTGCCTCATGGAGTACGTCATGAAATTGTACAGGATGTTGACCTGGCTTATCTCGAACGCCCGGCCAGTCGCGGTGTACACGCAGGGGTTGCCGTTCGTAAAGCCGGTCACATAGATGGCCTTCTCCTCGCCTGCGGTGAACACGTGGTACCCGGTGCTGAGGTTGCGCACGTTGCCAGCACCGTCGTCGAACTGTATCTCTGTGATGTTGAACTTGTCCGAGCCGCGGTTTGCCACCATGAGCAGCGCAGTCCCGTTTCCGAGCCTGACTGTGGTGATTGAGAACGGCGTCGCGGTCTTCCAATAGGACTCGGACTCCTTCTCCCTCGACGGGCCGCCTACCTGCGGGAACCAGCCCAGGAGCGCGATGATGACCATCGCTACCAGAAGAACTGCACCGAGGATGACGAGATATTCAGTTGCGCCCTGTCCCTTTGAACGGACCATAGAATCACCTAAACTCATTTACGAATTGGACCATTATGCAAAGAAAAAGGAAAAGGGGAATAAAAAAGTAGGTTTTGGGAAAAACACTCCCTCAAGAGGCAGGCTAGGCTCGGCAGTGGAAGAATGTTGAAAAACCGGGAAGAGCTGAAAAAAGAGAAGAAGAAAAAGAAAAAATGGGGGATGGGTGCTTATGAGCACCGGCCAACGAGCGCCTGTGCGCCCTGCTGGCGAATTCCCGATATTGTCCCCTGGGTGTAGGTGAACGCCACGACCTTGAACTCGAACGAGGTGCCGGTCGCCTTCATATAGCACGGGTTGGTCGAGTTTGATATGGTCGCGGTAATTACCGATTCCTCGCCAGCGTTGAAGTACTGGTTGGGGCTCATTATCACCTGGGTGCTTCCAAAGCCGTCCTGCACCTCGACCGAAGTCAGGTTGAGCTTGTCAGCAAGGCGGTTGGACACCGAGAACGTTATCGTCGTGTTGGCGACTTTGTAGGTGCTTATCGCAAAGGGGCTGGTGCCGGTCCAATACGCCTTGGACTGCTGCTCCTTCGTGGCCCCGCCAAGCGACGGGAACCAGCCGAGCAGGCTGACGATTACAAGAGCGACAAGCAAGACTGCGCCCAAAATGACAAGATACTCGGTAGCACCCTGTCCTCTTCTATTCTGCATCCGAAACCACCTTTAGTATAAATGAACTAAGAAATCAAGAAGCCTAGTTTAAATAGGTTAGCGTACCGGGCGTTTTCCGCTCTAGGCCTAAAAAGGACCATCCTCCTTCGAAGAACGATGCATATTTAAACAGCCAAACAGAAAGCACATAAAATAATTGATGTTAAAAAAAAGGTGACTGTTGATGTCTGAAGCAAAGAGAGGCCAGGGCGCGTTCGAGTACATACTTATGTTGTCAGGAGTCCTCCTAATCGTAATCCTGATCATATTCATCCTGCAGGGAACGCTCGCAGGCACGAACAACACGATGGCTGCACAACAGAACACATTCAACAGCTCGGTATCAATCGACGTCGTGCCACAATACACCCAGTGCCTCGCCGTGACAAGCAGCGCGAACGGAGTGACTGGCGCGCCCTGCTGCCTGCTTAACGGAGCCGCAAGCGTCGCCGCATGCGGGACAAGCTGCACCGGGCTGACCACGACTTGCGGAGGGGCGCTCAACTGCCCGACCAGCAAGTTCGACAGGAAGACCGGAAGATGCGCATAAGCGCCCCTTCCTTTTCCTTCTTTTTATTTTTTTTAAAATTAAACAGCAAAAGAATGGTGATTTGAACATGATGAAACGCGGCCAGGGAGCATTCGAATACATACTCATGCTGTCCGGCGTGCTGCTCATCGTCATACTCATCATCTTCATCCTGCAGGGAACGCTCGCAGGCACGAACAACACGATGGCTGCACAACAGAACACATTCAACAGCTCGGTATCCATAGACATCGTTCCGCAATACACCCGCAACCTGGTGGTGACCAGCGCAACGGGCGGGATAAACGGACCCGCATTCCCATGCTGCGCGCTCAACAACGGCTCGCTGGCTGCGGCGGCAGGACAGTTCAATTCGAACTGCGGAGTCAACGGGCTGGTCATATCCGGATGCAACCGGAACCTTTCCTGCCCCACGAGCAAGTTCGACAGGAAGACCGGAAAATGCGCATAACGCGCCAAACCTGATTTTTATTTATTTTTCAACACTCAAGCAGGACAGGGATTCATGATGAAACGCGGCCAGGGAGCATTCGAATACATACTCATGCTGTCCGGCGTGCTGTTGCTGGTCATACTAATCATATTCCTTCTCCAGGGCACCCTTGCCAGCACGAACACCACGATGGCTGCACAACAGAACACCTACAACAGCTCGGTGACTATAGACATCGTTCCGCAATACATACCCAACCTCACGGTGACGAGGGCAACCGGAGGGGTGAACGGACCCGCGTTCCCATGCTGCGCGCTCAACAACGGCTCGCTGGCATCGGGTGCGACGCCTGGCTTCAACAGCACGTGCGGGGTAAACGGCGGCATCAGGATAACCGCCTGCAACAACACGCTCAACTGCCCGACCAGCAAGTTCGACAGGAAGACCGGAAAATGCGCATAGACGATAATAAATTCAATCGGTGATTTTTTGCAAAGACACGGCCAAGGGGCATTCGAATACATACTCATGCTGTCGGGAGTCCTCCTGGTCGTCGTCCTGATACTCCTGATATTGCAGGGCAGCATATCCAGCTCCAACAACACGCTTTCAGGCAACCAGAACACGTACAGCAACACTGTCGGAATAAAATTCGTTAACCACCGTACCCCGAACCTTTACGTGGCGGAGCCGACCGGCGGAATCAACAACTCGCCGTGCTGCGCAAACCAGGCTGCGGCAGGCGTGCGGTGCGCCGGCCCGTACGGCGCCTCGGCCACGGCGGCATGCACGCCCGCAACGCTTACTTGCACTTCAAAATACTTCAACAACGCCACCGGCACGTGCGGATAACGCACGTGCTTAACCAGGGAAAACCCATTAGCCAGAGCAACTGAGGTTCCAAGGATGCGACGCGGACAGAACTACTACGGCATAATGCTCGTGTGCGTGCTGGTACTCGCGGTCGGCACGATATTCATGCTGGCCCAGGCGCCGCCGTCCATAAACGCCACGCTGTCCCAGTCTCAGAACCGCATCGGCAACGGGACCCTCAAGGGCATAGTGGGCGAGGCGGGCGCGAACCTGCTTGTGCTTTCGCGCACAGGAAACATAGCGCAGAACTCCACGATACCCTGCTGCGCCAACGCGGCACCTGGCGGTTGCGGCAAAGGAGTGGCCAACTGCACTTACTCAAAGGGCCGCGGGCTCGCATGCTTCTCCAAGCTCTTCGACATTGAAAGCGGCTCGTGCGCGCAGTAGGCTTTCAGCCCGGACCACACGGCCATGCGGCGCGCGCTAGAAAGGGTATTAAGCGCAAAAAGACTAAGCGAATACCTATGAAGAACAGGGGCCTTGGTCAGCGCGGGCAGACCTCGACGGAATACATGCTGCTTATTGCGCTTGGCTTGACGGTAGTCATCATCTCGATAGCAATAGCCACGCAGATGAAGGACATGACCGACACGCTACTGGTGCGCGCGCAGATTGAGCGCGACTCGACCATCTCGATGATAGTCCGCTGAACCCCCCCCTGCACAACCCTCTGGGTGGGAAAAGCGCCTTCGCAACGGCCTCAAAACGGTTATTAGAACCGCGGGCATACACCTTGTTTGACAACGGCATGGCTGACATCCTCCTTTTCACATTCGCCGCGGCTTATTGCGCCGCTGCGTGCTTCATTGACCTGAAGAAAAGGGTGATACCCGACTGGCTGACCTACGGCGGGATTGCCGCGGGGCTTTTGGTTGGCGGAATCAACTGCGCTTACCTCGGGATGGCATTCGCAGCCCAATACGCAATCATGCTTGCGGTTTCGCTCCTGCTTGGGTACGCCCTGTTTCTCGTCGGGGCCTGGGCCGGCGGGGACGCGAAGCTGTCATGGGCGTTCGCCGCGCTCTTTGGCGCTGCAGGCCGCGCCGAGGCGCTGCTGCCCGTGACGCTTTTTGCAGCATCGGCGCTTCTTTTCCTTGCCGCCACGTTCCTGGCAAACGCAAAAACAGTCCTGAAGCGGAAAAAGGCGTGCGAAAAAATCATAGTTGAGACTGCTGGAAAGTCCGCCAACGCCGCGGCCGTTGCCGCGCTTTTTGCAGGCGGAATCGCAAACGATTTTGCGCTGGTCGCTGCGGTTTCAGCGGCGTTCCTTCTTGTGAGGCTTCCGGGTTACTCTTGGGCGATGATATTGCTTGTTGCGATTGCGGTGAACGCGGATGCTGCCGCGGTGGCGTTCCCGGCCGCGTTTGCTTTTGCGCTTGCGCTGGGAACGCTTGCAAGGATTGGCTTTGAAATAATCGCCCCGGGCCTTTCCTACAGGGTGGCTGGCAAGGACCTGGAGGAGGGGATGGTCCCGAAGTACACTGTGATTGAAAAGTCCGGCAAGGCCGTGCTGTTCAAGCCGAATTTCGACTTCAAAAGGATTCTCCGGGCTGCAGGCAGGGGAGAAAAGGACGCGGGAAAAATCCTGCGCGATGCGGGGCTTTTGCCTCCTGCAAATGCAAAAATCGTGGCGGAACCGGCGGATGCGGGCGGGCTGGACGGCCGGCAATTGCAGAGGTTAAAAAAGCCAGGATTTGTTAGATGGTTGCAGGTGCAGAGGACCATGGCTTTCGCGCCATTCCTGTGCGCGTGCTTTCTTGCGGCGCTTGCCGGGTCGTTCTGAGGTTAGTCTAGATGCGCGGACAGGTCGGGCTTGAGTTCTTCCTCATACTGGGGTTCTGCCTGGTGATGCTGACGGTACTGATATCCAACTCCGAGCGGCAGCTTGTCGAGAACGAGAGGCTCGACTCCGCGGTGCTTTCGCTTTCCGCGCTAAACTCGGTGTCCAACGCGCTCAACACCGTCGCAATACAGGGAAACGGCGCCAAGATGACTGTGAGCGCATACATACCGCCAAAGACCAAGTGCTTTTTGCTGGCCGGACCGGACCGGCTTTCCTGCGACATAGGCGACGCCTATGGCCGGCGCGTCTACGGCATGCGCATCATGGCCGTCCCGGACACGATAAGCGACGCGTGCTACACGGTATCCGGCTGGATGGACGTGACAGTGAAAAAGGCCGCCGGAAAGGTCGAAATCTCCTGCGAGATGCAGGCATGATTGAAGGTTAGGCTGATGCTTCCTGAAAAAGACAAACGGCGGGCGCAGACTTCGGTAGAGTACATGCTTGCCCTCGCGCTGACCGTCGTGCTCGTTGCCTCGATAATGGTGACCGGCTTCAAGGAGCTTGAACTTGACCTTGCGATTTCGGCCGCAAGGATGGGCGGCACGGACTTCACCGCAGTAAACTCCGGCTACACGCTTGGCAGGGTGGACTTCCGGATAAACGAGAATACGAACACGGTCAAGGTCACGCCGCATTTCTACCTCCACGGGGCGGGCGCGGTGCCGGACGGGGACTTGGCTGGCGCAAGCACGCTGTGCTTTCTGAAGATGCGAAGCGTGTTCCGGCCCGGCGACACGGACGTAAGCGCGGACTACTGCTTTGACGCACCATACAGGAAATACTGCGTGACTCCGGTACTGACCCCGGCATAAGGTGATTGGCATGAAGCTCCTCCCAACGGACGACATTTCAAGGTTCCAGGCGTTTGCGCTGCTTTTCCTGGTGGCACTGCTTGCCTCGACGTTCATAGGCGTTGCGGCGTCCGCGGTCACTGTCGCGCTTTTTGCAGTCCTCTGCTACTTCCTTTCCAGGCCGCTTACGCCTTCGCAGAGGAGGCAGGCCTACGCGCTGTTCTGCGTGTTTTCGCTGTGCGGGGCAGGCGCCCTGGCAGCAGGAAACATGGTCTCCTCGCCCAGCCAGGCGCTCGGGACGATGCCGTTCCTGATTATCGGGTTCCTTGCGCTTTACGTGGTAGTGAAACTGTACGTGGTGGACTGGGATGCGGAGTGCAGGGTCATCGGCTACTCCGAAGGCTACGCGATAGTGGACGTGGCCCCGTCGGTGCTGTCGGCAATCCCGGCAGGGATAATCGCGGTGAAAAGCAGGCCGGTTGCGAAGGGAAAAATGGCGCGCCTGGTCTTTGCGCGCAAGCTGTTCGGCTCCGCGGCAAAACCCGTCGGGCTTGAGACCCACTGATTTTTTCAGATTCCTAAACGCATCGTTGCAGCCTGCGGTTAAATCGCGGCAGGCCCCAAGACAACAATTGTGAAGCCCGCAACCTGCCTCCTGATTTTTGCCGCCTGCTTTCTTGCAATTATACTGAAGGCGCGCAGCGCAGAAATCTCCTGCACCCCGCTTGCAGGCCTGCCGCAGCACGCGCAGGTCGCATCAACCGCAGGATTCGTGTACCGTTACGAAACGGGCGGCGCGATGCTGTGCATGGGCGGGTGCGTGCGGCTCTACGGCTCGGCCGCGCCCAACGCAAGCAGGGCGAACGTAATCGGCGTGTGGACCGGCAGGAAGGACAACTCGATTACGGTGGTGAGGGAAAGCTGGACGCAGCCCAAATCCTGATTTTCTTCTCCGCAGCCACTGTTGCCGGGTTTGCGGGCTACTACGTGCCCCTGCACTTCAACGCGCTCCTGTCCCTTCTGGCCTACGGCATTGCCGACGCCCAGCTTGCGACGGTGTTCGTGTTCTGCCTGACGTTCTCCTGCCTTGCCTGCTCGCTCCTTTCGCTGCGTCCGCGGGACGGCCGCGGGTTGGAGCTTGCGATTGCGGCGGGGTATGCTGCGTGCGCGGCCGCAATCCCGCTGCTGTTCCTTGCGGTGCCGGCAATCTATTCCGCCGCGCGGCCGGTACTGTGGATGGTGCTGCTTTTCTTGTGCTCGGCACTTGTCCTGCGGGACAAAAACCAAAGAGCCGCTGCGCTGACGATGGCTGCAAGCGGGGCGCTCGGGTTCCTCGTGCTCTTCTTCTCCCTTTGCGACAACGCGCTGCTTGCGCTGTTTGCCGGGTTCTTCGGCTTTTCATGGGAAGAGCAGGGCGCACAGGAAGCGCAGGGGCTCGGGTTGCCTGTGCTGCTTGTGCCATTCATAGGAATGCTCCTTGTGATGCTTCCCGCCGCAACGCCTTTCCTAGCCCAGCCGGTGCTTTCGGCTGCGCTCCCGCTTGCAGGTGCCGGCCAGTCGGCCGCGCTTGTTGTCGGGAAGGCACTCTACGACCTGTGCTCGGCTTTCGCAATAGGCCGCGGCAGGTCGCAGGGCTCGGTGATGCTTGCGGATGCGGGGGCGGACATTTCGTCGGTCTTTCTTGGGATTGCGCTGGGCTTTCTTTCGCTTATTTGCGCAATCGCATTCTGCAGGGTCGCGCCAAGGCCGGGCGACAAGGCCAGGAACGCGGCCGCAGCCGCGGGAAAGGCGGCGCTTGCGTGCCTCGTGCTCGTTTCATGCGGCATGTGGGGAGCAGTAATCGCAGCTGCGGCAGCGGCGATATCCGAATACGCATCCAAAGCCGGCACGCACCGCGGCATGTGCCTCGGGTGCCTCTACTGCCCGGCAATACTATACCCGCTGGGGCTTGCGCCGCTGCTTGCCCGGCTTGCCCTGGGGTACTGAAGCTGCGAAGCCGAAAGCCTGCAAAAACCGCAGGGAACACCCTCCGCCTTGGCGACGTACGTTAATCGCACGCCCCCATTCCCAGCCCCTTTCGGCAGTTTTTTATCGTGGCCCGCAATACTTCCTTGCAATGAGGGGACAGATGGCGATTGAGTTCTTCTTTGCAATGGCGCTAGTCTACCTTTCGGTGTCGTGGCTTGTCAACTACCTCAACGCAGGCTACGACTCCGGGCGGTTCCTTGCGCTGCGCGAGGAGAAGCTGATTGCGGCAGAGCTTGCGGGCATCGCAAACAGCGCGTGCGCATTGAACTCAAGCGCGACGATGAACGCGCCGTGCATGACCTACCTTGGAAGGCCCGCGGGATATTACATCTCAAGCGACAGCGGCGGCCGGATTGTGGTCAATTCCTCCCGCGCGCCTGAAGCGGCAGTTGCAAGGCCGGTCTGCAACGTCTACGCGAACATAACCGCATACAACGCGACCTCTGCGGCTTTCGAGCAGCAGCAGATGAGGTGCAACGCAAACACGCTCGAAGGCCCGCAGATCTGCATCCGCGCGTACGGACCGGGAATGGTGGAAATGACGGTGGGGAGGTGCAGCTCATGAAGTGCAAGCGCCGCCGCGCACAGTTCTTCTCCGCAGACTTCGTAGTCGCGACCGTGTCGCTGTGCTTTGCCATAGGCGTCCTCCTGCACTCCGGCCAGCTTTCGCTTGACAGCCTTTCCGGGTACGGCCAGCACGACAACAACGTGGCCGAGACAGTCGCCGCAAGCCTTGCCACTGCGGGCGCTGCGCCAGTCATCCTGGCCAACGCGCCCAACACGTGCTGGGAATACGACAACGGGACGGAATCCACGCCAAGCTGCACGGTAGTGATTGACGGAATGGGCGGCTGCGCTGCGCGGGGCATGGACGTATACTCCGCAAGGAGACTGGTGGCGTGCTCAGCCGGCCCGGCGTGCCTTTTGACTGTAAGGAGCTGCGACGTGGTGCTGCAATGAGACGGGCTTTCGTATTCACTGCCGACGCGCTCTTCGCGCTCATGCTGCTGAGCTCGGTGGCGATGATGTTCTCCATATACTCCACGCAGACGGAGTACGCGTCCAAGACCTCGCTTTTGCAGGCGCTTGCATACGACTACGTTACGCTCAACCAGTCGCCGGCCAACCTCAATGCGTCGGTGTTCAAGGCAAAGACCGGGCTTGACGTGTACACGCTGCAAGAGGCCGTGCCAAGCGGAAGGCAAATCGTGGCCGTCGCAACCAGGTACGGGTACAACTCCTCGTGCAACGCGGTGGACTGCGGCAGAAGCTGCAGGATAACCAAGGGCATGGCAGCGGGGTACGACGGCTACGGATGCCTGCTGAATCAGACGCTCAGCAGGTTCGAGATAACCAAGGTACAGGCGCAGGTGGCTACTCCATGAGGGGACTGTTCTCTTTCGCGGTGGCGATACTCGTTGCGCTGGTGCTGTTCTACTTCGCCGCAAGCGTGCTGTCTATTTCGGAATACCACGCGGCAGGCCAGAAACGGCTCCAGCTGCAGGTCCTCTCGCAGGCGTACAACGAGGCGTCCGCAATCTACGACGAGACAATGCTTGACGCGATATTCGACTCGGCATACGCGTCCGGCACGGCCGCTGCCTGCAACCCTGCGGCGTCCGGAAGCCTTGCGGACGCACTGGCGGCGCGCGCGCAGACTTACGTGGAAAGCACCACGGCCAACCTCACTGCCGCGTTCGACGGCACCGCAAACCCGGCCCCGGACTGGACCGCATCAAGCCTTTCCATACAGCCCGCAGCAAGCATTACCCTGACGCCGTCGTGCTCGGCGGGGCAGAGCCTCTCGATGAGCCGCGCGGCCGCAACAGTGGCGTTCCCGCTCAACGTCACTTCGACCGACCTCGCAACCGGCGCGTTCTTCAGGCCGTTCAACCGCTCCTACGACATCATGGTCAACTACTCGTCGACCAACAATTCGTTCACGGTTCTCGTGAGCCGCGCCGGGGCGGAGCTGCGGTGCATCAACGTGGCCTGCTGAACTCGCAGCCGCACCCACCAAAACGGTTAAATCGGCTCGCAGGCACTAAAGGTTTCGGGGAAAATCACGTGAAACGAAGGCCTGTTACTTTCGCAATACTAGTCATCATAGCGCTGGTAGCAATAGCGATGCTCACCGCGCCCTCGCAGAACGCCGGCTTTTCCGCAAAGGACGCTGTTGACGCAAGCCTCAAGGACGCCCAGCAGTTCGCCGCGCAGAGCTACCCCGGCACCGAGACTTACATCGAGGTCGCGTCGGCATCCAACGCATCCGGCAAATGGAAAGTCGAGATGTTCCTCTCTATCGCCCCGCACTCCAGGTGCCCGGCCATGCAGAAACTATACTACGAGCTGTTCCCGGTGACCTTGCGCAACGAGACCGTGGTCTCTGCAAACTACTGCAACGCCAGGCCCATCAGCGTAGCACCGGACGCCATAGCGGACTCCTACGCGGGCTCGCCTGCGGTAAGGCAGGCCGTGACCGGAGGGTATCTTGCTTGCGCGTTCAGGCTCCCTGTTTCAGACGCACAGGCAGCTTCAAGCTACTGCCCGGCAGTTGACGCGGCGGCAATCGCAGATTTTGCATCCAAGAACTCGCTCCCAAGCGGTACGTGGGTGGCGCAATGGTACAGGCAGTCCTCGGACAGCTATCTCGTTGCGCTTGACTCCTCGGGAAAGGTCCTTGCGGAAAGCAACTACCGCAAAACATAGAGAGCAGACAGCATCACGTTTTGCTTATAGCGCAACCGGATTCCCATCGGCCTGCCGGTTCGCTATGCGCCCGCACCAAGTAGGCGCAAGGGCAGCAATGCAAACCGCCTCGGTTTTTATTTCCAGCCAGCATAGCTTGGTTATGAAGAACCTGCTGCGCGGCCAGACCGCAACCGAGATGGTCCTGATAATCGCAGCCATAGTGCTTGGGGCGACCATCGCAATCATCCTTGCAAGCAACGTGGTATCGGAAACGTCGAACACGATAAGCAACGTCACGATATTCCCGAAATAGCAAAAAGGCGCGCGGGCGCGTTTCAGGATTGCTCGTAGTAGTATTCCCCTGACTTCTTCTGCTCGGAGTCCTTCTGGCTCCCTTCCTTGTTTGCGCGCGGCCTTCCGGTTGCGTCGTCGCGGCGGAAAGTTATCTCGAACGACTTGAGGAACGAGTTCATGCCCTGCCGCATCGCAACTGGTGCGCTTGCGATTCCCTCAACGGAGGGAGTGCCTGAAAATACTACGAGCCGGTCGGAGACCGAGTCAACAAGAATGAGGTCGTGGTCGATTACGAACGCGTTCTTTCCGCTGTCCGCAATCATCCTGCGCATTATCTCGGCAACGCGAAGCCGCTGCTCAACGTCAAGGAACGCCGAAGGCTCGTCAAGCAAATAGATGTCTGCCTTGCGCGAGAGGCAGAGCGCGACGTTGACGCGCTGGAGTTCTCCTCCTGAAAGGCTTTTGACCTGCTTGTCCTCAAGCTCGTCGATTGAAAGCGCGGTGCGAAGCTCGGAAGAGTACACTGCCGCGTCAAACGCGGCATCCGCTGCAAGGTAGTCGCGGACGTTTCCTTCATAGTCCTGGGCAAGGTACTGCGGCTTGTATGAAATCGCCTTCTTGCCTAGGCCCACCTTGCCATCGTCGGATTCGAGCTCGCCTGCAAGCATCTTGATGAACGTGGTCTTTCCGCTTGCGTTGGGGCCGAGGATGCCGATGATTTCGGACTCGTGCACTTTGCCTGCATCCGCAGACATCGCAAAACCCTTGAAGGTCTTCTTGCAAGCAGGGTAGTCGAATGCCACGAGCCCCTTGCTCTGGTTGAGGTGGCTTGCGGTTGAGAACTTGATATGGTGGTCGCGGAAGCGCACGTTCTCCTCAGGCAGGTAGCCTGCGAGGAAGTCGTTGATTCCGTTGCGCGAGCCCTTCAGCTGGGACACTACGCCGTATGCGCCGCGCGAGCCGTAGAGGACGTGCACGTAATCGGAAAGGTAGTCCAGAAGCGCAAGGTCGTGCTCAACTACCACCATCGGCCGCGACTCGGATTTCTTCTTGATTGCCTTTGCGGCCTTGAGCCTCTCGCTCACGTCCAGGTAGGATGATGGCTCGTCAAGGCAGTAGACCTGCGCGTCCTTGCCAAGGCAGCACGCAATCGCAAGCCGCTGGAGTTCTCCGCCTGAAAGCTGTGCGGTCTTTCGGTCAAGGATTGCGGAAAGGTTGAATTGGTTGCAAATTGCTTCGAAATCTGACTTGTTTGGAATGGTTGCGGAAAGAAGCTCGCGTGCTGTTGACTTGCTTGATGCCAGACGGTTGACGTCCTGGAGCTTGTGCGAGAAAGAAATCTTGTTTTCCTTGAGCTTCTGCAAATAACCCTGTATTTCCTGTCCGCGTACTGCAAGCTTGATTTGCTCAAACGACGGCGGGTGGGCGTAGTTGCCCATGTTTGGAGTGAGGCTTCCGCGCATCAGATTGACTGCGGTGCTTTTCCCGATTCCGTTGACTCCGATGATTCCAACTACCGCGTTTTCCTTGGGAAGCAGAAAGCCGAAGAGCCTGAATGTGTTGGCACCGTACTGGTAGCTTGGAGTGTCAAGCTCGCCGACGAGGTTGACTATCTTGATTGCTCCTTCCTGCGCGCGCTTGACGCACAGACCGCAGCCGGTGCAAAGCGCCTCGTCAATGACCGGAAGGCCCTGCTCGTCGAGGCTGATTGCGTCGCGGCCCATGCGAACTTCGGGGCAGGCGCGGGTGCACTCGTAGGCAAGCTGGGGCGAGTCGAACTTCTGCCTGTCGATGACCGCTATGCGGCGCTTTGAGGCCATAACCGTACTAACACTAACTCCTATAATTGAGTAGAATAATACATTTCTTCAAGCCAAGATAAATTAACATTCGCAATAGCACGTGAAACAGCATGAGAATCATCCATTTCGACGAGTCTGAGGGCACGCTCAAGGCCGAGGCGAAGAACCTCGAGGACCTCTGGTACTTGTCGATGATTGTGACGCCGGGCGCAAAGGTAGCCGGCCGCTCTTTTCGCAGGTTCGTCACCGCTGGAGAAGGAGAACGCGCCAAGTCAGGGGAGAAGAAGCCAATCCACGTAGTTGTCGAGGCGGAGCAGATTGAATTTGCCGAGTCCGCAAACAGGCTGCGCGTGACTGGAAAAATCGTCAGCGGAGAGCCTGAGGAGTTCGTGCAGGCAGGCGCATACCACACCATTGACGTGGAAGTGGGAAGCGTAATCACGGTTTCCAAAGAAATCACGGCATTTGACCGCGAGATGATTGATGAGGCCAAGAAGAGCGCGCGTGCAATCAAGGCGGCTATACTTGCGCTTGACGACCGCAAGGCAACATTTTCAGTAATCACCAATTCAGGAATCAGGCACAAAGCCGAAATCGAAAGCGGCGCAAGCAAGCGCGACCTCAAGGGCTTCGACGAGGCCAAGAAGGGGTTTTTCTTCGAGCTTTACACACTACTTTCTGGTGCCGAGGCCGAGGCGCTCATCGTGGCCGGGCCGGGCTTTGCAAAGGACGAGTTCGCAAAGTACGTCAAGGAAAAGGACAGCAAGCTCTTTGCAAAAATCCGCATCGAGCACTCAAGCACCGCAGAGCGCAACGCCGCATCCGAGCTTTTGAAGCTGGGCGCAATCAACAGGCTGATGGAATCGCAGAAGATGCAGGAAGAGTTCGACGCGCTTGAGAACCTCAAGAAGTCAGTTGCAAAGGACGACGGCTATTCCGTCTACGGTCCGAAGGAAGTCGCAAAGGCAGTTGAGTCCGGCGCGGTGTCCGAGCTTTTTGTCCTTGACGAGATTGCACGAAAGGACGCGGCAGCCCAAAAGGCAATCCGCGCGGTGCGCAATGCAGGCGGGAAAATAATCATATTCAACGCCCAGGACGATGCCGGAGCGGAATTCAAGAGCTTCGGGATTGCTGCAATGTTGAGATACAGGACTAATTACGGATAAAGCGGAAAACGCGCAGGCAACCGATTCAACAGCCGCACAAACTACAGAGTCTTTTTCTCCTTGAAAAAGTCAAGGTACGAGTCCGCAAAATGCGACCACAGCTGCGCCGGGTTCTTCACCGGAACAGGCCACTTGCCCGCATCAAGCGCAAACAGCTCAGGACAATAACCTATTGCGGACTCGGAGAACTCCTGTTCGATGGACGACTCTAAAAGTTGCTGCGCAAGGTCGGTCTTGCCGCACAGGTTAAGGAACTTGTATAGGTACGGGTTGTCGCGCGGCCAGCACACGAAGCCGTGGTACTGCGCGTCGTCTTCGAAGCCTTCCGAAAAGTCCTTTCCTGCACGCGCGGGTATTCCGAACACTTTGCCGTTGCGGTAAACCAGGTTCTGCTGCACGCGACTGAAGGCCTTTGACAACTCTGCCCTGCGGAAAAGGTGCGGGACAAGCGAGTATGCCACGATTGAGGCGCTGCAGAAGGAGGAGTCGCGGAGGGCGAACGGGTCTTCCGCAGATGCAATGTGCGCAAGCCGCCCTTCTGCCGAGAAGACTTCGTAGAAGTTGCGCTGGGCAAGCTTGTAAACCCAGTCCAGCTCGTTTTTGCGAGGAAGCGAAAGCCGCGATGCGGTGCGAAGAAGGGCCACCCAGAGCGCGTTGGTTTCAACTAGGACATATCTTGCAGTTGCGGCATCGCGCTGTTCCTCCTGCGTAGTGCCTAACCACGTTCGTGGGATGCGCAGGGGGACGAGAAGTTCCTTTCCATCAACAACAAGCTTCCTGCACGAATCCATCCACGAATAGTTTGCGGGACAGGTCAGCAGGCCGTAGTCAAGCGCAACGGCGTGTTTTTTGCTGCATGCTTGGGCGAGGAACTTCTTGAGGCCGTGCGAGACCGCCTGCGCGACCTGCGTATCGCCTGAGAGTTCATAATACCTGCAGCCGCACAGCAGGCAAAGCAGTGTTGGGTCTAGGCCGTTGCTTGCCTTGTCTCCTTCGTTTCCCACGCGGGTCGGGACGATGCCTGCCGAATCCTGCATCGAAAGCCCGGCAAGGATGAGGCTGCGCACCTTGCCAGGCTCGCAACGGTAGAAGAAGTTGAAGTTGGAATAGAGCGCCTCGAAATCGTCGCGCAGCCACAGCTGGCGGAACCACATCGAACCCGCGTCGAATCCTCGCACGCCTGCGGCTTCGAAGTCGAAGTTGTGCGCGAGGTTGTACATGCGCCACGCAAGCTTCTTTGCCTGTGCTTCGCCCCAGAGGGATTTTGCCGCGGAAAGCTCTCCGGAAAACTTCGTTGCGATTGCAGCCAGGTCGTCGAAATGCTGTGCGGTGGAGATGTTTGCTGCCCCGGGAGCATCAGTCCCTGCAAGGTACGCTGTTGCTGCAAGCGTTGCAGTTGCTTTTTCGTCCAATGCAAGTTCGATTTCGCCGGAGATTCTTGACATGGCCCTCGCAGGTTTTGGAACGTAACCGTTTTGCGCTTTCTTTCTCTCGCCAAACCCTAGCTTGCAGTCCCAGGGCTGCAAAACATCCATGGGGGTTGAGAGCGTTGCGGTGTCGGAGCCGAATTCGACGCAGGCTTGCTTGGTCGTGCACGAAAGGCCGTTGCCGGTTGTTGCAGTTGCGGAAATTTCCTTTGCACAATCAAGGGAGCATGACGGAGAAAGGCTTACGAGTGGGCGGACGAGTATGCACAGGTCTTTGGAAACGCCCTCGGCTGTTGCATCAAGGGCAAACTGTGTAATCAGGGCAGGATGCGCCCCGTGCGAAAGAAGGTAAGTGGTTTCAAGGACTCCTGAACCGGATTTCGATGAGAATGAATAGGAATACGTCGCACCCCATGGAGTTACTTTGACGGATTTTGGTGAAAGCTCAACTGGATTTTTGGAAGCGTCGCAGAGCCCGACTGCATAGGCATCGAGTATCTTATACGGACTGCCTGAAAGGAACGCGCTGAAGCCCTCGCACAAGTAGTCGCGGTTGGGGCAGTAGAGGTTTCCAAGTTTTGCCGAGAATGCCGACCAGCCTGCTTCCGAGGACTTGTTCCGGATTAGTGCGCGTGCGGTGCGAAAGGGGTCTTCGCCATTTTCTGCGCAGGAAAGTTCCTCTACAAGCATTTGCCGGTCCACTGCCCAAATCACGTCTTGTGCGCAATCATCCGGTGACTTTGAACCGGAAGAAAAGCGGCCTGTCGCCGAGTATCTCTATCTTGTTCTCCCGCGCAAGCCAGCCAAGCGCCGCGTAAAGCTCGGAATCCGAAAGCTTGGTCGAGCGCTTGAGCTGGGCGATATTTTGCGGCCCTTGCGTGGACAGTGCGGTCCACACCACGCCGGCCTTGCAGCCGAAGTACTCCTCTACCTTCACAACCATTTGTACAGTCTACCCCTTTTTGTAAAACGATTTTTGATGAGAATGATTCCTTGCTGCGCGCCTGTAACACTCGTGCATCCGCAATACGATGTAGTGCCAGTCAAAGTACGGCGACTGAACGCGCTCGGCCCCGCCCTTGGAAATCCTTGCCCGCAACGCTTGGTCGCAGCAGGACATCGAGATAATCCTTGCAAGGTGGTCGGGCCGCAGCGCAAACTGGGAGGCCATCGGCGCCTTAAATCCGTTCACGCCGTTGCGAATGACTTCGTTCATTCCGCCGTTTGCGCCCACTATTGCAACCGGGCCGGTTGTGCCGTTCTCCTCGCATGCAAGGTCTGCAGCAAGGACTTCAAGCGTGACCAGGCCGAACGGCTCGTAAAGCGAAGGCAGTGCGACCACGTCTGCGGCGCAAAGAAGAGAGCGCTTCGCCGAGTCGGAAAGCCACCCGTTGTGCACGGCAACACTTGACCCGAGGCGCATGTTCTTGATGCGCGCAATCAGCGCGTCGTAATCAGCGCCCGACATGTTGCTGGATATTACAAGCCCGACGTCTTTTTGTCTCAGCGTGTCGAACGCCGCAAGAAGCTCGTCTATTCCCTTCCTGCGTTCCGGCCGCCCTATGAACAGCACGTAACCATTCTTCTTGAAAATGCTGCGAAGCATTTCTTTTCCCTTGAATATGTCCGCAAGGTGCACGTTCTTCCACTGGTCGAGGATTATGCCGTTCGGCAGTCCAGCGCAATAGGCGCCAAGCATTTCCAGGCCGTCGGATTCAAGCAGCAAGAATTCCTCGAACTTCTCGTCGCGCTCCTGCTGTGAGGAAAGCCAGCCTTGCGGCATGCTTGGCGCAAGCTCCTCGCAGATTTGCCTCTTGCGTTCTGAAAGGTTGAAAAGCTCGAACTTCATCTCCGAAATTGAGACGCCCTGGATGAAGTCAGCTGTTGCAAGCGCAGCTGCCTCTATGTCAAGCGGTGCAGAGACTGCATCGGGGTAACCCAACGCGCGGCCGTATTCGCCGGAGTGGAACCTGCACAAAAGCGGCACGTCCAGCTTTTCGCGGCACAAGAACCCTGCTGGGAACGCAAGCCAGTCCTGTGCGTCTATTACGTGGATGTTCGCGTTGAGCTTTCTCTGCATGAAGTCCGCTACGATTGGCGCGTACTTCCAGAACGCGCTGAGCGTGCGGTAGTAGCCGTCCTGCGAGGAGCGCTCGGAGCGTATGCGGTATTTTTCGTAAAGCTCTCCGTGGAACGTGTTGCATTCCTCAACGGGCATCTTTACCTCGAGGAAGTAGCAGGTTATGCCGCCGCGCTCGGCTTTGTGGATTGCAAGTTGCGGATAAGCGGCAGTAAGCTCGGCAAACTTCTGCGCAGGAACCAGGTCGGAAAGCGGGGTTGCCGGGTCGTGCATGCCAAGAACTATCGGCTCGTACTCGGTTTTTTCCTGCGCACGCGCGTCCTTCCACGAGGCCAAAAGTTCCGTTGCAAACCTTGAAAGACCGCCTACTGGGCGCTCCAGCTCGGTAATCAGAAAAAGCGCAGACTTGCTTTCTCTCTCGTGAACGTCCTGTGCGTGTGAGTGTTGGTTCATGCAATCAACGTTTTTTGATTTTCATTTTCCTTTTCAATTGCCGCAGATTCGATGCTTGTGCTTGCAGGTTGAGCAGCAGGAGAGTTGGCAATTTTGCAATCCACCTGGTTCTTGAAGTCGGAGATGATGTTCATGAAGCTGATGAAGTTGTCGTAGGGTCCGGAGTCCTTGTACGGAGAGAAGTAGTTGTGCACCTCGCGGTCGGACATCCCCTTGGTTGAGAGGTACATCAAATGGTCGGAAGTCTGGAGCCTGCGGTACGCCTCCCAGAGCTGACCGTCGTTTGCCTTGCGCAATTTTGGAAGCAGCGACTCCAACTCCGAAAAGCACGCGCGCTGTATCCTGTTGCCTAGCCACGTGCTTGTGTTGCGCTCGGCGTCCGCCCACGAAATCTCGCTTGGCACGCTTATGGTGTCGCTTGGTTCGAAACTTGCGGCTGCTTCGGTGATTGTCGAGAATGACAGGTTGCCGTGCCTGTGCGCCTGCGAGGGCAGGTGCGCAAGGAAATCCAGTATCCCGGTGTCCTTCCAGTGGTGCTCTCCGAACGTCTCGTAGTCCATGAACAGGTTGATGACCTGGCCGGGGGTTGCTGAAAGCCACGTCGCGTACTTGTCAGCTGTAAGCGGCCACTCCTTCCAGGATTTTGCAGAGAAGCGGAAACCGACGTCGTCGGAGAGCTTGTAGTTGCGCATCAAAAGCTTGATGTCTTTGCATCCAGCAGGCCGGTAGACGTAATTGGGAGAGCGCCATCCGAGTATGCGGTCAACGCCTTCTGTGATTATTGCCTTGTAGCCAAGTCCCTCCACAGCTTGTGCGATGCGGTCGGAGTAGATGGCTTCGGTGTTGCGGAAGCTTTGCGGGGAAACGCCCAGCAGGTCGCGAACCAGGTGGTTGTGCATGCGCACCTGCGCCTCGAACTCGGAAAGGTCGGAGTAGAGCGAGGAGAGGGAGTGGTAGAACGTCTCGTCAAGAACATCGACGCGTCCGGTTGCGCAGAGGTTGCGGAAGGATTCCACGACTTCGGGCCGGTATTTTCTTGCCTGCTCAAGGAGCGTGCCGGTGATGCTCAACGAGAACCTGAACTTGCCGCGGTTTTCGTCCAGCAGGTCTTGCAAAATCTTGTTTGTTGGAAGGTAGCACTGGTCGGCTGCCTTGTTGAAGTAGTGCTGGTTCATCCCATTGTCGAAGTATCGCGTGTCGAGGTTTGCTCCGTCGCCGCTTCCGATGCCAAAGTAGGAAAACCGCGAAAGCCTTACGGGCTGGTGCACGTGGAAGCACAGGCAGATTTTTGCCATAATTAAAACATCGCCATCGCGGCTTTTGCCGCAAACCTTGAACGTATCGCCTTTTGGTAAACATCAACAGTCTGTTTTGCAACTTCGTCCCAAGTTATGGACGCAGTCTCCACAATCGAGTTCTCGCGCATCTCCTCGTAAAGGGGACCATATGCCAGTATGGAAAGAATCTTCGAGGCCATCTCGTCTGTGTCCCAGAAGTCCACCTTGAGGCAGTTCTTGACGCGTTCGCTTACCCCCGAAGTCTTGGAGACTATGGTGGGCGTTCCGCTTGCCATTGATTCGAGCGCGACTATGCCGAACGGCTCGGAGACGCTTGGGAGCACAAGGACGTCGCTTGTGCATAGAATCCGCTTGAGCTGGTCGTCGGAGACGTAGCCGAGGAACGTCACGCTCCCGCTGATTCCCAAGTCGAACGCCATCTCCACAAGCTTTGGCAGAAGGTCGCCTTTCCCGCTCACGAGGAACTTTACGCGTTTGTCCTTTGAAAGCACCTTCTGCGCTGCGCGCAGGAAAAATTCCACGCCCTTCTGCACCGAGAGCCTGCCGTGGTAGAGCACTACCATGGCATTCTTGCCGTCGGGGCCCCGCATGGCCACCCTGTGCTTTGGAAACTTGGAGGAATCTATTGCATTGTAGACCACGTTGACTTTGCTGGGGCTTGCGCCGAACTTGTCAAACAGAAGCTGCGCGCTTCGCCTGCTCACCGTGATTACCTGGTCGGAGTTGCACACCATTTCCTTTTCCACTCCAAGGATCCAGTCAAAAGGCCACAAGTCCGCAGTGCGGTCGTACTCGGTGCTGTGCACTGTTGAGACTAATGGAAGGCTGGTGCGTGCGCGAAGGGCGATGCCGGCTTTTGCCGAAATCCAGTCGTGCACGTGGACAACGTCATAGGGCTTTTGGCGGTGCTTCTTCTCTACAAGCAATGCGGCAAGGTGGTTGTACACCCCGACTGCCTCGAAGAAACCCATGTCGTAGGACTTGGACTGACCCGGAGACTTTGCAAGCTCGGCAAGCCGTTTTGCATTGAACTGGAGTTGTGTTGATGCGCCGCCGTAACCGCTGTAGGTTATGGGCAAAATGTCAAGCTGCATCTCGCTTGGCTTGAGCAGGTTCCAGTCCGCTTGGTAGATGTTGAGCCACGGCTGGTGGATGTCATAGCTTGTCTTTGGCATGAAGAAGTCGATTTCAACGCCCAGTGCGGAAAGCGCGCGGGTCAGCTCGAAGCAGTGCGTCCCAAGGCCGCCGCTGACAAAGGGCGGGAATTCCCAGCCAAGCATTGCAACGCGAAGACCTGACACGTAATCACGGTTTGAAAACACGCCCATGGAATCAGCTATGGGCTAAAAAACCAAAAACCCTAATCCGACACCGTTTTCCATCCGAATTCAGGACGGACTACCCCGTAGGAATAGCGCACAGGCCGCTTAAATAGGTGTTGAAAATAACAAAAACCGGAGGAAAAAGCCCTGAAAATTGGTTTTGAAATACCTTTCAAAAACAAGGAATTTGTGGCAAAAAAGGAAGAATAAGGCGCGTTTTTACAAAAGGAGGAAGATTTGTCGTCAATTTGGTAAAATCAGTCAGGAGAACAAAAAATTAAAAAATACTGGAAGTGCGGTTTGCAAGAAGTAAAAAGCGGCAGATGGGAAAAAAGACGGAAAAGAACGCTTATTTTACCAAAATAAGCGAGAAACAGGCTATTTCTTGCCAATCACGGACATTTGAGCAAGCAAAGCCTCAAGTTGGATGGTTTCGTCTGCGCCCATCACCATGCGGAAGTCGTATTCGCCAATCTTGTCAACCAGCGCGACCTTCTGTTCGTCCGGAATTGGGAGGCCGGTGACTTCGCGGTAAATCGAAATCAGCACATCCTCTCCTGCCAGGCCGTACTTACCCATGATTTCCCAAAGGGTCTTCCGGGCAGTTGAAAAGTCGCCCTTGATTGCAGTTGCAACCATCGCCGCTACTTCCTTGGGCGTTGCACGCGAGGCCACCTTGAAGATGGACTGTGCGGTGACTTTTGCCGAAAGAGAGCACGCACCCTGGAGCACGTTGGCGGCTTTTCTTGCATCGCCTTCGGACACCGCGACAACAGCGTCCTTGACGTCCTTTTCCAGGTGGATGTTTTCGTGCTTTGAGATGTTGTCAACAATCTTTCCTATGTGCTCGTCGGACAGAGGAAGGAAGCGGAACACCGCGCACCTGCTCTGGATGGGCTCGATTACCCTGCTTGAATAGTTGCAGCTGAGTATGAAGCGCGTGTTCTCGGAGTACCTCTCCATGGTGCGCCTGAGCGCCTGCTGGGCTTCAGCTGTGAGCGCGTCAGCTTCGTCGAGGAAAATAATCTTGAAGGGAACGCTTGCAAGGGGGATGGAACGCGCGAAGTCCTTGATTTTGCCCCGCACGATGTCGATTCCACGCTCGTCGCTTGCGTTCAGCTCCAGGAAGCACTCCTTGTACGCCTCGCCGTAAAGCTCGTGGGCAAGCGCAAGCACGCAGGTGGTCTTGCCTATCCCCGCCCGGCCTGCAAAGAGCATGTGCGGCATCTCCTTGGCCTGCACATAGGAATCAAGGCGGGCAACGATGTGCTCCTGGCCGATGACATCAGACAGCTTCTTGGGCCGGTACTTCTCAATCCACGGCTCGTAGTCCGCCTTGGTCTTTTCGGCCTTTGCCGGTTCCGCTTCCTTGAGAGTCATTTTCTTGCACCGCAATAAAAGTAAAATCAGACAGAACTGTTTTCGCTCGGAAACTTAATAATCCGAGCGTGACAAATGCAATCGCCGCCCAAGCGGCAAAACCATCAAGGTGATTCAAGATGCAGGCTACTGACCCGGACGTGCTAATCTCCACTACGGAAGAAATCCCCGGAATCAAGACCAAGAAGTACGTGGGCGTGGTGTGGGCATCAAGCGCACGCACGCTGGACACCGCAAGCGAAATCGCCGCGATGCTCAAAAGCATCGGAGGCGGCGACCTTCCCGCTTTCCGCAAGCTGCTCAACGAGGCAAGGCACTCCGTCCTGCACGAACTTGCGGCAACCGCCAAGGCCCGCGGGGCCAACGCAATCGTGGGAGTGAGGATGGAAAGCGCAAGCATAGTCGGCGGGACAATAGACGTCTACGCATACGGCACTGCGGTTGTTGTCGAGAAGGAAAGTAAGAAATAACATCGAAAAGCCCTATGGACGGACATTACGCATGGCAAAGGTCCCAAAAGCCCCGAAGGAGCCCGAAAACCAAGACCCGAAGATAACGTTCATAGTCGCAGACTTGGGGACGGGAATGTTCGTCAGGCCGCGCGCGGGCCAGCACCTTGAAAAGATCAAGGAGGAAATATCGCGAGTAAGGCCAACGCACATCATAATCGGCAACGCGGTTGGCGGGCAATTCGATACAATTAGGCACTGCATCCACCTGGGGAGCATAAACAACGTCTGGGACGCCATCAGGGGCTCCTACGCAACCATTTCCGGGGCGCACCTTGCCGAACGCGACATGCACACCCTCGAGGAGATAATAAGGTCCAAGATGGAATTCTCATTCGGGCCCAAAGACGGGGAAAAAGCGCGGGAAAATGCGCACGGGATGGCGGAAAAGATTGCGCGGGAAACATTGCCGCTCCTTCAGAAAGCCGGTGCAAAACCAGCCAAGAGCGGCGAGGGCAAGTTTGCATTTGTCAGCCCCGCGTCCAAAAACGAGCTTTTGTCCTGCTCGTTTGGCAGGATGCACCCGAACGTAGTCGAGATAATCAAGAGCCACGTCTATGGCAACCGCAAGGCATACGAAAAGGAGTTCGGTTACGGCAAGTCGATGAAGGACTTTCCGACTTTTGTAGAGGACGTAATTGATTCGCTTGGAACCATAGGCGAAAGGAACAGCCTGACAATAGAAAAGGACCGGCGGCCGTCCCTGAACAAGAACCGCTTTGAAAAACTGGGCCTTGGGTGGTACTCGGATGCCATAGGCCACAGCGCGGTTGCGGCCGCAGGACGCCCGGATGCCAAGGTGATTGTCCTCCTCAATGAACACGCGCTCAACTCAGGAATGGCCGGAAGCATCGGCGAGAACATCAGGCGCATGACACTGTACCCGGTCAAGAAGAGCGGAATACCGTTCCAGCTGGTTGACCTGTGCGAAGGATGCACAATAAGGGGAGAAAAACTGAAAATCGAGCCGCCGGAAGCGCCGTGGCGCCTAAAATAGGCCGGGCGTTGAAAAGAACAGAAAATAAGAAAGAGGAAAAAGAAGGAAATTATGCCGCCTTGTAGGCAGTCCTCTTTGCGGGAGTGCCCCAGCAGGTCTTGCAGATTATGTGGCGCTCGCCCTTGACGCGCCTGCGCGAGAGCTTGCTGGACTTCGTGCAGTCGTGGCAGACCTTGCGCTTGCACTGGCCGCAGATTTCAAGGAGGTGCGCCTCGCGGCCGCACTTTTCACACTTTTTGGAAGCAACTGGACGGACTATACAAATACACCCTTGTAACACATTATTCATTGAACGGCCTAAACGCCTTCAAAATGAGTATATTGTCTTTTGCAAAGAAAATTAATAAAGTTGCTTGGGAGGGCGAATTTGCCCCAAAAGCAGGCTGGAAGCCAAAAACGGTAAAAAAAGCGGTTGTTAGTCCAAAATGGCAAAAAAAACAAAAACAATGGCAAAGGTCTTTTTCCTCACCTACGGCTGCACGTTCAACGCAGCAGACACCGACGCCTTGAAGGCCGCAGTTGGAAGAAAATACGAAATAACGGACTCCGAAGCCAAGGCGGACGTTGTCGTGATGAACACCTGCTCGGTCAAGGACTCCACCCAGGAAAAAATCCTGTTCAAGGCAAGGCAACTCGACGCGCAGGGAAAGCGGCTCGTGGTCACGGGCTGCCTTGCGCAGGTCTCGCCCGAACTCATCGAAAAGGCCGTTCCCCAGGCAAGCATTGTGGGCGTGTGGTCGAACGCGAGGATGGTTGATGCAATCGGAAAGGCGTTGGAAGGAAAAAGAACGGTCCAAACCAAAAAAACGGAAACCCTTCCCTTCAACGTCTCAGTCGACGGCATCTTCGCACGCGTGCAAATCAGCCGCGGGTGCCTCGGACAATGCACATACTGTTCGACAAAGATTGCGCGCGGCCACCTGCAGAGCTTTCCGCAGGACGAAATAGTGGACGCAGCCAGGGCCGCGGTTGCGCGCGGGGCAAAGGAAATCCAGCTTACAAGCCAGGACACTGCCGGTTATGGTTTTGATTTTTCGGGAAGTGAAAAGGACGGTAAGTATAATCTCGCAACCCTAGTCCAAGCCATCTCCTCAATTCCCGGAAGATTCCGCGTTCGCATCGGCATGGGAAACCCCGAGCACTTCTGGAAGATACGCAAGGAGCTTGCAAAAGTGATTTGCTCAACGGATAAAACCTACAGGTTCCTCCACATCCCGGTGCAGAGCGGAAGCGACGCGGTGCTGGAGGCCATGGGCAGGCGATATACTTCAAACGATTATGCAAAGCTCGTCGGTTTCCTCCACGAAAACATTCCCGACCTGACTGTTGAGACGGACGTGATTGTGGGATTCCCGACCGAAACGCAAAAGGACTTCGAGGCCACGCTTGCGCTGATGGAAAGCACGCGGCCGCAGATTACCAACATCTCCAAATACAGCCCGAGACCAATGACGCTTGCGGCAAAGATGAAACAAATCGACAGGAAAACAGTCAATGAACGCAGCACGAAGATGAACGTCGTCTGTCGCAGGATTGCGCTTGAGGAGAACGGAAAGCTCGTTGGAAAAACCTACGACGCGCTGGTTTCGGAAAAGAAGGCCGGAGGTTTTTCGGCAAGGATGCCCAACTACAAGACTGCGCTTTTGAAACGAGCTGCCATTGGCTCATTTATTACCGTGCGGACTACTGGTTACGGCCAATGCTACCTGAAGGCAAGTGTTGCGAGGGCAGGAAAATGAGAAGCAAAACACGCGCAGCGCAAACTCCCGCAATAGTAAAACTTGCAATCGCAGTGGCGGTGCTGGCAGTCTTCCTTATTTTCCTGAATTTGACCTCGAAAAATGATACTGCCCCGACCGGCTTGCCGAACGCAATGACGCCGTCTTTGGCGCCATCCGCAACAGTTCCGACAAGTACGCCTATTGACTGCGTCACTTCGGTAGAGGAAAGGACCGTGCGCGGAAGCTCGATGACGGGCCTGCTTTCAGACGGGGACACAGTGAGCGTGCAGTTCGGGTACTATGGGTGCAACGCGCCGCAAAAAGGCGACGTTGCTCTCGTGCACTTTGCAGGCGATGCGAACCCGCTAATCAAAATCGTGAAAGCGACGCCCGGCGACTCGTTCTCGCTTTCGGAGGCGGGCTGCGGCTGGAAAATAATAGTCAACGGCCAAGCGCTGCGGAACGCCAACGGGGCGGAATACTGCATTGGATACTCGGGATACCGGATGCTCTTGCTGTACGTGCAAAGCTACGACGGCATAATCCCGCAGGACGCCTACCTAGTCCTGGGCAACCTTGTGGCCGGCTCAACGGACAGCACGCGCTTTGGCCTGACCAGCAGGGGAAGCCTCCTTGGAAAGGTAGAAATGCAATCCAGGATTGCCTAGGACGGCCAGTTGCAAAGGGCAGGTAGAAGACGGCAAAGCACAACGGGTTTTAAACCCGCAAACCAAGAGTCTTTATCCAGTTTTACGGGCGAAAAATGCATGAAGAGGATTGCGGGTATTTTCAACAAGACGTTCGAGGCATACGGCAGGAACTTCAAGACGATTTCATTCTTCTCGATACCCTTCCTGATTTCCTTCCCTGTTGCGCTGTTTTTGTCCAACTATGCGGCAATGGGCTCGATTTTCATGCGGCTGGACAGCATCAAGTGGGACATGACGCCGCTTGACCTGGGCATAGTAATCATACTCCCGATAGTATCCATGCTTTTGTTCTCGTTCGCGCTGGTGGCAATCAACATGATAATCACGAGCCAGCGCTCGATGAACAAGATTGCGTTCTACGAGATGGAAAAAATCGAGCAGAGAACGTACCACCTGTTCGAGGTGTTCCTTGCCGCGTTCGCGCTCACGTTCATAGCAGACGTCGTGCTTTACCAGTACGGGCTGCACCAGACCGTCGGCGCGCTGGTTGCAGCGCTCGTCGCGCTCGCAATACTGTTCGTGCCGCAGGCGATAGTGGTTGACGGCTTCAAGGGCTGGACTGCAATAAGGAAGAGCGTCTCCACGGTAATACACAGGTTCTCGTATGTAGTCCTGTTCCTCGCCGTCTCCGCGGTGCTCATCCTGCTCAACGACTTGATTTTCCTCAACATCTCCGCAGACCAGGCAATATTCGCCTACGGCCGCTACGCGGCCATCGTCATCAACGCGCTCGTGCTGATGCCGTTCCTTGAGGTGTTCAAGGTGCAGGTCTACCTGAGCAAGTACACGATACTTGACTGAAATCGACGAAGTGCCGTTCGGTCATTTTTATTGCCCCTAGCTTTGCGAAAGCAATAAAACCAGCCGGCCCAATTAGGATTAGCCCGCCAACAACAGATTTTGCAGTTTGGAAGCAATCACCATGGAAACAGTAATGATTATCACAGAAAAGCCGCGAGTTGCCGAGAAGATGGCTACGGCACTAGCGGAAGGCCCGATTAAGCAGTCTGCGGGCGCCGGAGTCAAATCATACGAGATTGCCAGGGGCGGAAAGAAAATCCTGATTGCGCCAGCAGTAGGCCATGTCTATTCACTCAAGCAAAAGGAAGCCGGCGGCCGCTATCCGGTGTTTGATATCGAGTGGGTGCCCGCATCCGAGTCCAGCGAGTCAGCCGCATTCACCAAGAAGTACCTTGAGTCAATCAAGAAGCTTGCAAAAGGCGCCGACTCCGTTGTGAATGCCTGCGACTGGGACATCGAAGGAAGCCTGATTGGAGGCAACATCATCCGCTATGCGGTCAAGAAGCCCGCAAAGAGGATGCTTTTTTCCACGCTTACAAAGGAAGACCTGGTTGAGGCGTATTCCGACCTCCACGCGCTTGACACCCCGCAGATAGACGCGGGCGAGGCAAGGCACTACCTGGACTGGTACTGGGGTATCAACACGTCGCGCGCACTCATGTCGGCAATCAAGAAGGCCGGCATATTCCGCATCATGAGCATAGGAAGGGTGCAGGGGCCTGCCCTTGCAATCCTTGCGCAGCGCGAGCTTGAGATACAGAAGTTCGTGCCAGAGCCGTACTGGAACATCACTGCGGTGCTGAAGGGAGTGGAATTTGCCTGCAACGAAGGCAACATCAAGGACGAGCAGAAGGCAAAGCAGATTGCGGATGCCGTTGCCAAGGCCGCAAAGGACAAAGCACTGGTGGAGAAGGTCGAGGAGAAGGAGTTCGCGCAGAACCCGCCGTTCCCGTTCGACTTGACCTCGATGGAAATCGAGGCCTACCGCGCATTCGGCTTCAAGCCGTCGATGACTCTTTCACTTGCGCAGGACCTTTACGAGGCCGCGCTCATCAGCTACCCGCGCACATCGTCGCAGAAGCTCTCTTCAAAGCTCAACTTGAAAAAAATCATCACAGACATCGGCAAGAATCCTGTTTATTCCGAACTTTCAGCAAAGCTCGTGTCAAAGGGCAAGTTCGTCCCCCGCGAGGGCGAAAAGGACGACGCCGCGCACCCGGCAATCCACCCGACCGGAATGGTTCCAAACGGTTTGAACCCGTACCAGGCAAAGCTTTACGACCTGATTGTACGCAGGTTCCTCTCCTGCTTTGCAGAGCCCGCAAAGAGGGCGCGCATGAACGTTGGAGCCAAAATCGGCGACGTTACGTTCGGAGCCGGAGGCTCGCGAACAGTCGAAAAGGGCTGGTTCGAGTTCTACGGAAAATATGTGGATTTGGAGGAGGAAGTGCTTCCCAAGTTCGAGGTAGGCGAGCGCGTCCCTGTTGACAAGCACGAGCTTGAAAAGAAGATGACCAAGCCACCCAAGCGCTACACCGAAGCATCCTTGGTCAAGAAGCTTGAGGACGAGGATTTGGGCACCAAGGCAACTCGCTCGGAAATAGTGGAGACGCTGTTCAGGCGCGGTTACGTTTCAGGAAAAAGCATCGAAGTTTCCGCGCTCGGCCTTTCGGTTTACGAGACGCTCACAAAGCACGTTGATGAAATCCTTTCCGAGCAGCTGACGCGCGACTTTGAAAAGGAGATGGAGGACATCCAGGCCGGAAAGATTACCAAGGAAAAGGTTATTTCCGAGGGCAAGACCGCGCTTGAAAAGATTCTTGAAAAGTTCCGCACCAAGGAAGAAAGCATCGGCAAGGAGCTTGTTGATGCGTTGAAGCAGACGCAGAAGGAAGAAAGCGTGCTCGGCCCGTGCGCTGTGTGCGCAAAGGAAGGCCGCACCGGACAGCTCCAGATACGCAAGTCGCGCTTTGGCCTGTTCGTGGGCTGCGGCGCGTACCCGGCCTGCAGGAACCTCTACCCGCTTCCCAAGATGGCGCTCATAAAAAACGCGGAAAAAATATGCCCCGAGTGCGGCACGCCAATCGTAACGGTCATCCGCAAGGGCAAAAGGCCGTTCAACATGTGCATTGACACCAAGTGCAAGACCAAGGAGTCTTGGGGAAAGAAGACGTACACAGTGAACAACTCAGACGGCACGGTTGTGGAGAACAAGGCAGATGAGGCTGACGCGACCAACTCGCAAACTGCAGGTGCGGCCCAGAAACCGACTGTTGCCACTCCGAAGGCCAAGACTGCAAGAAAACCCGCTGCGAAAAAGCCAACAGCAGCAAAGCCCGCGGCGAAAACGCCGAAGGCAAAAGCAAAGTAGGAGCAAGCGCAAGGCAAAAAGGGTAAAAGCTGAACTACGATGCCCAATACTACAATCTACCTTATCCGCCACGCCGAGACTGTCGGCAACGCAGAGCACATCATCCAGGGCCAGACCATGGGCGGCAAGCTGTCCAAGCACGGCGAGCGCCAGGCCCAAGAGCTTGCAAAGTGGGCCTCGACAAAGGACATTGCCGCAGTATACGCTAGCACCCTTTCCCGCGCAGTCGAGACTTCAAGAATCGCATTCCCAAACCACAAACCGGTATTTATGGATGAATTGATGGAGCAGGACGCGGGCGAGCTTTCCGGAAAGACCTCCGAGGAGGCGTTCAAGATATTCCACAAGATGAACCTGTCCGGAGCGCGCGAGCCAGAACGCACAATCGATTATTACTTACTGCGCTATGGACACGAGCTTTCGGGCGAGTCGTCAAAGGACGTGCAGGAGCGCGGAATGAAGGCGATTGGGGAAATCGCGAAGGCAAATCCCGGAAAGGCCATTGCGGTTGTGTCGCACGGCAACCTCATCAAGTGCGTGCTGTGCGCAATAAACGGAGACGCGCTTTCGTACGAGAACTTCAAGAAAATGATACAGAACAACTGCTGCATAAACACCATTGAGTTTGGGCCCGACGGCCCAAGCGTAGTGGCTATAAACGATACCCGCCACCTAGATTTCGTTGCAAAATGAAAATCGCACTCGACGCATCCAAGACCGCCCAGCAGAACGCGGCGGAGTACTACTCCAAGGCAAGCAAGCTGCGAGCGAAGGCCGACGGAGCGAAGAAGGCCCTTGAGGATACGCTCAAGCTCATCGCAAGCGAAGAGCGGCGAGAGCTTTACAGGAAGCCGGAGGACGAGGCCGCTTCCAAGAAGAAGTTCCGCATAAGGCGCGACCTGGAGTGGTTCGAGAAATACCGCTGGTTCTACACCAGCTCGGGGCTGCTGGTTGTTGCAGGAAGGGACGCCTCGCAGAACGAGCACGTTTTCAATAGGCACGCCGAGAAAACAGACTTGTATTTCCACGCCGACGTCACTGGCGCACCCACCACCATACTCAAGGAAGGAAACTCCGAGAAAGCCACCGAGCAAGACAAGTTGGAAGCTGCGCAGTTTGCGGCGAGCTACTCGTCAGCGTGGAAGAACGGCTTTGGCAGCGTGGACGCTTATTGTGTCCCTGTTGAGAACGTCTCCCGCACCGCAAAGGCAGGAGAGTACGTCTCAAAGGGCGGGTTCATAATCTCAGGAAAGCGCGAATACTTCCGCGGCACCGCCCTTGGCCTGCGCATCGGCCTGGACGAAAAGGACAGGGTGGTTGCGGTCCCGAAAACATCAACCCGCACGCTCAAGAACGCAGTTGGAATACTCCCTTCTGGCACCAAGGAAAAAGGAATGGTTGCAAAGGAGATTATGGCGCGTCTTGGAACGGACAACCTTGACGACCTGCTTTTGGTAATCCCTGCGGGCAAGTCCGAAGTGGAACGCGCAACAAGGACCGCCCCAAAGGCTTAACGGCTGTTGAGGCCGGACTAGCCAACCGAACCGATTATCCGATTATTTAAACAGATTCGACACTACATAATTTCAAGCCAAGATTACCCTTTTTCCCACTCTAATTTCAGATGATGCTTTATGGACGAAAAGACCGTTGCTGACAAATCCCTCGAGCTCAAGGTAGCCGAGGCCATGCAGATTGACTACGGAAAGCGCGTGGTCAGGATGGATTCCGAGGCGCGAAAGGCGCTTGGCCTGACAACTGGCGACGTCGTTGAAATCAAGGGAAAGAAAATCACGGCTGCAATAGTGCTCCCTTCGCACCCTGCTGACGAGGGTGCGAAGATTATCCGCATGGACGGCCTTTTGCGCCAGAACGCAGGAGTGGGGCTTGGCGACCGCGTGCAAATCCACAAGGCAGAGGTCAAGGAAGCCAAGAAAATCGTGCTCGCGCCGAACCAGCCATCGCGCTACGCACCCGGTTTTGACCAGCTTGTCAAGAAGTACCTGATGGGAAAGCCCCTGCTGCGCGGAGACGTGCTCAGCATCAACCTTTTCGGCACTCCGTTCCCGTTCGCAGTCGCACAGACCCTGCCGCAGGCAATAGTCCTGGTTTCGGAAACTACCGAAGTGCAGCTCCGCGAGGAGCCTGTCAAGGAACTTGGAAAAATCACCACAACTACGTACGAAGACATCGGCGGACTAAAGGACGAGGTCCAGAAAATTCGGGAGATGGTAGAGCTTCCGATGCGCCACCCCGAACTCTTTGAGCGCCTCGGCATAGAACCGCCCAAGGGCGTGTTGATTTACGGAACTCCCGGCGGAGGAAAAACGCTTCTTGCAAAGGCGGTTGCAAACGAAAGCGAAGCCCACTTCATCACAATCAACGGCCCCGAAATAGTATCCAAGTTCGTGGGAGAGGCAGAGGAGAAGCTGCGCAAGATTTTCTCCGAAGCCGAGGAGAACTCGCCGTCAATCATATTCATCGACGAGCTTGACGCGATTGCGCCAAAGCGCGAGGAAGTGACCGGCGAAGTGGAGAAGCGCATCGTGTCCCAGCTGCTCACCCTGATGGACGGGCTGAAGGCACGCGGACAGGTCGTAATCCTTGCCGCAACAAACAGGCCGAACGCAATCGACCCCGCGCTCAGGCGGCCCGGAAGGTTCGACCGCGAGATTGAGATTGGCGTGCCTGACAAGAAGGGCAGGCTTGAAATCATGCAAATCCACACCCGCGGCATGCCCCTTGCCGAGAACGTCAAGCTTGAAGAGATTGCCGCAAAGACGCACGGCTTCATCGGAGCTGACCTGCAGTCGCTGTGCAAGGAAGCAGCAATGAAGGCTCTGCGGCGCATACTTCCAAAAATCAACCTGGAAGACGAGCACATCCCGCAGGAAATCCTTGACGAGCTGCGCGTCACAAAGGACGACTTCGAGGTCGCACAGCACGAAATCACGCCTTCCGCACTTCGCGAAGTCTACATCGAGGTTCCCAACGTAAAGTGGGACTTCATCGGCGGGCTTGTTGATGTCAAGAGGGAACTGCGCGAGGCAGTTGAGCTTCCGCTCAAGAACCCCGAGGCATTCACAAAGTTCGGAATCAGGCCGGTTCGCGGCATTCTTCTTTACGGACCGCCCGGAACCGGAAAGACTTTGCTTGCAAAGGCTGCTGCCACTGAGAGCGAGGCCAACTTCATCGCAGTGCGCGGCCCGGAGCTTCTTTCAAAGTGGGTCGGTGAGAGCGAGAAGGGAATCCGCGAGATTTTCCGCAAGGCCCGGCAGGCTGCGCCCTCAATCGTGTTCTTTGACGAAATCGACGCAATAGCGCCAGGCCGCACTGGAGGCGACTCGGATGGCAGCCGCGTGACTGAAAAAATAGTCAACACATTACTTACCGAGATGGACGGCGTTCAGAACCTAAAAGACGTGGTTGTAATCGCGGCAACCAACAGGCCGGACATCATTGATGCGGCACTGCTTCGACCCGGACGCTTTGACAAGCTCATACAAATCCCGCAGCCGGACGAGCACGCCCGCAGGGACATCCTCAAGGTGCACAGCGCAAAGATGCCGCTTGACAAGGATGTTGACTTGGCGGACCTTGCAAAGAAGACCGAAGGGTATTCCGGTGCCGACTTGGAGGCGTTCTGCCGCGAGGCAGGAATGGAAGCCATGCACGAGAAGGGCGTTGACAAGGTTTCCAAGAGGCACTTCGAGGCAGCGCTTTCGATGAAACGCCCCACCGAGGTCCAGCGCAGGCCGCAGGAAGGCTACGCATAGGTTCAAAGAAACTGAAGTTGGAAGTGAGCAGGCTTGAACATCAAACTTTTTGCACAATGCACGGTGGCGCTGGTTACTGCGTCGCTGCTAGGATACGCGTTCAACTACATCGGAGTTGCCGGCACTGCAATAGACTCGTTCTGGAAGCTCATCGCGTTTGACTTGGGAGCTTCGGTGATTTTCGCATTCGCCTGGCCGCACATCCGCGGAGTGCGCAAGGGCGACGCTCTTGCAACGGACTTGTCGATGGGAAACCTGCGGATGCCCGGAATCAACGTGATGGTCGGCACGTTCGGGATTGGAAACGCGACTGCGTCCGCAAACGGCAGGATTGGCCAGAAGATACGCATCCACCTTGCGGATGGAAGACGCGGCGAGGCCAGGATTTTGGAGTATGCAGGGACTTTCTCGCCTGCACGCGTGCAAATACTTGAGATGGAAAAGCCCGCACACCAGAACATAGTTGAAAACGGCGAAAGGCTGCTCTAGAGTAAAAAGTTTTTATTTTCCTGTTTTTTCAATCCCTACCTGAAGGGCCGTTCGTTGCGCCTTAGCCGGCGAAGCGAAACCGCATCGGGACCGACTTTTGCGCACAACCTAGCATAAGCGACTTCGAGTTCTTTCGGGTCCATCGCCGCGCGCAAGTCCGCCTCGATTAGTATCGCAGGATATGCATAGCGCGAGTTGCCCTTGCACAGGCCGCAAATGGTTTTGCTCGCTGCATCTGCATTGGTGTAATCGGAGAACTCAAGCCTCAGCGGCCGGTCGTACTTGGATGCCTTGACGTAGGTTGTTGCGCAAGTGGTGCGGCACAGGTCGCGGCCAAGGTCCTGGCGCTCGATTTTCACAAGCCCGCTGCGCTCATTCTCCTCAAGTGCCATCGAAAGGAAAGCCGAGTCGTTTGTGGAGGAGAGGAATTTCGCGTGTTCGGAATAGAAATCTGAAAATGCTTCGGATTTTCTCAGCGCGTCAAGGTAGTTGCGGCTCTTGGAGTCCTTGACAACTCCGACAAGAGCGACGCCTGCTGCGCTGCACTCGGCAAAGAGGAAGCGGTATTCAGCAAGGAGCCTTTCGAATCCATCGAACGCAGCCGAGTCCTTGGGCGGCCTGTCTTGGGGGTTTGGAAAGATGCTGCCGTCAAGGAAGACCATCGACGGCGAGAAGAGCTTGATTGACTCGCGTGCGCGCGCAATCTCTGAGCGCAGCCGGATTATGGAGTCGCGCTGCATCGTGTCGGACTCGTCGAACGAATCAAGGAGGGCAGTCTCGAAACCATCCAATCCTGAGGGATGGTTTGCCTTGCGCGATACCTTGCCATTTTCGTATCCGAATGCGGTGCACACCGCGCGGAAAAGCACAAGCTCGCAGGACTGGTAGGTCTCGGAAACGATGCCTCCGTCAATTGCAGCGATTGCTCCGGTAAAGCCTGCGTTCGGAGGGCAGGGAACTTTGGGCTGCTCGCCAAGGAAAGCGTCCTTTGCGTTTGCCGCCTGAAACTTTCGAAGGGAGGATGCCGCAGCGGACAGCCCGGACTCTAGGGCGCGTATCCTTGTGATTACTTCAGAGGTGTTGTCCGTAAGCATTCCAAATCGCCAGGTGTTGAAAAAGTGGCTCTGGATATGACTTGTCTGGAGTGTAATTTATTACGGTGCCAAGAGGGGTTCCGGTAATGGCGCAGGAGGCATATCGTTTATATCGGAATACGACGTATGCATCATATGACCTTCCGCGGCCAGGGCGCTTTTGAGTACCTCCTTATGCTTGGGGGAGTCGTGCTAATCGCAGTCATGGTCATCCTGATGATGCAGGGCTCCGCGCAGGGCGCGGACAACACGCTTCTGGCTAACCAGAACAGCTACCACGACATCGTGACCCAGGGAGTGAAGAACACGCTTACCAACGCGCCCAAGTCCGCCATACTCTCATGCACTGTCGGGCCCGCCACCAGCGCATACATCAGCGACAATGCAAACTGCGACGCCGCATGCAAGGCAGCAGGTTACACTGGCGGCACCACGGTGTGCTACAAGAGCGGGTGCGGGGCGTCGTGCAACTCGTGCAGCACGATATCATGCTACGGCACAACCTGGCACGTCATCACGGGATGCAGCGCGCCCGGAAGCTGCAACATGGACACTTGCAACTGCACGCGCGAAGAGACCAGCGTGTTCTCGAACGTCATAATCCGCGATTCCTTCGATACTGGCCCGTATCCCAACCCCAGCCTCTGGACGTGGGGATGCCAGGGCAGCTATGGCCAGGGCTGCAACCAGACCACGCTGGGCGGCTTCCTGACCGTGGCTGCAAAGGCATCAAGTTACGGGGCTAAGTCGCAGTCGTTCGTGCGGTCCGTTGCGCCAATAGACGTGAAAGACGGGGTCAACTTCACTTACTACTCCGAGGCGCCCACGTGCACCGGGGAGGGACGGCAGTGGTTTGGCGGGTTCTACCTTTCAAGCGGCGCGTCAATCCCGGCAAGCAGCACAGACAGCATAACTAACTCCATAGCAGTGAAGCAGAACCAGAACGCCAACCTGGGCGCGGGCAATCCACAACTGACGGTAACAAACAACGTGGGCGGCACCAACAGCAACCTCTACTCAAACGGCAACTTTGCCGGAAACCACGTCTTTACGGTCCGAATCGACTCCCAGAACGTGTCCGTGTATTATGACAACACGCCGATCGTCAGCAACGTCGCGCACAACCAGCCAAGCACCCTTATGTACGTGTACTTCTACAAGCATGCGGACCAGGCCATTCTTGCTTCGCAGCGTTTCGACAACTTCACTGCAACCGGCTGAAGGTTTTGCTGGCAATTGACGCGCCGCCCCTCCCCAGTCAAAGCAATTTTATTCCGCACCCGACTGTAATGAGTATGGAACGCGCGCAGACCTCGCTTGAATACCTGCTGATACTTGCAGGCGCAATCATGCTGGTGATGCTGGTTGCGCAAGTGATGCAGGCCGCGATGCAGCCGTACAATTCGGTGAACAATGCGGCAATAGCGACCGTTTGGCCGACAGGATAAAACGCAGTTGATTCTCATGACGGAATACAAGCAGGCGATAATACTCCGTGCAGACCTGGGCATGGGCAAGGGAAAGCTCGTCGCACAGGGATGCCACGCAAGCATCGACGCGTTCGAGAAGGCCTGTTCTTCCAAGCCCGATTGGGTCGGGGCGTGGAAGGAAGGCGGGTGCAAGAAGATTGCCGTGAAGGTCCAGTCGGAGCGCGAGCTTGTCGAAGTGTTCATGCGTGCAAAGAAGGCCAGGCTGCCCTGCTCGCTGATCACCGACGCCGGGCACACGCAGGTCGAGCCTGGAAGCAAGACCGCGGTTGCAATCGGGCCAGCGCCGGAAGACGAAGTTGACGCGATTACGGACGCGCTCAAGCTGCTCTGAACTGCAGTACATCCAGCTTTTATACGAAATGGCCGTCTTTATTCTATGGCGTCAAGACCGGGACAGACGTCCCTAGAATACCTGCTCATACTCACCGGGACGCTGATGCTGGTACTTATCGTTTCGACGATAACCAACGCCGCAATGGCGCCCGGAATGGAAATTGCTGCGGAAAACAGCACGCCGGCGTTGTGGCCAATAACATCCTCTAATGACACTGCACCCGCCCCGTCATTCGCACCGACTGCCACAACAACACCGAGCCCCACATCCACGGCAGTCCCGACAGCCACTTCGACACCTTCGCCCAGCCCGACACCCGGCGCATCACCTACACCCACGCCGGCATTCGCGTTTTCTGCAACTGCAAATTCAGGCGGCACGGTGTCGTGTGCGTACGCCTCGAACGGAACTGCCGCATCGTGCTCCTCGGCATACCCGTACGGGACTACAATCAACGTGACTGCCGTGCCGAACCCGGGATATGGTTTCTCAAGCTGGGCATGCACAACTGGAGCGTGCTCTGCCACCACCTCGCCCACCATAGCCACAATAAATGCAGCCACCACTGTCGCCGCCAGCTTCGTACAAAACGCAGCAACTCTGACATGCAACAGCTATGGCGGAGGAGGCGCAGTATGCAGCCTCTGGACACAAAGCGGCTCAACATGGACATGCAACGGCTACGGCGGCATGGGCGCAGTATGCAGCCTCTGGACACAAAGCGGCTCAACATGGACATGCAACGGCTACGGCGGCATGGGCGCAGTATGCGCATCATGGACACAAAGCGGCTCAACATGGACATGCAACGGCTACGGCGGCATGGGTGCAGTATGCGCATCATGGACACAAAGCGGCTTGACATGGACATGCGGAAGCTACGGTGGAGGAGGCGCAGGATGCAGCACGTGGACTCAGAGTGGCTTGACATGGACGTGCGGAAGCTACGGCGGTATGGGCGCCACCTGCAGCTCGTTTACCCAGGGCGGAGTTGGCGAGGTCTATGCGCACAACCTTGGCTCCGTGGCATGAGCCAGGCGCGCTGCAACGCCCAAAGGCTTATTTTTCGTCGTCCTGCTGCCAGAGCGCGCGCTTCTTGTTGATCAGTTCCTTGGAAAGCTGGCAAAGCAGGGAACTTACACGCAACGCTTCGTCAGGGGAAAGGCGGAAGCCCACGGTGCCGATGGTGTTTGCGATGCGCAAAGTAATCGTGCCGTCTCGCGGGTAGCCGTTTGCCTGCGTCGGCTCTGCGGTCTCAAGCTTGAGCGCGCTCTTGTGCGACACGCCGTCGTCGTCTTTGTACCAGTGCACTAGCTCGTCTTCAATCATTGCGATGGATTCACTTTGCTTGGTGGGCTTACAATAAGCACCGGGAAACGGAATAAAAACAAAAGCAGGGGAGGTTTCCGGTGAAGCCGCGCGCATCCAGGGGCCGCATACAGAACCAATAAAATGAAGGCCGCAGTGGCAGTATCTATGACTGGACGCGGCCAGGGCGCATTTGAATACCTCCTGCTGCTTGGCGGCACGGTTCTCGTTACGACGATAGTCCTCGTAATGACGCAGGGCTCGATCCAGAACGCCAACAACACGTTCGGAGAGTCAACAAACGACTATACGGAATTCGTCAAGGGCGGCGTGAATGACATGCTGGCCAACGGCTCCCTTGTACACGAGCAGCCAACGGGATGCATGTACAGCAGCCCTCCGTGCGACGCAGGGTACTACTGCGACAACGGAACCTGCAGGCAGGCGAACGTGCTGCTCAAAGGATACGTTTTGGACCCGTCCGGAAACGCCATTGCCGGCGCGACCATCCACATTGTCGGCGGCGGCGTTTTGGATGCTTTGACCTCCGCGTCCGGCTATTACGAGATGTCTTTTTCAGTCAACGGCTCGTCCGCGACATATTCGGTCACGGCCGCAAGGAGTCCCGCCAACGTCCAATCCGGAGCGACAGTCAGCCTTACATCCGGTTTCGCTACAATCCAGAACTTCACGCTGAGCTACAACTCTGCATCGCTGTCAGGGCACATACGCAACACCTCGGGCGCAGGCATAACTGGCGCCACGGTGACATGCAACGCGTATTCAGCCACCACTGCAAGCGACGGCAGCTACAGCATAAGCAGCATGCCGATGACATCAGCAAGCACCACCTGCACGCTTTCGGCGCACAAATCGCCCGCGTTCGCATACGGCTCGGTGCAGGCGCAGCTTAACGCCGGCGCCACCACAACGGGCCAGAACCTGACGCTTCCATACGCCAACGCCAACCTGTCAGGCTACGTGCGCAACGCGTCCGGAGCCGGAGTTAACGGCGCAGCCGTCTCGTGCGGCGGAAGCTCAACCGCAACCGCGGCATCAGGCGCATACTCATTGAACAACATCGCAATGCCTACAGCGACGACAACCTGCACGCTTGCAACATCAAAAACAGGCTACACGCAGGCAAGCGCAAGCGCGTCGCTTTCCGCGGGCACGATGACTACTAACCAGAACCTGACCATAAACATTATTGTCAACGGCGCCTGCGGCCTGTCCAACGGCACAAACAGCTATTCCGCACCAACAGCCAGCCTTTGCACAGCCGGAGTCAACTCGACGGTCACCGGGGCCGGGCAGTGGAAATGGTTCTGCAACGGAACGTACGGCGGGACGAACGCGACGTGCTATGCAAAAAAGATAATCGACGGCGCCTGCGGAATCAAAAGCGCATATTCACTAACGTCAACCACAAGCGGGCTATGCACGCAAGGGACTTCAAACGCGTTCAGGGGCACCGGACCATGGTACTGGTTATGCAACGGAACCTACGGCGGCATAAACACATCGTGCTCCGCAATCAAGATGACTGCCGGCGCCTGCGGAACCGCATCGGGACAATACCGCATCAATCCGCCAACCTCCGAATTGTGCAGCTCCGGCACGGCCTCGGCTTCAGGCGCATGGAATTGGTACTGCAACGGGACAAACGGGGGGAGCAACGCGACCTGCGCGGCATACCAGGACTATTACCTTTACGGCGACCTGCACACCGAATCGCAATGCACAGCCAACGGCGGGATGCTCATCCCGACGTACAGCGGATGCACCAGCGGACAGCGGCCTATGATATGCACTTGGGGAGACGGGTCGGATAACTATTACCACTCTTGCGCAACTTGGCGCTCGCCATGGAATACCGGCGGATGGGTGAGCTTTGGCACCAATGGAGGCGGGTGCGGGCTGACTTGTCTTGTGAAATAAACCTAAACAACGGAAATCCTACTAAAAGAAAGTTACTTCCTATACCCTGCAATCTTTGCCTTCTCCGAAGGCTGGGTCACTCGCTTTCCTATGAAGTAATTTACAGTGCGCTCGCCGAATGCCTTGGCGCGGGCAAAGTCAATCTCCTCAAGCCGGCCCTTGCCCAGAAACGAGAGGTTGCCCTTGACGTTGAGCGTGAGCGTGTTGCGCACGACGGCTCCGCGCTTTTCAAAGTCAACGGCAACCTGCTTGAAGGCCTCGCGCGACTGCTTGGAATTTGAGCAAACCGCAAAGGGCGCGACGTTTCTTCCAGACCAGTTGAAGCCCTTGGTCTGGCCGAAGAGGTCGCGCTTGGAGAACATATGCGCGAGGTCGGCTTCCACAAAGAACAGGTCGTAAAACCCGTTGTCTGGCTTGTAGCCCGAAGCCGCCCACTGGCCGTAGGACATCAACGTAGCTTCAGCTCCCGCAATGGTCGCTCCTGCGTGCACCGCTTGGGCTACTGGAAGGAGGCGGGCGTCGGCCTCGAAATAAAGCACGAGCACGCGCGCAACTGCGGCCTTTTGCACCTGCCCATCCAAATTCCAAGCAACTCCTATAGCATGATTTACGCTATGCGCGCAACTGGCTTTGCAAGCGAGTAGGCCCGCTCGACTTTGAGCTCGGAGAAGTCCGCGCGTTTGGACGCCCAGTCAAGCAGGGTGGTGAAAGCCACGTACGAGACGGCAATCCCTGTTGCGAACATCAGGCGCTCGTAAGCGGTGATTGGCACGAGTGCGGTCCACTGCGCCGAAGTGTAGGGAAGCGAGTAGGCAAAGATTACCGAGCCGATTGCGTGCGCGGTGAAGGTTGCGCCCAGGCTGCGCGCAAGGAGGTTTTTGCTCCAGCCGAACACGCGGACTGCGACCGGGATGAGCCAGTAGAGCGAGTAGTACCACGCTCCTGCACCTGCGGGGGTCATCACAAAGAGCGCCATGCATGCAATGGGAACGCCGACTCCAACCGCGTCAAGCTTCTTGAAGTCGATGCGGGCAAAGTAGTATGCGGCAAAGAGCATCGTTGAAAGGCGAAGAACGTTCATCAGCGTGATTGCCTTTCCAAGCACCACCATGTTGACAACCTGCGAGGCCGCAAGGGCAGCCAGGCCAAGGCCCAAGCCAAGGAACGAGGCCACGATTGGGCCGAAGAACTGGAAGAGCGTGAAATAGGACGCGTTCGAGCCTATGATTGGCGCGAAGTTTATCTGTTCGGCTATTGCCGCAAAAACCGCGAAAGCGCCAAGGAACACGAGCTTGCGCTTGGATAGACCCATTGACAAATCCATAGTTACAAAACCCCCCTAAGACTGGATTGAAAAGAAAGCAAGTATTGTTGGAAGAATTTCGAATATTAATCCTTTTGTTTAATTCGCCCCTACGGGGCGGGTTTGCAAGTTGCCTTTACCTCTCCCACCAAGTAAAGCGAGCCGGCCACCAGCACCATCCCGTTTTCCTCCGAGCTTGCGTGCTTTCTTGCCGCGCCCAGCGCCTCCTCGGCAGACCAGAACTCCAGCACAACGGGACTGTGCGGCCTTGCGGCTTCCGCAACCCTGGCTGCGGTGGCGGTGCGGTGGTAGGCAACCGGAGCGGCATAAACGGACGCCGCAAGCGGGGCCAATGTGCCCACTACGGACTCAACGTCCTTGTCGTCCATTATCCCGCAGACTAGGCTGATTTTTTTGCCTGCAAAAAGCTGCTTGACCGAGGTTGCGAGCGCCCTTGCGCCATCCGGGTTGTGCGCCCCATCAAGCACAACCAGCGGCTCGGTTGAAACGATTTCCAGCCTGCCGGGCCATTTGGCATCCAAGAAACCGGAGGCGATTGCGTGCAGGGGGATTTTCAGCGCCCCCTGCTCGCCAAGCTTTGCAAGCGCGGCGTACGCAACGGCTTGGTTGAAGCACTGGTAACTGCCAAGGAGGCCCGTTGAGAGGATAGTAGTGCCTAACTTTGACGAGACCTCGACTTGAGTGCCTGAGAGGGAAACATTTTTTTCAACGAAAGTGAAATCGGCGGCACCCGTGTTTGAAATAGTGGCCATTTCGCATCCTTTTTCTTTCGCAACCTTTCGGATTGCCTCAAGCGCCGCACCGTCGCATCCGGTAATCACCGGCCTTCCCTCACGGAGTATCCCTGCTTTCTCGAAGGCGATTTTTTCTTCGGTGTCGCCCAAGGCGGCGGTGTGGTCCAAGGAGACGCGAGTGATTACCGAAAGAGCTGGCTCGGTGACGTTTGTGGAGTCCAGCCTGCCGCCCATCCCGATTTCGAGGATGGCAAAATCTATTTTTTGGTCGAGGAAGAACTTGAGGGCAACCGCGGTGTTGACCTCGAACTGGCTGAGCTTTTCAGGATGAGTCTGGTTGTATTTTTCCACTGCATCTTTTGCACCTAGAATTATTTTTGCAAAATCCGGCTTTGAAATGTCCTTTCCGTCCACGCTGACCCTTTCGGTGTAATCCACAAGGTGGGGGGAGATGTATCGCCCGGTCTTGTACCCTGCTGCGCGGATTGCCGACTCGCAGAAAGCTGCAACCGAGCCCTTGCCGTTGGTGCCGGTGACGAGGATGCAGGGAACTGCCTTGGGGTCGAAGCCAAGTATTTTGCACAAGTCCCGCACGGGGCCAAGCGTCCACTCGTTCTTTGGAGGCAATGACTCTAGGAAGGCTATTGCCGCAGAGTAGTCGTCAGATTGGCGTTCCATTTGCAAAACCAGCAATAGGCTTTTGCACGGCCGGATTAATCAGGCCTTCTTTGCCTGCTCAAGGCAAGCCTTCACAAAGCCAAGGAAGAGCGGGTTCGGAGCGAACGGCCTGCTTGAAAGCTCGGGGTGGAACTGCGTTCCCACAAAGAACGGGTGGCTGGGAATCTCCATCACCTGCATAATCGGCTGGTTGGGTGCCTTGCCTGAGAAAAGCATACCCGCCTTCTGGATGCGGTCGATGTAATCGGGATTGACTTCGTACCTGTGGCGGAAGCGCTCGCGAATCTTGAGCTTGCCATAGAGTTCAGCAGCAACCGAGCCCTTGGTCAATTCGATGTCTTTTCCACCAAGGCGCATGTTGCCTCCGAGCCCCTCGATTTTCTTCTGCTCTGGAAGGATGTCAATGACCATGTCAGGGGTATCCGGGTCGATTTCAGTTGAGTTTGCCTTCGACAGGTTGAGCACGTTGCGGCAGAACTCGACTACTGCCATCTGCATCCCGTAGCACAATCCGAGATAGGGCAGCTTGTTCTTTCGCGCAAACTCGATGCACTTGATTTTGCCTTCTGTTCCGCGCGAGCCAAAGCCGCCGGGCACGATTATGCCGTTGACTCCGTCAAGCACCTTTGCGACTTCCGCATCGGTTGACTTTTGCGTGAGCTTGCTTGTCTCAATCCAGACCAGCTCGACTTTGCACCCTGCCTTTGCGCGGCTGTGCTCGATTGCCTGCATGATGCTTGCATAAGAGTCCTTGACTTCGGTATATTTTCCCGTGATGCCGATTTTGATTGACTTGGTGGGCTTTGAAAGCGCCTCGCAGAAGTCCTCCCAGCGCCTCATCGCAGCCTCGGTGCGCACAGCGGGCGCTTTCTTGATTCCAAGGAGTTCAAGAACCGCCTTGTCCAGGCCCTTCTCGTGGAGCATAATCGGGACTTCGTAGATTGATGAAGCGTCAGGAACGCACACCACGCGTTCCAGCGGGACGTTTGAGTAGATGCTGATTTTTTCGCGTACCTTCTCTCCGACTTCGCGTGCCGCGCGCACAACGACGATTTCAGGTTGGATTCCTAGAGACATCAGCGTGCGTATCCCACTCTGCGCGGGCTTGCTCTTGAACTCGCCAAGCGAGCTTGGGTTGAAAGCGTAAGTGACGTTTGAGAATATGACGTTTGCCCTTCCTTCCTCGTACTGGAGCTGGCGCATGGCTTCCATGAAGTAGCCGTTTTCCAAGTCTCCGACAGTTCCTCCGACTTCGATGATTACAACGTCGGCCTTGGTCGTGTTTGCGCACTCGCGCACGAACGCCTTGATTTCTCCGGTGACGTGGGGGATGAACTGGACGTCCCTGCCGAGGTACTCGCCCTTGCGCTCCTTGGTCAGCACAGTGTTGAAAATCTTGCCGCCAGTAATATAATTCAGCTTCGAGAGGTTCTTGTCCAGGAAGCGCTCGTAGGCTCCCAGGTCCATGTCGGTCTCCGCGCCGTCATCAAGCACGAAGACTTCGCCGTGCCTGTAGGGGTTGAGCGTTCCTGCGTCCTGGTTGAGGTAGCCGTCGAACTTGATTGGCTCGACTTTGAGCCCTGCTGCCTCAAGGAGCGCGCCCATGCTGGATGAGAAAATGCCCTTGCCTACGCCCGAGATGACGCTGCCTGTGATTACTAGGTACTTGGTCTTGCCGGGCTCGTAACCCTTGGGAACCGGGGTGTAGAACTCGTGCTCGCTGGACTTGTTTGAAAGCGACGACAAAATGCCACAAGAGTCCTCCACAGCCATTTCCAACGCACCCCGCATAAAAAAAGAACTAATGATTGAATTGCTATAATAAAAAGAAGACGTTGGCTTTGGAGCGTTAAAAAGATATTGTTGGAAGCCGGAATCGAAGGAGGACTTTTATTCCGCAAACCGCCCACCCAAATTATGGAAAACACCTACCACGGGCTTCCGATAACGCTCAGGGGAGAAAACCCCGGTCCGACGTGGATTCATAACGGATTGGCCGAAAAAAGGGCGCGCAAGAATTGGCCCAAAGAATATGACCACGACATACTGCTGACTGTGGAAACCACAGACAAGTGCACGCTCAAGTGCGACCACTGCTTTGCCGAGTCTTCACCTGAAAATAACACGTTCATAAGCCACAGGAAAATCGAGGAAATCGCAAAGGAATGCGAGACGATATTCCCACAGTACGGAGAGAAAATAATCCGGATAACCGGAGGCGACCCGTTTTTACACCCGAAAATGTTCGACATCGTAAAGTCGTTTTCCAAGAGGAAAAAGAAACTTGGTTACAGGCTGCTCGACGTTGAGACCAACGGCTGGTGGGCAAAGGACGACGCCACTACAAGAAGATATGTGAAGAAACTGAAGGCATCTGGCGCCGACCTTTTGAGCATGACAAACGATTACTTCCACTGCAAGCAGGGCGTGTTCGATATCCACGAGCATATGCACAGGATAGACCGCATTGCCTCGGAGGAAGGCCTCCGGTTCCGAAACATCCTGACAGGACACGGCACGGATACGCCTGACGAAAAGACTGCGAAGGAAATCGAGGAGCACGAAAAGAACTGCAAACACTGCAGTGGCCTCCCAAACATCACGCCCATTGGCCGTGCCCGCGAACTTCCCGAAAAAACGTGGGGCGACCACCGCACATGCGGCCTGACCGGCTGCAGGCTGACCCCGTCATTGTTCATGCCCTTGCTTGGGGCTGAAAAATACACGCACATGGACGAGATTACGCTTGGCCCGAACGGCAACGTCTATCCCTGCAACAGCGGCAAGGAATTCGAACACGCGTCCCTTGCCATCGGGAACGTATACAAGCGGCCCCTTGCGCACATAATCCAGGACCCGCAAAACAAGATAGTGGACATAATACGCAAGGAAGGCCTGCGCGGGGTAAGCAGGCGCGCGGGAATGATGCCGTGGACGCACTGGAAAACATACTGGAAGATGTCGCCCTGCGGGCTTTGCCACGAACTGCTCAGAAATCATGGGGAAAAGATTCAGAGAAAAATCAAATGACTTGTTTTCACTAGAGCGGAATGAAAAGAGACCCCCTCCTTTCGGAGGGGGCTTCATCTGTTTTTCCAAGGGGGGCTTGGAGGATTTGATGAAGGATAAAGCCGCAAAAGCGGCTGGTTGCTGGAACTACTGCCCCCACATGACCTTGCGGCCCGATGTCAGGCGCTCCTTGCGGAACTCTCCCTGCATGTGGTAATAGGACGCGCCAAAAAGCGCGGCTACGCCGACAACCGGCATTGGCATGAGGGTGACTACCCCGATGAGCGCAAGCACCAGCGAGTACGAACGGAAACGCAGGGCCTCCTTCCACAGGGGGAGGTAGCTCTGGGTGTAGTTGTACCGGTTGGTGAGCTTCATCATGGGCTCCTTGCCGTCTGCCGGCACCGAAGTCATCTGGATGTCCCAGTTCTTCTCCGAAGGAGCCTTGCCCGCGGGTGCGACTGCGTCCCCTACCGATATCTGGTCCCCGCTTTTGGGGTTCAACTTTGAAAGCATGTCCTGCATCGCCATAACACATTACCCCCTACTGTGCGACTATTACCGAGCGTCCCTTCTGCCAAGTGACCTCGCTCCCGAACCCGTTCATGTGCTGGCCCCAGTAGTGGCCCCAAAGGTAGGCAAACACCACCGAGACAATCGGGTTGATGAAGTACGACACTATCATCATCAAGAAGCAGGTCATGGCCCAGAAGAAGCTGTTGTACTCTCCGGTCCAGCTGTCCTGCATCTCGATGCCCTTGAACTGGAAGCCCAGCCGCTTTCCGAGGAAGTGGCCGCGGGTGTCGATGTTGAACATGTGCATGGGCCGCGGCTCGCCTGTGAACGAGTCCGAAGGCCCGATGATGTTCCCCGAACCGTCCTGCATCTCGGGCGCTTCCTTGTTGGTGGGCACGAACATGGGTATGTCGTAGCTTTCGTTGCCCGACGCCTTTGCCGGGGCCTGCGCTCCTGCTACTGCGGGCGGCTTTGCTGCCGCCGATACCGCATTGACCTTTTCGGAATACACCACCTTGTTGTTTCCGACCTTGTCCGCAGCAACGGGTATGGGCCACGAAGCCGGGCCGTTGTAGATGTACTTTATCTCCTGCGGGGTGCCGGCGGCGTTCTTTGCCTGTGAAAGGTTGAGCAATGCCATTTTTCTCACAACACGAATGCTACCAGGAGCGCGTAAATCAGGCAGCCGAAGGCGACTACGTTTATCGGCGTGTCCGTAAGCCCGAACGGCCTTCCAAGCGAGTGGGTCTCCCAAATCTCGCCCATCGTGGGGATGGTGTCGGGGTTGTCAAGCACGCTGACGAGCTTGGCGTCCTCTAGCCACATCACGATTTGGCACGTGAGGGGCGCGTAAAAGAACGGCGCCTTGTTTTTGAATACTCCTTTTCCTGCCATGTTTTTCGCCTTAATCTACTGTCATGATTGTACGCTTTACCCCGAAAGTCCAGCATCCCCAGCGCAGTCCTGCGCCGATTGCGCGGAAGCGCGCTGCGAGTGCGAACATCAACAGCGACCCTGCCGGGAACACCGTGAACGTGAAGATTGCCGCGGCCATCCAGAACACGAAGATGCACCAGGAAATCTTCTCCTTGCGCCACGCATCTATGTAATCCATGACGAAGCCGTGCCGGGTGTTGGTGCGCATCACCGGGAAGTCCTTCGGGTTGACTTCACAGCCCGCAGTTGACATGACCGTGCGCGGCTCGGCGACCCCGCCCTTGCTTGGTGAAGCGTTGGCTGCTGCGTCGGCCTTCTGCTTGGCATAAGTGCCGTGGTATGCGCTCTCCTGGATGTCCGGGGCTATCGGCGCCTTGCCGTAACCTGCAGGGTCGCTAAAGCCGGAAGGCTTCTGTCCAGGGGTGTGAAGTGAGATCATTTACATCAACTTATGTCGCTTCGTAGAGCAGACGCTGTTTCCAGTTGTTGCTCACGTAGAAGTCCTGCCACAGGTAACGGCCGTAGGCAAAGCCCGACGCCAGGCCGAATGCGCCTGCGACGAACACGTTGCGCGGGATGAGCACGATTGCCATTATTGCAAGAAAGATTGCCGCAGCCTTGGCCACCTGCCATTCCTTGTAGATTCCTATTGACTCGTTGAGGTAGTCCTGGCGGCGCTTGATGTGCAGCACCGAGTGCCCGTGGGTATCAGTAGGCACGAACATCGGGATGTGGTTCCAGCCGCGCTTGGGGACTGTCTCGTCCTCAGTGTGGGTCTGCCCAGTGGTGAGCATCTCCCTGCGGGCCTTTGAAAGTGAATAGTCTTTTTCCATGTCCAACAAATCCCCCTCGATTTGCGTAACTATCTTAGGAACTAGGAAATATATAAACTGTTCGGTAGTAACAAATCACAATATCTGATAGACAAGTGACGTAGTCTTGAAACGGCTGAAAAACAATATACGTCAAAAGACGTATTTTGGTGGTTTTTGCTGGGTGTCCTAGAGGGAGACGACTACCCGGCCAAGCCGGCCAAACTGGCGGCCCAAAAGACGCCATCCCGGCCAAACCACACACCCATTCGGCGACCACAAAGGTCGCCGGGATACCGGATTATATTTTCCCGCACCCAGAAACACTACTATGTCCGTCCCAACTGCGACCAAGGCAAAGCTGATCCTGGGCAAGCCCATAGCAGATTCGATGCTTGAGGCAGTAGCGGCCAAGGTCGCCGGCCTCAAGGAAAAGCCCGCGCTTGCGGTAATCATTGCAGAAGGCGACCCGGCATCCGAGCTTTACGTTTCAAAGAAGCAGGCCGCCTGCAAGAAGGTGGGCGTGCACTCGCTGCGCTTCGACGTTCCCGCGACTTGCACCACCAAGGAAATCCTTGCAATCATCCACAAGCTCAACGCCGACCCCAAGGTGGACGGCATACTGGTCCAGCTTCCGCTTCCAAAGCAAATCGACGAGAATAAAATAATCGAGGCCATTGACCCTGCAAAGGATGTGGACGGCTTTCACCCCATCAACCTCGGCAGGCTCTCACGGGGAGACGAGGACGCTGCGCTAATTTCGGCAACGCCAAAGGGCATCATCAAGCTCTTGGAATCAGCCAACTGCAACGTGTCAGGCAAAATCTGCGCCGTTGTAGGCACCAGCAACATAGTTGGAAAGCCCGTCGCATATTTGCTTATGAACCGCAAGGCAACGGTAATCACCGCAAACAGCAGGACGCCCGACCTGGGCGCGGTGACGCGCCAAGCTGACGTCATAGTCGTCGGTGTCGGCAAGCCCGGACTCATACGCGGGGACATGGTAAAGCGCGGCGCAATAGTCATCGACGTCGGAACCACCAAGCTTGCAAATGGCAAGCTCTCCGGAGACGTTGACTTTGACACTGCCTCGCAGGTTGCTTCCGCAATAACCCCGGTTCCCGGCGGGGTGGGGCCGATGACAATCGCAAGCCTTCTTGACAACACGCTTGTTGCGTACGAACGCAGAAGGAAAAAATAGGAAAACACGACCACTGCCGCCCCACAAGGCATTGAAGGTAACCGTTGGTTCTCCCCATGCAGCCACCCTTTTCTGACAAACGCCAGTTGCGTAACCTAATGAAAAAAATGCGCAAGGAACACCCGCAAAAGGAACGGGCACAAAAAAGCTGCGCGATTTGCAAGAAGCTCATCGCAAGCCCCGATTTCCAAGACGCAAAAACCATCCTGCTCTATTGCCCGAAGCCCGACGAGGTGGACGCATGGGCCGCAATCACTGCCGCATTGGTGCAGGAAAAGACCGTTTGCCTTCCGCGGACGGACGAGCAAGCAAAGGAGATTGCTGCATACAAAATCAGCGGTTCTGAAAAACTGGAGAAGGCCGCATACGGAATATTCGAACCTGCAAAGGACGAAAAGAAAGCCATCGCAGCTGAAAAAATCGACCTAATCATCGTTCCCGGAGTGGCTTTCGACATCCACGGGGACAGGGTGGGCCACGGCCTGGGATACTACGACAAGTTCCTTGCAGCTGCAAAGAATGCAAAAAAGGTCGCGCTTGCATTTGACTTCCAGGTTGTTGGCGAAAAAATCGTGTGCGAGTCGCACGACGTCACTGTTGACCAGATAATAACCGAGAAAAGGCACATTGTTGTTAGGAAATGAGTGGTTTTGCGACAAGTGAACAACAAAATGAAAAAAATCCGAGTAGTCGTGCTTGCATCCGGAAGGGGAAGCGACTTTGAGGCCATTGCCAAGTCTGCAAAGAAAGGCGAGATTGCGGCTGAAATCGCTTGCATGATTACCGACAACCCGGCTGCGGGCGCATTGCAGAAAGCGGCAGCGTTTGGGATTCCTACAACAGTGATAGACTACACTACTTTCGCAAACCGTGCAGAATACGAAAAAGTCCTGCTCAAGGAAATCAACAATTACACGCCGGACTTGATTGTCCTTGCAGGACATATGAAAATAATGCGCTCAACGGACATCCTCTCCAAATACTCCGGAAAAATCATCAACATCCACCCCTCGCTCCTGCCCAAATACGCGGGAGCGCACGGACAGCAGGACGCCTTTGATGCTGGCGAGAAGGAGTCCGGCTACACCATCCACTTTGTTGACGCGAGCCTTGACGGCGGACCAATAATTTTGCAGGAAAAGGTTGACATTTCCGGCTGCAAGAGCGGGGACGAGGTTGCCGCAAAGATTCTTGTTCGCGAACACGTCGGACTGCCCAAAGTCGTTGGCATGTTTGCAACCGGAAAGTTTGAAATCAGCGGAAAGAAAGTCACTTACACGCAAAACAGGTAAAAATCACCGATGCCTTCCAACAGCAACCTTGACTTTTCGGAAACAATCCAAATCATAGTCTCGGCCCTGGGAATATCCTACGCGTTCTCCTACGTCTGGCCCGACCAGTCGTTTGCCGCAATACTGCTTACCGTGGGCACGGCATTCGTTCTTCACGAGCTTGGCCACAGGTACATGGCAACAAGGTACGGCGCGCACGCGCGCTACCAGATGTGGACAATCGGCCTGGTCGCGGCAATCCTTCTTGCGGTTTTCCTTGACTTTGTTTTCGCAGCGCCTGGCGCAGTGTACATTTACGGGAAGGAACTTACGCGAAACCAGAGCGGCAGGGTCGCACTTGCAGGACCCGCAGTGAACATCCTGCTTTGCCTTCTTTTTGCGCTTGCAGCCGGAACCGCGTATGGTGCTGGCGACATTCTCATTGTTGGCGCAAGAGTGAACGCGTTCCTTGCCGCATTCAACCTGCTTCCGATGGACCCGTTTGACGGCGCGAAAGTGATGCGCTGGAACAAGACAGTGTGGGCAGCTGCTTTTGCGCTTTCTGCGATACTGGTCCTGTTCATCTGAGCCCCAACCTGAACGGAGCGCAACTAATTTTCAAAGCCAAACAACTGCTGCTGGCCTTCGGTAAGGTTTGAGGCAGCATACAACCCCTCGCCGAAGATGAAAAGCTGCGAGTTGTTTTCAGATTCAAGCCCCAAACCCAAGTCCACTTTCGCGCACCCGAGCGCCTCGATTGCGGAGTCGTTGCCCCAATACTTGACCTTGAGAATAGATTGGTTGGAATCAAACGAAAGCACATTGGAAAACACGGCATTGGCACCTTCAGCAGAAAACCCAAGGTGTTTTTCGGGTTCCGCGCCACAACCCACCCACAAATAAGGAACGAAGCCGCGTTTTTGCGATGCCTCGAATGCGACCGCGGCCCACCGCTCGAGCTTCCTTGCCGCGTCCTGTGCAACCTGCGCCGGAGTCGCGCCCCTTGCGCTTGCAAGCACTGCAAGAAAGGACTGCCGCAGGTTTGCCTCGAAGAAACGCGAGCGCGACAACGTGATGAACGTCGCTGCCGTGCCGGCCTCCGCATCCGCGCGGATTGAAGAATACGCAGCTGCCTTGAGGGCGAACGGGATTATGACAAACAAAAGCATCAAGCCAAGGAAGCCGCGCACGTTTTCAGCCACCGTAACTTTGAGCCTGGAAAACCACAAGCATCGCCAAGCCGTCCTCTGGGACGATTACCCTGTTTGTGGAAATGGATTTGGAAGACTTGGAGGGCACTGCAGTAACGCCGGACAACGCTATTTCTTTTCCGTCCGGACAGCGGATTGAAAAAACGCTTTCAGGGAACGTGCGCGTTGCCTGCAGGAACTTTTCCCTCAACATGGCTTCCCCTGATGCGCTTCCGCAGGCAAGGACGACCAAGTCCGGCTGGGAAGAAACGGCAAGTGCGATGTCCTCAAGGGCAGTTGACAGGGCTACAGACTCAAGCGCCTGCGCAGGCCGAGTTGCGTGCGGCATCGAGATAAGCACGGCGCAGGCAACTGCAAATACAGCGGCATCAACAAGCATCCAGAACCCCCTCAACGGCAAAACCTCCGCACGGAAATAGTGTTGGATGGCGTCGTGATTATGCGGTTGATGCAATACTCTCCTTCGGTTACAGGTTGTGCTGTGGAATCTTCGACGCGCAAAGGCAACAGCAAACCGGAAGAACATGATGCAAGCATTCCCGAACACGACCACGCCTCCTTTTCGGACGCAAGGAACGCCTTGAGGTAATCATCAGAACGCGCGGCGACCTTTGCATATTCCAGGGCAGCCTGGTGAAGGCAGGAAAGAAGGATTGCAAGGCAGGCTATGACTATTGAAAATGACACTGCGGCTTCGGCGGTTGAGAAGCCCCGACTGCTGGTGGCGCGCAAAAAACAATTCACGATGTTGGCACGCCCCCTGAAAGGTCGCTTACGATTGCATTCTCTGCGCCGGAAATTTTCACCGGGCACTGCACGGCCTGGATTTCTTTTGACAGGTTAAGTCCGGCCATGGTTTTTGAAAACGAAAAACCCATCGAGGCCGTAGACGAGCGGAGCGCATAGCTTCCCAAGGCCACGCAGGCAAGGCTTGCCGCTGACAGCGGTGCAACGCGACCTGTGCCTTCCGATTCCAAGCTGGAAAGCGCGTCCCTGCTTGCGCCTACCAGGATGAACGCCGCTGCAGCGTAGGTTGCAAAGACAAGCATCGCTTCCAGCACGGCCTGGCCCCTGCGCCTTGCTTGCAATGCGGGCCTGCCAAACCCAGAACTACCCTGCAAGGGAAATCTTGCACCCAGAATCGTAGTAAACGCGGTAAGAGCAGGTTTTGCTGCACGAGCCGGCCAGCGCGCAGTTGTCGGCAACAAGAATGCTTGCCGGGCCGTCCTTTGCGTCGAAGGAAATCACAACCGCCGACCTTTCGGAGTCGTATGCTATCGAGGCGCCTTGCGGAATAGACACAGTCCCGGAGTATTCCGAACCCTCGCCGGTTGCCCTTGAGAGCTCGGCTGCGGAATGCAGTTCAGCAGCGGCCTTCCTGCACTGGCCGGCCTTGTTTGCATCCAGCGAAAGGCCGTATGCTTGCGTGTAGGCCGGCGCAAGCAGCGCAACCATCGCGGCTGACGCGCACAGCACAAGCATCGAGTCGAGCAGCGCCTGGCCGCGCCGCGCACGGCAAGCTAACAAGGCCACGTCCGCATTCCCCCACACGCCCTACGGCTCGAACCCGGTCTGGTTCAGCAGGCCGACCGCGCGCTTCGAGGTCGAGTTGAGCTCGCTGGAGAAATCCGATGCCGTTCCGCGCACCTGGCCCAAAAACGCTATTGCAAGCGCAACAAGAACCCCGATTATCAGCAGCATCTCAACCGAGACCTGCCCTTTTTCGTCCATAGCAACTAGACTGCCTACGGAGGGACAATAAGCTGGCGTGTAACCGGGCTAAACGCAAAGTTGCAACCCCCTGCTAGGCTTATTTATTCCCCGATTGAGTAAATCTCTTGATGAAATTCCCGCTGTTGCTTGCCGCAGTTGCGCTCCTGTTGGTGGTCCCGCTTGCGCAGGCCTACACCGACCACTCGCTTTCGGTCACCGTGACTGTGAAGAAGGACGGCACGGCGCACGTGCGCGAAAAGGCGATATTCTACGTGGACAGCGATGCCGAGATTGAGGCGTTCAAGAACAACCTCAAGCTGGGAAAGAGCACGATACTTGCGTGGAAGAAGTTCTCCGACAACATCCGCTACCACATAGGCGGGGTGCAGAGCCCCGTTGACAACCTCACGATCACCGCGGGGCCGGAGTACGACATCAAGCAGAACGCGCGCTCAGTCACCCTCGACTACGACCTTGTGGACCAGTTCGTGGAGACCAAGAAGGTCGGAAGCAGGACGCTGCACTGCACGCTCAACGAGGAAATCCTCGGCTTTGACAAGTCCGAGACCCGCCAGACGATACTTGGAAGCAACGTCTACTTCACAATCACGCTCCCCCAGACCTCCGCGCTTTCCAAGAAGGACGGCGCCGTCCTCGTGGGGCCGTCCCCGTACGTGTTCGACGCGTCCAACAGGACAATCACGTGGTTCGGCCCGAGCACCGGGCGCTGGACCTTGGAATACGACGTTGAGGAGCCCCTGAGCGACGAGGTATTCGGTTTCTTTTCCGACCTCTACAACAAGGTAGTCGAGCTCCTGCCGCTTGCGGTGCTTCTGGTTTCCGCAGGCATCATATTGACGATGCTTGTGAAGATGAAGCGCGCCTAGAGCTTCCCGTAGGCGTCCTCGACTGCGCCCTTTTCGTCCTTTTCAAGCCCGTAGCCCTCGGCCTGCTGTGCGGATATGTACGGGAGGACGTCTTTTTTTGCGCGCTTGGAAGACACATGGGCAATCTTGCCTACCTTGAGCCCGGCAGACTTGAGCGCAGCCCTGGTCCCCCGCGACGACGCCATCTTGGAAAGCTTGCTGGGGAACGCGTACTTTGCAAACTTCATGTACTTGTTCTTCTTCGCAAGGGCAGTGCCTGTAAGCGCGAGTGTGCGCGCGTACTTCCAGAAGGAGTAGTCGTTGGTCTTGCGCACGTGGCCCAAAAACATGTCCGAGCGCGAGAGTATGTCAAGTGCCTTTGCGACTTCTGCCGAGTCCTCGTACTCTATCGGCACGTTCTCGCAGAACCACGCAAGCATTGTCGAGATTTCCTCGTCAACGCCATCAGCTGCCTTGAGCGCCTCCTTGTAGTTGTCTGCCTTGAGCGTGCGGCGCACCGCGTCGAACATGCCCGCCTCGCGCTCGCGCTCCGAGAACACCGCCTTGCCGCCGGATGACTGTAAGTCTATGAGCGCTGCCCGCATGTCTCCTGAGCTTTGCTTGGCAATCTCGTCAAGGTACTCGCCTTCGGGCATTCCCTCGGCTTTCGCGATTTTTCTTAGTGCGGCTGCGATTGAGCGCGAGTTTAGCTTCTTGAACTCGACTGGCTTTGTGAGGAAGCGCAAGGGTTTTACCGCGTCGTCCCACGCGTCGTTTGCGATGAATATGATTGGCTGTGCGGACTCCCTTGCAAGCGCTGCCAATGCTGACGAGCTTCCGCGGTCGGAGGTCGAGCCGATTTCGTCAACTATGAGCAACCGGCGAGAGCCGAATAATGAGCCGTAGCCTGCGGATGCTCCGAGGACTTCCTTGATGTCGTTTGCCGAGCGCAGCCTTGAGGCGTCCGACTCAACCGTTTCCCAGCCCATCTCAACCGCAAGCGCTTTTGCAACAGCGGTCTTACCGGTCCCTGGGGGGCCGAAGAGCAAGAGCGGCTTTTCCTTGGTGCCGGACTCCACGCTTGCAGCCCAGCGCCTGATTTCCTGGCGCGGCTCCTCGTTGCCTACGAACTCGGCAACAGTCTTTGGGAGGTGCTTGATTGTCCAGAGCATTTGGCAAAACCTGAAAGTAAAATCGTATTGAATGAAAAAATGATAATAGAAAAAGGGAGGGCAAGAAATAAAATGCAAAACTGGACAAAGGGATTCGGAAACACCTCATCCCAAAGCCCGGTTAAAATCCTACTTCTTCTTTGCCGGTTTCTTTGCTGCCTTCTTTGCAGTCTTCTTTGCTGCTGCCTTCTTGGCAACTGGCTTTGCTCCGCAGGCGCATCCGCATCCACAGTTCATTCTCTTCACCCCGTGTTGCAGTGATTAGGAATCCCGTCTTTAAAAACGGTTAAAACCCTTGCCGAACCTTATTTGTATCCGCAAGCACAATACACTAATTGCACGGCTTGCGATTTTGGAGCCTCAGTAGCTCAGCCTGGGAGAGCGTTCGGCTGAAGACCGATGTGTCGGGTGTTCAAATCACCCCTGAGGCACTTCACTTTTTTCACCGTCCCAGCGGCGCACAGATACAATTAATTCCCCGCAAGGGCTAATGACAAGCGGGTGTTTTCCCTTATGGCAAAGAAATCAGCAAGCATCAAGATAACCGGCCTTGAGAACCTGAAGAACTTGGACTGCAAGTCATCAGGCATTGGCGGGTGCGGGACAACCGGCGCGTGCGGCGCGGTGTACGGGCTCGGCCTCCTTGGCGCGCTTTACTACTTCCTGACAACTGCAACCAGCCTCTGGATGGGTGTGGTCGGAGTTGTCAAGGCGATATTCTGGCCGGGAGTGCTCGTCTGGATGGCGCTCAAGTCGCTTGGCGCGTAGACAAAACGCCGAAAACTGACGGATGAAAAATATGCAGAAATGGCAGAAAGGATTGTGCATCGGCGCAGTCGCCGGGGTCATCGACGTAATCCCGATGATTGCGCAGAACCTGACTTGGGACGCCAACCTTTCCGCTTTCTTTTTCTGGGTGGCAACAGGAACAGTAATCGCCGTTGCGGACCTGCCGCTCAAGGGCGCGGTGAAGGGAGTCGTTGTTGCATACGCACTCCTTGTCCCGCTTGCTTTCCTGATTGGCTGGGCCAACCCCGCAAACCTGGTACCGATCGCGGCGATGACGCTGATTCTTGGGTCTGCAGCCGGGATTGTGGTAGAAAGAATCCACTAACTACCCATTTTCGGGTAATTCTTATTTTTGGGTAAACACTATTTATCCTCCGCCTGCAAAATGCTTGAAAGGCCCAAAGGGCAGACGGCTGCCCCGGAACGGCTTTCCAAGAGGTAATGCGAATGGACTTCTTTTCAAAGATTCTTTCAAACCAGAACGCCCCGAGAGTGGGCGCAATCGCGGTGATGTTCGCCGCGTTCCTTTGGGGAGTGGACGGCGTGCTGCTCACCCCGCAGCTTTACACGCTTGACGTGGTCAACGTCGTGTTCCTCACGCACGCGCTTGCGTTCGTATTCATGATTCCCCTTTTGTGGAAGGAAATTTCCGAGCTGAAGAAGCTCAACCAGAAGGACTGGCTTGCGTTCTGCTGGATAGCGCTCTTTGGCGGAGCAATCGGCACCATGGCAATCACCCAGGCGCTGTTCCTTGTCGGGTTCGTGCCGCTTTCAATACCCATACTCATACAGAAGCTCCAGCCGCTGTTCGCAATAGGCCTTGCGCTTGTGCTGCTCAAGGAAAAGCCCGCAAAGGAATTCTACGCCTATGCCGGCCTTGCGCTTCTTGGAAGCTACCTGATTACGTTCGGCTTCGAGTCGCCTGTGCTCAGCCTGGAGAACAAGTCGCTCTACGCAGCTCTTCTGGGCCTGCTTGCGGCCTTCGCATTCGGCTCCTGCACCACAGTGGGAAGGTATGCTGTTGAGAAGGTCAATTACCGCGTCTCGACCTACCTGCGCTTCGGCCTGACCGCGCTCTTGATGGGCGGCCTCGTGCTTGCGCTTGGCAAGCTCGGCAACTTCGCCGCAGTCACGCAGTTCCAGTGGCTCGTGCTGTTCGTAATCGTGTTCACAACGGGCGGGCTTGCGATAGGAATCTACTACTACGGCCTGCGGTTTGTCACCGCGTCCAAGGCGACGTTCTACGAGCTTGCGTTCCCGGTCACGTCAATAGCTCTTGACTACATACTCAACGGGAAGCTGCTTTCGCTCGGCCAATTCATCGGCGCGGCAGTACTGGTCTATGCAGTAATCAAAATCAACCAATCCAAAGTCGGCCTTGGCCCGGGCGAAGAGGTTAAGGATTAAGGACGCGCAAAGAACGTGCAGTGATTCTATGGAGCATGCTGCGCGCAGTGCCGGGAACAGGCTGAGGCAGGAGAACGAAAAGCTGTTGCGAATCCTCATCAAGCTCGCCCGGAAAGCCGGCGGCTTTGGAAAGCTCAAGGCATACGGGCTGGACGAAGAGGACGCGGCATTTCTCAAAGAAAAGTTCCAAGCCCAGGAATAGGCCCCAGAAAATACAAGCCGGCCGTTCAAAAGGCATATAAATTAATGGCTGCATTAGAATATCCGGTCAGCGGTCATAGGAGAGGGGTCACGCCCGTTCCCTTTTCGAACACGGAAGCTAAGCCCTCTTACGACGTTGCTTGTACTGCCCGCATGGGTGGGAACGCATGTTTCCGCTGCCACTCATATTCCTCCCTAGTCGTAAGTTTAAATTCGGCGGGAGCCTAGTGTTTAGAGTATGGCAATCATAGCGTTCCAGCACCCATTCATACTCACCGCAGTGATAACTTTCTTCACAACCCTGGTTGCGACGTGGGTGCTCATCCCGCGGCTTACGCGGGCGGGGCTTGTCGGGGTCGACATAAACAAGGTTCCCTCGGCGTTCGACCGCGCCAAGATAAAGCACCTCAAGGACAGGGGCTATCCGGGCCTTCCCGTTGTGCCGCGCTCCGGCGGAATCGCCATGATTCTGGGCTTCTCAACGGGAATGCTTGTCTCGCTCATAGTCTACCCCTACCCCGACATCGTGTCAATCCTTTCCGCGCTCCTTACCGCAACGCTCATCTCGACAATAGGCATAGTCGAGGACTTCCTGCCAATCAGGCAGATTTACCGCACGCTGCTACCGGCAATAGCGGCACTTCCGCTAATGGTCGCGACTGCGGGGCAGACGCAGATGGCGCTGCCTTTCATCGGAAACGTCGAATTCGGAATAATCTACACGTTGGTGCTGATACCCATCGGAGTGATGGCCGCATCAAACTTGGTCAACCTTCTTGCGGGGTTCAACGGCCTTGAGGCAGGAGTTGGCGCAATCGTCGGGGCGGCCCTGTTCGCAGTCGCGTACTCCGCGGGAAGCTCGGTTGCCGCGTTCATCGCAATGGCGCTGGCCGCATCGTGCGCAGCGTTCCTGGTTTTCAACAGGTACCCTGCAAAAATATTCCCAGGCAACGCCGCGACGTACATGATTGGAGCGGTGATTGCAGCAATCGCAATAATCGGCAACATGGAGCGCGTGGCGGTAATCGCGCTGCTTCCGCAGATTGCGGAGTTCTTCCTCAAGGCTTCGGGCAAGTTCAAGGCCGAGAACTTCGGAAAGCTCGGAAAGGACAACCGGCTGTCCTACGAAGGCCCCACGCAGTCGCTTACGCACATGCTGATGAAGGCGTTCAGGCCAACTGAACAGCAGCTCGTGCTGATGCTTCTTGCGATACAGGCGGTGTTTGCCGCGATTGCGCTGCTTTCGACTTCGTGGTAAAAAACAGTTTGGACGTTCGGCGAAATCGCACGGGCATTATTTTTTTGGTTTGCTTACTTTGAAGTCAATGACTACCTGCACGACATAGGCGGCGAACGGCCGCACAACCCGCTTTCCGGTAATCCTGCAGGACATTCCCGCATTCCTGGCCTTTTCCTTGACTAGGGCAACCAGGGGCGCATAGATGTCCTTGTGGAACTCAGTCTCGCCCTTTGCCTTGGTCTCGACGAAGCCGTAAAAGTGGATCGTGCAGCCCTGTGGGTTCGCGCCCGCAAGGGCGGCCTCCAAAAAGTCGCCTGCGGAGTGGGGCAGGGGCATGATGATGCGGTCGGCCCAGCCGGAGTAATCTTTCGGCACGATTTTCTTGACGTCTCCAAGGATTGCCTTGACGTTCGCAGTCTTGTTGAGGAGAACGTTCTTTTCAAACGACTTTACCGCAACCGGGTTCAGCTCGATTCCCACGACTTGCGTCCTCGGTTTTTTCTTTGCAATGACAATGGCAAAAGGCCCGACTCCGGCAAAAAGCGCGAGGACTTTTTCGCGGGGCTTGACAAGCGAGGCTATGCGAAGCCGCTCGTGCGACAGGCGAACTGAGAAATACACTTTTGCAACGTCGAACTCAAAGGAGCAGCCACTCTCGCGGTAGGCCGTGGTAGTGCGCTTCTCACCGGCAATGATTGTGAGCTTGCGCACGCGGAACTCTCCGAGCATGGGCGAGTCCTTTCTTGCAACAACCTTGATGTGGCCATTCTGGGCCATTATCGCCTTCGCAATCACGTCCTGCTTTGAAACAAGCTCATCGGGAATCTCTGCAATCGCGATGTCTCCTACGCAGTCGTAGGAGCGTATGACTTTCGCCACTTCGGAATCCGAGAGCGCGTGCCTTGCAGAAAGCGCGTCCTTTACCGAGCCCGTTGCCTGGGTCGAATGCGGCTCGAAATCATTTTTTGAAACGGTGACTTTGAGTGTTGCCGGGACCTTGGCGGCCTTGACAAGCGGGAAGTAAATGAACCCTTCGGGGTCTCGGATTACCTTGTAGCCCTTTGCAAGAAGCTGCAAATCAAAGAGCCTCTTGCGCACGCTCTCGGCATCCCTTGACTTGACCTTTACGCAATCCAACTCCATCTGCAACCAGCGCCAAATCGTCGAATTAGATTATGCCTTGCAAAGCACTTTAACCTGCCTTGGGCAAATATTTTTCGCCTTGGGGGCAGACGCACAAATGACTTTCGATGTTTCCTCATTTCTCAACGAGTACTTCATCTTCCCGATGCGCTACCCCGGGCAGTACGCGCCGTACAACATCTACAACACCGCGGCGTTTGCAATCGTGGCAATGGTTGCAGTTTATTGCATCTACTGGCTGGTCGTTAAGAAGCTCAAGCTAAAAGTCGATGAGGAATTTTTCTTTGCCGCAATCCCGTTCGTTCTTTTCGGCGCATTTTTGCGAGTAATCCAGGACGCCTCGCTTCTTCCGCGCGAGGTTGTTGTTGCAGGGGTTTCGCTGTTCCCGTTCATCACTCCCGGAATCTACTTTTTGGTGTTCTTTGCGCTTGTTGCGGGCTTTGCGGCCGGTTGGATTATTGACAAAAAAACAGCGGTCAAGAACACTGCCAAAGTCGGATGGCTCTTTGCTGTTGTGTCGCTCTTGGTTTTGATTTCGCGCGCGAGTTTTCCAAACGCCACGATTGGAGCGGGAATAATCGCGCTGGCAACAGTATGCGCGCTTGCGTTCAAGTTTGCAGACTCGAAGTTCTTTCAGAAAAAGACTGAAAACATCGAGCTTGCAACTGTGTTTGGCCAGTGCCTTGACGGCGCTGCCACTTTTCTTGGAGTCGGCTTTGCAGGCTACGGCGAACAGCACGTGGTGGGAAATGCGGTGATGGCCGGCTTTGGAGGGCCGGTTGCGTTCTTCTTGCTCAAGGTCGTTTTTGCGTTTGTTGTAATCCACGTTGCCCGGCGAGAGTTCTCAAAAAGCGACTCCGACTCGCAGGCACGGACGTTCCTGCTCCTGCTAATTGCAATATTCGGCCTTGGACCCGGGCTGCGGGACTTGTCAAGGATAGTCCTTGGAGTGTAGGGAACAAGAAATAGAACGGACTACCGCAAATTGCCCAAGCAAACGCCCGAAGCCTAGACTACGAGTATGATGAACATTATGACCACGCCAAGTGCTGCGAGGTCTTTTACACCAAAGTTCGAGCTTACTGCGAAGGAGCCTACCAGTAAGAGCAAGAGTATTCCGGGAATCAATGCGGCACCCGATGCGCCCAAGAACAGTCCGGTGACGCTGCCAAATATCGCCATGGGTGCTATGCCGTACCCGTCGCCCATGAGCAACAGGAATATCATAACCGCGCCAACGACTGTGTAAACGTCTATACCGTCATTCATGGTCTGATTCCAACTGCCTTCACCGCACTCGCCAAACCCCCCGGAAGCGAGATTGCCTGCAAGTTTGCTTTTCCCGTTCTCTATAAATACAAGTACGGGCAAGAAAGTATTCCAAGCCGCTTGCATAACTTGCTTTTGAACTACTAGATAGTAGTTACAAAAAGGTATTTATTACCATACCCACGGCCGGACATTTATAACGCTCAAAAAAAGGTGCTGAAAATGAAGAGAAGTCACAGCAAGTACTCCAAACAAGGACGCAATCTCAAGAGCAAGGGCCGCCGCCCGATCACACACCAGCTCAAGACGCTGGAGGTAGGCGACCTGGTACGCATCGACGTGGACCCGCGCTTTGCGGCCGGAATGCCCCACCTGCGCTTCAACCACCGCTCGGGCTTCATCAAGGCCAAGCGTGGCAAGGCCTACGAAGTGCAGTTCAACGACGGCAACAAGGCAAAAATCCTGCTCATGACCAACGTCCACCTCAAAAAGCTCACGGCAACTCCAAAGATGGAAAAGACCGAGGCCAAGGTTGCGACTGCGGCAAAGAAAGTAGGCAAGAAGTGATTATAGATGAAACTCGTATCCGAAAAACCAATCACCCTCATTGAGATAAACGACATGCTCAGAAAGAGGCAGAAGGAGTCAACTGGCGAGTTTCCCTACGAGCAGCAGAACACGCTCGACTACTCCGAAAAGTTCATCGACAGGATAACACCTGCAAAGGCAAAGGAGCTCAAGAAGGAGCTTTCTGCGCTGGGCTTTTTGTCAGGCGAGCAGATTTCCACTCTTGTAAACATCCTTCCCCGTAAGGACGACGTGACCAAGGCGTGCCTGACTGGCGAGAAGCTTGATGTCACCGAGGAGCAGGTCAAGGAAGTGACCAAGGTAATCAAGCCCTACGCAAAGGATGCCAAGGACCCCGCGCCCACCAAGGCTGAGGAACAGCCCAAGGCACCCAAGATGACCAAGGCCGAGAAGGAAGCCCAGGCGGAAAAGGAAGCTGCCAAGGAATAAAGGCCCAAAGACGTTTTTTCCAATTTTTTACAACCCCCAGCCTGCAGGCCCGTTGCAATAGGCTAAAATACTTTCAACGGCCTAAAAAACTACAACCAAGGAAAAAAGGGCAATTACGGGCTGAACGTGCTGACCGGACGAATACAACCGCGATTACTTTCAGCCTTTCTGACCCTTTGAATTGACGGTGTAAGATTATGAACGAAGTTCCTGTTGCAACCCGAAAGGAAGACTACGCTCTTGTGCTCGACTACCTTCCCATTGGAAACTCGGGCGAGGCGCGCAAGGAGCCAATCATCCAAGTCATTGGCGAGCATTACTTCACGCTCCTGGAGATAGTGGTCACTTCCGGAAAGGCTTTCGCTCCGCTTGAGCGAGTCTACATCGGCAAGGGCGAGCGCCAAAACATCGCCCAGATTCGGGGCCGCATCAACTACGACAAGCTTACTAGCACCGGGCAGCGCGAAATCGACGACGCAGTTCGCCAGATTGTCAAGTCACGCGAGGCCGAGTTCGTGGGATTCCTCAACCGCGCAGGCTCAATCAACATCCGCGCGCACTCGCTTGAACTCCTTCCCGGAATCGGAAAGAAGTACCTTGAGGAGATTCTTCGCCAGCGCGAGCAGAAGCCCTTCGAAAGCTTCGCCGACGTCTCGTCACGCGTGTCGCACCTGGGAGACCCGACCGAAATCTTTGTCTCGCGCATCCGCGAGGAGCTGAAAGGCAACGAGAAGTACTACATGTTCTCCAAGGCCCCGGCGGAGGAGCACGCAGACCGCGGCTACGGCAGGCGCGAGGGCGGCTTCCGCTCCGACAGGGGAAGTTACGGCGGACGCGACAGCTATCGCAGATAAAACAAAAAATTAGGTAAGCGGCAATGAGTGCCGCGCTCTTTTTCTTTTATTTAACGGCTAGCAAGCTTGATGTCCTCGCTTGTCACGGTCTTTCTTCCGGCGTGCTTTGCAAGCTGGACCGCCTTCTGCGAGATGTCGATTGCCATGTCCTCAAGGACATCGGCAAGCGCTTCCGAAGCATCCTCGGACACGCGCTCTGCGCCGGCTTTGCGAATGAGGCGCTCTACTGGCGCCAAAGGAACGTCACCCATCTTAAACGACCTCCGTTAGTTGAAATATACTGTATAAATGCTTGTTATTTAATTTTGCGGAAGGATTGGGCGGCGTTTGCGCGCGTGCTTGTGACCGGAAAGCGGGTAGGCAACAGTAGATAATTCCAAAAACAGTGTAAATTTCAATGGACAACCAAGTCACTGCGGGACTGTCGCTGAGAAACGCCGATTCAGTCCAGCTGCGGCAATACCAGCTTGCAGCTGCAAAGACTGCGTTGGAGAAGGGCAACACGCTTGTTGTGATGCCAACTGCGCTGGGAAAGACTTTCGTTGCCGTATTGGTGATTGCGCGGCTGCTGTTCATAGAGAGGGACGCTGCAAGGAAGGCAGCACAATCAGGCACAACGGCCCAAGGCCCAAAGGCCGCAGGGCCGAAGGAAGGAAAGTATCTTTTCCTCACCCCCACCAAGCCCCTGGCAATCCAGCAGGAGCGGGTGCTTTTGGAGACGCTTGACATTTCAGACGAGGAGTCGTGCGTGCTCACAGGAGAAACCGCGCCGTCAAAGCGCGAGGAGCTGTGGAAAGCGCGCAAGTTCTTCTGCTCAACACCGCAGACCGTTGAGCACGACATCCTGACTGGAAAGGTTGACCTGAAGGAATTCAAGCTGATTGTGTTTGATGAAGTCCACCACGCGGTGAAAAACTACGCATACTCATTCATTGCAAGGCAGGCTACTGTGCAGAGCCCGTCCTGTCTCCTGCTTGGCCTTACGGCCTCGCCTTCTGCTGACAAGGAAAAGGTTGCCGAAATCTGCTCGAACCTGAACATCAAAAACATCGAAGTCATCACGGGCGAGGAAAAGAACGTCGAGGCGTACTCGAAAGACTTGGACGTTGACAAGATTTTCGTGGATATGTATCCTGAGCAGAAGGAAATATCGAAAGTCCTGCGCGAGATGCTCTCTGACGTGCTCAAGGAACTAAAGAAGATGGGGCTTGCAAAGTCTGCGGCAATATCAATTGACAAGCACGAGCTGCTTGAGATGCGCACCCTCCTCTTGTCCGAGCTTTCAAAGGGCAACACCAACGCCTACCGCGGCTTGAGCCTGCAGGCCAAGGCGATGAACATACTTCATGCAATCGACCTGCTTGAGGCCGAGGGCATCAACTCGCTCAAGCGCTTCCTTGACTCGCTTACTGGAAGGGAAAAAAAGACCAAGGCAATACGTGAGCTTATGGCAGACCCGCGGTTCACAACCGCCAGGTCAACTGCTGACCTTGCACTGCTCAAGGGCCTCAACCACCCCAAGATGGGAAAGCTGAGGGCGATACTTGAGGAAATCGCCTCAAAGGGCCAGTCCGCAATCGTGTTCGCGCACTACAGGCACTCCGTCGAGTCGATACTTGAGGAAATCAAGGCAAACCCCAAAATCAAGGCAGCTGCTTTTGTCGGAAAATCAAACGAAGGGATGAGCCAGAAGAAGCAGCACGAGACCCTTGAGAAGTTTCGGGCAGGCGATTACAACGTCCTGGTCAGCACCTCGATTGGCGAGGAAGGCCTGGACATCCCGCGAGTTGACCTGGTGGTTTTCTATGAGTCGGTTCCCTCGGAAATCCGGCTAATCCAGCGCAGGGGCCGCGCAGGACGCGTGCGAGCTGGAAACGTGATGATGCTTGTAACCCGCGGCACGAAGGACGAGGCTTTCCTGTGGATTGCAAAGAGAAAAGAAAGGCAGATGCACGACAACATGCGCGCGCTCAAAAAAAGCATCGACAGCGGAGACAAGGACGCTGCTTTTGCGGGAACCAGCTTTGACAAAAGGCAGAAGAAGATAGACGAATTCTTCTGAGGCATGAGTCCGGCACGGCATCGGCAATTCCGGCAGAAAGGGCAAATTCGCCCATTTTATTAATATAAGCGTTTTCTTATATTAGTGGACACTAAAACCAAGACCCTGAAGGCAGTCTCGGACCCTACGCGGCTTTTGATTCTTCAAAAGATAGCAAAGGGAGAGTTCTGCGCGTGCGGACTCAAGTGCCCGGGAAAGAGCCAGCCAGCCATTTCACAGCACCTGACGAAGCTTCTTTGTGCAGGGCTTGTGAACGTCAGGTGCATAGGGCCGAAGCGGATATATTCGGCGACCCAAAAGGCGAAAAAAATACTTAAAGACATAGCTAGATGGTAGGAAACCCGCGCCAACTGCGAACGTGTAAAAAACATCAAGGCCAAGAAAAATGATGCAAAAAGAGCTGATTACGATGATAAAAGGCGCAAAGGACTTTCTTTCAATACCCTTCAACCGCAACCTGTTCATTGCACTGGCAGTGATCGGCTTCTTCCTGCTTGCATTCGAGCAGGCGCAGATGCCGGTTTCGGCAAACCCGACTAACGGCACTGAAACAGGAAACCTCACGGCACACTTCTTCTACCTTCCAACGTGCCCGCACTGCGCCGAGCAGAAGCCGTTCAACGCAGAGCTGATGGCGGAATACCCGCAAGTGACGTGGATACAGCACGACATATCCAAGACCTCGGAAGCCCAAATCATGTCGCAGATGATGATTGACCACGGCATGGAAGGCGACAACCTGCGCGTGCCGATGACATTCATAGGCAACAACTACATACTCGGGTACGAGTCCAAGACAACGACCGGAGTCCAGCTCAAGGCGATGCTTGCTGACTACGTCTCAAAGAACCCCCAGGCCCAAAACCCGGCCAACGCAACGGACGACGGAAAGTTCGCGTTCGACATACCATTCATCGGAAAGACCAACCTGCGCGAGATGTCGCTTCCGGCACTTTCAATCATACTCGGCCTAGTTGACGGCTTCAACCCGTGCGCGATGTGGGTGCTCGTGTACCTGATTGCGCTTGTGATGGAGCTAAACGACAAGAAGCGCATCTGGCTCATCGTTGGCACGTTCCTTTTCGCATCAGGCGCACTCTACTTCCTTTTCATGACTGCTTGGCTCAACCTGTTTTTGCTTGTCGGCTACCTGCGGCCGATAATGATAATCATCGGCCTGATTGCGCTTGGCAGCGGAATACTCGCGGTGCGCGACTACATACAGACCAAGGGCAGGCCGGTGTGCAAGATTGGCGACGAACAGGACAAGGAAAAGCAGGCCAGCAGGATGCAGGAAATCATCTCCTCGCCGCTCACCTGGTCAACGATGCTTGCGATAATCGGGCTGGCGTTTGCGGTCAACGCAGTCGAGTTCATGTGCTCTGCAGGAATACCTGCGGTGTTCACCCAGATTCTTGCGCTGTCCAACCTGAGCGGCTGGGAGCACTACGGCTACATCCTGCTCTATGACGTCTTCTACATGCTTGATGACATCATAATCTTCTGCGTGGCGGCGTTCGCGCTCTCCAGCACGGACTTCACCCAGCGCTACGCCGGGTTCTCGAAGGTTGTCGGAGGCACAATACTGTTCCTGCTGGGACTGATGATGCTGTTCGCGCCGGGGCTGCTAAGGTAGGTTCAGACGCGCAGGTTGCTTGGACTGGCTGGAAGGTCAGCTCAGTTTGCCGGCCTTGTCTGAAAGGTAGAGGAATAGGCCCTTCTTTGCTACGCCCACAAAGAAGGTATCGTAGTTTTTCAGGCCTTCGGGAACCTTTTTCGGGTCAAACTTGACGGTACGCCTGACGTGGTCTGCCATGGAATTAAGGGTTTGCGGAGACACGCCCGTGCCTTCGACAAGAATGGTCCCCGCAGTGTAACCATGCGTGTTGCCTGAGCACCCGCAGTTTTCGAACGTCCTGCCTTTGCCTAAGACGGGGTGCTTCTTAAGGGACAGAATGGCATCATCTAAAATCTGTTCAATGGGCATCTTATCTCCTCACCGGCAATTCCTGCTGGTAATGAAAATACGGCACGGATTAAAAAGACAGATAACGCCGGAGTTGGCACAGGATAATGAAAATGAATGCAGCCGCAGAGGTTGCTGCTGAAGAAAAGGCGGCTTCAGCGGTTTAGCGGCTTGAGCCTTGCCACTAACGCGTCGTAGACTGCTTTTTTCTTTTCGCTTGAGAGGGAAAAGAGCCGCTTTGCGACCATCTCGCTTGAGACGGTGAAAACATAGTTTGTCTTGATTACGCTGTCAACAACAGCGCCTTCATTGACAGTCAGCGGGATGCCCTTCATCTTTGGGTTGCTTGTGATTCCTGCAACGACGATATTGCCTAGCTCCTCGAACAGCACTACCGCCGGACGCTGCTTCGCCTGTGGCGAGTCTGCAAAGGGCACGAAAGCGAGTATGACGTCTCCGGGCTCAAACATTCTCCCACACCTCGTCTGAAGGGTTGTCCCAAAGCTCCGCCATCTTCTTGCGCTGTATCGAATGCAGGAACTCGTCGTACTGACCCTGCTTCCGCTCCTTTGAGGAGTCAACAAGCGCACAAATTACATCATTATACGTCTGCCGAGGATACTTCTTGATTGCATTCAGCTGCTTTACGAGGGAACGCTCAAGTTGAATGGTAGTATAAGTCATTATAGCCACCTATAGTAAAATATAAACAATAGGAATTATAATGCCTGCGCTTGCCGCCCGCTAGGGCGATAAAATGAATGCAGCCGCCGGGATTTGAACCCGGGTTTCGAGATTGGCAACCTCACGTCCTAGTGCCCGCCAAACCGATAAAGTGCTGGATGGAAATCCAATACAAAATTCGGCGGCTCCAGGTTGTCCGGCCAAAGCCCCGAAGAGATAAGACCTCTGGACTACGGCTGCATCTGTTTATTGGAAAGAATAATTGTGAAAAGAAAGGTTAAAACGATTGCTGTGGGGCAAAAACAACCAGATTCTGCCCGCGCGGCCGTGGGGCTTGCCGGGCTCAGCCGGTCACGTTGCTCATGTTCTGTATGAAGCCGATGAAGCTGTGGGTCTGGTCGGTTATCGCGCCGTTTGCCTGGCCTGCAGAACCCTGGACAATCATTATCACGATGGCCGCAACGAGCACGCTGCCGCCGATGATGAGGAGGTACTCGAATGCGCCCTGGCCGCGTACGTTTGCCATAGATACCAAAAGGGGTTGGCGCTATAAATAAGCTATACATCACCGGCGGAATCAACGCCGGCTTCCTGCCGAAACTAACGCCGCCGCCTTTTCGCAAAGAACGCGAATGCAAACGCGGCGAGAACCACGGCAAGGGCGCAGGCGGCAAAATAAGGCGACGAAAGCGCCGTTGAAAGCCCCTGCCCAAGCGGGTTGGAGGCGGAGGATGGCGCAGCCGCTTCCGAAAGGCTGATGGTTATCTCCCGGAAAGCGACCGGGCCGCCGAGGTCTACCGAGAGGTTGGCGTCCAGCCTGTCGGGGCTTGCAAGGGCATAAGGAACCAGGAACTCGACGCGGGCGGTGTCGCCTACTGCAAGCGAGCCTATTGTCCTTGAGAAAGTGGAATCAGAAACGGAGAGCGTTACCGCCGCGCCTGAGACCGGCGCGCTTCCGGAATTCCTCAGCCAGAAGTAAAGCTGGATTCCGTCCGAAAGCTTCCTTGCCGCGAAGTCCTCGACTGCAACCGCGGACGACTGCTGGATGGGGTCGCCGTGGGACGCCATAAGGTACCCGGTGCGCTCAAGTCCGTAGGCGGATACCGTGGAGGAATAATTGTATGACCGCCCGGAGTCCACCCTTGAAGGGTACACCACACCCCACGACAAGGTTGCCTGCGAACCCGGCCGCAGGACAAGGGTTTGCTCCCTCGGCCCGGGAGTCGAGAAGTCGGGGTGCAATGAAAGCGATACCGGCACCGCAATCGTGCGCGAAAGCAGGTTGCGCGCAGTTGCGTTTATCTCCGCGGTTTGGGACTCGCCGTGGACGCCTGGGGGAAACGACGCTGAAAGCGAAAAGAACTGAGAATAACCGGACTGTGAGATGAATGAGAAGCCGGTTGCCGCGCCAACGGAGGTGCCTGAAAGGTCGCTTGTGCCTGTTGCCTTCAGAGAGTATTTTGTGTCCTCCTGGTCGCGGCCAACTGCAAGCCGCAGGTGCGAAGCGTCGATGAAGAAAAGCTCGTTGAAAGTCGGGTCAACTGGCACCCACGCGCCATCGACTGCCGCCTCGGCCCACGCGTGCGGCTCCCATTTCTCGCCGGAGTATGCAAAGCCCACAACGTGCCGCGCGGGAATCTTTTTGGAACGCAGAAGCGCCTCCAATAGGTGCGCCTTCTCGTCGCAAGTGCCGCGGCCCGCGGCAAGCGTTGCGGCGGAATCAAGCGCGGCGTCCTTGTACTTGGAATCGTAGATTATGTTTTCGTACACCCAGGAGGAGAGCGCGGCAACCGCTTCCTCGGTGCTTGACGCGTTCGCAGATATTGACGCGGCAAGCCCCACTGCCTGCGAATCGACGATTACGAGCTTGCTTTGGGAAAGGTAATCCGCACCAGACGCGGCCACCTTCTCGAAACTTGAACGCGAGGGGTCGTATGAGACGTTGACCAGCGCGTCAATGACAATCTTGTTAGCCGCGTTGGGAACGGGCTTGTAGGGGAATGAAAGCACGGCGTTGCCATAGTCGTCGGTTGAGAGCGAATAAGCGTCGGACGAGTTGAACGTGGCAGACTGGGCGGAAAAGTTGCCGAACGCGTAAGTCGAAAAGACCACGTCGGTTGCGGCCGCTGGGACAAGAACGGAATATTCGATGTGCGCCGCCACAAGGGAAGAGCCGATTGATTCGGATGACTGCGCGAAGGCGAAGGGAACTGTGAATGCAAGGGCAGCGAAAGCGACGAATGCTGCAAAGGCGGGTGAAATGCTTGCTGCGGCCAAAAAATCAAATCTCCTTTTTCCTGGCCTTTCCTGCCATCCGCTTCTTGCCGCACGAGCCGCACACACGGTAAGGCTTGCCCGCAATCACGCGCACCTTGTGCGTTGCTCCCTGCCTGCAAAATATCTGGTTGCAGTGCTTGCAGAACGACTCCACGCCAATCTTGAGCCTGTGGCGCATCGCGATTTTTCGCGCAAGGGACACGTAGCGGGTCGAGAGCTTAGGCTCGCCTCCAAGGTAGGCTTCCTTGGAGAGGGAAAGAAGAGTGTCAATGCGTTTTCTTGCAGCGGAGTCCTCAAAGGACGACTGCGATGCTGCTTTTCGTTTCATTTCGTGCACGTCCTGCGCATACCTTACGGTTGGAGCATTGAAAAAAGGGTATGGGCCTGGTGGGATTTGAACCCACGAACTTCCAGTTCGCCTAGAACCATAGTCCCCCTAGGGGGGCTGTGGCGTCATATAAGACTGGCACTCTGGACCAAGCTGAGTTACAGGCCCTAAAATACGGTGATTTACAATAGTGTTTAGCAACCAATAAAACCCGATTAGAAACGCCCAAACAGCTGCTTGGGCTGCGATATTTCTTCAGCCAACAAAGCATCGGGCGCCCCGGGAAACGTTCTTCGTCAGGTTTATTACAGGCAAATTCGTCTACCATTTTATGACACTGCTTAACAGGAAGGCCGGGGAACTTGGTTTCAAGGACGTGTTCACATTCGCAAGCGTCGCTTTTGGGATACTTACGATAGTGCTGTCGCTGCAGGGCATCGCCTGGGCTCCGGCATTGATTGTGCTTGCGATAATCGCGGACTTTTTGGACGGCAAGGTCGCGCGCTGGACAAAGCAGGACAACGACTTCGGCCTTCAGCTGGACTCGCTGGCTGATGCAGTGTCGTTCGGAGCGGTCCCAGCAATGCTTGGAATCCTGCTTTCGGGCGCAGTCTTTGACTGGGTCACAATCGCTTGCGCGATATTCTTTGCAGTCTGCATAGTGATGCGGCTTGCCTGGTTCAACGTGCAGGACCCCAAGGCCGAGAAGGGCGTCTACTACGGACTGCCCAGCCCCCTTGCCGCGCTGTTTGCCGTTCTTGTCCCGTGGTACTATGCCTGGAACCCCGCAATCACCGCAAGCTCGTTCCTCGCGTTCGGGGTGTTCGCAATAGCGGGCTTCAAGACAAGCAAGAAAACCCTGAAGGCAATGCTCGGTCCGCTTGGGATAATCTTTTCGTAGTGAGCCACTTGCAAAAGCCGAAAAAGGAAAGAATGGTCGTCAGGCACATAAGCCAAGTCGAACAAGAGGACGCGCACGGCGGGTCCGGCAAGCGGCGGATGGTATTTTGCAACGCTGACGCGCCAAAAAGCAGGCTTGAGGCAGTCTCGGTCGGATACCTGCCAAAGGCCGGCACGTTCGAATGGCACAGGCACGACGGCATCGACGAGGTAATCGAGGTGCTGACAGGAAAGGCGCAGGTCAGGTCCGGAGGAAAGAAATATGAAGTCGGCGCCGGCGACTTTTTGCTCGTGCCGTCGCGCACAATGCACAAGATTACCAATACCGGCAAGGCCACGTTCGTGGCGCTGTTCGTGCGCTTCCACAGGTAATAGGCCGCTTTTTCTTGCTTTGTGTCGCAAAATACTATTGTAAACACCAAATACACAGCATGTGAAAAACCCGAATGGACTTGGGACAAGGCATCCGAAAGGCGCTTGCGCGCATCACAGGAGCGGCGCTTGTCGACGAGAAGGCGGTAAAGGAGTTCTCCAAGGACATCCAGCGCGTGCTCATCACAAACGACGTCGAAGTGCGGCTAGTTGCACAGCTGTGCAAGAAGATCGAGGAGCGCATACTCAACGAGAAAATCCAGGCCGGCTCGAGCATCCGCGAGCACGCCACCAAGGTAGTCTACGAGGAGCTCTGCAACCTCATGGGAGGCGAAGCCTACGTCCCGACTGTTGAGAAAAAGAAAATCCTTCTCCTCGGCCTCTTTGGTTCGGGAAAGACCACTACTGTTGCAAAGCTTGCCAAGCTCTACCAGTCCAAGGGGCTCAAGGTCGCCGCGATTGCAGGCGACGTGCACAGGCCGGCTGCAATTGACCAGCTTGAGCAGGTATGCAAGTCGGTGAATGCCGGATTCTATGCCGACCGGACGCACAAGGACGCTGCAAGGATTGCGCGCCAGGGCGTCGAGGCGCTTTCGCAGAATTACGACGTCATAATCATGGACACTGCAGGACGCTCGGCCTTTGACGACGAGCTTGCAGAAGAACTTAAGCAGATTGACGAAACCATCAAGGCGGATGAAAAGTTCCTCGTAATCAGCGCAGACATCGGACAAGTGGCTGCAAAGCAGGCCAAGCAATTTGACGAGGCAGTCGGGCTTACCGGGGTCATAGTCACCAAGATGGACGGCAGCGGCAAGGGAGGCGGCGCGCTTTCAGCAGTAGCCGCGTCCAAGGCAGCAAGGATTGCGTTCATAGCATCGGGAGAAAAGCCCGAAGCGTTCGAGGCGTTTGACGCAAAGAAGTTCGTGGCAAGGTTGTGCGGCTTCCCCGACTTGGAAGCGCTGCTTTCCAAGGCAAAGGAGATGTCTTCCGAGGAGAACCTGCAGAAGGCGATGGAGGACGGCAAGCTTGACTTTGAGACCTTCCTTGCGCAGATGAAGGCAATGAAGAAGATGGGCCCGCTCAAGCAGATTATGCAGATGGTCGGCGCCTATGATTTGCCGGAAGAGATGGTCGGAAAGAGCGAGGAGAAGATGAAGTCATTCGAGGCTGCAATCAACTCCATGACCCCTGCTGAGCGCAAGGACCCCAAGCTGATGAAGATACGCACGCGCCAGGAACGCATCGCAAAGGGCTCCGGCCAGAAGATGGACGACATCCGCGAGATGATTGACAACTTCGACCGCGTGCAGAAGATGATCAAGGGCATGCGCGGAAACCGCGGCTTCCTCAAGGGCCTGCAGAAAATGATGCCGGGAGCGGGAATGAGATGAGCCTGCTTCCGGGAATATTCAAAAGGCCGAACCCGGAGCCACCGCAGCCGGACCTGTACATTGTGACCATGTCGCACACGCACAGCACCGGAGGAAACCTGGTCGGGTTGCACCAGCAAGTCTGGAACGAAAAGCGGTCAAAGAACGAGATAAAGCCATTTGGCTACTACTACTCGCTGCACCCCGTGAAGGAAAAGACGACTTTCGTGAAGATACCCAACCACTTCGAACAACTACCCAACCCCTGCACGCCAAAAGAAATAGAGGCTGCAAAAAAGCGCATCCTCGCAAGGCTTCCCAAAAAAACGGCACTGTGACGCCCCGATGCGTGCAAGGTAAATAAAACCCCCTTTTGCTAATTGCTGTAAGTGCTTTAAACTTGAACTTCGAGCTCATCAGGATTGCGGTTGCCCTGCTTGGCACAGGCGCTGCGGCGTACCAGGACGCAAAGACCAGCTTCATTGACGACAAGCTCACGCTCTCGATGATTGCGCTGGGCACGCTGTTCAACATACTGGTGTTTGACTGGGACTTCGCAATCTATTCCATCGGGATAACCGCAGTAATCTTCGGCATCGGATACATACTCTACCGCACCGGACAGCTTGGTGGCGGCGACGTCCTGCTCTTCTGCGGACTGCAGGCGCTACTTCCCTACTACCCGGCGGAGGGGATGGCGCAGATAATGTCAGCAGCCGGGCTTGCGGCGCAGCAGCAAATCGTCTTCTTCGAGCCGATACTGCCGTTCTTCGTCTCGATATACTTGGCGTGCTCGTTTCTGGGCATGGCAATCAGCGGCTACATCTACGCCTGGAAGCTTTTCAAAAAGACCGGCTTCCGCAAGCTGCACCCCAACTACCTGATGGGAGGCGCAACCCTTGCAGCCGCGCTGTTCATCATCTACTGGCTCAACTTCGTGTTTGGGATTGCGCCGCAAAAGACCGCATTCATATCACTGCTCCTCGCTCCCGCGGTGTTCCTTGTCATTTTCAAAAAGGACGTTTCCGAAAAAGTCGCCCTGCGCTGGATTACCCGCAAGGAGTTCGAGGACGAGGACATAATCAGCGCCGAACTGCTTCCGGAAAAAATCGTGCAAAAGTACGGCATCGAGCGCGTGCTGACTTCGGAACAGCGCAAGGTCTTGGAGAAAGTCGAGTTGCAGGAAGGAATACACAAGTTCCCCGTACAGAAGGACCTGCCTCGCTTCGGGCCATACATACTCGCGGGTTTGGTGCTTTGCCTGCTCGTGCCCGACCTGCTTTCGCTCCTGTTTTATTAGCCTTGCCGCACCTTCTAATAATATGGCAGAATCTGACTTCCCCTACTTGTCAGCCGAGACCACCGAGGACATAGAAATCCCCAGGAACCCCTTGGAGCAGGTCATCGGCCAGGACGAGGCGGTGAAGTACTGCAAGATTGCGGCGCTCCAGCGCAGGCACGTGCTGATGGTCGGGCCGCCGGGCACCGGAAAGTCGATGCTTGCGCAGGCCACTGCGTACTGCCTTGCAAAGCCTGAGCACGAAATCAGCGTGCTGCACAACCCCGAAAACCCGGAGCGGCCTATTATCGAGATTCTTTCAAAAGAACAAATCCTCAAGGAAAAGAAGCTTGCAAAGCAGCTTGAGGGAAAGCTTGTTGACCCGCGCGAAGTGCCTTCGTTTGTCGCCGAGAGACTCGGGTACAGGTGCAGGCGCTGCGGAAAACTCTCTCGCCAGCAGGACAGCGCGTGCCCGTCGTGCGGAATGGACAAGTACGCAACCGAAAGCTCGCCTTTTGGCGACCTGCTTTTCCCGCACATGCCAACCGGCCAGAAGGCGCGCGTACACACCACCCGCTCAACAGAGGACGGCCGCGAGGAAATCATAGTCTACGAGGGCGCAGGCGACAAGATACGCGTGATGGACCAGCTTTCGCTTGAAAAGCTTGACACGCAGAAAAAGAAGGCTCCCAGAAAGACAATCATCCCGCTTAACAGGAAAAACTTCGTAGTTGCAACAGGAGCGTCTGAAACCGAACTTTTGGGAGACGTACGCCATGACCCTTACGGAGGCCACGCGCAAATCGGAACCCCGCCCTACACGAGGGTTGTCGCGGGGGCGATTCACGAGGCGCACGAGGGCGTGCTGTTCATCGACGAGATTTCGTCGCTGCACAACATCCAGAGATTCCTCCTTACTGCGATGCAGGAAAAGAAGTACCCGATTGTGGGAAGAAACCCCCAGTCAAGCGGGGCGTCGGTGCGCGTTGACGACGTGCCCTGCGACTTCGTGCTCATGGGAGCGTCCAACATCAACGACATACCCTACATACTCCCGCCGCTGCGCTCGCGCATCATCGGCAACGGCTACGAGCTTCTCTTGCAGACTACGATGCCTGACACCGCAGCAAACCGCCAGAGGCTTGCGCAGTTTGTCGCGCAGGAAATCAAGAAGGACGGCAAGATTCCCGCAGCGACAATTGGCGCGGTTGAGGCCATGATTGAGGAAGCAAGGCGGCGTGCAAAGAAAGTGGACTCAACTGAGGACGCGCTGACATTGCGCCTGCGCGAGCTTTCGGGAGTCATCAGGCTTGCAGGCGACTTGGCAGTCACCGAGAACGCACCGCTCATCGACGAGGGCATGATTGCGCGCTCGATAATCCGCAGCAAGAACATCGAGGAGCAGCTCAACGAGCGCTACGGCTCGGTGTGGAACGCAAACAGGTCCGAGATGGTCACAGGCGAGATGCGCAAGGACCACAAGGAAATACGCTGATTATAAAAAAATTGAAAAAGAAGGGAAAGGGGCAACGCGCCCTTTTTTCTCGCAACGCCTATTTGCCACAATACACTTAGTCCGCCGGACAGTTGTACGCGACCTTGATTAGTGCTGCCCCAAGCGGCGCGTTGGACGCGTCTAGGAAAGTCACGTCGGTGAACGCCGTGGGCAAGTAGGTATTGATGGTCGAGCAGGCAGTGCCGATGGCCCTCGTAGTCACTGACGCGTCCTTGATGCAGTTCTTGCTCGTCGGGTCGTACACGGGGTGGTCGGATGGGCAGTAAATGCAGGTGTTCTCGCCGAGACTATACTGGACGCTCGTCTCTCCTGCTGCAGCATTTGAGCAGCGGGGGTTGCCATAAGCCACATGGTTTGTCGTGTCAATGTTGGGGAACGTTGAGTTCGTGGGATAACAGTACCACGAACCGTCACCGCTAGGATAGGTGTTGGGGCAGCACTGTTGACCGCCGACACACCAATACCCAGGACCCGGACAATACGCCAACCTTCCATTCGCGTCATTTCCACATTGAGGCCCCGAATAATAGCTAGACGCATAAGAAGACCAAGATGCGGATATTGCCCCGCCTCCCGCGTTTATTGGCGTCTTGGTAATCCTCGCAACGGGATCCGCGCCAATCACCATCTTTGTAGGCGCTGCAAAGCACGCGGTTATCTTCACCCCGCAGTTGGCCTTGGGCAACGCTAGAGGAATGGTATTCATGTAGTAGCTTGTTGTGAAAGAGTTGTAGTCAATCACACCCTGTAGTGGCATTCCGACGTTCAAAGTCGAGTTGAATACCACCGAAGTGTTGCCGCCTGTCGAGCCGCTTGCCGCGTCCACATATGCCTTGGTCGTGGCATCAGTGTCGTTGACTGGCGCTGCAAGGCCCGTGATGCGGTTGTTTGAGACGTTGACCGTGCCATTTACCGTGAGCTTGCTGGTAGGATTCGTCGTTCCGATGCCGACGTTGCCGCTTACGAGGGAGTACTGGTTGGACCCGCTTGCGTTCCACGTCTGGGCGCTTGACTTGCCATCAACGTAGCCCTTGGTTGCGACCGTGTTTGCCGAGTCCGATGCTGCGGTCGCGTCGTCCATCATTATTTTTCCGTTGACCTCAAGCTTTGCCTGCGGGCTGGTGGTGCCGATGCCGACGTTTCCGGGCACTCCGGAATACTGGTTGCTTCCGACGATTATCCAGTCGCCATCGTTGGTCTCAATAGTAGTCGAGAGGTAATTGTGCACTCGCGAGGCGTATTCGGAAGAGCTGATTTCGCCAGCCGCCAAGTTCAGGTTGTTGTTAACAACAACCATCATGATTGCTGAAAGCAGCACGCCTCCGGCTATCATCAATAGGTATTCCAAAGCAGTCTGGCCACGGACAAAAGACATCTAAATCGCCTCTTGAAAGAACACCGCGGCTGAAAATAAAAAGAAGGCGCTTATGGCAATGCCAGCATAGCCCGGAATTGGGGATGAAAAAAGAGGAAAAAGAAACTGGAAAGCAAAAGCGGAAAAAGAAAATAATGAAAAGGAAAGAGGCCCTCAGCGCCTGTAAGAGGGCTTCCTTGAAGCCGAGTTCCTTGAAGCCGCCTCGGCCGCCAGCTTCTCGCGGTGCGCGCGCACGGCCGCGACTATGGCCTGCCTGTGGTGCTCCGGAACCGAGCGCTCGTATTCCTCTACCGGGAACACGAACTTGCCGGTCTGATAGACCATCAGCGCAAGCACAAGGAAGCCAAGCCAAAGCATGAAATCAGCAGTCGGGGTGAGCAGCACCCCGATGAGGTCCTGCATTGAGAACGCTGCAGGGCTTGACGGGTACGCGGTTGCGCCCATGGTCCAGCCGAAGAACTGCGGGATTAGCGCCGGGTTTACTTCCGCTGCACGCACCTTCTCCATGGTAAGGAAGATGTTGTATGCCGCCTGCATGACCTTGAGCATGAACGTCACTATGAGGAACGAACCGGCCAACTTGAGAAGGTGGAACTTCGTGTCGCCTACCTTGAACCACATCATCCTGCGCATATGAAACACATCCCCGTGCGCCAAATGGACTCGGCGCGTCCGGTATAACTACGGAATCGATTACTTTTTGGCACAATTTAAGCTTTGCCAGAGGCGGGCAGGGGCGAGGTTGGGCCAAAAGCCGCTGCCAAAGTAAGGCTTAAATACCACCTAAGACATATGTTACTACACAGAAAGAGTGACAAATAATGAGGACTTACGAATCCACGCTGGACATCATATTCACCACAGTCGACTTCATAGTGGGAGCGCTCACCATCCCCCTGCGCTGGCTTACCAAGGGCATCCCGGGCCTTGACCTGAACGCCGAGCTAGTATACGGCAAGTACTGGGGAAGCGCGCTCGTATACGACAAGTCCAACTCGTGGGGAACCTGGTTCTGGGTGATGCTCCTTGGGCTCATCCTAGTATACATGTAAGCTAGGAGCCGATCCCGAAACAATACCGCCGATAGCTGCAAGCACGCCTAAGCCTAGCGGCCGAACAGGGACCTTATTTTTGAAAAGATAGACCGGAACACGCCATTTGCAGGCCCCAGGTCAGACGGCTTTGGCTGCATAGGCGCGTTTTGCGCCAATTGCGGCTTTTGGGCTGCAGCCTGCGTCTTTAAACCTGCAGCCTGCGACGATGAATCCGTTCCTGCGGGAACATATGCCTCAAGCACCTGCACTCCAGCCTCGTCGGGCGGCGTGCGCTCCTCTGCGTCCTTGGAAACCACTGACACTATTCGCGGGCGGCCCATGCAAGGTTTTGCGACAAACGGGCTTTTATTTGAGAGCGCGAATAAAGATTGAAGATTTTACATGAGCCAGCAGAACACGTTTTACTCATACTATCTGGTGGCCGCATGCATAGCGGTCTTTTTGCTCCAGCTTGCATTCACGCCCGCGTCGCCCCTTGACAAGGACTGGTTCACATACCTGTTCGCAGTCACGCCGTCCCTTGTGCTGTCACAGCCGTGGACGCTGGTCACGGCAATATTCATGCACGGCGACTGGACGCACCTGTTCTTCAACATGTTCGCATTATACACGTTCGGGCCGTACCTGGAATACAAGCTGGGAGCGAAGCGCTTCCTGGGACTCTACTTTGCAACCGGAATCATCGGCAACATAGGCTACGCTTTGCTTTCTCCAAGCGCATTCATCCCAGGACTTGGCGCTTCGGGCGCAATATATGGTATAGCGGGCGCACTGGCCATACTAGAGCCCAACCTGGCAGTCTCAATCATCTTCCTTCCGTTCGTGCCTGTGCCCATGTGGATGATGATGTTCTTCTGGACCCTGGTCAGCCTTTGGGGCACCTTGAGCCTGGCTGGAGGCATCGGCTATTCAGCACACCTGGCAGGAGTTGTGGCAGGCGGAGCCTATGCCTACTATTTGAAAAAGAAGAACGCCAAGCTTCTGGATAGCTACGGGCTTGACTACTGATTTTGTAAAAGTCTAGAAAAGACATACCCGCGCCAATAAGCAAAAACGGAGTTTCCTGCTTCTTGGAAAAAACTAAAAATAGAGAGTTTTACGGTTTACCGCAAATATTAGGAACCCGGGTCAAAAGCCGGTTTTTAGCCTGAAACTAGAAAATATACTCCCAGAAGATGCCGATACCGAAAGCAAGAAAGAACGAGACAAGAAACTTCATGCTAGAATCCAGCTCGATGGACGGCCCTCCGAAGCCCAGCACAAGTTCAAGAATGGGAGTAAAGTAAAGCACTACAAACGAGACCGCAAGCGCTGCGACGGAAAATGGTAGCGACGGCCTGCCGTCCACACTATCTATGGTGCCGATATTTTTGGGCTCGTCAATAGTGGCGCGTGTAGAGTCATCAGAACCGTCATCGACACCATTGATTGTATCAGCCATGTCTTTGCTCCACTAATTCGTAGAATGTCCCTGAACTTAATCATTGCTAAAAGTAGCTTGAAAGCCTCGTCTGGCCCATGATCCGGCTCTTTGCAAGATAGGATGAAATCGGGGTGCGCAGCCGGGGCGCAACATAAGCTAGCGCTTCTTTCAACGACGCAAATTTTGCGTCAGCGCCCTTGCGGAAGGCATTGCGCGCGTTCTCGCGAACCTCCCACACGCCAACCGGAACGTCGTAGCCTTCGTCAATTTCGCGGATTATTATGACCTTGGCCTGCCTGCGCATGGCAAGGAGGGCCTCTGCAGCAGCGATTCGGCCGGCATAATAGCCGCCACCTTCTTCCTTTGCGTAGTCGCTTCTCCCACCGAAGCCCTCGTACTCGTGCGCGACGCTGGCAGTAGTGCCGAAGGCGTTCCAGGCAGTGCCGGGAGTCCAGCACTCGAACTGCTCGAATTCCCAGGCGCCGGGCAGCAGGAGGATTTCGAAGCGGTTGCACAGGTACTCGCTTGAGTACGCATAAACTTCCGATATGGTTTCGAACGTACGAACCTTGTCCAAGTGGTCATCTGCGACAATCTTGTCGGAGGCAGTGATGCTCCAACGCGTCGGAACCATCTTTTTTCTGTCTTTTTTACCCAAAAGCCCGGCGGAGAGGAGCTTTTGTATGTAATAGGAGCCAAAATCTGCCTCCAATAGCTCAGAAACGGCCGTTCTGGCGTCCAAATTCTCTTCCATCAAGGAGTCCGTCTTTTTCGGGATGCTGGGGTTGGATGCCAGCCGGAGCTTGGAAAAGGGCGCGGATGGACCCATTGGCTGGACGACTTCGGAAAAGGATATCCGGTAAGTGGGTACCTTGGCAAAGGAAACTTCCATGTCAACGGGGTTCTCGGCAAGAAGCGCGTAGGAGAGGTCCTCCATCTCGCGGGTTGGCTTGCGCACGCTGGAACGCTGCATCCCCCTGGCAAACCCTGCGCGGAACTGTACGATGTCTTTTATGGGAGTGCCAAACCAATTCGAGGGGTCGTCGCATAAGAGGGCGTTTCCTGACGAGATTGAGTCATCAAATGATACCAAGGGGCCGGCGTAAACTTCGGGGTAGCCTGCCCGGCCTACGAACAGGTTAGGTGGAGAGGCGCCGAAGACATCCTTTTTGAGCGACTCCTGCTTTGGCGCGATTACCTGGATGCGGTCAAGTATTGGGCATTGCTTGAGGCCACACATCAACTTGCCACCCTTGCACTGCACGCACAGCCTGCCGTTGTCGGTAAGAGTGCGCATCTGTGCCGGGCTTTGCCCTACCTGCGCTGAAAGTGATATGGCCATGTTTTTTCCCAAAAACCTTGCTGCAAGCACTTGGATTGGAACTAATAAAATTGGTTGTCGGGCGGCTTTCCGATGGATTGATTTGTAGTGCCTAACTGTAGTGCCTAACTTTGTTGTTTATAAAGGCCAAGCTGGGCAAAAGACAAGCGAAAGTTCCCCAACCTTCGCACAACCCACGTACTTGTCTCTTACAACAGTAAGGAAATCCCATATATAACTCTTAAGTGTCTCTTACGCAACACTTACAGGTCTTTTAGATGTCTTTTACGTCTAGGTTTTTGATAAAAAGAGTCATTTACGAGCCTCTTACAAGACCCCTCCCGGAAAGGACTTGTAAGATACTTACAGTTCCACTATTTACCAAGGCTTTTAAACATCCCTTACAAAATTTGTCTACAAAAAAATCAAATGGTTGTATGGAACATGGAAAAAGTCTTTGAAGCAAAACAGGAACTGATGTCCGTACTCGGATGGAGCGAAAACCCGTTCGTCAAGGACCTGCGCCTGGAGAACAAGGAAGACTTTTTGAAGTTCTATTGCCCGTTCGAGTCCGCAAGCATGCTCAAGAGGCTTGCATTCGACACCAAGGCCTGCATCCTTTTGGGGCCAAAGGGAGTCGGAAAGACCTCGGCCCTTCACTATGTCATGTATTCCCTCCCAAAGGAGGAGTTTGTGACCTTCTTTTTCAAGCAGCCGCCCGAATCGCTTGACGAGTTCGCAGCTGAAATCGGCGCTGCAAAGCACGGAATCGTGCACAAGATACGCAGCATGTTCGCAGGAAAAAAGCCCAAGGGAGCGACCCGCGCACAGATTGCCGAGCGCGTGCGCTATTTTGACAACCGCAAGGTCGTGTTCTTCATAGACGAGGCGCACCTGCTCAAGAACACCGACATGTACATGGAGTTCAAGTACCTGCTTGACGAGCTTCCTGACCTGCGCATGGTGCTTTGCGCGCTTGGAAAGGACAGCTTCCCAGACTCGCTATTGCACATCGTTGGGGAGGGAAACGTGTTCTACCGCAACAAGTTCGCGGCAAAGGAGATGCGCGAGATTATCGCGCACCGCATTGCTGCAGTTGGCGGAAGCGGACTTGTCCCGTTCGACTCCGAGTTCCTTGACAAGACGTTCACCGAGCAGAACCTGCTCACCCCGCGCTACGTGTTCGACGAGCTGAACAATTATCTTGCGGACCTTGCGCTTGACGAAAAGAGGATGGACAAGCTGCGTGCAAAGAGGCCGAAGGTGATTTCGGTTTCAGACGCAAAGGCAGACCACGCCGCGGGAGCATCGCAAGCACAGACAATCACTCCGCAGATGACTGACCTGGAAAAGCAGTACGAAAACGACTCGCTTGTCGCAAGCATCATAGAGGAATCAAAGAACGCGCGGCAGGCAAAGTCAAGCGAAAAGAACATCGTTGACGCTGACAAGAATGCAAAGCAAGAGGATGCCGAGGAAGAAGACGAAACCGAGGCAGCTGACGCCTCCGGGCCAAAAGGCAACGGACACTCGCTCAACTTCCTCACCACGATGCACGCCGAGTGGTGGGTGCAGCTTTCGCCTTCGCAGCAGCAGATTTTGAGCCTGCTTCTACCAAGCACTGCGGGACTTACACTTGCACAGATTATGGCAAAGACCAAGCTCTCGCAGAACACTGCGTTCAACGCACTCTACCAGTTGCGCGGCGACGACAAAGCAGAGATTGCGCGCAAGCCCGAAGTGCCGTTCCCATTGATTAGCGTAAAGAAGCAGGTTGTTGGCAAGAAGAAGCGCAACATCTACTTTGCAAATGAAAAAATCAGAAACATTTTCACGATGAACTAAAGATGACGGACATGAAATTTGGAGGTGCAGATGCAATGGAAATAAGCCTAGAGAGGTTCCTCGAACTGGCGGACGCAAACCGCCGCGCAAGGAAAGCGCACGTCGGAGAGATGCCGCTTGGACAGGTCTATGCAATGCATGCGCACCGCACTTCGTCGCTCAAGTTCTCGGTAGTCGCTGGGGAGGCTTGCGTCGCAATAGACGGCCTCGCAGCGTCGCTGCGTTCATATTAGAAAAATTGGAAAACAACAGTAAAATCAGACGCAAAAAAACAATCGAAAAATCAAATCGCCTTTCGCATCTTGTTTCCTGGCAGGGAAACTTGGTGCAACAAACAAGGCAGTAAGTACAGCCGCAAAGACTGGAAAAAAGTCGCTGGCAGGCGACTCCGAACGTCCTTGCGATAGGGGGGTTATTGGAAATGATACGTGGTTCGTTCTCGCTGTTTGACATGGACAGCATAATCCGCAAGTCCGGGGCAGAGCGCGTAGGGGAGGATGCAAGCATCAAGCTCTCCGAGAAGCTCGAGGACTCCGGAAAGGAAATCCTTTTGCGCGCAAAGCAGCTGTCCTACCACGCAGGACGCAAGCACATCACGCGCGAGGACATCGTTCTTGCGGCGTCGTACGTGCGCTCGTAGGTGGATTTTGATGGGAAAAAACAGCAAGCAAAAGAAGGCCGGCAACTGGACGTTCGACTGGCTTGAATAGAAGAATTGCTCGGTGCTTGCAGTATGTCGCGCCTCTCGCAGAAGAACTTCCAGAAGGTCGCCGAGCAGGTGCTTGGGATACTTTATGACAACTACCCGTCGCCCCTTTCCACCAACGCAATCTCAAAGGAGATGGGACGCGACAACGAATTCACCGGAAAGGTGATGGACTTTCTTCACGCCAAGAGGTACGTCGCACTCTGCAGGGTGTCGAAATCAGGCAAGCAGTTCTCAACTCGCAAGTGCTGGCGGCTATCAACCGAGACGCACATAAAGTACTCGCACGTGGCGAGCCGGTGAAATCTTCTTATGAAAAAGTGCAAGCTTGATTTGCTGATTTTACTTGCCAAGAAAGGCGGCCTTGCAGGAAGCATACCCGTTTCCACTAGCGGGCTTTCAAGGGAACTCGGAGGCAACACTGAAGGCGCAAGCCAGCAGACCGTCTCGCGGTGGCTGCTTGAGCTTGAAAATTCCGGCCTTGTTGAGAAGAACGGCAGGCTCGTGCGCATCGCCGCGAAAGGCAGGCAGAAAATCCAGGAAATTGCGGATGTTGCAAAGGATTCGCTTTCAGGAAAAACCGCAAAGCCTTCGGGCGTCTGCGAAATGAAAGGAAAAGTCACGAGTGGCTTCCGTGAAGGAAAATACTACATCGCCCTTCCCGAATACAAAAAACAACTTACTTCAAAGCTCGGCTTCGTTCCTTTTGCAGGAACGCTCAACGTCAAGCTCTCGCGCACATCGGATATTGAGTGCATACGCAGGCTCAAGGCAACAAATGGAATCCAGACTGACGAATTCGTGCGCGACGGACGCTCCTTTGGCCGTTCCAAATGCTTCAAGATTGTCATTAATGGGAAAGTGGATGGCGCGCTGATTTTTCCGGCACGCTCGCACTACGGCGACGACGTTGTTGAAGTGATTGCGCCTGTTTCCTTGCGCGAGAAACTGAAACTCAAGGACGGCTCTGAAGTTTTCCTGCAACTCCGATGATTGCGCAGTCCGAGCTATTTTCCAAACAGCCTAGCGACGCGCTTTTTCGCACGCGCAATAATGCCGGGCCCGGAGGGGCCTGTGCGTCTTGGCGCGGTTGCGCGCTCAAGAGATGCCAAGTCCAGCTCGAGATGGGGCGTCGGACCGGCAAAAAAATTGCGGATTGAGTTCTTTGGAACGAGAAGGTGGGGGTGGGCCCTTGCAAGGATTTCCTCCAGCGGCTTTTCGCGCAGGCTTCCGGTAGGCTGGCCGTAATAGTAGGCGGATGCAGTAGGATATACCTCCCCGGCCGCACCTACGGCAACGTGAAGGCGCCGGTCGTCCTTGCCCAGAAACTCCGCGCCGCTTTTCCACCGCGTCTGGCCTAAGCCGAGATAATTGCCGCGCCTTTCTGCCGGAAGGCCGCATAAATCCGAGATGCTTTCGGCGGAGTCGAAACCCCCCTCGTCCTCTGGCGACAGGCCTGCGAAGTAGCCGTGCTTTACTCCCTCCTTTTCCGCAATCTCATGGAGGTTGCGCGCCTTCCGCACGATGCTCTCGCGCGTCTCGCTTTTGGCGTGGTGGTCGTCTATGGACATGGTCACGTTGAACTCCACCCCGCAGGCCTCCCTCTTGAGCCTGCGCAGGAAAGCGCGCGTGGCTGCTGGCGTGGAGAAACTCCTGCCGTTGGTCTTTATCGTCACCGAAGCGGGTAAGGGCAGGGCCCCGGACTTGCGGCACAGCGCGTGGAAGCTTTCGAAAAATCGCGGGTGGAGAGTGGGCTCGCCGCCACCCGTGATTATGACTTCGGTGCCTTTGCCAATGACCCTGCGCAGTGAGCGCAAGTCGGAAGTCCTGATGTTCTTGCGCGACGCGCCACGGTTGAAGAACTTGCCAAGGCAGCCCTTGCAACGCTTGTTGCAGTAGTTGGTGAAGAAAACGGCGACGTCCTGGTTTGGGGATAATGTTACGCGGGGAGTGATTGACATACAAGAGGCTTGAGGCTGCCGGACGTATTAATGTTTTCAGCCCAAGGAAAGCTGCTTCTCGATTATTTCCTTTGCCTTGAGCAAAAAGCGCTTTGCGTTCTCTCCGGATTCGTCTGCAAAAAGAGTCGCGCCTGCTGCAACGTTGTGGCCTCCGCCAACTCCGATTCCTTCCGTTGCCTTGCGCAGCATCACGTTCAGGTCAAGTCCCTTTGCAACAAGCGCGTCGGTTCCCCGCGAGCTGATTTTTACGTTGCCGTTCGGGTCAAGCGAGAACCCGAGTATGGGCTTGTTGGGGTCAACTACCCCGCTTGTGAGGAACGAACCGCACACTATGCCAACTACAGAGTCCTCGACCTGGCCGCGGCCGTCCATGAAGTAGAAAGCGCCAAAGTCGGAGACGTGTTTGCGCGCGTACAATAGCCCGGAGCGTATCTGCGTGCGGTGAAGGGTCACCAGCGAGCGCGCCTGCTCCAGCGCGCCCTTCTCGTGCAGGCACACGCTCATCCCAAGGGTCTCGGCCTTGTGCCTACCGCAGGCGTTGAGCACTGTTGAGAACTCGTAGGCGTCGTAAATCTCTATGTTCTTTTCCTCCTTCGGGAACAGGTAGACGTTCCCCACCATCGCCTTGATTGCATGTGGCTTGACTTTGTGGGAATAAGCATAAGTTATGAGCGCGGAAGCAAGCTTCTGCCTCTGTTCAAAATCGAGGTCATAGTAGTGCAGCCACTGACGCTTGACCTGTTCGGTGCCCGTGCCGTCCTTTTCTGTTGTCTGCCAGTCCGTAGTGCACTTTGCTTCCTCAAACAGCGGGATTCCCAAGTCGTTTACGAAAAGCGCGCACGCCTTGTCGTTGCCGGTGAGGCCGGGAAGGTACGGCTCGGTGCAGAAGGAGATGAATGAAACAAGTGTGCGGGATACGCGGCCGAATGCGCGCAGGTCCTTTTCTACTTTGATGTGCCCGGTTGCGGCTCCCTCGTCAACGACCTTCTGGTTCGACGGTGACAGCACATCCTTGTCCTGCATGTCGCCGACAATCCCCACCATCGCAAGCTCGTTGATGAGCCAGTCGCCAAGGTGCTTGAAACAAAAGTACGCAGTTGACGCGGCACACGCCTCGGTCGCGCCCGAAAGGCCAAACAGCTCGCAGTTTGCCTCGGTAAGTTGCAGCGCGGGCCGCTCCGAAAGGGGCGTGTCGGGTTGGTGATGGTCGATAATGATCAGTTTATTTGGCGCAATCTTTGCTAGTAATTTCTGCGCCTGGCCGGAGCCGAAGTCAACAACTATTACGTTGCGGTCGCTTGCTGCGAGCCGCTCGATTGCCTTGTCGTCAAGCTGCCTGAACGTGATTTCCTCGTACTGCTTTTGCTGCAGCCGGAACGCGCGGCACACGATTGCGCCGCTTGAGAGGCCGTCCGCGTCGTAGTGGTGCGCAATCACGGGGTTCTCCATTTGGAGCGCACGCTCGCCTACTGTTTTGCAGTGCTCGTAGAACGCTTCGCGGCTGCTGCATTCATCCGATTCTGCTGCCATAAGGATTGTTTGGGAAAGAAACCAAAATAAGCTGCTGGTGCACAGTTGCCGGTAAAGGGGTTGCCGCGGTGCGCGGGCGTTGCAAACAACGAAACAAGCCTAAATAATCCGCAAAGCCATACCTTGCTTGGGGGGATTTGGATGTATTCAAACGACGTGGAGAACGCGGATTTGCGCAAGGCGCGCGCAAGCATCGCAGAGGAGCTTGAGGCAATAAGCTGGTACGAAAAGCGCATCGAGGGAGTGAAGGATGCCGAGCTTGCGAAGATTCTTGCGCACAACCGCGACGAGGAAAAGGAGCACGCCGCGATGCTTTTCGAGTGGGTCCGCAAGAACGACAAGGCGCAGGACGACGCGTTCAAGAAGCATGACTAGAAGAAGCAGCCCAACCTGCTGGGCCATATTTATTTTTCAACAACCTAATCATAAATGATTAGATGATAAAAAATCAGTTTGAACAAGATTGCAAAACTCTTGCAGAACTAATTCAAACGGGATCTGCACTTATCAAAAAAGCGCCATCATGCAGCTGTTACTCAATAGAAGAAGTGCCGCAATCCGAACAAAAATGCTATAGTTGGTTTGTTGAAACCAATAATTTTCTTAGCCAGTTACTGGGGGAAACTGACTCAAACGTAAAAATGTTTAGAAAAGCGTTTAGTACGTATGAGTCATCTAGCTTTCTAGGCACATATAATGGAGAAATACATTTTGTAAAAGAAGATTTGCATAAAGGGATTGGAATTTTAGAAGGAATACACGCTTCGTTTATGAAGGGCATTATCAAGAGGAAAGAAGAACTAATCAAAGTATTAGAGAAAACTACAGATAGAATTCGAGTTATGTTTGACAATGATGTATTGAACAAGATTGTAGAAGGAAAAATAGATGTTGAACGAATAAACAAATCAAATAAGTTTGAAATTTACGCAACACATATTCAAACGGATCAAGCCAGTAATTGCAAAGATACAGAAAAACGCGCTAAGCTCATACTAAGTCTAGCAAAACTATCGCCAAAAATGATAGCTACCGAATCAGCAGTCTATGGAGTTTCTAGATTTGACGAAGCTAAGATGAGCGGACCTGACGGTAAACTCGACGATCTTAGACAAGGAAATAACAAACACACTTCAGATGCGCTAATAGGCGAAACCGCGATAAAAAATGGCATACTCCTCGTAACAAATGATAAAACACTTAAGTCTAGAGTTAACTCAAACGGTGGCCGCGCAATTAGCCTAGAAGAATTCGAACGTTTAGTATAAAGCAAGAAAAGGGAATGAATGACCCTTGTTCAGAGTCACATTCTTAATTTTAAATCCTCTTCTTTCCTTCCTTTCTGATTGCCTCGGCGAACTTCTTTATCTTGTCACCCATCTTGGCGTCCTCGAATGCGTTGCCGACCTGTATGCCGTCAGCTCCGCTTGCGATTACCTGCGCTCCAGCCTGCGGCGTGCGCACTCCGCCGCCGTAGAAGTAAAACATGTCGTGGTTGCACGCTGCAGCCACTCCCTTGATGAGGTCGTACGGCGGGTTGTCGATTTCCGCGCCGCTCCCGGAGTCGGTGATTACCACGTGCGAGCCGGAGTATTTCGCGGCAAGCGCGCACGCAGCAGCTAGGTCGGGCCTGTCGCGGGGGATGAGGTTTGCGTTGCCAATCCAGCCAACAGCACGGCCCGGCTCGATAATCAGGTAGGTTGTTGCGATTGCCTCAAGCTTCATCTTGTGAACTACCGGAGCTGCCTGTATGAGCGCAGTTGAAATCCAGTAGACGTCGCGCGAGTTGAGCATGTGCATGAAATAGACCGCGTCGGCGTACTGCGTCAGGCCGGACACGTTGCCGGGATAAAGCACGACCGGGATGCTTACCTCTTCCTTAATCATGCGGGTGGTCTCGTCAAGCTGGGAGCCCTGCGCGCCGATGCTTCCGCCTAAAAGTATTGCGTCAGCCCCGTTCTCGTACGACTCCTTTGCAAGCGCAACTGCGCGCTCGAGGTAAATCTTGTCCGGGTCGATGAGCGAGAACAGCATGGCTCCCTGGGACTCGAGCTTTTCGTGGTAATACTTCTCGGTTTTGCCTATCTGGCGTGCGGGTAACATAACCGTAACCTACCTCTGAAACTTGACTAGAAGTTTTAGGCGCAAGGGCTTAATAGTTGTTGTTCAATACTTTAACACCCGTAGAAGCAATTCAAAACTCCGCAGTGTTACAGATGGCCGCCTCAGCTCTTGACGAACTCATAGAATCGATAGCCAAGGCCAAGGGCACCGATGCGGAAGCCGTGCGCAAGCTTGTCAAGGAAAAGCAGGCCGAGTTCTCCGGGCTTCTTACTGAAAAGGGCGCCGCCCAGCTCCTTGCGCAGGAAGCCGGAGTGGAAGCTGCAAGCGACAACAACGACGAGGACGCCTCTGCGGTAGTCCCGCTTGCTGACGCAATGGAGCAGGCCGACGTGTTCGTGCGCGTTGTTTCGGTGTTTGCGCCAAAGGGGTTTGAAAAAAACGGGCGAAAAGGCCGCGTGTGCAACGTGCAAATCACCGACGGCAAGACCAAGGCCTCGCTAGTGCTATGGAACCGCGACGTCGACCTGGTCGAGTACGGAAAGATTGAACGCAACGACTTTTTGCTCATCCGAAACGCGCAGGTGAAGTCAACCGAGCCTCTTGAGCTCCAGTCGTCGATGCTCACCAAGGTCATTGTCAAGAAGCCGGACGAAATTACAGCCGAGCTTTCACAGCTTGCCGCGGGAATCCCCTCAAACATTTCCATCCCCATCCGCAAGATTTCCGAGCTTGCCGAGACCGAGCCGGAGTTCGACCTGTACGGCCGCGTGCTTCGTGTTGACGAGGAGAAGGAGTTCGTGTACAAGGACGGACGCAAGGGCAGGATTGCAAAATTGCTCATCGCGGACGGTTCGGGGACTTGCCGCGTAATCCTGTGGGACAAGAATGCCGACATTTCCCAGCGGGCCAAGGTCGGAGACGCTCTGAAAATCGAGGGCGGCTACGCCAAGAAGGCGCTGAATTCCGACGCTTTCGAAATCAACGTCGGCTGGAAGGGCCACGTATTCCTGCACCCTAAAAAGCACCCGCTTGGCGAGAAGGAGGACGTTCTTTCGGCAATGTACAAGGAAAAACCATTGGCAAGCGCTGCCGAGGGCGACGAGTTCATCTCCTGGGGAACAATCACTGCAATCGACAGCGCCGCTGTAATCAAGAAGTGCAGGGCCTGCAACACCACAATCAAGTCCGGTGCAAAGGCGTGCGAAAAATGCGGCGGCACCAACGCGCGCGACCTGCTTGTGGTCTCGGTTGTTCTCAACGACGGCTCCAAGGACGTGCGCGCGGCGTTCTTTGACAGCCAGGCTAAGGAGCTTCTCGACGTCCACGAGATTACTGTTGACATGGACACCGTAGTGCGGCTCAAGCGCGAGTACCTGATTGGCAAGAAGGTGCGCGGGGTCTTTTCGGCAAGGACTAACTCGTTCTCAGGCAACCTCGAATTCACGGCAAGGCACGTGATTTCAGTCAAGTGACGCGCGGAAAGGAAAAGTTTAGATTAGACCTTTCAGGTGCGCGTACTTTTTTTCAAGCAGCACCCTCATTTCCCGCGCCTTTTCCGGGCTTCTTTCCTCAAGCGGTCCTAAAAGCCGCTCGGAAATAAATAGTGCGTGAGTGTTGACCCGCTCCCTGCGGGTAACCTCGCGACCGTTGATTTTTGGCGAGAAAGTCAGCGGACCCAACACGGCAAGATCCACGGTTTTTGGAAGCATGCCGTTGGTTGAAACATGACGGAGTATTCCTTCCGCTTCCTTTTGCCGGAGCGACTCATTAGAGTTCAAGATAAACACCGAAGCTAAATTGGGCTGAAGAATTTATATCGGCTTTGTGGAAAATCAGGAAAATAAAAAAAAGAAAAAATAAAGAAAATCTTTCAGCTTACTTCTTTGAAAGGTTCTTCTTCTTGACGAACGCCCAGAGCTTCTTAGTCATTTCTGACGGAGTGATTGCTCCAGTGCCGAATACTTCTCCTACAGTTGCGTCCTTTACGCTTCCGAAGGAGATGGTGTAGCCACCAAAGGGCTTCTTTGCTGCCATAGGTTTAAACCCCTCCAAATTTGGTTATTGTTGAACGATTGGGAAATTTCTCTACGCGTTTTTTAGACGCGTTTTGCTCTCTCCCCACCTTCCAACCAATTAAACTAATTCCGTTTATAAGCGTTTTTACGAGGGCGCGAGGGAAAAACGGGCTGCAAGGGGTATATTAAGAGGTAAATCGGGTTTGCTCAGCCCCTCTTTCCAAAGAGCCGGCGGATGCGCGACACGGCCCCTGCAAGAGGTTTTTGCTGGCCAGAACGCCTTGCGCTGTATTGAATCAGTCGCTGAACCATCTCGTTTGGCGAGTCCGCTTTTTCGGTGTGCTCGGAAGGAATCCGCCACCAGCTCGTGGGGATGCTTCCTGAAAAGTCGCCCGGCTCCACTTTGTCCCGGGTATAGTACGCCTCGGGCATCCCGCAGGAGGGTGTCTTTCCTGCCTTCAGCGCGTCCTTGACACCGTCGGGGTGACGCATGACCATCAGCAGGTAGCCTTCGTCCTTTTCGTTGTCGCAGGGCATGACGTCAACAGAGTACTTGCCTTCCTTGCGCAATGCAAGCACCCTCTTTGCAAGCTCGTCGTTGGAAAGCCGGAAGAACTTGCGTGAATCGTCGGGGTGCTTTAGGCAGACCGCGTCCTTTGGCAGGTCGGAAAAATCGCGGTCGTGAATTGACTCGTAATAGAATGACATCGGCGTCCCGATGCGGTCGAGTTCGCCGGTCAAGGCCTCGATGCGCGCCTTTGCCTCCTTCTCGGCCTGTTTTAAGCGGCCCTTGAAAAAGTCGTTGGAAAGGCCGTTGATTTCCTTTGCCAACTCCGCCTTCCTTTTGAGCTGCTCTTCGGTATATCCGGTTGCGTGGACGAGCTTGCCGAAAGGGTGGACTGCAGGAAGGTAGGACGTGCTGTGCATCACCACGTTCTTGGGGATGCCGCCTTTGGCTTCAAGCTCGTAAAGCCGCATAACTAACCTTCTTTGCCGGGGGGTTAAAAAGCAGGCTGGAAAGAGGGGATTTCACCGGAAATGCGGCCTGGTTTTTATTTATAAGGTGCACAGAGATGTTTATCCATTCAGGAATTGCGAAAATGCCCGCTTAATGCGTTGGCTCTTGCGGAGTTGGTGTAGAATGGCAAAGGAAAAGTCGTCTCCAGTTATGGAGATAGAAGCAGAAGAGGTCCAGCAACAGGCTGTTTCTGGGGATACAGGACCTAAAAGAATTACGAGCATTTACGAGCTTCCCGGAGTGGGCGAGTCCACTGCAAAGAAGCTTGCCGAGGCAGGTTACGAGAACCTCGACCAGATTGCCAAGGCCCGCAGGATGGAGCTGCAGGAAATCGGCGGCATCGGAGAGATGACTGCTGAGAAGATTATCGAGGCTGCAAAGGAAGCCATGGGCATGGGATTTGAGCGAGCGGACATAGTGATGACCCGGCGGCTTGCAATCGAGCGCATCACAACAGGTTCGTCCGAGCTTGACACACTGCTAGGAGGAGGCATCGAGACGCAGGCGCTCACCGAGGCGTTCGGCAAGTTCAGCTCCGGAAAAAGCCAGCTTGCTTTCCAGCTGTGCGTCAACTGCCAGCTTCCAAAGGAGCAGGGCGGCCTGGGCGGGGCGGTGATGTTTGTCGATACTGAAAACACGTTCAGGCCCGAGCGCATCAAGCAGATGGCCGAAGCCAAGGGGCTGGACGTTGACAAGGTGCTCAAGAACATTTTCGTCGCCCGTGCGTTCAACTCCGACCACCAGTCGCTGCTCATTGAGAAGGCCGACAAGCTTGTGCGCGACAACAACGTGCGGCTCATCATCGTCGACTCGTTGATGTCCGAGTTCCGCTCTGATTACCTTGGGATGGAGATGCTTGCAAGAAGGCAGCAGAGCCTGAACAAGCACCTGCACCAGCTGCAGAAGCTTGCGGACACACACAACCTTGCAGTGTACGTGACCAACCAGGTCATGGAAAAGGTCGGCATGCTCTTTGGAGACCCGACGGTTGCAATCGGAGGCAACATCGTTGCCCACCAGACGACCTACCGGCTTTACTTGCGCAGGAGCAAGGAGGACCGCAGGATTGCAAAGCTAGTTGACTCGCCCAACCTTCCTGACGGGGAGTGCGTGTTCCGCGTGACCGAGGAAGGGTTAAGCGACGTGAAATAGGCTTTTGCCTTTTTCCTTTCTTCTTTTCTTTTTTATTTTTCCAAACCAACTGCAAAAACCCCGCCCGGCCTTTTCTTAATTGTTGGCCTGCCCTATTGTGATGTGAAGTAGAGGTAACGACTGCGATGAAGATTTTAGGCACCGTAATTTCCGGCCTTGAAAGCCCCTCGACAAACGAGTTCTACTTCGTTGTTGGCTCCAAGGACGTGCGCAAGGGCCAGTACGTTCAAGTCGGGGATGCGGGCGAGCCAATCATCGCAACGGTTTCGGACTTGTTTTCAGCAAACAGGTATTTCGAGCGTCCCGAAAGCATTGCGGAGTACGAAAAGAACTTCGCAAAAACCGGCGGCTCGTTCTTTGACCACTTCCCGGTGAGCGACTGGGAATACCTCGTGGCTAAATGCTCTGTTCAGGGAAAATACTCCAAGGGAAAACCGCCGCTTCGAGTCGGCTTTCCGCCCTCGCCGGGAAGCAAAGTCTCCGAAGCCCCGCACGAAGTAATCTCCGAGTTTCTCCAGCTTGACCCTGAAGGACTGCATTTGGGAAAGATGCTTGCGCACGACCTTGACGTTAAAGTCGGCCTGGGAAAACTCTTGCAAAAACATTTGGCAATACTTGCAATGAGCGGCGCGGGAAAAAGCGTGCTTTCAACAGTAATCATCGAGGAACTTCTCTCTCGCGAGAAGGAAAAGGGCCGCGTTGGAGTCGTGGTGTTTGACGTGCATGGCGAGTACACCTCGTTTGCTGACAAGCGCAGGAACTACGAGTGGGCGCAAAAGACCGAAATAATTGACGGCAAGAAGGTGCGAATTGCAACGTGCAGGCTTGCAAGCAAGGCGTCTGAATACCTTCCTGATCTTTCTCCTGCGCAGGCGCGCGAACTCTCGCGAGTAATTTCATACTTGAAGCAGACCAAGGTGGACGAGGAAGGCAACGAAATCCCGTTCGACCTTTCAGACGTGCGCAGCCACATCGAAGCTGACGAGGAAATCAAGGACAACGTCAAGGCGCCTCTTTTGGCAAGCGTGGAACATCTCATTTCGCTGCGGCTGTTTGCAAAGAACGACTATCCCAAGGCAAAGGACGTGGTAAGGCCGGGCGGGCTTACTGTCTTCGACTTGTCTACGTTCACCAACCAGAAGCGCAGGCAAATCATAGTCGCTTATTTCGCTTCAAGGCTTTTCGTGCAGAGGCACAAGGAAAAAATCCCGCCGTTTGTTTTGTTCGTGGAGGAGGCGCACAACTTTGCGCGCGAGCAGTCCAAGAAGGGCGACAGCGCTGCCAAGCACGCAATCGAGCGCATCGCGCGCGAGGGAAGAAAGTTCGGCGCGTGCCTTGTGCTAATCTCCCAGCGTCCTGCAAACCTTTCTACAACTGCGCTTGCGCAGTGCAACACGTTCATCATACTCCGCGTGACCAACCCCAATGACATCAAGCACATTGGGGAGAGCTGCGAGGCGATGGATGCCGGTGCGCTTTCGCAAATCACCACGCTGCGCGTGGGAGAAGGCGTAATCATCGGCGAGGCTGTCGGCAGCCCGGTGTTTGTTCGCATCCGCATGCCAAAGAGCGCAAAAGCAGGAAGGCTTGGCGCTCTTGAAGACATTGCCAAGAAGTTTGAGACCAACCCCGGAGCGGTTCTTTCCGACTCGGATTTGGACGCTTTCGTATAGGCAGGTTTGGACTAAAACAGCGGGCGGCCAGCAAGGGTTTTCAATGCAGCCGCATTACTAGATTCTTAGAGGTGACTTTGGCAATGAAAAGGAAATCCGGTCCCGATGACGGGCGTTTTATCCCCATGTTGGGAGGCAGTCCTTCGGAGGAGAAGTTCCCGTTCCCGCGCTTTGCGGCAAAGATGATGCACAAGGCGCTTTCCGAGCCCGTGATTGACGTGTTCCAGACCAAGGACGACGTTGTCGCAACAATCGAGCTTCCCGGAGTCAAGAAGGAAAACATCTCGCTCAAAGTCTCGCCCAACGCGCTGCTTTTGCAGGTCCGCCAGGGGCACAAGGAAGAAAAGCACAGTCCAGGGCACTATGAGTACTCCGCGCGCTTTGAGGGCCACTCGGAATCAGTATCGCTTCCTGCAACAGTGGTATCATCCAAGGCCAAGGCGACGTACAAGAATGGCGTCCTTGAGGTGCGCGTGCCCAAGGTTGCGGAAGGCGCGAAGGCAGGAAGCGTAAAAATCGACTGAATCGCCCGTTGTAGCCCCCTTTTTTACTTTTTACAGGCCTAGTTCTACTATAGACCACACGAAGAAGGTTACTGTTTATCATGGAAAAGAAAATCACCAAGCAAGACATCGAGCGCGTCGCCTCGATAGCGCGGCTCTCCCCATCACAGGACGAGCTTGAGGGCCTTGCTGCTGACGCCAACGCAATATTGGAATATTTCTCGCTCATTGATGAAATCCCCGACTCGGTGGCGCCGCAGACGTACGTGCTTTCGCACGAAAACGCCTTGAGGCCTGACGAGGAGAAAAAATCCGACCCGAAGCCCATACGCCGCGGGTTCAACCGGCAGCAGGACAACTACATGCTTGCGCCAAAGAGCTTCTGAGTGGTAACCGCCAGATGGAAATTTCCAAAACGCTTTCAACAACAAACGCCATCAAGTCCGGCAGGCTCACTGCAAGCGCCAACTTGGAAGCAAAGATTGCGCGAGTTGAGAAATATGACTCGGCTGTGAAGGCGTTCATTGAGACTTATTTTGACGACGCAAGGGCTGCGGCAAAGCAAGTTGACGCAAAGATTGCCGCAGGAAAGCCCATTGGCAAGCTTGCGGGCCTTGTTGTTGCAGTAAAGAACGTGCTTGCAGTCAAGGACAAAAGATTGACTTGCGCGTCCAAGATGCTTGAGAACTACGTCGCGCCATACGACGCAGCAGTCATTGAGAAGCTTCGGGCAGAGGATGCAGTCATCATCGGAAGCCTCAACTGCGACGAGTTCGCCTGCGGAAGCGACAACACAAAAAGTGCGTTCTTTGCAACGGTGAACCCGGTAAGTTTTTTTGACGAGAAAGGCGAAATCACAAACACATCCACTTCCGACAAATACGTCCCCGGCGGCTCATCCGGAGCAAGCGCTGCTGCAGTTGCCGCGGGCTTTTGCGACCTTGCCCTTGCAACGGACACCGGCGGAAGTATTCGCTGTCCTGCTGCGTTCTGCGGAGTGACGGGGTTCAAGCCAACTTACGGAACTGTATCGCGCTACGGCATGGGAGACATGGCAATGAGCTTTGAGCAAATCGGGCCAATGGCGCCGGATGCTTACGGCTGTGCGTTGCTGCTTTCAGTAATTTCCGGGAAGGATTATCGCGATTCAACAACTGCAAAGACGATTGCAGTATCGGAGCCAACTGCCTCATTCGCAACTTCAACTAAAAAAATCCGCATCGGAGTGCCGAAAGAATACTTCGAGGGCGCAAACCCCGCTGTCGCAAAGGCAGTCAAGGACGCAATAGGCAGGTTTGCAGCAAAAGGCGGGTGCGAGCTCGTTGACATTTCAATACCCGCAGTCAAGTTCGGCATCCCCGCATACTACCTTCTTGTTTACAGCGAATTCGCTTCGGCGATGCAGAAGTACGACGGCCTCAAGTACGGCGCAAAGCCGGAGTCAAACGACGAGCTTGTGCCAACAGTGAGCAAGGTGCGAACTGCAAACATCGGAAAGGAATGCAAGCGCCGTATAATGCTTGGTACATACATCACCACAAAGGAGCACAAGGACGCGTGGTACACCAAGGCACTCAAGGCGCGCGCGTACGTCCGCGCGCAGTTTGACGACGCGCTTGAAAAATGCGACTTCATAGTCGGGCCGACAATGCCAAACTTGGCGTGGAAAATCGGCGAGAAGGCAACTGACCCGCTACAGTCGTATTTGGAGGACGTGCTTACCGTGCCCGCAAACCTGTGCGGCCTGCCAGCTGGAAGCGTGCCGTGCGCAAAAATCGGGAAGCTCCCGGTGGGGCTCCAGGTGATTGGGAAGCGCGGCGCAGATTACGAGACCATGTCGCTGATGGCGCAGATTGAATCTTCATTGGGTTGCTGAAAATGGACGAATCCGAACTCACAGTAATCATCGGGTTGGAAATCCACGTCCAGCTTGCCACAAAATCAAAGCTCTTCTGCAGCTGCGGCACCGAGTACCAGACCGCGGAAGGACCGAACGAGAACGTGTGCCCTACTTGCACCGCGCAGCCCGGAACCAAGCCGTTTGACATGAACGCGTACGCTTTCGAGCAGGCGCTCAAAATCGCCCTTGCGCTTGGGTGCGACAAAATCAACAACAGCGTGACGATGCAGAGAAAGCACTACTTCTACCCCGACTCGCCATCCAACTACCAGCGCACGTCAACCCCGATTGCCGAGGGCGGAAGCCTTGCCGGGGTCTCGATTACCGAAGTGCATATCGAGGAGGACCCCGGAAGGTATGACCTCAAGACCGGAATCGTTGACTACAACCGCGCCGGAGTCCCGCTTTTGGAAATCGTAACCGACCCGGTAATCACCTCGCCGGACCACGCGCGAAAGTTCTTGGAGGAACTTCGTGCAGTCCTGGACTATCTGGGCGCGGCACGCGACGTGGAATCGGGAAGCATGCGCGCTGACGCAAACCTCTCAATCAAGGGGCACAACCGGGTTGAGGTAAAGAACATCAACTCGTTCCACGGAGTGTTCTCCGCCTTGACTTACGAGACTTCGCGCCAGAAGAACATGGTAAAGAACGGCCTGGAGCCTGTGCGCGAGACTAGGCACTTTGACGAGGACCGCGACATCACCCTGGGCCTGCGCAAGAAGGAGAGCGTGGACGACTACCGTTACATCCCCGACCCGGATGTGCAGCCTATTGCGATTACAAAGGAGCAGCTTAAGATTATCTCCGACTCTCTCCCCGAATTGCCCCGCAAGAAGATGGAACGCTTCAAGAAGCAATACGGAGCAAGCGACGACGAATCATTTGCGCTTTGCATGGAGCTTGCGATGGCGGACGCGTTCGAGCGAATCGCAAGGAAAGTGGATGCCAAGCTCGCCGCAGGGTTCATGCGCGGCACGCTCAAGAAACAGCTGAACTTCCGCTCGTACGACTACGCCAAAGTCACGGCAAAGGAACAGTTCATTACCGAACTCCTCGTAATGCTTTCGCAAAAGAAAGTAACCGACAAGGTCGCGGAGAGAATACTCATCGACATGATGGATGGAAAGACCGGCGCAAGCACCGCGGAGCAATACGCGCAGTCGGCAGGACTTTTGGGAGTCCAAAGCTCCGACGAGCTTTCGGCAATAATCGAAAATGCCGTTGAGCAGAACCCGAAGGCTGTCGAGGACTTCAAGGCCGGGAACGGAAAGGCATTGCAATTCATAGCGGGAAGCGTGATGAGGCTTTCGCGCGGAAAGGCAGACCCTGCTGCGGTTCAGGAGATTCTCAAAAAGAGGCTATCGAAATGACCCGCGCAAAGATAATCGTAGCTACCACCAACAAGCACAAGGTGCAGGAAATCCGCCAGATTGCGGAGATACTCAAATGGGACGCCGACTTGGTACCTCTGTCGGATTACTCTGACGCGCCCAAAGTCGAGGAGACGGGCAAGACGTACGAGGATAATGCCAAGATAAAGGCAGTTGCAGTCGCATCGCGCTATGGCATCCCCGCGCTTGGCGAGGACTCCGGCATGGAAGTCAACGCGCTTGCAAAGATTCCGGGGCTGTTCTCAGCGCGATTCATGGACCGCGCGGGCAAGACCTGCGGGTGCACCACTTCCGCATGTTCACAGGCCGCGGCGAACCGCGACATCATAAGGCAGCTTGGGGGCAGCGAGACCGAGGACCGGAGCGCGCGGTACGTCTCCGCGGTCTGCCTCGCATTCCCCGACGGGAAAGTCTTCTGCGCAAAGGGCGAGGTCAAAGGAAGGATTGCCGACAAGGAGCGCGGGACAGAAGGCTTCGGGTTCGACCCGATTTTCATGCCTGAAGAGTACGACTACGAGCAGACTTTCGGCGAGCTTGGCCAGCGGGCGAAGGACTCCATCAGCCACAGAAGGCGCGCGCTTGAGGCCCTTGTTGCAAAGATTGCAAGAAAATAAGCACTAGTTTTTTTTTAAAAAAAAAGTAGCGGGCCCGGCGCGACTCGAACGCGCAACCGCCTGGTTGCTCCTGCCGACGCAGAGTAAGACAAGAGTCCGAACATTGTCGGGCTCTTGCGGCATTCGAAGCCAGGCACTCTGTCCGTTGAGCTACGGGCCCAGTTCTAATTATTGTGATTGCAAACAAACAAAAGCCATAGCAACGACAATATTTTTTTCAGATTGAAGCCAAACCCCCAAATAAACACAGGACAACGGTGCGTTGGAAATATGCCGGAAAAGAAACTCAAGCCGTTCGGAAAGAAAACCATCACGCTCGGAAAAAGCGCGCTCGTACTGCGGCCAGCGAGGCTTTCGGACGCCAAGGCGCTCAACGGCATAGTCAATGAGCCCGGAGTGAATGAGTTCCTTTTGGTCGAGCGCCCGTTGAGCCTGCAATCCACCAGAAAAGTTCTAGAGGACAAGAAGCACCCGTGGATAGTCTCCGAGCTTGACGGGAAAGTGGTTGGCTCTGTTTCAATCCGCCCCTGCATCGGAAGGCAGGACAAAGTCTGCGGCTTCGGGATTGCGTTCTCAAGAATGGTGCACGGGAAGGGAGTTGCGAACGCCGCGCTGAAGGAATGCCTTGGCTGGATGAAGGCGCGGGGGTTCGACAACTGCACCGCCCAGGTGAACGAAAACAACGCCAAGGCCAGGAAGTTCTACCGCAAGATGGGCTTCCGCGAAGTCGGCTTCACCCCAAGGCAGATGCGCAGGGGAAAGGGGCTCGTCGGCCTTTACACGATACAGAAAAGGTTTTGAATGACGGTGAAAACATGGAAAGCAAACCGCCGGTAAACCCGGTCTTTGTGATGCGGCTGCGCAAGACGCTTTCGGCCTGCGGCGACACCCAAGGCAAGGGCGGGGACCTCCTCGTATTGGAAAAGACGGCATTCCTCAAAGGAAACGCCGAAATACCCGTAGACCTTTCCAAAAACCGCGAAGCGATCGAAAAAATCAAGAAGGCGCACAGGATTGAGGGCGCTTGCGACATCAAGGCGCTGAACGTGCACGTAAAAGAAAGGGTTCTTGGATGCAAAAACGAAAAGGGCCACCCGCAGTCGCTCCTGATGCTTTCAAAAGGGCACACGATATGCACGCACCAGCCCAAGGGCTCTGAAACCATAAACATACGCATAATGCGAAAATAGGCCCGGCTGCAAAATGACGAAATGCAACAACGGCGGCTCGCCGCTTGAAAAGACAGTCACGAGGCTTTTGGCGTGCGACAGGGCACCCGATCCCAAGGTCAGCTTCATCCCGCACAAGTGGGAACTCAACGACGGGTGCCTGCTGGTGGAGATTGACGCGCAGAAGTACGCCGGGATGATAAACCGCATGCGGAACCACTACCAGATGCACCGCGAGGGGCCTGCAGAGCTGATGGAGCACCACATCAATATGCGGCTTTCAAAGTGCAGGGTGCCGCGCGGGAAGGAAGTGCACGAGCAGTACCGTTTCGAGTACGGCTATAACGACGGGATACTCTCGATGAAGGTAAGCAAGAAGAACGGCGAGAAGATGCCGGCAGCGGAAAATAAATAAGAAAGATTAAGCGGGCCCACGGGGATTCGAACCCCGGTCTGAAGCTCCGCAAGCTCCCGTTCTGTCCAAGCTATACTATGGGCCCACTAAAATTCGCAGAACGCAGTATTGCGGAGATATGTATTGGGCAAAGCAACGCATAAATAACACGCGCAAGTCACCCTTTGGACGCACTATGATACGCGGGCGGGCCGTCGGGGCATTTTTACACGCAGCAGCTACGGTGCCTGCCAGGTGGAATACCTACCGGCCAATATTTACGGAGTTCAGTGAAAACAAGTACGAGGGTGCGGTCTGGGCCAACGGCTTTGCCAACTCGTGGCTTTCGGCTGCGAACATCAAATTCAAAGACATCGACAAAAAAGCCATAGGGCCTTTTTCGCACTACGTCCGGTTCGTGGCGGCGGTTGACTCGGAGCTTGACAGGCGAGGGGCGCAATCCGTCGGGAATATACTGAAGAGCGAAAAAGTGCGGCAAATCCGCAGGGACTTTTTCGAATCGGCCAAACAGATGGATGAAAGAAGGCAACAGCAGCTCAAGAGAACGTTCACCGAGTCCTCCAAGCGCATGATTGCGGCAGTCAAAGAGCGCGAAGGCGGGCTGAAGGGATTTGACGAATCGGTGGCATTCCGCATAAAGACCAGCGGGGAGATGTCGCGGGCCATGGCTGCTGTGATGAACGTTGCCCACGACATACCCAAAAAGGACGCGGAGAAAATCGAGCGCGCTTTCGAGAACATGGGCATGGCACTGCAGGTGGACGACGACCTGTACGACCTTGCACAGGACCGTAACGAGCGCACGAAGGAAAACGTGATTTACCAGATGCTCAGGCACAACCCGGACGAGCTTGAAAAAGTCGGCAAGGCATTGGAAAAAAGCCCGAAAATGAACTTTAATAGATTCAACAAAATAGCCCCCAGGACCGCGATGCAGGCGGCGTGCCTGCAGAGGAAATACCTGGACGCAATCGGCGGCGATAAGGAGCTTGAGTACATGAGAAACTTCGCAGAGTTCTTTGAGCTGCGCTGACCGGGAAAACTCGCTAAGCTTCCTTGAGGAACGCACGCACGAAGTCCTCAAGCGCAGCTGTGCCGTCGTAGAGGTCTTGGAGGCGAACGTACTCGTCAGTTACGTGCGCCATGTTCTCAGGGCCGAAGCCGATTGAGACGGCGTTGCGTCTCTTGAAGAATACTTTCTCGTTCACACCGGGGCTTCCTGCAAGGATTGTTTTGCGGCGCCGGTTCATGCACGAAAGCAGCAGCTTCACAGGCGGAAGGTCCTTGTCAGCCAGGTATGGCTCCTTGTGGTCGGTTATGGTTATCTTGTAGTCTTTGGTGTGCTTGGAGATGATTGAGCGCACCTGTCGCATTATTGCAGTATATGACATACCCGGCAGGTAGCGTATGTCGACATCAAACTCGCAATGGTCTGCCACCATGTTGACCATCTCGCCGCCCTTGATTTTGCCGACGTTCAAGGTCGGGCCGGTAAGCAGCGCGTGTGCTTTGAACTTGAACGAAAGCCGCGAAAGGTCGGAGATGATTGCTGCCGATTGCTTGATTGCGTTGGTTCCAAGCGTCGGCCACGCGGCATGCGCCTTCTTGCCAAAGACCTCGACGCGCATTTGCACAAGGCCCTTCTGAACGGTTATGGCCCGGAAGTCACAGCCGTCCAAGATTAGTGGAAAGTCGGGGTTGATGATTTTCTTTTCAAGCAGCTTCCCGAGGCTTTCGCTTCCGGTTTCCTCGTCTGGAATCATCGCAACAACAAGGTCGCCTTCAAGTTTTGCCCCTGACTCGACGATACTGCGAACGGCCTCGATGCAGGCTGCAACGTGAATCTTGCAGTCCTGAGTGCCGCGGCCGTACATCCTGCTGCCCTCGACTTTGGCCGCAAACGGGTCGTGCTTCCATCCTTTGCCCGCAGGCACGGTGTCCATGTGAGGCATCAGTAGAAGCGACTTGCGTTTCCCCTTGCCTGCGCCCTTGAGGGTGCCAACGAGGGCAGGCGCGTTCTTGCGGAACTCGTAGGCTTTCACGGAAAGCCCCGCAGACGCCATCTCTTTCTTGACGAACGCGGCAATCTTTCTGCAGTCGCAGGGCGGGTTTTCGGAGTTTGTCCGGACCAGGCTCTGGAGGAGCTTGACTGCGCGTTTTTTGTCGACCATACTAAGCACCGAAAATGCCCAAACCATCCGCCTATGGATGCAAGTAGGACAGGATTTAAGCGTTTCCAGCCCTAATGAATATACCTGCTTTTAGTGGCGTTCTTGCCCCTAGGCAGTGTCATTCAATCGCTTTTGAAAGGTGTTTTTGAAAATGAAGACTTGCTCAAGCTGTGGCTCCGGCACAAACGACTATGTCACTTTCAAGTGCCCGTCGTGCGGCAAGGAGACAATGATACGCTGCGCCGCGTGCCGAAAGAACAACACTAGGTACATCTGCAAGTGCGGTTTCCGCGGGCCATAAGACCAGTTGGATGATTCGGGAGTTGCGTGCGCGTATGGCAAGAGGCAAGGTCCTGGTTGCCGGCACGTTCGACTTCCTCCATCCCGGGCACATCGACTTTTTTGCGCAGGCGAAAAGGCGCGGCAACGAACTTGTCGTGGTCGTAAGCCGCGACTCGAACGCGCTGATGATAAAGGGAAGGAAGCCGTACTTTTCGCAAAAAGAAAGGCTCGCACTCGTTTCATCCGTCGGGATTGTCGACAAGGCAGTTCTTGGCGACTCGCAGGATTTTTTTGCCGCAGTGCGCAAAGAAAAGCCCAACGCAATAGTGCTGGGATATGACCAGTGGGCAAGGGAAGGAAAAATCAGGGAGGCGCTGAAAAGGGCCGGCCTGGAAGGGACGAAGGTGTTTCGGGCAAAGGCTAATTACCCGGAAAAATACAAGTCCTCAAAGATACGGAAATATTTCGAGAGCATCTGAAAATGTTTTTTGGTGGTTTGGAATGGGCAAAGTTATCACGGTAATCAAGACGTACCCCGAAGAGGGCGTTGACATCGAGGCGCTCTCGGCTGAAATCAAGAAGCTTCCGGAGTGCTCAAGCACAAAGATTGTCGAGATTGCGTTCGGCGCAAAGGCAATCATGGCGTCGTTTGTTTGCGAGGACGCACAGATGAAGGACTTCGAGGAGCTCGTGCGCACGGTCAAGGGCGTGTCCGAAGTCCAGTTCGAGGAAGCGGGCCTGCTTTAAACCCAGGCAACGCCCACGACTCTTTTTCTTTCAAACTTTTTCTCAATAGGCATAAATAGCTCCCAAGCCTACTCTGTGCGAGGGGAATTATGCCTTCTGAACGCATCGGCTCCGGCATCCCCGGATTCGACGAACTGATAAACGGCGGTTTCATACCGCAAAGCCAAGTACTTCTTTCGGGCGAGGCCGGCACTGGCAAGACGATATTTTCGCTCCAATACCTCCTTCAGGGCGCAAAGGACAACGAACCGGGGCTTTACATAACCCTTGACGAGCCTGAAGTCAACCTTGCCTGGAACATGAGAAACTTCGGCTGGGACTTCGACAAGCTGGCACAGGACAAGCTCTTCTCAGTCTACCACATGAACGTGTTCAAGGAAGGCAACGTCTTCGAGAAAATCAACTCCGAGATGGGCCAGATAGAGGAGGAAATCGAGGCGATAGGCGCAAAGCGCGTAGTTATCGACTCGGTCACCGCGTTCTCGATTTGGACCGGCGACAACCAGCTCTTGCGGCTGATGATGAGCTCCACGCTAGACCTGTTGCGCAGGAAGCACTGCACGTCGATGCTTCCCTGCGAGGCGCTGCACAACGAGTCGAGCCGCTTCGGCGTAGAGGACTTCCTCTGCGACGCGGTGGTGATGCTTTACATGATGCCCCAGCTGCGCGCGCTGCGCGTCAAGAAGATGCGCGGCACCAAGCACGACAAGGCCATCCACCCGTACGAGATAACCGACCACGGAATCGAAGTGGACCCGCGCCAGCAAGTGATGTGGGAAGCGATTAAGGACCACTAGCGGCTACCGGGTCGCCGCGCTCTTTCTCCGCACCACCGGAACCGGCCAGCCAAAGGAATCTAAACCCTTTCCAAGCACGTAGTCCTTCGGAAAAACAATCGGGACGGCGGCATCCGAAATGATTACGGCAATAGAGCTTACCGACTTCAAGACGCACGAAAGCACCTCGCTTACCTTCGGGTCCGGCACGAACGTCATCGTGGGCGTGATGGGAAGCGGCAAGAGCTCGGTCATGGAGGCGCTGTGCCTCGGGCTCTTTGGCACCTTCCCCGCGCTGAAGAGCCACAAGCTTTCCCTTTCGGACGTAATCCGGGGATTTGCCGCGGACAGCAAGCCGAAAGCGGCATCGGTCCGGGTTGACTTTGAAGTCGAAGGAGAAAAATATTCCGTTGCAAGGCAAATCAACGAAGGCGGCAGCGAGGCGTTCCTGCGAAAGGCCGGCGTCCTCTTGGAGGGCCCGCAGCCGCAGAGAGTCACCGAGAGGGTGTGCGAACTGCTGGACATGGATTACGAGACGTTCGTGCGGACCGCATACTGCGAGCAGAACAGAATAGACCACTTCCTTACCGTGGGAAAGGGCGACCGCAAGAGGCAGCTTGACGACCTGCTCGGGTTGGAGCGGCTTGAGGTCGCACGGCAGAGCCTCTCGACTGCAACAAACAAGCTGGCGGCGGAAGCCAACGCAGTCGCATCAACGGCCGCAAGCGCAGAGCAGGTGGCGCAGGCCGAAGGGCTGCTTGTTGCCGCGGAGGAATCCGCCGCGTTCTTTGAGGGGCGCGTGATGGAACTTGACGATGCCGAGAAAGCCTCGCGCGCGGGCCTCGAGCAGAAAAACCGCGAGGCGGAGGCCGCGCGGTTTGCACGCGACAAAATCAGGCTGGCCGAGGCGGGGATACAAAAAAACGAAGCTGCCCTTGGCGCGCTTGTGGCGGAGGAAACGCAACGGCGCAACCGGATTGCGCAGCTTTCAGAGGGGGTTGCGGGACGCAACGCCAAGGAAATCGAAACAGAACTTGTGCAGAGCAACAACAGGCTGCGCGCGCTGGAAACTTCGCTGATGCATGCGGCATCAAGGCAGTCTGCTGCAAGGCAGGCGGCCGAACGCCACGCAAAGGCATCCGTCGAAATTGAAGATACGAAAGCGGCTCTTTTACGGATACTTGCGCAGGCAGGCGCGGCAAACGAGGCCGGGCTTGCCGAAAAGCTTGCTGCTGCATCGCAGGCAAAGGCAGGCTACCAGCAGAAGGCAAGCCAGTACAAAGCGCAGCTTGACGCTGAACGCAAGGCACTTGACGCGTTGAAGTCGACGGGTGCGGAGTGCCCGGTGTGCGAAAAGCCCCTGGAGCAAGGCGAGCGGGTGCGGCTCTCGCAAAAAAAGGCGGATGAAGTTAGGCACTACGAAGCCGAGGCCGCTGCTGCGGCGGCCCTGTTTTCCTCCGAGGACGCCAAGGAGCGCGAGCTGCGCGGCCTTTCCGAAAAGTCTGCCGCCTGCCTGCAGAAAATCACGATCCTTCTTCCAGAACACGCCCGGCTTGCATCCGAGGCCGACAAGGCCGCTGAAGCGGACGGCCTCGTTGCAGCTGCCAAGGAGTCGTTTGCACAGGAGCGGCAAAAGAACTCGGAGCTTTCAAAAGCCGGGCAGCTTGCGTCCGCGGTTGCATTCGAACAAAAGGCGCTGTCCGCAGCCCTTGAAAAGATTGCCCGCCTGCAGGATGAAAGGGCAGGCCAGTTGCGGCTGCGCGAATCGCTCCTGGCCGAGGGGACATACAAAGACGAGGAAACGCACGCAAGGCTTGAGGCAGACCGCGAGGTTGCGATGCGGCGCGTGTTCGAGCTGGCCTCCGAAAAGGAAAAGGCGTTCGGCCAGGGCCAGATAAAAAGAAACGAGGCTGCGGCAATACGCAAAAACATCGCAGATTCCAAGGAACGAATCGAGAAAGCCGCGAAGATTTCACAGAGGGCGTCGAAGGCCAAGGCGATGCAGAACGCGCTTGTCGAGGTGCAGGAAAACCTGCGAACTCGGCTCATCAGCGCAGTCAACTACGAGCTGGCCTCGGCGTGGACCCGGCTCTACCCGTATGAGGACTATTCGTCGGCCCGGCTTTCCCCGCTTTCGGACGACTACGCACTCGAGCTTTGCACTGCAAACAATGAATGGATTGGCGCGGAACGCGCGTCCGGAGGCGAGCGCAGCATCGCATCGCTTGCGTTGCGGATGTCCTTTGCGCGCGTGCTCGCGCCAAGGCTCGACGTGCTCATCCTCGACGAGCCAACTCACAACCTGGACACTGCGGGGATAACCGCATTGAGCGCCGCACTGCGCGAGGCCGCGGGGCCTGGCGGGTTCTCGCAGGTGTTTGTGATAACGCACGAGGACGGCCTGCGCGAGGCAGCGGAGGCTACGGCATTGTACGAGTTCTCGCGCTCAAAGCAGGACAGCTTTGACCCGACCACAGTAAGCCGGAACGGCCAGGACGCGATTTAGAGCCAGTGCGCGCGGCGGAAAACATAGCCTGCAAGCTCCGGCTTTGCGCTTGCAGAAACCGCAGCAACGACCTTCCGCGGCCCGGCAAAAACTTTCGCTTTTTTCAACGGGCCCTGAAAATGGCTTGCGGCACCCAGGTTCTTGCACGAACGCAGGTACTCCGCAACCGCCTTTTCTGCAGGAAGCTTCCGCAGGACTTCGACAACCAGCCGGCCTTCGCGTACGAACGGCCCGCGGATTGCGGCCTTGCTCCTGCTTGAAACAAACCCAGCGACTGCGGGCGCGTCGATTGCGGGCGGTCCGTTGCACACCTCGATGGGTGGTGCCGCGGGATAGGCGAATTCGAAGAGAAGGTACGTTGAATTGCCGTCCGAAAAGTGCGCGCTGTCAACTAGGATTTGCCCCCTGCGCTTGAGGTAGGCGGCCATTGACTCGCGGGTCTTTGCAAGCTGGGGGTAGAAGATGTCGTCGACTATTGCAGGCGCACCTGCCTTCACGAGGACAACGTACGTGCCGCGCCCCGAAAGGCCGGATGCAATTGCCGAATCTGAAGGGGCTTTTTCCTTGTGGAAAAACAGCTCTGTGGAAGGCTTTGCCACAACCGAGCGTGCAAGCGTCATGAACGACGCCAGGCTGTCAGGAGAAATCGCGGCTGCGGCGTTGCGCTCCTTGTCAGTAACGTCAACTACGACAAGCTGGGTGCCCGGAAACTTCGCAAGAGCGGCCTTGTCGTCCTGGTAGTACTGGCCCTCGATGTCGATTACAACAGGAAGCCGCCAGCCTGACGCGGCCTGCAGCAGGTTGAAGAGGCTGCGGTAGTTTAGCACTAGAAGTTCGCAGACGTAGCCGGAAAACCCGCCAATCCGGGCCTCGGCGCCGTAGATTCCCGCTGACTTGAGCAGCTGCTTGAGCACGCGCACGTCCCTGCGCTGAGCCAAAGTCAGCTTGCGTTCCAGGTACGCCATGTGAAGCGGCGAGCGGTCTACTGCGGAAATAATCCGCTGGTTTTCCTTGATTGCAAAGCAGGGAATCACCTCGACTTCGAACCCGCCGGTTTTAGCCTGCAAATAGGGGTGCTCGGCATAGTGCTTCTCCCACCTGGCACCCTTGATGCTTGCACGCGCTGCAGCAAAAGTCTTTGCGACAATTTCGTCCTCGGAGCCTTTTGAGAATGCGCAGAAGATGTCGATGTCGCGGCTTCCGCGCAGCCCCGTGTCGCGCGCAGCGGAGCCGATGAACGTGACCTTTGCCTGCGGAAGTAGCTTGGAAAGTTTTTGCACGACGTTGTTTGCGAACGCCTTCTCCGCAGCCGCCTCGCTTGCTGTCGGGCTCACTATTGCTGCAACCTTGGACGCAACCGCCTCGAACTTTGCCGCGGTTGCGGCGCCGGAACCTGCTGTGCTTGAAGGGCGTTTCATAAATTGGTCGGTACTATGCACTGCTGGCGCAGATAAAACGGTTTTGCACGGCCGGCTCAGAGGAAAGGCACGCCGGAGTTTGCGAACTCCCACGCCGCAACAAGGATTATCCAGAGCGCAAGGAAAGACACCGGGTCCGAGAAGGGGTCAGGTCCGAACATAAGCTAAAAACCCCAGTTTTTCCCCATCTTGGACCACAGCACCACGACCATTCCCGCGATTGCGACTATTGAGAGCGGGTCAAGGCCGAACGCGATTGGCGCAAAGTCCATACTAAACCCTTGCATAGGGGAAAATAAAAAAAGGCCGGACGGCCCGGAAGGCACGTGCCCGGCAGGTGGTTGAGCACCTACTTCTTGTCTTCGGGGAACTGCATGTACTTCTCAAGCAATTCCACTGCGCGCTTTATCGACTGCCCAATCTGCTTCTCGTTCTTTGCGCCGGAGCAGATTATCTTGCCGTTCTTGAAGAGCAAAAGAGTCGTTCCGATTTCCTTGAGGCGCATGATGGCGCCGGGGAACTGCTCGGGCTCGTACTCGACGTTGTCGATTTCCATCGCAATGTTGAACAGGTCGAGCTCGACTTTGAGGTTCGCCGACGCTACAATGTTCTCGACATTGAACGAGGTATCGATTCTTCGCTTTGGTTTAGACTGCTTGGCCATCGTGACACACCAACCGTAAAAGATATTTAAAGGCATTAGAATAACTTTTAAACCCTTTATAAACATTCGGGCTGCGGATTTTTACAGCCACAAAGCAGGCGCAGGCGGTTGCGGTGGCTTTTTCTACTGCCGCACGATTATGGTTGTGCAAAGCGGAAAGTGAATCATTTTGGACGCCGAGATAACGCAGGACTATCCGATGTGCCGGTATACAGTCAGGCCGGACGCGCTTACAAAGGACGAGCTTACGCTTGCGCAGAAGTTCTGCGACCTTTTGATGGACAAGACCACCCTTGGCGCGTTCGCAAAGGCGACCGGGTTTGCGGACACCGACTCGCTCGAGTCGTTCGTATCCTCGCGAGACAAGACAACGACGGGCAAGCCCCTTCCAAAGGAGGCGCTTGACACGTTCCGCGAGGCCATCGTGCAGTTTGCCGCTGCGGCGCAAAAAAAAGTCGATGCCGAGAAGGTGGCTGACTACGTCACCGACGCGGTGCACGGCTACAGGCTGATACAGCCCCTTTTCCGAGACACGGATTTGGAGGAAGTCATAATCAACGGCCCGGGCGCGCCAGTCATCGTCTACCACCGCAAGTACGGGATGTGCCGCACCAACCTCGTGCTGCACAACGACTACGAGATGCGCGCGCTGCTAACGCAGCTTGGATGCGACGAGACCAAGCCGTTCAACAACATCCGGCTTGCCGACGGCTGCAGGGGAAACGTGGTGTTCGAGCCCACCGCGTTCCGCACTTCAATCACAATCCGCAAGTTCCAGTACAAGCCGCTCAGCATCGTCGACCTTGTCAACAACGGCACGCTGACAATCGATGTCGCCGCGTTTTTGTGGACGTGCCTGGACGGCTTCGGGGTCTACCCGCTCAACATACTCGTGGTGGGCGGCACCGCAAGCGGAAAGACAACAACGCTGAACGCGCTCTTGAGCCTGGTGCCGCAAAGCGAGCGCATAATCTCCATCGAGGACACCCTTGAGATAAACCCCAGCCTGCGCGAGAACTGGGTCCGGCTGGAGTCGAACCAGAAGGCAAGCCTGGAGGACCTGGTCAAGAACGCGCTGCGGATGAGGCCGGACAGGATAATCGTGGGCGAAATCCGCGGCTCGGAAGCGCAGGACCTCTTCACCGCGATGAACGTCGGCCACCGGGGCGTGCTTGCCACGCTGCACGCAAACTCCGACAGGGACACCGTGCGCAGGCTTGAGAACGCGCCGATGAACGTGCCCCGCTCGCTGATTCCGCTTGTCGACATCATAGTAGTGCAGAACCGGCTGCGCTTTGCGGGAAACGAGACCAAGCGCAGGGTGGTGCAGGTAAGCGAGGTGTCAAGCCTGGACGACCGCGTCGCGCTCAACGAGATATTCGCCTGGAACCCGGAAAGCCGCAGCCTCGAGCGCACCAAGCTCCCGATACAGTCCAAGGAAAAACTTGCGGCGATAACCGCGCGCAGCATCAACGAGGTAAGCGACGAGCTTGAGCGCAGAAAAACCGTGCTGTCCTACCTGATTTCGCACGGCATAACTCAGAACGACAAGGTCTGCCAGTTCATGGACTCGTTCTACGCAAAGATGAACGCCGGCGAGTTCGACTAGCCAGGGGATTCAGGGACTTGGCTTTCAAATGGATTTATAATCAGCCAAAGGCAAAGAAAACTCAATAAGAAGTGGTAATCATGGCACAGACCAGACTTTTGATTCCGTTCGTTTTCGTAGTCGCGCTTTTTGCGCAGCTTTCAGCTGCATCGTACCTTGAGATTACGGCACCGGTTGCCGCGACCGCGTACGACGGCACCATCGTTGACTTTGGCGCAGTAGGCCCGGGCCAGAGCCTGGAGATAAGCGCAAGCGAGCCTTCAGGCGACCCGGCTGCAGGAAACCCCGGCGTAATCGCGGTGTGGGACCAGCTCAACTTCGTGCCCGGCTCGATTCCTGCTGGCTGGACGTTTGAGAACGGCAAGACCTACGAGCGCAACTTCCACGCATTCCTCATTGTCTCGCCCCAGGCAGCTGACGGCGAATACACGTTCAAGATGAAGCCCGTTGACGAGTACGAAGGCTCCGGCAGCCTGGTTCTTACGGGCAAGGTGCGCGTGAGCCGCAACGTGTTCAACATGTCCGCAGCGCCGTCCAAGGCAACTGTCGCGGTTGGCACGCCAGCGCTTTACACGCTTACTCTGGAGAACAAGGCAATGGCAACCGACACGTACAACGTCACGGTATCCGGTTTCCCCGGCGCGGTGAAGTACTCAAAGAAGGTCACGGTGGTGCGCCAGTCCAAGGCGAACACCCAATTTGAAATAATCTCCAACGAGCAGGCAACATACCCCATCACGTTCACTGCGGTGTCCCTTTCAAGCAACCGCGTCAACGCAACTGCCACTGCCTCGATAACGTCCAAGGCGTCGCTTTTTGAGGACGTGCAGTCCGCAGGATACGGCCTGCTTTTGTTCTCCAACTCGCAACAGGCGGTTGTCGGTTTCCTTGCGTTTGCGGCAAACGCCTACGACGCATTGATGGCAAAATGAGCTTGTGGGATTGCGGCAACAAGCGCAGCAGCCCGTTCATGAAGTTCCTAGCGGTGCCTTGATTTTGACTTTCGACTACGACCGGATTGACGCGAAAAAGTTCCTCAAGGCAGGCCGCATCGTGCTCGAGCCGGAAGGCAACGTGAAGAACCGCGAGACCGCAATCTCGCAGCTGTGCGACGAAATCGAAAGCACCACCCCAAGCAAGCAGGAGTTTGAAAAGCTCAAGAACGCATACGCAAAGAAGTTCAAGCTCGCAAACGTCATCAAGAGCGCCGAGGTGTTCTCCGAGCTTGAGGCACGCGGCGCGGACATTTCAGGAAAGCTTGCCGGACTGCTCAAGATTAAGGATGTGCGCGGGCTTTCCGGAATCACCAACATCGCCATAATGACGCGGCCGCTTGACAGCTGCCCGTTTTCCTGCATCTACTGCCCGCAGGGCATCGACGCGCCCAAAAGCTACACCGGGTTCGAGCCCAGCGCAAGGCGGGCCAAGCAGAACGATTTTGACGCATACAAGATGACCTGCGCGCGGCTTGAGCAGCTGCGAATCAGCGGCCACGCGTCCACAAAGTGCGAACTCATCATACAGGGTGGCACGTTCAACAGGCAGCCAAAGAAATATCGCGAGGAGTTCCTGAAAGGTGCGCTTGAAGCGTTCAATGGAAAAAAATCTCGGACCCTTGCTGCTGCGCTCAAGGCAAACGAGCACGCCACGCACAGGATGATTGGCCTTACTATTGAGACGCGGCCGGACTGCGCAAGCAAGCCGGAGGTCGTGGACTTGCTGCGCATCGGCACCACGCGCATCGAGCTTGGCGTGCAGACGCTTTCCGACGAAGTCTACAGGAAGGCGCGGCGCGGCCACACCGTTGCAGACGTTGCCGATGCGACCAAGAACTGCAAGGACGCGCTTCTCAAGGTGTGCTACCACATGATGCCGGGACTGTTTGCCACGCCAAAGGACGACGAGAACTATTTCCGGATGCTTTTTGACGACGCGCGCTTTCGGCCGGACATGCTCAAGATTTACCCGACGCTGGTGATGCCCGGGACCGGGCTTTACGAGCTGTGGAAGAAGGGCGAGTACGAGCCTTACGACGAATTGACCGCGCTCAAGCTGCTGGGCAAAATCAAGGCGCGGCTGCCGAAATACACCCGGGTCATGCGCATCGAGCGCGACATCCCGTCAAACCTGATTGGCCACGGCATAATGGCGCTCAACATACGCCAGCTTGTGCGGCAGGACATGCTTGCACACGGCAAGAAGTGCGACTGCATCCGCTGCCGCGAAGTCGGGTTCCGAACCAAGCACGAAAAAATCAGGCCGGACTACTCCGCAGTTGAGCTTGAGCGAATAGACTATGACGCAAGCGACGGCAAGGAAATATTCCTCTCAATGGTGGACAAAACCAACGACGCGTTGATGGGAATCTGCCGCGTCCGCAAGCCCTCGGAAGACACGTACGTCAAGGAAGTCGGAGAAAACTGCGGCATCCGCGAACTGCACGTGTACGGCGAGGAGCTGCCGATTTCGGAGCGCAAGGCACACGCCGCACAGCACAAAGGATACGGAAAGAAGCTGCTTGCCGAGGCCGAGCGCATTGCAAAAGAGGAGTTCGACTCCAAGAAGCTCCTGGTAATCAGCGGCGTCGGAGTGAAGGAATACTACTACAAGCAGGGCTACAGGACGGACGGCACGTTCGTGAGCAAGAGGCTCTGAAAAGCACCCGGCAGTTCACTGCTTTTTGTTTGGAAAGGAAATCTCCTGCAGCACACTCATGCGGCGTTCGGCGTCAAACAGGACCACCTGGCCAGTTATTGCGCCGTGCCTGTCCACAAAATAGTGCTTGCCGTTGCCGAGGGTGACCACCTTCGGGTGCGTTGACACGTCCGTAACGAGGTGGCGGTCCGCGGTTGCGCCGTGCTTCTTGACTGCATCAGCCAGGGGCAGGGGCGTTTCGCACGCCAGGTACTTTCCGTGGACCTTGAGGACGTTGCCGTCGCTGCCGCGGGTCACGACATAGGTCGACTTGGGGCAAACAAGAAGGTGGGGATTCATCAAAACACCATTATTAAGTGGTGCCTGCCGAATAAAAAAACCTCACGCACGGCGGCGCCTTTTGAAAGGTAATAAAAATTCGCCAAAACATCTTTGTGACTATATGGCCGGCAAGCTTGCAAAACTGTTGGAAAAGGCCAAGGCGTCCGAACTTGACCGCATAGCCGTGAGCACCCAGGACGGCCTGAGGCTTGAGGGGCTGGTGATGCCGCGCATAGAGTACGGCGACACGGACTGCTTAATACTCAAGCTGGATTCCGGCTACAACGCAGGAATTTCCGCGGGAAAGATAGAGGAAATCAAGGTAGTTGCAAAGGCTTCGGACGCAAAGAAAACTGCAAGGAGCGAAAAAAGTGGAGCCGCGGAAAAGAAGGCTAAAGCCGCAGCAGCCGAACCCGCAAACAACCTCCCAAAAATCGCGATGATTGCAACCGGAGGCACCATCGCGTCCGTGGTCGACTATGCGACCGGAGGCGTGCACGGTAAGCTTGACGCAGAGGACATCGCTGCGGCAATACCCGGATTCACCGACCGCGTGAACGTCTGCGCGTTCTACTCGCCGTTCCGCGTGTTTTCCGAGGACATGACTTACCGCCAATGGCAGGACATTGCGAAAATTGCCGCGGCTGAGATGGACGGCGATGAAGCCCGCGGGCTCATCGTGACGCATGGCACGGACACGCTCCACTTCACGGCCGCCGCGCTCTCGTTCATGCTTTCGCAGTACAAAAAGCCCATCGCGCTTGTAGGCGCGCAGCGCTCACCGGACAGGGGCAGCTTCGACGGCATAATGAACCTCACCTGTGCGGCCGCATACGCAGCGTCAGACATCGGCGAGAAGGCAATAGTGATGCACGCTACAACAAACGACGACTACTGCCACGCAAGCAGGGGAACCAAGGTGCGCAAGCTCCACGCGTCGCGCAGGGACGCGTTCCAGCCGGTCAACGAGCCTGCGCTTGCGAAAATCTGGCCGGATGGCAAAATTGAAAGGACTAACGCCAACGCCGCAAAGCGCGAGGAAACCCCCGGTGCGAAGCCGCTTGCCGCTTTCGAGCCCAAGGTGGCGATACTCAAGATGTACCCCTCAAGCGACCCTGAAATAATTGACTACTACGCCTCGAAAAAATACAAGGGAATCATAATCGAAGGCACCGGCCTGGGCCACGTTTCCACAAGCCCGCTGTGCAAGGAGGACTGCTGGCTTCCTGCGATAAGGCGCGCAACTGACGCAGGAATGCACGTGTGCATGACCACGCAGTGCATCCACGGCAAGGCCAACCCGTTCGTATACTCCGCGGGAAGGCTGTTGTCGCAGGCCGGGGTGCAGTACCTTTCCGACATGCTCACCGAGACGGCGTATGTAAAGCTCGGCTGGGCGCTTGCGCAGAAGAAGAGCGAAAAGGACGTTGCCGAGCTGATGGCAACCAACGTCGCGGGCGAGTACAACCAAAGGCACGAATATTATTGAGTGAAAAAAATGACTGTTCATCGCACAAGTTCAAAACCAGAACTAAAGTGCGGAATCGAAATCCACCAGCGGCTCGCAACCAAGCACAAGCTTTTCTGCGGCTGCAGGACGGTGCTTGACGAGGCGGCCTCAAAAGGCACGATAAGGCGCAGGCTTGCCGCGGTGTCCGGGGAGCTGGGAGTGCTTGACCCTGCTGCAAAGTTCGAGGCGCAGAGAAAGCGCGAGTTCGAATACCAGCTCATTGAGAATTCGGCGTGCCTAGTTGACACCGACGAGGAGCCGCCGTTTGAGCTCAATGCGGAGGCGCTGGAAACCGCATTGCAGGTCGCAAAGATGCTCCACGCCAACGTCGTTGACGAGATTTTCGTGATGAGAAAGACTGTTGTTGACGGCAGCGCCACAAGCGGGTTCCAACGGACGGCACTGGTTGCGCTTGGCGGCTACGTGGAAACATCCTTTGGAAAAGTAGGCATACAGACCATTTGCATCGAGGAGGAAAGCTCCGGCATCGTGAACGCAGAGCAAAAAGACGCGCAAGGAAAAACAAGCCCTGCCGGAGCCACATACCGCCTCGACCGCCTGGGAATCCCGCTTGTTGAAATCGCAACGGACCCGGACATCAAGAGCGGCGCGCAGGCAAAGGAGACTGCGTTCAAGATTGGCACGATGCTTCGCTCAACTGGAAAAGTACAGCGGGGTATCGGAACGATTAGACAGGACCTGAACGTCTCGGTTTCCGGCGGGAACCGCGTCGAGGTAAAGGGCGCGCAGGAACTTGACGTTCTTGACAAGCTAGTTGACAACGAAGCGAAAAGGCAGGTTGCTGTTAAGGCGCTTGCAAAGAAAGCACCGAAAAAAGTCGATGCGGCTGAAGTCGTTGACGTCACCGCATTGTTTGCAAAGGCGACCGCGCCGTTCATACAGAAGGCAATCAAGTCCGGAACTGCCGGCGCATACGCAACACGGCTCTCCGGATTCTCCGGCATCCTTGGAATTGAGCTGATGGAAAACCACCGCTTCGGCACCGAACTTTCCGCATATGCAAAGGCTGCTGCAGGAGTAGGCGGCATAATCCACTCCGACGAGGACCTGGAAACAAAATATGGCATTTCAAAGGACACGGCAACAGAAATCGCGAAGGCAACAGGATGCGAAAAAGCAGATGCGTGGGTTGCTGTTGTGACCGACAAGGCAAAAGCAACGCGTGCGCTTGAGGCAGTTTATGCAAGGGCAACCGCCGCGCACGAAGGGGTTGTGAAGGAAACCCGCAAGGCCGCAGGAGAAAAGACCGAGTACATGCGGCCGCTTCCGGGGAGCGCGAGGATGTATCCTGAAACGGACGTGCCGCCGGTTGCGGTAAATTCCAAGATGCTTGATTCAATCGAAACCCCGAAGACGTTCGAGCAAAAGGCGGAAGAATACCAGAAGAAACCGTTCGGCCTTTCTTCGGAGATGGCCGCAAGGATTGCAAGGGACTACTCCGAACAGTTCGAGCTGTTCGCAGAAATCAGGGGCGTTGACCCGAGCTTCATTGCAACAACTCTTGCCGAGACGGTCACTGCCGTTCGCAGGAAGGGCGCGGACACCTCGAAACTTTCACAGGCAGTGCTTGCGGAATTCTTCGAATCTTACGGCCAGAAGAAATTTACAAAGTCCGCGGCGGTGCCGATAATCGAGGGCTTGTGCGCTGGAAAGAACATCGGCGCCGTGCTTGAAACCGGGCTTGCCAGGCTTTCCAAAAAGCAGGTGGCCGAACTTGTCGCAAGGAAGAAGAAGGAAAAGCCCGGCATTGCCGCAAACGCGCTGTTTGGCGAAATCATACGCGACTTCCGGCTTGTCGTGGACCCTGCGGACCTGTCTGCTGCGGTTGAAGGCAAGTGAACCGCCGACAACCCAACTCGCAATCAATTTATAGCGCGGTTTCCCAATAGGTTGCGATAATCACATGCCCGCACCGAGGTTTGAAGAGGCCGACTCCGACGAGGAGGATTCCGGACAGAAGGCCATGAAGGCGGCCGGAGCGGTGTTCGCACAGTCCAAAGACATCGGCGAAAAGTACGGCGCGTTGGTGCTGGCCGCGCTCGTGATGCTTGGCCTGCTCTACTTCTGGCTGGCAGTGCTCCCAAAACCGCTGACGGTCACAATAATCCTCACCGAAGCGGACACCAACGCGACAATCTCTGGCGCGCAGGTCGAGGCCGAGTTCCTCGCTTCGCCGTACATATTCACGTCGATAAAGACAAACCGCGCCGTCCCCTCGACAGACGGAAGGTACGTCTTCAGCAACGTCCCAAGCAACACCGAGGGCATCTCCCTGCGGATAAAGAAAACCTCCGAATACGAAAGCTACGAGGGCCTGATAAGCACGGCCGCGTCTGCAAGGACCGTGCCGGTCAAGATGTTCAAAAAGACGCGGCTGCGAATCGAAAGCGCATTCGTCTTCGGCTCCATCGCGCCATCGTGCACCAAGGCATTCAACCTGCAGGTGTACAACAACGACACCGAAAACGACGCCGAGGTCCTGCTCCTTTCGGACCGGCTGCCCTACTTCAAGGCTGACAGGAGGACCATCGCCGCAGGCGAGACTGCGAACGTGACGTTCTCCATAACCACCAACTACCCCGACTCGGAAAAGAACCCCGCGTTCATCTCGGGCGAAGTGCGCATCAGCGGCACAAAGACGGCCGCAGTCGCGAACATAACGCTCACGCGAAAGACCGAGCTTTCCAGAAGCCCGTCCGAAATCCGGCTCAAGGTGGGCGCCACCCAGCTTGTCGAGATAAAGAACAACGGCAAGGGCAGGATTACCGGCGTGCGCATCGCGCTTGACCAGTCGTCAAGGAACATCGTGAGCCTGGTGGGGATGCAGGAAAACGACGCGTTCGACCTGGAACCGGGCCAGACAAAGACCGCCTACGCAACCGCAAAGGCCGACGGTATAGGCATCATGACCGTCGCGGCCGACTGCACCGCGCCGCAGGAGATTCCGGTCAAGATAACTTCGGATTGAGCGGCGAATCTGCTCTAAGCGGCATCCTTTTTTAGCCCCCCTGCTTAATCTGTTCGAAGATGGCATACCTAGACTCTTTGCTGTTGGAAGCCAAGCGCTCCGCGCCCAGGGAGGCCAAGCCTGCAGCGGATGCCGCGCCAAAACCGGATGAAACGGCCAAAAAGAAGGACGCCGACGAGGAAGAAAAGCTCCTTGTCGAGACGTACGACGACGTGCGCATATACCGCGTGCCGTCCAAGAACTGCTACTACTACGAGGTCCCCGCGCCGAGGTACTTCGGCGAGGAGCGCGCGCTCATCTACTCGCTCATCGACGTCGCGTCCAACGTCATAAACGTCGACCCAAAGGAAGTGGTCACGCGCGAAAAGATCGACAAGGTATACAAGGAAAAGATGCTTGAGATAATCGAGCAGACGCCCGAGCTCAAGGTGCCGATGAACTCGCGGGAGTTCTACGCCGACGTCGTGCTCAAGGAGATGTTCGGCTTCGGCGTCATCGACAACCTCGTCAAGGACGACAGGCTCGAGGAAATCATGGTCATCGGCCCGGACAAGCCAGTCTACGTGTTCCACCGCAAGTACGAGATGATGCCAACGAACATCCGCTACTACTCCGACACGGACATCAAGAGGCTCATAGACCGCATCGCGCGCATCATAGGCCGCAGGATCGACACGCAGGTGCCGCTGCTTGACGCGCGCCTGCCCGACGGCACGCGCGTGAACGCCACGCTGCCGCCAACAAGCATCGACGGCTCCACGCTTACGCTCAGAAAGTTCCGCAAGGACCCGTACACGGTAATCGACCTCATAGGATACAACACGCTCAACCTCGAGACCGCCGCGTTTCTGTGGATGGCAACCGACGGCATGGGCGCAAAGCCCGCGAACATACTCATCGCGGGAGGGACCGGTTCCGGGAAGACCACGCTTTTGAACACGCTCTGCTCGTTCGTGCCGACGACCGAGCGCATAGTCACCATCGAGGACACCGCGGAGTTGAGCATCCCCCTTTCGCACTGGATACGCTTCGAGACGAGGCCGCCGGGCATCGAGGGCACCGGCGAGATCACCATGGACATGCTGGTCAAGAACACCCTGCGCATGAGGCCTGACCGCGTGATAGTGGGCGAAATCCGCGGCGCCGAGGGGTTCACCATGTTCACGGCGATGAACACCGGCCACGACGGCTGCTTCGGCACCATCCACGCCAACTCGGCGCGCGAAACGCTCACTCGCATCACCGCGCCGCCCATCAGCGTGCCCGAAATCATGATTGGCGCGCTCACGTTCATAGTCGTGCAGAAGCGCATCCACGACAGGCGGAAAGGCGTCATCCGGCGCGTGACCGAGATTGCCGAGGTCACGCCTTCTGGCGACGAGAAGAACGACATAGAGATAATCTACCAGTGGGATGCGACGAAAGACATGCTCGAACCCACGGGCGTGCCCCCGCGCTACCTGCAGACGCTCTCAAGCTACACCGGGCTTTCACGCAACGCAATCCTTGACGAGCTTGAGGAACGCAAGGGGATACTCACCGAGCTGAAGAGCAAGGGAATACGCGGCATGGACGAGGTGTGCAAGCAGACGCAGAGCTACACACTCAAGAAGGCGCGCAAATTCTGACATGAAAGGATGAACTGACTTTGGCCAACGACCGCATCGAAAAGATACGCAAAGTGATGGAGTCGGACGGGGACAGCGAGGCGCCGGACGTCGAGAAGATAATCAAGAGGCTCAAGAGCGCCCAAAGCGAGGCGCGCAGGCCGGTGATCGGCGAGGGCTCGCTGCGCGAAAGGCTCGAGGGGCGGCCTGAAAGCGGCGTTGACTTCGGCCACACGTCCCTTTCCCAGAAGGCGCAGGGGCAGTCCGTCGTGCAGAACACGTCGTTCCTGTCGTTTGTCGGGAGGTTCTACTCCGCGTTCCAGCACCCCGTATCATGGCTTGCAAACATAGTGACCAAGATGCCGGGCGTGTCGTCGCTGCATTCGGACCTGGAAGCCGCGGACATGAACCTGTCCCTTGAGACATACATAATCGCGTCCACCGTGGTGGGAATACTCGCCGCGCTGTTCTCTTTCCCCCTGCTTGGCCTGGTCGTGGCGGCCGCAAAACTCAGCCCGGCCGTGCTGGGCCTGTGGGTCGCCCTCGCGCCGCTGGTGTTTTTGATAACCGTGCTGGTCGCGCTCTATTACCCCAAGACGCTGGTGATGGAAAAGACGACGCGCATAAACCGCGAGCTGCCTTTTGCGCTACGCCACCTCTCAACGCAAATCAAGGCGGGAGTCAGCTTCCACCGCGCGCTTTCGTCCGTGACCGCGTCCGACTACGGCGACCTTTCGCTTGAGCTTAAGAAGACGCTCAAGGAGCTCGAGCGCGGGAGCAGCACCGAGGAGGCCCTGCTGAGCCTTGCAAAGAGGACGCGCTCGACCGGCCTGAAGAAGGCCATCATCCAGATCATCCGCGCGCTCAAGACCGGGGGCAACCTGTCGATGGTCATCAACGACATAGCGGACGACAGCTCGTTCGAGTACCAGATGCGGCTGCGCGACTTCGTCGAGAAGCTCAACATAGTCAACGTCGTGTTCACGATGATTGCGGTGGTCGGACCGGTGACAATCACGATAATTTCTGCGGTGGCCCAGCTGCCAATGCTTGGCGGCGTGATGCCGTTCTCGCTGGTGGTCGCCATGCTTGGCGCAGACGCAGCGGCGATGGCATTGATAGTGTGGTTCATCACCAAGATGGAGTCGAGTGTCTGAGGTAAAACAGATGGACGAGCAAGACGAGACGTTTTTCCAGAAGAAGTGGAAGGCGCTGGAGGAGTTCTACGCCGGCACGGGGTACTCCATCAGCCTGCGCCAGTTCGTCATGCTCATGTTCTTCCTTGCGCTTGTCGGCGTCGGCCTGACATATGCGCTCACGCTGCTCATAAAAGTCGAGTCGTACACGCGCGTCATCCTGCCCCTGGTCTCGTTCTTCTCCATGCTTTCCCTCATCGTGGGCCTGCCCCTGTACGTACGCAACTCGCGCGTGTCAAAGATCGACTCTTCGCTTCCCGACGTGCTCAAGCACATATCGTCGGTGCTCAAGGCGGGGGGCACTATAGAAAGCGCGCTCGAGGAAATCTCCGAGTCGGACTACGGCCCCATGAGCGCAGTCGTGGCGGACGGGCTGAAGCACCTGAGGGAGGGAAAGACCATAGACGACGTCCTCATAGAGATGGCGCAGGGCTCCGGCTCGAAGCTGTTCAAGCGCACGTCAAAGATAATCGTCGACTCCAAGAAGTCCGGCGCGGGGCTTTCCGAGGTGCTTGAGGCGATTGCGGGAAACACCCGCGACATCATGCACATCCAGAGGGAGCGCGTCTCGCGAACCACCATGCACGTGTCGTTCCTGTACATAACTTCAATCCTGCTCGTGCCGTTCATATTCGGGTTCACCATCGCGATCATAAAGTTCATCTCAACCGGGATGGCGGCCGCGAACATGCAGGACACCGGCAGCCTCGGCAACTTCGACATCCTGCTTATTGTGTTCCAGATGCTGCTGGTGGCGCTTTCAAACGTCGCCGCAGGGGTGATCAGCGAGGGCAAGTACGACAACAAGCTGGTCTACATCCCGTTCATGATATTCATCGCGCTTGCGGTGTACCAGGGCGGCTGGTTCTTGGGCCAGAACATGATCAAGGCAGGCGGATGAGAATGGAAAGACACACGCGCGGGCAGACCGCAATAGAGTACCTGCTGATCCTGGCGGCAGTCATAGTCTTCGTTGCGTTCATAGCCTTCGTGGTGAAGGGCGCGGTAGTCTCTGCCGGCTAAAAGCTACGCCGGGGCCGCGGTTGAACCTGTTTTTGATATTGCCAGCGGCCCGCATACCTGGAGGGACGACGCTGAAAGCGCGTCCGCAACCGCGTCGGCATCGTCTTCGTAGCAGAATGCGAGGAGACCCCCGAAAAATCCCGACGACTTCGCGGCCAGCGCGCCGGCCTTCTTCGCCGATGCGGCCGCGTCCAGGCACTGCTTTGGCACTGCGCCCGCAGCCGAGAGCAGCTCGTGCTCGCATTCCATGTAAATCGCGGCCTTCTCGGGCGACGGGTTCTCCGCCGAGAGCTCCTTTGAAAGCCGGGTGGTGATTGCGCTGAACGCCTCGCTTGCCCTGGCGCGCTCGTCCGAGGTCATCTGCCTTGCGTCCTTTGCCTTGCCAGACGCGCGCTTCACCCCCTGCGCCGCCGAGACTGCCTGCTGGATTTCGTCCCTGCGGTCCGTGGCGTCCGCAGGCTCGGCGTACAGAAGGGCAGTGCCCTCCGGCAGGGCGACGCCCGCCTTCTTCGACGAGAGCTTTACCGAGCCGTCGAGAAGGAACGCGCGCTCAAGCACAAGCGCGGAATCTGACACCATCAGCGAAACGTCCGCGTCCACTATGCTGTCCGCGCCGCCCGTTGAGAACGCCCTTGAGAAGGCGCCGCGGGCATCCTCCTGCTCGGCATAATACGAGAAGAACCCGGAAAAAAGCGCGGAGCACAGCGAAGTGGAAAGGCCCGCCGACTGTGGGAAGTTGGGCTCCAGCGAAACCGAGAAGCTCGTGTCCGTCGTCGCTAGGTCGACCTTTGCGGCAACCAGCGCCTTCTTTGCGGCGTCCAGATAGGGCCTCAGCTCGTCGTCCCCACGGATGCGGCCGTTTGGCACGAGAGTGGCAATCTTCTGGCCGGAGTATGCGACGAACTTGCCGGGCGTCTCCTGGAACGCGAATATGATGCTGTTGCGCCGGCCTGCAACCTCCACGGGAAGCGAAAGGGCCTTCGCGCCGAACTCGAACGCGGCCTCGCCGCTTAGAAACACCCTGCCGGGCGCGCTTGCAAGAATCTTGTCCATAAGCAACACACAACCATTACTGCACTTCGCCAAAAGACGATGCAAGGAGGTTATGCAATCAACATTAATATTCCAAACTGGCCTAATGTCTTTTGCCCAACGCGCCTTTGGCAGGCTGCGCTTTGCGGCTCTTCTTCCGGGTGCATTCACATAGCAAGGGACATTGAGAGCATTCTTGAAAGTTACAAGCCCATAGTCGACGCAGCCATAGCGCGCCACATACCCAAAAAGCTAGACGCAAAATCGTTGGAGCGCGGGGTCGGAAAGCCTACCTACACATTTGACTTGGACGCTGCTACCAATGCAGTCAACGCCCCGATTTGGGACTTGCTTGACCGCGGCGGGAAGCGCTGGAGGCCAGCTCTTACGATGATTGTCGCAGGCTGCCTTGAAAAGGACCCCAAGAAATTTGCAGACATTGCTGCCGCCTCCGAAATCATACACAACGGCACGCTCATGGTCGACGACGTCGAGGACAACTCGGACATGCGGCGGGGAAAGCCCTGCACGCACATAAAGTACGGCGTGGACGTTGCGGTAAACGCAGGCAACGCGATGTACTACCTTTCCGTCCTTCCCCTGCTGCGCGACCGCAAGAAGTACGGCGACCGAGAGACGCTGAAGGCGTATGACGCGTACCTTGAGGAGATGGTGCGGCTTTCCTACGGCCAGGGAATGGACATATACTGGCACCGCGGAAAGGCGGGCTCAGTGACCGAGGGGCAGTACCTGCAGATGTGCGCGTTCAAGACCGGCACCATCGCACGGCTTGCCGCAAAGTGGGGCGCAATCTTTGCAGGCGGAACAGACGAACAGGTTGACGCTGCCGGAAAGCTTGCAGAAAGCATCGGCGTCTCGTTCCAGATACAGGACGACGTCCTTAACCTGCTTGGAGAGGAGGGAAAGTATGGCAAGGACCCCGGAGGGGACATCTCCGAGGGAAAGCGCACGCTGCTTGTCATCTACGCATTAAAGCACTCGGACAAAAAAGACGGCCAGCGGCTCGTCGCCATCCTTGACTCGCACACAAAAGACAGCAGGAAGATTGCCGAGGCCATCGCAATAATACGCCAAAGCGGCGCGTTCGGGCACGCAAACGAGGTCGCAAGGAAGATCGTAGTGGACGCGTGGGCAGAGTTTGACAGCGCGTTCCCGAAATCCGAGCACAAGGAAGTGCTGCGGCTTCTTGCAGACTACGTAATAGACAGGGCTGTTTGAGATTCTGAGGTATTGCTTATGTCAACCGGATTGCAGACAAAGAAACGCAAGGGCGAGCACGTCGAGATAGTGCTCAAGAAAGACGTCCAGTACCTGCAGGGCACCGGGCTTGACAAGATTAAGTTCGCCCACTGCGCGCTTCCGCACGCAAACCTCGACCGCATCCAGTGCAGGACGCTGTTCTTGGGCAAGCGGCTCGAGCTGCCGTTCATGGTCACAGCTGCAACCGGCGGCTACCAGAAGGCGCAAAAAATCAACCGCGACCTTGCCGCAGCCTGCCAGGAAAAGGGCATTGCCTTCGGCCTGGGATCGCAACGGGCGATGATTGAGGACCCTTCGCTTGCCAAGACGTACCAGGTGCGCGACGTCGCGCCAGACGTGTTCGTGTGCGGAAACATCGGCGCGTACCAGCTCGCGCAATACTACAAGAACGGCGAGTTTTCAAAAGTCGAGGCCGCGATGAACAGGATTGACGCCGACGCGCTTTGCGTGCACCTCAACGCGCTGCAAGAGGCGATACAGCCCGAAGGCGACCGCGACTGGTCCGGGGTTCCGAAGGCAATCGAGGCTGCTTGCACAAAACTTTCCATTCCCATCATTGCAAAGGAAACCGGCGCTGGCCTAGACGGCCAGACTGCAAAGGCCCTTGAGAAGATGGGTGTCAAGGCAATTGACGTCTCCGGCGCAGGCGGAACTTCATGGAGCGCAGTTGAGCTTGAACGCCACCTTGAGCAGGACAGGATTGCGGAGTTCCGCGACTGGGGCCTGCCAACGTCGATTTCGATTGTGGAGTGCGCGGCACAGGTCAAGATACCGATTATAGCGTCCGGCGGGATACGCAACGGCCTTGACTGCGCGAAGTCAATCCGGCTCGGTGCGACCCTCGCCGGTGCGGCATACCCGTTTGTCAAGGCGCAGAACGACGCAGGAAAGAACGGGGTTGTTGCCGAGATATCGCGCTGGGAACGCAGCCTCAAGACTGCGATGTTTCTTACAAACAGCGCAAACCTCGAGCAGCTTGCCAAGGCAAGGCTTCTTGTGTACTGAAAGGAGCCTTGCGCTCTTTACCCAAAGGGCAATCCTTGATACAATAGGAACAAAAGCGTTCTTTTGCAGTTACTAATTAGGAAAAAACCAGAATGGACGACAAAAAACAGTGACACTAAGCATGGATGAAAATACTGCAAGCCAAGTCCAAAACCTTGCAAGGAAATTTGCGCTAAAAAACGCCTTCGATTACGGAAAAGCTGACGCCAAGACAATACTTGGAAAGATTCTAGGCGGCTGCGCCGATGCAAAGAAAGACATGAAAGCGACGATGGAGATTGCGACTGCCGCGGCAGCTGAAGCCAACGCAATGGACAAGCCTGCGCTTGAGAAGGCGCTGTCTGCTTTTGAGTTTGAAAAGCCCAAGAAAGAGGAGCAAAAGAAAGTCGAGCTTCCCAATGCCGAACAAGGAAAGGTAGTCACGCGCTTTCCGCCTGAACCGAACGGCTTCATGCACATCGGACACGCAAAGGCCGTGCTTTTGGGATACGACGCTGCCAAAAACTACGGCGGCAAGTTCCTGGTCAGGTGGGACGACTCCAACCCGGAGAAGGAAAAAATCGAGTACGTTGACGCAATCCGCAAGAGCCTGCAGTGGTTAGGCATCACACCCGACGCGGAGAGCTACGTGTCCGACGACATGGAGAAACTCTACGGCTATGGCCTGCAGATGATAAAAAAAGGAAAAGCATACGTGTGCTTCTGCGCCCAGCCTGTGATGAAGGAGCTTCGCGCTGCAGGCAAGGATTGCGACTGCAAGAAAAAGACAGTTGACGAGAACGTCGACGAGTGGCAGGGAATGCTCAACGGAAGGTACCGCCACAACCAGGCAGTTGTGCGCTTTGCAGGCGACATGGCAAGCCTCAACACGGTGATGCGCGACCCGGTTCTTTTCCGCATTCTTGACGCCACACACTACCGGCAGAAGGACAAGTACAAAGTCTGGCCGACTTACGATTTCGAAGGCCCCATCGAGGACTCGATTACCGGAGTCACGCACGCCATGCGCTCCAAGGAGTACGAGCTGCGCGACGAGCTTTACTACGCAATACTGGACTGCCTTGAGTTGCGCAAGCCCACTCTTGTGGAATTCTCGCGGCTTTCAATCAAGGGAATGCCAATCAGCAAGCGCCTTCTGAAAGCACTTATTGAGGACGGCAGCGTGATGGGCTGGGACGACCCGCGGCTGCCCACGCTTGAAGGTCTTGCGCGCAGGGGGATAACCTCGGAGGCGGTGCAGAACTTCGTGCGCGCCTTCGGCCTGAGCAAGGTGGAAAGCGAGCCGCCCATCGACCGGCTCCTTGTTGAGAACAAGAGGATTGTTGACCCGGTTGCAAACCATTACTTCTTCGTCCCGTCGCCCGTGAGGCTGCACGTGCGCAACGCAACTGAGCGGCAGGTCAAGCTCAAGCGCCACCCGTCCGCTGAAGCGGGGATGCGCACGCTTGTTGCAAAGAACGACTTTTACATCCCAAAGCGCGACGCGGACTTGCTTGCAAAGGGCGAGACGTTCAGGCTCAAGGACCTGTACAACTGCAAGGTCGTCGACGCGGGCACCAACTTTGTCGAGGCGGAATACGTCGCAGACGAGGGCGCTGTTGAGAAGAAGGTACAGTGGGTCCCGCAAGGCGAGCAGGCGGTTGCGGCAAAACTGCTGGTGCTTGGGGAGCTTCTTGACGCGGACGAGAAGTACCGCAAGGAAAGCCTTGAGACTCTTGAGGGCTATTGCGAGGCAGACTGCAGGAAACTGAAGAAAGGCGACATAGTTCAGTTCGAGCGCCAAGGGTTTGCGATACTTGACGACGAGAAGAAGATGGCGTTCATACTGACGTCGAAATAAAAAAATTACTTCTTCTTTATTGAAAGCGTCCTTGCAGTCTTTGTCTTTTTCGTCCTCTTTGAAAGGTAGGCCTTGTACTCGCTGATTTTGCGCTGGGCCTTGTCCGAGACCACCTTGTGCGCCCACGAAAGGTGCGCCTCCTTGTCTGCTGCCCACTTCGCGCGCTCGGAGAGCGCCTTGACGTTGGTCTGGTACTCGCTGTCGGTGTTGTCAAGCTTGCGAAGCGCGGCCGACAGCTCGGCCTCAAGCCGGTTCATCTGGAGCTTCAGCTCCGACACGTCGGCGTCGGACACAGAAAGCACCTTGACTTCGGCGTGCAGCTCGTCAACCTGGCGCTCCAGATCCTTCTGCTTTGCAAGAAGGCGGCAGCACAGCTGCGCGAGTTCCTCAAACGAGCGTATTGCTGCAACTGCTTCTTCGCTTGCACTGGACTTCGTTGCGCGGGGCTGTTCTGATGCCGCGCTCTCAAAAGCCACGGAATAACCATCGTCGGCTGCTGCAACCGGCTGCGGCTGCGCCTTCGAGTCAGCTGGCCAGAAACCGTTCTTGTCGGGAATGACGCGGCCTTCCAAGTACAGTCCGCGAAGAACCGAGCGGCACAAATAACGGTTTAGTCCTGTTGCCTGAGAAACCTCGGAAAGGGAAGTTCCGGGCGACTGCACAACTGCGTTGTAGATTGTGCTCTCTACTGACGCGCCGAAATAATGCGCCGCGAACTCCTCCGGCTTTTCGGAGGCTTCCGTGCTTGCGGCCATCGCTGCTGCCTTGAGGCCGCACAGCAGGCGTTCCACGGAGAGGGGCGAGTACAGGCCCTTGAAGGACACCGCGGTTGCAAAGCCCTTGTCGTCGTTGCCGTGGATTACGAGCGCGCCGTCGTGGCGCGAAATGAGCGCGTCCGACACCGTGACAAACCCCGCAACTTTTCCCTGCTCAAATGACATTGCGCGCTGCGTTGAAAGGGCGCTGGTGCGGCCCTGGTGCTGGGCTACAAAAACTATTTTCTCTCCAGGATAAAGCGCTGCTGTTACGAACGAGGGGATTTGCGGGTTTTCCTGCAAGAATACGAGGGGCACTGCTGTTGCCTGCAATCCGTCGCTTTCAATCACTTCAACAAAAGCGGCTGTGCCTGAAATCAGGCCCGGGACGGTGACTTTGAACTTTTCAGTCTGCGCCACGCCAGCTGGCTTGTTGCCGTCAGCAGTCACGGTCCGCTGCACGCGCACGTCAAAGCGCGAACCTGCCGAGAGCTCGAAGACCTCGCAGAAGTCACGGTGTGAACAATACTGCGCCCACTCTACTATGGACGCGACCTCGAAATCAGCAAAGGCCATAAGGGTAAAACCACCACCAAAAATATTCTTTACAACGCTTAATCAAGCCCTACGGTCGGGCCTGTTTCAGCCGTGCACGGGGCAACCTTGCCTCCGCTCAACGGTAAATGCGGTCTGCGTGTTGCGGACCCCGTCGTAGAAGAGGTATTTGCCTGCAAGCGTGTTGTCAAACAGCCACTTGGCCTGCTCCAGGCCGCTTTGGGTTTCCTGCGGCTTGCCGACTATTTTTGGCTGGTGCTTTGACGCGTCGCTTCCCATGCTTGCGGCGCAGTGCACAAGCTTGATCATCTCGTTGACCTGGAGCGCTGCGACTATGCTGTTTGTTGTCGAAAGCGCCGGGGTCTTGGGGTCGATGAAGTCAAGGGGGTCTCCAACGCAGGAGTACTTGCGCCAGAGGAACTGGTAGTCCTGCTCGCTCATTGCGCACTCAAGGCACGCTGACGGCGAGATGACGACCTGCACCTTTCCAAAGAACCCGGTTGTGCCGCCGTCAATCAGCGGGACTTTGCCGTAGCAGTGCGAGTTCAGGTGGAGCCTGGCGCCCAGGTTGTCAAGGCAGGAGAACACGTAGTCGAATTGCGAATAGAAGTCCTCGGGCAGCTCCTCGACTTTCTTGAGAACCGGGGTGACTACCAGCTTCTTGTTTATCGAGCGTGCGCGCGTCGCGACTACCCTTGCTTTGTAAAGCCCGTTGGCCGCATCCATGGGGCAGAAGAAGACGCAGCGGTTGAGGTTTGCCTTGACGATTTTGTCAAAGTCAACCAGAGTGATTTTGCACACGCCGATTTGGGCAAGTCCCTTGACGACTTCGTTGCCAAGCGCGCCCGCGCCAACTACAAGGACGTTGAGCCTTGAAATCGAATCCTGGTCCCAGCCGGCTATGCGCTTCTGGCGGTCGAACTGGTCGGAGTCTATTGCCTGCGTCTGAAGCATAAGGAGAATGATGGGTCGAAAAGGATTAATTTGGCGAAGTTGCGCAAACCGCAACCGTGTTTTGAGAAAACGCGTTTAAAGGGCTTGCAACACTGTTTTCTTGTGATGTTTCTTGCCTGAAACCCTTTCGCCAACGCACATACTAAGCGTCGACCCGCGCATCATGGAAAAGGAAAAGCACGAGCAAATAATCCGCACGCTGAAGGAGCAGCACCCGCAAATCATCGTGGACTTCCACAAGGAGCTCGGCCATTACAACGACGGCCACAACGTGCACTTCCTGAAGGGAAGCATCCCCGCGGCGTTTTCGGTCGCAGGCGACGTGAAGGACGTCGAGGCGGTCCGGGGAGTGCTTGAGAAATACGAAATAGAAGTGAAAGAGACGCTAGTGTGCAGGCCAGTATACGGCTTTACCCACAGGTCGCTGCACTAGTCGAACAGCTTCTTCACCGCGCGAACCGCGTCCTCGGACGCTTTGTCCATGCGGATTTGCAGTTTTTTCCCGCAGCGCACGCAAAAGCTGCGAGAATTGACGAGGTGCTCGTAGCAGTCCTTATGATAGGACGCGCCGCAGAAGCAGTACCCGTATTTGGGGTTGTTCTCCGAGGGGTTGACTGAAAGGTGGAACGGCGCCTGGCATAATTCGCACACGCCCGCCTGCGTGGTCTTTTCAATCATTTCCTTGACCGCATCGCGGCCGCCCAGGGTCTCGACTTGCTTTTCGAACGGTATCGGCTGTCCAGCTGGGACCGTCTCCATTGCAGTCTGGATTTTTGCAGCGGTGCCGTTCCCGCTGCCGTTCTTGGGAGACCCTTTGTTGATGAGCTCGAACAGGTCTATGTCCGCCTGCCTCGCCGGCTTGTGTTCAGGACCGGGAAGATAAACTAACGGGCTGTCCTTTTCAGTGAGCTTGGAAATGGGCGATGGGGGCTCTTGCGATTGGGTTGCGGACACGGCAACCTGCAGGGTTCCTGGCGCGCTCGCTTTCCTCGACTTCTTTTCCTCTGCTGCCTTTCTTTTTGCAACCTCGTCGTAACCGGCAATGCCGAGGCGGAACGCGCCGGGGTTTGCGCTGTCGCGGCACAGGAGGCCTTTTGCGCACAAAAAGTCCGCACGCTGGCCGAACTGGAACGGGTCGACTCCGGTGAGCAGCAAGAGCTTGTCCTGCGTGTTGTTTCCGGACTTGACCGCCTCAAGCAAGTCTATGTCAAAAAGCAGGAGCTTCTTTGGGAGCTTGGACGCCTTTGCGGGCGCGGCCTTTGCCGCCCGCGCTTTCGCTGGTTCGGCTGGCTTTTTCTGCTCTTTTGTGGGTGGCTCCATGACGCTTAACTCCTGTGCGACGCGTCTTTTCCTGACTGACAACTAAGACGAAGGCAACCAAGATAAGCATATTGTGTTTGCGCGTGCGGCTGCGGGACGCGCATTGTTTGCAGGCTGCTGCACACCGGCCGCGGACGCATCGGCCCGCAACTTACGGAACTATTGCGTACGAAATCTCGTGGTAGCGCGCTGACTGCGGCGAGTCGAGCCGATAGATGCGTTTTTTTTCCCCGCCTGCAGACAGCGGGTCAACAACTGCGGCTATTGCCTGCGGATGGTCGAAGTATCTCTGCTGCGTGGAAACGTCGGTGCCTGAAAGGAAGCACCCCAGGCCGGGATGGGAATGGAGCCAGCCGACTACGACCTGGTTTGCGCCAACCGCAGCAAAAAGTTGAGAGGACAGTTCTCCGAACGAGGTTTCCGAAAACCGCACTGAAACTGGTGACGCAGTATTTGGTGCAGTGACATAGCCTTCGACTTGCACCCAGTTGCGACCGCGGCTCTTGCAGAACCTGCCGACAAGCAGGCCCATCGTCTCCTGCTGGCTGGATGCGCCGCGCCTTGCGTGCGCAAGCGCGGAGTCGAACGCGGACTTTTTGAAGTAGACGTCGTACATTGCAAGCAGATTATGGAAAACCAAAGAAGAAAAAGCGTTTGTAGGCCCTCTGGGCAGAGGAACCTGCTTGTGAAGCCTTTGGGCGCAGGCGGCGGTTTGGGAAAAACTATTGCTGCGTTTCCTTTTCGTCAGCAGGTTTTGTTTCCTTCTTTGCAGCTGCTGGAGTCTGGGCCTCGTCGCCAAGCAGCTTGCCGCGAAGTTCCGCCATCAGGTCCATCGCCTGCTTGTCGGCCTCAGTCTGCGCCGCGTCCGTGCCTGAGCTTATGTTCGGCGCGCTGCCATACTGTGAAGACGCGGGCCGCTGCGAGGGACGCATTATTGGCCGGATGGACGAGGATATCGTGCGTGGCGGCTCGCGGCGGACCTGCTGGTCTGCCTGCGGCGCGTAGTATTCCTGGCGGGGCTGCTGGCGCGGTGCAACCTGCGACGGCGAAACGTATTGTGATGTCTGCTGCTGTGCCCGCGGCTGGGGCTGCGCGTACTGCTGTGCTGGGGGCTGCACGCGGGCCTGCGGCTGCTGGGGCTGCCGGGCAAACTGCGGCCTTGCCGGCACCGCAGGCTGCGGTGCGGACATCTTCGAGTCGATTTCCGCAATCGCCTTCTCCAGGTCGGACAGGTTCGCCTCAAGCGCGGCCTGCCTGGACCTTGCATCCTGCGGAGCCTCGGCCGCCTGCGGTTGCGCAATGAGCTGCTTTTGCGCGTACTCGACCTGGGCCGTCGCCTGGGCGTTGAACGCGGAGCGGATTTCCTTTACGGTGTTGCGGACCTCGGTGCGCTGTGCGTCGAGCTCGCGCGAAAGCGCGGCAACCGTCTCAAGCGCCGCAAGCACGCCCACCATCTTCTGGTCCAATGCGGCATTTGCGGCCTTGACTGCGGCAAGCTCCTGCTCGTGGCTTGATTCGCGCGCCTCGGTTTCCGAGCGCAGCGTCGCGACTGCCTTGCTTGTTTCGGTTATTGAAGCGGTAAGCTGCTCGGTTGATGACGCAGAGCGCGCCGCAAGCTGCTCTAACGAGGCAGTTGAACTTGCGGCCAACTCCCGTATTGACGCCGCGGTGCTGGAAGACAGTTCGGCCACCGACGCTGCCGAACGCGAAAGCCCCTCGGACACCGTTGCGGAAAGCCGCGCGTCGGTTTCCTTGAGCGCGTTTGACAGCGCGTCATGTGAAGTGCGCATGGCTGCAAACCCTGCATCCTGGTCTTTGCGCAGGCCGTCGACTGCTGTTGAAACGTCGGTCTTGGTCGTAGACAGAAGCTCGGAAATCGAGCGTGAGAATGAATCTATGGTGTCCATGCGTTCGGTAAGCACGGCAACCACCTTTTCCGACTCGCTTTTCTGCGCCTCGACGCCGACACGGAGCGCGTCGATTGCACTGGTGGTCTGTGATTCTCGGACCTCGAGCGCGGCCGCAAGGTCTGCCTGGCGCTTGTCAAGAGCCGCGACGGCCTCGGCCTGCTTCAAGTCAAGCGCCGAGAACGCCTCGACCTGCTTTGCCTCGAAAGTTGCAAGCATCTGCGACTGGGTCGCCTCGAAGGACGACACCGACGCGGACATCTTCGACTCGAACGAATCGACGGAAGAGGAGATTTTCGACTCGAAATCGGAAACGAGCTTGGCCTGTTGCGCCCCTGACGCGGCTATTGCCGCCTCCTGCGCCTTTTCGAACTCCGCAAGCGCCTGCTGCTGCTTTTTCTCGAATGCAGAGACCGACGCGTCCTGCTCCGAGTCCCTTGCGGCCTGCTTCTGCTCGAACTGCGCGATTGTCGTGTTCAGCGTGGCCGCGGTCTGTTCTATCGACTGCTGCGCGTCCGCGAACTTGTCCTCTATTGTGCCGGACAGGTCCTGCACGAACTGCGCCTGCGAAGAAGAGAACCCCGCAATCTTTGCGGCCAGCTCGTCCGAGCGGCTGCGGATTTCCGAAAGCGCGGTTCGCGAGTCCTGCACGTTCCGTTCCGTTTCGGCCACGGTCTTGCCCACGAAGTCGCGCAGCTTGTCTGATTCGGTCGATAGCTTCGCGACCTTTGCGTCCACTGCGCTTATTGCGTCCGCCTGGCGCGACTCTGCGGCTGCCACCGCAAGCCGGATCTTTTCCGGCATCGCGTCGCGGAACACCGCGAACTCGAGCGACTGCTGGCTCGTCGCCTGGGACGCCTTTGCGAAGCGCTCCTCTATTGACTGTGAAAGCTTTGCGTCCACAACAGCAAGCGCCTTCGCCTGGCGCTCTTCTGCTGCGGCAATCATGTCCATTTTTCCGGGCAGCTCGGACCGGAGCGCGGCCAGGTCCGCATTGAGCCTGTCCGACTGGGACTGGAGCTGGGAGAACCGCTGGCCGACCACCATCGAGACGTTGCTTTCCGTCGCAGAAAGCTTGGAGGACAACAGTTCGGTCTGGACCTTGAGTTCGTTTAGGAGCTCCTTGGATTCCTCGGCCTGCTTCTGCGAGAGCCTGTCGTCAGCGAACGAGTCCGCCTGCTTTTCCGAAATCACCGAGGCGACTTCCTGCACAAGCTGGGCGTGCGATGAGTAAAGAGAATCGACTTTTTCCGCAAGCCCGCCCGCCTGTTCCTTCCACGAGTCAAGCTCGCCCTTGAACGACTCTATGTAGGCAAGCCTCGTTTCGAAGAGACGCAGGTTGTCCCCTATGCTTTCGGGGGTCACGTTGAACTGCACGGGCGTGTTGGCTGTGAATGCGGGCGCTGCCGGGACCGCCTGCGAGGCGGCGGACAACGACGAGATGCTCTTTTCAAGCGCGTCTATGCGCGAAAGCAGGGTGCCGTCCTGGACTGATGCTGCTTGCGCCCCGGCAACCGCCGCGGGAGCAGGGACTGAAAACATGACGCGGCCGTCGGGCGAGGACGAAACCTCGTGTGACTGCGCGGGGGCTGCAAGCTGGAGCGAGTCGACCTGGGCCTTGAGCTTCGAGACGCTCTTTGAGAGGTTGGCAAACAGCGCGGCATTGTCGTGCTCTATCGCATTGACTTTCTCGCCAAGGTCCGCGAACCCCTTTTCAACTACCGCCATCCGGGAGGCGCCGGGCGTGCCGTGCTCGCTGGACATGCCTTCCATCCTCTTTTTGAGTTCGGAAAACCCGGTCGTGATGTTTGCAAACATTGCCGCGTTGTTGGCGTCAGAGTCCTTGACATTGTGCTCGACTTTGAGCAGGGTCTCCTCCATGCCCGCGATTTTTGCCGCCTGCTCCTGGAATGCCGCCGCCTTCTTTGCAAGTTCGGCAACGGTAGCTGAAAGCGCGTTGGTCTCGTCGAGGAGCCGCTTCTGCTCAGAACGGGCGTAGCTTGAGTCGGTTGCCGCCTCTGCGCCCTGCGGGCGGGGGGTGCCCGCTTTCCCGGCCTCGTACTGCAGGCCGTTGATCATTAGGTGCATTTCGGAGACCGCGCGCGCGTTCTGCTCGACTTTCTGGGAAAGTTCTGACGCAATCTTGCGGTAGTCCTCAATCCCGTGCTCGTGCTCTGCCTTAAGCGAGCTTATGTCGCGCAGCACCGCCTCGTGGGTGGAATTGATGGTGTCCGAAGTCTGCTTGTATTCCGACAGGTTCCGCTGGATTTCCGAAAACACGGCCTGCATCTTGTTGGACTGCGAAGTGAGGAGCTTCTCGACCGCCTTGACCTGCTCGTAGTTTGCGGACACTTCCGCACGGGTCTTTTCGAGTTCCTGTGAATATTTCTCAAGGCCGCCTGCGCTTGCGCTGTTCCCTGATGCGCGGAGCTCTGCGATGGCCTTGTCGTGCTCAAGCACCTTGAACTCAAGCCCTGAAGGCGCGGCCTGCGCGCCGGGGTAGAACGAGTGCCCGCCTGCTGCCATGCTGTTGAGCCGGTCAACCGAGGCGGAAACCTGCGAAACGGTATCGCGAAGGGAATCGACTGAGAGCCGCAGCTGCTGGCGGTCCATGTCCGCCATCTTGGAGTACTTCTCAAACTGGGCGCGAGACATTATCTGCTCGGAAGGGTAGTCGGACTTGAGCGCAATCTTCCTTTCAAGCTCGGAGAGCTTGTTGTGCGTTTCGTCTGTCTTGATGAAGTAGTCCTTGTCGCGGTCGGCCCACGCTTTTAGCTGCTCAAGCGCGATTTCCATCGGCCGAAGCTTTGACGACAGCTCTATGTATTCGGTCTCGAGCCTGCGGACTGCGCCGGACACGTCGGGCCCGGACACGCGCACGCCGCTGCCGGCGTCCTGCATCTGGGGGGCCGCGGGCGCGCCCGTTGCCTTGAGGCCCGAAAGCTGCGAGCGTATGTCGGACAGCTCCGAACCAATCTTGTCGGGCTGGACTCTGTCTATTATAGCAATCAGCTGCGCTGTCTTTGCCTGCGAGGCGTCAGCGTTGCGCTCGAGCGCCGAGACCCTGCCTGCGAGCTTGAGGAAATCCTGGCCTATTGATGAGAGTGAGCTTTCGGTCCTTTGCCTGAATTCAAGCAGGTCGCCTGCAACGGCGTTGGCTGCCTTCTGCTGGCTGTTGCCGGTGAACGCCGCAAACGGGCCTTGGTCCGCCGGTTTTGCAGCGGGGGCTGCTGAAGCCTGGGGCTCGGATGTTTTTTGCGACGCGTTCTTTTTCAGGAAGTCGTCCAAGTCCAAAACAGGCATGTTCCATTACCTTGAATGCCGGGCGCCGGTTTTTACGCCCGCACCGTTTCTTTCAAAGTCGGTTACGAAAAGTCTGTTATTAAGCCTGCGCAAATAGTGGAACAGTTCGACAAATGACTAACGGCACAACCGGCTGGCTGTGAAACGGAGGATTATTTGCCGGCTAGTTTGCGCGAAACGCTGTCGGCGAAGCCCTTGATTGCATAAAGGACGCCGTGTACGCTTTTTGGCTCTGTTTTGGGGGAAGCCTGTCCGTCCTTTGGATTTTCAACCAAGCCTGAAGGTTGTGCCGCAGGCGTCGTAAACGCCTGGGTGACGTCGTTTGCCATGCGTTGCTCTTCGGCATCCCTTTCAGCCTGGGAGAGCGTCTGCTCAGTCCAGTCCGCTTCGGACCGGGGATCCGCTGACGCGGGTTGGGCTGTGGGGGCGGACAATTCCGCGGGCGCAGCGCTTGCCTGGATTGCCTTTTGGGGCGCGGTTTGGATTTGTGTAAGTATGCGCGGCTTTGAAAGCTTGGGTTGCTCCGGCTGAGAAACGGACAGTATCTTGGGTCGTTTCTGGTCCGCTGTTTCGGGCGACGGCACTTGCGATTGTTCGGTTACTGGCTCCATGAGGCTAAACATCTCAAAGTGTTTTGACAAAAGAAGCACGGTGCAAAATAAATATAGGCCGATGCAACGGCGGCCGCTTTTTAAGTTTGAGGCTGGAAAGTAGTACCATGGCAGAATACAACATCACAGTTGTCCACACCACAAGCGGAAAGGAAACCCTGCTTGCGGTAGAGGAGACGTTCTCCGTGGCGTCGGTACTGGAAGTGCTTGCCGAAAGCCTGCACCTGAAGGACCGCTTCGTCCTTGCCACCAAGGAAAACAAGATACTTGACCCGCAGCTTACGCTGAAAGACGCGGGTGTTGCCGCTGGCGCGGTCCTTCTTCTGATGCCAGACCCCACTGGCGGCTAAAAACAGAAAGAAAAAAGGAAGTTATTTCGGGTTCAGCTGCGCCGCGGTGTAGTTGACCTGGTCCCCGGGGTAGGGCACTGTAGTGTCGCCGACAAAATACCGGTCAGTCAGGGGAGTTGAGAAGTTCAGCGTCGGCGTGGTCACGCACGTTCCGTTCGCGCACGCCTCCACTTCAAAATAGTACGTGTTGTTGGGCGCGACGTAAAGGAACGCCTGGTATTGCGAGAATGCCGGGAACTGCGCTGCAAGCGTCCACCTGCGGACGCCCGGCTCGGTGCCGTACCGGACGGTGCCGGTCGCATTGAAGTTGGTGGTCCAGTAAAGGTCCGCTGTTGTCGCGCGGATGCCCGTTACGGTAAGGTTGACAAAACCCGGGGCGGAAGAGTTGGCCGCGGGGGTTGCCGACGGGACTGCCGTGGCGTTGGTTGCGTTTGACGCGTCGGGCTCATCGACAACCGTTTCGTTGGGGCCGAAAGTCTTCACGCACTCGCTGTAATTGTACCTGCTCTTTGACTCCCATGCGCCGTTGGCGCACTCATAATAAGTCTGCGTCCCGCTGATTGAGCCGACGCACAGGAACTCCCTCTGCTCGCCGTCCTTGCACGCGGCAACCGTCGGCTGCACAGACGGGATTATCGTCGGCGTTGCGACCGCGTTTTGGTTTGCTGAGGAGTTGTTGCCGGTCGCCACGAATACCGCGACAAACAGGACTATTGCGATGGCGACATAAGCGCCGAAGTTTTTGTCTTCAAGTATTCCATTTGCCATAGTATCGTCTCACTTCGTTTGGTTGAAAAAAGTCATTTCCTTTTCTTCTTGCTTGAACCGCCTTTTCTGGCTTTTGTTTTTGCTCGGCTTGCGGTGTGCTTTGCTGTTTTCTTCGCAGTAATCCTTGCGGCCTTGGCGGCTTTCTTGGCTTGTGCCTTTGCTTTCGGTTTGGCGTTCTTTGACGGCTTTGCCGAAACGCGACCCAAGTACCCAAGGACGTGCTGCTGCACCTTACCGCCGACCCGTTTGGATTCAACTCGGTAGCGGTAGAGGATGCCCTTGACGCGCTTGGTGCGGATGAAGGCCATTGCAAAATTAGGTAGGACGGGCGAAGTATTAATACGATTCGAAAGTTACTTTATGGGAGACGACCGCAAAATGGACGAGTACCTGAAAGCAGCCTGCGCGGCGGCAAAGAAGGCCGCGGAATACCTCTACCGCAAGCAGGGTGCTGGGAAGGCGCGGTACAAGAAGGGCCGCGAACTCGTGACCGAGTCGGACATCGAGTCGCAGGAAATCATATTCGACGAGCTTGAGCGCTTCGGCCTGCCTTTCCAGTCCGAAGAGAAGAACTCAAAGCTTTCCAAAGGAACCCGGTGGGTCATTGACCCAATCGACGGCACGGAGCACTTCGTGCGCAACGCGCCGTTCTACTCGGTGTCGATTGCGCTTGTAAAGGACGACTTGCCGGTAATCGGGGTTGTGAACGTGCCGGGCCTGGACCTGGAATACCGCGCGCAAAAGGGAGCGGGCGCGTTCCGCAACGGAAAGCCAATCCGCGTCTCGCGGGTGGTCTCGCTTGACTACGCATCGGTGTTCATCCACCCCTACCGCCGCTTCAAGATGGTCGGGTACGAAGGCGCGTTCCTGCAGCTTTCAAAGAAAATCCGCCACCCACGCTATTTCGCCTCAAGCGAGTTCGAGCTTGCGTTCATGGCAGAAGGCGCTGCCGACGCCGTAGCAAAGCCCGCGTTCAGGCTCTGGGATGTCGCCGCTGGCGCAATCATAGTCACCGAGGCCGGCGGCAAGATTACCGACTTTGACGGCAAGGCCTGGAACGCAAACTCCAACGCGCTGCTTGCCACCAACGGCAGGGTGCACAAGGCGCTGCTTGAGCTCATCAAGAAGGAGCGCGGGAAGAAAATCTGCAAATAAAGAAAGTTAGGCACTACAAAATACAATCTTCTTCTTTAAAAGAAAAAAAACCAGCTTAAGCAGTCCGTCTGCCCAATGGAAATACCGACCCGCATTTCTTGCAGGTCTTTTCCTTGCGCTTCCAGTTGAAGTCAAACTCGACAGTGCCGCAGTCGGGGCAGGCGCGCATCTCGGAGCTGTGGAAGGACGCCCAGCCGGCCTTGGTCTCGGAGTAGACGTGGCGGTTGGTTGAGTAGGCGACTTTGGGCTCGCCGGCTGCTGGCGGCTTCTCTTCGGCTGCCGTGCTGGCGCCTGAAAACTCCTTTTTCTTGTCAAAGGCGTGCTCCAGGTTCTTGCTTGAGCAGCGCGGGCAGATTACGGCGTCATCGGCGTCAAAACGAAGGTTACAGTTCTTACAAGCGTATTTCACAGGGACCCCCCTCACTTCCACTAATAACGTGGGCGCGAAAAGCTAAAAGCCCGATGCTTGTATTTTTGGGTTGTTTTGGCTGGTTGCCTGGATTGGGCGGGAGGACCGAAAACAGGGCGGATGGGACAAAAGGACGGGTGCTGGCGGCCTGGGAGTAGTGGATGGTGATTTGTGTTTGTTTAATGAAATTGAAGAAAGAGAAAAGAACAAGGAAAGAAGGAAAACAAAATAAAAAATAAGGAAAAAAAAGTTAGGCACTACTTCTTGAACGGGCTCTGGTATTTTGCTTTGCTACCTAGCATAGCCTCAATCTCAAGCAGCCTGTTGTACTTGCAGGTGCGTTCCGCTCTTGCTGGTGCTCCTGTCTTTATTTGGCCTGCGCCAATGCCTACAGCAAAGTCAGCAATGAACGAGTCCTCCCCTTCTCCTGACCTGTGTGACACTACCACATTCCAACCTGCCTGCTGTGCCAGCCTTGCTGCCTGCATCCCTTCTGTCACTGTTCCTATCTGGTTGATTTTGAGGAGGAGAGCGTTGCAGGATTTCATTGCTATTGCTTTCTTGATTTTGGTTGGGTTGGTTACAAGCAAGTCGTCTCCTACTACCTGGTACTTGTTTGTCTTTGTGAATGAAGCGAATTCATCAAAGCCTTCTTCCTGGAAACCGTCCTCTATTGAACGGAGAGGATACTCTCCTTCCAACTGGGTGTAGTATTTTGCTAACTCAGCTGAAGAAAGGGACTTGTTGTCAACTGCGTACTTTCCGTTTTCATAGAAGTTGGAAGAAGCAGGGTCTATTGCTATTGTAAAGTCGTTCTCGTAACCTAGGTTGGCAACAGAACCAAGGCATAATGCAAATGCATCGCCCATTGTCTTTACTGGAGGAACAAACCCACCCTCATCTCCAAGATTGGTAAACGTTCCACCAAACTTGCTTGATATTGATTTTTTCAGTTCATGGTATGACTCTGCACTCTCCCTCAATGCAACTGAATAGCTTTTTGCATAGGATGGCTGTATCATGACTTCCTGGCATGCAAGCCCGCCGGACGCGTGTTTTCCGCCGTTGATTACGTTAAGCATTGGAACGGGAAGAAGGCCCGCAGTCTTTGGCTTGTATATGCCTGTAATGTAATCGTACAATTCCTTTCCTTGCGCAAGCGCACCAGCCCTTGCTATTGCCATTGACACCGCAGTTGTTGCATTTGCACCTAACACGTTCTTTCCTTCAGTCCCGTCAAGCGCAATCATTGCATTGTCAAGCTTCTCTTGCTCCTCGACATCCATGCCAACCAGTTTCTTTGCTATTGGCCCGTTGACATTTGCAATCGCTTTGCCTACTCCCTTTCCTCCAAACTCCTTTCCTCCATCCCGCAGTTCCAACGCTTCGAACTTACCTGTGGATGCTCCGCTTGGCGTGATTGCTTTTGTAGTGCCTAACCTTGTCCTTACTGTCGCAAGCACGGTTGGGTTGCCCCGCGAGTCAAGGACCTGCATCGCGCCTATGAATTCTATCTTGGTTGTCATAGCCTGCTCCCCCCTGTTTTGGTTTGTGTTGGTTTCTAGACGCCAACTTGTTTTTTGAAGCTTCCCTGGTATTCCGACCCTTTTTCCATCCGTTCAAACAGTATCTGGCATATCTTCATTCCGGGGAAAAGGGTAAGCGTAAACGGTGAGACGTTGAGTATCTCAAGCACCTGCACGTTGTCAACGCCGGGGTGTACGAAGTCCGAGCTGATGTGCACCATCACGCCAAGCCTTGCAAAGCGGCTCCGGCCCTGCAGGGTTGCGCACAGGTTCTTTGAAAGGGTGATTTTTTCCTGTGTAGTGCCTAACACCATCTGGAACGGCTTGAGCGTGATGCCTTCCTTCCCAACCTTGGTCTTCTTCACGCACTTCTGGAACTCCTTTGAAAAGTAGGTGCCCTCGCGCACCGCAATCTTGCATTTTCCTTTTGGAACAAGGAACTCGTTTCCAAGCCTCAGGTCAAGCGAAGCCGCTCCGAGGTTTTGTTTTTCAAAAGGCGCGATTGCAAGCTCGCCTTTCTTCATCATCTCAAGAATTTTAGTCTTTGAAAGAACCATCAAAAAACACCAGCAAATTTACTAGACTTGTTCGGGGCTTAAATTGCCTTTGTTGATACCCGGCCAGCGTGCCGTCAATTGCGTCTTCAAGGTGCAGGTTGAGCTAGCGGGTCAAATCAGCCAGAGTTTCTTGCGGGTTTCCAGCAACACTCGATTACTGGAAGTGTGGGGGGTGGGGGTAAAAACAGCGGAAAACAGCCTCACAAATTCTTAAATTTAAGAACGTCTTGCTTTGTGTAGTGATTTTTTTGGTTTCCGAGCCCTCCAAAGACCCACAAGCCGCCCCCGGGCCCGCAGACGACCTGTCCAGCCAGATCCACAATGCATCCAGAAAGAAGCGCACAGGTAAGACCGCGGACCACTATGCCAGGCAAAAGGCCACTTGTTACGCATACTTCCGGGTCAACATCGACGAGCAGAAGAAGACCAAGGCAGCGCAGTACACGATTTACGACTTTGTCAACGACTCCTTCCACTTCTCCCCGACGAAAAAAGAGCTGACCATCAAGGTGCTTGAGGCCCTAAAGGACAAGCCCATGGACTTCACCGAGCTTGCTGCGCACCTTAATGCAAAGAAAAGCACCCTCTACCTCCTGCTCACCGCGCTCCACCGCTCCGGCCTTATTGACCGGGAGACCAAGCGCCAGCCCTACAGGCTCTCGATTTCATTCTCATCCATGCTCCGCGAGTATTCCTACTGGTGGGAGAACTGGGTGCGTATAAAATAACGGCACGTTTAATACCTCCAGAACAGTCTTTCTCTGTTATGGCCAGCCCGTCAAGAAACGCAAACGCCGCGCAGGATTCCGCCGACTTTGACGAGCTTGGCGCGAACGAGGGCGGCATCGTGACGAAGTACATCTTCTTTGCGATGGCACTGCTCATACTCGCAGCCATAGCATTGATTTTTTTGAGGTTCGTGCTATACCTTTGGTAATGGTGTTTTTTTTGACCGAGAATACTACCGAAACTTTCCGTATCGAAGTGCCGCTGAAGCGCGACCGCGATGCAGCGGAGGAGCGCCGCCGGGACCTTCTGGCCAAGCTGATTTACGCCTGCGGCGGCCTGCTGATTCTTGCACTCATCCTGTTCATAGTCTACAGGAGCGCATATCCCTGAATGCCCGCGCAATCCAGATGCTCTTAAAAAGCGCGCAACCAATAAAACTTCTGCCGCCTAGTCTTCCTAGAGGCAAAAAACCACCGAAGGTGTTCTTGACGTATGGGTATCACTGACCTGCTTTTTGGCAAGAAGAAAGTTCCGGAGTTCTCCGCCGGGGTATTCTCAATCGACACCACGATCCACCCGTTCCGCATAGCGGCCCGCAAGGCAGACTACGCGCAGCTTGACATCACGGTAACCAACAAGTTCGACAAGGAGCTCCTCACATCCATAACCATAACCGTCCCCAAGGCCCTGGGTTTTGAGCAGTCCCAGCTTACGCACCAGCGCGAAATCCGGGCGGGCACGCTTGCGCCAGGCGAGTCCAAGAACATCCGCGTCCAGATATGGGGCAGTGGCCGCACCGACCCGGGCAACCACGAAATCAAGATTTTTGCAATGTCCCACTACCGCGACTACTCTTATGTGCTCAACGAGGTCCGCAAAACAGTGGAACTGAGGGCGGCGTAACCATTTATAAAGCGGCCTTGCATTTTTCTCTTGTAATTAACAATTCAAGCGCGCACAGCGCCTAAAGGTGAACTAAAATGGCGGTCAGAGTTTCTGCTCTCATGGGAATGGACGTATTCACGGACACTGCAAAGTTCGTAGGCAAGGTCTACGACATCATCATCGACCTGCAGAAGGGCGAAGTGACGCGTCTTACCCTCGAGCCGATAAAGGTCGCGAGCAAGGACGATGCGAGGCGCATCTTCAAGGAGAAGACAATCCTCTACAAGAGCGTGAAAGCGGTAGAGAAAATCGTCATCGTCTCCGCAATCCCGCCGGTCGAGGACGCGCCCGAGGAGGAAGAGGCGCCCAAGGAGCCAGAAAAGCCCTTCCAGCACTACTCATACAAGTACAGGAGATAATTTTCTCCCAACCTTTTATTTTTCAACCTTTTTCTAAACTAATTCGAATTTTTTTGGAGTTCCAGCGCGGGCGCCCGGCTGCACCCGGGGGCCTAAACGGGTTTCTTGCCCTTCTTTTTGAGGAACTTGTTGAAACCCTCGCGTATTTTGGCGAGGTTTTCGGGGCTTTCCGCTATCCTGTCCCTTGCGGAACTTGAAAGGAGCCTCACCGCCCTCTCTTCCGGAGGCGCAAGGGGCGCTTCTGGCGCCCGTTCCACGACGCGCGTTCTGCTTATGCCGCGCCCTTCCGCAAAGTTGTTCCTGGCCATAATGTTTCCATCGCCTCGGGGTTGTTAAGACGTTTTGCTGCGCTGGGGTTTAAAATATCCGCGGGGCATGCCCGGCCAGCAGGTAGTGCCTAACTTTTTCCGGCCATGCGAAAAAGAAAATAGCGGGGAGAGGATTTGAACCTCCGATCTCCGGGTTATGAGCCCAGCGGGCACTCCTGGCTACCCTACCCCGCTTCGAAATAAGAAGCGTATGGCTGCGTCGTTGCAACCAAAAAACCTAATTAGGCCTTGTTAGATTGTCTTGCCTGCCAAGCAATATAATACGCGCGGAACTTGGTGCGGCGGTTGCGCAAGAAGCGGAGCTGTTTACTTCTTGATTTCCGCAACCAGCGTCTCGCCCGCGTCGGCCTGGAGCTGCGTTGCGGGCGAGGAGAAGGAGCCGATGAACTTTTCCATGGTCCTGATGCGGTCAACAATCTTTTTCGTGTCCGTCTCGCTGTTCTCGTAGCGCAGCATCCCCTTGCACTTGGGGCAGCGGAACTGGTTTTCCATAGCGTCGTCGAACTCGCAGCGCACGCACCCCTTGCGGCACTTGTACACGCACGCGCTCTCGGCGTACGCCACGCGCGCACGCAGGTCGTCGTACTCGCGCTTCTTCATCGTAAGGTAGTTGGAAAGGGCGCGCTCGCGGTTGAGGTTCCACGTGTAGGTGAACCAGCCGTTCTGCATGTTCTTCTCGCGCCTGTACTCGACTACCCCGTAGGAGTGGAGGTGGTTGAGTATGCAGCGCACTTCGGCAATCTTGATGCTTGTCTTCTGCTCGATGGCCTCGTCGGTGCATCCCTCGTCGCCGATGGTCTCGATGATTTGCATGCCTTCCTTGCCGGCGATTTCCTTGATGAACGCCTCGAGGTGTTCGCCAACCGGCTGGAATTCCTTCGGCACAGTTGGCGCGGCAATGGTTTCAACAACGGCAGCGGCCGTTTTCTTTGCAGAAGAAGTTTTCGCCCCAGCGGGACGGCTCGCCTTTTTGAAAGCGACTTTGGGCGTCTTCTTGGCGGGCATGAATATTCTTTGCTGTATTTCAGTTTAAATACCTTATTTCGAAAACGGCCTTTTTTAGAGGAAAAAACTGTTTTTTCAGTCGCAAGCGAGCGTTTTCCTACTTTTTCTTCGCGGTTTTGCGTCCCGTTTTGCGTGCTGCAGCCAAGGCAACCGCAATTTTTTTCGAATCCGGCCTTGCCGGTTTCGCAACCGTTTTTCCTTTTTTCCTGCTCATGTCGACAACCGTCTTTTTCCTTGCCGAGGGCGTAATCCGGATTTTTGCGTCCGAAAACGCCGCGGGATTTCTTCCCGAAAGCTCGTACAGGAAAAGGCCGAGCGCCGCGACTTCGGAGTGCGGCTGGTTGCCGACTGCGGAGTTCACGTCCACCATCCCGTAAATTTCAGGAGGCACTTTTCCAGCCCCAACGACGAGCATCACTTTCTTTTCCCGCGCGTTCCGCAGGTCGCCCGCAGTTTTTCGGAAGTCCTCGCCGTACATCGTCAGGTGGATTTTCTTTCCGGTAAACGCGCGCAGCGCCTTCTTCCAGTCCTTTTCGTAGCGTGCCTTGAAATTGCCGCCCCATTTCCTTGAAAGCGAAGACAGCCGCGCCACAAGCTCGTCGTCCTCGTCGCCGCTGATTATCATTTCGGACGCGCCGAACGCGCGCGCAGCCAACCCGCAGTGCGTGGTTATCCTCTTGTCGCGGCTTGGCCTGTGGCCCAGTCGCAGTATCGTGATTTCCGTCATTGTCAGTCTCTACCTCTGCATCCTGTTTGCAAGAAAGCGCCTTGACTTTTTCATCCAGGAAAAGACGACTTCCCGCCTAAATGCGATTACGTATGCCGCGCCAACAATCGCGCCAACGATGTGCGCAACGTCCGCAGGCCCCGCGGCGTCCTCGCTTTTTTTCGTCCTGGCCTGCTGTTCGATAAGCGCCTGCTTTTCCTGCGCAACCGTCATTTGTTGCTGCGCCTCTGCGGGCCTTTGCTGTGCAAGCAGCTCCTGCGCCTTTTGCTGCGCCAGTTCCTTTTGCTGCTCAAGGCTTTTGTAGCTCTCGGCAGCGGCCCAGTCAGCAGCTGCCGGTGCTGCGAAGTTCACAAGCAGCGCCGCAAACGCAAGTGCAAGCACGCCCCGCTTTGGGTCGGAAAGAACTCCCGCAACCGCGAGGCCGACGATTCCTGCGCTTGCGCCGATGATTTTTACCTGCGGCTCAGCGGCAAGGCAGGCAAGCCCGCCGACCACCCCGGACAGGAAGAATATCGCAAGGCCGTCCCTGTATGAAAGCGCCGCCTCCGCAACCAGGCAGAATATGACCAGGCCCGCAAGGTTCTCGATAAGGTGGCCCAGTCCCGCGTGGTCGAACAGGTACGTCACGGCGCCGAACGGAAGGTTCTCAGCAGAAAGCGAGCCTGCTGTTATCATCCGCACCGGCGGATAAGCCGCGCCGTTTGACAGGGCAAAATACATTATTGTAATCGAGAGCGTAAGCACAAGCGTCGCGGTGCCAAAGGGCATCCGGAGTGCCTTCGGGATTTTCCCCTTCTTCACCCTGCCAGGGCTGTTTGCAGCAGCAACGGGCTTTGCTTTCGCGCGCTTTTTTTGCATCATAACGAATAAGCGTTACGCTAAAGTTGCATAATAAGAACTGGGTCGCAAGACCATAACAAGACCCGCCGTTATGCGGGCATGGCGACCAGTTCAACCCACCTTCATAGAATCCGTAAGATAACTTCGGTTTGGGGCAATAAAAGTCTTGCGGGCTTAAAAACCCGGAATTCCAGTATTTGGCAGTGCCAGGGCTGAGGGGTTGCGAAAAAAGCGGGCCCAAGGGGGTTCGAACCCCTGACCGTTCGATTAAGAGTCGAACGCTCTACCGGCTGAGCTATGGGCCCAATAATCACAGCAAAACACGAAGTCCGAAAACAAGCCCGTGTTTTGCTTATTGCGAACAGGTCCTTGCCTTTCGGCGCGTCTCCAGTCCGCAATAGGAAATACCATTCTGCACGAAATGGAATAAGAATATTGCGATTTGGGCGAACTGTCCGGTTTTGGCGGAATTTCTGCTTTGCATCCCCCGTGTCGCGCGCTTTTTCTACCTTTAGCTCAATAATCTTATTTCCTTATTCTACGCAGAGGTGGCGGAACGGCTACGCGCTCGCCTGCAGAGCGAATTAAGGGGGTTCGACTCCCTCCCTCTGCTCTTTTTTATTTCCCTTAGCGCGCGGCTTTTGGGTTCAAATCCTGCGGCTTGCAAGCTGCATTGAGGAAAGGTCGAAGTAGTAGATTTTTCCGGCAAGCGCCCCGCCTTGTGCCCAGTCGTAAAGAAGCCGGACTTGCAAAGCCGCTGCGGTTGCGCAGGTGGTGTTGAGCGTGCGTGGAGGTTTTCTTTTCGGCTCGGCCTTTGGCAGAATTTTCTTTCCACAAGTCACGAGCGCAGCCATCGCTTCCATGTTGGTCGCCGAGGCGTAAATCCAGGGCTTTCCTGTTTTTGCGCAGAACGCCTCTATAGCCTTTCTTGTTGCAAAGTTGTCCGTGCAGTCAAGCAAGACGTTGCAACTCCCGAAGTACGTTCCGATGTTCTTGTTGTCAATCCTTCCTGCTACTGCAATTATTTTCGATGCTGGCGCGTGAGCCGCAAGCCTTGAAGCAGCCACAACTGCCTTGGGTTTTCCTATGTCCGCAGGAAGGAACAGTGCCTGCCTGCAGAGGTTCTTTTCCTCGACAACATCTCCGTCAGCAGCCACGATGTTAAATCCCGCCTGGCTGCAAAGCAACGCGGCAAAACCGCCGACCCCGCCCAGGCCGATGATGCCAACCGTAGTGTTCTGGATTTTCCGCTGGGCTTTCTTTCCAAGCGCAGCTGAAGGGATTGAGTAGCGTGCAAGCTTGTTTTTGGCCGGCGCCGACTTTGCTCGGGCTTTTGCAGCTGATTTTTTGTTGGCCATAGCTATCCTTTCAATTTCCAAGAAATAAAAAGAAGCAGAGGGGTGGCCTTACTTGAAGACGTCCTCAATCTTCTTGACAACAATTCCCTTGCCCGTGACTATTTCCATCGGGTGTATCTCAAGCGAGTGGTCCGTTCCGCGCATCTTGCGTATGTATATTGTGCGCGTGGCGCCGCTTCCCACGCCGAGGAAGTTCAACAAAAGCACCCCGTCAGCCACGTACTCCTCGACTTCGTACTTGGAGAAGTTCATGCTCTGGCCCGAGCCGATGGACTGTTCGCTGACTTCAGTTGTCATTATGCAGGTCATGCCCGAGCGCGAGATGATGTATGCCATCTTCAGGATGGCCTTGCGGATGTCGGTGTCCTTGTTGAGCTGGAAGCCCATCGCAGGGATGGAGTCAATAACCAGGCGCTTTGCGCCGGTGTGCCTGCAAATCCCAAGTATGTCCACAAGGACCTTGTCAAAGTCAAGCTGTCCGGGAAACATTGCGTGCTCCTCTTCCGAAGGCATCCCTGCGCGTGCGCTTGCAGCGTCCACGAGGGTGACCACACCCTGGTCCTCAGCCGCCTTTACGTCCCAGCCGAAGTTGAGCATGTCCTGACGCATCTTGTCAGTGACTTCGTCAAAGCTCACGTAAACCCCCGGCTCGCCGAATTCCAGCGCGCCGCGGTAGATGAACTGCATGCAGAATATGCTCTTGCCCGTCCCGCAGGCTCCAGACAGAAGAATGTTCCTCTTTTTCGGGAAACCGCCGTTTAGGAGTTCGTCAAGGCCATAGATGCCGGTTGGTGTTCGTTCCATTAGAAGTTTCCCTCTAAACCGGTTACGCTTGCGCAAGATAAAAGGCTTATCACAGCAGGCGGCAGGAAAGCGCCGCAGTAGGCTATTTCAACAGCAAGGCAGTAACCTGTTCGTATGCCTCAGCAGGAAGACGTCGCATCCAAGCTGGCCGTTTTGCAGGCCGATGTCGAACAGCTTCGGCGCGAGCTTGAGCAGCAAAAGTCCGCCCGCACGGGACTGGAGTCGAAAGTCGCCGCGCTTTCAGATTCCCTTTCAGCTGCGCGCTCCGAGAACGAATCGCTTGAAAGGAAGCTGACCGAGCTTCGCCTCTCGGCTGAGCGCTCTTCCGCCCTGCTCAAGGCTATGGAACCGGAAAAACTCGCCTCCGAGCTTTCGCGGCTTTCCGACGCGGTGGCCGGCGTCCGCGACAGCCTGCGCAGGCACGAGTCCGAAGGAAAGCGGCTGGTCTGACGCCGCAGCGGACCCGCCGGAATCCAGTTACCCGAACCCGCATTAGTGGTTTATTCTTTTGCCTCCTACCTACTACGTTGAGTATAGGATGCCCCAGCTACCCACGGAGATTTGGAGACGCAGGATAGAAAGCGAGTACAACCAGCTGCGCAGCCGCGGCTTTGACTTTGACGTCTCTGCAGACCACACCGAATACCTTTTTCGCGTTGCAGGCGACGCGCTGTGCGTGAAGGACGGCGGCCTCGTCCCAATCAACCGGCACGAGGTCCTTCTCCGGCTGAAGCGAGAATACCCCTATGCCGGAGGGTTCGAGCTTGTTTGGAAGACGCCCATATTCCATCCCAACATCGATGAGAAAGGGAAAGTCTGCATTCGCCTAGTCAACCTCTGGGCTGCAGGCCAGACCATTGCAAGCATCATCGACGCACTTTCGCAGCTTCTTGAAAACCCCAACCCGGACTCGCCGCTGAATTACGAGGCAGCCCAGTATTACATTGAGAACCCGAAAGGGAACGCCGGGCCGGCAGCAAGGCCTTCAAGGCCCAAAATCGTCGGTTGATTGGCCCGGTTTGTGCGGCCTTTCCTTTTGGAAGGGTTGAAAAAAGCGCCTTGCCTATAGAATGGGAACAAACTACTTCGTGGTTGAAATGTCCTTTCTTGAGCGCTTGCTTGGTTACGTGCAGCTTACTGCAAGCCATCTCGGCTTTTCCAAAAAGCGCACCTTCCTGACGCTCATCGGCCTTACAATCGGAATCACCGCGCTGGTTTCACTGATTTCCCTTGGCAACGGCCTGCAGGCAACTGTCAACCGGCAGTTCGAGTCCCTTGGCACAAACAAGTTCATGGTCGCTCCGGGCGGAAGCTTCGGCGCCGGCGAGGGGACCGCTCTTGGGCTTACCGAGCAGGACCTTGACGCAGTCCGCAGGGCGCGCGGAGTGAAGGAAGCGACCGCGGTCCTGTCCAAGGCCGGCCGAGTTGATTTCGGCGGGGGGCTTTCGTCCTACCTGATAGTTGGGGGAATCGAGACCACCGCGGCGTCGCGCGAGATATTTTTGCAGACCGCCACCTACCGCGTCGAGCAGGGCAGGCTGTTCTCAATCGGGGAGCGCGGGAAGGCGATGATAGGCTGGGGCCTTGCCAACGGCAAGTACACTTTCGAGGGGAAGAACATCTCCATTGGCCAGACGCTTGAGATAAACAACCGCACCTTCCGCGTCATAGGCTCGTTTGCGCCCCAGGGGAACCCGATAGACGATTCGCTTGTTTACCTTTCGCTTGAGGACGCGAAGGAAGTGTTCCACACCGACCGCTTCGAGACGATCATAGCGATGGCCGCCCCCGGCGTGTCGCCAGAGGATGCCGCGGACGCCGCTGCAAAGAAGCTCCGCACCCTGCACAACGTAAAACTTGGGGAGGAGGACTTCACCGTGCAGACCCCCGGCCAGCTTGCTGAGACGTTCAACTCGATACTTAACGTGGTGGTCGCAGTAGTGGTGGGCATTGCCGTAATCTCGCTTATCGTGGGTGGCGTGGGCATCATGAACACGATGTACACGTCGGTCCTTGAGCGCACAACAGAAATCGGGATAATGAAGGCGGTCGGAGCCACGAAGAACGACATACTCTACCTTTTCGTCCTCGAATCAGGGACACTTGGCCTTGTAGGCGGCGTGATTGGAGTGCTGATTGGCATGGGCATAGCGAAGCTTGTAGAGCTTGCGGCCCTCGCGTCCGGCATCCCGAACTTCTACGCGACTTTCACTCCCGAGCTGATAGGCGGCTCGCTTGCGTTCGCATTCATACTCGGCACGCTTTCGGGGGTCCTTCCCGCAAAGCGCGCGGCAGACCTTGCGCCGATTGATGCGATACGCGGAGCGTAAGTTCGGACGTTGTGGCTGGTTTTGCAGCGATGCAAAAGCCCGCGGCAGAATCGGCTTGTGGCCGCCGTTAATCATCTTTTGACCGCAGCAAACGCAACGGACTCCGCCTTTTCCATTATCTTTTCCTCGCCGTCCACCCTCCCATTTTGCATCAGGATTTTTCCGTCGCAAATCGTGGTGTCCACGCACGAGCCGGTTGCCGAATAGACTAAGTTTGAGACAAGGTTGTGGTTTGGCGTGAGTTCGGGCCTTTGGAGGTCAACAAGAACCAGGTCTGCGAGCTTGCCTTCCCTGATGGCTCCTGCGTCAATCCCGAAAGCGTTTGCAGAACCTGCAGTTGCCATTGCAAGAACATCGGATGCAGGAAGCGCAGTCGGGTTTGCGTCAACTCCCTTCTGCAAAAGCGAGGCGAGCCTCATCGCGCCGAACATGTCAAGGTTGTTGCTTGACGCGGCGCCGTCGGTTCCCAAGAGCACAGGCACTCCCGCCTTCTTGAGCTTTGCGTAGGGGAACGAGAACGCCGATGCGAGCTTGAGGTTGGATGCGGGGTTGTGCACGACCTTCACTTTTCTTTTTGCCAAGATTGCCGTCTCGTCGTCATTGACCCACGCGCAATGGCAGGCGATTACGTTGCTTCCAAGAAAGCCGATTTTTTCAAGGTACTCAACGGGTCGCAGGCCGGTCTTTTTCACCGACTCTTCGACTTCGTGCCGGTTTTCCGAGACGTGTATGTGAATCAACAGGCCGTGCTTGTCGGCGAATCCCTTGCACCACAACAGGGCTTCCTTGGATGCGGTGTACGGCGCGTGCGGACCGAGCGCCATCCTTATGCGTCCGTCAGCAGTGTCGTGGATTTGTTTGTAGAGCTGTTTATTGAGCCTGATGTTTTTGTCCCTCTTATCTTTCCCCTCAGAGTCCGTGAACGCCGCGCTCAGCGTGGCGCGAATTCCGGACTCGCCAACTGCCTTTGCGATGCTTGGGACGTTCCAGTACATGTCGGAAAAGAACGTGGTGCCAGTCTTAATCATCTCAAGGCAGGCGAGCTTGGTTCCCCAGTAAATGTCATCCGGCGTAAGCTTGGCCTCAAGCGGCCAGATTTTCTTTTCGAGCCAGTCCTGCAGCGCCACGTCGTCTGCGTACCCGCGAAACAGCGTCATCGCCGCGTGCGTGTGGCAGTTGAACAGTCCGGGAACCGCGGCCTTCCTTGTTCCGTCAATCTCAAACTCTGCCCGCATTCCTTTGCAGTCGCCTACCTTTGCGATGCGGTTTCCTTCGATGAGGATGTCGGTCTTTTTGTTTCCGACGAGGGATTCCCTTATTCTTATTGTCGTCATTTCATTCGCCTGTGTGGCACGTTCTGGGGGCGGGTGCCGTAAGGAATTCTTTGGAGCTGTTGGATAAAAAAGGAGGTATAGCCCCGAGCGGAATCGAACCGCTGTCTTCAGGTTCAGAGCCTGACATACTTGACCGCTATACGACGGGGCTATTGCAAAACTAGCCACTGTTTTGTGGGAATATTTTTTTGCAGACAATACTATAAAACCCGGTGGCTTGGCCTGCCTGCGCCCCACCCGAAGGCCACGCGCGCCCACAAAAGCACCACCACGAGCGAGTCCGCAAGCCACGACAGTGCGTGCGCAGGGTCGAACGCTCCGGCTCCAAACGCATTCTCTGCCCATATCGTAAGTAGCACTCTGAATATGTTGAACGCAAACAGGAACGGAACGTAAAACAGGAGCGCCCGCGCGATTTCTCTCAGCTTCATCTCCGAAGCAATTAGCGCGGACGCAAGGAGCGCGCTTATCACCAGGCCGGTGCACTCCACGACCATCGCGTACTTGGCAGCAACAGTTGTGACTAATATGCCGTCAACCGTTGCGGGTATGCCTATTGTTGAAAGTAGGGGGACAAGCGAAAGCGCCACAAGCCGCTTGAGCGGGTAAAGCAGCGCAGGGAAGAGCCAGTCGATTGCGTGGATTGCAATGTAGAGCAAAAAGAACGCGGCGAGGAACCGGATTATGAACGTCTTTTCGTCCGTTGGTTTTTTGAGGGAACGCACTTTCAGACCCCCACGCTTACCAAGGAACTTTCTTGAGCCCGATCTTGAACGCTATCCAGTTGAAGAACACGTGCGCGCCGTAGCTTAGCGCAAGCAAAAAGAAGAATCCCTCGAAACCAATCAGGTATGCAATCTGCGGCGCGACGAAACTTGCAAAGAGCAGGCTGAGTATGACAAAGCCCAGCTGGTCGAACACGGGGAACTGCCCTCCGCTCCCTACGTTGAGCCTGCGCTTGATGAAGCTTCCAAGCAGGTCCCCCGCGTGCGCCCCTATTGAGAGGAATAGCGAGACCCAGACCCAAAGGTCGAACGAGAATCCCAGGGGTATGAACCCTGCCCAGCCCATTATCATCCCTGCAAGCCAGCCCATCGCGATGCCACCGAACAGGCCCTCCCAGGTCTTGCCGTCGCCGAGTATGCGCCGGCCGTCAAAGAAGTTCTTGCCGTTGTCCATAGGCGTTGATTTTATCCGTCCGGCAGCCTTCTCTCCGGACGGGTTGAGCCACACCGGCGCGGCGTTTGCAAAATAGGCCGGTATTATGAGCAGTATCAGTGAAAAAATCCACTGGAGCGTGATTTCCATTTTCGTATTCTACCTTTTTCCCAGCATATTTAACGCCATAACTACTAAAAGCTTCTACCCTACGCCTGTTTGCAGTGGTTTTTGATGCTCAACGGTTGGAAGATAGTCGCCCGTACAGATTTGCGCACCAGCCTGGGCCGGGAATCAACGGGCGAGACGTTCGAGGTGCTCTACCACGACAACCTGTCAGACGCCTACGACGTGCACTCAATCCTTTATTCCCCTTCGCAGGACTCGCAGATGTTCGAGGTGCTTCACTGCGACGGGCTCTACGAAATCGACGCCTCGGCATTCCGCGTCTCGCCCCCGCCGTCACCTGTTGAGGTCGCGTTGCGCGAGCAGAAGGTTCAGGACCGCGCGCGCATTGCCGCGTTCTTTTCCAAGGCCTCCGAGGCGCTTCACGCGCTTCCCAAGAAAGACACGGTGCAGGCAGTGCTTGATTATGCAAAGAACTCCGAGCACGAGCAGGCGTTCCACCACCCAAAGATTTCCTTCCTTGACCTGAACTGCGGCAACGGCAAGCGCGTGCTCTACGAGGCGTCCAAGACTCCGGGCGAGTGCGTGGGTGTGGACTTCCATCCTCCGATATACAACGACTGCGCCAACGCTTCGTTTTTCCGCTCCGAAGTCTCCGAGTTTTTGCGCACGCACAAGCAGCGCCAAGTGGAGTTCGCGCGCATAAACGCAGACTTCTTCCTTGGCAAGCTCTCCGACCCGGACCGGACTTTTTTGCTTGAAAAAATATATTCGGCGCTTCCCGAAGGCGGCGAGTTCTCCTTCTGCGAGACCGTTGCAGTTGCAAAGAAAATCGTCTCAACCCTCAAGATGTTTCCCGGCGTGAGCGTCCACGGCCTTGACTATTGGCAGTCCGCTGAGGCGATGGCGCTTTCAAGCGCAGGCAGGCGCGAGGTTGAAAAGTTCGTGCGCACGCACCCGGAGTATTCACAGAAGCCGGAAGCTGCAACCGGTCAAACCACAGAGCAGGCGCCGGCTTCACGCAACGTCCCCGCAAGCATGCCGATAATGGTCATTGCGAAAAAAGCGGACCCGTCGGCAATGCAGCAAACCACGGAAAACATAAATTCAGCCAATGCAGACGATGCCCTTCTTCCGGGATTGCAGCCCGCAGCCCAGGAAGGGCCAAGCGGCACGGTTTAAAATCCGGCGAGGCTAAAAACCTTTACTTCTTCTAATCATTGTCTTGCTGCTCTCACCGGAGGGAATGTTGCTATGGAAACTTTTTCACAACAGGAAACGCAAATACTGCTCAACTTCTGCTCAAACACCGACAAGCCGGTTTTCGTGCTCAAGAACCTGCCCGAGGCAATCAAGGGCGCGCTCTTTTCGCGCTACTCGCGCTCGACAAAGTCCCTTCGCAGGCTCCTTCTTGACGAGTTCCTCTCCTCAAAGGAATCCGGGCTGATGGAACTTGTGGGCCAGGGCACCGGCCCGGACTTGGCAGCAGCAACGCTCAAGGCCGAGGAGTTCTACAACCGCGTCCTTGACGGCTTCGGTGACGACTCCGTAGGCGAGCTTGGAGGAGCGCACGTGGCAATCGAGGACGTCTCGATAGTTTCCACAAAGACAATAGAAGATGCGCGCGTGGGCGGGTCTCCGCTTGAGAAGTCAACGCGCTACGTTTATTTCGACCAGAAGCGTGATGGCAAGTGGCTCTACTACCGTGAGCCGAGGATAATGGCATCGCAATTTGCAGATGAGTATATTGCGTCAATGGACTCGCTCTTTGAGACTTACGCGCGCTTAGTTCCCGTGCTCACGAAGTATGTGGAGGAACAGTGGCCGATTGACGATTTTGAGTTTCAGCCCGACAGGAATTCCGCACCAGTCAGCTTCCGCGCACTGTCCGATGAAAAAATCATCAAGCGCGCAAAAATTGCGTACACCGGCGCGCTCCGCGCAAAGGTGTGCGACGCTTTGCGCTACCTTCTTCCCGCAAGCACGCTCACCAACATGGGCTTCTACGGCAACGGCCGTTTCTGGCAGAACATGATTTCGCGGCTCTACTCGCACCCGCTTGCGGAGTCGCAGGAGCTTGGCGCCTCGATGCACAAGGAACTCGGCACTGCAATCAAGCCGTTCGTTCGTCGCGCAAAGAAAGACGATTATTTGGCAGGAAGAAGCGAACGCATGGCCGCCCCAATAGCCGGAATTGGCGCAGCCGAAAACACAAACAGAGTCGAGCTTGTTGGCTACGACAACGATGCAGTTGACCGCACCGTCGCCGCCTGCCTCTACCAGTATACCGACGCGCCGATGTCTGCGCTCCTTTCAAAGGCGCAGGCGATGTCTGAATCGCAGAAAGCAGAAGTAATCGAAGCCTATGCAGGAGGACGCAAGACGCGAAGGGACAAGCCCGGGCGCGCCTTCGAGCAGGCGTACTATGATTTCGACGTGTGCGCAGACTACGGCGCCTACCGCGACATCCACCGCCACCGCATACTCACACAGGAACGCCAGCTTCTAGGATGCAAGCACGGTTTTGAAACCCCCGAAGAGCTGGTGCAGGCCGGCCTCGGCAAGGATTATTCCGACGCGATGAAGTCCGCGGCAGTTCTTTATGAAAAAGTCGCAAAGCAGATGCCTTTCGAGGCGCAGTACTGTGTGCCTCTTGGCTACCGGATTCGCTGGCGCATGAAGATGAACCTGCGCGAGGCCTACCACTTCTGCGAGATTCGCAGCGGCATGCAGGGCCACACCTCCTATCGCCGCGTTGCGCAGGACATCTACGCGCACATCAACAAGGCGCATCCCCTGCTTGCGGCCAACATGTCCTTTGTAGACATGAAGGAGTACCCGTTGGGCAGGATTAATGCCGAGATGGGCAAGGAGAACAAGCGCGCGGCAATGGAAAAGAAATCTTGATTGCCTAATACCCGTACCTTGGGTTTCGGTAGTCCCGGTTGCGCCTTCTTTCTTCTCCCAGGACTTTTCTTGCCTTGCGTATGCGCCTTACCTTGCGGTGGATTTTTTCAAACGTCCTGCTCTGCTTTTCGTAATACTCCCTGCCAAGCACGTTCAGTGCGTAGAGTATCACCGAGACCCCCGCAAGCGCGAACACTATCGTGAATGCCTTTGACGCGGGCGTGGATGGAAGGAAGTCGCCGTATCTTATCGTCGTGACCGTCATTGTGGTGAAGTAAAGGGAGTCAAAGTAGGACCACCCCTCGAGCGCGTGGTATGCCAGCGTGCCGGTAAGAAGCAGGAATGCAATTATCCAGCCGACAATGTAAACTTGTTTCATTCGACATCATCCAAAATTATTTCGTAGCCTTCAGCAGGTCGCTCTTTGAAATTATCCCGGCGACTTCCTGCCCCCTCATCACAAGCACTGCGGGCGCGTACTTGAGGAGACCGACAACCGCGGTTATTGGCGTCTTTATTGAAACGCACGGGAACGGCTCGTCCATGGTGTCCCCGACTTTTTTCGCCGATACCCTGGCGTAGTCTTCGTTCGAGAGGAGCTCAAGCATCCAGCGCTCGGTTATGCTCCCTATTGCCTTGTCGTTTTCCATGACTGGCATCTGCGATATCTTGTTCTTCCTCAGGATTGCTATTGCCGCGCCGACTTTTTCCGAAGGCCTGACCGAATGCACCTTCGGGGTCATGATGTCGCCCGCAGCCGCTCCGCTTGAAGCTTCCAGTGCGTCAAGGGCCGAGAACACCTTGGTGGCAAGGGAGTACGCCGGGTCTAGCTTCTGCGTCTCAAGCTTTGCTATGAACGACTGGCTGGTGTGCGACTCCCTGGCAAGCCGGGCTTGCGTTATGCCAAGCCGCCGCCTGCGGGACTGCACTGATGAAATCTGCGGGAGCATTCCAGTTACCTTTTCGTTGCGCGTCACTTAATACTTTGATTAAATACCTTTCAATCTGTCAATATATTGTCTATCGTTTAGGGTGTGTTTCACGTGGCTCGCAGGATTCTCATAACTTCGGCGCTTCCTTACGCAAACGGCGACATACACTTCGGCCACATAATGAGCACCTACCTTCCGGCTGACGTCTATTCGCGCTACTGCAAGCTCGCGGGGTACGACTCCCTCTACATCTGCGCCTCGGACGAGCACGGCACGCCGATTGAGCTTGCGGCGCAGAAGGCGGGCAAGGACGCTTCAACGTTCGTCAACGAGTTCCACGACAGGCAGGAAAAGGACTTCGCAGCCCTTGGAATCAAGTTTGACGAGTACTACCACACGAACTCGCCTGAGAACGTCAAGGTGGCTCAGGAGTTCTTTGCACAGCACAAGGCCAGGGGGTCAATCTACGAAAAGGAAGTCGAGCTGACGTTCTGCGAAAAGGACGGCCGCTTCCTGCCCGACCGCTATTTGCGCGGCACCTGCCCGTTCTGCAGCGCAGAAGACCAGTACGGCGACTCGTGCGAAAAGTGCGGCAAGACCTACGGCGCAGGCGACCTGCTCAACCCGCGCTGCGCAGTGTGCGGAAGCACGCCGGTGAAACGAAAGTCCAAGCACCTGTTCTTTGCGCTTTCAAAGTACTCGGAGTGGCTCGGCGAGTACCTTGGCCAGAAGCCGTTCCCGCGCGAGGTCGTCAACTACCTGCAGAAATGGATTTCGGAGGGCCTTGCGGACTGGGACATCACCCGCGACGGGCCGTACTTCGGCATCCCCATCCCCGGCGAGGAAAACAAGTTCTTCTACGTCTGGTACGACGCGCCAATCGGCTACATCTCCTCAACGCTGCACTATTGCCTTGCCAACAACAAGAACTTCAACGACTACTGGAAAGGCCCTGACACCGAGCTGGTGCACTTCATCGGGAAGGACATCGTGTACTTCCACTTCCTCTTCTGGCCTGCAATGCTCAAGGAGGCAGGCTATGCCTTGCCGCACCGCATTCCCGTTCGCGGCCACGCCACAATCGGCGGCGAGAAGATGAGCAAGAGCCGCGGAAACTTCATCGGGCTTGCGGACTTCCTCTCGAAGTATCCTGCGGACTACCTGCGCTTCTACTACAATTCAGTAACTCCGAACAACTCTTCTGATGCGGACTTCTCCTGGGAAGAGTTCGGCGCAAAGACAAACAGCGAGCTTGTGGGTGCGCTGTGCAACTACTGCTACCGCGTGCTCTCGTTCACCAACGACAAGTTCGCAGGCGCAGTCCCAGTGCCCTCGCCGTACCTTCTTGACGTGAAAACCGAAAAAGAGTTCTCCGACAAGATTGGCGCGCTGCCAGCTGCCATTGGAAACCAGCTCGAGCAGGTCGAGGTGAAGGCAGGGCTTGAGGCGGGCATGGCCTTTGTCAACGACTGCAACCGCTACTTCAACGACCGAGCGCCCTGGAAGCTTGCAAAGGAAAAGCCCGAGGAAGCGCAGGCAGTGATGTACCTTGCCGCCAAGGCCGCGTACGCAATCGCAGTCCACTTCCAGCCCTTCATCCCGTTCTATTGCCAGAAGGTTTACTCGCAGCTTGGCTTTGCAGGCGACGTCTCGGCAATCCGCTGGGGCGACCTCTCGGCGTTCAAGCCCGGCCAGAAGCTAGGAAAGCCCGAAATAGTCTACCGGCCGGTTGAGAAGGAAGTCCTTGCTGCCGAGGCCGCCAAGCTTGCGAAGAAGCACTGAGCGTTCCCGCAAACTGCAGGAAAACAAACCCGTTTAAAAACCGGCAGCGGTTTTCTTTTTTTCTTGGTGATTTTGTGAAAGAAGCAGCGGACCTTCCTATAGTCGCTCATCATAAGCGGCAGGCGTATTCGATCACTCGCAAACAGCCGGATGATTTTTTTGACGCTCTTCGCGTGCAGGGCCTAAAGCCTTCGAATGAGAAAATCCTCCACACGATTTTCACGCAACACGCCATAGAGTCGGGCGTAAAGAAAGGCGGGCAAAACGGCCACGCAAGCAAGATGCTGGCCGAATATGCGGCGTATCACGCCGCGAACATCTCCAAAAGATAGCGCATTTTTCCGGCAACGCGCATTCGCCCGTTTGTATGCCGTTTTATTATTTTCCCACCCCTAACATACTTCCGTAATCGGATGGGGTTATGGTATAACTTGGCAGAACAGCAGAGGCAAGCGGGATTTGTTCATTTCCCATTGCCGCTGAAGCTCCAGCAAAACCTGCGCGTCAAAGCGCACGTTTGGATAATAACTCCTGCCAAGGAGTAGGTTTTCTGAGCAGGCTTTCGCCGCAAGGCGCTTTGCCTGTGATGACTAAAAAACTGGAGCGCGGACAAACAGGCCTTCGGGCAAGTTTGGATGAACGCGCATCATGGAGAAACCTGCGGATCGGGGTTCAAATCCCCGTGACCCCATTTCTTTTCATCAAAGCATGCTTTGCTTTTTATACTCCTTTTTTCTAATGGCTTTCATGCAAATAAACTTCAAGCGCTACCTTGCCTACCTCATCCGGTGGCAGCTTTCCACCCCAATCCTGTACTTTGTCATCGTCTGGATGGCCGGCTACGACAACCTCATTGCGACAATCGTAGCAAACCTCATAGGCGGCCTGATATTCTTCTGGGTCGACCAGTACATCTTCACCTCGAAAGCGCTTTCCGCCCAGTGGGAAGTGCGCGACAACGTCAAGTGCTCAGACTGCGGCAAGCTTGCCCGCGGATACCGCATCGTAAAGACCGAGAACTACGACAAGACCAACGACCCTGCGCCAAAGTACCGCTGCGAGGAATGCTCGGCAAGAAAGGCCGCTGAACTCAAGAGGAAGGGCGTCAAAGTCTGATGCCAAGCCCCGCGCACCTTGAGGCCGAAGCGGCTGCGCTCAAGGGCCTCCTTCTCAAGCAGCATGCAGGGCGCCCGCCAAGCAGGCCGTTCGCCACGCTTATGAGCCACCACAACGACCTTTCAGAACGGCTGGCGGCCAAGCCCCCGAAGCCGCCGGAAAGCGCCCACGACGCGATGCAGTGGCCCTGCACGTCGCCCGTCCACGCAATGCTGCTTTTGGGTTCCGGTGTTGTCGAGGAGATAGAGCGGGAGGCCGTGGCGGCCAAGGTATGCGGACGCTATAAGCCCGTCTTCATCTTCGACCGCGCCAACAGGAGGTTCTCGGAAATGTCGAAGGCGCAGCAGCAAGAGGCAGTTGCCCGTTTCAAGTCCCTGCGCCCCGAACTTGAGAAGCTCAAGGAACCGGCGTGAGCGTCCGGGCCCTCAGGCCAAACATTCCCGTCAACCCTATTAATCGCCAGAAGCACAATATTTCCAATGGACTACGTAATCGGCTGCGACGAGGCGGGCCGCGGCTGTGTATTGGGTGCGCTTGTGATGGCCGCATTTGCTGTTCCAAAGGAGCGCGAGCAGGAGCTCAAGGAAGCGGGCGCAAAGGACTCCAAGGAGCTCTCGGCGCAAAAGCGCGAGGAGCTTGCAAAGACTTTGGGTGCGATGGGAAAGCATATGACCCGTCACATTTCCGCCTCCGAAATCAACACCGCAATGATTAGAAAAAAATCACTCAACGAGCTTGAGGCGGAAGTGATTGCGGAGCTGCTTGATGCATTCGTGCTTTCATTGCAGAAAAGCAAAATCTCAGTAAGCGTGATTTACGTAGATTCCCCCGACCCTGTTCCGAAAAAATACGAGCAGCGCATCCGCAAGCACGCAAAGAATTTGGCGAAAATAAGGATTGTCAGCGACAACCACTCCGAAAACAAGTATCCCTGCGTCGCAGCTGCATCAATAATGGCAAAGACCGAGCGTGACGCGGAGCTTGAAAAAATTCACAAGATTTTCAAAGGCGAAGACATAGGGTGCGGCTACACGCACGACAAGGCCACTATCGAGTTCGTGCGCAAGCACCTGCACGACGAAAAGCTTTTGCCGTACCTGCGAACGCAGTGGAAAACGGTCAAAAACATGCAAACTGTGCAAATTGACCTGAACAAGTTCTTCTGATTTTTTCCGGTTTGACCTGCCTTCCAGTATTCCGCGTCTTGGAATTTATCATTGGAAGTTTGATATGCGAACTGCGGTCGACTCAGCTTTATATACCGAAACTTTTTACTCATATTCCCCAACCTTCAACAAAACCCAAAAACAAAAATTGCGGGTTTTGGAAGAATCCAAGTGTAAATGCGTTTCGGCTCAATTAATTGGGCTGTTTGAGTGGATTTGCGAAGCGAAGGAGTTCCACCAGCTTGTCTGTGTCCGGAAATCTCCCTCTTTGCAAAATCGCCCAAAGAGCTCCAATTGCAAACGTTCGGCCGAACTGGAGAAAAATTTATGCAGGGCCCTAAACCAGCCCGAAAATTGGTTTGTCTCCGAACCGAAACGCAAAGCATGAATTGGACGCTTTCAAAACCCGCCTTTTTCTATTTCAAGGATTGGAAAAGCAAAGGCGCGTTTTTCATTGTTGCAGAAAACAGCGAGAGCAAGAGAACGCAGTACTCCCGCAACTAGTTTTTCTATCTTTCCTGCATTTCCTTCAGTTTGAAGAAGCACTTTGCGCAGGCTTCGGCATCACTGTATGCGCTGTGCGCTCCCGCAAACTCCCTTGCAAACAGCTTCCAGTGAAGCTGCGCAAGGGTGGGCCACTTGTATCCCTGTCCGTAGCCGGGCTTTGGGATTGCGCAGTAGTTGGTTGCAGCCTTCATCGTGCAGACCTTGTCGATTTCCTTTAGAGTCTCCAAGTCGTCGTGCAATCCCAGGCGGTATAGTTCCGTGCCAAGTATTTTCTGGTCAAATTCGATGTTGTGCGCTACCAACGTGTGCGCCTCGTCAAGCGCTTCAACGAATTTTTCAACCGCTTCCGCGAGCGCGACGCCTTCCGCGAGCGCGCGTTCCGTTGAGATGCCGTGTATCTTGACGACTTCGTCCGGTATCGTGAAGCCGTCAGGCTTGATGATGATGTCCGCGCTTTGCTTCAGCTTTCCCGCGTCGTCATAAACTAGATAGCCAAGCTGCACCATGCGCGGCCAGTTGTCCGTGTCGCTAAAGTCGGCGTTCCAGCGCGCTGGCAGGCCGGTTGTTTCTGTGTCAAAGAAGAGGTACACTCAAGCTTAGTGCTGTCAAAAGAATATTATCCCCTAATGAGGACGTCGCCCAAGAAAGTTACTGGGCCTGCTGGAAGTGCTCGAAGAACTTGCGAGTTGGCTTGAGCATGCGCGTGTTGCCGTGCTTTTCGGAGATTATGTACCCGCGGTCCTTCAGCTCGGTCACGTACTCGTAAATCTCGCCGCGGAAGTAGTTCTTGAGGCCACTCTGTAGGATTTGGCCTTTCTTGGCAACAAGTGCAAGAATCTTGAGCGACTTTCTTGAGAGTTCGATTTCCTTGGAAAGCTGCGACACTGCGGGCAGGTAAAGACTGCGCACCTGCAGCCGCACCTCGTTGTTGACAAAGTCCACCTGGAGTGCGGACTGCTTCTCGTCGTAGTCTGCCTGCAGGTTGTTGACAAAGCGCGTGGCCTGCTTTACGGTGCAGTGCGCAAGAAGCGCAAGCTCAGCAGGAGTGAGCGGCTTGTTTGCAAGAAAGAGCGCGGCCTCGATTACCTTGGCCTTGTCAAGCTCGGGCTTTTCAGCTGCGTTTTCGGAAAGCTGGTCAAGCGCGGACTGGCCGATGTCGCCTTCCTCTTCGTACTTGATTTCCTCCTCTTCCGCATTCTTTGTTGTCATCGACCCGCGCGAGTCGCCTTCGGAGGCTTCCTTGTCAGCGTCAATAATCGCGTCCTTTTGTGCAGCAGTAGTCTCTTCGGATTGGGCGTTTTCCTTTCCTTCTTCGATGGCCTTGTCTATTGCGTCCGAGGTCTTTTCCAGCTCGGCGCCTCCAATCTGGTCTTCGTGGGCGTTGATGGCCTCCTCCTTGATGGATTCCTCTAGTTCGTCTTCCATCTTGTCGGCCTGCTTGCGCAGTTCCTTGACTTCGTTTGTCGGTTCAACGGGGTCTGGCATTGTAGTGTTTCCACTCGTTTGCTGGGCTTTCCTGCTTTGTGGGTTATATTACTCATACGGGGGTTTTATAAAAATGCTTCAGCCCAACCTTTAATGGCAACAGCCGTCTTTGTGCTGTTGACTAACTGCCCGCGTGTTGCAACAAGGGCAATAGAGCTAAGGTGTAGACAAGACTATGGCAGAGACTCTTCTTCCACAGGAAAAGTACCTCGAATCGGGTATCCACATCGGTACCAAGACTAAAAACGGCGGCATGCGCGCATTCATCTACAAGGCGCGAGAGGACGGCCTTCACGTGCTTGACCTTAAGAAAATGGACGAGCGCATGAGGCTTGCGGCAGGCATGCTTGCGGCATACGACCCGGCTACGGTTTACATTATCGGCAGCAAGGACAACGCCTTCGGCCCAATCAACAAGATGTGCGAGATGACCGGATTCAACGGCCTGAACAACCGCTTCACTCCCGGACGCTTCACCAACCCCGAGCGCGCGGACTTCGTCGAGCCGGCATTGATTTTCGTGACCGACCCCGGGGTTGACAAGCAGGCTGTCAAGGAGGCCAACGTCATCAACGTGCCCGTGGTAGCGCTTTGCGACACCAACAACAGCACGCGCTTCGTTGACCTGGTAATCCCTGCAAACAACAAGGGAAAGAAGGCAATCGCCTTGGCGTTCTGGCTGATTACCCGCGAAGTGCTCAAGCTCAAGGGTGTAATCTCAAGCTACGACGAGTTCAAGGAACTGCCGTCGGACTTTGAGTAAATTAGCTTTAGGTTCAGGCCACTTTTGTGCGCCTGAACTACTCATTTTCTTTCCTCAATTTTTCTTTTTACGAATTCCGCCCTTTTCTCTACGCTGCCCAAGTCCGGCACGTCTATCACTTTATGGCCAAGCCTAGTGTAGGCTTGGCGGATGTGGTCGTGGATTTTTTGCGCCATCGCTTCGTCTTCCTTTCGGATTGCGTCCTTTTTGTAGTTATTCAGCGGTGCGAGCAAAAACACCATGTCTGGCTTGAACGCCTTTGCCGTCCTGAGCATCTCGCGCGTGGGTTTCTTGCCGTACGCCTCAGTGTAACCTAACGGGTCAATCGGGCTGCGGTCCAAAAGGTGCCGGTCCGTCACCGTCTTATGCTGCTCTTGCTGGATCCGGTGGATGTTCCTGGCCATGACAAGCTGGTCGCGGGAAAGTATCTTCTTGCGCCTTTCGCCCTTGCCTGAAAGGAATTCCCTCGCCGCTTCCGGTGTCGTTGGGAATCCGTGCTTTTCAAGTTCGCAAATCAGGCTGGTTTTTCCTGTTCCCGGTCCGCCAGTAAAAACGATTCCGGCCATAGCGATTCAAACCTTCACAACAAGGCCTTCCTTTGCAGCAATCGCCTTTACTCCGGTTTCTTTCTCAAAGCGCGCAAGCTCCTTTTCGATTCCTGTCTTGAGGAACTTCTCGCCAAAGTGAGTAAAGATAATCATCTTGGGCTTGTTTTTCATCGTCTTTACTCCGGCAATGACCTCGTCAAGGCACAGGTGGAACTCAAACCCGTCGGAAGCAGGCCGCAGGCAGTTCACGACAAACGCGTCCAAGCCGCCTTCCAAGTCGTATTGCTTCCACAGTCCTGCAAAGACCTGCGTGTCGCCGGTGTAGGCGACGGTCTTGCCGTCTGCTGCGCGGTAGACGAAGCCGATTGACGTGGGGTCCTCGTGGTCGCACGCGGTGGCGGTCAGCTTGCCTGTCTCGAACAGCTGGCGGGATTCGCCGGGGGCAAGCGCTTTGCAGTTGAGCAGAAGGCCCTTGAAGTATTCGGGGATTTCCTTTTCAAACTCGCCGATTCCCTCAAGCACGCTCCGGGCTGCAAGCAGGGTGCCGAACTTCTTGTGCCAGTGGTCTAAAGTCATCGCCTCGATGACTATCTTGGCGTCTCCGACGTGGTCCAGGTGGCAGTGGGAGACAAAGACCGTGTTGAGGTCCTTGAATGAAAGCTTGTTGGAAAACGTCTTGAGGAACGCTCCGGGGCCGGGGTCTGCGTGCATGCAAAGCTTGCCGTCAGTAAGCCGGAAGCCGCCGGTGGGCATGGTCTGGGTGTCCAGCACTACGCGGCCGCCTCCGCAGCCGAGAAAGAAGAGTTCCATATTTATCTCTCAGAAGAGTCCGCGACCATACAATCCAAAGTTGTCTTGTTTTTTCGGCTTTTTCTCAACTTTTTTTAGTCTTGTTTTGTGGGTTTCTATTCCGTGGCAATCTTTGCATAAAGCCCTTCCGTTTATTGTTATTGTCCTGCCGCCATCCGCCCACGGTTTTTTATGGTCGTAGTCTACGGCTCTAAAGTCAAGCTGTTTTCGGCATATAGCACATTTTCCGTTTTGTTGATAGAGTATTTCGTGTTTTTGGGTTGTTGAAAACGCCCGTCTTGAGTCCCTTTCAGGTTCCTTTTGTTCGTTTCCGTATAATGATGGCATATTTAGTGTTGGATATTTGATTGACCGAGATGCAAGGGTTGGAACTCTAATTGGTTTTACGTCAAAAACACTTCGAACGTTTTTCGATTTTTTCTTTTTCCGTGGTTTGTCGTCTCCCCAGTCACCAAACATATTCCCACCAAGGACAGGTTGGTTTTCCTTCATTTTAAACTAAAAGGTTAGCACTAAGGGTTTCAAAATAAAAAAATTAGAGAAAAGAAAAAAGTAAAGAGAACTTATGTCCTCTTTGCGTATCTCTTTGTCCAGCGGACGCGAAGCGGGTTGCGCTTCTTGGCGTTGACTTCGCACTTGTGCGAGCAGTAGTGGCTCACTATGCCCTGCTTGGTGATGAAGGTGACGCCGGTGCCGACCGGGTACTTGTTTCCGCAGAATGTACAGACAGCCATTTACTTTGTGGCACCCCGTGGTTTGATTGGCTTTGCCTCGCGCTCAGTCTCAAGCAGGATAAGGTAGTCTCCCTTGCGGATGGGTCCCTTGACGTTGCGCCGAATGACGCGTCCCTGGTCCCTTCCTGAGAGCACCTTGCACATTACCTGGATGACTTCGCCGAACACCCCGGACCTGCCGAGGATCTCGACTACCTGCGAGGGGTAGCCTTCGAAATTGGCAATGGAGGACGGTGCATCGGACGCCTTGGTCTCGAGGGCCTTTGCCTGCTCCTCCTTTTCCTTCTTGGATTCAATCTTCTTTTTTCCGCCCATGAATAGTCACTTCTCTAAAAGTCAATCAGCTTGAAGCGGATTTACTTTTTCTTCTCCTCTGCCTTGGGCGCAAGCGCAACGGCCTTCTCAACTACTTCCTTGAGGACAGCCTCTGCCTTGTCGGCCTTGGCCACTGCAACTGCAGCGGTTCCCACTCCCAGGCCTGCTGCCTTGCCGAGCGAGAGCTTTTCGGAAATGAACACGTACGGGACCTTCTTCTCTCCGCAGAGCATCGGAAGGTGCATCACGATTTCCTCGGGGTCAACGTCGGCTGCGATGAGCACGAGCTTTGCAGTTCCGCGCTCAATGGCCTTGGTTGCCTCGTTGGTTCCCTTGCGCAGTCCGCCGCATGCAAGGCCCGCTTCAACTACTTGAAGGGCCTTCTGCTGGACGTCTGAGGGGGTTTCGTACTTTACATAAGACTTTGCCATGTTTCAGATTCACCTTTCTCAATTTCGCTTTCATTGAAAGACGTTCTATCGCTTTCCCCAGGCGGCGAAAAGCCGTTTCCGGGTCATAAAGCCAGAATCCACTTAAATCGTGGAGAACTAGCGGAGTATTATCGTGCAAATAATGGTTTAAAATGGGTGCGGAACAGTGGAAATCCGGGCCCGTTCAGAGCCAGTCTTCCTTCTTGAAGTACCAGTACGTCCCTACAACCATCACAAGCATTATGCCGATGACCAGGTAGAACCCGTACTCCCACTCGGACTCGGGGATTACCCTGAAGTTCATCCCGAAGATGCTTCCAAGGAGGGTCGGCGGCATCAGGATAGTGGAGATTGCGGCAACCCGCTTCATCGACTTGTTGAGCGTGTTGGACACCGAAGACAGGTATGCCTCGGTTATGTTGCTTACCAGGTCGCGGTTCATTTCTATGTTGTCCATCAGGCGCACGATGTGGTCGTAGACGTCTCGGAAATAGGGTGCGTTGGCGTCGGACACGAAGCGTATTTCTCGCCGCGAAAGCGAGCTTGTGACGTCGCGCAGGGGCTGCACTTCCTTCTTGAATGCAAATAGCAGTTTCTTGAGCTTCAGCGCCTCGGAAAGCGTGGCCTTGGTGGGCTTGTCAAGCACCGTGTCTTCGAGTTCGTCCAGCTTTTCGGTGATTGCGTTGAACAGCGGGAAGTAGTCGTCAACAGTGGCGTCCATCACCGCGTACAGTATGTAGTCCGCGCCAAGCGACATGAGGTAGGGGTTCTTCTTGGCCTTGTCGTATACTTCGTCCTGTGTGGTGGCGTTCTCGAAGCTGTGGGTGAGCAGGCAGTTTTCGGTCAAAAAGAAGTTCAGCTGGGTGGTCTTTCCGGAGATGGCGTCGACGTCCTCGTCCTTCAGCTTGGCCTGCTCGCTGTCGACTATTGTCTTGAACGAGCGCATGACCAGGTACGCGTAGTTGGGGTAGACGTCGATTTTCGTGCGCTGGTTGGTCTTTCTTGCGTCGTCAACCGACAGTTCGTGGATTTTCAGGATTTCAACGAGCTCGTCCAGGTCCTCCTTGAGCGGCGAGTCTATGTCCACCCAGACCGTGTTGGCCTTTGACGCGATTGCCTTGGCTATCTCGGGCATCTCGAACTCTTCCTTGACCTTGCCCTTTGAATAAATCAGTGCGCGAATCATTGTTACCGAACAGGTGACTGCCTTGGCGGAAATAAAGCTTTTCGTTGGGGGCAATGCCGTTTGGGAGGGTTTGGGGTGCGCGTTCTTGTAGTGCCTAATTTGTGCGTTCTTTGCCGGTGCCTGCTCAGTCAATCTTGAGCATCCTTTCCTTTTGCGCCTTTTCGTCCCTGCACAACAGCGTCACTGCGCTGGGGCCGTGCTCGTCGGTTACCAAGTAACCCGTTTCCTGTGCGAGCTTCTGTGAGACTTCCGAAATCTGCGCCTGAGTCGGCATCTCGTCCTTTTCAAGAATCATGTAGGACGCGCCGACGTGCATGTAGCTTTTTGCCTCGACGTAGTCGGGGTTTGCAAGGGCAACAAGCTTTGAGAATCCGTCAATGGCGGAGTCGCTCATGTTCAGGTTCTTCATCAAAGTCATGCGCAAGACCGTCCGGGTCTTTCCTTTCAGTCCTGCCATGATTTCCAGCGATTCCTCGTATTTCTTCCACGTATTCGGTTCCTGCGGCAGCAATATTTTTTCGTGCGAGAACTGGTCGTACGCGGCAAGCGAAAGGTAGGTCTGTGTGGGCAGGGCATTCTCGTCTGCAAGACGCTGCAACATTTCAGGTCGCGTGCCGTTGGAAACAAGGAACGTAGTCATTCCCATCTTATGGAACTCCCTGATTAGCGCAGGAAGCTGCGGGTACAGGCAGGGTTCTCCGGCAAGCGAGATTGCCACGTGCTTTGGGGTTTGGCTGCGCTTCCACGCCGTCATATCTACGTTGGCGTTTCCGGGGAAACCGTTGAGGTTGTGAAGCTGCGCCTTGATTGCGCCCTGTGCAACTTCCACGGCGTCGTCCACTCCGCCTTTCCATTCGGGCGAGTAGCTTGCCGGGTCTCTCCAGCAAAAGACGCACTTTTGGGTGCAGAACGGTAGCGCGGGGGTGAACTGGACGCACCGCTCGCTCTCTATCCCATAGAACTTGTTCTTGTAACACGAGCCGCCGTTGAGGATGGCCTTCTTGCACCAGTGGCACACCTTCACAGCAGAGTGCCTGTGCTTTCCAACAAGCTCGTAACTGGCTTTTTCGAGGCGGCGGAGCTGTTCCTTGGAAAGGGCAGTTGATGGTGCGGCGTCCGCAGGCTCAAGGGCAATGGCCATAGAACCAGCTTTTGCCAGCCAAGATATTTAGTGCCTTGCAGTCGTTCCGAAATAGCTTCCGCTTGGTTGTTATAAAATAATAGAAAAAGAATCGGGAAAAGAAAAAGGGTTTAGAATGAGAGTGCGCGCCTGTCCACTACCATGACGTCCTTGACGTCAAGAACGGACGAGTAGGGCAGCATTGCCTCGACTCCCTTCTCTCCGAGCTTCTGCGCAAGGGTGGAGTCAGGGTTGGGCTCGATGAGCACGCTTTCAATCTTGCCTGAGAGCTCGTTGATGTAGAGGTCAAGCACGCGGCCGAGTTCCTCTCCGTCCGTAGTGATGATTCTCTTTCCAGCGAGCTGTTTTGCAATTGCGAATTTGACCATTGTTTCACCTTCGAAAAAGCATTGGGGAGCCTTTGTATAATTTGGATATGCGTCTAATGTTTTTAAACCCGTTGGGAGTTTCCAGGCCCGGTTTTTGCGAGGTAAAGTCGGTTTTAAATAGAGGCCGGCAGTGATTAAGCTGTCTTACGTTACAGGTGTGTAAAAATGAAGGTAAAGGACGAAGTTCTCACAGTAATCGATGCTTTGAAGAAGGCCGGCTTCACGCCCGTTGACGCGGTGTTTGAGGGCGCGGTAGGGGTCAAGGAGGACACCACTCTTGCGTTCATGGACAAGCTCAACGACGCCCAGATGGTCTCCGGCGTGGTGCGCGTAATCTACACCACCTCCGACAACGCAGTCCGCTTTGTTGAAATCCCGGTTGGCGAGCAGAAGGGACAGGAAGGCCAGCAGTAATTTCTGTTGATTTTTGGTTCGGGCTGTTTTGGCAGCCTAAACCTCTATTTCTATTTTGTTTTTCCTCTCTTTCTTCGCCTTTTCTATGGCGTCCTCAACCTTGTCGAAAGCAAGGTAGATTGCGTCACCAATTGCCTGCAGCCCGTCAGCTGCAGTCAGGGCCTCGGCAATCGACTTTTCCTGGATTTCCTTCTGCTTGAGAAGCTTCTCAAGCTTGGGGTTCTTGGACTTCTTTGCAGGCCCTGAAATCGCCGCTTTGGAGTAGTATTCGTCAAGTGCGTCTGAGAACTTGTCAAAAACCTTGGAGCTTGCAGGCTCGGCCTTCAGGTATTTTGCCGCGTCGTTGAGCTTGACTGCGGAAAACCCTAGCGCCCCGCCTTCCGCATCATAGTAGACCATAAACTGCGGTTCCGAGACGTATTTTGCCATTGCCTTTGCCGCCTTTTTGGGGTCGGACAAATCTGCGCCTTTGGCAAAGTCGTCAAAGTAATTTGGAGCAAGCGCGATTTTTTTCGAGGCGTCCTTTGCATCAATCCCTTCAGCGGTCTGCGCCGCAGCTTCCAATATTTTTTGAACGTCTTCGGCATCAAACGGGCTTGCGGCAGCGTTTGGGACTGGGTACTGGCCTCCCCGCGCCACCACCCTCTTGGCTTCCTTCTGCTCGTTGTACGTGGCGATAATCTTTCCTTGTTCGTCGCACAGCACCAGGTTTCCCTTGGCAAACATCTCAAAGTAAAGAATGTGCGTCTCGTCCTTGCGCAGCCGCATCACAACCAGCCGGTCAAGAGAGACCTGCGAGATTTCCTCGATTACTGCGTTCGCAAGTCTCTTTCGAAGCAGCGAGGCAAACGAAGTTGGCTGCATCGGCGACTCGGGTATCATCTTGGACGCCGACAGCCGCGTGCCAAGAGTGGCAATCAAGTCGGCCTTTTCGCCCTTGCTTGAAAGCCGGAACCGGAAGACGTCGTCCTCAATCTCGTAAATCTGTTCAAGCCTTCCGCCGACAGCCGCGGCTAGCTCCAGCACCGCGTAGTGGTAGTCGAGGTTGGACATCTTCTGGGGCGCTTGTCGTGCCATTAAAAGCCACCGCATTATTGCGACTGTATTTTAAGCAAGGTTTGCGTCCTGAATGTAATCAAATGCAAAGCCTTCGCCATCTGTGATATGGTTATAGGCGAAAGGTTCTTTTTTAACACGACAAAACACGCACGGGTCTTATTCATGTCAGCGCAACCCAAAACCCCTGCGGCACCGCCGCACAAGAACGGCAAGCCTGTAATCGAGCTTGCGGGAGTCTACAAGTCCTACTTCATGGAGTCCCTTGAGGTGCCCATACTCAAGGACATCAACATCATGGTGCGCGAGGGCGAGTACGTGGCCATAATGGGGCCTTCAGGCAGCGGCAAGTCCACGCTGATGAACCTGGTCGGCTGCCTTGACGTGCCCACCAAGGGAAAGGTATTCCTTGACGGCCACGACATCACCAAGCTTGCAGACCACCACCTTGCGCGCATACGCGGCAGCCTCATCGGGTTCGTGTTCCAAAAGTTCAACCTGATAAACTCGCTTTCGGCGTGGGAGAATGTGGCGCTTCCGCTGATATTCCACGGAACTCCCGCAGAGGAGCGCAAGGTGCGGGCAATCAAGATCCTTTCCTCGGTTGGCATGGCCGACCGCGTCAACAACCACCCCAACCAGCTTTCGGGAGGCCAGCAGCAGCGTGTGGCGATTGCACGCGCACTTGCGGTTCGGCCCCAGATGATTCTTGCAGACGAGCCAACTGGCAACCTTGACTCGGTCACGGGCAGGGAAATCCTTGCGCTTTTCAAAAGCCTCAACGAGGAGGGAAAGACCATAGTGCTTGTCACGCACGACGAGAACGTGGCAAAGAGCGCGCGCCGCATAATCCGCATAAGCGACGGCAAGGTAGTCAGCGACGAGGCCTCCGGGCACGTTAAAAAGTAGGTTTCCGATTATAGGATTCGGGTAGGGTTTGGACGTTTCAAACGAGGTGTCTTTTATGAAGAACGAAATCAAGTCGGTTGTTTTTGCAATCATCGCGCTGGTGCTTTTGTCGCCGGTTGCGCTTGCGCTTGACGGCAGCAAGCTTGCGGGCCAAATCGAGGTCCGCAACGAGTCGTACTACACGCCGTTCCCGGTTGAGCCGGGCACTTACTTTGACTTCTTTGCGTCGGTAAAGAACGTGGGCAAGGACACGCTGTCGGTGACGTGCGGGCTTGACCCCAAGTACCCGTTCTCGATGGACGCAGGCGAGGAGAACTACCGCACCTTCACCCGCATGGCCGAGGCAAAGGAGGCGCTCCTGAACTTCCGCGTGCGCGTTGCAGACACCGCAGTGGAAGGCACGAACTACCTTGACTTCACGTGCAGGAACGTGGACACCGGCCAGGTCAACACCGTCCAGTTCACCGTAAGCATAAAAGCCAGGGCTTCTACGGTGAACATCGCATCCGTGCTTTCAGACCCGGCGACGATCCGGCCAGGCCAGAAGGCCACGCTCACGGTCGCGGTTGACAGCGCGTCGCCCAACTACCTGCGCGACTTCAAGATAAGCCTCGGGGTCGGCTCGGACACGCTGCCATTTGCCGTTGTAGGCGGGACCAACGAAAAGCTCGTCTCGGAAATCGCGCCGTACCAGTCTACGAACTTCTCGTTCGACCTGATGGCATACCCGTCCGCGTCCGCAGGCGTGTACAAGCTGCCAATCACAATCACGTACTCCGACAAGCTCGGCCGCGCGTACTCAATCAGCCAGTCCTCAGGGCTTGTGGTCGGAAGCCAGCCCAACCTGGAGCTTGCGGCAGAAAGCTCGGAAGTGTCACGCGCAGGCGCCACCGGAAAGATAATCTTCCGCGTGATGAACCGCGGGCTTGTCAACGTCAAGACCCTGCGCATCGAGGTGCAGCCGTCCAAGGACTACGTGATCCTCTCGTCGCCCTCGCAGTTCATAGGTTCGATAAACTCGGACGACTTCGAGACCGCGGAGTTCCGCATCCACGTGTCCGAGAACGCGACCGGACCGCTTGCGCTGAACGCCAAGATGTACTACTCGGACACCTCGAACGCCGAGTTCGCATCTGCCGCAACCGCGACGATGCCGCTATTCACCCAGATGGAGGCAATCCAGTACGGCCTTGAGACGATACCCGACAACACGCTGATGTACGCAATACTCCTGCTTGTTGTCCTGTACCTGCTCTACAAGTACGTGCTCCCGCCGGTGTCCGGCTTTGTCGCCGAGTACTTCGGCAGGCAGAAGGCAAAGAAGTAGGCCGGGTTTTGGGAAGGGAAAAAGCCTTCGGGTTTTTTCTTCCCTTTCCCATCCTCTTATTTTTTTATTTTTCAACAAAATCCAAAAAAGTCGTTTAGGTGTTATCCTGCTGTGCTTGGCCTTGACAGTTTCCTGTCGCTTTTCTCGCTTGCCCTTGACAGCATATCGCACCGCAAGCTCCGCTCCTTTTTGACCATGCTCGGCATCTTCATCGGCGTCGCCTCGGTGGTTGCGCTCATCGCGCTTGGCCAGGGGCTTTCGGACTCAATCAACGCAGAATTCCAAAAAATCGGGGTGGACAAGCTTTCGGTAACCCCCGGCGGCAGCGCGATATCCTCAATGTACGCGTCAAGCAAGCTTACCGAGCGCGACCTTTCAGCTGTAAAGCGCGTCAACGGAGTTGAGAAAGCCGGGTACATGATGACGCAGTCCGTGCAGGTCCGTCACGGGGACAAGAAGACGTTCGCCATGGTCAGCGGCATACCCACTTCCAGCGACGAAGCCGGCCCGGTAGAGGAGTTCATGGGCATGGAGATAGAGAAAGGCAGGGGACTCAACTCAAACGACAAGTACAAGGCGCTCATAGGCAACAGGCTCGCAACGGAGAACATATTCGGCCACGAGCTCAAGCTCAACGACGTCGTGGTCGTCAACAACACAGAGTTCCGCGTGGTGGGCATCCTCAAGAAGGTGGGCAACCCCCTGGTGGATGGCGCGTTCATGGTTCCGGGCGAAGCCGCAAAGGAAGTAATGGGCTCGGATGAGTACAGCCGGTTCGTGCTCAAGCTCTCCGCAGGCATAGTCCCCGGCGAGCTGCGCGATGACGTCGAGAAGGCGTTGCGCCAGTCGCGCGGGGTGACTGCGAAGACGCAGGACTTCCAGGTCAGCACCTCCGAGCAGATGCTTGAGAGCTTCAACACGATTTTTGGCGTGGTGCAGGCAATCATCATAGGCATCGCAGCAATATCGCTTGTCGTGGGCGCAATCGGCATAATGAACACGATGTACACAGCAGTGCTTGAGCGCACCAAGGAAATCGGCATAATGAAGGCGGTTGGCGCGAAGAATTCCGAGATAATGCTCCTGTTCCTGATAGAGTCCGGACTGCTTGGCCTTGTGGGCGGGGTCATAGGCGTGGTTCTGGGCTTCATCATGGGCAAGACCGCAGAGATTATCGCAGGACAGGCGTTGGGCACCGACTTGCTCAAGCTGTACTTCCCGCCGGAGCTGATAATAGGCGCACTGGCGTTCTCGTTCATCGTGGGCGCCCTATCGGGGATGGTCCCTGCACGGCAGGCTTCGCACCTCAAGCCGGTTGACGCATTGCGTTACGAGTGAAAATACTTATGTCGCGCAAGCTGTTCGCACTCAAAGTCTCCTTCCAAGGCCCCAAGGATTTCGCCCCGTCCGACGGGCGGCTCATCCTGTGGCCCGGCCGTGCTGACATGGCAATAGTGGGCAGGCACGCAAAGGCGACCTCGCACCGGCTGTGGAGGCGCGCGCAGAAGGCGTCCCCTGCAAGCGTCAAGTTCTCCCCCCATTCCTACTCGCACTCGCTTTCGGTGATGATCTCCGCGCTAATGCACGCGTTTTTGCAGAAGCAGCCCAAGTCAGCTGACGGCGGCAGGCTATACAAGTTCTTTTCCGACGAGCGCGCAGCTGAACGTGCAATCTCGCTTGTGAAAAAGCCGCTCACGCAGTCCGTTTCCTTCTACGCAATCGACGTAAATTCGCTGCCTTCGCAGTATGACGTGGCGCTTCTTCTGATGCGTTCGCGTTCAACAACGGGAATAGACGAGCTTTTTGCAATACCGCTCGTGTTCGGCTTTGAGAACGTAGTCTTGGACCCCGCAGTCCGCGGCGGGGTTCACCTGCAAAGCGCCCTGCCCTCAACAGCGTGCAAAGTCACCGGGTCGCTGCGGCTCTCAATTGGCGAGAGCCGGCTCCTGCTGACTCCTGTTTTTGAGGAAAATTAAAAGTTGGGCGGCAACGTTTTGCCACCAAGAATCAGTTTCTTGCCAGTTTCGCCCGGGCGTCCTTATCGGAGCACCGAAAGCGGGATTGCGTTCTTCTCAAACTCAAGCTTTGCAAGCACGAGCGAGTTGATGGTGTTGAGGTTGTTCTTGACCAAGCAGGGCGCGCCCATTGCAAGCTGGAGTGCGCGTGCGCCGACTACCCTTGCGATTTCGTACTTGGTCATGTCCTTGAACTTCACTGTTGCGGATGACATTGAAAAGCTGCACCTCAGGTGGAAAATAAAAAAGTCCCGAAAGATTGTGTTTCTCCGGTCTATCTTTTGGGCTGTTCAAAGCATTAAATACTTTCCAACGGTTGCTTTTTGGGGGTTTGAGCAATAATGGCATCACAAGTCGCAAAAAACGTCCGGGCATACCTGCGGAAAGTGTCAGACCCCAAATTTCAGGAAAAGACCAGGCGCTTCTTCACCGAACCAATCCGGCCCCTTGGCGTTCCGATACAGGGATGCACGCGGGCTGTTGCCGATGCTGTGGTGAAAGCAAAAGCCGCCGGGACCCCGATTACCCTGGAGGACACCAAGGCCGCTGCCAAGGACCTCTACTCAACGGGAATCCTTGAGGAGCAGTTCTGCGCGAACGTCCTCCTTGCGCGGATGCAGAAGCAGTTTCAGGAAAAGGACTTGGCGTTCTTTGAGTCAATCATCCCGGCTTACGTGGACAACTGGGCTTGTTGCGACGGCCTCTGTTCAATCATGGGAAAGCTCTACGAGCGTTACCCAAAACAGGCGCAAAAACTCCGCGCGTGGACAAAATCAAAGAACCGATGGGTCAAGCGCGCGTCAGTGGTGTGCCTTGTTGTGCAGGTGCGCCGCGGCTTGTTCATTGACTTGGTCTACTCAAATGTTTCAGCAATGCTATATGACTCCGACGACCTGGTGCGCAAGGCAAACGGGTGGGCTCTGCGGCAGGCAGGAAAGTTCGACGAAAAGCGCCTCATCCAGTTCCTTGAAAAGCACGCCGACATGCCGGCCATCTCGTTGTCGTACGCGATGGAAAAGCTTGATGACAAGACGCGGAAAAGAATCCGCGCTTTGAGGCCAAAGAAATAGTTTTTCTTTCTCAGCCATTTTCCATTTTTTACATCTTTTTTTCCTCTGCAAACAATATGCTTTTGAGCAACCGGCACCAGAATTCCTATTCGGGTAGAGAAACATGGATGTCTTCACAATAACTCTGGTAATTGCGGTGGCAGCAGTCGCGCTTCTTGCGCACTACTACAACTCCTTCGTGCGCATGCGCAACAAGATGGACAACACCTGGGCGCAGATTGACGTGCAGCTCAAGCGCAGGTACGACCTCATCCCCAACCTCGTCTCGGTAGTCAAGGCGGTTGCAAAGCAGGAAAAGACACTGTTCCTTTCAGTGACTGCTGCTCGGACCGCGTTTTCACAGGCAAAGACCGTTGCAGGAAAGGCGGAGGCAGACGCCCAAATGGACAGCGCAATCAAGGGTCTGTTTGCAGTAGCAGAGGCGTACCCCAAGATGCGCTCGAACGAAAACTTCCTCTCTTTGCAGAACGAACTTGCAAAGACCGAGGGCAAGATTGCATTTGCGCGGCAGTTCTACAACGATGCCGTGCTTGAGTACAACACCTTCGTCGAGTCATTCCCCTCAAACCTGGTGGCGTCAGTGCTAGGCTTTGCAAAGCGCGATTACTTCCAGGCCGAGGAAGCGGCCCGGCCCGGCATCAAGATGAAATTCTGATTCAAGGAACCGCGAGGTAGTTGCATCTTTGACCAACCGCAATCAAATCCTGTCCGTCTTTCTTTTCCTGGCATTCGCCTCCTGCTTTGCATCAGCCAAGAGCTTCGAGTTCTCCGACGTTTCAGTTGAATACCTCGTTGCTTCGGATGGAGCGGTTTCCGTGACCGAGCAGCTTACGTTCGACTTTTCCGGAAGCTACTCCTTTGCGTATCGCGACTTGCAGTCAGGGCAGTGGGAGTATGGCAACGTGCGGGTTTTCGAGAAGCTTGCAGACGGTTCGCTGGTCCCAGTATCGGCATCCGCATCAACCGAAGGCTCTGCCACCCGCTACCGCTGGGAGTTCTCCGCACACGACGAAAAGAAGACCTTCGTGATAACCTACAACCTCAAAAACGCAATCAACTCGTACGAGGACGCCCTTGAGTTCTACTGGAAGGCGTGGGACTCGCAGTGGGACGCTCCGGTGCGGGCGCTTTCAGGGACGGTGCACTTCCCCAAGGCCCTTTACAACGGCTCCAAGGTGTGGCTGCACCCCGCACTTGATGCCACTTACTCGCTTCAAGCAGACACGCTCCGCTTCAATGCGCGCAACATCCCCGAAAACACGTTCCTGGAGTTCCGCGTGCTGTTCAACAAAGAAACCCTTGACGCGTCCGCTTCTGTTGGAAACGTAATCCTGCAATCAGGAAGCGGAGTCGAGGCAGTGAACAGCGAGGAGGAGAATTTCGCAATAGTCTCCAGGCAGAATGCAGAAGCGCGCGGCCTGGCCTCTTCACTGGCGCTTCCTTTTGTTGCGCTTTGCTGCATCGCCCTGATTTGCTCCTACGCGTACGCCTACTATACGTACGGGGTTGAGAAGAAGCGGCTCCGCATAAGCCCGTCGCAGGACATCCTGACAAAGGAGCTCAAGCCATGGCAGGTGGAGTATGTGGTTAGCCACGTAGTCTCGGACAAGAGCATGGTTGCAACCGTGCTTGACCTTGCGCGCCGCGGCTTCATAACCATCACCAAGGAAAAGAAGACGGGATTCCTCTCATTCGGCGACGAGTACCGGCTCAGGAAGGCAAAGGGCGAAGGCAGGCTTGACGAGTTCGAACGCCTGCTTTTTGAGGAAATATTCCAGCCAATCCCTGCAGGGCTTCTTGACGGGGTGCTTGGAAAGAAGGGCGTTGACGTGGAAAAGGACGGCATCACGCTCAGCCAGGTCGCGCAGGCGCACATGCGCGACACAAAGTCAATGCTCCAGAAGTGGACCGAGCTTGCGTCGCTTTCAATCGACGGCCCCGACGGGCTTTGCGCGAAGTACTTCGACCTTTCAGGCTCGCGCACGTTCTACTGGCTTGCATCCATAGTCCTCGTGGCGTGTTCGGGCTTTGCGTTCGCGTCGTCTTTTATCGTTGAGGGCCAGGCGTGGACCGCAGTACCCTCAATCCTTGCGTTAATCCTGCTTGCAAATGCCATTGCCGCTTTCTGGGCAACGCCCTCGGCAAAGGAAAAGCCCGGTGAGGTGCGGCAAAAGTGGGTGTTTGTCTCCATCCTCATCCTGCTGTTGATTGCGGCATTCGTATCCACGTTCTCGACGCAGGTCTACGAGCTGCTGTTGCTTCTAATAGTTGGCCTTGTCGCCCTTGCAATCATCATTTACGATTACGCCAAGCCGTTCGCGCTCCCGCGGTTTTCCGAGGACGGCGAGAAGGTCCACGTGGAATGGATGGGATTGAAAAAGTTCATTGACGAGATGGACAACTTCCGGCAGAAGCTGCCGACCGAGATTGCGCTCTGGGAGCAATACCTGGTGTACGCAACTGTCTTTGGCAACGCGGACAAAGTCGAGGCGGCGATGTCCAAGCTCAAGGTCGTGCCTGTGCGCTACCACGGTTTTGCCTACGTCGCGATGTCCTCTTCGTTCTCGAACTCGTTCTCCTCAAGCTTCAGCGCGGCATCATCCGCATCCGTGTCCGGCAGCGCGTCCGGTGGCGGCGGGGGCGGAGGAGGGGGCGGCGGTGGAGGCGCAGGCTAAGAAAATTGCTTCGTTTCTTTTTTATTTTTTTTAGAAAAAGTAATGGGTTGGTGGCAAAAGCGCCACCAGCCTAAAACAAATTATGCTCAAACTACTTCCATGGTGCCGAACTTGCCGAGCGTAAGCTGCGACTTGTCCTGCCAGGTGTTGACGTAGCCCTTGGTAATCTTGATTTTGTTGCCAACTGCTACCTCGTCAATCTTCTCGTTCCAGAGCACGAGAGTGATTGTGCCGGAGTCGTCCTTGATAGTGACGTTTGCCACGCGGAGCTTGCGTCCCATCTTGTCAATTTCGCGGGGCGTCTCGATGTCAACTACCTCTGCATCAAGGTCCACGTTGCCTGTTCCCGGGCTGAGTTCTGAAATCTTCATTTTATCACCTTTTCAAAAAAAGCGTTTTGCTGCCACACACAGTGCGGCACTTATTTTTTGAAATGCCGTGGCTTATAAAACCGAGTTACGCCTTTGTTTTGATATGCAAACCAACGCCCGCAAGGGCCGCAGGCAGCCCAAGAGGCCCGCGCTTTTTCATACGCGCAGCAGGCGCCACGACCGGCCAGAGGACTCGCACGTTGCAGGGGACTTCTACGAAAGCGGAGAGGGAGATTCCCACCGCGACAAGAATGCAATCAGGAATATACAGGGGAAAATCACCCTGCGCGCTCTTGAACTATTGGCAGTTGCGCCGCCGGCAAAGCTCCTCGACGCAGGCTGCGGCTCGGGGTTTTCGAGCCTGATTGCAAAGGAAGTGGGCTTCGAAGTCTGCGGGTTTGACCTTGACAGGAAAATGGTCGCTGCTGCAAAAAATGCCGGCGTGGAAGCAAAGGTCGGAAACCTCACCAAAATCCCCTTCAAAGACGCGTCTTTCGATGCTGCAATCTCGATTTCCGCTCTCCAGTGGCTTGGCGCAGGCAAAAGCCCGAAGGACGCGTTAGAAGAGTATTACAAGTCCGCAATGGAGTTCGCACGCGTCCTCAAGCCCGCAAGCCGCGCGGTAATCCAATTCTACCCAAAGGACGAAGACGAGGCGTTCTGCGCAGGCAAGGCGTTCCGCAAAGCCGGGTTTGCGGTGAGGCTTCAGATAGACTCGGCCGACAACCCGAAAAGGCGCAAAACGTACCTTGTTTTGGCGCTGCAAATCGCCTAAAAAACCCTTCGGTTTTCCCTCGTAAACCGCACGTTTGGTTCCAGCTTAAAAACTCTTAGAAGCTACATATATCCTGTGCGAATTTTAGTGCACTTTTTAGGGTAATTTTGGGGGATTTTTATGGCCGCTGAAGATGAGATGACCACTGTAGACGCCGTAGCACAGGAAGCCGCAGCCGAGGCTGTTGCAGAAGGCGAAGAGGCCGAAGATGCGGAGTCGCCGTCATTGCCGTTCCCCAACGCGCGCGTAGTCAAGATTATCAAGGAAAACCTCAAGCGCGAGCACCAGATTAAGCGCGACGTCAAAGTCGGCGCCAACGAGCTTGCAGGACAGATTATCTCCGACATCGCCCAGAGCATGGACAACGAGGAGTACTTCACCCTCTCAATCGAGCACTTCAACAAGGCAGCTCGCAAGTACCGCGAAATCCACCTGAACCAGAAGCGCATCATGCGCATCAAGAAGGTTTTGGAGAAGCAGCGTGCTGAAATCGACGAGATTATCGCCGAAATCGAGCTCGAGCAGCCCGGTGCAATGAATACGCACCAGGCGCCATCGAACGGTCAGCAGACTGCATAAGCTTTTTTCTTTTTTCATTTACTTTCTGTTGTGTGATTGTTTTCATGTCCGAAGAACCCGCTGTTGCACAGGATGCTGCTGTCCCAGCTGCAGCTGAGGCAAAAACCGCCGAGGAAAAGCCAGCAGTTGTGCCAGAGGCAGTCGCGGAAACCCCCGCAGTTGCTCTTGCGCCTTCAAAGCAGGACATCGAGGCAATACGCGAAAAGAAGCAGATGTCGCAGAAGCAGGTCTCCGAGCTTGTCACGCAGAACCGCTCAAACATCGCCCGCTTCAAGGACCTGTCGTCCAAAATCAAGCTTGAAAAGCAGCGCCGCGACGAGCTTAACGCAAAGACCAAGGACCTGCGTGCAAGGCGCCACGAGATGATTGAGAAAATCAAGGAAGCCCGCGCCAAGCTCAATGCAGTGCTTGACGAGGTCCAGAAGATTCCCGCAGGCCCGAATGCCGAGCAGCTCAAAGCAGAGATTGATTCCCTCGAGTGGTCGCTTTCTACAGTTGCGCGCTCAGCAAAGGCAGAAAAGGAGCTTTCAAAGAAAATCCGCGAGCTTGAGAAGCAGCTTCCGCTTGCGGTAAAGAAAGTTGATGCTTCAGGCGCAATCCGGGCGCTTCGTTCAGAAATCCGCACTCTTGAAGAGCCCCTTGAGGCGCTTGACAAGGAGCTCAAGCCTGCACTCGAGGAGGCCAACGGCCACCACCACAAGCTCATCTCATACTACAAGGAAGCCGAGCAGCTTTCCAAGTCAATCTCCTACGCGTTCTCCCAGCTTGACATGGCCCGGCTTGAGGCGCAGACCGACACCAAGGCGTACTTTGAGGCAGTTGGCGCCGTCAGGGAGAAGGAGCAGGGCTACCAACAGGAGCTGCGCGAGCTTGAGCGCGCAGAGCGCGAGAAGGAGCGCGCGGAGAAGGAGGCCGCAAAGAGCGCGGTCCAGCAGAAAATCTCCGAGGCCGCAAAGCCCATCTACGAGAAGTTCATGGCAGGCAAGAAGATTTCCAGCGAGGAGTTCCTCATTTTGCAGGGCTCCGGGTTGCTCTAGTTTTTAGTCGCTAGATTCTTTTTTCCAGTCGGGCAAACATCCTTCAGTGGGCACTCCCCGCACTTTGGCCCGATTGGCCTGCACACGGTCTGCCCCAGCCGCACGAAATACTCGTTGACTACTAGCCAGTCCTTCCTGTCGAATACTTTTTCCAACTGGCCTTCGGTTTCTTCGGGCGTTTTTGCCTTTGCATCCGCAAGCCCCAGCCTGTGCGAAATCCGGAAAACGTGCGTGTCAACAGGGATTGCGGGGATGCCGAAACCGTACACAAGCACGCACCCTGCTGTCTTTGGCCCGACTCCGGGCAGGGCTTCAAGGGCAATGCGTGAGTTAGGCACTACACTTCCATATTCTTCGACAAGTATTTTGCACACTGCCTTGATTTCCTTTGCCTTCTGGTTGTAGAACCCGGCAGCCTTGATGAGCTTGGCAATGTCTGCGACCTTCGCACCTGCAATGGCCTTTGCAGTAGGGTGTTTTGCAAAAAGCTTTCCGCTTGCAAGGTCGGTGTTCTCGTCGCGCGTGCGCTGGGAGATTATCGTCGAAACCAGGACCTCGAACGGGCCGTAGGCTGACTTCTGGCCAAGGAACGTCTTTCCTTTGAGGAATTTCGAAAGCCGGGCAACGGCCGTCCTTGCCAACGCCCTTCTTTTTTGCAAGTCCATTGGAATAAATTGGGCGACAGCGAATTAAATTCGGTAATACTGGATGGCAAAACGCTACAAGCTCGCAATCGTCGGTGGCACGTTCGACCATTTCCACAAGGGGCACGAGGCGCTTCTTTCCAAGGCGTTCAAAGTTGCTGACGGGGTGCTTGTCGGCGTCACTGATGAAAAGATGGCAGGGAAAAAACAGTTTCCTGCAGCAATTGAATCTTTTTCCGAAAGAAAAAAATCCGTAGTGTGTTACCTTGCCAAGAGTCATCGTGCTTCCCACTGCAAAATCGTAAAAATCCACGACGCGTTCGGCCCCGCGTCAGTCTGGAAGAAAGCGGACGCAATAGTGGTAACTGCGGGTACCGTCAAGGGCGCGCTTGCAATCAACTCGGCCCGGAAAAAGGAGGGCCTTGCAGCAGCCGCAATCGTAGTCTGTCCGTTTGCAGTTGCAAAGGACGGCCGCAGGATATCCTCAACTGCAATCCGTCTTGGCCAGATGAACCGCGCAGGCGAGGTTTTTCTTTCAGGCAAGCGTTTTGCCAAGGCCCTTTCGATGCCGCAATCGGCTTCTGCGGCGCTCCGCAAACCGTTCGGGGTTTTGTTTTCAGGGCCAAACGCCGCAAGGAAAGCCATTGCATTCCTGAAGAAGCAAAAACCGGTTTTTGTCGCAACAGTAGGCGACGCCACATTCCGCAACCTTTCAAAGATGGGTGTGACGCCCGGCCTTGCAATAGTGGACGCTTTCGAGATGCGCGCGCCTTGCAGGCTTCCAGAAAACATCGCAGCAAAGGGCGCAGTTGTTTCGAATCCCGCAGGAAAAGTCACGCATGCGCTTGTTGCGGCGATAAAAGAATCCATCGGGTGTTCGCTTTCCGGCGGCAAACCCGCTGCAATTGTTGTCCGGGGCGAAGAGGACCTTGCAGTCCTTCCGGTTGTTCTTGCGCTCCCGCTAAATTCGGTAGTGCTTTACGGCCAGCCGAAAAAAGGCATGGTGGCCGTAGTGGTGAATGAGAAAACAAAAACGCGGGCGAGTGCAGTGCTTTCGAAGTTCAAGTAGCTTTCTTTTCGATTAGGCAGCCCGCTTCCACAGCGTCCCAGTCGGCTTGTCCGCAAGTATGATTCCTTTCTTGCTTAGCGCGTCGCGAATCGAGTCGGCCTTCTTGTAGTCTTTCGCCTTCTTAGCCTCGTCGCGCTGTGCAACCAATGCTGCGACTTGCGCGTCCGAAATCTCCACGTCCGCTTCCTTTGTGTTGAACAGTCCTAACACTCCGTTGGCAAGGTTTTCATAAGCCTCGGCAAGGTGCTCAAATGATTTCCTTGTCGTGTCCTTTTGGGCAGCAAGCCTGTTCGCAAGGTCCTTCAGCTCAAACAGCGAGGCAAGCGCAAGCGGGGTGTTGAAGTCGTCGTCCATCGCAGCTTCGAACTTTTCAACTATTGTGTGGGTGTCCGCCTTCACTGCAGAATCAGAATCTGATTTTTCCGGCCGCGTCTTGTTCTTTGATTCGTGTGCAAGAAGCATCCTGGTGTCCAGCAGTTTCTGCAGAGTCGGCCGAAGTTCCTCAATCCTTTCAGAGGATGCGTCCAGCGGGCTGCGGTAGTGGGTTGAGACGTAAAAGAGGCGCACAAGTCGTGGACCGTGCTTGTCCAGCGCCTGCCGGAGCGTGACGAAATTGCCAAGGGACTTTGCCATCTTGTCCTTGCCAACAACGATGAAACCGTTGTGCAGCCAGTAGTTGGCAAAGAGCTTCCCGGTCGCTGCCTCGGACTGCGCTATCTCGTCTTCGTGGTGCGGGAATATCAGGTCCTGCCCTCCGCCGTGTATGTCAAGGGTGTCTCCCAGATGTTTTGTGCTCATCACCGAGCACTCGATGTGCCAGCCCGGCCTGCCTTTTCCCCAGGGCGAGTCCCAGCTCGGCTCGCCTAGCTTTGCGCTCTTCCACAGCGCAAAATCCTCGGCTGCTTTCTTGCGCTCGTCAACGCCAATCCGTGCTCCTGCCTTGAGGTTCTCGCGCTCCTGTCCGGAAAGTTTGCCGTAGGCGACAAACCTGGATACTTCGAAATAGACGTCCTTTCCGCTGCCGTGCTCGCCTTCGATTGCGTATGCATAGCCGTTGTTGATGAGTCGCTGCACGAACTTGACGATGTCGGGTATGGTCTGGGTCACAAGCGGGTAAGCGTCCGCTCTCAGTATTCCCAGTTTGTCCATGTCAGTAAAGTATTCGTCCGAAAATTTCTTCGAAAGCGCAAACGGGTCCTGCTTTGCCTCGGCTGCGCGCTTGATTATCTTGTCGTCGATGTCGGTGAAGTTCTGGACGTACTTGACTTTGTACCCTTTGTGCGCAAGGTACCTCCGCACGACGTCAAATGCGGTGTAGCACCTTCCGTGGCCGAGGTGGCAGTAGTCGTAGGGCGTGATGCCGCACACGTACATCCCCACATTTCCCTCGTGCAGGGGGACGAACTTTTTCTTGCCCTTCGAAAGGGTGTCAAACACGGTGAGTGCCATACTTTCCAATCACGAAGCTTTTGGATATATTCCTTAAGCAGAGGGAGGGAGTCGAACCCTCTTAAACCGCTTTGCAGGCGATCGCGTAGCCGTTCCGCCACCTCCGCATATCATATGCTCTATGCGGTGTTTGGATGAAATCCCTTTGCCGGCAACCCGGTGCAGCACCCGGCAGCTTTGGCGGGGTGCTTTTTTTGTACAGGCAGCTAAGCGCGCCTGTGAGAACTAGTGACAACAGAAGAATGTGCTGTATGCAACGGCCTGTTGGGTCATCATAACTGTTTTGCCTTCGCTGATTTTTATTCTCTTCCTTGGGCCTTTTTCCTGCCTGCGGGCATTTACATCAAAAGCAGTCCGAACACTACCAGGAGGATTATGTAGTAGAACAGCTGGTCGAAGTTGTCTCCGCGCACGAACAGGTCGAAGAACGTGATCGGGTCGTTCATCTGCTTCTGCTCGACGAACCAGCAGTTGTCGTCGCCTCCCTTGATTTTCTTGCTTTCGCGGGTGAAGCGGAATTGTGCCTGCGACTCGCCCTTGATGTGGGTCATTTGTAACAACCTGTTGATAGTAACAATTGTGTTTGGCGACTTTTATTACTTTCGCGGCCGCAAAAAGTTCGGCTTTTGACGAAGGGTGTTGGCGTTTAAACCACGTCTTGCAAAATACTTATCTTAACGTGGTGATTTTTCGATGCAAAAGACGCACAACCGCAAGACCAAGATAGTGTGTACTATCGGCCCGGCGACCGAGTCGCTTGAGGGAATCCGCAAGCTTGCGGACGCGGGCATGAATGTGGCGCGCATCAACCTCTCGCACGGCAGCCTCAAGACGCACGAGCAGAAACTTTCCAACATCCGCACGGTAAACGAGAGCCGCACCGACAAGGTGGCTGTTCTTTTGGACACGCGCGGCCCGGAAATCCGCACCGGCAAGGCACCTGTCAAAGTTCAGCTTGCCGAGGGTGCGGAGCTTGAGGTCACAAGCGACGGCGCGCCAAGCACCAACGAAAAAATCAGCCTCAACTACGCAAACCTCCCCAAGATTGTCCAGCCCGGCTCAAGCATCTTCCTTTCGGACGGCAACATCGAGCTTGAAGTCGTTCAGGTCCAGAAGAAGTCTGTCAAATGCAAAGTCAAAATCGGCGGCGAGCTTGGCTCCAACAAGAACGTCTGCATTCCCGGAGCCAACCTTGAGCTTCCCACGCTTTCCAAAGACGACCTTTCCGACATCAAGGAAGGTGCGCGCTGGGGAATCGACTTTGTCGCCCAGTCGTTCGTGCGCGGTCCCGAGGACGTCCTTGAGCTAATGGAAGTCCTCCACGACGCGGGTTCGGACGCGCACATGATTGCAAAAATCGAGCTCGCCTCGGCGTTCGACCAGGTTGACCGCATCATCGCGGCAGCGGACGGCCTGATGGTGGCAAGAGGCGACCTGGGCGTGCAGGTGCCAATAGAGCGCATACCCGCAATGCAGAAGGCGATGGTCCAGAAGTGCAACGAGGCAGGAAAGCCGGTCATAGTCGCAACGCACATGCTCGAGTCCATGACTACGAACCCGCGGCCAACCCGTGCCGAGGCAACCGACGTTGCCAATGCGGTCTTTGATGGCGTGGATGCGGTCATGCTTTCAGGCGAGACCGCGGCAGGCCGCTACCCGATAAAGACAGTTGAGATGATGGCGCGCATCTGCGTCGAGGCGGAGAAGTCGAAGGTGACGCACGCACTCTCACGGCCCGACTCGTTCGTAAAGCCCAGCATGAGCTATGCAATCAGCCGCTCGGCGTGCAGCCTTGCCGATGACCTGGACGCGGACTCCATAATCGTTCCGACTTCGGGAGGGTTCACCGCCCGGCTGGTCGCCCAGCAGAGGCCGGGAGCGGAGATAATCGCGCTCACCCCGGACGTCCGGGTAATCAACAAGCTCGCCCTGGTGCGGGGAGTCCACTCCCTCCTGTTCAAGGCAAAGGTGCAGAGCGAAGGCACGATGCAGCAGGCAATCGAGGCAGCGCACAAGTCCGGCTTCGTGAAGGACGGAGACTTGGTCGTGGTCACCGGCGGGGTTCCCCTCGGGCTTTCGGGAAGCACCAACACCATCCACGTGCAGAGGGTGGGCAAGTCAGCTGATTTGCAGGGACCGGCCAAGCTTCCAAAGTCTGGATGAATTTTTTTTAGCCTACCCAAGCGCCTTTTCGTATTCCCTTTTCATCGTCAAAGCGTCAGTTTCGATGTTCGGAGACTCGGAGATTATCTCCCCGGAGCAATTGTTTTCAACAAGGCTTCGCGCAAGAAGCGAAAAGTCAGGGGACTTGGAGTCGATGGTGAGGTGCCTCAACTCGCCCTTGATGGAATACTGTATCCCTGCAAAGTGGCAGTGGAGTTGTTTGGTGCCATCCTTTCCAACAAGGCCGGTCATCGTCTCAAATATCCTGTCAAAGTCTTTCCTGGCCTTCATCGCGCCGTTTTCCCTGGCGTGCAAGTGTGCAAAGTCAATTGTTGGCTTGAAACGCTCAAACCCGATTTCACCTGCAAGCGTGTAAAGCTCTTCCAAATTCCCGAACGCGCTCGGCTTTCCCGTAGTTTCAGGGGCAAGGTTTGCCTTGCGGATTCCCTCGGCCTTCATTTTTTCCAGCACATCCAGATAGCCTTCCCTTACAAGTTCGTACACTTTCTTTTTGTCAAGCTTCCCGTAATACCCCGAGTGCACGACGACCCGTCCGCCGCCGGCGTTTTCCAAAATCCGGGCAGTAGCAATTATTCGTTCCTTGCTCGCCGCGACCTTGTCTGGCTCGTCAGAGCACAGGTTGATGTAGTACGGCGCGTGCGCTGAGAGCGTTATCTTGTTTTCCTTGGCCGCCTTGCCGCACTCAACTGCCTTTGCAGGGGCCATGCTCGCATTATGGACGAACTCGAACTCGAACGCGTCCAGGCCGAGCTTTCGCACGAACGCAATCCCCGCAAGCGAGTCGCGCTCGGCGCAGGAGAGGGGGATGCCGGCAGTACCGAAAATCATGGCCACGCAAAGAGTTGATTTGAAAGGGATTAATAGGATTAGCCACCACGTTAATTTTGGCCAGATGCCCATGCGTCGGCCGCAAGGCGATATTGATGGCAACAGTCACTTATCTCGGACACTCCGGCTTCCGCGTGGAGCTTGAGGGGAAAATCCTCTACTTCGACCCGTGGCTGGACCCGAGGCCGCGGAGCGTCGAGCGGCTGGTTCCACCGGCGGTTCGCGCCGAGGCGATAAAGAAGGCGGACGCAATCTTCATCTCAAGCCCCGCGTTCGACCATTTCGACTTACACGACGTCTCCATTATTGCCGAAGGCACGTTCGCCCACGTGGTCGCGCCTGAGGAAGTGCTTGCGCGGCTTGACCTGCAGGACAAGTTCAAGATGTCCGCAGTTGACGGAGACGATTTCGAGTTCTACGGCCTGCACATCAAGGTGCTTCCCGTACGCAACAACACTCCCGGCTCGGTCGGGTACATAGTGCGCTGCGGCGGCAAGAGCGTGTACTTTGCCGGCGACACCTATGACTTCTACGCACTTGCAAACGTCGAGGCAGACCTTGCGCTCATACCCATAGGCGGCACGCAGACCATGGACGTCCTGTCCGCGGTGAGTGCGGTCAAGAAGATGCGCGTCAAGTACGTCATCCCCTGCCACTACGACACGTTCCCCCGGATAAAAGCGGACCCGTACGACTTCGCAAAGCGAGTCAAGCAGGAAACCAAGGCCCAGGCGGTTGTGCTTGGCGTGGGCCAGACTGCGCGCTTTTAGCAGGTTGGGGCAATTAGGAGTTTTTTTAAGACTCATCGTGCCCTAATACTAATCCTACTAATCGAAGGTGAACTAAGCATATGATTACACACGGAAGGATAGTCGAAGTCAAGGCGACCAAGAAAAAAGACGGCAACGTCACCGGCATGGCCGTGAACGTCAGCGTCGACAACGTGGCAGCAGAGGGCAACCAGGTCAAGGTCACCTACCTCTACGAGATTTCCTACCAGCAGGACATCGCGAGCATGTCCATTAAAGGCGAGCTCTTCACCGACGCAAACTCCGACCTGGGAAAGAAGGTGATGGATGGCTGGAAGAAGAACAAGCAGCTCCCCTCGGATGCGGCAGAGGAAATCATCACCGCGCTCACCTATGCGGGAAGCAGCGTCGGGACCCTCCTTGCCTTTGCAATCAACATCAACGCGCCCATCAACGTGCCGCGCGCAAAGGTAGGCCCCGCGGGCCAGCAGCCCAAGGCGGGTTAATCCGGTGTACTGATGGCTAAGTTTATACAGCAGGAAGAGCCTGCGTCGAAGCCGGCCAAGACGGTTACTTCGGGCGAGAACGAGGCGTTTGAGATGGCTCTGGCATACGCTCGTGCCACCAGCCCCTCGCAGCGGGCCAACGCCCAGCGGTATTTCTCCGAGGCTGGAAACAAGCAGCACGCGCACTTCCTCACCGCCGCACAGAGGCTCCCGTCCGTTTCTCCGAACGAGCGCGCGAACCTCCTGAAGGAGCGGTTCGGCCGGCGCTAGTTTTTTCACATCCCTTTTTCTTTCTTTTCCCACTACTACTTCCTTGATGTCGCCAAAGCCCACGCTTCCTCCCAGGCCAGCCAGCAACGCGTCCGCCCGTTTCAGCAATTTGTCGGGCTTCTCGTCAGAGGAACGCCACATCCTGTCCAAGATATCCGAATCGTACGAAAAGGCGCAGAAGGTCAAGACTCCCGACGGAACGGTCGCGCGCTTCGTACCCCCGGCGCTTCTGGTGCCGTTTCCCAAGTATGCGCAGAACGCTTTCGAATTCATACACAAGTACATCAACACGACAAGGAGCAGGGACTACGGGGCAGCGCTGCTTGACTACCTTTCGATGAAGTTTCCCAACGAGCACGGTTCGGTGCGCGACGCCGCGAGGTTCCAGATGGGACTGCCGCAGCGCCCAGTCAACGTTTCGGACCTGCCGCCTACCAACGCCCCGGCAAAAGCTTCTTCGCCTCGACCAGGAACCGGCGCGTCAGAGGCACTTCAGCCTGCGCACTTGGCCGACTGGTACTCCAAGCCGGAAACTTTCCTTCCAATGACTTCCCGGAAGGGCCCTGTGCCAAAGCCGCCGGGAGGCGACGCGCCGAAAGAAAAGCCGTGGTACCTGCTTCCCGCTGAGGGCGTGGATTTTTCCGTTTTTCGCAGACGCAAAAAAAGGCAAAATGCTGACGACACCCAATCGAAGGGGTTCTCGAAGGACTTACGCACAAACTCGCTTGTGGACAACATGCGCTTGTTTTTCGGCGTAGCAAAAATTCCCGGCCGCAACAGCAGGGGAATTTACAACTTCGTGCGCGGTAACCCGCTCCACATGCGCGCCGCCGAGCTTGTCAGGCAGCATAACTTAGATCTTTCCAAGCCCGAAGGCGTCGCTGCCTTCGAGCGCCTAATCGCCGCCGAGAACAGCCAGAAGCCCGAGACGCAAATTAAGTCATCCGAAGACCGCGAAACTCGCCCGGACGCAGACCCCGAAGCGCCGCTGAGGGAAAAGATGGAGTGCGTGTTCACCCGCGTGGTCAGGTACCACAACCGCACGCACCCATCCGGTTCGATGGGCTGGGTGTCCAACCTTATCCAGAAAGACCCCGCGCACATCAAGGCGGAAGGCCTGCTTCGCGGAGTTGCGCTGTCTTCCAAGATGGACGTTTCGGATCCGAAAAACGAGCAGGAACTTACGGGGCTCATGCTGCGGCATGCGGGCAAAAACCCAGAACGCGAGGGCGAGTGGGTGCGCCTTCTTGCAAGAAAAAAGAAGCGCTACGATTCTCTGCAAAACACGCCGCAGGCGTATTCGATTCTTTTTTTAATAGTTCGCCGATTAACCGGTATGTGTTAGTTTGACGCGCGAAAACCTATCACCCGCTTCAATCCGTGCAATCGTACGGAAGCCTCCCGAGGAGACGGTTGCGCTGTCTGAGGAAGATGCGGCCATCCGGCGGCAGTCCAGGATGAAAACAATGTCCATCGACCCCGGCTGGACGCAGGAAAAAATCAGGTCCGACGAGAAGAACGCGGGCGTCGAGGGGCTTTCGAGCGTTTACGACGATGCCCACCCGTTGGACGGGTGGCACGATGACGGCCTGCGGGAGATTTACTGCGATACCATCAAGCGCGCGCCGCCCATAACTGAACTGATCCGGGCAAAGTCCAAAGCCCCGGTAAAAGGAAACGTGCCGCCGGAAAGCGCAGGCGCAACCCGGCCGAAGTTTCCAATAGTGCCCGAATCTTTACCTACGCACAGTGAAAGGCAGGTAATTTCCACAGTTGCGCACGTGAAGGCGCTTGTGGCGGGCAAACAACCGAAGGGGCGGGCTTTGCTGGTCTTCCTTTTTGCAAAGGACCCGTTCCACATCGCGGCAAAGAAGTACGCAGAGGCTAACCGGCTGGATCTCAACAACCCCGCCCACCAAAAGCAGTTGGAGGATTACTTGAGGCATCCGCGCGTTACGTGGGATGCTCGGCGTCAGTCAAAACCGTCCGTTTTTGACCACACCGACGTCGTGAGAAACGTTGGCTGGTTTGTTTCAAGGACTGCGCCCGTTGGCACCGTCAACATATTGGCGCGGCTGATGTCGCTAAGCCCAGAGCACAAAGAGGCGCTTAAGCTTGCGAAGTCGCACGAACTGTATTTCCAGGACTTCGGGAAGGATTGCCGCGCGCTCCGCAGGCTGGTTTCCTCAAGGAAGCTTGGCGCCAGGAATAGCGCGTACCCCCGCACCGAGCGCATGCGTGTAAGCCTCTTGCGGTCTGGGCGGGCGCTTGGTAAAAAGCGCAGCTAACTTTCCAAAAAATCAAGAATCAGGTTAAGAGGGGCAAAAAGTAACCCCTACAACCGAAATGGTAAGTGTGTTGTTTATCCGAACAGGCTCGCGAGTCCAGCTGCAGCCTCTTCTTCCTTCTTCTCCTCGGAGACTTCGGCCTTCTTCTCTTCCTTCTTGGCCTCTCCTGCGGGTGCGGCTGGTGCTGCTGCGAAAGCTGCCTGCTTGATTGCGTCCTCGATGTTCACGCCCTCGAGCGCTGCAACAAGAGCCTTGATCTTTGCGGGCTCCTCGTTGACTCCAGCTGCAACAAGGACCTTCTTGACGTTGTCCTCGCTGATTGGCTGGCCTGCGGCGTGCAGGAGCAATGCGGCATATGCGTCTTTCATTTGCATCTCCTCAATTTGTATCGTAAAACTTTACTCGCCTACTGGGCGGGTGCCGCCGGAGCGGCCTCCTTTGGCGCTTTGTCCTCAACGACTTTGTTGATTGCAAGCGCCTTTGCCTGTGCTGATGCGAGTATGACTGGTGTTGAATCCTTGTTGTAAATCTCCGCGAACACGCACAGGTTCATGGCCGCCTGGTGGGCCGATGCGAGCTGGGCGATGTAGACCGAGTCGTCAACGTCAAGCACGTCCGCGGAGTACGTCATGTCGCCGGTGTATGCCGACCTCATGGTCATCCCTATCTCGAACGGCTCGATTCCGAGCTTGGTAAGTATCTTTGCAACAGCGTCCGCAATCGGCTCGCCCTTCTTGGCTACAGTCGCGTCGCTTGCAATCACAATCTTTGTTCCCTGTATCTTGGCGTTGATCTTTGCAGCCTTGAGCTCGGTAAGGACCGGGCCTGGGGCAAGCGATGTCTCGCCGCCTGGAACGACAATGTCTGCGTTTGCAATCATGCCCGTCTTTGCAGGGGCTTTCGCCTTGCTCTGGCGCAGCATCTTTGCAAGCTTGAACGGGTCCTCGTTTGAAAGAAGGAATGCAACCGAGCCGCTCTCGTCTATGGTCTTTGAGAGTGCGTCGAATGCGGGCTTGTTGGCCTTCTCAAGGGCCTTCTTGAGGAGCGTTGCGCGTGTGAGCACGAGCTCGGCCTTTCCGCGGAGCTTCTTCTTGATTGCGTTGTAGTGCTTGGACGGAAGGTTCTGGGTGCTGACTATGGCCACGACCTTGTACGAGGCAATCTTCTTGGTGATGTCCGCAACGGCCTGTTCCTTCTGCTTCCGGTTGAGTACCATAAAAATCAACTTATGCCGCTACTGCGACGGGCTTGCCCATGGTCGTCTTGATGTAGATTGACTTGATCTTGCCTTCCGAAGTCTTGTGCTTGATTGCGTCGATTACCGCAACCGTGTTCTCGGCAACCTGTGCGTCCGTCATGCCCTCGTTACCGACAAGGCAGTGGACTACTGGGAGGTATTTTCCCTTGGTGCGAAGCGTGACCGAGCGCTTGGCCTTCTCGACTACGTCGGCAAGGTTGGCGTTTGGCATGATCGGCTTGGGCAGCTTGCCCTTGGAACCAAGGACCTGACCGAGCGACTTACCGACCGCAGCCATGAGCTGCGTCTGGGACAAAAGCGAGTACTTGAGGAGCTCCTTCTGCTTCTTCTTGTCCGAAGCATAGGATGGGATCTGGTCGCTTGAGATTACGAGCGGCACGAGCTTCTTCATGTCCACTCCAAGCTGGCCGTCCGCAAACACTGCTACCTCTACTGGGCGCGGCGCGTAAGGAAGAGTTACTTCGAGCGTGATGCGGTTTTCGGGCTTGTTGAAGTCGATGTCGCGGAAGTTGATTGCGATGTCAACGCTCTGCTTGAACTTGCGCTTGCCCTTGTTCTCGGTAAGCACTGCAGTGACTGCCTTTGCGACCTTCTCGTTTTCGTAAACCAAGTGTGTTACACCAGTGAATATGATTTTTCGTTTGCAAACCTGTGCCTGCTTGATGCCAATGGCTTAAGGGCCAGTGGACGAAAAGAACCAGTTGCTCTGTTGAGCCTTGATTCCCTCCTGCCTAGGGCAGTCCAGACGGGCGCATTTATGCGGAACTATGTAGTGAAGGTAATTGTTTATAAAACTGCGGGAAAGCAACCGGCAGCTATTCTTTTGCCTCTGACCGTTTTTCTTTGTCTTCCTTAGTGGCTTTACCGGCGGTCTGCGGTCAACTACTAATTTGACATTCATTAGTAGTTGTTAGTATTTGCGTCTATGTGCCGGATTTACTTGAATACTGTTAAAAGGCGTTCTGGAGGAATCTTATCATGGCCTCTTCACTACTGTCCAAGTTCTTTGTTTTTGCCTTTTTTGCATGCTTTCTGTTCCTTGCAGGGTGCGTTTCGCAGCCAGCGCCAATCGCGTCACCAATCCCGTCCGCAGTTCCTTCCGCAACTCCCTCGGCAATGCCGACTATTTTTGCCACTCCAACTCCTTCCGTTGCCGCTGTCCAGTCGCACCCGTACATCAACACCGAGCCCATCAAGGCCCATTTTGAGGTTGGCGAGATTGCCCGGCTTTGCGACGAACAGGTGAACAGGTCAAAGGCTGCTCTTGACACAATCGCCGTTATGCCTGAGAACAAGCAGCCAACAGCTCTTTTTGAGTTCGAGACTGCAATTGCCGATTTTAACGACGTGCTCAACCCGCTCTATTTTATGGGCTACGCCTACCCGGATGCAAACGTGTCCGCTGAAGCTTCGGGATGCGAGGTGAAGTACTACCAGTTCCTTGTTGACGCGTACACCCGCAAGGACGTCTACGACATCATCAAGAAGTTCCCGCGCAACGGAAGCGACGAGGGGAGGCTTTACAACAAGACAATCGAGCAGTTCGAGCGTAATGGCCTGAACCTGCCAAAGGAGACGCTTGACACTATCCGGGCGCTGAAGATGAACCTTTCCATTCTGGAGGCCAAGTTCAATGCAAACCTCAACTCGGACAATACGACCATAACATTTTCCAAGGAGGAGCTTGACGGCGCGCCAAGCGAGTTCCTGGACCGTTTGGAAAAAACCGCAGACGGCAAGTACGTAGTCACGATGAAGTATCCTGACTACGACGCGGTGATGAACCTGAAAAACAATGAGACGCGCAAGAGGATGCGCTTTGCGTTCAACAACCACGGAGAGCCTGTAGAAAACACCAAGCTGTTGGAGGAGGCGCTTTTGGTTCGCCAGCAAATTGCAAACCTGAGCGGCTACGCAAATTGGGTGGACTACCAGACCAGCACGCGGATGGCAAAGAACGCAAGCACTGTCGAGGCATTCATATCAACCCTCAAGCCGGGCGCAGTGGAGTCAAGCAGGACACACAGTGCGGCGCTGCTTGCGTACAAGCGCACAATCGACCCCAATGCCACGAGCGTGGAGCGGTGGGACGTTGGCTACCTTGAAGGCCAGATTACCCAGAAGCAATATGCACTTGATTCCGGCTTGGTGTCGGAGTACTTCCCGCTGGACTCCACAGTCGAGGGGATGTTCTCAATCTTTTCAGAGGTGTTTGGCGTGCGTTTCGAGCAGGTTGCAAACGCAACAACCTGGCACAAAGACGTTCGTCTTTACCGCATAGCAGACCCTGCGACCAACGAGTCGCTTGCGTACTTCTATTTCGACCCGTTCCCGCGCAACGGAAAGTACAGCCACAATGCGTTGTTCCCGCTGGTTTCCGGCCGCATGGTCAACGGCTCTTACACCGCGCCTGTTGCTGCAATACTTGCTAACCAGAACCCCGCGAATGCAGGAAAGCCCGCCTTGATGTCCCATTCTGAAGTCGAGACGCTGTTCCACGAGTTCGGCCACGTGCTGCATGTGACCCTCACCCGCGCGCCCTACGCAAGCCTGTCGGGGTTGAACGTCGCCTGGGACTTCGCGGAGATGTCCTCGCAGACTTTGCAGGATTGGGCGTGGGAGCCGCAGGTAATCGACGCGATTTCGTCCAACTACAAGGACGGCTCGAAGATGCCTGCGGAAATGCGCGACAAGATAATCGCCGCTCACAGATTCAGCGCAGGATATACCTTTGCAAGCTACCTTGACGTGGCGGATTTCGACTTTAAGATCCACAAAGCGCGCGGCCCGGTGAACACCACCGCAGTCTCGGATGCCCTTGACAGGGAATACCTGGGGCTTACGCCGCAGGAAGGCACTCACTTCCCGGCGACATTCCTCCAACTAATGGGCGGTTACGACGCTGGGATATACGGCTTCATCTGGTCGGACGTGTTTTCGCAGGACTGCTTTGCGCAGTTTGAAAAGGAAGGGCTCTTCAACTCAACAACCGGCGCAAGGTACCGCAAGTGGATTTTTGAGAAAGGCAACATGGAGGATGGCGACAAGCTCCTGGAAGGGTTCCTTGGAAGGCCTGCGAACACGGACGCATTTTATCGGAAGCTTAACATAACAGTCAAGGCAGGTTAGTCTTATGGCAATTGAAAATTCATCCAACCAATCAGATTCGAATTTGCGTTCTAGCGTCGCGTTCGTGGAACCCATCCGCAGCCACTACGAGCCCGGCGAGGTCACCAGGCTTTGCGACGAGTGGATTGCAAGGACCAAGGCGCGGCTTGACGCAATAGTTGCGCTTCCTGAAAGCCAGCAGCCCAACGCGCTCTTCCAGTTTGAGGAAGCAATGTCGGACTTTGGCGACGCAGTTGGCCAGCTGATGATTACAGGTAGCCTCTATCCGGATGCAAAAATATCTGCCGAAGGCTCGGCGTGCGAGGAAAAAGTCGGGCATTTCTCGGTCGAGGTCCACACGCGAAAGGACATCTACGAAATCATCAAGAAGTTCCCGCCTGCAGGTGAAGTCGAGCGCAGGCTTTACGACGAGACCGTGAAGGGCTTCGAGCTTAATGGCCTGAACCTTCCGGATGACAAACTTGCGCAGGTTCGCGCACTCAAGCAGAAGCTGTCTGCGCTTGAGGTGAAGTTTGGCACCAACCTCAACCTGGACAAGTCCACGATTGCGTTTACAAAAGAGGAGCTTGACGGCGCGCCAGAAAGTTTCCTCAACCGGCTTGAAAAAACAGCTGACGGAAAATTCATGGTCACGATGAAGTATCCTGACTTGGAGGCAGTGATGCTCAACGCAAAAAGCGGCGAAACCCGGAAGAGGATGCGCTTTGCGTTCAACAACCGCGGCGCGCCAGAAGAGAATACCAAGCTCTTGGAGGAAGCGGTGCTGCTTCGCCAGCAGATTGCAAGCCTAAGCGGCTATGCCTCGTGGGTGGACTACCGCACTGCAATGCGCATGGCAAAGAACGCGGCCAACGTCAAGGCGTTCATTTCAAACCTCAAGCCCGCAATCATCAGCAAGGCAAAAGCCGACCTTGCTGCGATGCTTGAGTTCAAGCGCACAATCGAGCCCGGCGCAACTGCCGTGGCGTGGTGGGACGTCGCGTATCTGGAAAACCAGATGAAGAAGATAAAATACGCCCTTGACGAGGACAAGGTGCGCGAGTACTTCCCGCTTGACTCGGTAATGTCCGGGATGTTTTCACTGTTCTCAACGGTATTTGGAATCACCTTTGAGAAAGTCGAGAACGCAAAAGTCTGGCACAAGGACGTGCTTCTTTACAGCGTCTCAGACAAGCAGTCCAAGGAAGTCCTTGGCTACGTCTACTTTGACCTGTTCCCGCGCGAGGGAAAGTACGGACACGAGGCGATGAATCCGGCCATCTCGGGCAGGAAAGTCAACGGGAAGTACAACAAGCCCGTTGCGGTGATAATGGCAAACAAGAACCCCGCGTCGGATGGCAAGCCGTCCCTGCTTACGCACGGCGAAGTTGAGGGTATGTTCCACGAGTTCGGCCACGCCCTGCATTCGACGCTTACCCGCGTGCCGTACGCAAGCCTCTCAGGCAGCAGCGTCGCCTGGGATTTTGTAGAGACTCCCTCGCAGACTTTGGAGCGCTGGCCGTGGGACGCTCAGGTAATTGACTTGCTTTCGGGCCACTACGCGGACCGCTCGCAGAAGATTCCCGCAGCGATGCGCGACACTTTGATTGCGCTCCGGAACCTGAACCAGGGCTACACCTACGCATCCCTTCTTGGCCGCGCTGAGTTTGATGTGAGGATGCACGAGGCTAACGGCCCGGTTGATTCAACTGTGCTTTCGGATGCTGTGATGCTGGAATATACCGGCCTAAGCCCGCAGGAAGGCACGCATTTCCCTGCAACTTTCGGCCACCTTATGGGCGGCTACGACTCCGGGTACTACTGCTATGCGTGGTCGCGCGTCTATGCAATCGACTGCTTTTCGCAGTTTGAAAAGGAAGGCCTCTTCAATCCGGAAACCGGCGGCCGCTACAGGAAATGGATTCTTGAAAAGGGCGACTTGGAGGACGGCGACAAGCTCCTTGAAGGATTTTTGGGGAGGCCCGCGAACATGGATGCGTTCTACAAGACGTTGGGAATGACTGAAAAGGTCGGCTGAGGAAATCAAAGGTATGGCTTCAGGCTCTCCTTTGAAAGCCTCACCTTCGGTTCCCACCCGAACGTCTCGCGGGCTTTCCTGCAGTCGTACTCGCGGCTGTCTGCAAGCGTGAGTATGTTCTCAACTGTCATTGATGGTTTCTTGCCAAGCAGGCCTAGCGTGGCGTTGCGCAGCTGGAGCGCGCGGATTGCGAACTCCTTTGAGACGTGCTGCTTCGGTGCGGGAACTCCGAGCGCGTGCGCCACGATTTCGTAGGTCTCCTTCTGCGTGTGCGCCTTTCCAGAAAAGTAGAACGTGCCGCTTCGCACAAGCGGGTTTGCAACAACTGCCTCGATTGCGGTGATTGCGTCAGCTGCGTTGATGAATGAAATCCTGTTGTTCCCGGTGCCGATGATTTGCAGCTTGCCCGACTTTGCCATCGAAAGCACCTTGGAGAACCCTTCTGTGAAGCCCTCTCCGTAGATGATGGGGAAGCGCATGATTACGTACGCGGCAGTTGACTGCCTGACTTCGTCCTCGGCAAGCGCCTTGCTCTTTCCATAATTGTTGATGGGGTTTGCAACCGCTTCCTCGTTTATCGGAACCGGCGAGTCCTTGCGCGTGACGCTGGTTGATGAAATGAATATCAGCCGCGCGCCTGCTTTCCTGCACGCGTCGATGGCGACTTTGGTAGGTGCGACGTTTGCCTTCACCATCTCGTCAAGGGATGCGGAGTAGTCGATTTTTGCAGCCAAGTGGATGAAGTCGGACGCCTCCGCAATCTTTTGCGCAAGAGCGTCCGCGTTGTCAAGCTGGTCCTTTACGATGAACAGCGCGGGGTGGGCTTTGCAGAAACTCTCGCTTACCCTGTTGCAGGCGTGCTTGCGAAGCTCCCACTCTCCCTCGTCGTCTCGCACGATTGCGATGACGTGGTAGCCCTTCTGCAAAAGCGCGGTCACAAGGAGCTTACCAAGCCTTCCGGCTGCGCCGCTGACTGCTATTGTGTGGGGCTTGGCTTTTGCAACCGCCGAGGTCCTTGCCTTTGATACAGTCTTTCTTTTCATCGGTTTGCACTGAAAAGATTATGGCGCAACCCCTGATTAAAAATAAGCCCTAATGGCTGGGAAGGTGGCAAAGTCGGAGAAAAATTGGAAAAGGCGATTTAGGAAAAAGAGAAATAAAATAGAAAAAGAAGAAAGGAAAAAGGCGCAAAGGCCTTTCAACTTATTTGAGCTTTGCGTCGTAGTCGCCCGCGCGGAGCTTCTTTCCAGCTTCCTTTGCGTTCAACCCGTCCACAGTCGCACCGAGGCTCAGGCAGCTTCCGATTACCTCGGACACCTGCGCCTTGAGCGTCTTTGCAAGGGTCGCGTCGGTCTTCATCTTTGCGACCTTGACGCACTGCTCGATGGTCATGTTTCCGATGACCTTCTTGCCCTTGACGCCAGCTTCTTCCTTGACCGGCTCCTTCAGGCCGAGCTCCTTCTTGATAAGCGACGACATCGGCGGGGTGCCGACAGTAATCTCGAAGGTCTTCGAGCCCTTGTCAACAACTACCGTGACCGGCACCTGCATCCCTGCAAAGGCCTTGGTCTTTTCGTTTATCTGTGCAACGACCATTCCCACGTTCACTCCCGTCGGCGCGAGTGCCGGCCCGAGGGGTGGTGCGGGTGTTGCCTTTCCGCCATCTACCATGGCGTTCACTGTAACGTTTGCCATACTTTGGTTTCACCTTTCAAAAGCGCAAATTACTGCGGAAGCACGCGAATCGTGTTCAGCTTGATCGTGACCGGGATGGGCACCGCCACTTCTATCAATTCCACGGTGACGTCGTCCTTTTCCTGGTCAATGCGCACGACCTTTGCTTTCTCGCCCTTGAACGGCCCGGAGACAACCTCAACCAGCTGCCCGCGGTTGATTATGACCTCGATGGGCTTGCTTTCAAGGAACGTAGAAATGTCAGCTATCTGCATGGTGTTTGCAAGCAGCCCCTTGACGTGCGGCACGTTCTGGATTGCCTGCTTTGCGTCAAACTCGTTGTCTGCCTCCGCAATGAGGTATCCCTTGAGCATGGGCGACACCACAAGCGCCTTTACGGGGAGCTTGAACTTGCGGATTTTTTCGTAAAGCATGTCCGCGACTATGCTCTCTTGCCCTGCTGTGACGCGGTAAGTGTATAGTGCCATACGATTATTGACCTCCTAGTGATTTGCTGGTTTCAGGCTTGGCGCAGGTAATACCAGAGTATGGAAATTGCAAAGCCGACGATTCCGATTACGGCCATGCCAAGCGCAGTGCTCTTTGCGATGTGCTCGTACTCCTCGCCCTTGGGCTTGTGCGTGACGTTGAGCACGCGTTCAGACTGGCTTACGAAGTCGGAAACCATTGCGCCAATGTCCATAGTTCTTCTTGCACCTTTCTGATTTTGTAATCGTCTAAATGAAGTCGATGTTCTCGACTGCCTCCCCGGTTGTCTGGGCCGTGGGAGCTTTTTCGCGCACTCCCGAAAGCACCGCAAGCACGCGCACCCCGCGGTTCTTGATGCCGTCGTCAACCGTCGCTCCCCAGATGATGTGGGCGTCCGGCGCGATGCTCCTGCTTATTGCAGTGACTGCAGCCTCGGCCTCGCCGAGGGTCATGTCCGAGCCGCCTGTAATGTTGATGAGCGCTTTCGACGCGCTTGAAACGTCCATGTCAAGGAATGGCGAAGTCAATGCCTTTTCCGCAGCCTGTACGACGCGGTCTGGCATGTCGCTTCCTTCCATCTCTCCCAGGCCGATCATTGCGTTGCCTGAGTCTCCAAGAATCGTGCGCACATCCGCAAAGTCAAGGTTCACAAGGCCCGGCTTGGTGATGAGTTCCGCAATCCCCTTGACTGCGTTTGCAAGCACCATGTCCGCTGCCTTGAACGCCGCGTTCAGCGGCAAGTCGGGAACGTATTCCAAAAGCTTGTCGTTGGGGATTACGATAGTAGTGTCAGCTTCGCGCTTGAGCTTGTCCAGGCCCTTCTGGGCGTTTTCCTTGCGCTTCAAGCCTTCGGATGAGAATGGCGTTGTGACTATTGCGATGCAGAGCGCGCCGGACTGCTTTGCTGCGCGTGCAATCACGCTTGCCGAGCCGGTTCCTGTTCCGCCGCCCATTCCGCAGGTCACAAAGACTAGGTCGGCATTCCCGACTATGTCCTTGATTTCCTGCTCGGACTCCTGCGCTGCAGCCTCTCCCACTTCGGGGTTAGAGCCTGCGCCCAAGCCCTTGGTCTTTTTCCTTCCAAGTATCATGCGCTTGTCTGCCCTGGTCTTGAGCAGGTGCTGTGCATCGGTGTTCATCGCAACCAGGTGCGCGCCTATTACGCCGACTTCCTGGATGCGGTTAAGCGTGTTGTTTCCCGAGCCTCCGGTTCCCACGATGCAAATCTTGGGCCGGTTCTCTTCGAGTATCTTCAAAAGCTCGATGTCGTCCTCGTTCATCGGCTTGCCGGGCTCGGTTACCACTGTGCGTGAGACCGGGATTCCGGGGTTTTTTGAGAACATTTCCTCGAAGTTGACGGGCATAATAATCCACTTCCAATACTGATAAGTTGGTTAGTGCCGGCAAAGGTTAAAACCAATTACGATGCGTCTGCACCGCCTCAGTCTCCGCCGCTTCCAAAATCAGCCTTCGGCTGGACGTATAACAACAAGAGTAGGCTTGGAATAATTCTTAATGGTTTGCAATCGCCTCGTGCCGGAAACGTTTTGGCAAGGGGCGGTGTCAGGCCTTGCCTTCGGCTACCTGCTTTGCGTACCACTCGACAAACGCCATCCGTTCCTTCTGGTTTTGGCGTTTTTGCTTTGCAAGCTCCTTTAGGTCGATTTTCGGGAGCTTCAATTTAGCCATTTTGCAGCCTCTTTTTTCACGCCCAATTGGCGTATGTATGAGTCAAGCATCTGCTTGTCTAAATTGTTTTTGGTGACCAGCCACAGGTGCTTCGCGTCCTCGATGTCCTTGAAGCTTCCAAGGTAAAGTTTGTATGGGATTTGGAGCTCAAGGGGCGAAATCCGCATCGGAAAACCGTTGAGGGTTGCAGTAACTGCGTTTGGGATTGTCCACGCGTCCAGCTCCGTTTTTGCGAACTTGATTTCCATGTTCGGTATCGGTTTTGCCTTCCTTGAAAAGCGCAGCGCCAAACCATCCGAAAGGTATTCTTCAAAGCCTCTCTTTGGGTTTTCCGCATTGATGCACTCCATGCTTTCGCAGGCTTTTTTCCAGAACCGTTCGAACCGCCCGAAATCCACGTTTTCAACCAGTATGTCAACGTCTTCGGAGTTGCGGCTCCGGCCAAAGAGTATTGCGACATAACCGGAAACCAGCACGTAGCCAATGCCGGCCTCTTCAAGTATTGACAGGAATTCCTTCACGAACCCGTCCAGCTCAGTCTCTGGTCGTGAAATGACTGCGTTGCGGCCTTCAAAACGAATTTCCATCAGTATACCTAGGACTAGTTTTTGCTTAAAACTTCGTCGGCAGGAGCTTTCCGGTCAAAACCGCGTTGGAGGGTTTGTCTATCCTACCGTCGCGTTCGCAGCTTTCACGCAGTCCACGTCAACTACCTGCCTGGTGACGTTGCCCAAAAACAGCTTGGCCGCGCCGCAGTTCTCGGTGTACTGGTAAAGCGTGCTGGTGGCGTCCGCAACCCCCTGCGTGTAGCCTTCCTTGTACGCTGAGACCGCGTCGTTGTAACGCTGCTGCTGGTACATTCCCCAGCCGATGTAGCCAAGCGCCGCTACAAGCAGCACCACCAATATCCCGATTGCAATCTTTGCCTTCTTGGGCGTCCGTTCAGCCGACTTTGCGAAATCCATGTTACAAACCTCTTTTCCTGCCAATAAATACCCTGCGGAAAAGCCGCGCATCCTCAGGCTTATTGTTCCTGCTTGTCTTTGCGCATCCAATCAGTCCGTAAGCGCCAGGTAATCCCAGCCTCTTGAAGGGCCCATGCAGACGTATAATCGGTTGTTGCTTCCGTCCACTATCATGCGGCCGCGCTCGGCATCCGAATTGCAGTCCGCGGAAGCGGGGATGCTGTTCTCGGTGTCTATCTGCAGGTACTCGTTGCCGGATGCCGCGTAAGTCCCTATTTGGAGCTTTGACATCGGCGTGCTGTTGCCGATGCCGACGTTTCCGTCTCCCCTTATGGTGAATTGGGTGACTGGAGTGCCGTCTACGCCGCTTATGGCCTGCATGAAGTTGTAGCTGGAACTTGCGATTTGCCTGCTGTTAAGCTTAAGGACTGTTCCTGTGTTGCCGCTTGACGGGCCTATTTGGAGTACTGCCGCGCTCTGCGACTGCCAAGTGCCCCCCACTGCCGGGGTACCGGCAAAAAGCACGGTACCATAATCCGTATCCGTGGACGAAGGACTAAACACGCCCCTTCCGATGACTTCCAATTTTGCTGTCGGGCTCGTAGACCCAATGCCGACGTTGCCGTTGTTCTTAATAATCATCCGTTGGGTGGGGGTAAACGCAGAGCCGCTTGTCGTGGCAACGTTGTCCGCATAGAACGAGATTCCGTCCATATAACTCATCGCGATTCCTCTGGACCCGAACGAACTGTGTGTATTCAGCCACTTTCCGGTCAATGATGCCGTTTCATAACCGGAGTTCCATCGGGCATTATGCCAAAGGTATGCATCCATTGCATTGGACTCCTTCCTTTCGAGAACGAAAGGATATGCGCTGCTTAGCTGAACGTCCGAGTCCACCTGTAATTTTGCTCCCGGGCTTGTCGTCCCGATGCCGATGTTTCCGGTCGAAGCCAGCACCAGCATGTCGGTGAAGGTTGGGGATACGGTTGAGTAGCTTCCGCGGCCCAATGAGAAGTACCCGCTCAACACGTCATCGTTGGCGAAAATACCGAGCCTCTTGTTCGTGATGTCGTAGTTCATCCACAGCGGCGCTCCTGAACGGTTGGATGCGGAGTAGGCTGTGCCGCCAATGCCGATTGATGCGGAGTACCAAGTCTGCGAGCCGGATCGGGTGTTGGTTCCCCACAAGCTGGGCCCGCCATTTGCCATGTTGGAGCCGATTTCGCCGGCGACATCCAGCTTGCTGTACGGGCTTGTAGTCCCGATGCCGACGTAGCCGTTGCTTTGGTCGAATGTCATCGCTTCGTATTCCGTTTCGGCTGAAGTGCGCTTAACCGTAATTGCCGCCCGGTATATTCCCCCGCTGTCTGACTTAAGGCGGAATCCGAACTGGTTGTATGTCCCGGCCCGGCTAATCGTCAGGCCATTATTTACGTTGGCAGCGTTTTCAACATCAACATTCAGTTTACTCAACGGTGCAGTCGTGCCGATGCCGACGTTTCCTCCGAATTCGTTCAATACCAGCGGCAGGGGACCTGCGACGTTGTAGTTATATGCGCTCAAACTCCCGTATGCCGCGACAGATTTCATAAAGACAGTCTGCCCGCTTCCCACTGCTGCTCCAATCCTGGCGTCTAACGCGTCCGCTGAAACGATTTTGAAGTACCCATTGAGGTTGGAGCTAAACGTTCCCGAACCGACTTGGAGGTTATGATATGGGCTCGTCGTCCCGATTCCGACGTTGCCTGCATTATTTATTAGAAAACGATATTGGTTCACCTGGGCTTCATTTTTGTCATAGTATTGGAAAATTGAAAAGCTATCTGCTAGGTTGGCGTCCGAGTAACTGTCAGCAAAGACGCCTTGACCCCACTTATAGTTGCCGCTCGTGCTGTCCTTGAACACGTTATAGAACCAGTTGCTGGTTCCATCAGGGAATTGGTGTACTATTCTGTTTTGAGCAGCAGCAGACTTGATATCTACTATGTATTCCGGGCTTGTCGTCCCAATTCCCACGTTCCCTGCGGCAGTCAGCGTCATCTTTTCGTTGCTGTTGGTGTAGAATGCGAGGTTCTTGTTCGCCGTCGTGCCGATGGTCATCTTTTCTTCGTGCCCTCCAAGCCCGACGTACCCCCAGCGCGAAGTGTCGTTGTAGAACTCGATGTATGCGGCCGGGCCGGAACCGGAGGTGTCCTGTAGCCGTAGGTTGGCGTCCTGGATGGCGGTTATGTGGATGGGCCGCGATGGCGAGGTCCCGTTGCCAGTGCCAATCTGGCCGTCCTGTATTACGACGCTGCCTGCGGCTGCCGTGTTAAGGAATACAAGCAGCGCGATGGCAAGGATTCTTGCAAGCGTTCTTCCAGTGCCGGTCTCTTTTCCCATTCCCAACCCCTCGTTGTCTCGTCCGATATCATTGCTTTGTCCTAGTTATAAAATTCATGGCGTGCCGTACTGCCAAATCTCGCCAACGGTGCACAGTGTGCCTGTAGGGCTTATGTATGTCAAGTTCGCGCCGGCAGGGCTTCGCAGCACGAGCGAGCCGTCGGGCGCGTTGTTGCAGCTTGAGTCGTAGTAGTTGCAGTTCGCGTCCTCTATGCACAGGCTTCCTGAGCTGTTGATGTATGCGTGCGTGACCCCGGAGGAGTCGCGGACCGCAAACGAGCCGTCGGGCGGAGTGGCGCAGCTTGAACCCGGATAGCAGCCGCCCTTGAGCACCAGGTGGCCGAGCGTCGTGAACGCGGCGACGTTGTTGCCAAGGGCGTCCCTTATGAACATCATGTACTCGGTCCCAGGCTGGGCGCCTATGGTGAAGTTGAGCGAGGAGGGGTACTCGGTAATGAGGACAACATCCGTGGCGGAGTAGTTGTATCGTGCGCCGGAGCTTACGTTGATGGTGTATGCGGACGCCTCGTTTTCAAGCGAGACGTTGAAGCTGTAGTAGCCCGACGCGTTGGTGGTCGTGGCTTGTTGGGGCGTGGAGTTTGTCAGGGTTATCACCGCGCTTGCAAGCCCGGTGCCCGTGGTGTCGCGCACGTAGCCGGAAAGGAGGGTGTATCCGGGGTATGCCCCGGCCACTGGGGATGTCAGGTCGACCCCAGAGCAGCGGCCGGCAAGGCCCGTGCCCACCTGCCGCATTCCGGAGATGCTCCCTTCGGTGTAGATTAGCGTGATGTTCTTGAACTCGTAGTACGTGCCGACCGGTTCTCCGTAGCAGGGGTTGCCCGGGAAGCTGAACGACTCGTTTGCAATGACTATTTCCTGGCCGGGCCGGAAGCTTTGCGAGCCGTCGGGGACCCAGAACTGCAGCACCTGCGTCTCGGTGCCAAGTTCGATGCCCGTAAGCACTATGGTCTTTTTTGCTCCGTTTGCCACGGAAAACGAGGCGTTGCCTCCGCTGAGTTTTGCGACCGTGATGGAGAACGGGGTTGCGCGCATCCAGCCCTGGCTCAGCTGCTGCTCCTTTGCCATCTGGTTGAACGCCGGGATTGCCGCCATGGTGCCGACTGCAACCAGCCCCACCATGAGCACCGCCCCCAGGACCACCAGGTATTCCGTCGAGGCCTGGCCGCGCGCGATTTCCATCCACCTTACGAGGAAGGCGGTGCATTTTAACCGTTTCCAGAACTGGGTTGGGGGTTTTTGTCAGCAGTGTGGATGAACGCGTTCGGGCAGGACGCCCAAAGGGAAATGCGGTTTATAGCGAACCGAGAAAGTAACCCGGCAAAAACTTCGGTTCGCTAGTTGCAAAATGCGGCCGTTTCTTCGGTTTACTTTCGCATTTTGCTATAGTTAGTATTAAAAATTCCAAGACGCACATTGTACTTGCGCGGTGTCAAATCCGAGCCGTCACGGCGTCGTATGGCGTACGGGCGGGGTAGGTTCCGCGTTCCGCTTATTTTTCAAGCAGCTTCTTAAGGTCGCCTACGCGCATGACCTGCAGTACTTCGTTCTCCTCGCCAAGAACCAGCTCGACTTCGCAGACGTTTTCCCGTATTCCCCGGTACATGCCGCTTTTTTGCAGGCGGTAGTGGCTGTAACATCCGGCCATGCAGTCTGCTACCTGGATTCCGGGGGAGTCCTTCGAGTCCCTGCCAGCGGAAACGGTTATTTTCTTGCCCCTTATTTTAGCCGCTTCCTTGTTTATCGGCAAGAGGAACGTTTCCGCAAGCTCCTTGTCAAAAACAAGGCTAATCGCACCGTCACTGGAATTGATGTTTGAATACGCGCAGACAAGCCAAAGCATCGACCGGAATACGTGGGTGCGGAACTGGCGTTCGTTGTACGCGGCTTTGGTCCAGCCTGACCGGTCTGAGAACTTGTCCGCATATATGATTATCGTCCTGAATTCTTGCCGCCCAAGAATCCGTTCTGTTGCCAAGCCCCGCGAGCCGTCGCCTAGGTTATGCCACTTTATCTCTGGCCGTATCTTATAGCCGAATGTTTTCGCGTGTTCCTGCTGGAACTCTTCAACAATGCCCGACAGCAGGTCGTTGCCGCCGTCCTTGGGCAGGCACATCAATGCAAGGGTATACGCCCTGCTGGACATTCCAATCCCCGCCTGTCCGTCGTCACCGGACGCGTCAATGTAAACCTGCATCTGCAATCCGGTATTCTTTTTGGGCAAGGCAGTTTTAACCGCGTGTTGGGTGCGTTTCCGCTGAACCCCTTTCCGGCGCACGCATCTTGGCCGGTTATTCCAACGCACCCTCTGGCCATTATGGTTTTAATCCACCCTAGCGTAATCTGCTTGCAAAACGGAGTATGACAACAATGCCTACTTGCATCAACACTTACCGGGCCCGGTGCTTCGACGTCGAGGCCGGGATTAACGTCGCAGTTCTCAACGATGAGACTGCGCGCAGGCTCAACATCGAGAAGGGCGACCGCATCCTCATCTCCTACGGGAAGAAGAAGGTCCTTGCCCTTGCGGACTATTCCGACAAGTACGTGAAGATGGATGAAATCAGCCTGTTCGCCGACGTGTCCTCCAAGCTTGGCCCGTGCGAGGGCAAGCAAATCTGCGTCGAGAAGGCCCAGCGGCCGCAGAGCCTCGATTACATCCGCAAAAAAATGGATGGCACCAGCCTCACCGAGGCTGAAATCGGCCAGATAATCGACGACTTGATGGTGGAAAGCTTCTCCGTAGCGGAGCTTTCTGCATTCGTGACCGCAGTTTACATCCGCGGCCTTGCACCGGACGAGATAGTCGGGCTTACGAAGGCCATGGTTCGCTCAGGCGAGGCGATGCACTTTCCGAAAAGCTCGATAGTTGCAAGCGAGCACAGCATCGGCGGTGTCGCAGGCGACCGCGTCTCAATGCTTATAGTCCCAATCGTCGCATCGTGCGGCATCACCATACCAAAGACCGCGTCGCGCGCAATCAGCTCGGCAAGCGGGACTGCGGATGCGATGGAAGTGCTTTCCCCAGTCAACCTGACCCGCCAGCAGGTGGAGAACGTCGCGAAGAAAACCGGCGGCGCGCTGGTGTGGGGCGGCGGGGTGAACATCGCAATCGCAGATGACAAGCTCATCCAGGTCCGGCACCCGCTGAGGCTCGACCCGTCCGGGCTTCTTCTTTCAAGCATACTTGCAAAGAAAAAAGCCGAGGGAGCAAAGCACGTGCTTTTGGACATCCCTGTCGGCAGGGGAAGCAAGATTGACGACTTGAAGGAAGCCAACTCGCTTGCAAACAGCTTCAAGATGCTCTCAAGCAGGCTGGGCATGAGCCTGAACTGCATAATCACAGACGGCTCCGAGCCTGCGATGAACTCGATGGGACCGAGCCTTGAGGCCAAGGCGGTGCTTGAGACGCTTGCCGACGGCGGGAAGTCCAACTCCCAGCTTGCCGAGAAGGCAGTGATAATGAGCTCGGTCATTTTGCAGATGTCCAAGGGAATGGACAAGGACAAGGCCTACGCGCTTGCGCGCAAGAAGCTGGAGTCCGGGGAAGCGGACGAGAAGTTCCGCGAAATCATCGGCGCACAGGGCGGAAACCCAGACGTGAAGGCCTCGCAAATCAAGCTTTCAAAGGAAAAGACCTGCATCAAGTCCAAAGTCGACGGCAAGGTCGGCCACATAGACAACAAGTCGATATTCCGGCTGTGCCGCGCGCTTGGCGCGCCATCGGACAAGCAGGCCGGCCTGGTGCTCAAGGTGAAGAAGGAGCAGCAGATAAAGAAAGGCGACGTGCTGTTCGAGGCGTACTCGTCCTCGGCGCGCTCGCTTGACTACGTATGCTCGCGCATCGACCAGTACCCGGTCATCGAGATCGAGAAAGTAATCCTCGACATGATTTGAGGCTTAATATGCAAAGGCTTTCCCGGCAGTGGCGCCGGGCCGGACAGCCCTCGGGTTGCCCGTAAACCTAAACAATGAAATAGCCCGGAAAAGTAATGGAATGGCCCGTTTTGCATTCCGGGCATAAGACGTGCTGACATGATTCGGACCAAGATAGATGACCTGATTGACCTAATCAAGCTGGGCGACCTCACGGTAGGCGAGGCCGCGAAGCGCCTCGACTGGTCGCCGGACGCGGTTGACCGCATAGTCAAGCTTTTGGAAGCCCACTCCGTAGTCGACCTTTACTACCCCCTCAACATCGCGGAGGACCCGGTGGTCACGCTCAAGACCGAGCTGTCCGAACGCGCGGTCCCCAAGCCGACTTCCGAGATGGTGGACTCCTACCAGATCAAGTCCGAGGAAGGGAACCTGGTCACAACTGTCAAGGTGTTCTTCGACAACTTCTCCCGCAGGCCGGAGTACCACGTTGACGTGCCTTCGGTCAGCCCATACAGCAGGATTTACTTCTCCTACCTCCAGGACGAGATTGCGAAGGAGGCGCCTGCTGACGCGCAGGGCGCGTTCGGCTCCAAGAAGGGCCAGTCCGCTGCCGAGAAGTACGCGATGGTGGGTGCAAAGATCAAGTCCGAGCTTGCGCCTGCTGAGAAGGACCTTTCGGTGCTTGCGGGCATCATCACCCGCTCGATGTACGGCCTCGGCGACATCGACGTCTTGATGCAGGACGCCAATACAGAGGAAATCATAATCAACAAGGGCGAGGAGCCCATCGGCGTGTACCACCGCAAGTACGGCTGGATGCACACCAACCTGTTCGTGGGCACCGACGAGGACGTCTCGAACATGGCTTCGCTCATCTCGCGGCGCGCAGGAAAGCAGGTCAGCATCCTCTCGCCGCTTCTGGATGCGCAGCTTGACACCGGCGACCGTGTGAACGCCACCCTGATGCCGGTCTCGTCCGCAGGGAACACGCTCACAATCCGCAAGTTCTCCCGTGACCCGTGGACCATAGTCAACCTGGCATACGGCGCGAACAAGACGCTCTCGCCGGAGATGGCGGCGCTCATATGGCAGGCGGTGCACTACGAGTTTAACGTGCTCATAGGCGGGGGGACCGCAAGCGGAAAGACTTCGATGCTCAACGCGGTGTTCTCGCTCATCCAGCCGCACCACCGCGTGGTCACTATCGAGGACACGCGCGAGTTGATGCCGGCAAAGTACGAGTGGAACTGGATTCCCCTGATTTCCCGCTCCGCAAACCAGGAAGGAAAAGGCGAGGTCACCACCCTTGACCTGATGATAAACGCGCTCCGCATGCGCCCCGACCGCATCATACTTGGAGAAATCCGCAGGAAAGCCGAGGCAGAAGTTCTTTTCGAGGCAATGCACACCGGGCACTCGGTGCTCTCCACCGTCCACGCCGATACTGGCGTGCAGCTGATAAACCGCCTCACGCACCCGCCAATCGAGATTCCGGAGAACGAGCTCGAGGCAATCAACCTGATAGTGATGCAGTACCGCGACCGGCGCAAGAACATCCGCCGCACGCTTGAGATTTCAGAGGTCCTCCCGACCGACGGGCTGCCCGACCTGAACCACGTCTACCTGTGGAGGCCGCGCTCGGACGAGTACGAGTTCGTCAAGGCGCCGTCGCGCTACTACGACTACATGAACATGCACACCGGTCTCATCGAGCGCGAAATCATCGAGGACCAGCAGAACAAGGCCGCGATACTGGACTGGATGAACGCGTGGAAGTGGAACAACGCAGACCAGGTGGGCGCGGTCATGAAGGCCTATTACGCCGACGAGGCGTCAATCATCGACGCGGTCGAGAAGAACATATCGCCGGAGAAGGTCTGAGGCGCATGGTGCAGCAGCAGGTAAGGCAGGTGCGCATACCGTTTTTGCTCATCCAGCCTCGGCGCGGCTTTTCGCACAAGCTGCACAACATCGCGGCAAACATACTCATGCTGGTGCCGGGCGTGCGCAACGACCTGGTGCAGCTTTTCGAGAACTTCGACCCCGAGGACTACATCGGCGCGGCGCTGTTCTCTGCGGGGATAATCGCGTTCTTTCTGGGGTTCCTGTTCTTCTTCATCACGCTGATAGGCGCGGAGCTGAGCGTGCTCTTCCTGCTGGGAATGGTCGCCCTCGCCTTCGGCTGCGCCCTCGCGTTCTACCTCTACTACCCCACGATAATGCTCCGCAAGATCGCGCAGATGACCGACAACGAGCTCGTGTTCGCCCTGCGCGAGCTTTCGCTGCAGATAGAGTCGGGGGTCACGCTCTACAACGCCATGCTCAACGTGGCGCAGGGCAACTACGGCTACGCTTCCCGCGCCTTTGCGGTCACCGTGCGCGACATAAACAACGGCGTGCCTGAAAAGAAGGCGCTGGAGCGCATGGCGTTGCGCAGCCGGAGCGAGTACCTCAAGAAGATAGTGTGGCAGCTGCTCACCGCGCTGGACTCGGGCGCGCCCCTCAACGACACCCTGCGCAAGATAGTCGACAACCTTATGGTGGACCGCAGGCAGATAGTAAAGGACTTCTCCGCAAGCCTGAACTTCCTCGTGCTCATGTACATGCTTGTTGCCGCGGCAATCCCATCCATCGGCATGACCTTCCTAATCCTGCTTTCCACGTTCTCAGGCATCGGCCTGGGCGAGGAGGCTTACCTGGTAATCCTCTTCGGCACCTTCCTTGGCCAGATAGGCCTAATCGGCTACATCAACTCAACGAGGCCCGCGGTATGAAGCTAGGTTCCTTTTACAGGCGCATCGGCGAGTTCCTGCCAATCAAGCAGCGCAACGCCCTGCAGGACAAGATAAACAAGGCCGGCGGCTCGGAGGACGCCTCGCGCTGGCTCGGCAAGCGCGCGATATATTCCGTAATCGTCGGGATGCTCTTTTCGGTCCTCCCGCTGTTGTTCTACCTTGTCGACCTGAAGTTTTCGATAATCGACTTCGGCTCGTTCTCGCCGATCCTTATCGGCGTCATGTGCTTCTGGTTCTTCTTCATAGGCGCGGCAATCGGGATTTTTGCGTTCTACCTCATGATATACTACTCCATAGTCTCGCGCGCCGAGCAGGTGGAGCGCGTGCTGCCCGAGTTTTTGCTGATGATTGCGGCAAACCTGCGCGCAGGCATGACCCCGTTCAACGCCTTCCGCCGCTCCGCAACCGCGGAGCTTGGGCCCCTTGAGAAGGAAATACAGATTGCCGCGGTGAAGGCCGGCTCAAGCCAGTCCCTTGCCGAGGCGCTCAGCTCGATTTCGGACAGGATTGACTCGGAGGTGCTCGAGCGCACCATCACGCTCTTTGAGAAGAGCGTGCGCTCGGGCGGCCAGCTTGCCGAGCTCCTCACCGCGATTTCGGAGGAGGTCAGGCGCAACCAGGAGCTGAAGGCGGACCTCATAACGTCGACCCGCTCGTACACCATGTTCCTGTTCTTCATCATACTCGTAGTCAGCCCCTGCCTGCTTGCGGTGTCCGCGCAGTTCTTGGACATATACTCCGGCATAAAGGGCCAGTTTTCCGGCGAGGCCATCGAGGGGTATTCGCTGCCGTTCTTTTCCGGCGAGGTCGTCATCAACTCTGATTACGCAATCTTCATATCCTACATGTCGCTGGTGGGCACCGCGTTCTTCGCATCCGTGCTGATGGGGGTAATCTCAAGGGGGAAAATCCTTTACGGAGTCAAGTACTTCCCTCTGCTGGCTATAGGGTCCATAATCGTCTTCCAGGTAGCCTGCAGCGTCACCGGCGGGATATTCACCAACTTCTGAGCGCGGGTTTGGTGCGGCGTGCGTTCCGGCGGCGCAAACGGCGCACGATAAAACCGTTCGCATCCCCATTCTTATTGCGTTAGGTTTTTGGTGTCAAAGATGAAGCCCGTAAATGTCCGGCACGAGGAGTTCATCCGCGGCGAAATGCGGGATGCACTTGGGGAGTTCGGAAGCATGGCCTGCATAAAGACCGAACACCGCCCGTTCGGCAGGAACTACCTGCGCGCCGAACACACCTGCACCTTGACCGGCGTCGGCTCTTCCAAGGCAAAGCTGGGGCAAATCAAGGATGCGGTGGCGGACCTGAAAAGGCGCCTCAAGTTCCACGAGTTCGACGTGGCTCCCCACGTCGGGCAACTGAAGAACAACGCGGTGACCGTCACCGTACACCACCTATCCGAAGTTCCAGATGGGCTTGCAGATGACGTCGGGATGCTTTCGCAGTCAACGCGCCTCAACCAGGTTCAGGAAAAGGAACTGGCTGCCGGTTTAAAAAAATTAAAACGATGAACGCAAACCTCATTTCTTCAAAAGCTCAGCAGCTCTTTCCTGTCGGATGTTCCTTTCAGCAATCATCTTCTCGGCAATCTCGTCGACCTGCTTTCCCTTCGCGCCAGCCGCAACCGCGACGTTTCGCGCGTGAAGCTCCATGTGCCCTCGCTGGATTCCCTCCGTAGAGAGCGCCTTGAGCGCTGCGAAGTTCTGCGAGAGGCCTACTGCTGCGATGATTTGCGCAAGTTCTCCCGCGCTCTTTACTCCAAGCATCTTGACCGCAAGCTTTGCAGTCGGGTGTGTCTTTGTCGCACCACCCACAAGGCCAACAGCCATCGGGATTTCAATTTCTCCTTCCAAGTCACCTGACTTGGTCTTTTTGTACTTGGTAAGCGGCATGCACCTGCCCGACATCGAGGCGAACGAGTGCGCGCCTGCCTCGACAGCACGCCAGTCGTTGCCAGTTGCAATCACCACTGCGTCTATTCCGTTCATCACGCCCTTGTTGTGCGTTGCAGCGCGGAAGTTGTCCGCTGCCGCGAACTCGTAAGCGTCAAGAATGCCCTCGATTGCCTCTTCGCCGATTACGTCCTTTTTCCAAACCGCTTTGGCTTTCGCAATCCTTTCAGTGGCAAAATTGGACAAAATCCTCAGCCGCGCCTTCGCTCCGGTGAGCTTTTCGAATTCCGGCGCAAGTGTCTCGCAGAAAGTGTTCACCGCGTTCGCTCCCATCGCGTCGCGGCAATCTATGAACAGGTAAACAACCAGCATCTTGCCGCGGGGGGTGTCATACTCCTTGACGTCAAGCTCCTTCACTCCGCCGCCGTACTTTACCATCGGCGCGTCGGGCTTGTTTGCAAGCTTGATGATTTCCTTCTTCTTTGCAATGATTTCCTTAGCAGACTTCTTTGCATCCGGCACGTTGACCAGCTGGATTTGGCCAATCATAATCGGGTCTGTTGAGCCAGTCTTGAACCCTTCGGGGAGCGCAAGCTTTGCGCCGTTGCTTGCAGCTGCAATTACCGACGGCTCCTCAGTAGCCATCGGGATGACTTTCTCCTGGCCGTTGATTACAAAGTTCACCGCGACCCCAAGAGGCAGCTGGAACGTGCCTATTGCGTTCTCGACCATCCGGTCTGCAGTCTCAAACGAAAGCGCGTCAGCTGCTTCGAGAACTTTGATTTCGTCGTCGGTAAGGCCGGAGAATTCCTTGATTTTTGCAAGGCGTTCCTTCCTTGAAAGCTTGTAGAAACCGGAGAAAGAAGTCATAATTTTGAAATCACCAAGAAACCAAAGCAAACCCATAGCTTATCCGATAGTCGAATCAGAAAGAATCTTTATTCTCGCATCCAACTTGTTTTTCTTCAAGAATGCAACCGCTTCCTTTGGGACCATCTTTTCCCAGGACGCATCGCCTTTGATTATCTTTTGCCGGATTGCGGTTGCGGAAATCTTGCCAACAACTTTCTGGTTGACAATCTTAACTCCGTCGCGCACGCTTGCATTGTAAATCTTGAACAAGTTCTCGGTGTAGTCGTTTGCAGTAAAGACTGCGTCAACTTTCGGCGCATAGGAAAGCACGCGAGCTGGCCACAATCCCGACTCAGGCGTGTCCGGCACCGGTATTACGTATGCGCGGTTGGCAAAGCCGTTTGCCTTGAGTACTGCGTAAATCATCTCGATGCGCTCGCCAGTAGTCAGCGGATTTCTTCCAGTGAGGTTTTCCTGTGAGGAGCCCACGATTATTGCGACCTCGTCGTACTGGGAGAGGATTTCCTTGAGTGCGGAAAGGTGGCCGTTGTGTATTGGCTGGAACCTTCCGATGAAGAGTGCTCTTGTCATTTTCTCACCATTACTTGTTGCAAGCGCCTTTCAAATTGATTTGCATCTTCGCCACCTGACGATTTGGGGCGGCTTTTTTAATGGCGGGCAGCCGAATACTATTTCAAACAGGCCTACTTAAGTCAATGGACAAAATTGACGTTTATTGGTGCAGATGCTTATGGTACACGCAGGAATAGCAGGGTATGGCGTTTATGTGCCGTACATGAGAATCAAGATTCCCGAAATCGCCAAGGTCTGGGGAAAGGACGGCGACAAGTCCGCGCGCGGCCTGGGCGTCTACGAGAAGGCCCTCGGCGCTATTGACGAGGACTCCGCCACTTTCGCAGTCGAGGCCGCACGCAGGGCATTTGAACACTGCAAGCTTGACCCCGCCAGAGTGGAAGCAGCTTACGTTGGAAGCGAAAGCAAGCCCTACGCAGTAAAGCCAACTGCATCAATAGTCGCAGAAGCTCTTGGTTCGACTCCTCACCTTACTGCTGCTGATTTTGAGTTTGCCTGCAAGGCAGGAACAGCGGCGATTCAGGCCTGCATGGGCCAGTGCATCGCAGGGATGATTGACCTGGGACTTGCAATAGGTGCGGATGCCGCGCAAGGACGGCCCAACGATGCCCTTGAGATGACCGCAGGCGCAGGCGCAGCCGCGTTCGTAATCTCAGGCAAGAAAGACGAGCAGATTGCAACAATCGAAAAAACGTACTCCTATACTACTGACACTCCTGATTTCTGGCGCCGCCAGCACGCGGAATTCCCGATGCACGCCGGACGCTTCACAGCAGAACCTGCATACTTCAAGCACGTCGGCGAATGCGCGCGTGAAATAATGAAGCGCACAGGCACAAAGCCCGAAGATTTTGACTATTACGTCCCGCACCAGCCCAATGGCAAGTTCCCAGTAAGGGTTGCAAAGATGCTCGGCTTTACCGAAGCACAAGTAAAGCCAGCTCTGGTCACGCCATTCATCGGAAACACCTACAGCGGTGCAGCAATGATTGGCCTGACTGCGGTGTTGGATATTGCAAAGCCCGGTCAGCGCATCCTCGTGACTTCCTACGGAAGCGGCGCGGGCTCGGACGGGTTCATAATCACAGTCAACGACTTGATTGACCAGAAGAGGCCGCCCAAGGCAAGGCACTTCTTTGAGCTTATCAACAACAAAACGTACGTGGACTACGCGACTTACGCCAAGCACAGGCGAAAAATCAAGAGCATGTAATTTCGGTGATATTTCATGAGAGGCGTTTCAATAATCGGCGGCGGGCTTTCCAAGTTCGGCGAGCGCTGGGACAAAAGCTTCCGCGACCTCGTGGTAGAGGCAGGCACTGCAGCAGTCATAGACGCAGGCATTGAAGGCCGCGAAATCCAGGCCATTTACGGAGGGTGCATGTCATCCGGACGCCTCGTCGGGCAAGAACACGTCGGCGCGCTCTTTGCAGACTTCCTCGGCTTGAACCCGATTCCGGCAACCCGCTGCGAGGCAGCTTGCGCATCCGGCGGAGTCGCGCTTCGCGCAGGTTTTCTTGCAGTAGCAAGCGGGATGTACGACGTAGTTGCAGTCGGAGGAGTCGAGAAGATGACTGACTTCGACTCAGCTGACGTAGCAATCGCCCTTGGAGGAGCAGGTGACATGGAGCACGAGCTGTTCTTCGGAGCGACTTTCCCGGCACTTTACGCGTTGATGGCAAGGCGACACATGCTTGAGTACGGCACTACTGAGGAGATGATGGCTTCCGCTCCAGTGAAGAACCACAAGAACGCGGTCCACAACCCCTACGCGCAATACCGCAACGAAATCACGATTGACGACGTAATGAACTCCGGTTACATCGCATCGCCGCTCAAGCTTTTGGACTGCTCTCCAATCACTGACGGCGCTGCAGCAATAATCCTCTGCGCTTCAGAGAAAGCTAAGAAGTTCCGCAAGGACCCTGTAGAGATAATCGCAAGCTCGCAGGCATCCGACACGATTTCGCTTTCAAACAGGCACTGCATGACCGAGCTTCACGCGACCAAGGTCGCCGCAGCGGATGCATATAGGCACGCCAAGCTCACTCCAAAGGACATCGACGTTGCCGAAGTCCACGACTGCTTCTCAATCGGCGAAATCATGGCAATCGAGGACCTGGGGTTCTTTGAGAAGGGCAAAGGCGGCCCGGCATCGCTTGAGGGCCAGACCGCGCTCAACTCCGACATCTCAATCAACACCAGCGGCGGGCTGAAGGCAACAGGCCACCCCGTCGGAGCAACCGGCATCAAGCAGGCTGTTGAGATTATGTGGCAGCTGCAGGGAAGAGCTGACAAGCGCCAGGTAACCGACGCCGAAATCGGGATGACCCACAACGTGGGAGGAAGCGGCGCAACCGCAGTAGTGAACATTTACAAGAGGCTTTGAAAGGCAAGTTGATTGCTAGAATGAAACAAGGCATTGAAATTTTGTCGATGGTGAACTGAAAATGAAACACCCGTTACCGCTCATTTGGAGAATGATTCCGGAAAAGTACTACATAATGGGCTCGCACTGCTCCACTTGCAAGAACGATTTCTTCCCGTTCCGCCAGATTTGCCCAAACTGCAGGCGACTTGGCAAGGTCTCCGAAAAGAGGATGCCCACGACAGGCACGATTTATTCGTTCACCGAAGTCTCGGCCCCGCCGTCGGGATTCGAGTACGAGTCTCCTTACCCGCTTGCAATCATCGAGCTTGACAACAAAGTCAAGATCCTTGCGCAAATCATCGACTGTCCGATGGAAAAAATCAAGATTGGCTCGCGCGTGCAGATGCGCTTCCGCAGGGTCGGAGACGACGACGAGGAGAGCGCAATCTCGTACGGCTACAAGTTCGCCCTAATCGAGGACTCAGCTTCTGCCCCGGCCCCGTCTGCCCCCGCAAAGGCCGACAAGCCGGCCAAGGCCTCCAAGGCGGCAGCCTCAAAAGGCTAAATTCCATTCTTTCTTTTACCAGTCAAGTGAGTTCGCATGAAGGTAGTGGTTGCCATAACCGGCGCATCGGGAATCGCATACGGCGTGCGGCTATGCCAGGAACTCTCCAAGCAAAAGCAGGTCCAGCTTGACATCGTAGTCAGCGAGGGCGCAAAGCTCGTGATGGACTACGAGATGTCCGGACGCAAGAAGTGCCTTGCAACTCTTTCAAAATGTGGCAAAGTATGGTCCGAGGACGCAATCTTTGCGCCATTCGCCTCCGGCTCCAACGCGCCGGATGCTTTCATAGTCTGCCCGTGCTCGATGAAGACCCTTGCGGCGATTGCGCACGGCTATTCGCACAACTTGGTTGCGCGCGGTGCCGAAGTTGCATTGAAGGAACGCAAAAAATTGATTATTGTTCCCCGCGAGATGCCGATTTCAACAATCCAGCTTGGCAACATGTACAACCTCTCCCTTGCAGGCGCGGTAATCATGCCGCCACAGCCGGCTTTCTACAACCGCCCGAAAGGTTTGGACGACATAATCAACTTTATAGCAGGCAAAGTGCTTGACTTGATAGGAATCAAGAGCACGCTTTACAAGAGGTGGGACTCCAAATGAACCTCCGCACATTTATTGCACAACTGGAAAAGAAAGGCAACCTGCAAAAAATCTCAAAACCCATTTCACAGGACCTGGAAGCAGCAGCTATCATCAATGCACTTGGAGAAAAACCCGTAATCTTTGAAAGCGTCTCGAACAAAAAGTTCCGCGTTGCAGCCGGCCTGGTGTCATCGCGTGAGCTTGTAGCAGCCGGCCTTGGCATCGCCCCGCAAAAGCTAGTTCCCACTCTTGCAAAGGCAATCGATGCCCCAAAGAAACCAAAAACCGTCGCTTCAAAGGACGCTCCTTGCCAAGAAATCGTTGAATCCAAAGTCGACCTCGACGCAATCCCGCTTCTCCGCTATTTTCCCTCGGACGGCGGCCGCTACGTCACCTCGGCAATCGCAATCATCAAGGACCCGCAAACCGGGCCGAATGCGTGCTACCACCGCATGATGCAAATCGGAAAAAACAAGTTTACCGTGCGCCTTGTGGAACAGCGCCAGACTTACAACACCTACCAAAAACTCAAGGCGCAGGGCAAGGAGCTTGAGGTCGCATTCTGCATCGGGAATTCAACAGCAGTGATGCTTGCAGCTGCAATTTCCGCGCCAACAGGTGTTGACGAGATGGCGATTGCGAACGCGCTTGATGATACTCCTATGGTGAAATGCAAGACCAAGGACTTGCTCGTGCCTGCTGAGAGTGAGTTCGTTCTCGAAGGCCGCATCACCCTTGAGGAAACCGAGGAAGGCCCGTTCGTTGACCTCACCGAGACCAATGACATTATCCGCAAGCAGCCTGTTGTGGTAATCGACTGCATCACGCACCGCAAGGACGCGATTTACCAGACTCTTCTTCCGGGCATGGCCGAGCACAAGAACCTGATGGGGATGCCCCGCGAGCCGACGATACTTCGCGAAGTCTCCAAGGTGTGCGAGTGCCGCGACGTCGTTCTCACCAACGGCGGGTGCTCGTGGTTCCACGCAGTAGTGCAAATCAAAAAGATTGATGATGACGAGCCGAAGAAGGCAATCGAGGCCGCGTTCAAGGGCCACACTTCGCTAAAGCACTGCGTAATCGTTGACGAGGACATAGACATCTGCAACCCGCAGGCAGTTGAGTGGGCGATTGCAACCCGCTTCCGCGCTGACTCGCGGCTTTACGTTTTTCCGGATCAGCCCTCATCCTCGCTTGACCCGATGGCAGACAAGCCTCCGAAGGAAAAAGCAAGGGTTGCGAAGATGGGCTTGGACGCGACAATCCCGCTTTCCGACCCGAAGAAGCCGGTTTCAAAGTTCAAGCGGCTGGATTATGCTAGGATAAACTTGGCAAAATTCAAGTAAGTTAGGCACTACACTTCAAATTCGCAAAAAGGCAAAACCGATGGAACTTACCAAATCCGAGCAGAAAATCCTTGACGGCGAGCAGGGCGAGGCCGCAGCAAAGGCGATGGCCATACTGCAGGCAGTTGGCAACATCTACGGGGCCGACAAGCTGATTCCTGTCACCAGTGCGCAGGTTGCCGGAGTGAGCTACAAGACAATTGGCGACGCCGGCCTCGAATTCCTGCAGGACTTTGCAAAGAAGGGCGCAAAGACCTCGATTCCTTCCTACCTCAACCCCGCAGGGATGGACCTGAAGGACTGGAAGAAGATGAACGTCCCGGCTGCGTTTGCAAAAAAGCAGCTTGCAATAATGGACGCATACGTTTCAATGGGCATCAACCCCACCTGCACCTGCGCGCCTTATCACATCGGAATCCGGCCAAAGCTTGGCGAGCACGTGGCGTGGAGCGAGTCGAACGCAATCTCCTTTGCAAATTCGATGCTTGGCGGCCGCACCAACCGCGAGAGCGCGGTTTCCGCACTCGCATCTGCAATCGTTGGCAAGACCCCTAACTTCGGCCTTCACCTTGACAAGAACCGTCAGGCCGGCCTGGTGGTCGGAGTCACTGCCAAGATGGAAAAAGTCACTGACTTTGGCGCTCTTGGTGCAGTAGTAGGCAAGGTTGCAAAGGACCGCATTCCCGCGTTCATCGGAATCCGGCGCGAAAACGCGACCGAGGTGCGGATGAAGTCCCTTGGAGCAGCAATGGCCGCAACAGGTTCAGTAGCGCTTTATTTTGCAAAGGACATCACTCCCGAATGGAACGTGCCAAAAGGCGTGCCGATTGAGACTGTTGAAGTCTCCCAGGACGTAATCGACGAGCAGAAGGCGGCGATGCAGAGCGAAAAGGGCGCAGTTGGCTTGGTTGCCATCGGCTGCCCGCACTGCTCGATTGATGAAATCAAGGAAATCGCAAAGAAGCTTGAGGCGCGTCCAGCTGGAAAACCCCTTGCGATGAAATTGTGGGTCTGCACTTCGCGCAAGACCAAAGAGCAGTCCGACCGCATAGGCTACTCCGCAACAATCGAAAAAGCAGGAGGCCTCGTAGTTGCGGACACGTGCATGGTTGTAGTGCCCCTTGAGGAAATGGGCTTCAAATCAACAGCAGTAAATTCCGGAAAGGCGGCCACTTACTTGCCGTCTTTCTGCGGCCAGCGCGTGAAGTTTGCAGACATCGAGGAATTGCTTGGATAGCCAGATGATGATTCTATGATTTTCAAAGGTCGCACAATCTCAAAAGGAAATGCCCAAGGCGAGGCGCTAGTGGGCACCGAAGCGATTTCCTTCCTCGGCGGCGTTGACCCCAAGACCGGCAAGGTCATTGACAAGACCAACCCACTGTTTGGAAAAAGCATAGCAGGAAAAGTGCTGGTCATTCCCAGGGGCAAGGGCTCCACAGTAGGCACTTACGTTATTTACCAGCTGAAAAAGAACGGGGTTGCACCCGCTGCGATAATAAACTTGGAAAGTGAAATCATCGTTGCTGTTGGCGCAATCATTTCCGAAATCCCGATGGTTGACCGGCTGGACAAGAATCCGGTTGAGAACATCAAGACGGGAATGAAAGTCAAAGTTGATGCGGACAAGGGAATTGTTGAAATTTAGGTATATTTTAGTTTGATTTGGATGATTTTATCTCATGGCCTCCGAACTCGTGCTCGTAAAGCTTGGCGGCAGTCTGATTACCGACAAGACTGCTGCTGAGCTTCCGCTTTCGGACGAAATCAAGCGCCTTGCTCGCGAGGTGCATTCCGCAAAGTCTGAGGGAAAAATTTCCGCAGTAATCGGCCACGGCGGCGGCAGCTTCCCGCACCGTCCTGCGCACAAGTATGGCACCGCCCACGGTTTCCACGGCGCGGATGCGGCAAAAGGAGTAGCTGAAGTCCAGCACGCTGCTTCGCGACTCAACCGCATAGTGGTGCGCGCGCTTTTAGACGCAGGCGAGGACGCGGTCTCGTTCTCACCCTCCTCCTTCATGGTCACCGAAAAGGGAAAGCCTTGGAAGGTCTTTTTGGAGCCGATGAAAATCGCGCTTGCAAAGGGCATCACGCCCGTCCCCTATGGTGACGTGACCTTTGACGACAAGCAGGGATGTGCAATCGTCTCAACCGAGATGGTCCTGGAATCCCTTGCACGGAAGTTCAAGGCAAAACGCATCGTGATTGCGTCAAAAGAAGATGGCGTCTGGAAGGACTACCCGCAAAACACCGAGCTGGTTGAGGAAATCTCAACCAAAAACTACGCCGAAGTCCGCAAGTCCCTCGGTGGCTCGCAGGCAACCGACGTCACCGGCGGGATGCTCTCCAAAGTCGACACTCTCCTCGGGCTTGCCAAGCGCACCAAGGCCGAAATCATAATCATCAATGGACTTGTTCCCGGCAGGTTGCGCGATGCGATGCTTGGGAAGCCTGTTGTTGGCACGAAGATTAATGCCTGATTTCAGTCAGCCGCTTTTTTGTTTGCCCGTCCAGTGCTTCAGCTATTTTTTCAAAGCTTGCCTTTGGTGCGGAAAGTACTGCCTGAGTGAAGCGGCCTGCGTAGATGAAAGGCGACCTTGCAGCTATGCGCGTTATTTCCTTTTTCAAAACTTCTGGCGGGACTTTATAGATATCAGCTGGCTTTTTCACCTTGCCTTGCCGTATCAGCTCCAGTATTGCGGCCCGTCCCAGAACGTACTTCGCCCTTCCGACGCCTTTCTTGTAAGCCGTTAGCACGTCCTTTCCTTGGCTTACGCACCGCAGCGTCCTGATTATTCCAAGCGGGTCTTTGGTTTCCAATCCGCTTGTGCGCGATAGCCTTCCGATTGCTTGGCGTATGGCCGAACGCCGCGGGTCTGAGAAGTCTATGAAGCGTTCCGCTTGGGCGTAGGCCTCGTCAACCGCTTGGTTCAGGAACTCGCTTCCGGAATTCCTTGCAAAGGAGTATTGTTTCCTGTTGAAGTCGAAGTAGTGGATGCCTTCGTGGGCGATTACCTCAGTAGCCGTGTACGGCTTGCGTATCCTGTACGGGTAGACCTCAATTCTCGTTGCACCGTTTGCGTCGCTGTGCGTAACGCCCATCGTGGCGTCTTTAGCCGTGCCGTGCGCGGCCATCGTCAACGCGCGTTCGAGCACGCCAGGCTTGAGGGTTAGCGTGCGCCCGCTCTCGTTTGGCACTATCCGTATGCTTTCCTTGAGCCCGTCGTACTCTTGCCGCGTGACCCCGCCGACCATCTTCCAATAGAACGGTGCAATGAGATTGACTTGCTGCCTTACGTACTTTTTGTGCGCGGCATATGCCGCGGCCTTTTCCTGCGTCGGCGTAAATAAAGGCGTTCCGGGTAGAGCAAGCAGGTTTTGGCGGTACTGCTCGGCCTCCGGTTCGATGTTTTGCGGTTTCTGCTGCATCGGCTGCCTTCTTGGGAACAATTGCATTGTACGTCAATGCTTTACTAGAAACCCCATTAAATAATCCACCCGACGGTCGTGCGTTCCACCCCCTCATTTTTTATTTCTCGTCTTCCGGAATACTTACAAGGAACCAACGTGGCACACGGCTTGCCGCGGACGACGGCGCGTTTACAAGCGCCCTGCGTTTATAGGAAAGAAAGCCGGAGAAAAAGGCGATTAACCGGACGACCAGCAGGTTACCTGCTGGCAGTCTATGGAATCCAAAAGGAGTTGTTCAAATACCTATGGCACTTGACAAGAAATTCAACGCCCACGACGTCGAGCCCAAGCTTGCGGCGCGCTGGGACGAGCTGGGAATACACAAGTTCCACGAAGACAACGTCAAGAAGCCCTTCTACGTCATAGACACGCCCCCGCCTTTTCCCACTGGTGAGTTCCACACCGGCGGCACGCTCAACTGGGGCTACATAGACTTTGCCGCGCGCTACAAGCGCATGCAAGGCTACGAAGTGCTCTTCCCGCAGGGCTGGGACTGCCACGGCTTTCCCACTGAGACCAAGGTGGAAAAGAAGTTCGGCAAGGGCCTTCCGCGCGAGGAGTTCCGCAAGAAGTGCCTCGAGTTCACGCAGGCAAACATAGCATCGATGAAGGTGCAGATGAAGCAGATGGGCTACTCAATAGACTGGGCGCACGAGTATTACACCATCGACCCGGAGTACCACCGCAAGGTGCAGATTTCGCTTGTGCGGATGTTCAAGGAAGGACTGGTCTACCGCCAGGAGCACCCCGTGCTGTGGTGCCCGTACTGCCGCAGCGCAATCACCAAGGCAGAAGCCGAGGACCTGCCTAACAAGACCATGCTCAACTACCTTCACTTTGGCCTTGAGGGCTCCAAGGAAAAGCTTCTCATCGCAACAACGCGGCCGGAGCTTCTCCACGCCTGCGTTGCGGTGATGGTCAACCCCTACGACGAGCGGTACGAAAAGCTCGTAGGCAGCAAGGCAATCGTTCCACTTTACAACAAAGCAGTTCCCATAATTGCCGACCAGGACGTCGACAAGACGTTTGGCAGCGGCGCGGTTATGGTGTGCACGTTCGGCGACAAGCAGGACGTAATCTGGGCGTACAGGCACCACCTTGAAATCATCGACGCGTGCGACGGCGCGGGGTTCATCAAGAACAGCGGCAAGTTCGACGGCGTGCAACTGCGTGATGCGAAGGAAAAAGTAATCACCGCACTCAAGGAAGAAGGCGTGCTTGTGGAGCAGCGGCCAACTGACCAGGTGCTCAAGATCCACGACAGGTGCAAAAAGCCCATCGAATTCCTGCGCTCAACGCAGTGGTTTGCAAAGCTCAAGGGAAACGAGGACAAGATTCGCGCAGCAGCGCACCAGATGTCATGGACTCCCGCGTATACCCAGCAGCTTCTCATAGACTGGGTCGACGGTTTGGAATGGGATTGGTGCATCTCGCGCCAGCGCGTCTTCGGAATCCCGCTTCCCTTCTGGTATTGCGAAAAGTGCGGCAAGACCTACACTTACGACGAGAAGAAGCTCCCAGTTGACCCGGCAAAGGACAAGCCTCCTGTTTCGCACTGCGAGTGCGGAGGAGCGCTCATAGGCGAAAAGAGCATCTGCGACGGCTGGGTGGACTCAAGCATCACTCCGCTTATCATCTGCGGGTGGCCCGACAACGAGGAGATGTTCAAGAAGCTCTTCCCGACTGCCTTGAGGCCGCAGGGCAACGACATCATCCGCACCTGGGCGTTCTATACCACGTACCGCTCGCTGATGCTCACCGGAGAGAAGCCATGGAAGGACGTTCTCGTAAATGGCATGGTGTGCGGCGCTGACGGAAAGAAGATGTCCAAGTCGCTAGGCAACTACGTCGAGGCAAAGGAAGTCATCGCAAAAACAGGAGTCGACGCCTTGAGGCAGTGGATTGCGCTTTCAGGCAGCACCGGAAAGGACATAGTGTTCTCCTGGAAGGACGTCAACTACGCCCAGTCTTTCCTGAACAAGATGTGGAACGCGTCCAAGTTCGTCGAGATGGGCCTTGAAGGCTACTCGCACGCTGAGGCGCTCACCCAGATTGCGGAAGGCCACTCGAAGAAGCCCTCCGAGGAGCTTGGGCTGTTTGTCACTGACAAGTGGATTCTGAGCAAGCTTTCGCGCCTCGTGCACAAGTGCACCGATTCGATGAACCAGTACGACTACTACGGCGCAATATGCGCACTGCAGTCGTTCTTCTGGCACGACTTCTGCGACAACTACCTGGAGGATGTCAAGCACCGCATCTACGGCGACAACGCGCGCAGTAAGAAAGCCGCGCAATACGCGCTCCACGAGGTGCTCGTGACCTGCCTCAAGCTCAACGCGCCAATCTCGCCCTACATCTCCGAGGCGATTTTCATGGGAATGGGCTTTGACAAGGAAGAGTCCGAGGAAGGCGTGCAGAGCATCCACCAGACTGCGTGGCCCAAGCCCGCTGTTGAGCTGGAAAACGATTCCGCAGAGCAGGCGGTTGAACGGATGCATTTTGTCCTTACCGAAGTGCGCAAGTACAAGGCAGGAAAGGCGATGGCCCTCAACGAGCCCCTTGCAAAGGTCAAAGTCTCAGGCAACGAGGCCGAAATCCGCGAGCTTTCCGACTACGAGCCCGAACTCAAGGCAGTTGGAAAGATTGCCCTGATTGAGGCTATAGTAGTGCCGAACGCGGAAGGATTGAAGGTGGAAATCGACTAAAGGACTGTTTTACGGCAAAGGGCCCAATTCCCCTTTTCCCGTCACCTTTAAATCCCTTGGCCGGCACAAAGAATTCCACAAGCAGAGGACAGCTTTGTCCGTTTGCCTGTTACGGCTTTTAAAGGCAGTTTTAGGCCCTTAAACAGCTTCAACAATGTCAAAAAATCAATACTTAGGAGTTGCGTTTTGAATGGCAAGACTTCACACCCGCAAGCGCGGGGCATCAAAGTCAAGGAAACCCGCAGTAAAGGCAGTGCCCACTTGGGTCAAGCTGTCCAAGGACGAAATCGTGTCCCTTGTTGACAAGCTTGCACGCGAAGGCAAGACCCCTGCGGGAATCGGACAGGTGCTCCGTGACCAGTACGGGATTCCCTCGGCAAAGGTGATGACCGGAAAGCGCGTCACTGCAATCCTTACCGAGAAGGGCACTGCGCCCAAGTATCCTGCTGACTTGATGTCCCTGATTCGCCGTGCCGTTGGAATGCACAAGCACATCAAGGCGAACAAGAAGGACGCACACAACCGCCAGAAGCTCGGACACGTCGAGGCAAAAATCAAGCGCCTGGTCAAGTACTACCGCGGCAACAAGCTGCCGGCGGACTGGAAGTACGACCCCGAGAAGGCGGAGTTGCTTGTCAAGTAATTTTTACGGTGAATATTCATGGCAGCAGGCAAGAAACTCGTAGACACGTTCAAGGCAAAGAGCTGGTACAAGCTCATGGCGCCCAAGTTCCTCTCCGAAAAGGAGATTGGGCAGGTGCCCGCGCTTGACGACGAGCACATAATCAACCGCATCATAATCGTGCCCTTGAAAGACATCACTGGCGACATCGGCCACATGTATTATGCGGTCAAGCTCCGCGTGTTCGAGGTCAAGGGAAAGACTGCCTACACCAAGTTCATCGGACACCAGGTCTCCCGCGAGTACCTCCGCACCCTCGTGCGCAGGCGCCGCGACGTGATCAACTTGGTGTTCTCAGTCAAGGCAGCAGACACTTCTGAATTGCGCGTCAAGGTAGTCGTTGTGACAAACAACCTCTGCTCGGACTCGCTCAAGACCGACATGCGCAAGCTTGTCGTTGACACGCTCACCGAGCGCGCCAAGAAGACCGAGCTCGGCGACATCGTCCACGACATCGTCTACGGAAAGATTGCGATGGAAGTCACCGGAGTGCTCCGCAAGCGCGCAAGCATCCGACGTGTTGAAATCAGCAAGACCACCCTGAAGGAGGACTTCGACACCGAAGACGTCGTTGCTCTCCCGGGCAAGGAGTCCGAGAAGGCGCCCAAGGTAATCACGGGCGACGAGAACGCTGAGGCAAAGGCGGAAACCGAAGGGAAGACCGAGGAAGAAGCCGCGACGGCTTAGATTTCTTTTTTCATTTCTTTTATCTTTTTTTCAAATTTTTCTTGATTTTTATCTTATTTTTCAAACATTAGCCTTTGGCAAGCATGCGATTGGCAGCGGATATTCTTGAATAGTCCGGTTTTGACTTCAGTTTTGCAATCCATTCGTCTATTGGGTAGATTTTGTTCCAGTGCAATCCCCGCGCCTCGAGCTGGTCCCTCCGGTCCTGGCTAGTCTTCCGTTCCTTTTTTGATTCCGGCGGGGTAAGGCAGTCCGTTGTTGTCATGTGCGTCACTCCCGCTGCCTTTCGCAGGTGCTCAAGGCATGCTATCTCAAGCAGCGCGGCCTGGATTCCGGAGCCCTTCGCGTTTCCCTTTCCGTGGATGCGCTCGCGGTACGCGTTTGGGTAGTACACTTCCGCAAACGCAATCGTCTTGCCGTCCTTTTTGACGACTTTGAATGCCATGTTGCCGCAATGTGCCGGTTGTGTGGAGTATTTCTGCTGGTATTCGTGGTAATGCATGTCCATGCCCTGTGCCATCTTTTGCGGCCAGTTGGATATTTTTCCATTCGCAAGCAGGCGGCCTTGGTCTTCCCAGGCTTTTTCCCATTCCACTAGCTGCTCCTTTGGCGCTATGGCTATGTGATACGGGTACGTGTTCTGGAACGGCTTTTCGCTGAGTATGCCATAGTGGAGCTCATGCGCAAACCGTGTTTGCTGCGGGTTCATGCTATGCACTAGATGTTGTTAATGATTAAAACCGTTCTGCGGGCATTGCGCACTTATCGCGCAAGCTGAGTTCATTTTGAACGAAATAAACTTCGGCTTCACTGCTTTGCCTTGACTGCAGGCAGTCCCAGCGAGTTCTCAAGGGTCTGGGAAAGGTGCGGGCTCTTTACCCACAGCCCGATTTCCTCGTCCGGGTGGGTGCTGTCGCCGGTGAGGAACATGAGTGCCTGGTCGTCGGCAAGGACCATCCTAGTCGGCATCTTCTTGGAGACGACGCGGTTTGAGATGGCCGCAAGGTCTGCCGAGAGCTCCTTGTTGTCGGACACCGGAGAAACAAAAGACACGTGCACGCCGCGCTTCTTTGCGGCCTCAAAGTCAGCCAGGTGCGTCTTGAGCTTGGATGCGACGCCAGCCGGGGTGCTTGAGACTATTACGCGGTCGGATGCGCCGTTTACCATGCTTGCGAGCTTGGAGTAAATGGATTCGCGGCCCTTCAAAGTCCATATGTGCGAGTCGGGCTCGAACTTGCCGCTTTGCGAGGTCTTGGTCGTTGCCTTGAGCTTGGACGCGAGCTTGTCGGAGATTTCGTCAATCTGCGTCATTTCCTGCGCAAGTGAGGTCTGCTTCTGGTTCTTCAGTGTCTTGACTGCTTCGAGAAGCGGGAGTGATGCGTAGCGTACCGGGCGTCCGGGTTTCATTACCACAAAGCCCTTTTCCTGGAGCTTGTCAAGGACGTCATAAACACGGGGGCGCGGAAGCTCTGCGTTCTCGGCAAGCTCTCCTGCGGTGCCATGGCCGGACAGCGACAGGGCTAGGTATGCCTGTGCTTCGTATTGGTTCAAGCCGAGCTGTCTGAGATGGTTTAGAGCGTCGGCGTTCTGCCTTACCATGTCAGAAATCTTGGGATTTCGAACGCTTTTAAACCTATCAGGATTGTTTTCCTCAGCCATTAGTAACAATGCCACCTAGAGGGGCGTTTCGTGTACGCGTTCACAGGGATTTATTGTGCGAGCCAATATTTATATGTATTTACTGGACAATGGTAACAAATGATATGTTTAAATATAATGTTGTAACTAGATAGTAGTTACTTAGGTGGTTTTAGGATGCAGCTGTCAAGGCAACTCGCCCTCGTCGCACTTTCCATTGTCGTATTCATGCTCCCGTTCGCAGCAGCCTACAATGCCGCAACGGACGTATCTACTGTTAGCATGACCTCCTGCTCGGCAGGCTCAATCTATGCTTACGCGCAGAACACCGAAAGCACAGACGCTACCCTATCAGTCAGCGCGAACTTCGGCAAGCTCTATGGCAGCGTAACCTCGCCAATCCAGTCCCTTCCGGCATACCAGAGCAGGGGAACCAAGATTACCGTATATTCGGGCAGCTGCTTCAAAGGGGACGAGGATGTCACAGTCTATTTCAACGTCTGCAAGAACACCACCCTCGATTCCTGCACTACTATAAGGAAGACCGTAAGGATGGTGGTCGAGCCCTGCACCGCGTGCTCAAGCTATGTGGAGCAGCACCTCCCGCCGGTTGACAACTACGTATCGGCAACCAACACCTGCGTAGGCTCGGGCTGCGGCCAGCCGCTTGTTTCAAGCATCAATTTCGAGCAGGCCTACGCGCCGTCAGACATCACCGTTGACATTTCCTTTGCCCGCGAGCGCTACCAGGTGGTGGCAGGGTCAAGCCTGCAGACCGACGTCATAGTCACAAACAGGGGCGTGCCCGTTACAGTGGACCTTTCCCTTGACGGCTACGCGTCCGAACTCGGAGCAAAGCTACAGGAATATACCGTAGGCTTGGAGTCTTCGGAATCCCAGGCAGTCGCGCTTTCAATAAACCCGCCCTCAACGGCTTCGGGCGAGCAGTGCCTTGACGTCGTAGCCACAAGGCGCGGCATCGAGGTCGAGCGCAGGACCGCGTGCTTTTCCGTGCTTGAATTGGCAGGGGCTGTTGTCAGCGCGCCCGCAAGCGCAGGAGTAGCCGGGTGCGGAAAGGACGCGACCTACACGATAGGCGTGGAGAACACCGGCGCATTCACAAACACTTTCACGTTCACTTCAGGCAGCGACGCGGTGCGCATCGTGCCATCCAAGGTCACGATTCCCGCTGGCGAGTCCGCAACCGCGACAGTCACGGTAAACGCGACAAAGCTCGGCTTTGCGCAGGACGTCGAAGTCACGGTCACAGGCGGCCGCACTGGCGGTGCGGACAGCAAGGTGTTCCGCGAGTCTGTTGTCACCAACATCCTCGCTTCGGCCTGCGCGACGCAGAACGAAGTCGTGTCCGATAACCGCAACTTCACGGTGGCAGAGCGCTTCTACAACCCGTCGCAGGTGATAATCTACGGTGTCACAGGCACCATCGAGGGCCTGCCAGTAGGGTTCGTAGTCGAGCAGAGGGAAGGCCTCCAGGATGTCGCTCCGGGCGAGTCCATCAACGTCACGCTCACAGTCAGCGCGCCATCCGACGCGCAGGGCGAGGTCGCCGGAATCCTTGTGCTGCGCTCGCAGGACGGCACGCCCGTCAAGCAGCGTGCAGTCGTGCTAAACACCGTCACCGACGGAGGGATCACCGGCTTCTTCATCAAGGCCGGAGGCTCGAACCTTTCGTACATAATCGCCCTCTTGATTGGCGCCGCGATAGTCGCTCTCCTTTACGCAAAGGACGACTTCAGGCAGGCTGCAGTTGAGCGGGTCGAAGGCGCAAGGCAGGCAATCGCCAAGGCAACACAGAGGCCGGCTGACGCAAAAGCCGCAGAGGAAAAGAAGGCGGTTGCAGCAACAGGAAAAGCATTTGACGCCGAAGAGGGCGACTCGGCAACTGTAAACAACAGCTAGGTTATTTTTTTCTTGCCGATTTTGAGTTCTCTCTTTTCTATTTTTTCTCAAGCGACAGGGCGATTAGCTCTTCCATCCGCAAGCGCACGCTCTCGCCAAACTCAACCTCAACGCGCACATTCGCAGCAGCCGAGTGCCCTCCGCCGCTCCTGATTGCATGCGGAAGCTCGGCTTTTAGCGTGTTGATGATGGGGTTGGAGTCAAATCCCGCTTCGCGGGCTTTGGAGTTGGCGCGGATGCTAATCGAATCATCGGAGTAGCCGATTGAGACTATGGCCTTGTCAGGGAACTTCGCGCAATAGTAGTCCTGCACCAAGTTCAATGCCCTGCCCTTGGGCGGATACGACGTCTTTGAAGTCGCCCTTGCCATGTCCGCAACAATCAGAAGCGCGGTCTCTCCGACTTTGCGCGTGGTTGCGTGGTCCTTCATTATTTTCAAAGCCTTTTCCTCGCCCTTCACCGCAAGGTCAGTTGCAAGCTTGAGCATGTGCTCGTCGGTGACCTTCTCATAGTAGTCCTCGATTGCAACCGCCGGTTCGGAAAAGTGTGCAAGGTAGTCAAGCGCCTTGGCCTGCGGGTAATCCCCGCTTGCAAGCGTGCTCTTGTCGGATTGCAGCGACCAATTCACCCACTCGCGGTTCGCTGCATCTGCAAAAATCCTCCTTGCAACCTCGTAGGCAACAAGACCTGCTGTGTGCGCGCCGGAATTGTCGAAAGCGTGAGATGTAACGAAAACGTCGCAAAGAGCAAGCGCGTCCGGGTTCGGCGGGTGGTGGTCGATTATGCACACCTTCGCGCCGGAGTCCTTGAGCGCCTTCAGCCCGTCCACGCTTTCGGCATTCGCTCCCAAGTCGGTAATCACAACAGCAAGTTCCTTTCCCGCATCCCGCGCCCTCATCACGTCGTCAAACGAGTCGCGCTTTCCGTAAACCGCGGAAGGCACCTGGAAGCCGGTCACGTTCTCTGCAGGCAGGAGCTTTTCCTTTGCATACGCCATTGCAGATGCGTAGATTTGCATTCCCGAAGTCACGCCGTCGCAGTCGTCGTTGTAGCGTATTATCAGCAGGCGCTTCTGGTCAATCCACTCGCGGATTGCAGCAGCGCAGGATTCGAGTTGCGGCACAAGCGAGCGCATGCACTCGTCGTCAAAAAGAAGGTCCATTTTCGCATCAGTTTTTGCAAAGATTAGAGGGGGAATTATATGCTTGGAGCGGCATTAGTTTTATACTGTTGTTCGCTGAACTGGCGATTTTAATTGTTGGGTTAGAAGCGGAAACGCGGCCCTGAAAGACGTATAATTACCGCGCTTGAAAATAACCATATGTTAACGTTCAAATATAGGGCGTATCCCTCGAAAAAACAAGTGGTAAAACTACGCCGACAGATGTTTTTAGCGAAGCAGCTTTACAACTTGCTTTTAGCGAAGTATGAGAGACATTACAAAGAGACGGGCAAGAGTCTCACCCAGTTTGATATGAATCAGTATATCACTCAACTGAAAAATGAGCAGCCAGACTTCAAGGAAATATATTCTCAGGCAGCTCAAAACGTTTCTAAGCGGATTGCGGGTGCGTTCAAGGCGTTTTTTCGTCGTGTTAAGGAACGAAAACGGGGGTCGAAAACCAAACCCGGTTATCCTCGTTTCAAGAAGTTCGTGTCGTCATTGACTTATCCGCAGTCGGGTTTCAAGTTCAAGAATGAGCATAGATTGTTTTTATCGAAGGTTGGTTGCATTCCGTTAGTGCTTCATCGCCTACCTAAAGGCGTAGTAAAAACGTGTTTCATTAAGGCCTATCCGTCCGGGAAGTGGTTCGTTGGTTTTTCAAGCGAGACACCAGAAAAAACTTTTGAGGGCAACGGCAAAGACGCTATCGGTGTGGATGTTGGCTTGACTAGTTTCGTTACTTTGTCGGATGGCAAGCGAGTTGAGCCGCCAAGGTTTTTGAGGAAGTCGGAATCCAGGCTCAAGATTTTACACCGTCGCGTTTCAAGAAAAACGAAAGGCAGCGCAAACCGAAGAAAGGCGAAGTTCAGATTGGCAAGGCTTGCTGAGCGAGTGTCAAACCAGCGTTTTGACTTCTTGCATAAGCTTTCATGTCAACAGGTTAATGACTATGGCCTAATTGGTGTCGAAAACTTGAACGTACGAGACATGGTGAAAAACCATCATCTAGCTAAATCGATTAGTGATGCTTCTTGGGTGACTTATACGCGGTTGCTTGCATACAAGGCTGGAAGTGCCGGTTGCACGCTCGTAGAAGTAAACCCAAAGGACACGTCTAGGACGTGTAGAAATTGCGGCGTGAAACACGCCCTTAGTCTGTCGGAGAGGGTTTTTAGTTGCCCGGCTTGCGGGTTTTCCGAGGATAGAGACGTGAACGCAGCAAAAAACATACTAGCAATAGCTACCGCCGGACTGGCGGGAAGTCACGCCTGTGGAGATTCTGCCTCTACCTGCTTCGCAAGAAGCGGGCAAGCAGTTTCGGCGAAGCAGGAACTACATGACGTGAAGGTATTTGAAAGTCAACGCTTCTAATACTATTTCGTCTGGAAGCCCATAAATTCATTCATGGGAGGATGTCACATGAAAATAGCTAGGTTAAACGCTATAAAGGTGCGCGAGCAGGCAGCACAGCTTTACGTGCCAAAAGACTGCTACACTGACCCGCACCACTGCATGGTGTTCTTCAACCCGGTAATGGAGTTTTCACGCACACTTTCCAGCCTCGCCCTCCAAGCTCTCAAGCCGAGGCTCCCAAAGAACCCGAAAATCCTTGACGGCCTGTGCTCAACCGGTGCTCGCGGTGTGCGCTACTACCTTGAGGTCGGAAAATCCAGGGTGACTTTCAACGACGCCAACGAGCTTGCGATTGCCTATGCGAAGAAGAACGCGGCGTTGAACAACCTGAGGGGCGTGACATTCTCAACAAAGGACTTCCACGTGGAGGCCGCGACCAGCCACGACTACGACATTGTCGAGCTCGACCCGTTCGGCACGCCCACCAACTTCCTTGACTCCGCTGTGCGTGCCTGCGCAAAGAACGCAGTTCTTTCAGTAACCGCAACAGACATGGCAAACCTTTGCGGCGCGCGGCCCAAGCCTTGCATGCGCGAGTATGATTCAATTCCCTCCCACAATTATTACTGCCACGAGACTGCCCTCCGCATCCTCATTGGCCGCGTGGTGCGCACAGCAGCAATCCACGCAAACGCATTCACCCCGCTTGTAAGCTTCTATTCAGGACACCACATCAAGACAATCGGCGTGCTCACGTCCTCTGCCAAGGCAGCTGACATCGCGTATTCCCAAGTCGGCACCCTGGGCTTTTGCAGGACATGCTTTTCATTCCACCCAAACGCCAAGGCGTGCAAAAAGTGCGGCGGAAAGCTTGAGACGTGCGGCCCGCTGTGGCTTGGAAAGCTTGGCGACGGCGAAACACTTGCGCGGATGCTTGAACTCAGCCAGAAATCCAAATACGCAAACGAATCGCATTCGGAATTCATCAAGCTTCTTTTGGAGGAAAACGACTTCTCCCCCGGCTACATCGGCCTGCCCGAGCTGTGCAGCGCAGCTCGCAAGCCCATAGGAAAAAAGACCGAAGTAATCATGGAATTGTTGCGCGCAAAGGGGTTCAAGGTGGTGCGCACGCACTTCGCCCCAACCGGACTCAAGACCGACGCGCCCGCTGACGAATTGTTGAAAGTTGCAAGCGGATAAGAAGAAAAATAAAAAAAAGAGAAAAAGACTTTGGCCCTTCAGCTTAGCTGAGGAGCCCGACAAGAATCGCCGCAGGGACCAGCGCAAGGATTGCTGCGACAACCATCAGCGCAAAGATTACGACCACTATTGTCACAATCAAAAGCGGCAGGAGCCAGGAGAGGATTGCCCTGATTGTGCTGAAGCCGTGTATCGAGCGCAGCGCAAGGGTAACCTGGTACAGTGCGTACACCTCAAGCACGAACAGCGCGGCTGCCTTGAGCAGGAAGCCGATTATGGGCACGATGAGCAGCACCTTGGCGCATGCCATCAGCAATATGATTGGCGAAAGCAGCACCGCGCTTACGTAGAACTGCTCGCGCAGGCTTCCCTTTCCTCCAAGGATTTTTGCGAATGCAAACACCACTGCCGCCCCGAAGAGCACCAGCACAGGCACCATCACCGCAAACATGGCCGGCCCGAGCGCGAGCACGAAGAAGTTCATGGTCAGTATGGCCGAGATTACTGCATAGAGCGCGCCCGCAAGGCAGAGCATGAGGATGCCTTTTGCGTATCCTGCCTTACCAAGCTGGCTTGAGACTGCCTTCTCGGGGTTGGTCAGTGCGGTCTTCCACAGCTCAAAGACCCCTGCAAAATCCAGGCCCGAAAACATTCCTGCGGCCTTGCTTGCCGCAACCTTTGGCGCGGCCTTCTTCTGGCTGCGCCTTGCGACGCGCTTCTTTGCTGATTTTCTTGCTTTTGCCAAAATCAATCACCATTTCAATGCGATGAATTTACCTTGACAGGAGTAGTGTTTCGGGGTATAATACCATTATGCCGGTGTGGGGCTTTCGCTGGCAAGTCAGTAAAGCAAAACAAACTGGAAAAAGAAAATAAAAAGAAGAAAAAAGAGAAGAAAGGAATTCAGCAAACTTAGATGCTGACCTTCAATCCAAGAGCCTTCTTCAGCTCGCGGTAGCGGTTACGGATGGTGACCTCGGTCACTCCCGCAACGTCAGCCACTTCCTTCTGCGTCCTGCGCTCTCCAGTCAGCACGCTTGCGATGTAAACCGCAGCTGCAGCAACGCCCATTGGTCCGCGTCCGGAGATGAGCCCCTTCTCGATTGCCTGGTCCAGGAGCTCAACTGACTTCTCCTGGGTCTGGCCTGAAAGGCGCAGTGCAGTGACGAAGCGCGTTATGTAGAAGCGCGGGTTCGTAAGAGGCACCTTGAGCTCAAGCTCCTGGGTAATCAGGCGGTAGGTCCTTCCGATTTCCTTTTTGGGGATTTCAGCTACTGCTGCAATCTCGTCAAGTGTGCGGGGGATACCGAACTGCCTGCAAATTGCATAAATCACAGCGGAAACGACGCTTTCAATCTGGCGTCCGCGAATCAACCCGCGCTCGACGCACTTGCGGTAAAGCAGTGCAGCAGCCTCGCGGATGCTCTCGGACAGGCCGAGGTGCGACGCGACGCGGTTAAGCTCGGTCAATGCAATCGCAAGGTTCCTCTCAACTGAGTTGGAGATGCTTGCGCGCTTGTGCCACTTGCGCATGCGGTAAAGCTGCGCCTGCTGGCTGGGCGCGATCTTTCCGCCGCGGACGTCGCGGTTGTACTGGTCAATCTCGGTGACAAGCCCCTTGTTGGGCGACATGTACTTGAGCGGTGCGCCGGTCCTTGCCCTGCTTGCCCTCTGCTCCGCGTCAAATGCGCGCCATTCGGGCCCTTCCTGCACCAAGTTCTCCTCAATGACTAGGCCGCAGTTCTGGCACACGATTTCTCCGCGGTCGGAGTCGCGCTTCAAATTCGAGCTTCCACATTCAGTGCACTTACTGTAAATCATTCTTCATTCACCTTTTTCCAAAAAACATGATTTTCCGGTTCCTACTGGAACTCCTTTTCGTCTGCGAACTTTTTGGCAACCTGCGCGACAACCAGCGGGTCGTCCACCCGTCCGATGGTCTCAAGCACCGCGCCCACCTTCTCAGCCCCAAAGTGCAGGGGAGTGCCCTTCTGCACGGGAGTCCTGGAATCCGGACGCAGGACGAGCGTGCCGTCGTCGCATTTTCTCACAACAAGGTACGCCATATTGTTCGCCTAAGATTGAAGGAGAGCGCTAGGTGCCTGCGGCTTTCAAAAATCCGTTGGGATACCTAAAATTCGCTTTCGAAAGTTAAACGTATATAAACCTATTCCTAATCAAGCTTAAATTACTTTGGGATTTAAAAAGGTGTTTGGCTGGCTCCGGCTTCTGCATCTTCCCCAAGCGCAGAGTCTTCAAGCAGGCCGCCGCTTCAGATTGGCGGGCAGGTCTCCCCTTCGCTTTCCCTGGCTGCCGTGTTGAACACGTGCCTCGTGTCAAGCGAGTGCCTGCGGCTGACCAGGGTTATGTCCGGCTTGAGAAGCCCGTACCTTCCCTCTTTCTCAAGTGCACCTGCGATGTTTTCCCAGACTTGGTAGTCGTCCCGGCCGTTGAATTCCCCATTTCTCACTATTATCTTCGGACGCCGGAAAAGGCGGCCCCCTCCGGACTGGAAGAGCACCAGCGCATCTGGCTTTTTCTCGTTTTCCCGGTAGATTGAGAACCCGCCTTGGTTGATCGGGGTCTCGCCCGAGGTGGGGATGTAGTCCTTCAGGTCCAGCTTCACCGAATATGCCGCGTTGCCAACGGTGTAGCCCCTGTGCCGCTTCAATGCCGCCTCCACGATGTCCCTGCCGCGGTCTATCCTTCTCCGCAGGTTTGGGTGGTGCAGGTCGGACGGGTTCTTTTCGAACATCCTTTTTACGTCCTTGAGGAAGCCGGGGATTTTCATGCAAATCATTGCAGGTTTTGTAGTGCTTACGTTACGTGGCTGCAATAGAATAAAAATAGGGTTCGGCGCCGCAAAAACAAAACGCGGCGCGCAAAATTCGGAAAAAAGACCGACTACTGCTTGAGCATTACTGCGTTGGCGATGCCGTTCTGTCCGGGCCGCGAGGTAATCTTTGCCTTTCCTGCCTCGACCTGTATCACCGAGCCTTTGGTGATGACGTTCTCGCGCGAGTACATCCTGTCCGCCTTGTTGTCAACCACGTTGATGATGCGCATCTTCTTTGTCTTGCCGTCGATGCCGGTGACGTTTGCAAACAGCGCAAAGTCCAAAGCAAGCTTTTTCTTTCCGCCCTTTGAGCGGAAGGTCTTGCGAACTTCCTTGACTTCCTGGCCCGGCTTTACGTCGTCCGGCCGCACCACCTTGGTGCGTGCAAAAAAGCCGCCGATGTGGGCGCGCTTCTTGTCTGCACTGGTCTTGAGCTTGCCGCCCGAGCCTGTGGTCTTTGAGAGCCTCTTTGCGTGATATTGTACCATTGCGATTTTCCCTCCAGGAATGCAAAACTTTCGCGTTGCGGCCAAAAGCCCAACCGCGCGCTTTCAATGAAAATATATTGCCCTACGTTGCCAATCGTTTCATGATTTACGTCTATTCCGCCAAGCCGGTCGGGAACGTTCAGGCTGCCTTGGAATGCATAAGGAAAAGCTGTCCGGGCGGCCTGGCCGTCATCGTGCGGCGTGGCTTTGGCTGTAGTAAGCTACTCTATTATTCCCTATTCTTAAGTTTAAAATCCTTCCAGATGGTCACAAACAAGGCCCGTACCGTGGAGCTTGAGTGGCTCTGCAGGCTTGCCTGCGACTCCAACGTACAATCCGCGCTTTCGGCAACCGCGCCCGTTGCAGGCGAGCCGGTCGCAATAGCCTCCACCAAGGCCTTCCCTGCAGGGCTGAAAAAGGAGCTTGGCATTACAGGAGAGGCATCCTGCAATGATTGCGACAGCAAGTTCCTCTCGTCCTTCTACTGCCTTTCCAAGGAGTCCCTCAAGGCATACCCGCTTTGCGGCCTTGCAATGGAAAAGATGGCAATCGGGGCTGCAAGATGAACGCAAAGCAAGCCCGGCTGCCCGTTGCCGTGCTTTTGCTACTCGTAGTTGCCGCAGTCTCGGTGCGCGTCTACCCTGCTGTGCTTGAGTCCTTTTCCGACCCCGACCACTATTACCACCTGCGGCAGATGGAGTACGTTGCGCAGGAAGGCCAGGTCCGCACCTTCGATGGGCTTTCCAACCTCGGAAGGGCCTACACGTACTATCCGCTCTTCCACCTGATTGGCGGCACGCTTGCAGTCCTTCTCTCCGTGCCCGTGCTATGGGCTTACGCCCTGGTGTCGCTGCTTTTTTCCCTCCTTGGCGTGCTTGCGGCCTATTGCCTTGCAAGAGCCGCACTCAGGCATTGCAACCTCCCAACTGATGCCGCCATGTTCTCGGCGTTGTGCGCAGCGGTGCTGCCGGTTTTCTTCCTGCGCCAAGGGTTGTTCGCGAGGCCGGACGCCTTCGCGCCAGCGGCAGTTGCGCTTGCGTTCCTCTTCCTTTTCCAAAGGAACGCCTTCGGGATGGCTGTGCTTGGCGCCTTCCTCGCCCTACTACACCCCTATTCTCTGCTGGTCGTCGGCGCGCTTCTTGCGCTGGCGGTTTTTGCCGATTGCCTCTCCGCGCTCTTCTTCAGGTCAAACCCGGTGTTTGTGGAGTTGCAAAAGGCGCCCCGGGCAGGTCTTGCTTCAACCGCATCCGGTTTCCTGAATTCCAAAGCCCTGTTGCTGCTTGTTGTATTCGCCATCTCCGCCCTTGCCGCGGCAACCTACTACCTCAGGCTCCCGCTTTCGGACCTGTCAGCAGCCTACACTTTCCGCACCTCGTCGGAGATGCAGCCGAGCAGCCCCGTCGGCGTGCTGCAAATCACCGGCCCGGTGCTGATTCTTTGCGCAATAGCCCTGTTGAGGTCGTTTGGAATCCCGCAGAAGCCAAGAGTCACCGGAAGCCACTGGCTCGCCGCCGCGTCCGTGGCTTCGTTTGCATTCATGTTCTTTGCAAGCAGGAACATGGTCTATGCAGCAGTCCCGCTTGCGGTGCTTGCGGCGTTCGGGCTTTCCGAAGCAGAGGCGAGGACCGAAAGCTTCGCCCCCTGGGTGTGGCTGGTGTGCGGGATTGCGGTGCTTTCATCGGTGTACTGCGCGCTCAACGTGCAGTCCTGCCAGTATTCAAGCGAGCAGCTTGCGGGGTTTTCCTACCTGTCCGGCCTCCCGCAGGCCCCGGTGATTGCATTGTGGGACCGCGGCCACCCGGTTGCGGGGATATCCGGGCAGCAGGTCGTTGTGGACGGGTATTTCGAGTTCGAGCCGCGGCTTGACGAGAAAGTCGCGGATGTGCAGTTCCTGTTCTCAACCAACAGCAGCCAGGCAGTTGATACCATCTCGGAAAAGTACGGCGCCGGCTACATATACTTCGACAACAAGACCCGGGAAGTTTTTGGAGGAGAAGACAACGCTTTCGCAAAGTCGTTCCTCTTGCCCGGAAACGCCTCGCAGCTTGACCTTCTGTTCGACTCAGGCGACGCGCGCGTTTTCAGAGTCAATTGAGGTTGCGGTCGCAACTGCGATTTTTGCCGTTTCTTTTTCCCCGGTTTCTTTTCCTTCAAAGCCCGCGTAAGCCGCGTCGATAAGCCTTCTCATCCTCTCGGCGCGCACCTTGCCTATTCCCTCTACCTGCACCAGCTCCTCAACAGGTGCGTTGTAGACTTTGGACACCGAGCCGAGCTTGGAAAGCAGAGCCTTTGCGTGAACAGGGCCGATTGACGGGAGCGACTCAACTGCAAGCTGCTGCAGGTCCGCAAGGGCGATTTCCTTCTTCGCAGTCTGCATCCGTGGCGGGCCGTTTCCGGTTGCCTGCTCGCGGAAAGCAAGGGCAAAGACGAATTCGGCGAATTCCTCCTCAGTTGGAAATACAAAAATCGGGATGCGGAAGTCAACAGCAAGGCTTGCCTGCGCGCCGCGTATTGCCTTGCGGTCAAGGCAGCGAAAGCCGCTTCCTACGACCCCGATTATGGGCGCTCCATACGAAGAGCAGAGCTCCTTTGCCTGTGCAAAGAGCCTGCCATCCATTATGCTCTGCTCAAAGTCGGAGTCGTTCTTGCGCTCGATGCAGCAGCGCCCGCTGACCACGTAGTCGCCCACAGTAAGGCGCTGGGAATCGAACCTGCATCCCAGCTCATAGAGCCGCCTTGCGGTGGCGCTGCGCAGTTCCCTGTCATCTATGCCTATGACCAGCTGGCTTTCCACAATAGTGCCAGAAAATTAGCCTAAAAAAGCAGGTTCGGACCGGGTTTCCGGTGAATCAGGCAAATGGCTCAGGAGAGCGCCGAACCGTCCGGGAACTCTGCGTCGTCAACAGTTGCAAGGCACAATCCGACAAGCTTGCCGTCCTCTTCCTTTGCAGCTGCCAAGAGCATGCCGTTTGATTCTACTCCGCGGATTTTGCGCGGCTCCAGGTTTGCGATGATTATGATTTTCTTGCCAAGGATTTCGTCCGGTGCGTAGTGCTGGGCGATGCCGGCAACAAGCTGGCGCTCCTCGGTCCCGACCCTTATTTTGAGCTTGAGCAGCTTGTCCGAGCCTTCCACCTTCTCGGCGTCAAGGATTTTTGCAACGCGCAGGTCGAGCTTTGCGAAATCATCGTAGGTGATTTTGGGCTTTCTAACGGGCTTTGGAGTAGTGGCTGGTTGTGCGGGCTGGGAAGTAGTTGCCGGCGCTGTCGCAACAGGCGCTTTCGCAACAGGCGCTTTCGCTGCATCGATTGCCTCTGCGGGATTTCCTTTTTGCCCTTCTTGCCCTTCCATTGTGTATAAACCTTCCGTTGATTTTGCCCTTTGTTTAGCGGATTGTTTGTGCCAGCTACAAAATAAAAATGTGCAGGGCAAGAATTAGTTTGCAAATCTAGTTTTCATCGCAGTTTAGGGGGTAGGTTGGAATGGGAAGTAACCAGGATGTCGTCGGTCAGGTCCAAAAGATCGTACGCAACCAGAACCAGTGGCGAAAGAAGGAATGCATAAACCTCATCGCCTCCGAAAACGTCACCTCGCCCCTTGTGGACGCGGTGTACCAGTCCGATTTCTCCCACCGCTACGCAGAAGGCGAGCCGGGGAAGCGCTTCTACAACGGAGTCAAGTACGTCGACGAAATCGAGCCAATCTGTAACGACCTTGCAAAGAAGCTCTTTGGCGCAAAGATGGCAAACTGCCAGACCGTCTCGGCAACTGTTGCCAACATGGCAATGGTGCGCATGTTCACCCAGCCAACAAGCACCGTAATGTCCAACTCCGCATCAGGAGGCGGCCACATCTCGCACAACAAGATGGGCGCAGTCGGGCTTTCAGGATGCAACCAGGTCTCGTTCCCAACTACCGAGGACGGGTACCACATTGACGTGGACGCGGCAAAGAAGACCATAGAAAAGACCGGCAAGGACCTCCGCAACCGCTTCTCGCTTGCAATCTTTGGATGCTCGATGTTCCTCTTCCCGCAGCCTGTGAAGGAACTTGCTCCGGTAATCAAGGACCAGGGCGCAACAGTTGCCTATGACGCAGCTCACGTGCTCGGCTTGGTTGCAGGAAAGAAATTCCAGCAGCCTCTTGCTGAGGGTGCGGACATAATGGTCTCGTCCACCCACAAGACCTTCTTCGGCCCGCAAGGAGGGTTGATGCTTGCGAACATGGAAGAGGACCAGTGGAAGCGCTACCGGCCCTACGTGTTCCCCGGAGTGCTCTCCAATTACCACCTGCACCGCTTCCCTGCACTTGCAATAGCTTTTGCTGAGATGCTTGAGTTCGGCGAGGCTTATGCAACTCAGGTTACCAAGAACGCAAAGTCGTTCGCAGCAGCTCTTGCAAAGGAAGGCTTTGCAGTGCAGGCCGAGCAGTTCGGCTACACCCAGTCGCACCAGGTGATGGTGGACATGACTCCGCAGGGCGGAGGAAAGCAGGCCGCAAACAAGCTTGAGGAGAGCAACATCATCCTCAACTTCAACCTGCTGCCGTTCGACGCTGGAAGCAAGGTTGCAAACCCCAGCGGAGTGCGCATCGGAGTTCAGGAGATGACTCGCTGGGGAATGAAGGAAGGCGACTTCGACGAGCTTGCGGTGCTTTTCCGCAAGGCGCTCATCGAGGACAAGAACTGCAAGGACGAAGTGCTTGCGCTGCGCGGGAAGTTCCAGAAAGTGCAGTACACGTTCGACTTGCCGGTTGCGTAAAAATAAGATTGCGCGGAATACGCGCTTTCATTTCTTCTTTTATTTTTTCTTCTTGATTACGCCCGACTCAAGGGGCGGTAAATAGCAAATCTTGGCCTCGTGGTAGTATTCCAGCGTCTCGACGTTGCGGATGAGGTTCGGCACTTCCCTGCGTATCGCATCCACTATCGAGCGCATCTCGCCGCTTCCCTTGCACTGGAACTCCGCCTCGAAGTCGGCCCCGCCGATTGTCTTGTCTATGTACACCGTGTTCGGTATCTTTGTCACGGCCTGCTCAAGGCGTTCCAGGTCTGCTGCATTGACGTTGTGCAGCGAAAACAGTACTTTGTAGTAGGAAAAGCCTATCTTGGAGTAGTCTATGAACGCGCGGTAGCCGAGGATCACGCCGGTACGCTCGAGCCTGCGGATGCGGTAGGCGATGACCTTGTAGCTTTGCTTGAGCTTCTTCTCAAGCTTCTGCAAGGGGCAGCGCGCGTCTTCCGAAAGCTCGCGTAGTATCCTGCAGTCAAGCTCGTCGATTTTTTCCTGCCTGCTCTGGCCCACGGTGTATATGCGTAGCTTGGCCTGGGACGGGAGCAGGAAACGCTTGTTGAAATGCACGTACTGCAAAAATATCGATGTCCAGTGGCGCTCGATGTGGCCGCCGAAGCGCTGTACGAAGTCCAGCCAGAACGCCTCGAATCCGTAGATGTCGCGCTCCCACACGATGAGAACGAGGTCCCACTGGCCCTGCACGTAGGTGAACCAGCCAACGTCTGGCCGGTCCTGCAGGTATTTGGTGAACGACTTCTCCAAGTCGGGATGCAGGCTCTGCATCTTTATGTACACGCGGAACGACATGAACCCCAGGCGCGAGACGTCGATGAGCGTGAAATACTGCTTGATTATCCCCGCCTTTTCCAGCCTGCGCACGCGGTACCTGGCGACCTCGCACGACATGCCTGCGCGTTTGGCAAGCTCGGCGTTGCTTACCCGCGAGTCGGTGTCCAGGAGGTACAGTATGCGCATGTCCTTCTCGTCAAGCCCGTCGTGCAGTGTCACAAAATCAACTTCCCGTTTATATGTGGGTGCAGAAAAGTTGCACAATACTATACAAAACTTGCAAAAATAGAAAAACCTTTCCTATTTTTTTTCCATTCTAGTAAAGCAGGACTATCCGGTTATATACCTTGGCGTAGGAAAACTATTTCGCGAACATTCGCATAGTGGAAGGTACAAAACGCCTTCAGGCAACCTGGCTTTTCTTGCCTTCCACTACCCATCCACTACCATATAAGCACGGAACCGACTGAGGCAATCCGGTTCCTGCCCAATTTTTTTTATTACCCTATTCCAGAATCTCGACAGTGTCAACGATGCCGTCGGAGTCCTCGTCAAAGCCCGCAATCACCTTTGCCATGACTGAAGAGTCGAACGCGTTGCCCTTTGCAAACTCGCGCTGGTGCCGCAGCATCCCAAGAACTCCGATGCGCGTGCCGTGGTGGCTGCTTCCGGCAATCACCAAAAGCTTGGCCTTGGGGTTGAACGGGTTCTGCACCAGCTCCACTATGCCGACGTCTTCGGTGTACTTCTTCTTGGAAAGCGACGAGTAGATGGAGAAGTCGGACTTGTCGAACCTGATTGGAAGCGACGTATTCGCGTCGTTGACCAGGGTGTTGACCTTGGGGCCGCCAAGCGCAATCAGGTTGTGCTTTCTCTGCTGCTCGGTAATCTCGGTGTCCAGGTAGTAAAGCGGGTATTCGAACGAGCAGAAGCCTCCAAGGTACATTGCGACCTCGGTTGCGCAGAACTCCGAGCCGCGCGAACGGTAAGGTCCGTGCGGGTCGGGCGAGCCCACCACCATCCTTGCGTCGAACACGCCGTTCTTCACAAAATGTTCGAAGATGCCAGGAACCTTGTTTTGCCGCGATATGCGCGCGCTCTTTGCCTTCCTGTCCGAAAGAAGCACCGAAAGAGAGTCCGCAGGAAACGAGTACCTCTTGGCAGTCCCTCCCTGCTTCTGCTCCTCCGAGCTTACCTGCACAAGCTGCGCCGACACCAGGCTCCTCATGTGGTAGTACACTGTCTGTTCGGGGAGCTTCAGCTGGCGCGCAATCTCCGCAGGGTACATCGGCTCGGATGCAAGCAGCTTAAGGATTTCGAGCCTGTCTTTTGAAAGCGCCGACGCCTGCGCAAAGTCCGCAAGCTTTGATGTGTAGCCCTCCTCGTTGACAAAGAGCGTCGCCTGCGGCGGCTGGCCCTGTATTTGCGTTGCCTTGGTCTGTGCCATGCAATTATTGGTATTTTGAAGAAATTTATAACTATTCTATTGTTTTATTAAGTTTTTATCAAAAAAGTGAACCAAATTATCGTTTTTGCCTCAGCGGAGTATATATGCCGGCCTGTGCAGAATGTTCTTTCCAATTTGGCGATTATCATGTGCGGTATTACGGGGTTCATAGGAAAAAACGCGGCTGCAAACGCCCTTGGGGCGTTGCGCACGCTGGAGTACCGCGGCTACGACTCTGCGGGGATAGGGTTCCTTCCAGCAAGGGCCAAGGACGGGAAGGTGCGCATAGTCAAGACAGTTGGCGATGTGTCCGCGCTTGAAAGAAAGCTCGGCAAGGAAGACCTCTCCCAATCAACTCTTGCGATAACCCACACGCGCTGGGCAACTCACGGCGGGGTCTCCGATGCCAATGCGCACCCGCACCCGGACTGCACCGGAAAGGTTGCAGTAGTTCACAATGGTATCGTAGAAAACTTCCAGGAGCTGCGCGCCGAACTTGCAAAACGCGGCCACACCTTCGCGTCCCAGACCGACAGCGAAGTCATCAGCCACCTTATCGAGGAGAACCTCAGGTCTATGCATTTCGTCGAGGCGGCATTGGCCGCATTCAGGCGTCTTGAGGGAAGCTACGCAATACTTGCGGTCTTCGAAGGCTCGCCGGACACTATTGTTGTCGCAAAGAACCAGACTCCATTGGTGCTTGCCGCAGGCGAAGGGTTTGCCGCAGCGGCAAGCGACCCGGTCCCGCTTTCGAAATACGCAACGCAGGGGATATTTTTGGAGGACGGCGACTTTGCGGTGCTGAAGGAAAATTACGTTTCGGTGTTCGACCTTTCAACAGGAAAGCCCATTGAGCGCAAGCCCATCGCTTTCGGAGAGGGCGCGGTATTTTCCGACAAGCAGGAATTCCCGCACTTCATGCTCAAGGAAATCTACGAATCCCCCAAGGCCATCAGGCTTGCTGCGATGCAGGAGCCTGCGGCGCTTGAGAAGGCCGCCCGGCTTGTCCGCGAGAACCGCGTTGTCTTTGTTGCGTGCGGCACCTCGCGCCACGCCTCGCTTGTCGGACGCTACCTGTTCAACCGCATCGGCGGCAAGTTCTGCGAAGTCGTGGTTGCAAGCGAGTTCCCCTACATTGCAAAGAACATCGTTGACGACGACCTGCTTGTCATCGCGGTCTCCCAAAGCGGCGAGACTGCGGACGTTATCGAGGGGGTCAAGATAGCCAAGGCAAGGGGAGCGAAGGTCCTTGCAATCACCAACGTGGTGGGCTCAAGCCTTGACCGAATCTCCGACTGCGCGCTCCACCTCAACTGCGGCCCTGAAATCGGAGTCGCGGCAACAAAGACTTTCGTTGCCCAGCTTTCGCTCCTCTACTTGCTCGCATCAGCAGTTGTCGGGAAAAAAGACGATGAGAAGAAAAAGCTCGATGCGGTTTCCAAGACCCTTGAGAAGTCCCTTTCCGATTGGGATTCTGTCACACGCAAGCTTTCCGAGCGCCTTGCAAAGGAGCCCGCGGCATACTTCATCGCGCGCGGCCCCAACTTCCCGACAGCACTCGAAGGCGCGCTCAAGTTCAAGGAAATCACCTACATCCACGCCGAGGGCATGGCAGCAGGCGAGCTCAAGCACGGCACTCTTGCGTTAATCTCCAAGGGAACTCCGGTGATTGCGATTTGTCCCAGCGACTTCACTCGGCAGGAGACTATTTCCAACGTGATGGAGACAGCTGCGCGCGGCGCGTTCGTAATCGGCTGCAGTGACGAGCCCAATTCAGCCTTCAACGAGCTGATTACCGTGCCAAAAGTTGAGGAGCACCTTTTTCCGCTGGCATTCTCAATCCCCCTGCAGTTCCTTGCATACCATACTGCTGTGCTGCGCAAGAACAACCCCGACAGGCCGCGCAACCTCGCAAAGTCGGTCACGGTAAAGTGAGTGATTATGGCAAAGACTCCCGCACAAAAAAAGAGGCCAATCATAACCGTGCTTGGCGGAGGCAGCGGCCGCTTCACGCTCCTTGAGGGACTCAAGAAGCTTCCCGTTGAAATCAATGCAATAGTCACAATGACCGACTCCGGAGGAAGCTCCGGAAAACTGCGCACCGAGCTGGGCGTGCTTCCGCCAGGCGACGTGAGGCAGTGCCTTGTTGCCCTCTCAAATTCTCCCAAGCTGATGCTTGACCTGTTCAACTACCGCTTCGAGAACGGCTCATCGCTATCCGGCCACAACTTCGGAAACCTCTTCCTTACTGCGCTCGAGCGCACAACCGGCGATTTCGAAAAGGCAATCGACGAGGCAGGCCGGATGCTTGACATTGCGGGAAACGTAATCCCGGTCACCCTCGACAAGGTCGAGCTTTGCGCCGAGCTTGCCGACGGGAGCGTAATCGAAGGCGAAACTAACATAGACATCCCCTCCGGCAAGAGGCCAAAAATCAAGCGCGTCTTCTTGAAGCCGCAGGCAAAAGCGTCGGCCAAGGCACTTGCCGCAGTCCAAAACTCCGACCTGATTGTCATAGGTCCCGGCGACCTCTACACAAGCATAATCCCCAACCTCCTTGTTTCGGGAATGGCCAAGGCGGTTTGCGCAAGCAATGCGCGCAAGGTGTTCATACTCCCGCTTGCGACAAAGCACGGTGAGACCAATGGGTTCTCCCCCCGCGACTTCGTGGCCGAAATAGAAAAGTATGCCGGATGCAAGATGGACGCGGTTGTCGCAAACTCGACTGCGTTTGGGAAGGACACGCAGGAAAAATACGCAAAGGAAGGCGCAGCCCAAGTTGCAGCAAAGCCGTCCGACTTTGCAGGCTACGAGTTCGTCTCCTGCGACCTGCTCTCAAATGTCAACGGCCTTGCCCGTCACGACGCAAATAAAATCGCCTCAACCGTAATGTCTTTGGTGGAAAAAGGATGAAGGCAGTGATCCTCGCAGCAGGCGCAAGTTCGCGCATGTGGCCACTGGCGGTCAAAAAGCACAAGGCATTCTATGAAGTCTGCGGCAAGACCCTTCTTGCGCACACGATGGAGAACCTTGCCTCAAACGGAATCAGCGAGCAAATCATAATCGTTTCAGGCCGCGATGCGGATGCAGCCAAGAAAATCGCACAGTCCGTATCAGGAGTTAAAGCCGAAATAGTAGAGTCCGGCTCGCAGGAAGGCATGGGTGCCGAGATACTCAAAGTCGCAGGCAAGCTCTCCGGCCCCTTTGTGGTTGCAAGCGGCCACGCGGTAAACGCAGGTGACAATTACTCCGCGCTCAAGGCGCTTGGCTCTTGCGATGCCGCAATCTGCTGCAGGCAGGTTCCCGACGTTTCCGAGTACGGCGAGGTAAGAATCGAAGGCGAATCCAAAGTCGTCGCCATACAGGAAAAGCCCAAGGACTCGCACGCCGGATACCGCATAGTCAGCACCTATCTCCTTTCACAGAAGTTCGTTTCCGCGCTCAAGGCAACCCCTCCCAGCCACTATTCCTTCGAGGCCGCGCTGGACTCGCTGGTTTCCAAGGGCACGGTTCTTTGCGCCAAGGTCGAGGGCTACCAGCCGACCCTCAAGTATCCCTGGCACCTCATCGCGCTCAAGAACTTCATAATGGAACGCACGCTTCCCGACAAGCCGGCCATTGCAGCAGGAGCCGAAGTCCACGAGAGCGCAATAATCAGCGGCCGCGTCTACATTTCAAAGGGCGCGAAAGTGATGGAGAACGCGGTAATCAAGGGTCCGGCGTACATAGGCCCCGAAGCCGTTGTCGGGACAGGTGCGCTTGTTCGCAACTATTCCTGCCTTGAGGCGCGCGCAGTCGCAGGCTACTGCACCGAGGTCAAGAACTCGCTTCTGCTTGAGGCCGTTCACACGCACCACTGCTCGGTCGAGGATTCAATCATCGACCGCAACTGCAGGCTCGCTGCATTCAGCGTCACTGCAAACAGGCGCTTTGACAAGGCAAACGTGACCAGCGACTCCAAGAACGGAAAGAAGGACACCGGGCTGGACTTCTTTGGCACGATTATGGGCGAAGGCGCCTGGCTTGGCGTGAACGCAAGCGTGATGCCCGGAGCAAAGCTCGGTGCGGGCTCAGGCGTGATGCCCAACAAGGTGGCCTACCACGACGTTAAGGACGGCGAGAAAGTTGAATAGGAAAAAAATCACTGCCAAAAAGACCGTTGCGGTAAAGAAGAACACTGCTAAGATTATTCCTTTCAATCCCTCCAACGTCAAGGCAGTCCTTTTCGACGCAGACAACACGCTTTTTCCCACGTCCGAAATTGCAAAAGAGTGCGACACGGAAGCACTCCGGCTCTTTGAGGAGGAAGGCGCGGACCACAAGCAGGTCGTGGTCGCTTTTTACCAGCTAATCGAGAGGCTGAAAAAGCAGGACGACGACATCCGCAAGCGCTCCCGGCTCCACTCCTATGCAATACTTGCAAGGAAGTTCGGAATCAAGCCGCAGGTCGCTGAGGCTGCGGCAAACGAGTTCCGCGAGCTCGTGCTTTCCAAGATTGCGCCCTACCCGGCTGCGCGCAGGTTCATCGAAAAACTCCAGAAGAAGTATTCCGTGCGCCTGGCAGTTGTGACTTGCGAGGAACGCGATTGGGCACTCAAGAAACTCGAAGCAGCTGGCCTGATGGACTTCTTTGACGTCATCGTGACCACTTCGGAAACCAAGCGGATGAAACCGCACTCGTCCTACTACACGCTTGCGTGCAAGCAGCTCAAACTCAAGCCCGCTGACTGCGTGATGATTGGCGACTCCGAATCGCACGACCTGGAGCCCGCTCGGAAGCTTGGAATGCACGCGTTCCTTGCAGACTATGAAAAGCTGGAAGCGTTATTTCCCTGATTTTTTCAAGCAACGAAAAAACAAAATCAGATTCTAATCGTTTCGCCAAGCTCAGGCACAACCGCCTGGACTCCCTTGCAGCTTGACTCGATTGCCTCTGCAAGCTCGTATGATTTCGAGCCCTCGCCGTGGACCACGTAGACGCTCTTTAGCCCTTTGACCGATTTTGCAAAGGACACCAGCTCGGCGTGGTCGGAGTGGCCGGTAAAAGGCGCCTGCTCGATGTCGCAGTGAACGTCAATGCGCCTGCCTTCGTGCTCGACGAACCCGCGTCCGTTCAAAAGTTCGCGTCCCTGCGTGCCTTCGGCCTGATAGCCCACCATCAAAAGCTTGTTGTTGGGGTCAGAGCCAAGCTTGTCAAGGTAGCTCATCACCGGCCCGCCGTTGAGCATGCCGCTTGTTGCGAGTATGATTGCGCGGTCGTGCTCGAACACGTCGCTCCTGTCCTTGCGCTGGGGAATCGAGTAGAACTCGCTCTTGAACGGGTCGTCCTCGCTTGTGAGTATGCGCCTCTGGATTTCCTTCTTGAGGTAAATCGCGTTGTGCCTGTAGATGCGCAAAGCGCGGGTGACCATGCCATCAAGGTAAATCGGGACTCGCTCAAGCCCGCCTGAGCGCATGTATGATTCAAGAGTAAATAGTATTTCCTGTCCGCGTCCGATTGCAAAAGTCGGTATGATTACCTTTCCGCCGAGCTTTAGCGTCTTGTTCACCGAGTCGATGAACCCCTTTCCCGTTGTCTTGAGCGACGGGTGCTTGTCCTGCTTTGAGCCGTAGGTGCTTTCGATGATGAGCGTGTCCGCCTCCAAGTCGGAAGCAGCTCCGTCCAAAAGCCTCGATTCGTGTATGTCGATGTCGCCTGTGTAAAGAATCTTGTGGCCTCCGGTGTGGATTTCAGTCATGGCAGCTCCGAGTATGTGCCCGGCCTGCCGGAATCGCATAGTAGTTGACTTTGTCTTGAACGGCTCGTCGAACTCGTGTATCGCGGTGCTCTTGAGCAGCTTGTCGACGTCGGCCTGCGAGTAAGCGGGGTTTTCCTTGTTCAGCCGCAAGAAGTCCGCAAGCAAAAGCTGTATCAGGTCGCGCGTTGGCTTGGTGATTTCCACCTGGCCCTTGTAACCGTGGCAGTAAAGCCCCGGGATGTATCCTGAGTGGTCCAGGTGCGCGTGCGAAAGGACAACCCGGTCAAGTGCCTTGATTGCCTTGTTTTCAAGCAGGGGGTATTCGGGCTCCTTTGCGGGCTTGATTCCGCAGTCAAGAAGGATTTTCTCGCTTCCCTCAAGCAGTATTGCGCTCCTGCCGACTTCGCGCGCGGCGCCGAAAAACGTGACGTTCATCAATTATCGCTTCTTGGAAATGCCTTTTTTACGGGCGTTTCACGAGTATATTAGGCGCGACTGGCCTTTTTATTTTGGAAGGCGCATATTGGCTTGGACGAGAGGTCGTAATGGACGCGGATGAAAAACCCGGCGAAGGCACCGCCCCAGCAGGGGCCGACTGGCCGGTCTGGAAGGCGCGCGCAACTTTTTATCGTGCAGTCATAGAGCGCTACCGCGACTACATAAACGAGGGCGAGCAGAAGACCGTCCCCGTTCTCAAGTCGGCAATTGATCCAAAGGAGCCCACCGTGCAGAAGCTGCGCTCCGAGATAGTCGCGGCAATAGTTGCCTCAAAGACCGCTGCGGCAGGCCAGGCAGTTGTCGAGAGCCGCGAGCTTGAGTACAACCCCGAGACCGACTTTGACGAAGCCGCCCAGGCCGCGTTCCTTTCCGTGCAGTCGCTAGGCAAGACGCACTCCGAGCTGTCGATATCGTTCTGGCTTACTTACCCCGAGATGGAGTCGCTTGGCATTGCAGACGCGTTCGACCGCTGCCTGCTGTTGTGCTCGCTTCTTTCCTCTCTCGGTTGCAAGACTGCTTTTGTGAGCGTACTGCTTTTGGAGGACGGCTCAACCCACCCGGTGGTGACCTTCGGCTCTGCTGATGAGAGGTTCTTCCTCCTTGACCCGTGCAATCCCAAGGGCCTGTTTGCCGAGGACACGGCAAGCACCAAGGACGAGCTGGTCTCCGGCTTCCTCACAGGCGACGCAAAGAAGGCCACGCGCATAAGCTACGAGTTCAACCGCGAGGAGTATAACGAGTACGAGGACAATTCCGGCTGAAACTTCCGGTTCCAATGTTTCCTTTTTTATCTTCCGCACCACATATTCTTTCTTATGGCCGGAATCTTTGACAGCCTGCAGTCGGGCGTTTTCCGCGACGAGCGCGTTTTGCTTCCCGAGTACCAGCCGCCGCAGCTCATGTTCAGGCAGGAGCAGGTGCAGACCATTGCACGCTGCGTGCAGGGGGTCGCCCGCGGCCAGCCGCCGCAGAGCGTGTTCATATACGGGCCCACAGGCACCGGAAAGACATCCTCCTCGCGCCTCGTCCTAACCGAACTTTCCGAGTTCACAGAAAAGGCGGTCACCGCCTACATAAACTGCTGGGAGACCTACTCGCGACAGGCGGTGTTCTCTGCAATAGCGGACCAGATTGGCGAGGTTCTTCCCAAGCGCGGCATCGGCGCGGACGAGATATTTTCCCGGATTGTGCAGAGGCTCAAGTACGACAACAAGGCCTGCATAGTTGTTCTTGACGAGGCCGACCGCGTTGCATCAGGCGACTCAGCTGCTGTGCTTTACGAGCTTTCGCGCGCAGGCGAAAACCACGGCGCGTCATTTGGCATTATCCTTGTTTCCAACGTCCCTGACCTTGCCGCAAGCCTCGACAGCAGGATACGCAGTTCCCTGCGCCTTGAGAAAGTCGAGTTCAAGAAGTACCTCCCCTCCCAGCTGAAGGACATACTTGCCGCACGCGCAAAGGACGCGTTCATGCCCAACGTCGCAAGCGACGAAATCATCGGCCTGTGCGCCGCGTTCGGGGCAAAGGCAGGAGGCGACGCCCGCGTTGCGCTTGAGGCCCTCTGGAAAGCAGGCCGCAATGCCGAAAAGCGCGGGGCAAGGAAAATAGAGGAAGCCGACGTCCGTGCATCGTATTCCGAATCCGGCGAGTGGAAGAAGGAGCAGCGGCTCTCAGGAGTCTCCGAACCGGAGCGCATCGTCCTTGACATCCTTTCCAAGAGTGGCGAGATTACTTCCGGAGAGCTTTACGAAAAGTACATGAAGCAGAACGGCGAGAGCGAGCGGCAAATCCGAAACTACGTCAACGCGCTTGAGAAAAGAAAATTAGTTTCCGTGCGCGAGTCGCAGACGGAAAGCGGCCGGGGAAAGACCCGGCTTGTGAAGGTTGCCTGATTGCTTCTAGGCGCCGATTGCCTGCAAGAGCGCGCGCTGGTCAAAGCCGATGATGATTTTGCCGTCAAAGTCAATCACGGGCACGCCCATCTGGCCGCTCTTTTCGACCATTTCCATCGCCGCCTTCTGGTCGACGCCGACGTCGATTTCCTTGTAGGCAATGCCCTTCTTCTTGAGCCAGTCCTTGACCATGTGGCAGTATTGGCAGGTCTTTGTGGAGTATACTGTTACCTTGTGTTCAGTTGCCATAGCGGATTCACCTTGGATTGTCTTTCCCAGTTATACGTTTCATTGCCTTTCCGCTTTTATTTCCTATGTTTGCCGTCCGGCTTTTTTAGGCTTGCCGGACGCGAAAACACCAAAGCCTCTTAAACGAAGTGCGCCCATCTTGTAGATGGGAAAGAGGGTTTTTCGCCTTATGCGTTTCAAAAGTTGGGCGGTCCTGTTACTTGCAGTCGCAGCCTTGGCGCTGCCCTTTGCGCAGGCCGGCGTTGTCACGGCCTGCGGAACCACCCTTACTTCCGGCAACTATTGGCTTGAACGCGACGTCGACTGTACTTCACATGGTCAGAATGGCGTAACGATTTCCGGCTCGGGTGTGACTCTTGACTGCGCCGGCCACGCAATCACCGGCAAGGGGGGCTTCCCGACGTGGGGCGTGCACATAGAGGGCGGCAACGGGGTGACAGTGAAGAACTGCAAGATTGACGGGTTCTTCTTCGGAATCGGGGTCGGCATGTCCCATTTCATGGCTGGAGGCGGAGACAACCACGTCATCTCAGGCAACACCGTGACCGGCGCAAGCTGGGCGAACATCTATACGTACATGACGCACGGCACGATGATAAGCAACAACCAGGTGACCGCAAGCTCGGGCACTTCCGGGATCTACATTGCGTTCCAGTCCTACAGCACGCAGGCCGTTGGCAACACCGCGACGGACATCGCGGTCATACCCTCCGGGGACATATGCAACAACTGCAACGGCGCAGGCAACGCGGTGACCGGCAACAAGCTGACCTGCGGGATATATACCGAGGACGGCGGCATGGCCATTTCCAACAACGAGGTGTGCGCCGGCTCTGCCGATGGCGCGGGCAAAATCACCTGCTCGTTCTACTCGCGCTTCGGCCCCAGTACCAACAGCCCTTCCACGTTGCAGTTCGCCTCCGGCAACACGTGCGACGTCATCGACGGGTGCGGTGAAAACCTCGTGTGCCACCAGTGCTCCAACGCCGCAATCAAGCCGGTAAACACGACAGTCAACGAGTCGTGGATAACCGTTCCCGCAGACGCCGCAATCGGCACTTCGGAGTTTGCTGTGATGGCCTACGAGGCCAAGCTTCTGGACAGCCGGCCGTTCTCCAAGCCGGACGGCGCACCGTGGACCGGCGTCAACAGGGTTGATGCGCGTGCAAGCTGCGAGGACCGCGGCCCCGAATACCACTTAGTCACACAGCGTGAGGCCCTCGCGATTTCAAGAAACATCGAACGCACCGTGATAAACAACATCTCTTCAGCGCAGAACATCACGCTTTTTGCAAACGGCAGCGCCGCCTCGAACGAAGGCAAGCTTTCAGCCGCGGCAAGCCCTGCAGTATCTTCGTGCAACCTTTCGCTTTCGCTCTCAAACGCGCAGAACGCGCAGTCTTCAACGTGCCAGCTGCGCACAACCGGCTACGACCAGACCGGCGGCTCGTGGGCAAACGAGTCGTGGAGGCTGCGCACGCACGTGCTCTCAAACGGCGAGGTCATCTGGGACTGGGCGGGCAACGCATGGGAATGGATTGCCACGTCGTGCCTTTCAAACAACGGCTCGGGCTGCGACGGCTGCTACTACGGCGCAACGGCAAGCCCGCTTGACTGGCTGGACTCCAACATCACAAGCTTTGAGCGCGGGCTTGCAGGCCCCAACAGCACCGCGCTGGGCATTGCAAACAACACCGGCACTTACGTCGGGTGCACCAAGGACTACAACCCGCTTGTGCGCGGAGGGTACAACACCACCGTCTCCAGCGCGGCCGTGCTTGCAGGCGACGGAATCTACGCTTTGAACATGAACCTTTCACAAGAGGCGCAGCGGCCCTACCTCGGTTTCCGCTGCGTGCGCAACCTGGACTAGATTATTATGGCAGATGAAGCGTCCGAACAGAACGAAACCAAGGAAAGCGGCATCATCGCCGGCCTCAAGTCCGCCTACTACTGGACCGAAGACACGTTCTATTATCCCGTTGTCGAGGGGCTTGCATCCGCAGGGTTCCCCGTCTACCCGTGGTTTGTCGACCCGATAGAGAACCGCGGGCTTCCGAGCTTCCCGTTTGCATTGCTGATATTCTTTGCAATAATCGCGGCGTTGCTTCTCTTTTTCCTTGCGCCCCAGACTGCGGCAGTAAGCGTGAACCTGCTTTCGGAATCAGGCGAGCCGGTTGCCAATGCAAGCGTGCAGCTTTTCCTGGACTACGCGTCAGACGAGAACCTCCTTGGCTCAGCAGGTTCGGACGGCTCCGGGGTCGCGTTGTTTGCAAAAATCCCGCTGGGCAAGCCGCTGTGGGTGAAAGTCAGCGCGCAAGGCTACGAGGAGTATTCGAACCCCGTAGCGCCCTTTGCCGCAGGCAGCACCTCCCAGACTATTTACCTTACCTCCCTCGTCAACGCCCCAAGCAAGCGCGTCGGAGTGAACGTGTACGTAGTTGACTCCGATTCCGAGCCCATCGAGGACGCCCAGATAGTCGCGTCGCTTTCCGACGGTTCCGCAGCAGGCTCCGGCTCGTATCTGACAAATTCAAGCGGCATTGCAAGGCTTTTGCTTTCTGCAGGAGACTCGGTTTACCTTGACGTTTCAAAGTCCGGCTTCGTGTCGGTATCAAAGCGCCGCATAAGCGCAGCGGACGCGCCAGCAGTAACCATCGTGCTCTACCGCGGGAGCCTGCAGTTTGCAAACGCCGCGTCCGTAATCGTGCGCGTGATGAACCTTTCCGGCTACGCAGTCGACGGCAGGGTAACTCTATCAACTCCATCGGGCGGCTTGCTCACTTACGCAGACACCACCGACGGAAAGGCGACCCTTGAAATCCCGCAGGGCACGCGTTACGTCTGCGGGGTAGTCGCAACGGGTCCGGATGCCGCAAGATACTCCGAGTATTCATCCAGCCAGCTTTCAGCCGATTCCGAGGAGAACAACGTTGACGTGGTGCTCAAGGAGGCGGACAACGCGAGCAGGATTTACCTGACTGTGGAAAGCGAGGCAGGCGCAAAGCTTGGCGCGAACGCATCGCTTTACGAGGAAGGCACCAACTATTTCATTTCCAAAAAGGCCACGGTGAACGGCGAAACATATTTCGACGGCCTTGAGTCATCCAAGAAGTATTATACGACCGCCTACGCTTCAGGGTATTACCCCGAGGTCGTTCGCAACCTCTCGCTTGGCTCCCGCTCCAAGCTGGTCCTTTCGCAGGTAATCGTGCCGGACAACAGCTCGATACGCGCAACTGTTTACGATTTCAACAGGCAGACTCTTGTGTATCAAGCTGCAGTCTATGTGACAACCGCTGACGGAGCGTTCCTCGGCTACCCCGCTGCGCTCACCGGTTCGGACGGAGTCGCACTAATCCAAAGCGTCAAGCCCGGCTCGCAGCTGAAGCTCTTTGCCGAGAAGCCGCCGCGCAAGGGAAAAAGCGATTCGTTCAACACCGCAAAGTCAACCACTTCAAACGTCGCGGTCTATCTTGAGCCGGGCCCTGCGTTCGTGGTTGTCCGGGCTTTCGACAACCAGACGCTCCAGCCACTTTTTGCAACCGCGTCCGCAACCGCATCAGGAGTAAGCCAGTCCACCTGCGTCCTGCAGGCAGTTGCGAATTATTCCTGTACTCTTGAAGTCTATGCGGACATCGCAGCTGTGGTGAACGTCACCTCGTCAGGCTACCGTCCGGAAAGCGCGGCGTTCAACGTCCCGCTTCTTTCGCGCGTGCACTACAATGCAGGCATGGGCCTTCTTGCCACCTCGACCCCGACTCCCACTGCCACTCCCGCTCCGTTGTGCACTACAAGCGGAGGCAGCTGCACCTCAAATTCGTCGTGCTGCAACGCAAACTGCGCAGGCGGAAAGTGTGCGGCCGGGCAGTGCAACAAGGACTTGCCTCTTGGGCACAACGGCTGCCCTATGGAGACGCCGGTGTGCGGCGACGACTCAATCTGCCGCGGGTGCAACTCCTCCAAGCAGTGCCCTGATGAGCTTCCCTACTGCATAATCTCCCCGCCTCAGTCAACTGGAATATGCGGTTGCGACGCAGGCCGAGAGCCGAACGGGTGTTCGCAGGACGCCCCCTACTGCACCCCGCAGCACAAGTGCGTCTCATGCACCCCCGAAAACGCCCTGCAGGTGTGCGGCCTCGGCTCGATGTGCGTGGACGGCCAGTGCAAGCTAGGCTGCGCCGTCGACTCGGAATGCGGCGACGGCATGGTGTGCCGGGAGAACCGCTGCGGCCTGGGCTGCCGCACCGACGCCGAGTGCGGCCAGGGCCTTTTGTGCGACAAGCAGGACAAGGTCTGCTACGCCCCGCCATCCAGCGTGCTTGTGGAATACCGCATACCCCAGTTAGGCACCACCGACACGCCGCAGGCCAAGGTGTTCTACCACAACGACACGCCCATTTCCGCGTTTACCCTGAACATATCCCCGGTACTTCCCGTCTCCGGTTTCGTGCTCCGGCTTTCGAATCATGACGGGGAGGCGCGGCAGGTCGTGTTCGAGTCCAACCCGCTGTTTGGCATTTATTTCGTCAACGGCACCAAGGTGCGCTCGTACGTCTGGGCGCCGTCGGACTCGGCGCTTGACCTTTTGGTGTCCTATCCGGACATGGACCCGTCAATCTTTGGCGGCACGCGCTGGGGCGACGACGCTGGGTACTGGCCTTCGGGCGACGGCCGGGTTTTCTTCAATGCATCGAGCACGCCGCTCCTGATCTTCGGCGCCAACTTCGCAAACCACTCCTTGCAGATAATCCCCGCGGTCTCCGAGCTTGGCAACTACGTTGCGACTGCAGGGCTGGTCGAGAACACCCGCGACGCGCTCGTGCCGCTGGACCCGTCAAGCGGGACTTATGATGCGCTGTTCACCGGCCTGCCCTTCGGAAACTCGCTTTCCTACCTGTTCTCAAACAACATACTGCTTTCAAACGAAAGCTACAGGCTGGCGCTAGGCCCCGGGGTTTCGACGCTGTCGCAGAACCTTGTCAAGCCAGGGATGACGTTCGCAAGCATCCCCGCCAACCGGTCTTCGCTACAGGCGGAGCTTTGGGCCGCTCCGGTGTACGCTTCATCGACCAGGCATTCGCGCGTGTTCAAGGTCATTCCCGGCAGGATGGCAGTACCGCAGAACGCCAGTGCAAGCCACATGGATTCGTCCAAGCGCGTCAACCTTGCGCTCCACAACCTCGCAAGCCTCAACTACACGCTCCAGATGGAGGGCATCACCAATGCAGGAAAGGACGTGGACCTGTTCGGCATACTCAAAATAGGCAGCGGCGCCTTTAAGCCGGACGGCTCTGGCGGCAGGCTTTCCGACCTGTTCGTTTTCGCCTCCGAAGGCTCGGCCCAGAGGCTGCTGTGGTTTGAGTACGATGCACGGAAGATGATTTACAAGTACCCGCGCGACGCAACGGCCCAGATGGAGTACCCGGACTTGGAGGGCGAAGTCCGCGGCATTTCCAAGCCCTACCAGAAGTACCTCCTCGCCTACCCCGGCCAGAAGGACAACCACGCCTACTTCTGCCCAACAACCTCCGCATGCAGCTCGCCCGGCTCGTCGCTTTACGTGCGCGGCAACAAGGGCAACTTCTACTCCTCGGACTCCTCTGTATACGGCGCAATCCGGACTTTGAAGGCGGGCCCCTGCCAAGCCGCGGGAACCTGCACCGGGCCGCTTTACTGCAACCCCGCAACCAGGATCCTTGAGGAGAACGCACAGCAGTGCTGCGCCTCGAAGGCGTCGCGCAACGGGAAGTGCCTGGTTGCGGGCTCCAACGATGCGTGCGTGCTCGCGCAGTCCGGCCTCTGGTATTATGCCCTCTCGCCGACATCCCGCGCAACCAGCGCGTCCGAATGCGGCTCCAACGCCGACTGCAAGAGCTGCTTCGGCCACGGCTGCGACGCCGCAGGCTGCGAGGCCTCGGACTACAACGGCGGCGCGCGTGCGAACGGCTTCGACCCGTACGCCCTGCTGAACCCCGACAAGCGGTGCTTCACTTACTCATACGTGACCAACCCGTGCATAGAGGCCTGCGGGTGCTCGTGCCCGCCAATCATGGCAACGTCGTGTTCTGCCTGCGGCTCCGGGTGCTCCTACGAATACGCAGTCGATTCATTCGCATTCTGCCCGGAAAGCGACGGTTGCCTCAAGACCCGTTCCATATGCGTCGGCAACCCGCCCGTTGACGAGTTCTTTCCGGTGTGCAACGCGCAGAGCGCGTGCTCGGCAAGGAAATAGCTTTCAAATGCCCGTGCGAACTGCGTGCGCTTGCTATTTGGTTGAGACTATCTTGACGATCTCCCCCGTCGCAAGCTTGTGGTCCTTCCCGATGCGGGTCTTCTTCTCGCAGTCGACTGCATAGAGGAAGTGGCTTGCCAGGTCTGCGTGTACCGCTCCGGCAAGCTCTACGGGCGTGCTTCCCTGCCTCAGCAGTATCGCGTCAGGCAGGACCTTGCCGAAGTGGTTTGAGTAGTGCGTCTCGTCCTCGACCGGGAACACGGCCACCTGGTCCGCGAGCTTGAACACCGCGCGGTCGATTACCTCCTGCACCCCGGTTGAGCCGTAGGCCGCGACCGCCGCGGAAATCTTCTTGATGGCCTCGGCGGCGCGTTCGTTCTGGCTGCCTTTTTCAGTCAACGCAATCTTCTTCCCGTCGTACCCGACAATGCCGGAGGTCTTGGCGCGCTGAAGCGCAAGCTCGTAGTCCGCAAACACCGGGATGACCTGCGCGTCCGGGTAGGCCTGGCGCAGCGCCTCGATGTTTTTTTGCGCAAACCCCGAGTCGCACTTGTTCGCCGCAATCAAAAACGGCTTGGTCTTCTCGCGCAGCATCCGGGACAGCTTGCGCACCTCATTGTCGGAAAGCTTGGATGGCTCCGGCCCCAGCCCGAGTTTTGCATAAGCGTCCTTTGCCTCCGGATACGGGATTCCTATTCCCGCGAGCGCCTGGAAGAAGTCCTCAAGCACGGTGTGCGTGCCCTTGAACTTCCTGGCGTTCCTGCCGACGACCTCGAAGAACCAGTCGTCAAGCTCGTCGATGAAAAGCTTCACGTCCGCAGCCGCACTGTGCGAGCCGAACGCGACGATGTTTCCGGAGTCGTCGGTGCCGCCAGACGCGTCCGCGACTATGACGAGCGCGTCTGCAGCGGCGACGTCTGAGAGGAACCTGTTTCCCATCCCCTTGCCTTCGTGCGCTCCGGGCACTATCCCTGCGACGTCAACCACGTTCGCAGGCACCCTGCGCGTGCCGTCCTCGCACCGCGCGTTGTTGGGCGTGCAGGCTATCTTGAGCCGCACGTGCGGGCACTGGACGTTTGCAAAGCACACGCCCTTGTTGGGGTCTATGGTGGTGAACGGGTAGTTGGCAATCTGCGGGGCCGTGCCCGTTGCCGCCGCCATCAGCGTGCTCTTTCCCACGTTCGGCTTCCCACACACTGCAATAAGGACCATAAGTAAACGTTAGCACCTGCACAGGTTTTTATTGCGGCCAAGTTTAATACAACCAGCGGCGCCGCGTCTTGCCGCAATGGTCGTTTCCAATGAGGCTGTCCATCACCCTCCTGCTGTTTGCGCTTCTCTGCACCCCGGTGCTTGCCGCAGTGCCAAGCTGCGTGCTAAAGATACGCGTGATGTCGCCCCAGGACGGCTTCATCGTGCCCGTGACCCCCGCAGGCATCGACAACCTCTTTGTAAGCGTCAACGTCACCAACGCATCCTCAAACGTGCCCGTCAACGCCCAGGCGACCCTGGTGTTGGACAACGGCACCTCGCTGGACATCCCGGTATCTTCGGTCGGCAACCAGTCCGTCTCGTTTGCCGACTACCGCGAGGGCACGCACAAGTTCACAATCAGCGCCAACTACTCCGGCTGCATAGGCGACGCGGTCACGCAGTACTACTATTACCGCAGGGGTACGGTGCGCAGCGCGCCCGACTTCAACCCCCTGCTTGCGCCGTTTGTGGCTGTTGCACTCCTGCTAGTTGTGAGGGCGCAGAAAGCAAAGAAGGGCAAGGCCAAAAAATAGTTGCCTAGAAGCCAGGTTGAAGCAGCGAGAAAAACAAATGGGCCCGGGGAGGATTAGGAACGCCCGCGTCGGGGGAAAGGATTCCCCCTTGTCCGGGCTGGACGCTCCCCCTTCGTACGTCAAAATAAAACATGGGCCCGGGGAGGATCGAACTCCCGATTTTCGCTGTGTAAGAGCGACGTCTTAACCACTCGACTACGGGCCCGTAGAACCAGGAAGTATTTCTGGATTGGAACGGTTATAATTGTATAAGGAGCGTATCTATCCTATCAGGGGGACTAACCAGATGGACTCTTACGTCAAAACAGGCGGCGCGCTTTTGGCGGTCGCCGCCGCGGTGTGGATATTCTATTTCGCCTTGGTATACGGCGCCCAGAACACGCTGTGGACCGACGAGGGCGACTACGTGCTCATCGCCCAGTCCATAGTCGAGCGCGGCCAGTTCGCGGTGCAGCCTGCGGACCCGTTCGGAATACTTTCGCAGTCCGCGCGCTCCTACGCGCTCCCCTACTTTACGGCCGTGATGTCCTTTGTCTTCGGCAACTACATCTATTCCGGCCACGTTGCGGTTGCGCTCCTTTGCTCGCTCGCGGTCCTTGCGACCTACCTTCTTGCCCGCAGGCTCTTCGGAGACCTGTCCGCAATAGCCGCCGTGCTCCTGCTGTCGTTCTCCCACCTCTTGTGGTTCTACTCCAGCCGCGTCCTTACCGACGCCCCGCAGATGTTCTTTGCGGCGCTGGGGCTGTACGCGTTCTTCCGCACCGTGCAGGAGAAGGGCCCCAACTGGATGGTCGTGTTCGTTCTTTCGATACTGCTTGGCGGGTTCACCAAGTACGTCTTCTTCTCGATAGTGCTGGGGCTTGCTGTTGGCGCGTACATGTACCGCAGGCAGGTATTTGAGGCCCTGAAAGCGTCCCCCAAGGCAACCGGTTTGTGCGTGCTCCTCGTGCTGGTGCTTGCAGCCGCGTTCTTCAACTACCAGCTCTCAAAGTCCGGGTCGCCGTTCGGCCTTGCCGGGGAGTACTTCGCAGGCACTCAGGGCTACGGCCAGGCGGACCAGTTCCTATTCATCACACAGGCCAACTGGATATTCAACAACTCGCTGGGCGCAATCCTCGTCCTGTTGGGCGTCGTCTATGCGTTCATCAAGAAGGACGACAACGCGGCCATACTCGCGCTCGTGCTCCTGCTGCCGCTCATTGTGATGACCTTCTTCTTTACCTACAAGGAGGACCGCTTCGCCATCTTCCTTCTGCCGGCCGCCTTCGTGCTTGCAGGCAGGCTCCTTGGGGATGCGGCCAGCGCCCTTGCGGACGCCGCATCCGGCAGGGCAAAGGCGGGTTTCTGGACCGGCGTGTCCGCGCTGTTGATGCTCTGCCTTTTCAGCGCAAGCTACGGCAACATCGGCCAGTGCTGGTCCCTTTACGAGGACAAGAAATCCTCCTATTCCCAGGTCCAGGAGGCGTCCTACTACATCAGAAACATCACCGCCCCCGGCGAGTGGGTGCTTGCAAGCGGCTACCCGCAAGTCGGCGCTTATTCGGGGAGGCCCACGCTCGTGCTGGACGCGAACTACTCGGAGTTCCTCAAGCACTCCGCGGCGCTCAATTCCACTGTCTACCTGACGTCCATGCTGGAAGTCTACGCCCCGCTTGTGGCCGTGTTCACCGCATTGCAGAACGGCACCGCCCTGCCCGGCAACACCTACTACCACCTGTTTGCGGACACCGACAAGTACGATGTCGTGAAGTACTACTCGATGCCGGTGAACGACTCCACGGGCAGCACGGTGGAACAGCCGATGGTGTTCGTGTTCAAGAAGAAATAGTTCGGAATTGCAAAAGCGGGGAACCGCTGTTGCTTATTTTTTCCTCAGCGCCGAGACGTCGCGCTCAATCCTTGAGAGCTTCTTCTGCTGCACGTCCGAAAACACCGCAAGCGTAATCAGCTGGGTGCCCGCAAGCGCGAAGAACACCGCAAGCAGCGGGTAGTACTCGTGGGAGAGCTTGCCAAGGGTGGCGTAGTCCCACACGGAAAATATCATGAACAGCAGTCCAACAAGCGCTATGAACATTCCCGGAAGTGCAAAGCCCTTGGATATTATGGACATCTGCGAGTATCCTGAACGCAGTATCGCCGCAAGCATCCTGTAACCGTCCTTGAACGGGTTGAGCTTGGATTGCCCTATCCTCTTGCGGTACTCGATGGGCACTTCCTCGACCTTGTAGCCGTTGATTGCGGCCTTGATTGTCATCTCGGTCTCGAACTCAAGGCCATTGGAACGGATGTCCAGGTCGTCAAGCATCCCCTTGCGGAAGGCGCGGAAGCCCGTCTGGCCGTCCGCAATCTCCTGTCCGCTTGCAAATGAAATCAGGAATGAGAACACTCCGTTGCCGATGCGGTTGAACGCGGGGATGTTCTTCAGTCCCCCAGAGAAGCGGTTCCCAAGCACCAGGTCCGAGCCTTCCCCTATGTGCCTGACCAGTATGGGTATGTCCTTTGCGGGGTAGGTGTGGTCCGCGTCAATAAGCACGACCACTTCGGTCTTGGCGTGCCTGATTCCGGTGAGTATGGCTGCGACCTTCCCCTTGTTCTTCTGGTGGCTGATGACCGTGACTCCGGCGTGCTTTCTTGCGCACTCCTCGGCAAGCTCGCGCGTCCTGTCGCGGCTGCCGTCGTCGACTACGATGAGCTTGTCGGCATATCCTGAGATTTCATCGATTACCTTCGCGACGCCCTCCTCCTCGTTGTAGGCAGGCATAACGACTGTGAACGGAATCTTGGTTTTCATTTCGGGTTCCTTTTGTGCTCGTTGGCTTTTGTTTTCGTGTTTCCTTTCACTTTTTCTTTGCGGCAACAGCAAGCCTCTGGGCCTCTATGCCGGCCGCCTTGAGTATCTCGAAAGGCTCCTTGTCGGAGGGCTCGTCGCAGTAGACTACCCTCTTGATTCCTGCGTTTGCAATCATCTTGGCGCACAGCCTGCAAGGCCTTGCGGTGGTGTAGATGGTCGCGCCCCTGCAGGGCACGCCGTGCATCGCGCACTGTATGATGGCGTTCTGCTCCGCGTGGAGCACGCGGTCGCACTTCTGGTCGCTTTCGCCGTTCTCGGTGACCGTGACCAGCTTGCACCCGACGTCGGTGCAGTGGGGCATCCCGTGAGGCGCGCCGTTGTAGCCGGTTGCGACCATGCGCTTCTCGACGACTATTACCGCTCCCACGTGGCGCGACTGGCAGGTGGACCTTGTCGCGACGTCCTGCGCAATCTGCATGAAGTACTCGTCCCATGTCGGCCTTGCTTTTTTGTCCATTCTCTAAGTACCTTCTTGTTGCATTTTGGCAGTTTCAGGCCCCTTTTGGGCCGTGTCCGCAAATGCCGATAATTCTTTAGACCCGACCAACTTTTTTAACCAGATTCATGGACCCGCACTAAATTTCCTCCCTTTCAATCAGTTGCGCAGGCGTCAATATCTTGTTGTAAAGCGGGCTTTTCGGATTGGTTTGCAGCAGGTGCTTGTCAGACGATACGAGGACGTCGCACGCATTTTTTCTTGCAAGCTCTAGGAAGAACGCATAAACCGGCCTGTCTTTTGCATCAGGCACGAATTCCTTGGCCAGGTTGAAGTTTTCCGCAGTGTCGTATGCGCGGTCCGTTATTATCCGCACGTTGTCCAGCGAAAGCAAAGCGTCAAGCGCGCTTGTTGAAAGGCCCTTGGAAATGATTACTTGCCGCAGTTCGTCGCGTATGTATTCGGACATGAACAGCGTCGCGCGGTTCTGCTTTACCGCTTCCAGTATCTTGCCCGGGTTTCCGCCAAAAAACAGGGCTGAAAACAGGATGCCGGTGTCGCACGCCACCCTTGTTTTATGCATGAGTAAAGCGCCTTGAAAGCAGCTTCTTTGACGCAACTGCCCTTTCGTTTTCTATGTTTTCGGAAACGCCTGCCTTGGACGCCTCTTCCATCGCGCCGCGCCATTCCCAGTCGAACTCGGCCCGGCGAAGCACGTCCCGGACTGCTTCGCTCCTTGAGCGGTATATTCCCCGGTCAAGGAGGGACGCGATGAACTTGAGCTGTGCATTGGTAAGGTCAACGCTGACATTTGTCATTCAACAACACCTGTTTATTATTTCCTAATAATCTTTATTAGAAATGATTAAATAGCGTTCCTCTGGCTGAGAGCATGTCCCGCTGGCGCCATTTTTTCAAAACCGGGTGGCGGCTGGGGTCTCGGTTTTTGAACCCGTTTTCCATGATTCGGGGCGCTGATTCTCCCGACCAACTTTTTTAACCAATCCCGCCGTGATTCTGTCCGTATGTCACACCGGGCCCAGGCAGCAACGGAATACCTAGTCGTACTTGGCGCGGTCCTTCTGGTTTCCGCGATTACCGTGAGCGTCCTTGCGCTGAGTTCAGACACTTCCTCGGCGCAGGTGCAGGAAAGCGCCGCCTACTGGCGCTCAACCTACCCCTTCATCATAACCTCGGCAAAGGCCGTGGGCCCGGCAATCGTGCTTACCTTGCAGAACACCGCAGACGAGCCCCTGTGGCTCGACGGCATATCTGCCGAAGGGACGCGCATGCTGTTCTACGAGTATTCCGGCGACGTGTTCGGCGCATCCCGCTGCCCGAACGGCCTGGACTCGTGTTCCATCCCGGTTGACATAGGCCAGTCCGTCACCATCGCTGCCCGCGGCCCTTCGGAGTGCCTCAGCAGGTCGTTTTCGCTGGACGGCGTGCAGCTGACTTACTCCAACCTCGACCTTACCGGCCTGCTGCAGCAAGGCGACAAGCCCCTTGCCGGGTTCTGCTCGCAGAAAGTCAACGGGATTGCATTGCTTCCTCCCTCGCCTGCAAACGACTCGTGGTTTTCGGCCGGTTCCAGCATCGTTGTCAATGCGACCATACAGGGGATGCCCCTTTCAGGGCTCAACTTCACCTGGAACGAGTCCACCACGCACGTCTACGACGACTCGCTTGTGCTTGCGATGAACTTCGACGATGTGCAAAGCATCGGCGACACCGCAGGAAAAGTCGTTGACGTTTCGCAGTACGGAAACAACGGCACGATTTACGGCAACACCGCCCTTTTGCTGCACATGGACGAGAACGACGGCTACAAAGCATACGACGAGAGCAGGTTCGGGAACAACGGCACAGTTTACGGAAACACGCGGCTCTTGTTGCATATGGATGAAAACGCCAGTACCGTTGCCTATGATGCGTCAGCCTACGGGAACAACGGCACCTGCTATAGTGGCGGTTCGCCCGCAACTTGTGGTTGGGTCTCTGGTAAAAGCGGTACTGCCATTACTCTTTCTGGTGCCAGCAACCAGCAGGTTTTGATACCGAATTCACCAAGCTTAAACATAACTGGCCCGCTCACAATTGAAACGTGGTTCAAAACACCCAGCACTGCAATTTGGTCGGGGTTAGTGAACAAAATACCTGCGGGGGGTTCTCGGCAAGGGTATATGACGTATATTGATGATCAGAACAAACTTGGTTGTTATTTCCTGTATAATTGGACTGCAGGTATTTCTACGTCCGTGGCATCTTCATCCAATGTCACCGATAATTTGTGGCATCATGGTTTATGTACTTATGATGGCACGCACCTCTTGCTTTATCTTGACGGGATTCTCCAATCTACCGGCGGAATTTATACTGCAGGAGAAGGATTTAATTCTGAACCTTTAAGAATCGGGTCTGACGCTGGAGTCTACGGGCGGTATTTCTCAGGTATTATTGACGAAGTCGGCGTCTATTCCCGCGGGTTTACCGAGTCCGAAGTCCTCGACCACTACAATTCCGGCCGCGCAAAGCATACTGACTGGGTTGCGGGAAAAAGCGGGATGGGCCTTGCGTTTGACGGGGTGGATGATTATGTTACGATTTCCTCCGCGTTCAGTGGCATATTAGCCGGTACATCCACTGTGTCTGGTTGGCTGAAGACCGGCGTGACCGGCGGCGCCCTGTTGGAGCAACACGCGTGGACTTCTACCATCCACACGGTATATGGTCTTGGATTGTTTAGCGGATATTATTGTGGAAATAATTTAGTCTACAGCGCGTGGGATGGCTATTTGGGTGTTTATTACCGCGTTTGCGGCGGCACTTCAGTGACCGACAACAACTGGCATCATTTCGCTTTCGTAAAGAACGGCACCGAAGTGATTGGGATATATGTCGATGGCGTGAACAGCAGCTATAGGCAGTCCGGCAGCCCGATAGCCGGTGGTGTGAGCTCGAACGCGGCGATTGGACGGGCCAATGGCGTCGGGAGCAGTTTCTTCAACGGTACCCTTGACGAGATAATGGTTTCTTCCCGCGCCCTCAACGCCACCGAGGTTTTACAACAATATCAAGAGGGCAAGGCCAAGCACGCAGACTGGACTCCGGACGGGAAGGCCGGGAGTGCGATGAATTTTGATGGTGTGGATGATTATGTTACTTGCAGTGGTTCAAGCACAAACATCGTCGATAATCTCACTGTGATTGCGTGGGTCAAGCCTAATTCCGTCGCTACGAATTATGCACAGGATATCCTAGGTAGATTCAATTCAGGAACAGGCGGGTACCGGCTCGCTGCCTTCGAGAACGATGCCATCTTTTTCATACACGACGTTTCCAATTTCCGCTATGCATACAACACGCTTGTTGCCAACCAGTGGACCCAGCTTGCGTTCACAACCACCTCGGATGGGGCGTCTACGACCATATCCGCGTATGCCAACGGCCAATACGTTGCACAGTCAACACGGTCTGTTGCAGTCGGCTTTGTGAATTCGCTTCTTTATGTAGGTCATTATCTTGGCTATGGGTATTTCAACGGCTCAATTGACGAAGTCCGCATCTGGAACCGCTCGCTTTCCGCAGCGGAAATCAAGCAGCAGTATTATTCAAGCCTGAACAAGTTCGCGCCGGACAAGTGGATTTTCACAGCAACCGAGCAGTCCGTCCCAGCAGGCACGTATGGTTATTCTTTGGTTGCGGCTGGCAATAGTACAACTGATTTTACTGCAAACCGCACGGTAAGGGTTTCGTAGTTTTTTGTTCGGCGATTTGGTGCCAATAATTCAATGCAACCTCATGGTTGCTTGATTACTTCCTCAATAGTCAGCCCGAATGCCGCATCCTCTGCGCGAAGCGTATAGTTCTTCTCGCACTTCTTGAAAACAGAAAGCGGGACAAATACTGGCTGCTGCCTATTATGTTTCCAGGCGACAAAGACAGGCATCCCGGTGACGCGCTCCCAGTCGAACATGCGCTCCATCTTGGGCACTTCAATTGCCAAGTACGCGGATTCTATTGCCTTGCACTCGATTGCGAACTTGCGCGTGGTGGACAGGACAATGAGGTCAGGTGAAAGTCCATCAACCCCGCTTCCCGCTGTGCGCACCACGTAGAAACCCCGCTCGTTGAGCTTGGCGCGTAGCGAGCGTTCGAATGCAAACCCCTTGTTGTAGCCCATAAAGCTTACCAGTTACTTCTACTCTTGCTCCATTATGATTTTTTCGGCCTTCTCTATAAAATTCGCCGCAAAAGCGACCATCTTAGCCGAGCTTTCCGCTGTCGCGTAATATTCGGCCGAGTATTGTGTGCGGTGCCGTTCGTCCCTGTAGAGTTCGAATAGTTCCAGCGTGTTCTGTCCAAAGGCGTTTTCGTAATGTTCCCACAAATACTGTGTTGTGCAGTAGTGACTTTTTTCCCTCCAGCCGTCCTTTGCAAGTATCGCCCGGGTGGCATCAAGCATCGCAGCATACGCTGCCATAGTGGCGCTATTGTGCAGGGATGCTTTGAGTGCCTTCTGCGCTTCCAACAGAAGCTCTTTGGATTTTTTCAGTCCAAGCCGCGCCTGCTGCGCTGATGGTGGCACTTTTCTTAGCAGGCCCTTTGCGATGCAGTCGTCAGTCTGTTTCAGAACCCTTCTCCCCATAGCACTTTTCCGTGGTATAGGGAGTAGTAGAACGCCTCGCCTTTTAGCCTGAGACCGGACTGCATTTCCGGTGAAACCGTAAGCAGGTCGACCTTGGTTTTCAGGCGTTTTTCTATGGTGTTCTTTGCAGCAGCTGTCTGTGCTTCCGGTGCGGGCGCGGGGGCCTTGACCCACAGGTCGAGGTCGGAGTCCGGCGTGTTTGTGCCTGTTGCCCAGCTTCCAAAGACGCCTATTCCGGTAGTGCCGGGCATGGTTTTTCGGATTATGCCCGTTATTTTTGCCTCTTCCAGTTTCTTCAGGTTGAGCAGTTCGCGGATGGAACGGACTGCCGCAGTGTCTTCAAGCCGCCTGTTTTTCACCAAGCCGTTGTTTTCAAGTATTGTCACGTACTTGTGCGCCTGTGCGGGGCTCGTTCCCGCCCTCCTTGCGAGGTCGCGGATGCCGATTGCCCCGTTCTGTGAGTAAAGAAGCTCGGAAAGCAGCGCATAGCGCTCCCTTGTGGAAACCAGCTCCGGAATGTTCATAGGTTGTGAATATGTTGTTCATAAGATATAAACATATTTGTTCTGTGTGTTGTTGGGTTTTTTCCGTACACTTTTTCCAGTTTTAGCTTTGACGCATTTCCGACAGGTTTTTGTCGTCAATCGCCGTAGTTTTTCCTTTTGGGGCTTAAATTTCTCCATCCGCTTAAATACCATAACATCCATAATTTCTGTTAATGGACACAGGGATCAAAGTAGGAGACTGCATGAAGGCTCTACTTGTCACCATCAGTTATAATGATACCGTCGAAAAGGCAGCCAAGCTCATGAAGAAAAATGACATTGGCAGCGTCCTCGTGGTAGATGGCAAGAAAATCGAGGCCATCGTCACCGAGGGCGACATAGTCCGGAAGGCCGTTGCGGCTGGGAAGCTTGACATTCCTATCAAGAAAGTTGCAAGCAAGCCGCTGATGACAATCCGGGCAGACAGGGACCTTGTCGAGGCCGCAAGGCTTCTGGCAAAGAACAACGTCCGGCGGTTGGCAGTAGTAGACAGTGCAGGAAAAGTCGTCGGGATGATATCCGAAAGGGATATCCTCAAAGTATCTCCCGCTTTATATGACCTGATTGCGGAACGCGAGCACCTATCCGAGGAACAGAAACCCTCGTTGCGGTAAAACACGCTCTCATTCTGTAAGTTGTCCGCATAGGAACCCGACGCAACCGCGAGGCTTGTAATCACACGATTTGCCTCCATTGGACAATACGTCCAGAAGGCCGAAGAGCGTGCGTTTATTTTCGCCAGGGGGCAAGAGCATACTCCCTGCGCGACGGATGGCTCTGGCAGCATCTTGGTCAACCCGTCTCCTGCAAGAAGGGCCCAAGAAGCGATGACCCAGATGCCGACTATCGCGCTAGGGGGCTAAAGCGCCTTCCTGGCGTTTTCGCTTCAATCGGGTGATTCCGCAGGGGGAATCACAAAGCAAATCGTCATCCAAGACTCGCAAAACAAGAAGGATTTACATCAAAGGAGAGTGAGTTTTGCAATGGGCAAGACATATCTTGATACAGTAAAATACATGATTCGTTCGACAATCGAAGTCGACGGCATAGTTGAAAAGCCCGACCTAGTCGGCGCAGTATTCGGCCAGACCGAGGGTCTCCTCGGAGACGACCTGGACCTGCGCGAGCTGCAAAAGAACGGCCGCATAGGAAGAATCGAGGTCGACCTGCACAACAAGCAGGGAAAGAGCGAGGGAACCATAATGGTGCCCTCGAGCCTTGACATGGTCGAGACTTCCATCCTTGCGGCAGCACTTGAAATCGTTGACCGCGTGGGGCCCTGCGAGGCACGCATCGTGGTCAACCGCATCGAGGACATCCGCAACGTCAAGCGCAAGAAGGTGCTTGACCGCGCGCGCGGACTGCTCCGCTCGCTGCTCACCGAGGAAATCCCCGAAAGCAAGGAGCTCACCGAGCTCGTGCGCGAGGACGTCAAGGTCGACGAAATCACCACCTATGGCCCGGACAAGCTTGCCTGCGGTCCCGAGATGGCGGGCTCGAACGAGGTCATCTTCGTGGAAGGCCGCGCAGATGTAGTCAACCTCCTGCGCAACAGCATAGCCAACACCGTTGCAATCGGAGGAGCGAACGTGGGCCCGACCATAATCAAGCTGGGCAAGGAGAAGGAAGTCACCGTCTTTTTGGACGGCGACCGCGGCGGGGACATCATCCTCAAGGAGCTGCTCGCGCAGACCGACATCGATTTTGTCGCGCGCGCGCCAGCAGGAAAGGAAGTCGAGGAGCTGACTCGCAAGGAAATCATCAAGTGCTTGCGCCGCCGCGTGCCAACAGACCAGGCAGAGGCAGGCTCGTACAACAAGCCTGACCGCGACGACGACGACACGCCCAACATGCACGCGTACGACCGCTCGAAGCACATGGCTTTCCAGCAGGAGCGCAGTGGCAGGCCGGAGCGTGGCCAGGAACGCGGACAGGACAGGCAGTTCGGCAACAGGCCTGCAAGGCCGATGGACCAGAGGCCGGCATTCGAGCCGCGCCAGGCTTTCGAGCCCAGGCCAGCCCAGCAGCCGGTTCAGCAGCCCGAGCAGAACGGCATCGTGAACGCAGACTCGCAGCCGTCCGGCGACAGCCAGCCTGCATTCGAGCGCAAGCCCGAAGCGCCCGCAGCAGCACCGGTATCCGCCGAGGATGCAAAGGTGCGTGGAGTGCTCAAGGAGCTTGAAGGCTCGCTGAAGGCAAAGCTTCTGGACTCTGAGTTCAACACGACTTCGGAAATCCCCATCCGCGAGATAATGAAGGCGCTCTCCGATGCAAACGGAGTTCGCGCAATCGTGCTCGACGGAATCATCACCCAGCGCCTCGTCGACTTGGCGGAACAGAAGGGCGCCGAGTTCGTGGTCGGAGTGCGCGCAGGAAACATCTCACGCAAGCCGCAGAACGTCAACATCGTCCTGGCAAACCCGTAGGCTCGGATAATTAGGCGGATTTTTTCTTTTCCGCTTTTCCTTTTTTTCGTTTTCTTTCTTTTTCCATTCAATTTATTTTGTTCTTTTCTTCTTCCTTTCCGTCTTTTTTATTTCGGTTTTTTTCTTCTTTTTCTCCATTTTTTCCTTCATTCTTTTGCGTTCATTTTCCCGCTTCTTCTTTTTCTTCCGCTTTTTTATACTAGTCCCGCCTTCAGTCTATCGGGTGTCTTTATGCGCGGACAGGCTGCTTTCGAGTACTTGTTGTTGATTGGTGGCGGGGTTCTCATCTCGGCCATAATGCTTATGGTCGTGTCGAATACGCAGGGTTTTGCGAATAATTCGGTGCAGGTTGGTTCGCAGGATTTTTCGGGCAGGCTCCAGAACCTGCTGTCTACCGGCGGTTCCGTGGATTGCCATTATTGTGATGGCGTCTTCGTGGGCGTAGGCGAGGCCAACACCGTCAATTCCGCGATGATTGTTGACGGTTCGATTGGCGCTGTTGATGTGAACCCGTCGCAGGTTCAGTTGCGTGTTTCTGGCTCGTGTGCAACGGGCTCGAGCATCCGTGCGGTTGGTGCCGACGGGAACGTGACTTGCCAGATGGATGCTGGTATTCTTTCAGGTCAGGGTTCAATTGGCGTTGCCGACATCAATTCAAGCCAGGTCCAGCGCAGGGTGTCTGGGTCTTGTGCTGTTGGCTCTTACGTTTCCGCGGTTGCAGTTGATGGCACGGTGACCTGCGGTGCGGTGTCAACCTCTTGGAACACGAGCGGAAACAACCAGTACTCTTTAGTAAGCGGCAACGTCGGCATCAAGACCGCCTATCCCTCCCAGGCATTGGATGTCAACGGAAAGATATTGATGCAGAACGAGACAGCAACCTCCGACCCAAGCAATACTGTGGTGACCAAAGGGTATCTTTCATCTTATTCCAGCCCGACGATTAAGATTTTGGTGGGGAGCCAGGTCACCTGTCCCACTGGTACCGACCTGCTCATGCGGTGTTCGGGAAACCCCTGCACTTGGTATGATTCCGATTATTCGTTGGGCACTTGGAGCAAGGTGATGTGCGGGCAGAAGTTGAGCTCGGACGGCTCCGCTTTGCTGGTCTATAACCAGCACACGGCAAACCAGTGCACTGCGCTGGGCAACGGCGCAGTCACGTATGATGTCGGCGGGGGCGTATTGATTTGCAGGCTGCCCAACTCCGCCTCCTGCCCGGCCACTTGGACCCAGTACGGTTCTTGGAGCGCCACCACCGCCTCTTCCACCTCGGTTTACTATTCAGAGAAAAACTGTGGATACAGCTGCTCTACCAGTTCACACGGTTTCAGCAATGTCGGCGTGGAATCTTGCGAAATTGATTATTGCTTCTTGAACCAAAAAGGGGCAGTCGGCTGTTTTATTGCCGGCAGCGGCAGCATATATTGTGAACGGAGCTACAGCCGCGCAATCGCAACTGCAACCGTTACGCAAATCGGCTGCTATTAGCTTTTGGGGCGTCCGTGCAGGCCTGCAAAAGAATAATGCGCGGGCTGCGTAGTCCCTAGCCTTCAAAGGCAGGCCGCAGGCCTGTCCAGTGAACCGCAGTTTTTTTAATTGCCAAGCCGAAACGCATACTGTGGTTTTCATGCGTGCTCAGGCTGCTTTCGAGTACTTGTTGTTGATTGGCGGGGGTGTTCTCATCTCTGCAATCATGCTTATGGTCGTGTCGAACACGCAGGGGTTTGCGAATAATTCCGTGCAGGTTGGTTCGCAGGATTTTTCGGGCAGGCTCCAGAACCTTCTGTCTACCGGCGGCTCCGTGGATTGCCATTATTGTGATGGCGTCTTCGTGGGCGTAGGCGAGGCCAATACCGTCAATTCCGCGATGATTGTTGACGGTTCGATTGGCGCTGTTGATGTGAACCCTAACCAGATACAGTTGCGTGTCAGTGGCTCGTGCGCAACGGGTTCGAGCATCCGTGCGGTTGGTGCTGATGGTAATGTGACCTGTCAAGCTGACAATGGAATTTTGCCCGGCCAGGCGAACAGTGTGACCAACGTGATGATTGTTGATTCCGCTGTCAATGGTGCGAAGATTGCGGACGGTTCGATTGGTTATGCTGACATCAATACTGCGCAGGTGCAGCGCAGGTTGTCGGGAACTTGTGCTGTTGGCTCTTACGTTACTGCGCTTGCTGCTGACGGCACAGTGACTTGCGGCGCAGTGTCAACCTCTTGGAACACGAGCGGCAGCAACCAGTATTCCGGAGTCCCAGGCAACGTTGGAGTAGGCACGAACAACCCCGTAAGGAAACTCGACGTAGTCGGGAGTATCGGCGCAACTGGAAGCATCGCTGCCGGCGGGGACGTGTGCAATGGCGCGGGCAACTGCCTGAGCGCGCTTGCCAGCCTGACCAACGCCTGTGGCGGTGCGGCGACGACCTATGCCTACTCCGCAACTGCATATAGCGGCTCTTATTGCGCAATGGGTGCGCCTACGCCCAGTTCACCTGCATGGCCGGCCCAAGGGGCTTCAACCTCATGGACTTGTCCGGTGACGAGCGGCTCTCCAATATCATGTACTGCGACACATGCTGCTGCTCCAATCGCTGGAGTTTGCGGTACTGCTGCTAAGACCTATCCCTATTCTGCTACGGCGTATAGTGGTACTTATTGTTCCACTGGTACTGTCAGTCCCTCTAATCCTGTTTTTCCAAGTACGGGAAGTTCAACAAGCTGGTCTTGTTTGGGAGTTAATGGTGGCGCTAGCCCTTCTTGTATTGCTTCTAAATCTAATCCGCCCCTTTTAGTTAGTGGAGTACATACCGAGTTGGATTGTGTCAATGCTGGCGGAACAGTGGTTTCGGGCGGAGCCAGCAATCAATGTAGATTTAATAGTTCAGTTTGTCCTTCTGGATGGACTGCATTCCAGAGTTGGTCTACAACTAATGGCGGTTATGATGGCAACTACTATGGTTGCTGCTGGAGCGGCACTTCAAATTGTGGCCTCGCAGTCCATTGTTCTCAGATTAGCGGAGGGTGCTGTTCAATGGGTTCCCATGCTTGGTCTAACACTGCAGCTGAAGCGTGTTCCGGGCCTGGCGGTTCATATGGTAACTATTATTGTTCTTCTCGAACTTTTACGTCAGTATTCACACAAGTCGGTTGTTACTAATCGGCTGCACTATTGTTCCCCTATTACTGCCGGGCCGCTTCTACAACTAAGAACGTCTGTTGCTAGTGCGCGGTCGTGTTTGGTTTTCTAGGCTTTTGCAAGCTTTCCGTAGTCCGAGCCTGTAAAGTCTAGCGTGGCGAAGTAGTCCGCCGGAGTCTCTGCCCGCCTGACCATCTTGAAATTTCCGCCCTTCTGCAGCAGGAACTCGGCGTGCCTGAGCTTTCCGTTGTAGTTGAATCCCATCGCGTATGCGTGCGCGCCGTCGTTGTGGATTACAACGATGTCGCCCGGTTCGATTAGCGGGAGCTTGCGCTGAACTGCGAACTTGTCGTTGTTCTCGCAAAGGCTTCCGGTCACGTCGTAGGTGTGGTCAAGCGACAGTTTTTCCTTGCCAAGAACCGTGATGTGGTGGTACGCGCCGTAGAGCGCCGGCCTCATCAGGTCCGCCATGCACGCGTCCAACCCGACGTATTCGCGGTACTTGGAAGTGACGTGGCGCACGCGGCTTACCAAATACCCGTGCGGCCCTGTGATTGCCCTTCCGCTTTCAGTCACGATGCGCATCGGCGCAAGCCCGTTGGAGACGATGATTTCATCGTAGGCCTTCTTGACCCCATTTGCGTAAAGCTCGACGTCAACTGTGTGGTCGTCCGGCTTGTAGGGGATGCCGATTCCGCCGCCCAAGTTCACGAACTCGACTTTGATTCCGGTCTTTTTGTGAATCTCAACAGCAAGCTCGAAAAGCATACGCGCAGTCTCGATGAGGTACTTCTCATCACGCATGTTGGACACTATCATCGTGTGCAGCCCGAAGCGCTTCGCGCCCTTCTTCTTGGCGATTTCGTACGCCTTGAATATTTGTTCCAGAGTCAGGCCGTATTTTGCCTCTACCGGGTTTCCGATGATTTCGTTTCCCTGCCTAAGCGACCCGGGGTTGTAACGGAAGCACACGAGTTCGGGGATTCCAGCTGATTTTTCCAGCGCCTCGATGTGGGTGATGTCGTCCAGGTTGATGATTGCGCCTAGTTCCTTTGCCTTGACGAACTCCTCTTTCGGAGTGTCGTTTGAGGTGAACATTATGTCCTCGCCGGAAAGCCCCACGGCCTCGGAAAGCATGAGCTCGGGAAGCGAGCTGCAGTCTGCGCCCATGCCTTCCTCCTTCAGCACCTGCATTATGTACGGGTTGGGGAGCGCCTTGACCGCAAAAAAGTTCTTGAACCCTTTTCCACCGACCCACGAGAATGCCTTGTAGAGCCTCCTTGCGGTTGCGCGGATGGCCTCTTCGTCGTAGACGTGGAACGGCGTGGGGTGCTTCTTCTCAAGCGCCTCGACTTGGGCATTGGTGAAAGGGACGGCGTATTTTACGGTGTCAGTCATTGCAAATCATCTTCGGAATTGTTCGTCCATTTTATATTTTCAGGTTCTTCTTGACGCTCTCAACCGCCTCGATTATGTCGTTGCGGTGGCCGAACGCGCTGACGCGGATGTACCCTTCGCCGTGCGGCCCAAACCCCGCTCCGGGCGTGGTGACCACGTGCGCCTGCGAAAGCAAAACGTCGAAGAACTCCCAAGACTTGGTTCCCGCAGGCGCCTTGACCCACAGGTATGGCGCGTTCACGCCCCCGTAAACTTTCAGCCCGATTGCCGAAAGGCCTTCGCGGATGATGCGCGCGTTCTCCATATAGTAGTCTATGGTTTCCTTGCATTCCTTCTGGCCCTGCGAAGAAAGTGCGGCTAGCCCGCCTTCCTGCACCACGTTCGACGCTCCGTTGAAGAACGTGCACTGCCTGCGGTTCCACATTGCGTTCAGCTTTCCTGCTGCTGCGTTTTCGCACACGCATTCCATAGGCACGACGGTCCAGCCAAGCCGCACCCCTGTAAATCCAGCAGACTTTGAGAAGCTGCTGATTTCGATTGCGCACTCCTTTGCTCCGGGAATCTCGTAGATGCTCCGCGGAAGCGCGGGGTCTTTAATGAACTGCGAGTAGGCGGAGTCGAATATGATTACTGCCTTGTTCTTTTTGGCGTACTCCACAAACTTAGTGAGTTGTTCCTTGGTGGCAACTGTGCCAGTGGGGTTGTTTGGGGAGCAGATGTAAATCAAATCGACTTTCTGCGTGGGCACTTCGGGGAAGAATCCGTTCTCCTCGGTGCACGGCACGTAGACCATCCTGTCGTAGCATCCGCGCTTGGCGTCGTAGTTTCCTCCGCGGCCCGCAATCACGTTCGTGTCAACGTAAACCGGGTATGCCGGGTCCTGCACCGCAACTATGCAGTCGGAAGAGAATATCGATTGTATGTTTCCAACGTCGGGCTTTGCTCCGTCGCTTACAAAGACCTCGTTGTCCGAGATTGTCGCGCCCAGCTTTGAGTACTCCGCGGCAATGGCCTTGCGCAGCCTCGTGTCGCCCTGCTCGTCGCCGTATCCGGTGTACGTCTCGACCTTCGCAAGCTTGTCCGCTCCAAGCTTAAGCCCCGCCACCACCGTGGGTGCCAAGGGCTCGGTGGAATTGCCTATGCCCAGCTTGAGGAGCTTCACGCCGGGGTTGTTCTGGGAAAACGCCCTGGCCCTCTTTGCGATTTCGGGGAAGAGGTATCCTGCGGCGAGCCTGTCGTAGTATCCGTTTATGGTTGCCATAAGTTATCCACTTATTATGGGGGAAAAGGCATAAATGCCCCTCGCTACGAATTTCGTAGTAATCTGTCGTCTTTATATATTTTTATGGCCATTTTTCATAGATTTTCGTGGAAAGTCAAATGAAATTTGTTTTGGCTGTTAGGCCGCTGCTGCTTACTGAAAAGAAGCGATAGTTTCCGGCTTTCCATATTTGGGGGTCTTTGATATGAAAGGTTTATCCAGTTGTATGCCTGCGCTTGTAGTGCCGTTTGCAAACGGCGAGGTGGACTACGAGTGCTACCGCGGCCTTTTGGAGTACCAGAAGTCGCAGGGCACCACGCACGCCATAGTCAATGGCACCACGGGCGAGAGCCCGACTCTTTCGGAGTCCGAGCAGGACAAGCTCGTCGGCCTTGCGGCGACGCAGCTTTCGGTGGTTGCCGGAAGCGGGAGCAACAGCACCGAAAAGGCGCTGAAAAGAAGCGGCGAGGCAATCGCGCTGGGCGCGTCCGCGCTTCTTCTGATGGACCCGTACTACAACGGCCCGTCCTCGCTTGAGATACGCAAGGAATACTACGAGCCGGTTGCGGAGAAATACTCCTGCCCGATTATTCCCTATGTCATTCCTGGACGGTGCGGCTGCGAGCTTTCGGCGTACGACCTGGCGCAGCTTGCAAAGGACCACGGCAACATCTTTTCGGTGAAGGAGGCGACGGGCAACCTTGAGCGCATGAAGCTCACGCGCACGCTGTGCCCTGACATGATGATTTACTCCGGAGACGACGACATCACCTTTCGGATGATTACCGACCAGGCCATACGCTCCTGCGGGGTAATCTCGGTTGCAGCGAACGTGTTTCCCGCGTCGGTGCGCAAGATGGTGGACTTGGCAATTGCAGGAAAGACCGAGGAGGCAAGTGCGCTCAACGCTGCGATGAGCCCGCTGTTTTCGGCAATCACCGTGAAATCAACTGTGAAGAACCCGTACGGCTACCCCGGCGAGGTAGTGCAGAAGTTCCGCAACCCGCTTGGGTACAAGACGCTGATGGCCGGTCTTGGCATGATGGAGTTCGGGTGCCGCAGGCCGCTTGGAAAGATGGACAAGGCGGGAGTCGAGTTCGTGCGCGCAGCTGCAAGGCGCGCGTGGCAGAACAACCCCGAAATCCTTTCGCCGCTTGAGGCCGCCTTCGACGTGGACCTGTCGGCAAGGATTGAGGATGACGCAAACTGGGGAATGTACTATGGTTAGGATTTGCATTTTGGGATACGGAAAGATGGGCAGGGTCATCGAAGAGGAGATTGGGAAAGCCAAGGATGCCAAGGTAGCGCTAATAGTCGACCACTCCGAGAACGCGCCAGGCGTAATACGTCCCGATGCTCTCAAGTCCAAGCTCAAGGACTTCGACGTGCTGATTGATTTCAGTTCGGCTGCTTCAAACCCGCTCCTTGTCGAGTGCGCAAAAGCAGGAAAGAGGCTTGTCGTGGGCACGACCGCGCGTACTGAAGAGCAGGATAACGCGCTTGCGGCTGCAGTCAAGGCGGGAAAGTCAAGCGCAATAGTCGCATCCAACTACTCGATAGGCATGAACGCGCTGTTTTGCCTGCTCAAGAAAGCGGACGCCCTTCTTCCCGATTACGACCGCGGGATTGTCGAGGTGCACCACACCCAGAAAAAGGACGCGCCGTCAGGAACGGCGAAGACGCTTGCGAAAATAATCGCCCTCGACCCGTCGAAGGTCCAGTCGCTGCGCATCGGCGAGGTGTTCGGAGACCACGAAGTCCATTTCGCGGCAAACAGCGAGCAGCTGACGCTCAAGCACGTGGCGTGTTCGCGCAAGTGCTTCGCAAACGGCGCAGTCCGTTCTGCATTATGGCTTGCAAACAACAAGCCGGACGGCAAGGTGCACACTTTTCGCGAGGTTCTTGGATTTGAGTAAACCAATCGTAGTCTGCAAGTTCGGCGGAGGCACCCTCGCAACCCGCGAGGATTTTTCGCGAGCTGCGCGCATCATAAACGCAAAGCCCGAGCGAGTAATCGCCGTGGTGTCCGCAGTGCAGGGCGTCACCGACAAGCTGGTGCGCGGCATTGAGGAGAGCCGCAAGAGCGAAGGGCACGCGAAGGTGTTTGCGGAGGATTTTTCTGCGTTCCACAAAAGGATTGCAGACATCCCCGAGCTTGACATGCTTTCGCAGAAGCTTGAGTCCGCATTGTTCAACGCGTACGCAAGCCACAACCCGCGGCTTTCCGATTACGTCCTGTCATTTGGCGAGCGCGCATCAGCAGCGCTGCTTGGGCACTTCCTTGGGAAAGGCTGCAGGGTATTCGACGCGGAAACCGCGGGCATAGTTTCAAACGGAATCTACGGCAACGCCTCCTGCGAAGTGGAAAAGACGCAGGAAAACTTCCACGCGGCGCTTGAAGGCGCAAAGGATGCAAAAAGCATAGTGGTAACCGGCTTTTACGGGGTTGACCAGAACGGCAACGTCAACGTCTTCGGACGCGGCGGGAGCGACTACTCCGCAGGCGTGATTACCGCGGTTTCAGGCGCGTGCAGGCTCGAGCTTTACAAGGACGTGGATGGCTTCCTTGCTGCAGACCCGCGCATGGTCAAGAGCCCGCAGCTTCTGGAGCGCCTCTCGTTTTCCGAGGCTTCAGAGCTTGGCTATTTCGGAGCCAAGATAATCCACCCGCGCACATTCGACCCGCTTTCAGGCACCCAGACGCACGTCGAAATCCGGCCCGTTGGCAAGCCCTCCCAGGTGGGCACGGTGATTTCCGAGTCCGGCGAGGAGATGCACGTAGCTGCCATCGCATCGCGCAAAGGCGTGTCACTTGTCGAGATTTACGGCGGAGGCATGGTGAACTCGTTCGGGGTTGCCGCAGAGGTTTTCACGCGCATGGCGCGCAACCACATAAGCGTGGACGCAATCGCCACCTCGCAGACCAACATCTCATTCACAATAGACCAGGCTTCCAGCCTCAGGGCTTCGCAGGCTTTGGAGGCGCTCTCACTTGAGCGCCCGGACGTGGTGTGGGTGTTCAAGGTCAACGACCACCAGGCCATGGTCTCGGTGGTCGGAGGCGCGCTTTCCGCACAGGCGATTTCGCGCGCGATGCTTTGCCTTTACAATGCAAGCGTGCCAATCAAGATGACCTCGTACGGCGCGTCCAAAATCAGCTTCTCCGCAATAATCGGCCTTGAGGACGAGCAGAAGGCGGTTGCCGCATTGTATTCGGAGTTCTTCGGCAACGGCATGTCTCCCAAGAAGGCGGTTTCTCCGGTAGCAAAATCGCGGGCTGCCAAAAAAACCAAGGCTAAAAAATCAAAGTGATTCTTCAAAGCAGGTGAAATTTTCGTATGGACAAGTTGAACGCAGCAGTAGTAGGCGCAACGGGCATCGCAGGCCAGCAGTATGTGGCCGCGCTTGCAAACCACCCGTGGTTTGAAGTCACCGCGCTTGCGGGCTCGGAGCGCTCAGCTGGAAAGACCTACATTGACGCGCTCTCCAAGGGCAGCTCCCTGCAGTGGTTTGCCGACGGCCCGGTGCCGGAGCAGGTGCGTAAGATGGTGGTCGCCGACTCGTCCAAGCTTGACGCGTCGAAGTTCGACGTAATCTTCACCGCAGTCGAGTCCGATGTCGCAAAGAGAATCGAGCCCCTCTATGCAAAGACCACGCCCGTGTTCAGCACCGCGTCCGCGTTCCGCTACGAACAGGACGTTCCGCTCATGATTTCAGGAGTCAACCTCGACCACGCCTCGCTCATCGAGGCCCAGCGCAAGAACCGCGGCTGGGCTGGTTTCGTGCTCCCGATTCCCAATTGTACCACTACCGGTATGGCCGTGAGCCTGGCCCCGCTTGCAAAGTTCGGAATAGAATCGGTGGTGCTTGTTTCAATGCAGGCAGTAAGCGGGGCCGGCCGCAGCCCGGGAGTCCTTGCTTTGGACATCACCGACAACGTCATCCCCTTCATCGACGGGGAGGAGGACAAGGTGATTGCCGAGACAAAGAAAATCCTCGGCGCAGTGGATGCAAAGAAAGGAAAGATTTCGGACGCAAAAATCGATGTCAGTGCGTCCTGCAACCGCGTTGCTGTTCGAGAAGGCCACACCGAGTCGGTGTTCGCCGTTCTCAAAGACCAGCCTGAACTGGATGAAGTTGCAAACGCGTGGGAGTCGTTCGACCCCAAGCTCGGGGTTCCAAGCGAGCCCAAGCCGTTCATCACCTATCACCGTGACCCGTACAGGCCTCAGCCGAGGCTTGACCGCGACAACTGCAACGGCCTCTCCACTTCAGTGGGAAGGTTGCGCAAGCCCGGCCGCTTCTACCAGTGGACCGTCGTGTCCCACAACACAAAGATTGGCGCTGCGAAGGGCGCGGTGCTTCTTGCGGAGTGCATGAAGAAGAAAGGTTACCTTTAGGTGCAGAGGGAGCATTGGCGAAAAAGGGCATTGCGGATATGCGGAGGGCAAATGAAAAATGGATGAGCTTGATTCGAGGATTCTTGCGCTGCTTTCAAAGAACGCAAGGCAGCCCAACAGCGCAATCGCAGTCGCGCTCGGAGTTTCCGAAGGCACCATACGCTCACGCATCCGCGGCCTTGTGGAGGAAAAGAAAATCCGCAGGTTCACAATCGAGACCGGCACCTACGGCTTCCGCGCGGTAATCCTTGTAAAGACCGACCCGTCCAAGCACACCGAGGACGTCCTGCGCACCCTGGTTGCGATGGAGGGCGTGCGCACGGTGTACGAAGTCAGCGGCAAGTGGGATGCGGTGCTGATTGCCTACTGCAAGGACGCCGAGGTGTTCAACGACCTCATCGAGGCAGTCCGCACCAAGAAAGGCGTGACCGAGACGGAAAGCCTGGTGGTGCTAAAGGCGCACTGATTGGGTTATGGTAACGCGGGTGCGGGGCCAAGGGATTGTTTTTCCCTGTTGCCCTTTCCCTGCATTTCCCACCTATCCTTTTTTCCTTTCCTTGATTTCCTCAAGGATTGTTTTCTCGAACTCCTGTAGGGGCACGCCGTTCTGCACCGAGCCGTCGCGCTTGCGCACAGAAACAGCCGCCTCGTCCTCTTCCCTCTTGCCCAGTATGAGCATGTAGGGAATCTTCTGCAGCTGGGCGTTGCGTATCTTCTGCTCGATTTTGCCTTCCGACTCGTCAAGCTCAACCCGCACGCCGGATGCAAGTAGCGTCGTGTGCACTTTCTTGGCGTAAGCCTTCTGTCCGTCGGTAATCGGCATCACGCACACCTGAACTGGCGAAAGCCAGGTGGGCAGGTTTCCTGCCGAGTGCTCCAAAAGGAACGCGATGAAGCGCTCGAACGAGCCGAGTATTGCGCGGTGTATGATGACCATGTTCTCCTTGGTGCCGTCTTCCTTGACGAAGTTGAGGTTGAACCTCTTGGCCATCAGCACATCCACCTGTATGGTGGCTATGGAGTCGTCCTTCCCGAAGACGTTGCGTATCTGCACGTCAATCTTCGGGCCGTAGAACGCGGCCTCGCCTACTGCCTCCTCGAACTTCTCGCCCTCGGCCTTCATCACGTCGCGGATGAGCTGCGCGGCCCACACCCATTTCTTGCGGTCCTCGCCGCCTGCGTACTTGTCGGGGTTGTTCTCAAAGTCAGGAAGCGACAGTCGGTACCAGTAGTCCGAGATGCCCATGGTCTTGTAGACTTCCTTGAACAGCCGGAGCACGCTCCTGAACTCGTCGGCAGCCTGCGCAGGCGTGCAGTAGATGTGCGAGTCGTTCTGGGTGAAGTTGCGCGTGCGTATGATGCCGTGCATCGTCCCCGAAAGCTCGTAGCGGTAGCACGAGCCCGGCTCGGCCATGCGCAGGGGCAAGTCCCTGTAGCTTGTCACCAGGTCCTTGCATATCATGTGGTGGAACGGGCAGTTCATGGGCTTGAGGTAGTACTCCGCGCCCTCGATTTCAATGGGCGCGTACATGGAGTCCTTGTAGTGCGGCAGGTGGCCCGACGTGTAGAATATCTGGCTCTTGGTAATCGAGGGAGTCTGGACGTACTTGTAGCCGTCGCGCTCCTCGACCTGGCGCATGTATTCCATCAGAGTGTGGCGCAAAATCTCTCCGTTGGGCATCCACAGCGGCAGGCCCATGCCGACCTCTTCTGAGAACATGAATATCTTCAGGTCCTTGCCAATCTTGCGGTGGTCGCGCCTTTCAGCCTCAAGCATGCGTGCGCAGTACTCGTCGCGCTCCTTGGTGCTTGAAAACGCCACTCCGGTCGCCCGCTGGAGCTGCCGGTTTGCGCTGCTGTTGAGCCAGTATGCGCCGCCAATTTTTGAAAGCTTGAACGCGGCAAGCTCGGAGGCGTTCTCAAGAAGCGGGCCGTTTGTCAGGTCAGTAAAGCCGTCCATCTCGGCAACGTGGACTTTTGCATCCTTTGGGACCTGCTCAAGCAGGTATTTCCTGTAGGGGTTGTGGCCGAATTTCTTTTGCGCATCAGCAACCGAAATTATTTCCGTCGTTATTTTCGCCTTGGACTTGACGATTCTTTCCATCTCGGCCTCGATTGCGGAGACGTCGGAGTCGGAGAGCGTCCGGTCCGACTCGATGTCGACAAAGAAGTTCTCGCCAACCGACGAGTCCGCGACCTTGGCCTTTGGGAACATTTTACACAAGGCTGCTGCGAGTATGAATTGGCCGGTGTTTTTTGCGATTGCTGCGGAACCGGCGTCAGCTGCCTTCCCTTCCTTTTTCGCATCAGCAATGAACTGCAGTATCTCCGGGCCCGCAACCGCCTTTGCGCCAGCGTGGCCTTCGATTTTCTTTGCAGTAGTCAAGTTGATTACTTTGGAAATGTCCTTCTCGTCTCCTGAGCGTATGGTCTTGCTCAGCTCGGCCAGGGGGTGTCCCTTGCACTTGAGTTCGAACTCCTTGTAGTAGCCGAACACTCCCTTCTTGGCATCGGGCGAAAACTTCTTGACCGCATCATGAAGTTCGAAAAGCAGCGCAGTAGCCTTGTCGGGCTTTGCCAGGTCGTTTGAAAGGTGCGCGTAGGGGTTGATGAACACCGTGGCCGCCTTGACCTGCTCAAAGTTCTTCTTGATGGCCTCCGCGGCCGCCTTTACTGTCTCGTGGTCGTCCGTTGACTCCATGGTTGTGAACACGACCAGCGCGTTCTCCACGCGGTATCCTGCCTTCTCCTCTTCGGAGAGCTCGGGCAGGGTCTTTATGGCCTTGTTTTTTGGCTTCTGCGCAAAGTAGTCGCAGTGCAGTTCGAGTATCCTCATGTCCGGTTGCACACCTTCGGGGCCTTTACGAGTGGTCCCGTTCAAAATAGTTTACTCAAGTAGAATGCAGTGCAAGGTAGAAAAAGGCAACGCAAACGTGACTGCTGGCCTGCGCTGGTTGTGGCTGAAGAAAAAAGGAAGGAAACGCCCTTGCCTACGCGTACGTGTGGGAGAGGAAGTACAGCCCCGGCTCTGTCACGCGATATGTCCTTGCATTCGAGATGACCACTTCCGAAGCGCCGATGGTGCGTATGGACGTCGGTATGATCACCAGCGTTATTATCTCGTCGTTGAACAGCTCGGTGAAGAGCGATTCCCACTTCACGTAGTATTCGTGCGGTGTTGGCCTGGAGTCTACAGTGTAGCCTGTGATGGTGTAGCTTGGGATGTCGTACTCCGGCAGCGTATACGAGTAGGTGACGTTTGACCCGTTGGGCCTGTACGTGTAAACTATGTTGTGCAGGGTGTAGCTTATCTCGTACGGCCCAGATACCGGGCCCGCCAAGGCATAGTTGTCAACCCGGTAGTTGTTCACGGTGTAGTTTGTCCGCAGGCGCATGTTCGTGCCGTTCTGGTGCGTGTAGTTCACCGGCAGGTTGTATATGGTATGGTTGTTGATGGTGAAGTTGCGGATGCTGTACTGGTACGTCGTGTAGTTGTATATGCCGTATGCGCTGGACTCGTTTTTGTAAGTGCAGTTGTTTACCGGCTTTGAGCAGTGGTTCTTCAGTATCGTGTTCATCACGTAGTTGTCAACCTTGGTCGTGTCGTTTTCAATCGTGGCGAACGGGAAGTTCGGCAGGCTTGACGCGGTGAGGCTTGAGTATATCCCATTGCCTGCGGCCGTAAGGAAGCTGATGTCAGTGAATGTGTATTCCTTTATCATGTCAACCAGCCTTTGCTTGGTAAGCGCGGTCGTGTTGTCTGCAAACATCAGCGTGTCCGAATAGGTTATGGGGTTCCTTGACACGGTGACGTAGTGCGTATAGTACCCGGTGTTGACCTGGGTGCCGGTGTGCTCAAGTTGGTAGGGTGTGAGGTACGTGTAGGAATAGCAGTAACTTCCGCCCGCAGTGTTGCCGCATGCATGATACCACGAACAGGCATAGCCGATGTTCGACAAGTACTCTGTCGTGTAGTATGTGTACGACGTGGTGTATTGGTATGTGCACTGTCCTGGCGCTGTCACTATCGTGTTCAACGGGAGGTATGTCTCCGGTCCATACGTTATGACCGTCACTGCAGGGTCGGTGCCGTCTACCACCGTGTTGTTGTTCTTGTCGTAGTTGTACTGGAAGTTGGGGCAGTTGACTGCGCTTGCAAGCGGCATGACCGCAAGCAGGAGCAGTATCGCCGCTGCAACTGGCGGCTTCTGGTTCTTGTAAAGCCAGTACGCCACTATTGCCGCAATTGCGACGATCAGCGCTGCGTATGCCGTGGCGTTGTCGTTTCCTGCCTTGGCTGGCGGGGTGGATATTGGCGCCTCGGATGGGGCCGGAGCGCCTACCGTAGGCTGGACCGTTGGCAGCGCAACTTGGGTGGGCGTAGGCTGCTGTGCAGTCGCGGCCTTTCCAAATGCCGCGCAGCTTTTCTTGTCCGCCGCGCCATCGCCTGCCACCTCGAGGCATGCGGTGTAGCCTTCAAGGTCCGACGGGGCCCCGAACGCGTATTGCCGGACTATTATGTCGTCCGGCTTTGCAGAAGAGTAGTTGTCCGCCTGAGAGTATATCTCGTTTCCGGAGTTGTCGTAGACCGTTGTGGTGGCGACCACGTTCTTCACCTCGTCCTGTGCCGGGAAATACGGCCCTGTGAATGAAGTGCGGACCATCACCAGCTTGCCCTTTTCGTAGGATTCCTTGTACGCGTCTATGGATATGATGTTGATGGTCTTTCCCGCTATTATTACCCTGTTTTTGTATTCGCAGACTTCCTTGCCCGCCTCGAGCAGGCGGTAGCGGATGGTGTATATGCCGCGTTCGAGGCTTTCGGTAATGGCGTATGCTGTCCCGGAGGTCTTGCCTGCAGGTATTGTTACGTCCAGCGTCTGCGACACGGTGCAGTTTCCCATGTAGTCGTCGAACGTGCAGTAGGATATCTCAAGCTGTCCTGTGAATTCCGTTTCGTCGGTGTTTTTTAGCCCAACGTACCCGCGAATCGGGGTCGTTTCCGGAACTGCCGGACCGGACTGCGAGAAGCCGCCGGCGGCATGCGTCTGCGTTCGCAATATCGACGCCTTCGGGTGGTTTCCGCCGCCCGTAACGTTGTATGAGAACCAAGTCCACGGGGCGTAGGACACGTAGTTGCCGTAGATGTTCGTGTTGTTCATCATCACGTACGCGTCAATCCTCCATTTTCCCGGCCTTGCGTCTGCGGGGACGGTCTCGGTGAGTGCTATTGTCTTTGTCTCGCCGCTTGCAACCTTGATTTTTGTCACTGTCCTTGACACGTACGTGTCCCCGTCCGTAAGGTTGGAGTTTACGGGGTTGGGCAGTACTGCGCTATATGCCTGCGTGGTCACTATGTACCCATCCAGGACGTAGAACTCGCTGTTGTTGATAGTGACAGTAAAGTCGACAGTGCTTCCTGGCGAGAATGCGGCCTGTGAGGGCCAGGCAACCGTGACGTTGGGCTGGTAGAATTTGTAGACCGTCACTTCGCCTGCGGCGCAGGTGCCCATTGCCACCAGAAGGAACGCCAAGATGACCGTCGCAGTGACGGGGGGTTGTCGTGTCATACGCGTGCTCATCTCCCTTGTCTATCCTACCTGTGCGAACAGCACATCCAGCAGTTCCGTCCAGTAGCTTATGCACACATAGCCTGACGTCGGGCCGCTCCTTTTCATGCACAGCCTGTCGGTGTATATCATTGTCGCGTTGGTAAGCGAGGACGAAACCGTGAATCCTGGCGCGCTTATGCCGCTGCGCGCGACGAGGTTGCGGGAAGACGTGGTGCCCCCGACGTATGCGGTTTCAAGGACGTTTATGTTCCTGACCGTGAGGTTGTCTATCGTCGCGTTTGTCGCATAGAGGTACGTTATGTTGATGCTGCCAGCGCCGATGCCCGGTGCGTAGAGGTTCTTGGTGACGTTGAGCGTCGGGATGATGACCATGTCGGTGTTGCGGTTGGTGATGTTGTTGCCGTTTATGACCCACGAGCCGGCGTCGCACATGACCGTGCCGTTCTCATACACCCTGACTACGTTGGTGCCCGCGGAGCAGGCCGACGCCACCCTCTGCTGTATCTGGCCGGTGTCGACGTCCACGAGCTTGATTGAGCTGTCCACGATCTTGCTTGTCTCGATGCTGTTCTGCTGAAGCATGTTGTTGGAGATGCTCAGGGGCTGGCCCTCGTTGACGAAAACCGCGTCGCAGTCGGAGCAGGTGAAGTCGACCCCCACAGCAGTAGTGAGCTTGTTGATGGTGCCTACGCTCATGTTAACCCCCGGCGAGACCGTGCCGAGGTTGCCCTGCACGAACACAAGCATCACTGCGGCAAGCAACACGCTTCCGCCCAGAATAAGTAGATATTCGAATGCGCCCTGTCCACGAGTCATATTCCCACCCAACAATTGTTTTACCTTTAGAAGGGTCGGCGGGTATTTTTAGCTTTGTATTCGGCAGGCTAGAGGCGGGAAAAGAAAAAAAGGGACCGTGTGCCCGGGCCGCTTCGAGCCAGCATCCGAGGACCGGTTGCGCTTCAGCACTAGCCCGTCGGGCAGTTGTACGCGACCTTTACGTTGTACGCGTCGACGTACGCGCCCGCGTCGTTGCGGAAAGTCACATCTGTAAACGCCGTGTTGAGGTATGTGGAGAACGTCGAGCACCTCGTGCCAATCAGGTTCGTCGACACCGTGGCGTCCCTTATGCAGTTCTTCGAGATGGGGTCGTACGTCGGGTGGTCAGTAGGGCAGTAGACGTAGCTGTCCGTCTCTTCCATTATAAACTTCTTGGCCGAATCCGTGTACGCAACCGAGTTATAGTACGTGCAAGTGCGGGAAGATGCCGTGTTTTCCCATCGAAGGAAAACCTCTCCCGCAGAAGCTGCGGGGCAGCGGTTGGCTGCGGTGTTTGGGCCGGTGTAGCACACTCGGCTGGTAGTGTCCAGTACGTACCCGGATGGGCACGTGTAGCACGCGCCAAGAATGTTGCTCCATGTGGTTCCTGATGGGCAGGAGTAGCATATGTTCAGCGTGGAGTCATAGCTCAACCCCGGGGCGCAGCAGGTTCCTGGCCCGCCACCGATGTTGCCGCCATTGTAATAATATGGCATTGGGTAAACCGCGCAGGTGTAGCCTGCTTGACAATACGCTATCCTCGGTGAACCGGTACTCTCCCCGCAAGCGGGTCCCGAACCGCCTGCAGTGGCCTGGATTGTATTGGCTCTTGTACCGCTCGTGGTTGGGCCCACTTCATTTATGGTTGAGTGATGTATGTTGGGCACCACTATCCGCGCGACCGGGTCGGCACCTAGTATGAGTTTTGTCGGGGCAGTATTGCATACGGTGATTTTTACGCCACAGTTGTCCGCCGGAAGCGAAAGGGGGATTGTGTTAACCGGGTAGCTTGGGAACCCGTTATAGTCTATTATTCCCTGCAGGGGCATGCCGACGTTGAGTGTTGAGTTGAATATCACTGTAGTGTTGCCGCCTGTCGAGCCGCTTGCCGCGTCCACGTACGCTTTGTTTACTGCGTCTGTTTCGTTTATTGGCGCTGCAAGGCCGGTGATTATGTTGTTTGATACGTCGACGGTTCCGTTTATTGTCGTAGTGCCGTTGACTGAGAGTTTGGCTTGCGGGCTGGTGGTTCCGATGCCGACGTTGCCGCTTACGAGGGAGTACTGGTTGCCTCCGCTTGCGTTCCAGGTCTGGGCGCTTGACTTTCCGTCGACGTAGCCCTTGGTTGCGACGGTGTTTGCCGAGTCCGATGCTGCGGTCGCGTCGTCCATCATTATCTTGCCGTTGACCTCAAGCTTGGCCTGCGGGCTGGTGGTGCCGATGCCGACGTTTCCGGGCACGCCGGAGTACTGATTGCTTCCGACGATTATCCAGTCGCCATCGTTGGTCTCAATAGTAGTCGAGAGGTAATTGTGCACTCGCGAGGCGTATTCGGAAGAGCTGATTTCGCCAGCCGCCAAGTTCAGGTTGTTGTTCACAACAACCATCATGATTGCTGAAAGCAGCACGCCTCCAGCTATCATCAACAGGTATTCCAAAGCAGTCTGGCCGCGGCCCATATTCCCCACCCAAAAGTTAGACGCATTCAGGAGGAGTTTCTGGCTTTTTTTATCTTCGTATCCGTCCGTTTGGGGTAGAACCGAGTCCAGCCGGCTTATGGTTCGGCTGGACGTTCGGTAAGATGGCGGCAGTCCGCTTGCTGTTTAGGCCTTCTAATCCCCGCTTGGGCAGTTGTACGCGACCTGGATGTACGTCGAAGTAACGTACGCGGTGTCTGCAGAGTTCCTGAACGTGACGTCCGTGAACGACGTGGGCAGGTAAGTGTTCAGCGTGGCGCAGTAGGTGCCAATCGGCGTAGTCTGAACCGTGTTTGCCTTTATGCAGAGCTTTGTCGTCGAGTCGTAGACAGGGTGGTCTGCGGGGCAGTAGATGTACTTGTCCGACTCTTCCATTATGAACTTCTTGGTTGCGTCGGCGTACGCAACCGAGTTATAGTACGTGCAAGTGCGGGACGACACGGTGTTTGTCCAGCGCAGGAATGTCTCTCCTGCAACAGCTGCGGGGCAGCGGTTGGCTGCAGTATTTGCACCGGAGTAGCATATTCTGCTTACCGTGTCCCAGGTATTTCCTGCAGGGCAGCTGTAGCAAAATCCGTTTGCCGAGTCGTATGCGGTTCCGGTCGGGCAGCATCCTCCCCGACTAGCGCCGCCGTGGCATTCATAAGAATCTGTAACTAGACAGCTTCCGGCGTATATACAAACCTGGTTTGCTGCACAATATTGGGCGATGGATCCCGAACAACTGCAGAGTCTACCCTCCGGATACCCTGGGGTGTGCCAAATGCCACAACTTACGGGACCGCTATCTACTGTGGCCGCTATAGCGCTGCCGTATGTTGGCGAAACCTCGTGTATTGTCGCGTGGTGTATGTTCGGGACAACTATCCTCGCAACCGGGTCCGCGCCGATGATGAGGCTGCCGGGCGGGTTGTTGCAGGCAGTAATCTTAACTCCGCAGTTGGCCTTGGGCAGGGAGAGTGGGATTGTGCTTACATAGCTGGTAGTCAGCGGACTATAATCTATCACGCCTTGGAGTGGCATGCCGACGTTGAGTGTTGAGTTGAATATCACTGTAGTGTTGCCGCCTGTCGAGCCGCTTGCCGCGTCCACGTACGCTTTGTTTACTGCGTCTGTTTCGTTTATTGGCGCTGCAAGGCCGGTGATTATGTTGTTTGATACGTCGACGGTTCCGTTTATTGTCGTAGTGCCGTTGACTGAGAGTTTGGCTTGCGGGCTGGTGGTTCCGATGCCGACGTTGCCGCTTACGAGGGAGTACTGGTTGCCTCCGCTTGCGTTCCAGGTCTGGGCGCTTGACTTTCCGTCGACGTAGCCCTTGGTTGCGACGGTGTTTGCCGAGTCCGATGCTGCGGTCGCGTCGTCCATCATTATCTTGCCGTTGACCTCAAGCTTGGCCTGCGGGCTGGTGGTGCCGATGCCGACGTTTCCGGGCACGCCGGAGTACTGATTGCTTCCGACGATTATCCAGTCGCCATCGTTGGTCTCAATAGTAGTCGAGAGGTAATTGTGCACTCGCGAGGCGTATTCGGAAGAGCTGATTTCGCCAGCCGCCAAGTTCAGGTTGTTGTTCACAACAACCATCATGATTGCTGAAAGCAGCACGCCTCCAGCTATCATCAACAGGTATTCCAAAGCAGTCTGGCCGCGGCCCATATTCCCCACCCAAAAGTTAGACGCATTCAGGAGGGGCTTCCGGTTTTTTTATCTTTGTATCCGGTTTAGTTAATAAAAAAGAGAAAATTAGGCGCAGGCCGGAGTTGATGCCCCGGCAGGCTGCCTGAAAAATGAAGGAAAAACTCAGGCCACTATCTCGGCAGTTGCGAAGCGTTCGCGAACCGAGGTTATGCGCACCTTGACTTTGGTGTTTGCCTGTCCGCCTGGCACGAACACGACGAAGTTGCTGATTTTTGCAATCCCGTCGCCCCGCGAGCCAACGGCGTCAATCATGACCTCGTGCTCCTCGCCGACCTTGACCGGCTTTTCGGTTACCGGGCTGTCGTAGTTGCGTTTCGGCCGGTCCTGCTTCGGTCCCCAGTTGTTTCCTTCTTCGTCTCTCATGTGATGTTTACCTCATTCCGATTTTTCCTGCCCAAGCTTATGCTTCGAGCACTTTCGCGGCTATGTACGCAGGGTCGAACGGCACCAAATCGCCGTACTCCTGGCCAACTCCGAAAAACATGATGGGCTTTGCCGCGTCGTGGGCTATGCTTATTGAGTTGCCGCCCTTGGCGTCGCAGTCAAGCTTGGTGAGTATGATGCCGTCCACTCCAACTGCAGCGTCAAAAGACTTGACCTGCTCTACAAGCACGTGGCCCGCAAGCGCCTCGCCTATGAATATCTTGTAGTCTGGCTTCGCCACGCGGTCAATCTTTTTCATCTCCTCGATGAGGTTGCGGTTGGTCTCCTGCCTTCCTGCGGTGTCGATGAGGACAACTGCGGCGCCTGCTGACTGGGCGTGCTTGATTGCGTCGAACGCAACCGCAGCGGGGTCAGCGCCGTAGTTTTGCTTCACGAGCTTGATTCCGATGCGCTCGGCGTGTATTGCCGACTGCTCGATTGCAGCGGCTCGGAAAGTGTCTGACGCCGACACCACTACATCAAGCCCATTCTGTTTGAACAGGCTCGAAAGCTTTGCAATGGTGGTAGTCTTTCCCGCACCGTTCGGTCCGAGGAACATAATCTTGAGGACTTCGCCTTTTGCCTTCTTTTCGCGTGCAAGTGCAAGCAGGTCGGGCGCGGGAGTGAAGACCGATGTAATCGCAGATGCGATTGCCTCGTTGATTGTCTTTTCAACTTCGCTTTTTGCGACTTTCTTTCCAACTAGGCTCCTTTTGAGTTCTTCAACAAGCGCCTGTGCAGTATCTGGCGAGACGTCGCTTTCAAGCAGGGCCATCTCAAGCTCGTCAAACATTGCACGGGTCTCGGCTTCGGTAATCTCGACTTGGTTTGTGAGCATTCCCTTGAGCTTGGAAAATAGTCCAAGGTCAGGCGCGATGTCGCGCTTCTTCTCAACAGTCGGGACTGCTGCGGGCTTTGGAATTGAAAAAGTCCTTGATGCCTCGGCAGGCTTGGGAATAATTGTTGGTTTCGGAACCTCAACAGGCTTTGGCGCAGGAGCAACAGTTGTTTTTTTTATTTCAACTGGCCTTGCAGCAACCGCGGGTTTAGGAATCTCTACTGGTTTTGTAATAGGAGCAATGGCTGGTTTTGGGGTTTCAACCGGCTTGGCTACTTCGGCTTTTGGAGCAACAACAGGCGCGGGTTTTGGAACCTCAACGGGCTTTGAAACAGGAATCGGTTTTGGCGTCTCGATTATTTTCGGCGCTTCGGCCACTGCCGGTTTTTCTACTGGCTTTGGAATTTCAACAATAGCAGGTTTCGGTGTTTCGACCGGTTTTTTCTCCTCGACAACAGGTTTGGGTGCCTCAACAACCGTTTCTTTTTCAACAGCAGTGGAGGTGGTTTCAACTGGGGTGGTAATTTCCTTTTCAATCGGTGCCGGAGTCTCAACTGGGGCAATAAATTCCTTCTCAACAACAGGCTCGACCGGTGCGGCTATTGGCTTTTCTTCTGCCAAAACCTCTGCTTTCGGCTCTTCCTTTGCTCCGACTGCCTCGGAGATTCCCTTCACGAATCCCGATATTTTCTTTTTGAGTAGGTCAAACACGGTCCGTGGTTACCCCGTAATTATGTTCTGGTTTTTCTTCTAGCGCGCTTCCTTGGGCTTTCGCGAAAGCGCCTCTGCCTGGGCGTTCAGCTCGTTTGCCTTGCGCGAGATTTCCGCAAGCTGTTCCTGCGCCTTGGTCAGTCCGTCGCGGATTTTCTTGACGGATTCCTCCAAGTCAGCTGCCGCTTCCTCGCAGGTCTTTTCCACCATCACTCCGGCGCCAGCCTCCACAAGGAGCTTATTTTTCTTTTCCGGCTTTGCGGAGACAAAAACGCGCGAGCCGAGCGGGAATATAGTTGCACCGTCTGTCTTTGAGAGTGCCTGAACCGCAGCCTGCGTGGACAGGGCCTCTTCAAGTGCCTGCTGGAGCATCTCGACGTTTCGCTGGAGCTGCTTTGCCTGCGCCTCGTAGAATTGCAATTGGTAAGCCATCTTGCGGATGGTCTCGTCTTGACTTGGAGCGTTAGTTGCCATCTGATTCATCACCGAACAATGCCTCATAGATGCGGGAAATCTCGAACCCGCTTGTTGCGTGCCCCACAAGCGCGCCATTGGAGTTTGCCACCACTCCCATGCCTACGAAGGGCACTCCCATGTTGCAGGTTCCCACGTTGCCCTTGACTTTGAAGAGCCTCTCAAGCTTCTTAAGCTCGACTTCGGGCATCTCGTTGTATGCAAGCAGGCCCTTGTTGGTGACCACGTTCACCGCGCCTACTGTTGAAATCTTTGAGAGCAAGTCGTGCGCAAGCGCCTCGACTCCGAGTGCGTCCGAAATCTTCTTTGCTTCGGGCTTTGCGATGGTGGGGTGGAGCACAGCTGCGTGGTCGTTGCAGAGTATGCTGTTTCCGCACGCCTGGTGTGAGTCTATTGTTGCGACGTTGAGCCCGGTCTTTTTCAGAAGTGCAAGCTCGTCGTCCTCTATGAACGAGGGCACGACGCAGCCGTTCGAGTTCATGGCAACAAAGATGCCTAGGAGGTCGGACTGGCTGACCGAAAGCGGGACTGCGGTTGCGCCGAGGGTGTCCTGGATGGTCTGCGTGAACTTGTGGTCAAGCGACTTTGGCACTAGGACGACGTTGTCGTTTGCCTTGAAGAAAAGCCCCACGAACGGGTTCTTGTGCAAGGAGAATTTGGTAATCAAGATGCTTCAACTTTGGAATTGATTTTTTTAATTTTGTTGTGCTGGTTTGGAAATTAAAAAATAAAAAAAATGGATGAAAAAAGAAAGGAAATTATTTTGCCACTTCGGCAAGCACGTTTCCGTCCTTGTCCTTGGTCAGCCGGATCTTGATTTTCTTCTGGACCCAGCTTGAGCCGTGCGAGCGTATCTGCTCGTTGACGTTGGTGGCGAGCTTGCACTTTGCAATCGGCGCCTTGGCGTGCCTTGCTGCGTACTCGCGCACGAGCTTCACACCGCGGGCAAGCCTCTTGTCCTTGGTCTTGTTGTACACGCCGGTAAGGTTGACAACGCAGACGCGCTCGAGCACGATTTCGCGCTTCTTCTCCTCCTTCTTGTCGGACGGGACGAAGGCCTTCTTTTCGTACTTTGCCTTGGAGTCAGCTGCCTTTGCGGGCGCTGCTTCGGCTTTCTTTGCCGGAGTTGCGTCTGCCTTTGCAGCGGCTTCCTTCTTTGCGGCGTCGGTGTGTGCGGCAACTGCCTTCTTTTCCTCAGCAGGCTTTGCTACAGCATGAGTTTGCATTTTTTTGGTTGCGGTGTTTTCTTCCATATCATTCAACCTACTTTACCTTGACCTTCATCTTCTCCGACCGCCAGTTGCGGGTCTTGGAGTTGCGGCTGACCTTGCGGGCAGTGCGCGCGATGACAAAAATGGGCATTCTCCTGTTCTGCGAAATCGCCTTCGTCAGTACGGCTTTCTTTTCCTTTGACCTGTTTCTTGACATATATCAAAACACCTTTTGACTGTGATTGGGGCTTAAGCCCTCCGGATTGTCGTCTCGCGCCGCGTTGAAAGCAGCTTCGATGCGACCTGCTTGACCTGCTCTTCGGTGACTTTTCCCGAAAGCTTTCCCGCCTGGATGGCCGAGACGAAGAACTGCACAATCTGCATGTACATTCCTTCGTTGGACATCCTTATGTTTGAAAGCCTCGAGATTGCCGCCGGTTCGAACACCTTGTTGACAATCGCCGCAAGCTGCGCGTTTGCAGCCTGCTTTTTTTGCAGCTCCTCAAGCCTGCGCTTTTGGGCGTCCTTGAGTCCGCCTGCGTTGTCAGTCTGGTTTTCGTCCATCTGCAAGTCCACTTATGCCTTCTTGGTGCCGAGCGCCTTGTCTATGAATGCGCGGCCCGCTGCAGTGATTACGCGGCCCTTCGGGTCGTTCTTTACGTAACCTGCAGTCTGGAGCTTCTGCATCGCAAGCCGTATGGTCTTGCCGCCTGCCTTCTTGTGGTGCGCCCTTCCGCGCGTGTGCTCCTGCCTTCCGCCGTACTTGTTGCGCAACCTCTGCGTGCCAATCGGGCCGCGGATTGCTATGGTGCGCAGTATCGATGCCATGCGGTCGAACCACTGCTCGGGAGTGTCTGGGAGCCTCTCGTTTGCCGGGCCGCCCTTTACTGTTCCGAACCAGTCCGGGGCTGCGAACTGGGAATCCTCCTTGAGCTTTGCCGCAAGGAGTTTTATTGCCTTGCCCGCCTCTACTGTGTAGATCGGGTCTGCGGGTACTGACATTACAAAATCACCTATTGAGCGCTAAACTAGGCTCTTGTTTTGTGTGCTTCAATCCGCGCCAGTCACGGCGCCAAAATCAAAGTCAAAAATGACTACTTAATAGTGCAATAACTGGTTTAAAATCCCCGGAGTCCCTACTTGAACTCGGCGTTTTTGGGTGGTTTTGATGCGTAACAGGGGTCAAGGGGCTTTCGAGTATCTTCTTCTGCTGGGCGGCACCGTGCTTGTGGCTACGGTTGTTGTCGTGATGGCACAGACTTCGGTCTATGGCGCCAACAACTCTTTCGACAATTCGACGAACGACTTCGGGACTTACGTTACCGGCGGAGTGAAGGACCTGCTTGCGAACGGCTCCCTTGTGCACGAGTCTCCTTCTGGATGCAGTTACAACAATCCGCCATGCGACGCCGGGTACTATTGCAGCAATCAGAACGTGTGCGTGCCAATATCTTCCGTGCTGCTTTCCGGTTACGCTTTTGACCCTTCGGGCAATGCCCTTTCGGGAGTGACGGTGAACGTGTCCGGCGGCAACGGTTCGGTTGCAACGACCAATGCGGCTGGACGTTATGATTTGGTCATGAACGTCAGCATCCCTTCGGCTTTGTACTCCGTCATCGCCTCAAGGGCCCCGACAAACGCGCCTGCAGGCGCGACAGTAAACCTTACTGCCGGGTTTGCCACGTTCCAGAACTTCACGCTGGGCTACAACAACGCGACGCTTTCTGGTTACGTTCGTGACGCGTCAAGCGCGGGCGTCAACGGGGCGGCCGTGTCGTGCGGTTCATATTCGACCACGACCGGGAGCAACGGCGCCTATACCCTGGTCGTTCCCATGTCTTCTGCATCCAGCGCCTGCACCCGTTCGGTGTCAAAGGCGCCCACGTTTGTTTCAAGCTCGGCGTCGGTCACTCTCAATGCCGGCACGGTCACTTCGCAGAATCTTGTGCTTGCGTATTCCCCCGCCTCGCTTTCAGGTTTCATCCGCAACTCTTCCGGCGCCGGGATCAACGGCGCGGCGGTGAGTTGTGCGGGCAAGACTGCAACAACCTCTAGCGCGGGCGCGTATTCCATCAGCGGCATTGCAATGACTTCGGCGAGCACTACTTGCACCCTTGCCGCTTCCAAGCCGCCGGCTTTCGTTTCCGGTTCCGCTTCGGTTGCGTTGGCTGCCGGGACGGCCGTCCCAGGGCAGAACCTGCAGCTGGCTTATGCAAACGCACTTGTCTGCGGAAAAGTCAACGACTCCGCCGGCGTTTCGCTTTCCGGCGTCAATGTCACTTGCGGCACTGCATTCGCCCTTTCAAATGCGACCGGACACTACAACCTTTCCGTCCCGATGCCGAACGCGAGTTCAGTCTGCACTTTGGGCGCGTCGAAGCTTCCGGCAAACCCGCTTGCAAGCGCGTCAGTCGGCCTGAATGCCGGCCTGACTTCAAGCAGGAACTTTACGCTCAATTATTCCAATGCCATGTTACTCGTCAGGCTTTTGGACGTTCTTGGAAATCCAATTGCAAACACCAACGTCCGCGCAGCCTGGTATGGCACTGTGAATGCGATGCCAACCAACGCGACGGGGCAGTACCTTTTCTCGGCAATAGCGATGAATACGTCCTCGTTGAACGTCTCTCTCAGGCCCCTCAGTGCGCTGTCCGCACCCCAGTGCCCGAGCCTGACCGGCATTTCGGACTACGTGAACGTCTCCCCCGGAGCGATAACTTACCGCACCATTCAGGCGACCGGATACTGCAATGCCCTTCTTACCGGCTACGTGCGTGACTCGTCAAGCAACGCCCTGAACGGGGCCGTGGTGGCCTGCGGTTCGGCCAGCGCAACATCCTCATCAAGCGGGAGTTATGCGTTTGAAGTCCCGATGGCCGCCGCGGCAAGCACTTGCTCCGTGTCGGCCTCAAAGGCTGCGTACTCTACAGGCACCCAGTCAGTCTCGCTTGCGCAGAACGCGAAAGCCTCGCAGAACTTCTCGCTGTCGCTTGCGGACGCCACAGTGGTGCGCACTATCAGCGTGGGCGACAGGCCCTATGGCATTGCAGTCACGCCGAACGGCGCGTATGCTTATGTCGCCAACTACGGCCCCAATACTGTCTCGGTCATAAACACCGCGACAAACGCGGTAGTTGCCACTATAACTGGGTTGAACAGCCCGTACGACGTTGCAATCACGCCCAACGGCGCGTACGCGTACGTCACGAACAACCAGGGCCGCAGCCTTTCGGTAATCAGCACTGCAACCAATTCCGTGGTGGGCACGATACCGTTCAGCACAGGCTATCCTGGGCTGTTCCCCTACGGCTTGGCGATTACCCCAAACGGGGCTTACGTGTATGTTGCGTCCTTGCAGGAAGGCTCTGACGTGGGCAGGGTTCATGTAATCAGCACTTCCTCGAATTCCATCGTTGGTACAATTTCCGTCGGAAACAGCGCACAATTCGTTGCGGTGCACCCGAACGGGGCGTACGCCTACGCGGTATCCAACCCGTCATCCAACAACGGTTATGTCTCCGTCATCAACACCGCGTCGAATTCAGTGGTGGGCACGGTCTCCATCGGCACCCCGGTCGGCATGGTGGCCGCATCTCCAAACGGGGCGTACGTCTACACTACGACAGGATGGGCCGGTACGGTTCCCGTCATAAGCACCGCTTCGAATTCCGTCGTGAGCACGATACGCGTCGGAGGCTACTATTACTCGGACGGCAGCTCGACCACTAGGGCGCCGGGGCCTTGGGGCGTTTCTTTCGCTCCCAGCGGGAACTACGCATACGTCACCAACAGGACTGCAGGCACGGTGCTGATAGTCAATACTGCTTCAAACGCCATCGTGAAGACGCTTTCCGTCGGAGGCTCGCCGTGGTACGTGGCGTTCGCCCCGGGCGGCGCGTACGCGTACGTTGCCAAGAGCGGCTCAAGCGCAGTTGCAGTGATCAGCACGGGAATCTACAAGTAGGCAAAAAGCCGCCGTGCGGTTGCGGCTGTCCGTCAGCGCTTCGGGCGCTGTGCCCGTTGTGCTTGCATAAGCAATAAATTGCACGGTGCAGTGGCATTAACTATGGTTATGCGCGGCCAAGGGGCTTTCGAGTATCTTCTTCTGCTGGGCGGCACCGTGCTTGTCGCTACGGTTGTCACCGTGATGACGCAGACCTCGGTCTACGGCGCCAACAACGCGTTCAACGACTCTTCAAGCAGTTATGCCGATTATGTCATGGTCGGCACGAAAGACGTCCTTGCGAATGGTACTCTTGTTCATGAGTTGCCTCCTGGTTGTGCTTATAATAATCCGCCGTGTGATGCGGGTTATTTTTGTGATGGTGGTGTGTGTAGGCAGGTGAATGTCCAGCTTAGGGGTTTTGTTCGTGACCCGTCTGGTGTCGCCCTTTCGGGTGTGGTTGTTCATTTGGTTGGTGGCGCTGGTTTGGATGTGGTTTCTGATGCGTCCGGTTATTATGAGATGTCTGTTGCGGTGAATGGTTCTTCCACTTTGTTTTCTGTTACTGCTTCGAGGAGTCCTACTAATGTGCAGGGTGGTGCGGTGGTGAATCTTACTGCTGGTTTTGCGACTGTTCAGAACTTTACTCTTAGCTATGCTCCCGCGTCTTTGTCCGGTTACGTTCGTGATCCTTCGAGTGTTGGGGTTAATGGTGTGGTTGTGAGTTGTGCTGGGTTGTCGGTTACTTCTGGAAGTGGTGGTTCGTATTCTATCAGCGGTATCCCGATGACTTCGGCGAGCACTACGTGTACTCTTGCCGGGTCGAAAGCCCCCACGATGGTCTCCAACTCCGCATCAGTCCCGCTGACTGCCGGAGTTGTCACAACACAGAACTTGCAACTTGCGTATTCCAATGCGGTTGTTTCAGGTTTCATCCGCAACTCGTCCGGTTCCGGCATCAATGGTGCGGCGGTGAGTTGTGCGGGCAAGACTGCAACAACCTCTAGCGCGGGCGCGTATTCCATCAGCGGGATTGCAATGACTTCGGCGAGCACTACTTGCACCCTTGTCGCTTCGAAGTCGCCGGCTTTCGTTTCAGGTTCCGTGTTGGTGAGCCTTGCTGCGGGTACTACCACTTCCGGACAGAACCTTGCGCTTTCGTATTCGGCCGCTTCGGTTTCTGGTTTTGTGCGCGATGCGTCAAGTGCTGGAATCAACGGTGCGGCAGTGAGTTGTGCAGGCAAGTCGGCGACTACTGCCAGTGGTGGTGCGTTTACCATAAGCGGCATACCTATGGCTGCTGCAACCGGCACTTGTACGCTTGCCGCATCAAAGTCCGGTTATACTTCCGCCAGCGCGTCTTCCTCGCTTTCGGCAGGTTCGGCTACGTCTGGCCAGAACTTGACTATTAACCTCATTGTCAACGGCGCCTGCGGCTCGGCCAATGGCGTTAGCGTGTATTCCGCGCCTGCGGCCAACCTTTGCAGTGCGGGCACCGCCTCAGCCGTTTCCGGTTCGGGCCCGTGGGCTTGGACTTGCGCAGGCCTTTATGGCGGCACCAATGCAAGCTGTTCTGCGAGCAAGAAAGTCGATGGCGGCTGGACTGCATGGTCGGCGTGTAGCGTTTCGTGCGGCGGAGGCACGCAGACTAGGACTTGCACCAACCCCGCGCCAGCAAACGGCGGCGCTGCCTGCTCCGGCTCGTCAAGCCAGAGCTGCAACACGCAATCCTGCGTCTCATGCCACTGGGTTGCGCTTGCGTGCTCGCATTACGGCGGCTACTGGCCGGTAAGCAGCGTGTTCTTGTGCACTCCGGCAAACAACGGCAGGGTGGCGATGGGCCCCAACGCCAACGGCCCTTACGCGCTCAACTACTATGCGGAGTCGTACACGAGCGAGTATTGGAGCTCGTGCTTCACGCCGAGGGCGCAGTGCGTGTGCTGAACTGCTTGCTGAATGAAGAGATGTTTTTGGAATATGGACGAAGAACAGACAAGGGTTGCATTGGTCGCCCTTGCAGTGTTGATTGTTGCGGCGATAGTGGCGTTGTGGCACCCGTGGAGCCCCGCTGCAAATGCGGTTGCGCCTTCACCTTCGCCGCAAGGCCTTCCTAGCGTTATTCCCTCGGTTGCACCGGTCCAGCCTTCGGCAGTGCCGTCCGCAATTCCCCTGCCGTCATCCTCTCCGGCTGTTGCAAGCCCGCCCGCTTTGGGCGGCGCGACCTGCGTTGCTCAGGGTCTTGTCGAGCCCCAGTGCGCAAGCGGGTCCCAGCTGGTGAAGGCAATCGGCCCGGACGGGTGCGTGTCAAACTATTCGTGCGCCCCTTCGATGGAGCTGCTGGTCGAAGAGCTTACGCAGATGCAGCTTCCGGGCTGCACTTCGGATGCGGGGTTTGCCGCTGAAATCCAGGCGTGCAGGGAAAAGCCCAACGCCGCGGCCTACTTCATACGCGATGCGAAGGGTTGCCTTGTTGGCGTGAACTGCACGACAATGGGCTGACTTCTTCACCAATCAACGCGCGTGCGCCAATCAACGCGCGTGCAGAACAAATAAATTGCCGCGGGCAGTGGCGTTATCTATGGCTGGTCGCGGGCAGGGCGCTTTCGAGTACCTCCTCATACTTGGCGGCATCGTGCTTGTCGCTGCGATAGTCCTGGTGATTGTGCAGGGCTCCACAAGCGGCGTCAACAATGCCATTACCGTGTCGTCGAACGATTACCTTTCGGCCTTGGCGAACCAGCAGCAAAGCCTCTCGGAAAACTACACTCTGATGTACACCACGCCAGCCGGGTGCGCCTACAGCAACCCGCCGTGCCGCGTAAGCCAGGACTGCAACGCATCCAACAACTCCTGCTACGCCTATTCGAACACGACGCGCAACGGCTGCGACTACAACAACCCCGGCTGCCCGTTCGGCTACTCTTGCAGGTATAATTACTGCCAGCCGGACAAGTCCGCTACTGCCGCGTCCCTGGTGAATGGCACTTGCGGCTCTTCCAGCGGAGCGGTTTTCACTTCAGCCCCATCTAAGAACCTTTGCAGTGCGGGCACCGCTTCGGCTGTTTCCGGTTCGGGCCCGTGGACATGGACTTGTACCGGCGCGTATGGCGGGACTACCATGGGCTGTTCTACCATCGTGGTTGTGGGTGGTGTTTGCGGTTCGTCCAATGGCGCCAGTTTCCCTTCCGTCCCTTCCACCAACCTGTGCAGTGCGGGTACTAGTTCGGCGGTGTCCGGGTCCGGTCCGTGGGCTTGGTTCTGCAACGGCTCGTTCGGCGGGGGCAATGCAAGTTGTCTGGCAAACCGTGTAATGTCTGGCGTTTGCGGCTCCAGCAACGGCGCCAGCTTCTATTCCGCGCCTTCGGCCAATCTTTGCAGTGCGGGCACCGCCTCGGCTGTTTCCGGTTCGGGCCCGTGGGCTTGGACTTGCGCAGGCCTTTATGGCGGCACCAATGCAAGCTGCTCTGCAAACAAGAAAGTCAACGGGTCGTGCGGTTCTGCCAACGGCCACGTCCGCACCGCGATTCCTGCGGGGCCTGACCTTTGTTCCGCAGGTACTGCTTCGGCGGTGTCAGGTTCCGGGCCTTGGTCGTGGGTTTGCGCCGGACTCTATGGCGGGAGCAACGCAAGCTGCGCCACCATTGCGCCGACCTATGCTGTAGTGCAGTTTACGGCAAATGCCACTTGGACCGTTCCTGCAGGGATTACTGCAGTGGATGTCTATGTGCTTGGCGGCGGTGGCGGCGGCAGCAGCGTCGGAGGAAACGGCGGGGGCAGGGGAGGCGGAGGCGGCTATTCCCGCAATACTTTCAACTATGCAGTGACGCCAAGCGCTACTGTTGCAGTAGTCGTCGGGGCAGGCGGGGGAGTTACTGGCGCGTACGGTTTCACGGGCGTTAATGGTAGCGCCAGTTCTTTCGGAAGCATCGTGGCCAATGGCGGCGCGGGCGCACTTTCGGGCGGTTCCGGCGGCAACGGCGGTTCCGGCGGAGGAGGGGCTTGCTCTTCCTGCAGCGCCAACGGCGGAACGAACGGGAGCAATGGCGTTGGAAGCAGCGCAGGAACAGGGCAGGGGACGTCCACAGTGCCGTTCCTTGACTTGGTGAACTACAAGCCGCTCGGAGGCGGGGGCGGAGGGGACTCCTACCGTGACGGCGTGCCTTCGCACGTTACTGGCGGGTATTATGGCGGCGGCGTCGGCTGCGCCAGCGACTACTGCACAGGCGGCAACGGCGTGGCCAACACCGGCGGTGGCGGCGGTGGCGGGGACGGCGGCAGCAGGCCGGGCGGCTCTGGCGGTTCGGGCATCGTCATCGTGCGCTATGTGAATAATTCAGGGTAGCGGGTTACTTGTAGTCCGGGCGCTGCGCCTGCCTGTCAGTCCGTTCTAGTTTTTGGAATCGCTTAAAAACGGGCGCGTATTTACCCAATGGGTAGTGGGGCCTGAAGAGGCCGGTTGGGTTGTCTTATGTCTTATCGCGGCCAAGGGGCTTTCGAGTATCTTCTTCTGCTGGGCGGCACCGTGCTTGTCGCTACGGTTGTCACCGTGATGGCACAGACTTCGGTCTATGATGCCAACAACGCCTTCAATGCGTCAACGAGCGATTATTCCACCTACATCGAAGGCGGGGTGAACGACGTCCTTGCGAATGGTACTCTTGTTCATGAGTTGCCTCCGGGTTGTGCGTATAATAATCCGCCGTGTGATGCGGGTTATTTTTGTGATGGTGGCGTGTGTAGGCAGGTGAATGTCCAGCTTAGGGGTTTTGTTCGTGACCCGTCTGGTGTCGCCCTTTCGGGTGTGGTTGTTCATTTGGTTGGTGGCGCTGGTTTGGATGTGGTTTCTGATGCGTCCGGTTATTATGAGATGTCTGTTGCGGTGAATGGTTCTTCCACTTTGTTTTCTGTTACTGCTTCGAGGAGTCCTACTAATGTGCAGGGTGGTGCGGTGGTGAATCTTACTGCTGGTTTTGCGACTGTCCAGAACTTTACTCTTAGCTATGCTCCCGCGTCTTTGTCCGGTTACGTTCGTGATCCTTCGGGTGTTGGGGTTAATGGTGTGGTTGTGAGTTGTGCTGGGTTGTCGGCGACTAGTGCGAGTGGCGGGGCGTATTCTATCAGCGGTATCCCGATGACTTCGGCGAGCACTACGTGTACTCTTGCCGGGTCGAAAGCGCCGGCTTTTGTTTCGAATTCTACTTCCGTGACTCTTAATGCCGGCGTGGCTGTTTCGCAGAATCTTGTGCTTGCGTATTCCCCCGCTTCGCTTTCAGGTTTCATCCGCAACTCTTCCGGCACGGGCATAGCTGGTGCGAACGTTTCGTGTGCAGGTTATTCGACAACAACGTCAAGTACCGGCGCGTATTCCTTCAGCAGCATCGCCATGTCCGCGGCAACTAGTGCGTGTACCCTTGCCGCTTCCAAGCCGCCGGCTTTCGTTTCCGGTTCAGTGTTGGTGAGCCTTGCTGCGGGTACTACCACTTCCGGCCAGAACCTTGCGCTTTCGTATTCTGCGGCTGCGGTTTCTGGTTTTGTGCGTGATGCGTCGGGTGTTGGCGTCAATGGTGCGGCGGTGAGTTGTGCGGGCAAGACTGCAACAACCTCTAGCGCGGGCGCGTATTCCATCAGCGGGATTGCAATGTCTTCGGCGAGCACTACTTGCACCCTTGCCGCTTCGAAGTCGCCGGCTTTCGTTTCAGGTTCCGCTTCGGTTGCGTTGGCTGCCGGGACAACTGCTTCGGGCCAGAACGTCACTCTTTCGTATGCCAGTTCGTCCGTTTCCGGTTATGTCCGTGATGCGTCGGGTGTTGGCGTCAACGGTGCGGCGGTGAGTTGTGCGGGCAAGTCGGCGACTACTGCAAGTGGTGGTGCGTTTACCATAAGCGGCATACCTATGGCTGCTGCAACCGGCACTTGTACGCTTGCCGCATCCAAGTCCGGATATACTTCTGCAAGCACAACCGCGTCGCTTTCCGCAGGCGCGTCAACTTCCGGCCAGAACCTGCAGCTTGCGTCCGCCGGCTTTTCCGCAAACTACGAGTCCGGCTCGATAGGCTCGTGGACTGCCGTGATGACGACCTGCGGGTGCAGCTACCTTTACCTCAACCCGGTATCCGCAGGCAGGGGCGCGTATTCGATGGAGTCGCACGGGTACAATACCGGGTGCGGGAGCGCGCACGCACTGGCTGTTGACTATTTCATAACGCCCCAGGCTGCAAGCACGTTCAAGTTCTCGCTCAAGTGGGTGAGCGCGGGCACGCTCAACTATGCGAACTACATCCTGGGCATACGCGGGACCGACGCCTCCGGCTCACAAAAGTGGATGGCCTACAGGTTCCGGTACGGCCACGGCGGGGGCGGATACGGCACGTGGTATTTCGACTGGACTTACTGGCACACCGGCATGTGCGCCATGGTTGACATAGGGAGCCCCGCAGGCGACCCGGCAAGCGGAACGTGGTATGATTTCACGCGCACGCTTTCATCCGACTTCGCCTCATGCTCATTTGTGCCCGTATCGTACGACGCAATCGGGATTACCGAGGGTTCGTGGGCCGGGAACGAGTATTGGTATCTTGACGACGTGAGCATACGATGAACTGGAAAAACTCGGGCACAAACGGCGGCACGCGCAAAATGGGCAGGGGCGACGGGATTATTGGGCCGAAGGTCCTGTTGGCAGCCTTGGTCGTGCTGGTTATTGCAACAATACTATGGTTCCAGCCCTGGCACCTGGGCAACGCTTTCAGGGCAATCGGCTTGCCTGACCAAGCGGGCGCGGCCGGCCCGGTTGAAAGCCAGCTCGAAACCCTCAAGATGCCGGGCTGCAACCAATCCTACACGCCCTCGGCCAAGGCGCTGGAATGCATGAGCAGGCCCGTTGTCGCGATATCGCCAATACGCGACGCGAACGGCTGCATAGTCGACGTGACCTGCTAGGCAAATGGCGGTATCTATGACTGGACGCGGACAGGGCGCTTTCGAGTACCTTCTTTTGCTTGGCGGCACCGTGCTTGTCGCTGCGATAGTCCTGGTGATTGTGCAGGGCTCCACAAGCGATGTCAACAACACGCTGGTGAGGTCATCGAACAATTACATGACCCACATTGGCGACAAGCAGCAGGCGCTTCGGGACGAGTACCTGCTCAAGTACAAGGTGCCCGCTGGCTGCGCCTACAGCAACCCGCCTTGCGCAGGCCGCTTCGACTGCAACGCATCCAACAACTCCTGCTATGCGTACGCAAACACCACGCCCAACGGATGTGCGTACTCCAACCCCGATTGCCCGCAGGGATACTATTGCACCGGCGCGTACTGCATGGAAAACTAGGCGTGGCCGTGCCAAAGCCCGGACGGCTTTTTTGGGGCTATTGGAGCAGTACGTACGGCGCGCCTGAAGCCCAGATGCTTGAAACCGGCGCTTCGCAGTTTACTACTTTGAATGCTGGCCGGGCATTTGCCGGTTCGGTGCGTAAAATCATAGGGCAGCCCCAATGTTCTTTGGGTGGGCTTTGGCAAGCCGCGTCAGCACTGCACTGCCGCGGCGGTTACGCGCCCCGCCTGCGGCTCCTCGACGTAGTCAAGCCAGCGTGCGAACTGCGGGTCCCTGCCCTTGATTATGCCGAAGAAACTTTGCTGGATTTTCCTGGTAACCGGGCCGGGCTTGCCTTCGCCGACTTGGATTCCTCCAATCTCGCGGATTGGCATTATCTCCGCAGCGGTGCCCGAGAAGAACACCTCGTCAGCAAGGTGCAAGAAGTCGGGCAGGAAGTTTTCCTCGCGCACCTTGATTCCACTCGAGCGCGCAATCTCGATTACCGACGCGCGTGTGATGCCGTCAAGTATCCCCGCGCTGGTTGGCGGGGTGTAGAGCACCCCGTCCTTTACTGCAAAGACGTTCTCGCCCGAGCCTTCGGCTATGTAGCCTGCCTCGTTGAGCATTATTGCCTCCTCAACACCGGAGTGCAAAGCTTCCATCTTTGCCATCATCGAGTTTGCATACTGTCCTGTTCCCTTGGCCTGCATCGGAAGCGAGTTCGAGCCAATCCTTCTCCACGACGAAACCCTTGCGGTGATGCCGGTCTTCAAGCCTTCCTCGCCAAGCAGGTTGCCCCAGCTCCAGCAGGCTATTATTGTCTGCACCGGGCATTCGAGCGGGGTCAGGCCCATGTTGCCGTACCCGTAGAACGAGAGGGGCCGGATGTAGCACGACTTGAGGCCGTTTTTCTTGACCAGTTCCTTTACTGCCTGCGCAACCTCGTGCTGGGTGTGGCGCATCGGCATCTTGTACAGCTTTGCGCTCCGGAACAGCCGTGCGACATGCTCTTTGAGCCGGAAAATTGCGGGGCCTTGCGCGGTCTCATAGCACCGGATTCCTTCGAACACCCCGGTGCCGTAGTGGAGTGCGTGGGTAAGCGCGTGTACGTGGGCATCTTCCCAGGGGACAAAGCTTCCATCCATCCACACGTATCCGCATTTCTTCAGACCCACTTTACACTCACCTTTGCGGCATCAGCCGCCTTTTTCTATCCTCTTCACAATCTCGTCGCCGAATTTTGAAGTTGAAAGCCACGGCAGCCCTTGGGCTATGTCCCCTGTCCTGCACCCGTCAGCAAGCGCCTTTTCCACAGCGTCCTCGACTTTCCTTGCGGCCTTTGGCTGGCCCAAAAAGTCCAGCATCATCGCTGCTGACAGTATCGCGCTGATGGGGTTTGAGATTCCCTTTCCTGCGATGTCGGGCGCGCTTCCGTGTATCGGCTCGAACATTCCCACTTTCGTGTCTGGATTCAAGTTTGCTCCAGCGCACAACCCAAGCGAGCCCACAATCTGGGCGGTCTCGTCGGAGAGTATGTCCCCGAACATGTTGTCCGTGACAATCACCTGGTAGCGTTCGGGGCAGCGGATGAGGTACTGGCTCATCGCGTCCACGTAGATGCTCTCGGTCTCGATTTCGGGGTATTCCTTCTTGATTTCCTCAAAGCGAGACCTCCAGTATTGCGAGGTGAAGAGGATGTTTGCCTTGTCGACCGAGGTGACCTTGGTCTTGCCGGCCTTCCTTGCGTATTCAAACGCGTAGCGTATGATACGGTCCACTCCCTTCTTGGTAAACACGCTCTCGTCAGTTGAGCGGTCGGCAGTCTTTGTTCCGCGCCGCGAGTAAAGCCCTTCGGAATTCTCGCGCACAATTGTGACGTCGAAGCCCTTGGCTATGACGCGGTCCTTCAGCGGGGAGAGGTTCTCCATGCCGGGGTAGATTTTTGCAGGCCGCAGGTTCACGTACAGGTCAAGCGCCTGACGAGCGCGCAAGATTGCCTCGTGCTCAATCAATCCCGGAGGCAGGTCGGGAACGCCCACTGGCGCTTTGAAGATGGCGTCGCACTTCTTGTACGTTTCAAGCGTTGCATCCGGGAGCGCGTTGCCGTACTTCTTGTAAGCCGCCCCGCCTGACGGTGCGTCCACGAACTCGAACTCGATGCCGTCGGTTTCGGTAATCTTTTTGAGTACCTTCACCACTTCCGCGGTGATTTCCGGACCGATTCCGTCCCCTTCAGTAACTGCGATAGAGTACTTTGTCATTTTACCGACCTCCTGTAATCTAGGAGTGCTTTTGGGCTGTTTTCTACCTTTGGTTTATCCGTCACGCTTGAAACGGTTTTTTTATTGTTGCGCCAAGGCTTTTGGCAGTCTATTGCGGATGCGACTTCCTCCACTTGCTTTCTTGCCTCCAAAAGCTCGGTCAACGAGTCCCACCTTCCGCACAGGAATGCGCTGCGCTGGCTCGCATTTTGCCCGAACGCAAATTTCCTGTTGCAATACTCGATTTGCATCCGCTCAATAGACACAACTGCCTCCTCTTGCGGGTTCTGCTCGCACAGCGCCATCAGCTCCTCCATTTTGTCGTGCGAAACCGTCACAGTTGGCAGGCCTATTGCGGTGCAGTTGTCAGCAAAGATGGAAGCAAACGACTCCGCGACTATCGCGCGTATCCCCCACCGCATCAGCGCCTGTGGCGCGTGCTCGCGCGACGAGCCGCAGCCGAAATTCTTGTTCGCAAACAGTATTGCCGCGCCGGCGTGCCTTTGGGAGTCGAACGGGTGGCCCTTGGAAGAGCCTTCGCTTGTAAACCTCTCGTCGTAAAACGCAATCTTTCCGAATCCCTCGAAAGTAATCGCTTTCAGGAAGCGGGCCGGTGCAATCCTGTCGGTGTCCACGTCGTTTCCCCTTATCGCGACGCACTTGCCGCGGATGTTTTGGATGAATTTGCTGGTGACAATTTTGTCTGCGCACGTGGTGGCAGCCCCTGCATTGGCTTCCGCTGCATTTTGGGCAAACTTTGCATTGGCCGTGCTGTCCGCAGCATCACCTGCTTTTTTTCCATTCCGGAAAATCATCGCGTTTTGCATTTCCATTTTCACACCAGTTCCCTGCAATCCACAATCTCGCCACAAACCGCAGCCGCGGCGACCATTGCCGGGCTCAAAAGCATCGTCCTTGCGCTTGAACAGCCCTGCCTTCCCACGAAATTGCGGTTCGACGAAGAAACGCACAGCTCTCCTGCGGCCAGCTTGTCGCTGTTCATCGCAAGGCACATCGAGCAACCCGGATTTTCTCTCCACTCGAAACCGGCTTCGGTGAATATTTTGTCCAAACCCTCTGCCCGCGCCTGCTTGGCCACTTTTTGCGACCCCGGCACCACCATCGCGCGCACTCCGCGAGCAACCCACCTGCCGCGCACGACCTTGGCAGCTTCGCGTAAGTCTGTAATCCTGCCGTTGGTGCAGGAGCCTATGAATGCGGTTGTGATCGGGGTGCCCTTGATTGGCGCGCCTTCCTCCAGCCCCATGAACTTGAGCGCGTCGCGTGCAGCTTGCCTCTCGCCATTGTGCATGTGGTTGGTGCGTGGTATGGCTTCGCTTACTCCTATTGCTTGTCCGGGGTTGGTGCCCCAAGTCACCATCGGCTCGATTGAGTTTGCGTCCATCTGAACGCAGTCGTCGTACTCCGCGTCCGAGTCGCTTGCAAAGGACTTCCAATAGTCGCACGCGCCTGCAAAATCCTCTCCCGCAGGAGCGAATCTCTTGCCCTCCAAATAGTGGCCGGTCTTGTCATCCGGGTTCACATAGCCGGTTTGCGCGCCAGCTTCGATGCTCATGTTGCACAGCGTCATGCGCTCCTCGACATTGAGGCGTTCCACTGTGCGTCCGGCGTACTCGTAGGCAAAACCGATGCCGTAATCTACTCCAAGCTGGCGTATCAGCTCAAGTGCGACGTCCTTTGCGTAAACCCCGCGGCCCAAGCACCCGTTGACTTGGATTCTCCGCACCTTGGGTTTCTGCTTTGCAACGCTCTGCGTGGCCAGTACGTCCCGCACTTGGCTCGTTCCAATTCCAAATGCAATGCAACCAAGCGCGCCGTGTGTGCAGGTGTGCGAGTCGCCGCAGCACACCGTCATTCCCGGTTGTGTGATGCCCAACTCCGGTCCGATTACGTGCACGATTCCCTGCAAGCCCGAATCCCGGCCAAAGTAGGCGATGCTGTTTTGCGCGACGTTTTTTTCAAGTTCGCCTGCCATCCTCTCCGCAATCCCGTCCGCAAAAGGCCGGCGCGCGCAGTCAGTGGGAATCACGTGGTCCATTGTGGCAAAAGTGTTCTGCGGCATCGCCACCGGAATCTTTCTCTCCCGTAGAGCGGCAAAGGCCTGTGGCGAGGTGACCTCGTGGACATAGTGCAGCTGGACAAAAAGCTGGGTGCGTCCTTGCGCAAGCTCGCGCACGGAGTGAGCGTCCCACACTTTGTCAAGCAATGTTTTTCCCATATTTTGTTTCAACGCCGTTGTCCGTCTTTTCTCATTCATTTGCCCTTGCTACTGTTGCAGTTGTCGCTATTGGTTTTGCCTTGGCTTTTGCCATCGCAACCGCCCTCTTGTTGTCCTCGTTGGTGTAGCGGTTGTTGATTCCGCTTGTCATCGCCTCGACGCTTGCCATCACTATGTCCGGGCCGATTGCAAACCCCGAACGCCTCTTTCCTTGGGCATCCTCGATTGTCACCGTGACCTCGCACAGCGCGTCCGAGCCGCCGTTTATTGCCTCCAGCTTGTACTCCTTGAGTTCGGCAGTCCGCTCACCAGAAACTTTTGAAAGCGCGTTCAATGCTGCGTCAACAGGCCCGATTCCGGTTGCGCAGGCGGTGCGCTCTTCACCATCCACAATAGCTTTCACCGACGCAGTAGGCACGATGCTGTTTCCAGTTGTAATCAGCACCTGGCCCAGGCTGATGTGCGCCTGCCTCTTGACCCCGGTCATTTTCTCCGCAATGCCAACGAGTTCGAAGTCCTGTATGCGCCTGCCGCAGTCGCCCATCTCCTTTACTTTTGCGGTGACGTGCTTTGCCTGCTCGTCAGTAACGTCAAAGCCCATGGTCGAAAGCACGTTCTTCACAGCAGCAGCTCCGGTGAGCTTGCCCAGGATAATCCTCCTGCTCTGGCCAACGGACTCCGGCGAATAGGGCTCGTAGGCAAGCTCGTGCGAAAGAACTCCGTGCACGTGGATTCCTGCTGAGTGCGCAAACGAGTTCTCGCCAACAACCGGCTTGTTGCGCGGCGGGTGGACTCTTGTCGCCCTTGCCACCATCTGCGACACCGAAAGCAATCTCTTGCTCTTGATGTTCGTACCGACTCCGTAAGCGTTAGCCAGTGCAACAACCGCGTCTTCCAGCGCGGCGTTTCCCGACCTCTCGCCCAAGCCGTTGATTGTGACCTGGATTTGGCTTGCTCCTGCCTCTACTCCGGCAAGAGTGTTTGCAACAGCAACGCCCAAGTCGTTGTGGCAGTGAACGGAGATTGGCGTGCGCACCTCGTCCCTGATAGCCTTCACCACTTGATAGTATGACCGCGGCACTGCAACGCCAACCGTATCCGGTATGTTCAACATTACCGCTCCGGCGTCCTCCGCTGCCTTGTAAACTTGCTTGAGGAAACCCAAGTCAGTCCGCGTGGCGTCTTCTGCGGAAAATTCACAGGGGATTCCGTGACTTGTGACGTACTCGATGCTCTCAACCGTCGCATCCAGCACCTCCTGCCGGGTCATCTTGAGCTTGTGCTTCATGTGCAGTTCGGAAGTGGCTATGAACGTGTGCACGTACTCGGCTTCGCTGTCTATTGCCGCATCCAAGTCCTGCTTGCAGGTCCGCGCCAGTCCGCACAGCTTGGCGTGCATGTCCAAGTCAGCCAGCCTGCGGAAAAGCTCGCGCTCGCCGTCCGAGCTTGCCGGAAAGCCGGCCTCCAGCACGTCAACCCCAAGCTTGTCCAGCGCAACCGCAATCCCGTACTTCTGCTCAACAGTGAGGTTAACCCCAGGAGTCTGCTCGCCGTCGCGAAGCGTGGTGTCAAAGACCTTCACGCTTTTTGGGAGCTTGATTCCGGCGAAAGCTTCCTTGGCGCTGATTGCAGCTCCGGCTACGTCGCCTTTGTCCGCGTCCGCACAATCGCCGCTGATTGCGCATTCCATTGCACTGTTTTTTTCATCCATAAGCGTCACTCTAATCCTTTTCTAGGTGTTCCTTGACATCGCAACCGCGCCGGTGCGCACGAGTTCCTTTATGCCGAACGGCTTGACCAGTGCGAGGAACTCGTCCAGCCTCGCTGCGTTGCCCGCAAGCTCCACGGTCATCGTCTTGGGTTTGGTGTCCGCAATCTTTCCGCCGTAGACTCCAATGAAGTTGATGACCTCGCCGCGGCTGGAAAAGTCAGCAGTGTGTATTTTTGCAATCATGACCTCGCTTGCGATGCAATCCGGTTCAAGCTCGGAGACGCGTATGACGTCCACCAGCTTGTTGAGCTGCTTGATTACCTGCTCGACGTTGTCGTCGTCTCCAACGCTGACTACAGTCATGCGCGAAACTCCCTCCTGCTCGGTGCGCGAGACGGTCAGGCTTTCGATGTTGAACCCGCGCCGCGAAAAGACCCCGCACACTCGCTGCAAGACTCCGAACTGGTCCTCCACAAGGACCGAGATTGTGTGCCGGTTTGGGTTTTGTTGCATCAATTTCACCAAATCATGCCATCAGCGGAATCGGCGCGCCCGACTTCAGTTCGCTGAACTCGCATTCTCCGAACATGTTGCTGATTTTGGCCGCGCTACCGGGAAGAAACATCGGGAACGCGCCGTCCTCCGGGTCGATTATGATGTCCAGCACGAACGTGTCGCGGTTTTTCTTTGAGAATGCCTTTGCAAACCCCTCGGCCAGTTCGGCGGTTGTCTCGGCCCGCATCGCCTCGCAGCCCATGCTCTGTGCCATCTTGACAAAGTCCGTCCGTTTTCCCAAATTGACCGAGGCGTGCCTTCCTTCCATGTATATTTTCTGCCACTGCTTGACCATTCCCAGCCAGCCGTTGTTCATGACCGTGGCAATGAACGGCAACGCTTCTTCGGTGCTTGTCGCCAGCTCCTGGTTTGTCATCATGAACCCGCCGTCCCCGCAGAATGCAACTACCTGCGATTGGGGTGAGGCGGCTTTCGCTCCGAGTGCGGCGGGCAGGGCAAAGCCCATCGTGCCCAGTCCGCCGCTTGCTAAGAACCGACGGGGCCCGGCAACCCGCAGGTGATGGGCGGCCCACATCTGGTTTAATCCCACATCAACTGCAACCGTGGTGTCGCCGGCGAGGTGCTTTTGCAGTTCGCCAATTACCGCGCGGTGGCGCAGTGGTTGTGAGCATGATTCATAGTTGCACTCGCAGGCCTGCCGCATCTCGGCAACGCGCGCGGTCCACTCGTTTTGCTTGCGCGAGTATGCTGAAAGCTGTGCAAGTATCTGCGAAAGCACGTTCTTTGCGTCCCCCTGTATTGGCAGGCTGCACTTTACGGTCTTGTTTATTTCCGCAGAGTCGATGTCAACGTGAATGATCTTTGCCTGGGGTGCGTATTCGGAGAACTTCCCGCACGCGCGGTCGTCAAACCGGTTCCCAACTGCCAAGATGACGTCGCAGTTCTCAACTGCCCAGTTGGCGCTCTTCCTGCCGTGCATCCCGGTCATTCCCAAACAAAGCGGGTGGTTCTCGTCAATCGCGCCTTTGCCCATCAGGGTTGTGATTACTGGGGCCATCAGGGCTTCTGCCAGCCGCGTCAGCTCCTGAGAGGCGTTCGAGATGATGACTCCTCCTCCTGCCATTATGAGCGGACGTTCTGCGTGCACCAGCATCACGCAGGCCTGCTTGATTTGCATCGGGTGGCCCTCGTAATGCGGCCTGTACCCGCGAATCGAGACGCCCTTGGGGTATTCAAAGTCCAGCTTGCCAGTTTGCACGTCCTTGGGCAGGTCGATATGCACGGGCCCCGGCCTTCCGGTTGTTGCGATGTGGAAAGCCTGCTTGAACACCCTTGGGATGTCGCGGGAGTGCATGACTTTGTAATTGTGCTTGGTAATCGGCATCATCAGGCCGAACAAGTCCGCCTCCTGGAACGCGTCAGTCCCAAGGCTTCCGGTTGCAACCTGCCCGGATATTGCAATAATCGGGGTCGAGTCCAGCATCGCATTCGCAACGCCAGTAGTCAGGTTGGTAGCTCCCGGTCCGCTGGTGCTTATGCACACTCCGGCTTTGTCGCTTGCTTTTGCAAACCCTTCCGCAGCGTGTGCCGCGCCCTGCTCGTGCCTAGTCAGTATTGTGCGGACCCCGTCATCCTGGTAGAGCTCGTCGAACACGTGCATTATCGTGCCCCCTGGATAGCCGAACACCGTGTCCGCAGCCTCGGCCTTGAGGCACTCGACTACTGCCCTTGCTCCGTTCATCTGCATTCTTTCCCAACTCTTCGATTCTTTGCGATTTTACAAAAGGCAAAACGCCGGAAGGGGAACAGGAAAATGCGCGGAAGCGCTTTCGCTGGTTTTTTGGAAAGCCGGCGAAAAACGCTTTTTTGTTGGTTTTGGTTTTTTTGTTTTTCAAAACGCGAAAAAACTTTTGTTGTTTTTCCGCCGGCAGCAGGTTATCCGACTACGATAACCGCTACCAGAATAAGCACAAGAAGAAGTACGTCGGCAACATCGGACTTTTGCGAGCTGGCCTCTGCGCAGCGGAAATCGTATGCACGCTCGAAAGCACAGCCCAATGTCAAAACCTTTTTGTTGTTCTATTCCTTGGAACGGGCCCTGCATATAATACCGGATATTTCGTGACGGAAAAATATGACGAGTTATTACGGGTGTCACGTTTTTTCCTTTCAACGCAATCCCGTTTGTTTTTACTTTTTTCACCGCACGGCTTTTGCCGAAGCATCCCCGACTCGTTTTATAAGCAGGCTTCCAAACGTCATTGTGATGTATATGGCTGGAAACAAATCTGCATTAGTAGTTGCATTCCTTTTCGTGGCGTTGGTGGGAGCAGGGTGCCTGCTTCCGTACGTGCAGAAAAACGCCGGCACAAACGCGACTGCAAACACCACTGCCCTTGCAAAGTTCAATAGCTGGGGCGAGGTCAGCGACTTCATCCGCAGCGCAGGTTCGGGTTACGGTTCGCACTCCATCGGCCTTGTCCGCGCAACCGGCATCCTTGACATGGCAGTCACCAACGCGCTCGGCGCAGCTCCAAGCGCGGAGAAAGGCACCACAACCAGCCAGGGTTCAACTGATTATTCCACCACCAACATCCAGGTCGCGGGAGTTGACGAGGCAGACATAATCAAAAACGACGGCAAGTACCTTTACGTGGCCAGCGCGGGCAACAGCTATTACCGCTATTACGATTACTCTGGCTCGTCCGGCCAGCAGAACGGCACCGTGCGCATAATCGACGCCTACCCTGCAACCTCGATGAACGTGGTGTCCACAATCACCGTTGACGGCACGGTTGGCGAAATCTTCATCGCAGGAAACAAGCTCGTGGTGTTCGGCACCAAGCGCGTTCCGGCCGAGCCGACGCCAACCCCGGATTCGGACGTGGTTATTGACATTCCATCGGGTTCAGGCCCATCCGCAGGCGTAAGCTCAAAGATGGTTGCAATGCCCGGTTACTACCCCTACTACGCCTACACTTACCAGCAGTTCGTGCGCGTGTATGACATTACCGACAAGGCAAACCCCGTGCAGCTCAAGGAGCTTGCGCTTGAGGGAAGCTACGTGACCTCGCGCATGATCGGCAACAAAGTCTATGCGCTCATCAACCAGCAGGCAAACTACGACCGCCCAATACCCCTCTATTATGAGAACGGAATCAAGCGCGAGGTTGGCCTTGCGTCGATATCCTATGTGGATTGCCCGGACACTTGGTACCAGTACGCGTTCTTCCTCACCGTTGACCTTGACGCGCTCTCAAAGGAAGCGTCAAAGTCAGTTGTTCTCCTCGGAGGCTCGCAGAACGTCTATGTGTCCCTGTCCAACGCGTACATCACCTCAACCGAGTATTCCTACGCGCCAACTTGGGACAAGTATTACCCGTTCATAATGCCCCTTGCGCCTGAATTGCAGGCTAACATAACTGCGATTGATGCGCAGAACATTTCGGACTGGCGCAAGGACAAGCTCAAGTTCGCGGCCTACTACGCCTGGTTCTACAACCAGTCGCAGGCCGTGCAGGACTCGATAGAGACCAAGGTGCGCACAACCGCAGCTGGCGTGGTCTCGTCGCAGTTCGGGCCGGACTATGGCACCGAGCGCACCAGCATCCACCGCTTCTCGTTGGGTTCCTCGGTTGAGTACCAGGCGTCAGGCTCGGTTCCGGGGCACGCGCTCAACCAGTTCTCGCTTGACGAGTCCGACGGCTACTTCCGCATCGCAACGACTTCGGGCCGCATCACCTCGATGGGCGGCAACACCTCAAACGACCTTTACGTGCTTGCGCCAAACCTTACTGTGGTAGGAAGCCTCACCGGTCTTGCTCCGGGCGAGAGCATCTACTCCGCGCGCTTCATGGGAAGCAGGGCTTACCTGGTGACTTTCAAGAAGGTTGACCCGCTCTTTGTAATCGACCTTTCCAACCCGAACGCGCCCGCGCTTTTGGGCAAGCTCAAGATTCCGGGCTACTCGGACTACCTGCACCCATACGACGAGACGCACCTGATTGGACTTGGAAAGGACGCGATTCCCTCCGAGACCGGCGACTTCTCCTGGTACCAGGGAGTGAAGCTGTCGCTTTTTGACGTGTCCGACGTTGCAAACCCGCGCGAGGTTGCCAACTACAAGATTGGGGACCGCGGCACCGATTCAGCCGCACTCAACGACCACAAGGCGTTCCTGTTCTCAAAGTCCAAGGACCTGCTTGTGATACCGATTACCCTTGCGGAAATCAACGCATCCAAGTTCGCAAGCACCGAGCAGTTCCAGTACGGCGACTACACGTTCCAGGGCGCGTACGTGTTCAAGCTCACCACCAATGGCGGCTTCGAGCTGAAGGGAAGGGTATCGCACGCAAACGAGACCGACCTGCTCAAGTACGGCGACTACTTCCCGCAGTGCTCCAACGTGGTGCGCAGCGCCTACATAGGAGACACGCTTTACACCATCTCGGACTCGAAGGTGCTTGCAAACGACCTTTTGACGATGAACTCCGTATCCGGGCTGACGCTTTCGGAGTGCACGGCGAGCAATTACGGGTACGTAGAGTAAAAATTGAGCGCGGGCCTTTTGGCTCCTTCTCTCTTTTCGTCAAGGCAAGCGGCGAGTGTTTTACTCGTCGTCCTCCTCATTTTCCTTTTCCGGCTTGTCAGCTGCAGCTGCCAAACCTTCTGCTGCTGCGCCAATCAACCCGTCAATTAGTTTTGCAGCCTTGCCGCTTGCGTCCTTTTCCTGCTCGTATTCGGTTATGTGCAGGAAAGCAAGGTGGTCGCCGAGCTTCTCAAAGCTTGAGGCAATCCTGGCAAAGTCCAGCTTGGTTGGCAGTCCCTTTTCGTTCATCTCGTTTGCGGCGAACTGGGCATAGTCGCGGATTTCCTTGACTTTCTCCCCGTCAAGCTTGACGTTGTTCTTCTTTGCAAATGCGATGCGCTCTTCGACGAATTCTTCAACTTGCTTTCCGAAGTTCTCGTCGTACTGCACTGCGCCGATTTTCTCGAAAACGTCCAAGTCAACGTCTATTCCGATGATGTTTTCCGGGTTGCACCGCGCCAGGGCCTTCTGCAGGCCGTCGGCAAAGTCCCTGACTTCATCCGCGGGGATTATCTCCACTCGCGCACCAAGCTCCTCGAATGTGCCGCCTTCGCGCCACTCCCCGGCAAACTGCCTGTTGTATTCTGCCACCTTGCGGCCGTGCTCGTGCAGGATCAGCTCCTCGCTTGCCCTTGTCCCCACGAACACGATTTTTTCTATGAACGCCTTCTCGTCAAGGACTCGGAACACGTTTGCCTTGGTCAGGCCGGATTCCTGGTTCTGCGAATAAATGTCAAGGTGGGCGTCGAATACAATCATTGAGAGTGCAACCGGGTCCTCTTGCGCAAACGCGGTTATTTCGTGCCTGTTCGCAAGCGGGTATGTCGCGGCGTGGTCGTTTGATACGAAGAACTTGCCAGCAGGAAGGTAGTCAAGCACCATCTCTTCCGTGCTCACGTAGTCCGGCGGCCGCGTGCCTTCTATGGTGCTCCCGAATTCCTCCGGCCTCTTTACTGGCAGCTTCGCGCCCTTTTGTGCGACGTCGTACCAGTCCTCTCCGCCGTCGGTTACAAATATTGGCAGTATGTCGTGCATGTCTTTAGTCGAAACCTCTTTTGTTTTCCTTTTTGAAGGCGTCCTTTTGGTTTAGCGTGCCTTACTTGCCTTTGGAGAACCTTGCAAGGTCCACCTGCGCGTTTCCCTGCCTGCGGAAAACGTGCATCGTGTCCGCGCTGTCCCTTGACTCCACCGCCACGCCCTGCCTTGCAAGCTCGCCAACGAGCTGTTTTTGCATGAACCTCGCAGGCAGGCCGTAGCTGTAAAGCACCCCTCCGGGCCGCAGGGAGTTGAGCAGGTTCTGCAGCGCCGCCGCCCTGTCAAGCGCGTGCATGCTTGCGTAGTGGTCCTGTATGACGTCAAAGAACCCGTCATCCTTCCCCTTCTGCTTGAGCACCGTTGACTCGAAGTGTCTGCGTATCCAGCGGCCACGCGGATGCGGCGAGAGCCCGTCCGGATAGTTGAGCCCCAGCCCGTGGCTTATGATGTTTGGGGAAATCTGCTGTGCCCAGTGCAACCCCCAGCCTTCGCCGGGGCCCGCGTCAAGGAAATGGACCTTGCCGGCCTTTGCCCGCCTTTCAAGCTCCGCGGTGACTTCGGGCTTGAGCCTGCCGGTTGTATTCTGGTAGAATACCCTCAGCGCCTGCAAGGTGCTGTCCCGCAGGTCCCAGCGCTGGTCCCCGTGGAGCCTGCCTTTCGCGAACGGCTTGAGCTTGACCACTTCCATCTCCGGCCACGCGGATGCGTTGTCGCGCCTGCGCAGCTGGGCGACGTCCTCCCTTGTCTCCTCCAAAGTTTTGCTTTTCATCACTTTCAGCCCGTTAAGCGTGCGCTTCCGGTTGGCCGGCAACCTGGCGTTATTTCTTTTCGCAGAAAGCCAATAAAACCCGTGTTGGTTGGCGGGACGCGGCGCGGTTCCGCAGGCGCGGGCCGTATTGGCGGGCCGACGGGCATTTTCGGCGAGAGGGCTGGTGTCAACTTTTAGTTAACGGAAATGCGGTCCCGAAATTTCCTTATCCGCTCATATCGCTTTCTTTTTCATGGATGAGGGAAACTTTCAGCAATCCGGCGCAGAGCCTTCGGAAAAGCCATTAAATAGTGGTTTGACTACTAGAATGACTATGAAAACCACTATCGCTGTGACTGGTTTTCCTGACCTGGTGCTGTCAAGGGCTGTTGAGGCGGGGATAGCGCGCTCCAAAACCGATGCAATTCGTCTTGGCATTCTTGCGCTCAACTCGCAGTACGGCCTGGTGCACAGCGCGGAGGACGAGCTGGTGTCGGCAAAGATACAGCGCGTCCTTGCAAAGAACCGCAAGCTTGGCAAAAAGCCGGAAACAGACGAAGACGTGCTGAAGAAGTATCCCCACCTACGAGATTAATTCTATTGTGTGGGTGAGACGTTTTCTTTGGAATTGCTGGACGAATACAAAATATCCTACCAACTTGGCTGGAACAGGCACTTTCGCAAGTTCGACCCGTCAGTCCAGAAAATAATCTACAAAAAGATCCATCAGCTGGAAAGCCCGATTGTAGGAAGGCACCTTTGCCACGGTCTTGAGCATTTCGTTGAAGACGCCGGCGGGTACCGCATAGTCTACCTTTCGGATGAAATTGCGCGGGTGCGCACGATAATCTTTGTCGGAGACCACAAGCAATACGAAAAGTGGTATCGGACGCGCTGATTATTTCATCTTTTCAGTTCTTCAAACGCCTTGTCAATTTGCTTGGCCGAAAATTTCATCCGTCGCAGCTCTTCGCTTGCCTGTTCGAAGGTCTTTCCTTGGGCAAGCCTCATGTCAAGTGCATCGCGTACCAGGTTTTCCTTGTTCCTTTTTTCAAGCTCCCTCAGGATTGGGATATTGTAGCCCCGTGCTGCAATCTCCCTCAGCTTGTCCAGCAGCGCGCCTTCGAAAGCGACTTCCCTGCGCTGGCTTTTGCACTCGTCCAGGACCACCTGCCAGTTGGCGCCGCTTTCTATTATCCTTATCATGTCGTCGATGTCCTTTTGCCGCTGCGTGATTCCCTTGAACAGCAGGATGTCTTCCTTGCTTGCAAGAAAAAGCGTCAACTGTTTGTGGCTGACTTTCTGAGCCGCCCTTTCCTGCATCGTCTTTGAAAGACCGAGGTTGCCGCAGACTTTTTGCAGGAACACGTCAACCCGCATACCGTCTTCGTTCTCGTAAATGCCTTGCGTTTTCAAGTCCTCGTACTCAGCAGTAAAAACCGATTGCCTTTCGTAGCCTGCCTTTGCAAGGGCTGCGACGAACGATTCCAAGTTGGCGTTGTCCGAAAACACCAAGTCCACGTCCTTGGTGGCGCGCTTGAGGCCCTGTATGCTCATCGCGCACCCGCCGATCATGTATCCCGTTACCGGCTTTTCGACGTGTCCGGAAATGGTTTCAAGCTGTGCCCGCAGGTAATCCGCTGGATAGAGCTTTTGGTTTGTCATTCTGGCATTCACACCTTTTGTGAATACTCGATTCCCTTCGCCATTAAAAGCGCTTTTTCAAGCTCGTTTCCGGTGAGGTACTTCCGGGCGGACTTCTGCAACCTTATTGTGTTGATGGCCTTGTTTGAGCTGATTGCCAGTGCGGCGTAGTCTGCGTACTTTTGCCCCGGGTGCTTTCGCTCCAGCAATAGCGCCATCGCCACCTGCTCTTCCGCAGACGGCTTTGGCAGTGCGTTCTTTCCGATGCTTGCGACCCAGTAGTCCGGGCCCGGCATTATCCTCGCGCCAAGCCTTTCAAGCGTTGGCATCCCAGCTTCTTGGAATTCTTTTCCGGGGCTTTCCCTTGACTTTATGAAAACCTGGTTGCAGAATGCGAACGCGTGCGTTGCCTTGGACTTTCGGGCGATGCCGTCGCAGATGTAATCCTGGAAGGAGCGGGCGAAGTCTTCTACCAGCTGCTCGCCGACTTTGTATTTTCCTTCCTTTGCAAGAAGCCAGCCCAATTCGTTCATCGGGTTCATCCTTCTTTTCGCGTTCTGTATTGAAAATCCGGTCCAGGCTATTATGTCCTTTATTGGAACTGGCGAGTTTTCGTTTGCGCGGTACAGGTCGCCGATTACGCTGATTATTTCGATGCTGTCGCCTGCCAGGAGCTGGAGCGTTTTCTGGTCGTGCTTTTGGGCAAGGAAAAACAGCCTTGATGCGTGGCGGGATTCGGAGACGCTGATTTTTTCGTTCCGTTTTGCCGTAGCCACCAATCCTTTTGCCACAAGACCTGAAACAGTAGCAGATGCATTCGGCTCTTTCCAGCCAAGCTTTTCCGCAAGCGTTGAAAGGGTCATCGGCGTCCTTGCAAGCTGCCAGAATGCCACAAGCTCGCTTGGCGAAAGCCGGAGGCGAAGCTGCGAAGCCGATTCCATAAAATATGTATTAATCTATGAATTATTAATGTTTTTCATATATTCAGACCTATTAAATATGGATTATTTTGTTCAATCTGTGTATTTTGCTGGCGATTTCCTTTTGTTTTCGTAATTTCAGCGGAAAACCCGCCTGAAAGTTACCACTCGCAATACCTTGTGTTCTGAAAAAACTTGAAAAGAAGGAAGCAGAACCCGGGCGCTCTGTTGTGCGTCCACCTCAAGGTGAACTTGGCGCCCGCGGACTTACCTGCCAAACAATAACTTGCAAACCCGTGATATTAATCGGTTTGTACGGGTATTTTCCGATATTAACTCTGTTGCAAGAGTTGCGCACCCCCGTCACGTTTCCCTCCAGATTATAAACCCGTTTGCCGCAAACCATCTTAATCCAATTTCGATAACGGTGCTTTGAGGTGTACGGAAGGGCTTTCTTTATTGCAGGCAATGCCCAGTCGTACTTCTAGTGTTGCACGCGTTCCCAACCTCCTGATTGTGTTTTCCAAATCCCTTAGCCTGCGCTTGTTTTCAAGGCGTTCAATGCGCCAAGATTGTTTTTCCAAAGGAGAGTGCAAACCATGAAAGACCAGACCGTGAATTTTTCAAAGAACTTCTGCGACGACATCTTGGTGCTTGACACTACGCTGCGAGACGGCGACCAAGCTCCGGGCACGCACCTTACGCCGGAAAAGAAGCTCTGGCTTGCACGCAAGCTAGACGAGGCCGGAGTGGACGTGATAGAGGCCGGGAACGCGGCTGTTAGTGCTGGCGAAAAGCAGTCCTTGAAGGCAATTGCAAGCGCCGGGCTTTCTGCCCAGGTGCTTTCCTTTGCTCGCGTGGTGCCTGCTGACATCGACGCTGCTGCCCAGTGCGGGGTTGACGGCGTGCACCTGGTGTTCCCATCCTCTGCGCTGCACATAGAGCAGAAGCTCCGAATTACCCCTGACGAGGCGCTTGGGCTGATAGTTGATTGCGTGCAGTATGCAAAGTCCCTTGGCCTTGTAGTTGAGCTTTCCGCAGAGGACGGCAGCAGGGCTCAACCCGAATTCCTCAAGAAAGTCTTTCTGGCTGGAGCGCAAGCTGGAGCGCAGCGTTTTTGCATCTGCGACACAGTAGGCGTGCTGACCTCGGAGGCGTCTTACTCGCTGTATTCTGATGTCAAGAAGGCGCTTGGCAGCCGGGTTCTTGCAGTGCACTGCCACAACGACCTGGGCCTGGCAACTGCCAACACCCTGGCAGCGCTTTGCGCTGGCGCAGGCGAGTTCCACGCTACAGTGAACGGGATTGGCGAGCGTACTGGCAACGCGGCTTTGGAGGAAGTTGCGGTTGGCCTTGATTACTTCTATTCCCTGCCCACCCTGCGGCTGGAAAAGCTTTACGAGCTGTCGGTCCTTGCAAGAAACCTCTCCGGGTTCAACCTTGCCTGCAACAAGCCGCTTGTTGGAGACAACGCGTTCTCCCACGAGTCCGGCATCCACGTCGACGGCCTTTTGAAAGACACCGCCACCTACGAGGCAATTTCGCCTTCTTTAGTTGGCCGCAAGCGCAAGATACTCTTAGGCAAGCTTTCCGGACGCAAGGCCGTTGCGCTCAAGCTCGACGAGTTCGGCTTTGCTTGCGACCCTGCTTTGCTTGAGAAGGTGTTTTTGCAAGTCAAGGCGCTTGGCGACTTGGGAAAACCGGTTACTGATGCTGACTTGTTTGCGATTTACCAATCCGTTTCCGGTGTTGGCCACTCAACTTTGTTTTTGGAAGAGCTTACTGCCTCTACTGGGAATAATGTGAAGCCTTCTGCGCACGTTTGCTTGCGGCTATCCGAGAATGGTTTAGATGAGGTTCGGTGTGCTACTGGTGAAGGCGACGGTCCTGTTGACGCGGCCTTGAACGCAGTCTACAAAGCCTTGGGCAAGGCCGACATTTCCCTAACCGAGTACCACGTGGACGCTGTTACTGGCGGGTGGGACGCTATGATTACCGTGAGCATTCGGATGCGGCGGGGAGAAAAGGAAATTTACTCCGGAGCCGCAGGAACTGACATCGTGCTGACAAGCGCGGAGGCTGCGATAAAGGCGATAAATGCGTTGTTGTGAGAGACAAAAGTGCGTTCACGATGCCGGTACGATTAGTGCGAGGATTTTGTTCTCCTCTTTCATGGGAAAAGTCACTCGAAAATCAGAAGATATCCTTAAGGCGGGCAATTAACCGCTTTTCATCCTGTTTTTTTGTCTAGTGGGTACCTTACTAGATGTTTTTTAAAGAAACTAGTATCTCCCATACTATGCGAGAGGTATTCGTCTCTGAACTTGTAAAAGGCCTTCTCGGACCACGCAATGGAAGTCGAGAGACATTTCCTTTAGATACCACTCCTCTTAGCGAATACATAACTGGTGTTATATCGCCAAAAATCACCGAAAGCCAACTTGAAAGCGATCCAGACATGGACGCTGCAACGTTGGATACTACTGAAAGCGGGGACGAAGATCAAACTGGTGATGACGCAGTAAAACCGCTCTCTGTAATGTCGCCATCTCTCGATCCGAAAATGCAACCGAATTCTTTTGGTCTTTCTTTTGTAATTCAGTCTTTAACTCCTGAAATTAATGTTTGTGCAACTTGGGGGTTGTACGTTCGTTCAAATAAAGTTTGGCAACGCGAACCCGGAAAATCAGTTTGGAAGATAAATTTACGCAAATCAAACAATTCCCTTTTTTTAGATAGAGAAGGTCAACCCGTGCAGAAAAAAAACGCTATTATCTCTATTCACGCGAAATGTAAAAAATTATCAGAAAATAGACTTTTGGTAAATCTATTTTTTATAAATGAAATCTCTGTAGGCGATGCTCCGCCCGTTCCAGAAAACTATATTTTTCAACCACAGCTTCGGGTTGTTTGTTCTAAGGGAACAACTCTTTTTCCATATGGAGAAGATATTCATTATGATGAACAGGAAGATGTCGATCTTGATTATCTTTTTAAAAGAAACAAGTCATATGCGCGCGGTTTTTTGTGTTCGGCTATCTGGAAAGACATCGATCCGCAAAGAAGTCATAAGAAGAAATATTGTGAACCTCCCTTTGTAAATTCTGATTTAGAATTATTGCCAAAAGGTTTAAAGGAAAAGTTTAGTTTACCTGATGTTAGGACGGACTTTATTCCGTTAGTACCTGTTGAATCCCCGATTCTTTCTTGGCAAGAAAAGTGGGGACCAGCACCAGAATTAGATGCAGAAAACCTCTCCGAGATTTGGGAGCCTGCCAGAATCAAATCTGCATTATCTCCACTCGTTAATGGCTATACAAAGTGGTTAGCTGATGAAGAACTTAAAATTAAAAAAACGAACAGCGAAAGTGGACGACGTTTGTTAGTTGCTGCCAAACACATATGTGCGCGGATCAAGTTAGGAATTCAATTGTTGATTGAAAATGAAAATGCTCGAATTTCGTTCTGTATGGCAAACAAGTCGATCGCCGTTCAATATCAATGGAGCAGTCCCGGGCGTAGACTTCAATGGTATCCTTTTCAACTGGCGTTTATACTCTCTACTATTGAATCTATAGCAAACAACGATTCGCCTGACCGAAAAACTTGCGATCTTCTTTGGGTTTCCACTGGCGCAGGAAAAACCGAAGCTTATCTTGCAATTACTGCCTTCACTCTCGCATATCGGCGGAGAATGGCTCTTCAACGTTCAAACGGAGATTTAACTGGCGTTGGAGTAGGTGTTATTTCTAGGTATACTCTGCGTCTCTTGTCAGTTCAACAGTTTAGACGAGCAGTAAAAATGATTACTGCTATGGAGACACTGAGAATAGAAAATCTATTTTCTTCGAAATTCGTTGGCTGGCGACCTAAGAACTGTAATTTAAGCGATGATTTTATTTGGGGATCTTCGCGTTTTTCAGCGGGTTTATGGGCAGGTTCTTCAGTTACTCCGAATAAAATGAACGATCTATTTATTGAATCAACGTTCTATCCCGGGGCAATTAAACTTCTGGCCGGAGCTGATGGAGAAGGAGAACCCGCCCAAATTCTGAACTGCCCTGCGTGTAATAATATTCTTTCAATTCCGAAAGAAGGACTATCTAGGGGGGTTTATGACTATTATCTGGTACTGCAACTTGTCAAGGGCACTAATGATCCTTCGATTATACGCAGTATTCTTGATTCATCCTCTAACGGAATAAAATTAACTCGAATCGTTCCGACTATTCATGAACGAAGATCTTTCATAACTCTTGGTTTGGGAATTGAAATTGATAAGGAAAAAGCATCCGCTATTGAAATCCGCTCTTTCCTTGAAAACTTTTTAATAAAAAAATTAAACGTTGGTGGCTGCGAGATAAAAGTTTCTTCAGCATCGTTGGTTCGTCCCGGCTATTTTTATCTTCAATATGTCTTGAGCAATAAACAAATTAGGAGTCATGATTTTGAAATTTTTTGCACGAATCCAAAATGTCCGCTTAATCAAAATGTTCACTGGTGTGAAGGCGTTCCTGCTACAGATCAAGGTTCTACATCTAAAATTGAAGGCCCAAGACGTATTGCATCGACAAAAGACAATCTGGTTTTTCGTCCTGTGCAAGAGTGTTTTCAAAGTTCGCACGGACGGCTGATTTCAACAAGAATTCCGATACCCGCTTTGACTGTGGATGAGCAAATCTATCATCATCCGCCTTCTTTGTTAATTTCAACGGTAGATAAGTTCGCGAGGCTCCCGTTCGAACCAAAATGCGCGAACATTTTCGGTTTAGTTTCTTATTATGATGAACGGTTTGGCTATTACAATCCCTTCCATCTTCATAGCATGGCGTCTTCCGATAATGATGGTCATCCTGGCGGAATAACATATATCAAAACAAAAAAATTTCATGCGGTTTCTCCGCTTGACCCGCCTAGTGTAATACTTCAAGACGAACTTCATCTTATTGAAGGTCCTCTGGGCAGTATGGTTGGAATATATGAAACGGTAATCGAAGATTTATGTAACCGAACCAGTCCTGTAAAGTACATTGCGTCAACTGCAACTGTCAAACGAGCCAAAGAGCAAATTCAATCCCTTTTTTCTCGGGATCTCATGGCATTTCCCGCATCGGTAACCGATATTAATGACAGTTTTTTCTTGAGTATTAATTCGTCCCATCCATTAGACGAAGAACGGCCTGGACGTCTTTATTTGGGTATTTGTGCTCCGGGTAAAGGACCACTGACTCCTCTTGCTAGAATTTGGAGTCGGTTACTTCAGTGTGGAAAAAATTTAGCAGATAGTGGGTTCACTGAAGGTTTGGATCCTTATTGGACGATCACTGGATATTTTAATGCAATTCGCGAGTTGGCTGGCGCTACTGCTCTTTATCGTCAAGACGTTCAAGAACAAATCCGGTTACTTCCTGGAAATATCCGCGAGTTAGCTGAAAATAACAAAGTTGAGCTGTCTTCTCGTACTGAATCGACAGAACTTCCCGAAATATTAGATACTTTAAATAGAAACTATCCGAATGCCCCGGACGCCCTTTTTACTACTTCTATGTTCGGTACTGGTATAGATGTTTCCAGACTGGGTCTGATGATTGTTCACGGTCAACCAAAAACAACCTCATCATATATTCAAGCAACTGGTCGTGTTGGAAGGAAATCTGGCGCTTTAGTTATTACCTTTTTCAGAGCTACCCGACCTCGAGACCTTAATCACTATGAATTTTTCACAAGTTATCACGCATCTTTGCATCGACACGTTGAACCTGTAACGGTCTCGCCATTTTCAAAAGGCGCTTTGGATCGCGCTGCTGGACCGGTATGTGTAGCACTTCTTAGAAATGGTATGCAGAATAGGTTGTTATGGTCACGCCCTACTTCCGCGCCTCTCTTTTCCGAATTCAGGACAAAGGCACCCGAAATATTACGTCTTCCTGAACTATTTGAACAAAGGGCCCAAAGTCAGCCAGAGTTCCGCAGACCTCCGAAAGGTGAAACAAAAAATCAGATTGAGTCAGCGTTAGATACTTGGAGTATAAAATCCAAACAAAATCCTGAGTTGGCCTATGTAGAATATGTTGGTTGTTCTAAGGCCGTAGTTCTGGGAGATCCCAAGCATGAATATCATCATCTTCCTAGAGTTTACAATAATTCGCCGCAATCAATGCGCGAAGTAGAAGAGGAGACGAAATTTCAGGTATGATACGATCACAAAAGATACGTCCGTCTCAATTCATACTTACTTTAGGTCCGGGAGCAATTTTAGAGGGAAAATACGGTCCCCGAATAATTCTATCTCCCAGTATTGGTTTATCTTCGGGTTCAGATTCATTTAATCCCTCTTTGTTTGAAATATCCGATCAACGTCTATCCAATGGTTTATTGAACGATACACGCATATTTCGACTTCCGGTAGAAGCGGAATCCGTCATGCCCTATAAGACAAATGCATTTCCCTCGTGGTCACTTTGCACCGAAGATTGGATTCTTCATAAGACTAAAAACAAGTGTCCTAGGTGCAAGGAATGGCGCAAAGGAGAGGAAATTCGTTTTATAATGACCTGTGCACATGGCCATCTTGACGACATTGATTGGAATTATGTTGTTCATAGAGGTAACCGGTGTTCCGGAGATTCTTTTGAGTGGACTGGTGGAAGTGCTTTAAAAAATGTACTTATAAAATGTCGAACTTGTGGTAAGTCCATTAATTTTGGTTCGATTTATAATCAAGAATGGGTGTGCAGTGGCAGATTCCCGGAGAGAGAAGCGTCACCTTATCCTGAAAGAAGCACTTGCAGCAAACCAGCAAAAATTATTCAGCGGCAAGCAACTAATTTACATATTGCCGAGTCGTCCTCTTTGTTTACCATTCCAAAATGTGCTACTAATTTGCATAAACTATTGATGAATTCTTCCATTTCTTCAGCAACTATTGCTTACCGTCCAACAAATTTAGAGACGCTAAAGACAATGCTCAGTAATTTAAAAAATGCTGGAAAAATTGGAGCGTATGAATACCAAGAGATCTTATCCAGCCCGTGGCATGAAATTGACGAAGCATTAAACGACATTCATAATCAGTCGTCAAAAACAGCTCCTTCATACTCCGGTTTGTTACGCCAAGAGTTCAAAGCCCTTGACGCGGCATCGATCAGCGGGTTTCCACCATTAACACATCGTCCCTCCACGAGAGTATTGTTTGAGGTTGATCCAAATTCAGTAATTGCAGCACATTCGGGCGGGTATAATTTCAAAATTACTCCAGTAAAACGACTAAATACCATTATTGTTCAACGAGGGTATCGAAGAATGGATCCAGTTGTCGGAGACTTCGTTGATATTGCATTCACCGATAGTGTTGGCACCAAGTGGTTGCCCGGTGTCGAGGTTCTCGGTGAAGGTATTTTCATTTCTTTTGATGAAGCGCATTCGCTTCCTGACCTTTCAAAACTTTCTTCGTCAGCTAAATGGTTGTCATGTATTGATCATGGAGAAAAATATCCTAACCCCCTCTTTCGATCAGAAGAAAAGGAAGAACTCGACCCCACATTTATTTGGTGGCATACGCTTTCCCATCTTCTTATCAGAGTACTTTCGATAGATTCGGGTTATTCTTCTGCTTCGATAAGGGAACGAATATATTTAGAAAAAAATTCAGGGGTTACTCGTGGAGGAATTATCCTTTATTCAGTTCAGCCCGGTGCAGACGGATCCTTGGGCGGTCTGATTTCATTAGTTCCATTATTCGAACGAATTCTTGAACGTGCATTTATCCTTGCAAAAGTATGTTCCAACGACCCTCTTTGTGAAGAACAGGAAAACATATTTGAGCTGGGAAAAAGTCATAATGGTGCATCATGTTATGGCTGCACGTATATTTCTGAAACATCTTGTGAACATCGCAACATGTGGCTCGATCGGGGGTTACTTTCTGGTAAATGACCGATAAAATTACTGTAGTTGCAACGGGTAAAACTATTGTAGGTAAAGGTATCCGATCGTTCGATACGGTACTCGAATCGTTGATTAAAGACGCTCGACACGATATTCATATCGCAGTTTATCAGTTCGGTTCGGGCGCGAAGCCACTTATTCTACTTTTAGAGGAAGCACTTAAACGCGGGGTAGAAGTTACAATTATTTCCAATGAGTATTCTAAACAGCCTTCTTCGGTTCGAGAAAAATTTAAAAGAATGAAGATGGCCTTTCCGTCTTCTTTTCATCTTTTCAGTTATGATTGTATTGATGGTATTCTTCATACTAAGGTATTTGTATTTGATTCAAAAAAAGTGATTATTGGCTCGGCCAATTTTACTTGGCGCGCCATGGTTAACAATGTCGAATTGGGCGTTCTTATCGAAGGAAGTACTGCAAATCAAATTCTAGATGCGATTTGCACTCTTGAAACAAATTTAGTAGAATAAGCGTATTTTGTTAAGGAATAACTCTTGCTTTTTTCCACCTTTCCATTGCCGGATCGAGATGGTCGGTGAAGAATTCTTCAAAAATGATTACGTTGACTGCTTTTGTATATTCTTCATTAGTGTTTTTAACATCTTTTGGAACGACGAGATAAATTCTGTTTGCAAGCATATCCTTCAATTGTTTGGATGAAATTTTGTCGTCCAATGTAGCTAGGAAAAATCCTCTGCCTCTGGTTCCTTCGGTTACTATCTGTCTCCATCTTTCACGCACGGTGCGTTTTGCGGTAAAGATTATGCAGTCTGGTGGATTCCGATCGTAGTATTCTTTGCTTGGCAGAATAAAGTCGGGTTTTCCGTCTATCACGCACTGTTCGGAAAACGGATATTTCAATTTTTTAAAAAGAATTTTAATTATATCTTCGAAACCAGACCCGGCTCTGGATTTTCTTGACTGTGTAAGTGAAAGAAAAAAATCGTCAAAAGTATCGAAATTTTCCTGTAAAAAACTTATTGTAGATTCCTTGTCGTATTCGTCTAACTCGTTTTCTACATATTCTTTTATTGCATGCTTCCAGGCAGACTTTTCCTTTTTCTGATATGTTTCATATGCCTGTTCTGATGTCTGTACTACCATTTCGCTGAAATTGTCTTTGATGTATGCGGTATTTTTTCCGCTTGTAATTGCATCGATGGTTTCGACGATTATGTCCTTTCCGTTTGGTATGTTTTTCTTTACCAGTTCAAACATGTTTTCCATTCAGTTTACCCTTATAGCGTTTTGGCAATTTGTTTTGCAACGGACGCAACAACCGGTACAACCACCGAATTGCCAAATTGTTTGTATGCTTGGGTATCTGAAACAGGGATTTTAAATGAATCGGGGAAGCCCATAAGGCGCGCGCACTCTCTAGGAGTCAGTCTTCGCGGATTTTTTCCTTTCTGGTAAATTAAAATCTCCGATCCGTCCTTGTTGTATCTTGCACTAAGCGTTCTGGTAATGCCGTCCAGATCGGCTATTCCGAATCCGAAGCCGTTTCCAAGGCGTTTGTGTTTTTCAGCGTATTTCTGAAGATAGTTCCAGAGCTTGTCGCTAAGCGTGTATTTGTCATCTACTTTCGGTTCAAGAATATTTCTGAGTTTTGGATGTTTGTCGATTATTTCCGGAAAAGTAAATGACGTTTTTTCTTTGAAGCCTACTATGAATATTCTTTCTCTGTGTTGAGGAACAAAATATTTTGCGTCTATGATTTTTTCACAAACAGTATATCCCAGTTCTTCCAGCGTTCCACGGATTACTTTGAATGTCTCTCCGTCGTTGTGATTTTTCAAGTTTTTTACGTTTTCAAGCATGAACGCTTCGGGTTGTTTATCCTCAAGAATCCTGGCTATCTCGAAAAACAAAGTGCCCTGGGTTATATCCTTGAAACCGTGCGGTCTTCCAAGGCTTATTTTCTTTGAAACTCCGGCTATGGAAAACGGTTGGCAGGGAAAACCAGCAACGAGGACGTTATGGTCCGGAATGTCGTCGGAGGCTATTTTTGTAATGTCTCCTTCGGGTAATTCTCCAAAATTTGCATTATACGTGATTTGGCTGTATTTGTTGTATTCCGAGGAAAATACACAGTCTCCTCCGGCGGCTTCGAATCCCATTCGGGTGCCGCCGATACCTGCAAACAAGTCGATAAAAGTAAATTTTTTCTTCATTGAAACCTACTCGCGAATTTATCGATTACTTTTTTCATTTTTTCAGGATTGGGTTTTCCTTTTCTGATATCATGTTCCCAGATTACAATTACTTTCCATTTTGCTTTTCGCAGTGCATTTACTACTTTGGTATCTCTTTGTCTGTTTCCTGATATTTTGTCGGTCCAGAACCGGGTTCTTGTCTTGGGTGTAAATCCGCATTTCTTGCAGCCATGCCAGAAACAGCCGTGAATAAACACGGCTATTCTTTTTTCTGGAAATATTATATCCGGACGTCCCGGCAGACTATTTTTTATCCTGTATCCGGTCAGTCCATTGCTTCGTAAAATCTTTCGAAACGCAACTTCTGGAACGGTATTTTCGCTCCTTATTCGCGACATTATTTCGCTTCTTTTTTTCTTTGATACAGTGTCCAGAGAATCACACCGAATCATTATCCTTTTTGTATTCAATAACAAGAGCATTGATCTTTGTTTTCTTATATTTGCTTTGGAAGCGTATTGCCACTGTTTTTGTCTATAGGACAGACGTAGGTCATAGGGTTCACCGGAACCGTCACTGCGAAACGTACTTAACCCGTCGTCATTACCCTTAGTATTGTCCGTTCCAAGAGGGGGTTGCAGTGTCCTTTTGCATTCGCAGGTATTCGCCAAAAGACAGGCAAAAAGTGCGCGCGCTAGTGCTTAATCTTACGAGTTTTTACCCCGGGATCCAGAAGTGGCTTGACGAAAAGGAACTGGACCGGCTTGACCGGAGGGAAAGCGTCGGTTTTGTAGTAGAACAGGACGACGACATAGCCGGGGTATCCCTTTCAGGGTACGAGAAAAAGGAAGCCAATCTGGTGAAACTCAGGACTTTCTACCTGAACAAGGAGAACCAGAAGAACGCCATAGGCAATTACCTGCTTGAAATCACGCTGGATTACTGGGCGAAGCAAAAGGCAAGCGAGATTTTCGTTTCATTTGCGGAAGAAGAACTGGGCCTGCTTGCGCCGTATTTTGAAAAGTACGGTTTCACTCTTTTCGACAAGAAATTGGGTGCCTATCGAGAAGGGAAATACGAGTTTTACATGAAAAAAATCATGTGCTACGGCGCGATTCCCTGGAATTACTTTGTTGATTTCTTGCAAGACTGTGCTACAAGACTTGGGTTTGATATCGTCTCCTGCGACGTTGATAGTTTGATGCTTCAAAACACCAATGCTCTTCCGGAACAGCGCTCCTTCTTTGTAAAGGTAGTCAAAGAGCCAGGCGCGGATGCAATCAAAGCGTGCAAACTAGAAAAGGAAAAGGCAGGTTCCGATATCGGAGTCCTGATTTCTTTCGAGTCGTTCCCGACACCGACCATGGATTCCGAGGTCAAGATTTTCGACGGTTTTGATGTTGAGCGGTTGTTTTATCCGGGCGTTTTGACAAGCGAGCGAGCAGAACCGGCGTTCATTCAACCGATATTTCGGGACTATTCACGGGAATTGTTTTTCAGGGGAGAGCAACAGGTGCGCTTGGGCACTCCGCCGAAAGTGTCCATGCGTTCTGAAAAAGTATATTACAAGAAACCTCCGGCGGAGCTTGTCCGCGGTCAGGTTTTCCTGGTGTATGAGAGTGCTTCGTCGAAAAAGATTATCGGCGAGGCGAGAGTTAAAGAAGTCTGCAAGTTGAATTACTTGGACGCGTTCAAGCGTTTTAGCAACAGGGGCGTTCTGAAACCTTCAGAATTGAGGGAGCATTCGGACGACGAGGAGAATACCTTGTGCATAGTTTTGAATCATACGATTCAGTACAAGCATCCGGTATCGATTGAAGACTTAGGTTTGTCGGTTCCGCAAAGTCACGTTTTCATTGGCAATTCCACGTTGACAGACATCAGAAAGAGGGGTGGATATTTTGGCTTCGAAGAAAGCAAGGAAAAGAAAGCAGGTAATAATGCTCTCGATTAAGCCGGAATATTCAAGCAAAATCAAGTCAAAAACCAAGACCGTTGAATTGAGAAAGCGCATCCCCAAGGTCATGCCTGACGTTATTCTGGTCTACGAGTCCGCGCCGACAAAGTGCCTTTCATATGCGGTTCGTGTTACTCACGTTCATTCTGCATCTGTACCCGAGCTTTGGAAACAGGTCGGCAGTGTTTCGGGGATTACAAAGAAGGAGTTCTACGCTTATTTTGGCGAGAGGCCCAAGGGGTTTGCTTACGGGCTTCAGAAAATCCTCGATCTTCCCAAACAATTTTCACGAGAGGATTTGCTAAGTCAGGGAATTTTCCCGCCGCAGGATTATTGCTTTGTACCGGAAGCTTTTGCGGATGATTTACTCGATTGAGCTTGTAAGATAATCCGGCGTTTAAAATGCGAGACGCGTATAGGCAGAGTATCGCTGAAGAGTCGCTAGCGAGTGCTAGAAAAAAACACGTTAGTACTAAACCCGGCTTTAATCGGGGGATTTACTTTACTCATAAGTTTGATGACTGTTGGCGTGCGTTTGATGCTTATCTCAATTCAGAGTATCCTTCTAATAGTGTTCAAGATCGTTTGGATTCCTTCAAGGTTAAGTATCAACTTTGGTTTAAGCAAAATTATTCCACGTTTTCTGACGGTTTTCAATCTGCAATTAAGACGTTATCTGAATATGCAATCCTTGACATGCGGCATAAACCGCGGGATTCGATATCACTTTCCGACGTAACGAGTCTGGACCAACTTATCGAAGTGATATACCGGATTCGTTGTAATTTAGACCATGGCGGCAAGTTGATGTCTGAAGAAAAAAATATTATTTTAGTAGAAAATGCTGCGTTTGTATTGTTTGAATTGATGGAAAGAATAATGTCTGATTTCGAAAAGAAATAGTTGATTAATCAAGCGTTCGATCATCTCTTCCAGAAGCTCTTTGTCCGAATAAACGTCTTCTGCGCCACTAACAAATCGTAAAAGAAGTCGTGCTCGTTCTTGTGCATCCTTGACAGGAGACGAGCTGCGGTTTCGGGGCCGATTCCAAAGACCTCTAGGGCAATCACTGCGCGCATCCCATACGTTGCGATGAGACCCGCGACGGCAAACATATCAGCTTCTTTTTTCTTCTTCGTCGCCGAGGTAAACGCTTCTGATTTTTCTGCAGGCTGAGCTTCTGAGGCAAATGCCATCCTGGCCTTCTTTCCTTTCTTCTTTGCCTTCGTTCTCGTTGCCGTCCCTTGCTTCCAATTGTCCAAAATCTCCTTTCTTTCCTTTTCCTTCAGGATTTCCTCGTAATCGCTTGTTGTCACTTGAGTCGAGGCGCAGAATGGGCAGGTAATTTTCTTATTCCAGTCTTCTGAAAGGCTCACGGAAAAAGATTTGTGGCAAAACGTGCAGACAAGGCGGCTGGTTTTTTCTTTCGTCGAGGAGACAAACTGCTCCAGCGAGTCTTCCGAAGGCTCGATTTCAGCTGCGGAAACGTCGTGGGAGAAGGCGGAGTCAAGCATCGCCTTTGCAAGGGGCGAGGCGGTTGAAAATGATTCGGAGAGTGCGGATGCTGATGAGGATGAAGATGCGACCACCACGACCCGCGTCTTTGAGCCGACCCGCAGGGTCGAGTAAAGCGCCTTCAGGCGAGGCAAGTCAAACTTGTCCTTCAAAATCTCGTCCATAGCCTCCAAGAACACGGGCGAGGACTGGTAGCGTTCAACCAGCCTGCGAAGTGCGTAGGGGTTCTTGAAGGGAGTCGCCTTGCGCGGCAGCACGCCAAACCTTTGGGCGACATGAAAAAACCTCGCTCGCAAGAGCGGGGTAGAAGAGACGCTTTTCTCAACAGCATAGGCAAAAGCCTCCGGAGAGAGCGCAGAGATCAACGCAGCGAGCCGGGATGCGTCGTAGGGCTGTTCAAAGTCAAGCAGAATCCCGTAAGTGCCAGGACGGGTCCGCACGCGGTTCTTAGTTTGGGAGAGCAGGTTGGAAAGGCATATTGCGAAGGCCTCGTTGAACGCATCCCCAAGGAAACAATGAACTGCAATGCGCTGGTTAGGCAGGTTTTCGACAAAAATCTCGCCGGGCGTGGCTTGGAATGCCTTTGCCTGGCTTGATGCGAGGGAGTGAATCTTGGTCGCGGCGGTTGGATTGCAGTTGTACTTGGAGGAAATCTCGTCAACGGACAGCCGGGATGCAAGGGCTAGGAGCTGGCAAACCATCGACGCGGTTGATGGGGATACGGGTATTTCTTCGCCTCTCCACTCGGGTATTGCTGCGGTGTAGTCTGTGGACTGCTCGACTGCGACTTCGTCTTCGGATACCGAGAGCACTTTCCAGGGCCGGCCGCGGGAGATGAACGTCGCGCCTATTGCCAAAAACTGGGCTGCGAAGTCCTCGTCCAGCACGCCCATTGACTTGTTGGTTGAGGCGTTGCGCACGAAGAGGTTCTTTTTGTCCGAGATTGTGGAGACGTTCTCGTAGTAGTACAGGAGCGTGCGGGGCATCCGGCGCAAAGCAAGGGCCGACAGGTCGGCATCAGTGGCGTCCTCCAGCACGGGCAGGTTTTTGCCGATGCCGAGGTTGAGGATGCGTTTTCGGGACAGTTCAAGGCAAATGTCAAAGTATTCGCGGCAAGTTACCGAGGCAAATGCGGGTGAGGTTGCGAGTATGGAGCGCACCGCTCCGAGGGTAGTTTGCGGGTGCAGGTCCAGCACAGTCCCTACTATGGCGTGCGCAAGTACGTCCCGGCAGGGTCTTTGCTCACTGCGAGGCTCTAGCTCGCGCTGCTTTGCTTGGATGCACAGGACTGCTGATTCTGCGCAATCCAGCGCGTCAGCAGACAGCACGATTCCGGATGGCACCAAGTGGGTGCGGTGGCCGCTTCTTCCTACTCTCTGCAGGAGGCGAGTGGATTGGCGGGGAGAGACGATTTGGATGACCAGGTCAACGTCGCCGATGTCGATTCCAAGCTCTAGGGACGAGGTGCATACTATCGCCCGAAGTCCTTCGGGGTGCTTGAAGGCGTCTTCCGTCTCCTTGCGGGCTGCTGTGGAGAGGGAGCCGTGGTGGACTGCGACCAGGTCAGACAGGTCGGGCTGCTGGTGCAGCTGCGACCCCAGCCACTCGGCATTCGAGCGGGTGTTGGAAAAGATGAGGGTTTTCTTGTGTGAAAGTACAAGTTCACGGATCCGGGCTATCAATGGGCTGGATTTTGAGGAATTGACGGCATCAACAGGCTTGGAAAGGGCGTTTGCCGAGTTGGAGCTCTGTGTCTTGGGCTTCTCGATGCACTCAACCGAGAGCTTGTACTCGCGCTTTTCGTCGAGGACAGAAGCCACGGCATTGGCAGAAAGCGTCTTGGCGGCCTTCTCAGGCTCGGCAATGGTTGCCGAAAGGCCGACTAGCTGGATTGGCTGAAGGGCTTTCTTGCGTAGTCTGGCAATGGACAGGCCCAACTGTATGCCCCTTTTTCCTTCTAGGAGCTCGTGGTATTCGTCAATGATAACAAAACGAGTGGTAGAGAGGGCAGGCGAGAGCTTGGCGTGAACAAGCACCGAGCACAGGGTCTCAGGAGTGGTAATCAGGAACTGGGGCGGGTTGTCTGCTTGTTTTTGCCTCTCAGACTGGGGCGTGTCGCCATGGCGCACAGCGAGGCGGATTCCAAGCTCGGTACACCACTTTTCAAGACGCAAAAGGATGTCGCGGTTGAGCGCGCGCAGGGGCGTGACGTAGATTGCGAGTATTCCCCAGTCATTTCCCGCGCGTTTCAGACGCACGAGCTCGGAAAATATGGGCATAATCGCGGTTTCCGTCTTGCCGTAGCCAGTAGGAGCGACTACAAGCACGTCCTTGCCTGCAAGAATCTTGGGAATGGCAAGAGTCTGGATGCTCGTAAGAGTAGTGATGCCGAATTTTTTGGCAGTCGAAATGACTTGGGGGTCGAGAGTGGGGTCCATTTTCAAAAAAGTGATTCCAAGAGTTCAGAATGGGCAGAGAAAGTGAAAAAATAAGGTAGCTGGGGGCTTATTTGGGTGTTTGTCAGCGGTAAATGCTGTCCCGCTTTCCGATTTCGACTATGGTGACTGTGGATTCTTTCTCGTCAATCGTGTATGTCAGGCGAAAGGAAAGAAAGCGCGCCCGGTAGTAGTCCCACTTTCCGTGCAGGGGCTTTCCAAGTTGCGGGTTTTCCTTAAGCTTGTCAAGGACCTGTCCAATCCGTATCTTGACCGAGTTGTCCAGCTTGTCGAGGGCGGCGTACGCGCTAGAGGTAAAAACAAGTTTGTACGCCAAATTTTCATCACTTCAACTTCTTCCTGGCCTCGGCTTCGGAGTAGAGCTTTTCCTTTCCTTTTGACACGCGTTCCATTATCTCGTCTGCGCGCGCCACGTCTTCCCTATCCTCCATCTCAGTAAGGAGATTGAACCTGTTGTTAAGCTCGAAGACGCCCAGGCGCAAGGCCTCGGTTTTTGTGGCCGCATAGCCCTGCTTTACTGCCTCGTCGAGGATCTTTTCAACAGCGCCGGAGAATCGAATGTTCACATTCATTTAAATCACATAAAAATAGTGACTAAAATAGTTATTAAAATAGTCATTTATGGGCTATTTTGCGCTTGATTGTCTCGTGCGAAACTATCTTGTTTCGCTTGAGGTCTTGCCTGGCTTTGAGAAGTCCACGTCGAAATTCCGGAGTGTATTCGCCTTCCTCGTCGCCTATGGGCAGTTTTTCGAGATTCAGGTATGTTTTACCTCTAGGTTTTTTGCGAAGGTATTTGCTAAGATCCCTCTCGCTTTTGTCCCGCACAAAAGGTCCGCAGCCCTTTAGTGTGCCAGCAAGGGGCGCAAGGATGTCCCAAGCTGATTGAATTTTCTTTTTCCCGCGTCTAGGCCTTGACTTTAGCGCTATAGGCCGTTTTTCCTTCTTCGAGCGGTTTGCCATATTTTTAGTCCTGCATAGATGCATTTAAGCGCGTCTGGACTTTCTTTCCGCTGAACTTGCATTCTCCGATGCAGCTATGGGCAGGGTTTCCTGTAAACGGCGGCTTAGTCTTCCTCTGTTAGCCAAAACTGCGTCTCAACAGTCAACGCAGGAACTCTTCAAGAGGTATTCCGGATGCGGAAATGATTGCCCTGAGCGTTCCCCTCGCAATTTCCCTGTGGTTTGGCACGGTAAGCGATGGCCTGGACGGGTGGCACAGATGGATATGACTTCCCTTCTGGTTGCGTATGGCGTAGCCTGCCCTGATAAGAACCTTGATGACGTCCTTTCCGGAAAGAACGGGCAGTTTCACGAGGGAAAAACTACCTCCACCATCTTGGCCTTGCCCTGTACGGGAACAGTTTTTCCCTCTTGGCCCAGGCTCGAGACGTGGAGCTCTATTGCCTCGCGTATGTTCGCTATTGCTTCCTTTTCGGTCTTTCCCTGTGAGATGCAGCCTGCAAGCGAGGGCACCGTAGCTGTAATCCAGCCGTCGTCGCCTTTCTGCAGGTAAACCTTGAACTTCATACGCGATTCCTGAACGTCTTCTGCCTTTGGAAAGTTATATTGCTTGCCTCCGTATGCAGCATCGGGCGGGATGAACTTTGCGTCTAGGGCATTGGCCATATATGCATTTTTTCGATTCTAGGTGCATAAAAGCAGTTTCGGACTCGGTTTCCGCTGAACTTGCATTCCCCAATGCCGCCATGGGCAGATTTTTTGAAAAAAGGAGGAAGGATAAGTCCTCTTTGGCCTATTTTTGCCTCTGTAGAGGGAAAACTAGGGGTAAAACTCACTGTACCGTGATGCCCAAAAGCTTGAGTATGATGAGAAGCCCCACTCCGGCAAGGCCCAGGATGGCGGTCACAAGCACGCTTATGAGGTTGATCGGGAGGTTCAAAGCGTCCATCTGCAGCACGCCTGCGAGGTAATTGATCACGAATAGGGCGATGAGGCCGAATACCGTGTTCATCAGGACCTTCTTGAGGAAGCCGATTATGAATATGCCAAGGATTATTGCGCCAATGCCAAGCAGGCCGATTCCTGCAATCTCAGGCAGTCCTAGAGCTAAAATGGCCATTTTCATTCATCCCCAACACGCCCCTGCGAGGGCGGAATTACCAAATAGCTTTAGGCAGTTTTTGAATCAAAAGCGTTCCGCTTAGAGGCGATTTTTTCATTTCGTGCTTTTTGCGCGATTTTGTGTTTTCAATGTTTTTCTCAAAAAAACAAATTCATTTTTTCAGCATTTTTTCCAACCGTTTTTCTTGCCGATTTCGATGCCGTTTTCTGTTTGACTTCGTTTGCCTAAACTCTAAGTTAGGCACTACAAACTACGTCTAGCCAAAGGTATATTTTGTTTACATTTGATACTTTGGTTGCATCTGTAATCGCCCGCATTTTCCGGCACCCTTTTAACCTTGCTTCCCCTAATCAATCCATGTCAAAGCTGGTGCGAATCGACGCAGAGACTTACCGGGGCCTGACCTGCTACGCGGGCAGGCTTCAGTCGCGCCTGGGCAAGCCAGTCAGCCTCAACGCGGCGCTGGGCTACCTGGTGGCAAAGGCCGAGTCCAAGACTCCGGGGTATATACGCTTGCTGAGGCAAAAGAAATCTCCTGCAGGACGCCCAAAGAATTCTGCGCCGAGGAAGAAGCCGAGGCCAGTGAGGAAGGGCAAGAAGAAATGATTATTTTTCATACTGGTATGAACTGGTGATTTTATGGAAAAAACCGATTCAAAGAAAGAAAAACGCCTCAAGCCCGAGCTCCACTTCTCCCCCTATTCTGCGTACGGAATCCAGAAGGACCTGGAAACCGACCTGCACGCCAAGGCAAAAGTGTTCGGCCTTCCCTCGCAGGACCTCATCCTGAACGCAGACGACGTGGTCAACAAGGACAACACCGAGGATCGCGTAGAGGTTCTGGGAAAGAAATTCGGCATGCGGCCTCAGCAAAAACACTAAATTATTCATACGCGTATGAAGTTGATTTTATGGCTGGAAAAATGCTTCAAAGACCTGTTGAACGCGAGCCTTTTTTGGGCAAGGTGCCTCCTGCACACATGAATTCAACGGGATTGGTGCCGCTTAGTGGTGCAAAGGAACTTCTTGAACGGGCCAAGGCACAGCGTCCTTCCGAGTCGCGGATGCATGATATAGTTTCGGGCCTTTCTGCTGAGGACCGTTTTCGTTTTCAGGTCATGTTGAATGAAAAAAGGGGCCTGTTTGCGCCCAGGCCAGCAAAGCCGATGACTTTGCGGGAATCTGCTTTGCTTCATCATGTAGGAGACGTGATTGCGTCAGGCCAGCTTACGATGAATAGGAATAATTTTGGGCTGAAAAATCCTCACCGTTAGTTCATACCAATATGATTGGATTCAACGCAATCCACAAATCAAACGTTCATACAAGTATGTTCAAAATGCCAGGATTCGTTTCTTCCGGGCAGTTGATGGCACTTAGGCAGGGGTTCGCTGCAGGTGCCCTTGAACGTTCATATATGTAAGAAGTCTTGCAGAAAGAGGAAAATAGGAAAATTCATCTGCGTATGAACGTAGCAACTTCGATTTCTGCAAGGCAAACTTTCAACTAGGTATGAACGTTACTTGCATCTAGAAAACTCGTTTTCGGCCCATCTAATCAACGCAGAACACGCCTTCGGGTCGTGCCGCACAACTATCTTCATGCGCCGCTTTGCAGAGACCGACTTGCCCAACTCAGCCATCTTCTGCGCCATCGGAAGCTTGCTGCGGTAAATCCTTGTCCAGTCCGCCATCGCCTTCTTTTCCAGCCGCAGCTCGTACACGAACCCGTCGCAGGCAAGGATGTCGTAATCCCATTTCAGCTTAACTCCGGTTTTTGGCGCAATGTTCAGTTTCTTCAAAAATTCCGCAAAATGCCTGTCTATTTCAGTGTCCCCGCGGCAGAACGCAAAACCTCCCTTCTTTGCAAGCACTGCGGCTATCACGGCCTGTTCCTTTGGCGTGATGTAGGAAACCGGCCACATGTTCTGGCAGACTATGACTGACTTTTGCCTGTCCGGCCGAATCTTCTTGGCCTCCTCGAAAATCCAGTAATACGGAAGCGCCTTGGGGCCGAAAAAGTCGTACTCTTCGGTCTCTCCCAGTGCAAGTTCGCTCGGAAGCCTTTTGTCGCCAACCCAATAGCGCATGTCCAGCTCGCGCGTCTCCTCCTTCTGCAGCGCAATCCACTCTTGGCTGATTGCAAACTTGCCTGAGGAGTCCTTTGAAATCACGCCCGCCTTCTTTAGCGAAAGCACGACCTTGCGCACGCCATGGTATGTGATTTTTTGCCTGTAGTTTTCCCGCACGTTCTGGAAAATCTCTGCTACCGAAAGCGGGTGGCGCTTGGTAAGCACAAGAAAGACCGCGGCCTTGGTGTTGGAGGCCTGCGAATCTGAAAGGAGTGACGGGTCCACGATATCTATTCCTTGTAAAGGTTGGGGTACTTGAGCACAAAATCCTTTATGATTGCAATCATTTCCTGTGTCTGCTCCGGCGTTCCGTTGACCATCACGCGCCCCGCCCTTGGCGCAATCTTGCGGTAGTCCTCCCCGAACTGCGCGCCGATTCTTTCCCGCACGACTGGGTTGACAGCAGGAAAGTGGGTGAGGTAGCCGGCTTTTCCGCGGCCAAAAGCCCGCTCGTACCAAGTGAAAAGCTCGGCGTGGTGCATTTCGGGGCCGACAGGCACGTTTGGCTTGATTCTTGCGCCATCGGCGGCTATGAACACAATCCGTTCTCGTGTCCCGCCCCTATCTTGAATTTTTTCAGTTTCAATCTTTAGTGGCGGATACTTTTCCAGTACCTCATGCACTTCCATTGGGCACTCACTTCTTCCCGTGGTGGAACGAGTGCTTTGAGTAGCGCAGCTCGACTTTCTTCCAATCGACGTCCGAAAGGTAGGCCTCGATGTACTTTGCGCGGTCGGGGCCGTAGTCTCCGTAGTACGCGTGCTCGAAGACATCCAGCGCAAGAAACGGTATCGCCCCCCACACCGCGCCGTTGTTGTGCGAGTCGCAGAGATAGTTGTGCAGTTTTCCGTCCGAAGGGTCGAGGCAAAGTATCGCCCAGCCAAGCGAGGACTTGGCTGTTGCTACCATGTCCGCTTTCCAGTTTTCGATAGAGCCGAAGTCCGCGACGATTGCCTTTCCGATTGCCGAGTCCGGGTCGATTACTCCGTCTCCTCCAAGCACATCCCAGTAGAGTTCGTGCAGGATTTGCCCTGAGGCGTTGAACGTCTCCTTGCGCTTCAGCTCGCCGAACTCGGAGAAATTTGCATTGGCCTTTGACTTGTCGCAAGCCTCAAGCTTCTGCACTACCTCGTTGCGCTTGGCCACGTAGCCCGCGTAGTGCGTGTCGTGGTGCCGCTTGTCGGTAAGCTCGCTGATACCCTTCTGCGAGCCGTACGCAAACGGGAGTGCCTTTACTTTGTGTTCGAATGCCATGGGCTAGTCACCCTCAATGTGTCGTGCTGAATCAGCGGAACTTTGTCTGGAACTTCTTGCCAATCTGGCTTAGGCTTTTTGCCTTAGTTTCGGCTGAAGACGGGACGTATCCGCTCCGTGTGACGCGTGGTCCCCTGACGTTGGGGTTCCTGGCAGATTGTTCTGCTGCAGTTCCCGGCTTCCTGACTGATATGCCGAACGATTTCAGTGCAGTTCGGATGATTGGGATTCTTCCTGTCGTTTTTTCAACGCGTCCTTCGGCCACGACCCGCCGTATGCTTACGTTCTCGCGCAACTGGTTTGCTTTTGCCGCGGCCCTGTTTGGTATTGCCATAGTCATTTGCCTCCTTAGCACTTTTGTCCTAAGTCTAGGATTGACGGCGGCAAATAAAAAAACGCGCATAGCCAGAATCCCCACGTCCCGCTTGCTTGGCCATCGCCCTTTTCGGCTGTTTTTTATTTGCGGCTTGCTTTGCCCCTACTAAGGGTGATTCCTAATGGGTAGAGAATTGGTCGGAATTTTGTTTGCTTTCGTGTTTGCGCTGCTTTTGCCTTTCGCGGCTGCCATTGACGCTACTACAACTGCGTCGGGAACTTCGGGCGGTTCGGGGGTGGCAACTTCGGTAATCTACACCCACGTGGGCGGCGAGTTCAAGTTCACGGAATATTCAAACCCCAGCACTGGCTACAACTGGGTCGTGCTGGTCGATGACCAGAAGGTGGTCGCGTACAACGGATACAAGGAAGTTGACTGCAATGCGCAGACCACATCCGCTGACGGCACCATAACCGCAGTCTCGGTTGGGGGAGGGTGCAACTACGCGTTCTACTTCAAGGCAATCGCCGAGGGGAATGCGACCATCGGCATGAAGTACATGCGCTCGTGGGACTCCGGTTCGGTAGTGAAGGTCAAGCAGGTTGCCGTGGTGGTGAGCGCAGCCAGCCCCACCCCGTCGGTTTCGGCTACGTTGACGCCAACTCCCGTGGCAGACTGCCGCGCCTATTGGTGGTTCGACAACTCGCACAGCTACTGCCAGCAGGCGAGGTTCTGCGGCGCTTACATGTACCTCGGCCTGAGGACGTTCCAGAACCAGACGGACTGCATGGCCGCGCTTCCAAACGCGTCCAAGGCGTGCGCTGGTGGAGACGTTGCATCCAGCTACTGCTGTGCGGACGGGGTTCTCTGCAAGAAAGTCTGCCGCAACGGCGCGTTCACCGAGGAGAAGGCGGAGTCTGCGAACTGCAAGAAGGCCGTTGCCACGCCAACTCCGGTAGTCACTCCGGTGCCGAAGCCGACGACTACTCCTGCTTCAATCGTGGAGATTAGGATGCAGAAGGGCTGGAACCTGTTCTCGGTTCCCGCAACTTACGCAAGCATGTACAAGACTTCGTGCACGCGCGAGCGCGCATACTACTACAACGCAGCATCCGGGCAGTACGTGTCCTCCAGCCTCAAGTCCATAAACAGTCCGAAGGCGCACTGGTTCTACTCGGCAGAGGAATGCACTGTGGCGTTCTCGCAGAAGGCCGCATACGCGAAGGAGAACTACAAGGAGGAGCTCAAGGCGGGCTGGAACATGGTGCCTGCTCCGGTCGGCGAAATGATAAAGGCAAGCAAGTGCGAGCCGGCGACTGGGACGAACGGAACCATTGACAAGTGCACGACCTACGCAACGTATGCGCCGGTGAAGCTTTCCGACTACAAGGGGACTTGCAACATCGTCGCCGCGTACTCGTTCGACACTGCGGCGAACAGCTGGGTCAAAGCCGATGCCCTTGAGGCAAAGAAGGGCTATTTCGTGAAGGTCTCGGCAGCGTGCAAGATGTACGCACCGGACGAGACTTCGTCGATACCGGCTCTTCCGGAGTAAAAAAATAAAATTAGTGAAGGGAAAGGGGCTTGTGCCCCCCGCCCTCTCTTTTTCTTATTCGGCGAGCTTGAATATCTTCACGCCGCCGTTTGGCGTCTTGTGCACGAGCGTGAACCCGTCAAGCTTCTCGTAGAAGAACAGCTGCACGTACGGCGAGCCGAAGAGCGCGCTCTTCTTGGTGCCGTTGCTCAAAGTCTCCAGGTCGGGGTCCAGGTTCAGAATCCCGGCATTGGTGTCTATGAACACCTGCGTGCTGCCTGAGCTCCCGATGTACGAGTACGAGGGCGTGCCGCTGCCCATCTGCAGGAGCTTGGGCGACTTGAGCTGCACCTGGTCGCCTGCCGCGCTCTTGAGAAGGAACAGGTTGGCCGTGCCGTTCTGCCCTGCGCTTGCGCAGTAAAGCTGGCCGGTAAGCTGCGAGTACAGCGCCTGCCTCGAGATGAGGCCCGGGCAGTTCATCGCGGACGCCTTGCCGGAGTCGTCGGTGGTGTACGTCGGGTACAAAAACTCGAACGCGTGCTCCACTTCCCACTCGCTCTGTCCGGTCCCGAGCTTCCAGTCCGCTGCGGGCGTGACGTTGTAGTTTGCCGACGCGTTCGGCTCGCGGTAAAGCCCCTCGAACGTCCCTGAAAGGAAGTTGAGCGCCCCCCACTTGGAGATGAGCTCGGAGTCAAGCATCAGGTACGTGGAGTTGTGGTACTTCATGACGCGCACAAGCTCCTCCTTCGGGCCGTTGACGAGCGCGCGGGCCACCTCCTGGTTGTACTCCGGGTACGAGTTGCCAGGGTCTGTCGCGGTCTTCTTGCCTGCAAGGAAGGTGGTCCAGTGGCCGTAGTCCCACCATGACATCACGCGGTCGTTTCCGCCAAGGTTGATGCCCATCCAGGTCATCGCGTCGCGCCAGTCCTCGCCTATGCGCTGGTAGCACAGGCCTTCGACTGTGGAGCTGGACGTCACGAACGGTATCCCCAGCTGGCCAGTGAACCCGTTCAGCGACTTGCCCCAGCCGGTTGCGTCGCAGCCAAGCCTGACCGGCGAGCCTGCGGCGTGCGCGAACTGCGCCACCACCAGTATTGCGCCAAGGCCGATTATCGCCCACGAGGAGTACTTCCTGGCCGAGGGGGCGGAGTGGCCGAACGAGTGCGAGAAAAGCTCGCAAAGCTCCCACAGCAGGAACAGGATGAACGCAACGGCAATCGGAAGCGCCGCGGCAAGGTGTGCTATGTACTTGAGCTTGTGGATGCCGATGAACGATATCGGGAAGAAGATGAGGATGAACAGCAGCGGCAGCTTGTTCTTCCTCTCGGAGAACACGTACGTGACCATCGTCGAGGCTATGGCAAGCCCCATGTAGTAGAAGATGTCGTTCTCGCCGACGAACTTGGCCATGCTCGAAAGCCCCAAAGGCTCGGCAACTGCCTGGACCATCGGGTCGAACGCGGAGTTGAACACGAACACGAGCGCGACCACCGCAAGCGAGGCCAGCGCCATCCTCTTGCGGTTGCCCTTCCAGAGCGTGGCGAACATCATCGCGTAGCACAGCAGCGCAGAGAGCATCAGGAGGTTCTTCGGAGACAATGCGTACGAGAACACGCCGTACGAGGACAGGTCCATCGCGTCGGTTGCCGGGTTCTCCTCCGCAACGGTCATCATGATTGCGCTGTTGGGCGTTGCGAAGTTGAGCCCGTAGTTGAGGTAGGACACCAGTTTCCCGCCAAGCGGGGTGAATGCCATCACCGCCGCGAAGGCGACGAACCCCGCGCCGAGGAAGACCAGCTTCGCGTTGCCGTCCGAAAGCTCGAGCGACTTTGAGATGCGCGAGAGGATCTTGAATTGCGCGGCCGCAAAGAGCAGCGCCGCAAACGCAAGGGACGCGATCAAAATCTGCACGCCGTTGAATATCCCAAGCACCGGGCCTCCGGTGTACGCCTGCTGGAGCATGTTGCCTGCGAGGGCGCCTGCGGCCACGACCGCGTTCACCGCCATCCAGCGCTTGTCAAGCGTGCCCGTCCAGAACTCCACGAGCGAGGCGAAGAACACGTATGCAGTGATGACCATTATCGGCCAGACGAACTGGGACGAGCCTATGATGATGAGGAGCGCCGATAGGCCCGCAAGGAGCCCCCAGCGCAGGCTCTTGGTCTTGACTGCGATGATGTACGTTGCGAATATGAGTATCGACGCGAACAGCGCGAACGGCTGCTGCTCCGCAACCCCCGCGGCCATCTTGTCTATGAGCTGGGGCGTGAACGCAAACAGCGCGGCTGCGGCAAGCGCAATCCGCCTGTCCGCCTCCTCGCGCACTATGAGGAAGCCTACGACTGAAAGAAGCGCGCCGAGGATGGGCGGGTAAAGCTGCATGAACGCCGAGATGAGCTCCTTGGTGTACGACGCGCCCGTGATTCCCTGCCAGACGAAGTACCACCCGGCAGTCATGTAGTGCACTAGCGGGGGCACGCGGTGGAACTTGAGCTGCGGGGAGTACGCGTCGTCGTTGAACAGCGGGATCTGGCCTTGGGTTGCCACGAACTCGGTCACGTGCGTGTAGTAGTACGGGTCGATTTCGGAGAAGTAAAAGTCGTTGGAGGTCGCGTAGCGCGCGTAGAATCCGAAGATTACGATGAGCACTAGCAGGATGAGGGTCTTGTTCGCGTTGAACGTGCGCTCCCAGAACTCCTGGGTGGAGTACTCCGCCTTCCAGTGCAGGTTGGCTTGGGGGAGCTTCCTTGCCTGGTAATAGTAGAGCAAAAGGCCGATTGCGGCTGCAAGGATGGAGTTGAACGCCACGACCGCAAAGTTCATCTTCATCCCGAGGAAGACGAACTCCGCCACCCCGAACAGCGGCGGCACGAACAGGCCGAGGATGATGCCGATGAAGAACTTCTCGAAGCGCCCCATCGAAGTGCGGTAAAGGACCGCCCACGAAAGGAGCATTCCCGGAACGGCTACGGACAGTATGACCGCAAGAGCCGCGATGGTTTCAGCTATCACAAAAAAGACCCCCCTAAAACTATGAATCCCCTATGGGAACCGTCGGATTTCCCGAATTGAATTTCTGCACGCAGGCTATTATAATGGTTGATTTTGTGTGCAAAACACGAAATGGAAGGATGCAAATCCCGAACATTTTTGGTGTGGGTGCAGGGGGCTTCGTCCGCCTATAGGCTTCCGCTTTACTGCCCGCCGGTTTTCCTTGCCTTCGAAAAGGCGGAAAGCACGAACGCATCCGACAGCGCCTTGGCGTCCTTTGCCTTCGCAAGAGCAGCAGGCGATATTGTCACTTCCGCGCCAACCATCTTCTTGTGCAACATTATGTGCGAAATCATCCCGACCGCTGCGGCTATCCCGGTGGCATTTCCCTGTGCGGACCCCGCCTTTTGTCCGGTCGCCTGGGGGAGCCTTGCAGTGATGCAGGGCACCCCGCTCTGCACTATCGCGTCCTCGGAAAGCGAGCGTCCGCCGCGGACCACGTTGAGCACGTCCGCGGAAAGCTTGACGCCTGCCTTTGCGGAATCGTGCGATGCAAGGATTATCCGGTCAACCCGCGACCGCCTGCAGGCGTTGGCAAGTATGAGCGATGGCAAAAGTGAGTTGTCGAAGTACTCCGATGCAATCTTGGCCTCGCGGTAGGCCTTGCGCGCCTCCCAGATGCGCACCACCTGCGACACGCGGGTGAAAAGCTTTGCCGCCTTGTCCTCGTCATCGAGCTTGTCCGCGACTATCTTGAGCCCGGTGCCCTTGTACTCCTTGAGCGCCTTTGCTACCTTGTCAAGGACCTCGATTGCCTCCGAGACTTTCTCCACGAACGCAATCACGTCGAAGTCGTCCTCGGAGAGCTTGGACACCACCCCGGCGCCCACGTCGCCTTGCGCGCCGATTACCGCCACCCTCTTCTTGCGGCGCTGTGCGCGCTCCGCCAGGGGGATGCCGCGCTCCTCCATCTCCTCGTCAAGCAGAAGCTCGTGGAGGCTTTCGTAGACTATCCCTTCCTCGCGCGCCAGGTTTACCCTGTGCTCGATGTGCGAGATGGTGACTGGCCTTTTCATCCTTCTGGGCATACGAAATGGGAAGGGCGTCCGGGTTCTAAAAGCGTTTCAGTGGGCTTGTTGGGCCAACCCCCGGCGTCCGTGCAGGAGGGTATTAAACCCGTTTTGGCATCAATGTAATTTGCAATGGACTCCGACGCCTCAAAGGCACTCGCAATAATCGAGCTCATGCGTCCGCTCAACTGTGTGATGGCGGCATTTGGTGCGTACCTAGGCTACTGGCTTTCCATAGGCGCAATCGCAACCCCCCCGGCGGCGATGCTTGTCGCCGCGTCCACTTTCCTGATTTGCGGAGCCGGCCAGGCAATCAACGACTACTACGATTATGCAGTTGACAGGAAGGCAAAGAAGTCGCGGCCAATCCCAAGCGGACGGCTTTCCGGACTTGAGGCAAAAAGCGTCGCAATCTCGCTGTTCCTGCTCGGAATCGCGGTGGCGTTCTACGCAAACCAGGCCGCGTTCGGGGTTGCGGTCGCGTTCTCAATCCTGCTTTACGTCTATTCATCCAAGCTTTCGGGGCTCAAGTACTTCGGAAACGCCGTGGTAGCGCTCTCAAACGCGTTCATTTTCGTGATGGGCGCAAGCATCTCAGGAAACTACTCTGTGGTCGCAATACTTGCAACTGCTTCGTTCTTCCTTACTTGGGCGCGTGAAATCACCAAGGACCTGGAAGACTACGAGGCCGACAAGGGAAAGAAGTACACTCTCCCGATGCTGGTCGGAAAGAAAGGCGCGGCAAACGCGGCGATACTCTCGACGATGGTCTCCATCGCAATAGCTGTAATCCCGTTTGCCTTCGGAATGACCGACTCGATCCCGTTCGTCGTGTTCCTGGCGTCTTCCATAGGAGTGTTCGTGCGCGCAATGCTCCGGCTTTTGGAAGGAAAGTACGCAGAGTCCCAGCGCGGCTACAAGTACGGGATGCTCCTTGCGCTTGCGGCTTTCACAAGCCTGCTTTTGCACTGATCCGTCCCAAGACAAAGCCGTTTATAATTCCGGCTCGCAAAAATATCCTTATACTGAGAAGCGATTACGATGTCCAAGAAATCCGTTGATGCACTTTTCGACGCCCTTTACGCGCTAACCGACCTGCGCGTGATTTTCCGCAAGACCGCGCCCAAGCACGAGCTTTCCGGGGACGAAAAGCACGAGGCCAAGGCCGCGCTTAATGCCGCAAAAAAAGCAATCGAGGCCATCGAAAAGGACCTTGACCTTTAACCTGCCATTGACTAGGTGAATCTGACCTTATTCCCATCCCCCTTTCCCCAACAAAACCCGGCTACGTCTGCGACGGCCTTGAGACCCGCGCACGCGACGAGCTTTACATAAACATCCAGCCCATCCAGGCAGCAGGAAAGCTCACCGCTGACGCGATGAAGGCAATGATTTCCTACGGCGACGGGTATTCCGTGTGCGACTTCTGCCTCAAGCCGTTCAGGCTGGACAAAATCAAGAAGCCCAGCCTTGAGGAGTTCCACGTTGACTTGGCAAAGTTCGTGGGAATGGATGTTGCGCGCACTGTACCGGGTGCAAGGCGCGGCTTCCAGGCTGTAGTCTCTTCGCTTGTGGGAAAAGGCGACTCCGTAGTCCTTCAGGCAGTTGGGCACTACACAGAGTTTTTGGCAGTCGAGCAGTCCGGCGGAATCGCGCATGAGGCAGCAATCAATGAGCTTGGCATAGTCACAGGCGACGCGGTCGCCGAAGCTATTGCCAACGCAAAGAAAAAGGACGGCAAGCTCCCCAAGCTGGTCATATTCGACCATTATGATTACACTCTTGCAAACGAGCACGACATCAAGGGCGCGGTGAAAGCGGCAAAGGAATACGGCATTCCAGTGCTGTACAACGGCGCCTACACCGTCGGGGTGAAGCCCGTTGACGGCAAGGCCCTTGGAGTTGACTTCGTGGTAGGCTCAGGCCACAAGAGCATGGCAAGCCCCGCACCAAGCGGAGTTCTTGCAACCACAAACGAGGGCGCGGAGAAAGTGTTCCGCACCACAAAAATCACAGGCGACGTTTCAGGACGCAAGTTCGGTGTAAAGGAAGTCGAGATGCTTGGCTGCACCCTGATGGGCGCAAACATCGTTGCGATGATGGCAAGCCTGCCGCACCTGAAGGAGCGCATAAAGCACTGGGACAGGGAAGTCAAGAACTCCAATTACTTTGTCAACGAGTTCCTCAGGGTGGACGGCAACAAAGTAGTCAGCGAGTGCCCGCGAAAGCACTGCCTGACCAAGGTCGACTGCACCGAAAGCTACGACAAGATTGCACAGAAGCACAAGGACCACGGTTACTTCTTCACCCACGAGTTGGACTCAAGGGGAATCACAGGAATCTTCCCCGGAGCAACCCGCTCGTTCAAGATGAGCACCTACGGCCTTACTGACTCGCAGGTCAAGTACCTTGCAGAGTCGTTTGTGGACATTGCAAGGAAGCACGGCCTGGAAGTGCATTAGGCACTACAATTGAGTTGAATGTTCATGAAACTTGACGTAAAAAAAATCCGCGAACTTTCCGAGAAGGACTTCGAGAAGGCGTGGATTGAAACCGCTGACCTGCTGCCCAAGAAGGGCGAGATTAGCCTGCGAAAAAAGCGCGGCGAGCCAAGCGTGATGCGCGACATGGCGCAGAAAATCCGCGAGGCTTTGCTTTCGATGGGCTTTGACGAGATGGAGAACCGCCACGTGCTGGACGAGGCAGATGTTTACAAGCAGTACGGCCCCGAATCCCCAGTTATCCTTGACCGCTGCTTCTACTTGGCCGCGCTTCCGCGTCCCGAACTAGGGATAAGCAAGGAAAAGGAAGCAATCATCCAGAAAATCGACCACACGTTTTCAGAAAAGAAAAAAGAAAAGCTCGCCGAAATCCTGCGCCGCTACAAGTCCGGCGACCTGGAAGGCGACGACTTCGTAGACGCGCTAGTGCAGGGGCTTGGCTGGAAAGAGGAGCAGGCAACCGCAGTGATGGACAAGGCATTCCCCGAACTGCGCAAGATTCGGCCCGTTCCCAACAACATGGTGTTGCGCTCGCACATGACCGCGGTGTGGTTTGAGACCCTCGCCGGTTTGCAGGACAAGCGCGAGCACCCGATTGCACTTTTCTCCATTGGCCCGCGATTCCGCAACGAGCAGAAGGAGGACGCAAGCCACCTGCGGGTTCACCACGGCGCTTCAATAGTCATAATGGGCGAGAACGTCACCGCCGAGGCAGGAAACAAGATTGCGGCCAAAGTCTTTGAGAAGCTTGGCTACTCCAAGCCGGAGTTCGAACTCAAGGCGGCAACTTCCAAGTACTATGCGCCAAAGAGCGAGTACGAAGTCTACGTCGACTGGAAGGGAAAGCGCCTCGAAGTCGCGGACTCGGGAATGTACTCGCCAGTTGCCCTTGCAAACTATGGAATCAAATATCCTGTTTACAACATCGGATTCGGCCTGGAGCGCATGGCCATGATTCAGTACGCCTACGGCGACATCCGCGAGCTAGTGTACCCGCAATTCTTCACCAAGCTCGAGCTATCCGACGCGCAGATTGCAGCGTCAATACGCATCGCAGTCCAGCCCAAGACCGAGGAAGGACGAAACCTTGCTGACTTGCTTTACCACAAGACGCTGAAGGAAAAGGACAAGGACACGCCCTACACCTTCACCGCGTTCAAGGGCAGGCTCAACAAGAAGTCGATTGTGCTTGACGTGTTCAAGGACGAGGTAGGAAAGAAATTGCTCGGGCCTGCAGGCCTGAACAAGATTTATGCTTATGACGGCGGCATCGTCGCCTACACTCCGGAAAAGCTTGATGCTGCAGTGCGCGAAAATGGCGTGGACTCGGGGCTTGATTTCCTCAAGGCAATGTGCGCCTATATTGCAGCACGGGCAGAGGACGCTGTCGAGGCCGGCGACAAGGAGTTCGAGCACGTCTTCGGGATGGCCAAGGCGCCAAGCGACGTCAACATCGCAATACCAGAGCACGTCAACAGGTTCGTGACGTCCAAGAACAGGAAGCTTGACTTCCGCGGACCGATATTCTTCGGAGTGCGGTTCAAGCTCGCCTGATTACTTGCGGCTAATAATGAGTTTGGCCGGTTTTTTGGCCTTGAACTTGTGCGTGTGCTTGGAAGTCTTTGGCGAGAACAGTTTTCCGGCCAAGCCGCGCCTGATGACCTCTTCCTTGGTCACCTTTTTTCCTTTCTTCCAGCTTCCGACCTTGACGTCCTTCCCAAAGTAGTCCACGAGGATTACCGGCGCCATCTCCACCTTGAGCTTGCGCAATGATGCGAGCCTGTGGTGGCCGTCAAGCACGACAAGGGTCTTCCTGTCCACAAGAAGCGGGTACACTGCGCCGGCCTTGGCTACCTCCGCGTGAATCTTCTTCAGGTTCTTTTTGTCCGTCTTTTCGTGCGGCTTGAGCAGCTTGACTTTGACGCGGGCGTTTTTCATTCTTGTCAGACTGCCTTTAGAATCCGCAAGAATAAACGTTTTGCCTGCGGCCGGACTTTTTTCCCAGCTTTCCTTGGGTCCTGCTACTGTAGAAAAAACCGCATTCGTTTTCAAGGCGTTTTCTCTTGCCACGATCCTCCAGTTTTCCAAGAACTTGGCGTTGCTTCTTTTCCGGAGCTTTTCCTGCAGGCGGGAGAACTCAAACCCAAGCTGGCCTTTTGTAACCGCTATTTTTTGCCTGTGCTTTGGCGTTGGAATTTCCTTTGGCCTGTAGTTTCTTGCCTTCATTTCAGCCGCAACTTCGTCCAAGAATTGCAGGAACGCGGATTCCGGGTCTTTTGCTTTCCTGAAGCGCTCAAGCTGCGGGTGCTTGGAGTACGCGCCAGAAAAACCGCGCCTTGCCACGCTGAGCGCAAGCAGCCCCTCCCTCCAGCACGCAAGCAAACCCTGGCGGTCGAGGTACTTTGGGTGCAGCGACCACAGTCTCATAGGAAAAGCAGGTAACGCCATCGGATAAAACCCTTGGCTGATTGGAATAATGGTATGCACAACCGGCGCGGGCATTGGAATCCCTTGCAGTCCATCCACTCACATCGCCACGGCAACGAGGACGCTGAAGGAAAAAGCAAGCAAAAAATCCTAGTCTTTGGCAACCCGCTCGTTCCCCAGGACTCGCTTGCCCTGCGCATCCTTCCTGCCTTGCGCAAGAAATTTCCGAAAATAGAATTCATCGAACTGGACGGAACCGACGACCTTTACGAGTACGGCAGGGACTTGGTAATTCTTGATGTTGCGGCCGGAATCCGGAAGGTCTCGGTTGTGGACGACCTTGACGACTTGGAGCTTCCGCGAGTCGTCTCAATGCACGACTTCGACTTGGCGTGGAACCTCAAAATCCTCCTCAAGGCCGGGATGATTGACTCCGTCAAGATTGTCGCAATACCGCAGAACACGGATGAGAAGAAGGCGCTGGGGCAGGCGGCAGAAAAAATAAGCTTACTTTCCAAATGACTGTTGTCTTGGTATTATGGAAAGAAAATTCGCCCGCGAACTTACCCAAAACGAAATCCGCAAAAAGCTAGGCTTGAAAGGCGACCGCGACCCCGCCCTTTCAGTTGGCTTGATTGCGAACATGCACGCGCTCATCCGCGACCACGGCCAGTCCCACGTCGCAGTTGGCCGTTCAATCGGTCTCAACGAAAAGGAGTCCAACAAGTACCTTTCCTACCCGCACCTTAAGACGTTCTCAAAGGACAAGTTCGGGAAGGTCCGGATGTTCTTTGCGCGCACCGACGAAGCCCTAGCACTGGTCCGGCGGCTTAGCGAAAAGCACAACGGGGATGCCGGGGCGGTCGGGTTCGAGATTGGTTTGGATATGCGTACCGTAAAGGACCTTGTCAACGAAAAAAGGTTCAAGTCCGCCCTGCAGGAAGGCCGCGGGATGCACGTCGTCAACAACGGCGAGACGACGCCTTTCATGAAGTGGGTAAAGAAGCTTGGTTCGAACCAAAATATTGTGCCTTCCCGTTTCGGCCCTAACAGCATCCGGCCAAGGAAACTGAAAAAATAGCGTTGCTTTTTTTTGCCTATTTCTTCCACTTGACCTTGAGGAAGTGCGTCGCGCAGCTCATGCACGGGTCGTAGGCGCGAACCAGCTTCTCCATCTCGTGCACGATGTAGTCCTTGTCCTTTCCGGCATCGACCTGCTGCTGGACTAATTCAGCAAGGTCTTTCTCTATCCTCACTTGGTTCTGTCCGGTTGGTATTGCAAGGTTGATGTTCTGCACCTTGCCATCGCGTATGTTCACATTATAGTAAAGCACTCCGCGTGGCGCTTCGACGACTGCGAATCCCGCGCCGTCTTTTCTAGTGGGCTGGACCGGGGCTTCCGGCTTGAAATCAGCGGACTCCAAAACGTCAATGGACTGGTTGATGGAATCAATCGTCTCGATTGCCTGCGCCAGGTTGTTGTCGTAGACGTTCTTCGATGGGAATCGGGAAAGTTGTTTTGCGCAGTCCTTCTGCGTCTGCCTGTGCAGGAACTTCTTGCCCAGGTTCAGGCGCGACATCGAGCCGACCATGTAGTCCTTTCCTTGGAGCAGGAACGCGGATGCCGTCGAGTAGTCGCGCCAAATCCTCTGCGCGTACTGGCCAAAGTCCTTCTCCGGAATCTTCAAGCCATCCGAGGAAACCAGGTCTCCAGAAAGGTAGTCAAAGTTGGGGCCGACCATTGCAGCGTAGGTGGTCTTGTGCTCGAACTTCCAAGGGCAATCGTAGAAAACATCAAGAAGCTCAAGCGAGTGCTCGCGCGCGTGCTCCAAGTCGTGGATTATGTTCGGGTATTTTGCCCTGTCAGGGATTTGCGTGAACCCTCCAAGCACCGGCCACGGCGCGTGTATTGAGCGTCCTGCGACCATCTTTGAGAGGTTGTTTCCAGCAGCCTTGATTTCAAGCGCTGTTGCTATGATTTTCTTTTCCTCAGGTGAGGTGAAGTCGAACACCGAGCCCTTGTCGAACATGTCCGGAAGGACGAAGAAGTACAAGTGCAGCGGGTGGTCGCGAATCAGGTGCGCCCACATACTAAGCCTTCGCTGCTTCATGGTCTGCTCGGTTGGAACAAGTCCAACAGCGTCCTCGATGGACTTGGTGCAGGCGAAGATGTGCGACATCGAGCACGTGCCGCAGATGCGCGACACAAGCTGGGCGATTGCCTGCATGGGCCTGCCTCGTACGGCCTGGGTGTAGAACCGCTTGGCTTCGGGAATCTTGAGCTTGGCGTACTCTACTTTGCCATGCGTGACCTTGACTTCCAAATCGACGTGGCCTTCGACTTTGCTTAAGCCCTCAAGCCCAAGCTCCAAATTTTCAGAATCGTGTCCGCCGTGCATCTACTGGTCACCGTACATCTTGATTATTGCCGTCAGCGCCTCGAGGAACTTGTTTTCGTCCATAGGGCAGCCCGGCACTTCCATGTCAACCTTGACGATGTCCTTGAGCGGGTGGACCTTGTCAAGCAAGTTGAACTTTTCCTTGATGAACCTGATTTCGTGGATGGTGTTCTCGTCGAAGTTGTTGCGCGAAGCAGAAGGCATCCCGGTGCAGGCGCACGAGCCGATTGCAACCAAAGTCTTGCTGAGCTTGCGGATTTTCTTCAAGGTCTCTTCCTGTTCCTTGTTCGCAATCGCACCCTCGACGAAGGCGACGTCCATCCCCTCCCACTTGTTGACGTTCTGGAGTACCTTGGCGTGGATTATGTCGAACTTTTCCTGCACCATAAAGAAGTGGTCGTTGAGAATCTCGGCAAACAGCACGGTGTTGTCTTCGCAGCAGGAGAACGAGAACCAGCCCAAGCGGATTTTGCGTGCCATATTGAGTGTGGACGCGACAAAAGGATTTAAACTTACCTTTCGAAAAGTCAATCAGGGAAGTCGGGTTTAGCAGCGGACAGTGTTCCAAGGGGGCTGTTTCTTATGGCAATCGAAGTTTCACAGAAAAAAGGCATTGCGCTTGCCCTTGCGGCAGCGTTCATCAGCGGCCTGTCCGTATTCATCAACTCCATCGGAGTGGCAGGCCAGGACCCGTTTGCCTACACCCTACTCAAGAACGCTTTTGCAGGAATTCTCTTCGCTGCAGCCCTGCTGTTGCTTGGCAACTACAAGGATGTCCTTTCGCTTTCCCGCAGCCAGCTTTCCAAGCTCTCACTGATTACAATAGTCGGCGGAAGCGTGCCGTTTTTGATGTTCTTCTACGGCCTCTCGATTCTTGGAGGCCCTGCTGGCTCGTTCATCTACCGCTTCCTCTTCGTGTTCGCCGCAATCCTTGCGGGAATACTGCTCAAGGAAAAGCTTGACTACAAGTTTGCCGCAGGCGCAGGGCTTGCAATCGTCGGCAATTTCATCTTACTGGGTGCAGGCAAGCTCTCGCTTGGCCTTGGCGAGGCGCTTGTGCTTGGCGCGACAGTGCTCTGGGCAATTGAGTGGACCCTTACCAAGAAGTTCCTTGCCGAAATCCCCGGCAGGGTGATTGCAACAAACAGGATGCTTGCCGGAGCGGTTGCGATGGTGGCGGTTCTTTTTGCGGTCGGTAAGGCCGATTCTATTTCAGCAATGCTTTCCTTCACCCCCTCCGCACTGATGTGGGGCGCAGCAGTAGGCACTCTTCTTTTCCTATACCTGACTGCATGGTACTCTGCCCTCTCAAGGATTTCAGTCACAAAGGCAACTGCGATACTTGCGCTTGCAGGCCCGGTGACGACAATTCTTGGAATTGCATTCGCAGGTTCAACCGCAGCAGTCACTTTCAACACTGCCTTCGGAATGGTCTTGCTTTCCGCGGGTGCGCTGTTGATTGCCGGTTACTCGGACGTTCTTGCGGCTGCGGTTGAGTATACTCCAAAGTCGCTGCAATTGCTTCTTTCTTCGCCTTCGAAGGCCATCGCAAAATGGAAGGAATAGAACTCTGTGCCCGCTTCGGCCTCGCACCAAACCTGCGCGGCTACTGCGGCGACCCCAAGTTTAGGAACCCTTTTTCGAAATACTTGGAGAACCCCTCCAAGGAGAATGCAGCCCGCCTGCGGAAGGAACTCGGAAAGTTCGGCACGCAGAAAGCGTATCTTGAAACGATAGCGGACGCAAACGGACTCGATGACATCTACGATTACGACGTTGCCGAAGCTTTCTGGATAGGAAACCGCCTATTGGATTCCGTCAGCCGCGAGGACGTAATCGACTTGTTTGAAAAGAAGTGGGCCGCAAGGAAATTCGTTTCAAGGCAACGGGCAAAAGAAATCGTCAACGCGCTTCCAAAGAAACTTCCCCCGCTCCAACACACCTTCCACCCCTACGTTGCGGGTTTTGTCTCGCAGAAGGCGCAAAAGAGCGCAAAAAACAAGGACCTGTGCAGGCCAAGCTGGGCGAAAGTCGTTGACTTGGATTTGGGTAAGGAAAAAATAACCGTCAAGCGCCAGCCCGTGGTGTATTCCGAAGGAAAATTCGTTTTTGGAAAAGAAAAAACCGAGAGACTCCCATTCAAGGTTGGAAAGCTTTCCCTCGTTCCTGTTGGCGCGGAAAATGTCGCCTGCCACTGGGGCGTTGCGGTAGTCGGACTATCTGCCGGCGAGGCAAAACGTATGAAGCAGTATTCGCGCGATGTCCTCGCGCCTCTTTTTTAATGGGTTATCTGGTCGACTGCCTTCAGGCAGTACCATTTCGTGCCGTTCTTTTCGCGCGGGGTGAGCGAAACAAGCTTGTGCTTCATAGTCACGAACATCCAGTCGGACAATGCGCGGTTGAGGGACTCTCCGTGGTCCGTGCCCGCATTGGCTTTGTGAAGCTCGTCGATTTTTTGCATGTTTCGTTCGTGCAACGGTATCGCAACAGCGGTCTTTTCGTGGATTTTCAGGTCTGTAAGCCCGAGGTTGCCCAGTTTTTCCATAATCGTTCGGGCCTTGTTTTCAACAGGCATCCTGTCGTATGTTTCAAACGATACCCTGTTCTTATCCGATATCTGGCCGATTTTCCTTCTTGGAGCCATATCCATCATCTATTTCTTCATCGGGCTCACGTTGAACCCCTTCGGCCCTATCGTGATGCTTACAAGGTTGCGGTGTTTTTCGGTCACGAATTCCGAGACCAGCGTCTCTATGGTCTCGTAAGGCGACCGGGTGCCGCGGGCCTTCGCAAGCGCGTCCAGCTTCTCGTTGTTTTCCCTGTCAGTCGGGACGAATACGTACGCGTCCTCCTTTACCGCTGCCACCAGCCCGGATAGTGCGTTGTACACCAGCGCGAGTTTTTCCTGCTCGGTAAGCCTGTGGAACACTTCCGGCGTGATGTGTGTTTTCTTTGAATGTTCGGTCATCGTGAAATCTACTTCGTATTCGGGTTCCTTATGGTGAACCCGGCGCCCTGCACGGTCTCGCGGAAGTCAATCACCGCACCGCGGATCTCCGGTTCAAGAGCCTTGGAGACTATGATGCGTATTCCCCTGCAGTCAAATTCCAGGTCGTCCTTTCCTGCGGCCTTTTCGAAATCCATCTCGAAGCGGCCAGCGGGCCCTCCCTGCGGCTTGAGTATGCGCAGGCCAAAGCCGGTCTTGCCGTCGGCGTCCATTATCTTTGCAAACTGCAGCCCCGCGGCCTCGGTAATCTTCACCGGCGAGTCTGGGCACTTGTCCTGCATCTCCAGCTCGTCCTTTGCAATAGCCTGGTTTATTTCCTCAACCAGCGCGCCAATCTCGGTCGGCTTCATGCCGTGCGCTTCCGCGCCCTGCCTCAAAGTCTCGAACGCAGACGCGTGGCAGCCCACGCAGTGCATCCCCTTGGCAAAGAGCAGGCCTATTGCAATCGGATACTTGGATGCCAGCTCGCCAATCTTGGTGTCCTTGGTCACGTATTCCTTTACTGCCGGTTTTTTTCTCGCGTGCACGGGGTTTGCCATACGAAATCACTTGCAAAATAGGTTATGCCCGTTCTGGAATAATAACCGGCCAGACGCGGTGTGCATGGCGAGGACAGCATGCGTCCGAAACGTTTAAGGCCGTGGGCTTCAAACTTTGGTTGGTATGATATGCCGATTCAAAGCAACCGCGGACAGGGCGCGACCGAATATTTGGTCATTCTCGGCGCAGTCCTTCTTGTATCAATCGTCGTAGTAATCACAATGTCCGCATCAACTTCCTCGCAGTTTTCGATGAAGCAGCAGCAATCCCAAGCCTATTGGTCTTCGCTGTCGCCAATCAAAGTGATTTCTTCAAAGGTAGTGGACGCGAACCTCGTCCTTGGCTTGCAGAACGTGGGTTCGTCCACGTTGCGTTTGGATGGGGTCAACGTCTCAGGAACCGACCTGCCCATCTACCCGTATTATTCGGGGGACTACTACGGCCCGGCCTACTGTATGCGGCCGAACGACAACTTCTCTGCTCCGTCAATGGCCTGCGCTTTAATGATCGGCCCGGGCGAGGTAGCCTACGTTGCCGCCCAAGGGGCGGTTTCGGGATCCGCTGCGGTGGTCGATTGCGCCGGAAAAGCAAGCACGGAAATTTCAGACGTTCGTTTTGCGTATTCGGTGTCCGGTTCAAGCATCACAAACGTCGTCTTGAAGGGCGACAAGCCGATACTTGCATCCTGTGGCATCAAAGCTTGCGACGTTAATTGGACGAAAATTCCGGGCAACTCATCGTTACTGGTGAACGACTTTTGCGTGATGACCTACGAAGCCAGGAACTTCAGCGGTGTTGCCGTTTCAACCGCGAATGGGTCGGTCCCTTGGGGTAATATCAACCTGTCTAATGCACAGGGGAACTGTTCAGTGTTAGGTGCCGGGTATCACCTTATCCGCGACCGCGAATGGATTGCAATCGCGGATAATGCCGCCAGCGTCGCAGCCAATTGGGACTCGGGTGTGGTCGGTTCAGGCTCGCTTTACGTCGGGAACACTGGCGTCAATTCGAGCGCGTCCTATGATGGAGCCGATCCTGATACGGGCATTGGCAACTCTACTGCCCAGCTGTTTTTGAGCAACGGCCAGTCAATATGGCATTTCAGCGGTAATTTGTGGGAGTGGACAGACGGCTCTGTTTTTGAGGACAGGACGAGTTCCTCCGGCTGTTTTTTGAACGGCACCACTCCGGGATGCCAGACTGACCCGGACGGGATTACCGGCGGTCAGATGCCTACAAACGGAACCATGTTGGGCGTTGATTGGGTTGAGTATTCTTCGATTACGAACTACAACGCCTTGAATTATTCTCGTGTGCCAGTCTCTTCCTGGAATTCAACCAATGGCATTGGTCTGATTCTTTTGAGCCCTGGTTTGGCTTCGAATAGCACGGGCTATATGTCCACTGTTCATGCTTTACGCCGTGGAGGCTCTTGGGCTAATGGCGCAAATACCGGCATGTGGGCGTTGTTTCTGTCTTTTTCGCCGTCCAACATGGTCGCCAGTGGAGGCTTCCGGTGCGCACGCTGATTGGGCCGCAACGCCTACTCCCGTGTACTGCCAAAACTTCGTCCATTGCCGGTTCTGCGAACTTATTTTAACCGCCCCGCAGTTACTAAAACAACCCACAATCAACGGAAATCCGGAGTAGTTCAGAGCATCAAGAGTAGTTTCATATGCTTTCAGAAATCAGGTTCCACGGCCGTGCAGGCCAGGGGATGGTCACCGCAGCCGAACTCCTAGCCACGGCAGCAGGCGCAGAAGGAAAGTTCTCGCAGGCTTTTCCCGTGTTTGGCTCCGAAAAGCGCGGCCCGCCCGTGATGAGCTTTTGCCGCATCTCCGACTCGCCAATTACCATTTACGACCAGATTACCGAGCCCGACATAGTCGTTGTGGCCGACCCCAGCGTGCTGTCCAGCGTGAACGTCGCTGCTGGGTTGAAGAAAGGCGGCATCGTAATCGCCAATTGCAGCTGCACAGCCTCCGAGCTTGGCATTCCGGACGCGAAAGTCTATACTGTTGACGGCACCAAGATTGCGCTCGAGCATCTCAAGAGGCCGATATTCAACACCGTGATGCTTGGCGCGTTCATCAAGATTACCGGCATGGTAAAGCTGGAGTCAGTTGAGAAGGCAATACACGAGGAGTTCGGGCAAAAGGACAAGGCGATTGCGGACAAGAACATCGACGTCATCCGCGCGTGCTTTGAGCTGACAAAAAAAGAGTAGGAAAAGACGGAATCAACTGGAAATGAAATATTCACGATGATAAAAAATGAAATTCGCAGTATCAAAACCCGGAACAACCGTCGCTGTCAAGACCGGCGAGTGGCGCTCCCAGAAGCCGGTAGTTGACCTTTCAAAATGCATCAAGTGCGCCACCTGCCAGAACTATTGCCCCGAAGGGTGCATGGGAACTCCCGGCCAGGGTCCAGACATTGACTATGATTACTGCAAGGGCTGCGGCTTGTGCGCAAACGAGTGCCCGGTAAAGTGCATCAAGATGGAGCACGAAATCAAGTTGGTAGGAAAAAAGAAAGCATAGTGCAATGATGAACAATAACGATAGGGATTTTGCCATGGCATTAAGGACGATGAATTATTCCGACGCGATTGCGGAAGCCGCATCCTACTGCAAAGTGGATGTGGTAGCGTCCTACCCGATTACGCCCAGCACGCCGATTACGCACGCGCTGGACAAAATTTACGTCAACGGCGGGTTCCCCAAGTTCATCGCAGTCGAAGCCGAGTTCTCGGCAATCTCCTCGCTTTTAGGCGCAAGCGCTGCAGGCGCGCGCACCTTCTCCGCAACCTGCGGACAGGGGCTCATGCTCATGCACGAAGCACTATTCTCAACAGCCGGGATGCGGCTTCCAGTAGTGATGGCAGTTGCCAACCGCGCAATCAGCTCGCCCCTAAACATCTGGGCCGACGAGCAGGACTCGATGTGCCAGCGCGACTCCGGCTGGATACAGCTTTACTGCAAGAACGGCCAGGAAGCAGTTGACACCGTGATACAGGCATTCAGGATTGCCGAAAAGACGATGCTTCCTGCGATGGTGTGCCTTGACGGCTTCTACCTCACGCACTCCGTTGGCCAGGTTGACGTTCCTGACAAGGACAAGGTCGCCGCTTTCATTCCCTCCTACAAGAACCCTTACGTTCTTGACCCGCAGAACCCGATGACCGTTGGCGCATACACCGTGCCCGCAGACTACCAGGACTTCCGCGAGGACCTTTCAACTGACTTGGAAAACGCACAGGACACCATAGTTGAAGTAGGCAAGGAATTCGGGAAGGTTTTCGGCCGCGAGTACGGGCTTGTGGAATATCACAATTGCAAGGATGCCGACCGCGTCATCATCACCCTCGGCTCGGTTTACAACACGATTGAAAAAGTCGCTGATTCGATGCGCGCACGCGGAGAAAAAGTCGGGGTTGCCCACTTGCGTTCATTCAGGCCGTTCCCTGCAGCTGACCTTCGTGCCAACTTGGCAGGAAAGCACGTGCTTGTGGTGGAACGCGACATCTCGCCCGGTGGCGTGCCGCCGGTTTATGCCGAAGTCTCCGAAGCGCTGTCCGGCACCGGCTCGACTGTTTCAGTCGCAGCAGGCCTTTTAGGCGGACGCGAGGCAAAAAGGCCGGCTTTCGAATCGTTGTTTGAACGCATGAAGCAGGGCAAGGTCAAAGGGTGGCTCTGCTCCAAGGACAAGAAGTAGTGATTTTGATATGATTACGCAAAGGCTGCACGCGGCCAAGGAAATGAAAATTGTGATTATATGAGCACGCAATCCGAAATGCATTTGTTCGCGCCCGGGCACGCAGGCTGCCCCGGATGCGCTCCCAGCCTCACCCTTCTTACTGTGCTTGACGCGCTTGGAAAGGACATAATCGTGGTCAACGCGACAGGCTGCATGGAAATCAATTCCAGCCAGTACCCCAACAGCGCCTGGAGAGTTCCCTATATTCACTCGCTTTTTGAGAACGCGCCCGCAGTAGCAAGCGGCATTTCCGCCGCCCTCAGGGCGAAAGGAAACGACCACACCACCGTAGTCGTGATTGCAGGCGACGGCTCGACGTATGACATCGGCTTTGGTGCTCTATCGGGAATGATGGAGCGCAACGACGACGTCCTTTACATCTGCTACGACAACGAGCTTTACGCAAATACGGGCGTGCAGAAAAGCGGCGCAACGCCCTTTGGAGCGAACACCAACACCACGCAGGTGGGCTCGGTGCACAAGGGAAAGGAAGGCGACCGCAAGGCGCTCATCGAGATTGCCGCAGCACACGGAATCCCCTACGCGGCGCAGTCCAACATCGCGTTCATCCACGACGTCCGCGCCAAGGTCAAGAAGGCCCAGAGCATCCGAGGATGCCGCATAGTCAACATATTCGCGCCCTGCGCCCTTGGCGCCGGCTTTGACGGCTCGCAAAGCATCAAGGTCGCCCGGCTTGCCGCCCAGACTAGGATGTGCCCGATGTTCGAGGTCGAGAACGGCGAGTACAAGCTCTCGGTCAACGTCGCGCCTGCGCAGAAGAAACCGGTTCTTGAGTATCTTTCGATTCAGAAGCGCTTCAAGCACTTCACACCTGACGACGTTGCAACTGCACAGCGCAAGGCCGACAAGTACTGGGACCACCTGATGAAGCTGTGCAACCTGCCGACTGACGCCGAGCTTGCGGCGTCGGAAAAAAAGCAGTAGCTGTCAGTCAGCCGGAACTATTTTTCAAAGGCATTCATTGCAACCGCGGCGGCGCCAACCGTCCCCGGAAACTCCAGCTTGTGCCGCACGACTTTCGTCTTCCTGGCAAGGCCAAAGCAGTTTGTGGCGATTGCCTTCTTGATTTGCGGAAGCATCTGCGGTAAGGCGTTGGAAAGCGAGCCGGCCACCACAATCATTTCAGGGTCAAGCACGTTGATGATGTTTGCAAGCCCGATGCCTGCGTAGCGTGCCGCCCTTTCGGCAATGTCCCTGTCCTTTTTGTTGCCGTGTCTTGCATTGTCAAAAACAACTCGCGCATCCGTTCCCTGCGCCATCAATGCAATCGCCCTTCCGGACGCAAAGCTTTCAAGCTCGCCTGCATTGCGGAAACCCGCAGCGCCGCTCTTGTCGGAAATTATCGTGTGCCCGACCTCGCCTGCAGAGCCGTGTGCGCCGCGGTAACTTTTCCCGTCAATGGCAAGCGCGCTCCCGAAGCCGGTGCCTATGATTACCCCGACTACGTTGCGCTTTCCTTTCGCCGCTCCGTACTCCATCTCCGCAAGAAGGAAGCACTTGGCGTCGTTTTCAACCGTGCAGGGGAGTTTGGTCGCCCTTGAGACGATGCGTGCAAGGGGCGTTCCCTTCCACCCCGGAAGGTTCGCAGCCTCGGTTATCCTTCCGGAAGAATCAACCGGCCCGGGGAACCCGATGCCTATTGCAACCGTATTTTTGTCAGCAAGCGCATTTGCAAGCTCGATGATTTTCCCAATGGCTTCGGCCTTTTTCTTCGGAGTTTCGACGAGCGCCTGCCTCAAGATTTTCCCAGAAGAAGAGACTGCTGCAGCGTGTATCTTGGTGCCGCCGACGTCGATGCCTATGCAGTTTGGCGTTTTTGCCATAGGACTTTGTTACTGCGGCAGGGGATAAAAAGCGCGCCAAAAGCAGCCAAGACGCGTTCACCGGAAAGGCCGCCCTGCAACGGTTAAATGCGTATTTTTCCCTCATTTGTGGACGCAGGTGGTTTTGAAATGGACGAAGTCACAACAGTAAAGCTCAAGCCCCAGTTCGTGCTGGGAACCAGGAAAACGGGAAGCTACAAGGAAATCCCGCAGCTTCTCTGCAAGCTATTCGAGTACGCGCAGGAAAACAAAGTCGAGTGCGCAGGCGCTCCTGTTTTTGTCTGCCACGAGATTACAATCGAGGACGTCTGCGAGGCTGAGAAGAGCAAGTCCGCAGAGCTTGAAGTGTGTTTCCCCCTTGCAAAGAAGGTCGCAGGCTCAAAGGACATCCCCTGCTACAAGCTTGCGGGAGGCGAGTTTGCAAAAACCGTCCACAAGGGCCCCTACGAGGACTGCGGCCCGGCGTACCAGAAGCTCTACGCCTGGATTGCAGCGCAGGGAAAGAAAGTGACCGGCCCGGTGAGGGAAGTGTACCTCAACGACCCGCGTGAGGTAAAGAAGGAGGAAATCCTGACCGAGATTTACGCGCCAATCGGTTGAGTATCCTATGGGGCTTGCCTTGCCTTGACGTCCTCGGCAAGTTCTGCAAGAAGCAACTGCGCCTTCTCGTTGGCCTGGGCAAGCTCCTCAAGGATTTTTTCAAGTTCGCCGAAAATAGCCTTCACTTTTGCTGCATCGGCCTGCGGCTTTTCCTTGCGCATCACAGCAACTTCAATGGCTGCGCAGATTACCGCAAGACGGGCGTTGGCAGCCTCGGTGCGGAACTTCAAGGCTTCGGCTGCGATTGCAAGCTCGAACCACTTCTTTGCAGTGGCTTGGGAGAAATACTGGTTTGACGAGAAGCTGTTGAGGGACTCGCAGAGCTTCTTTGCCGAGTCCGTGGCGTCCTTTGCAAGCTCTATTGTCGCGCCGTGCTCGGTTGCAAGGTAAGCGGCAATCTTCTGTGCAGCCTTCTCCTCGACATCGTCGCACGCCTTCTTCTCATCAGCCATAAGCAGTCACTACCATTATTATAATCAGGGAATTCTTTATGGCTTTGGCGGATTATTAACCGCAGCGGGTAAAACTACTTTATGCAGAAGATGCCGCAGTTACGCAAGTTCGCAGTCATCGGTTACGCGCCACCCGGATTTCGCGATTTCCTCAAGTCAAAGGGCCTTATGCAGGTCACAAGGAACCCCGATGCCGTGATTTCCTACGGCGGGGACGGCACCACCCTCAAGACCGAGCACATCTACCCCGGAGTAGCAAAGATTTGCGTGCGCGACTGGGACGAGTGCCCCGCGTGCGGCCCTCTTGCAAAAAACATCGACATACCGCGCAGGAGCGGGGTGCAGCTTTGCGCAAACTGCTTTGAAGACCTGCTCGACAGGGTAATCCTGGGCAATTACAAAATCATCGAGGAAATCAAGCTCGTCGCGTCCACCAACGCCGGCGGACGGGTCTTTTCCGCAGAGGCGCTCAACGAAGTCCAGCTCCATAACTTGAACCCGATGCAGGCGGTTCGCTTCGACCTTTACCTCAACGGCAAGGTCTTCCAGAAGGACTGCGTCTCCGACGGAGTGATTGTAAGCACGCCCTACGGCTCAACAGGATACTATTATTCCGTGAGCGGCGGCAAGACGTTTTCCAAGGGCATCGGCATAATCCAGAACAACCCCAAGTTCAGCCAGCAGCCTTCAATCATCATCAAGGACCTAGACAAGTTCGTGCTGCGCGGGGTTGTCACGCGCACCAAAGGCCTGCTTTTTGTGGACAACCTGCCCCGCTTTGCCAAGCTCTCGCAGGGCGACGAGTTCTTTGTGAGGAAGTCGAAGGGAACGGCGAAGTTCATCGTTTAATATTTTGCCTTTGGCAAATAGTTGCATCGTAATTTTTTTCTTTCAGGTGAATCCGATTTTATGGTCCTCAACTCCGCGCAGGTGCGCACGCTAATCGAAAAGGAAAAGCTAGTCTATGATTACCTTGACTTGGAAAAGCAGCTCCAGCCCGCGTCCTTTGATTTGACTGTCGCGAAGGTGTTCAAGATAGTGAGCAAGGGCGCAGTTGACTTTGACAACTCCCAGCGCGTAATCTCAAAAACCGAGGAAGTGCCCTTCGACTCCGAAGGATGGGTTGACTTGCCTGCCGGAATCTACAAAGTCCAGTACGCCGAGGCTGTGAAGATTCCAGCTGACTTGGTGGGCGTCACGTTCTGCCGCTCATCGCTTTCGCGCTGCGGGATTGACCTTTTCAACGGCTACTGGGACCCGGGGTACGAGGGACGCGGGGAGTCAATTCTTCTAGTCCACAACCCGAATGGCGCGAGAATGAAGAAGCGTGCCAAGGTGGCGCAAATCGCGTTCTTCGAACTCGGAGAGGCAACAGCCCACCTTTACAAGGGCATGCACCACAAGGAAAATTTGTGAGAAACCCCTTTCCGGATTTTTCCCTTTTCTCCTATTTTCTGAAAAGCTTCCCAAAGAACCCTTTCTTGGCAGGCTCGACGGGCTTCGGTTTTGGGGGCGGTTCCACCAGTTTTCCGGTCTCAAGCTCGATGTACGCATTGTTAAAGGTTTTTGACTGCGGCTGGATGTAGATTGTCTTCGGGTCTCCCTTGTTGAATGATGCGTACTGCGTCATTGCGGCCTTGAAGGGGACGTCCGGCCTTTGTTTGATGTGCTCGCCTGCGATGTGCAGGATTGCGGCTGCGTGGCTTGCCGCCAGCTCGTTTGGCATCGCCACAATGACTGGCGCCTGCGCTTTGGCATCGCTCTCTATTATCTTCCTGATAGCGTCCCCGTGGGCAACGGCGCCTTTTTGGTTTCTCATTCCGTTGATAAAATCTTCAAGAGGCACCGAGTCTTCCGGCTTGTCCGAAGTAATCCCCGCGTTTGGCTTTCCGTCGTGGCGCGTGTACGGAAGCTCAAAGTACGCCTTGGCGAACTTGCCGCCCTCCACCGAGTTTTTGCTGAGCACCTGTTCGGATTTGCTGTTGAACCCTGAAAGCGCCTCGAAGTGCCTTATTCCCGCCTCAAGCATCGGCGTGTTGGGGTCGTGCTGGGTAAAGAACACTACGCGCTCCGGCCTTTTGCCGTGCTTTTCAAGGGAAATTGTGTTCACGCGGGTCCCAAGGAATAGCCCTGCCTTCCTGTCGTAAAGTATCGTAAGCGGCGACCGGGTGGAGTCGATCCTTCCCGTCGGGTGCTCAAGAAAGTCCGGTGACACGGAGAGCTTTTCCCCGCTGGTGGTAAAAACGTGCATCCGCGAAGGCGGAACGGCCTTTTCCATGTATTTTTAATCCCGACAAAACTATAATAAATCCTAGTTGTCACTAATTAGTAGTAACAATTAGGTCTGTCCTATGGACGTATTCACTTTCCTTGGAAGCGATGTCGCTCTCGTTGCATCAATCGCAATAGCAGCGTACGCCTTCTATGCAATCAACAAGGGCGGGATGCTGCCCTGGGACTTCCTGCCGGTGTCGCTCTATTTCCTTTACGACCCGATGAGGTCGGCAGCGCTGCTTGTATTCTGCGCCGCGGCACTCTATTTCACGCTCCCAATCCTGGTTGGGTTCGGAATACCGGCAATCTACGTCCTGATACTCGGCCTTGCATACGTCTACACCAAGGTGTTCACGATGAAGCTCGAATACGGTGCGGCGTTCTCGCTGCTTACCGTGATGCTTCTCGGAGCGGGCTTCTGAAATAGCCAAAACGGTCTGTTTGGGCTTGGTTTGCCGTAATAGTGCATATTCTTCCTTTTTTTTAAAATCGCGATTACTTTCTGCTTTTGCTGGATTGATTTTGGCACAAATTCGGGCTTTTCAAACGAAAGGCTTTTAATATTGCTATTGCACGATAAGTAAACCGTTTGAACAATCAAGGGGGACGCGGCAGGATTCAAGGTCGCTAGATATGGTCTCGTCGGTCCCAATTGACTTTTCGGCAATGCTTCTGGCATTCGGTATCCCGTACGCGTACTTTCAATCGAAGGTAGGCGAAAAGATGGTTGTCCGGCCAAAATGGCTGGCGCTGTTTGCGGCTGAACTCGGCGCTTTAACGCTGCTGCTTTCATCAAGCTGGCAACTGGCATCCAACCTCATCATCTGGGCTATCATAATCGTGGCATTGCGGGAATTCTGACGCAAAAGGTAGAAAAAAATGTACAAGTGCATGAAGTGCGGAAAGCAATTCGACAACATCGAGTTCATCCGCTGCCCGTACTGCGGAAGCAAAGTCTTCTTCAAGACGACCCCGCCGATTGCGCGCAAGCTCAAGGCAGTTTAATTTCATTTCATGCTTCAAAAAATGTTTTGCTTAGACAGTTGATTCTATATGGGTGTACGCACTTCAAGACGCGGCTCGCAAGCCGTCTGGCATCGCAGGCGCGCAAAGCGCATGGTACCGCGCGTAGCAGGCTGGGCAAACCACGGGAAAGTCCTTCCCGAGGCGCTCCTTGGATACAAGGTAGGCATGACCAGCATACTCTACACCGACGACGCGGACTCGCCCACCAAGGGCCAGGACATCGTCAAGCCCGTGACTGTAATCGAGGTCCCGCCGCTCTTTGTATACTCAGTCACCCTTTTGGGAAACACAAACCTCGGGATGAAAGTCCTTACCGAGGTAACTGCCGGGACGGCACCCAAGAACGCAAACCGCACAATCACTCCCTCCAAGAAGTCCGACCTGTCAAAGCTTGACAAGTTCGCAGCACAGGCTTCCGAGGTACGCATCAAGTTCATTTCCATTCCCGAAAAGACCGGCCTGGGAAAGAAGACTCCGGAGATATTCGAAGCGCCAATCGGCGGCTCTGACGCCAAGGCAAAGATCGAGTACGCCAAGGGAATCCTTGGAAAGGAGCTCACGATTTCAGACATCCTCACCGAAGGCGAATACCTTGACGCAATCGCAGTCACCACAGGAAAGGGCTGGCAGGGCGTAGTCAAGCGCTACGGGGTCGCACTCAACACGCACAAGTCAACCAAGGCAAGGCGCCACGGAGGCTCAATCGGCCCCGAAACCCAGGCCAAGGTCATGTTCACCATCCCGCGCGCAGGAGGCATGGGCTTCCACCGCAGGGTAGACAAGGCAAAGCGTGTCATGATGATTTCACAGGACGCAAAGCAAATCCTCCCAGTTGACGGGTTCGCCCACTACGGCCTGGTCAAGTCGCCGTACATACTCCTCGACGGCAGCGTCCCCGGCCCCAAGAAGCGCGCAATCCTTTTGCGCAAGTCAGTGCTTGGACGCACCGCAAAGAAGCCGGTCATCAAGGAAATCGGCAAGGAGTCGAAGCAGGGATAATTTTTACGTGATTACAAATGAAAGCTCAAGTTGTTGCAATTGACGGGAAGAAGGGCGCAGAAGTGGCGCTCCCGGCGCAGTTTGCCGAGGCGTACAGGCCCGACCTCATCCGCCGCGCGTTCCACTCCGAGCGCTCGTTTTCTTACCAGCCCAAGGGAAACTACCCGATGGCAGGACGCAATTACACTGCTGAATACTACGGTCGCAGGCACGCATGGCGCCAGACCATCAACACCGGCCGCTCAAGGCTTCCCCGCGTAAAGATACCCGGCGGACGCAGCGGTCGCGTATTGACAGTGCCCCACGCAACCCACGGAGTTCGCGCGCACCCACCCAAGGTCCAGAAGATCTTGCGCGAGCGCATCAACATCAAGGAAAAGAACTTCGCAATCCGCTCTGCAATCGCGGCAACCGGAGTAAAGGAACTGGTTGTCAAGCGCGGCCACAAGTTCGTGGACGCAACATCATTCCCAATCATCATAGACGCTTCAATCGAGCAGCTCAAGAAGGCCAAGGAAGCCAAGTCGGCTCTTGTCGCACTGGGCTTTGAGGCCGACATCGAGCGCGCGCACAACGCGCGCACCATGCGCAGCGGCCGTGCAAGGCTTCGCCGCGGTGGTTACCGCACTCCCAGCTCGGTGCTCATAGTCATCGGCAAGGACTCAGGCATCTGGAAGGCAGCACGCAACCTGCCCGGAGTAGATGTTGTCCCAGTTGAGAAGCTCACTGTCGAGCTGCTCTGCCCGGGCGGCGACGCTGGAAGGCTCACGCTCTGGACCAAGGATGCTGTTGAGAAGCTCGGCTCTGAAAAGCTTTACATGTGATTTTAATGAAGATTCTCTACGCACTGACAACGGAAAAGGCCGCAGGCTCAATGGAGGCGACCAACACGCTCACCTTCGTGGTAGCGGACGACGCCACCAAGACCGAAATCAAGAAGGAGGCAGAGGCCACCTGGGGCGAGAAGATTGCTTCGGTGAACACGCTTCGCACCATCAACGGCCGCAAGAAGGCCATTGTCAAGTTCGCAAAGAAGGGAGCTGCATCCCAGATTGCAGGAAAGCTCAAGCTCATATAAGGGTAGAAACAAATGGCAACTCATCTTACCACACAAAAGCGCGGTCGCGGCTCGCCACGGTACCGCACTCCGGGACACCGCTACTACGGCCACGTCGCATACGAGCAGAAGCTCGAGGGAATGGGACAGGTCACTGCACTCATCCACGACGCCGGACGCCGCTCGCTTGTTGCAGAACTGCTTCTTGACGACGGCAAGACTATGTTCACTGCCATTGCCCCAGAGGGTATGCGCATCGGCGACAAGGTCAACCTGCGCACCATCAACACTTACACCAAGCCCGAAATCTTCGAGTACGACAACACAATCGTAACCACCGGCTCAATACTTCCCCTTTCAATGATTCCCGACGGAACCACTGTCTTCAACCTGGAGCTTCGCCCCCTTGACGGAGGAAAAATCGCACGCACAAGCGGAGCGGGAATCCTCGTGGTTGGACGCGACGAAAACAACGGGGACGTCAACGTCAAGCTCTCCTCGAAAATCATCAAGGTCATCGACCCGCGCTGCCGCGCAACAATCGGAATCTGCGCAGGCGGCGGAAGGACTGAGAAGCCCTTCAAGAAGGCCGGATACAAGTTCTACGCAATGCACGCACGCGGCCAGCTCTGGCCACGCACTCGCGGCGCAGCAATGTCCGCATACGACCACCCCCACGGAGGAAAGTCCATGGGTAAGCCCACAACCATCTCGCGCAACGCGCCAGCTGGGCAGAAGGTCGGATTGATTGCGGCAAGCAGGACCGGGCGCAAGCGCGGCAAGAAAATCAAGGCCGACGTAGCCAGGAAGTAAATGTTCATATAGGTGAAATGGTTTGGCAAAGAAATTTTTGTACTACGGAAAGACGCCGGAAGAGCTGGCAGTCATGCCTCTTGACGCGTTCGTCCTCACGCTTCCGTCCAACCAGCGCCGCACATTGAAGCGCAATTCGCCCAAGATCAAGGCATTCATCGCCCACATCCGCAAGGAAAAGGCGGCAAACAAGATGACGCTCAAGACGCACCTGCGCGAGATGCCCATAATCCCGGACATGCTCGGCATGCGCATCAAGGTTTACAACGGCAAGGAGTACCAGGACCTGCTCATAACGACCGAGCTTCTGGGGCACCGCCTCGGCGAGTATGCACACACGACCAAGATGGTCAAGCACTCGGGCCCGGGTATCGGAGCAACCCGCGGAAGCAAGTCAGTCGACCTCAAGTAGACAACAATGGTGTAACTTTCAGATGGGACTTTACAAGTATTCAGTAACAGCGGACAAGGCCAAGGTAGGCCAGGCCCAGGGATACGACCTGGACGTCTCCTACAAGGACCTGTGCAACGTGTGCGCAGCGCTCCGCCACAGGAACGTAGCCAAGGCGCGCACAATCCTCAACGAGGCAATCGAGCTGAAAATCCCCATCCTGTTCAAGAAGTTCAACACCGGCGTCGGGCACCGCTCCCAGCTTGGAGGCCGCAAGGGCCGCTTCCCCAAGAAGGAATGCCGCGCCGCACTCGCAATACTCAACAACGCAGTTGCCAACGCGACAAAGAAGGGGCTCGACGAGAACCTGCTCTTTGTCAAGAACGCCTGCGCATACAAGCAGAACGTACTCCCGCGCTACCGCAGGACATGGGTCGGCGGAGCCGCACTCGGATACGGAAAGCAGGCCATCCGCGCAGACTACGTCACAGCCAGGATGGAGATTACTGTTGAAGAGAGGCCCGCATTGCCAGGCAAGGCCAAGAAGAAGGCCGCAGCCAGGAAGGCGGCAGCTCAAAAGCCCGCTGGCGCAAAGCCCGAGGCAAAGGTTGAAAAGAAGGCCGAAAAGCACGCGGCCGTTGCACCAGCAGCCGCAAAGGCGGAGAACAAGGGGGCATAGAAATGGGCATTGAAAGAAAGTTCATCAACAAGGCGATTTCCGACCACAAGGTCCGCGCATTCATAAAGAAGGAAATGGACCGCGCAGGCGTATCGCAAGTCATACTCCAAAAGACCCCGATGGCAACGCGCATCATCATCTACGTGCGCAGGCCCGGAGTCGTAGTAGGAAAGAAGGGAAGCTCCATCAAGGACCTGTGCGAGAAGCTCACAGCACGCTTTGGTGTTGACAACCCCCAGCTTGACGTAATCGAGGTGGAGAACCCCTCGCTTGACGCAACACTCATGGCTGAGAAAATCGGACGCCAGATTGAGATTCGCGGCAACATCAAGCAAATCATGAGAATGACGCTCAAGGACATCATGGCAGCAGGCGCTGTAGGCGCAGAAGTCCGCCTTGCAGGAAAGGTCGTCGGAAAGGGCGGCAAGGCAAAGACCATGAAGATTTACGCAGGCCACCTCAAGAAGTCAGGGGACCCGGTCCACCTGATTCCGGAAGGCCGCTATGTATGCTATTTGAAGGCAGGAACCATCGGAGTGCGCGTAAAGATCGCGTCGCCGAAGGTCAAGTACCCTGACTCTTACGACATGAAGGCGCTCAACGCCAAGCTCGCAATAAAGCCCGTTGCAGAAGAGATTGCAGCAGCAAGCCAGGACGAGGCTCCGGCAACTGCGGACGCTGAGCTTGAGAAGACAATCGACTCCAAGCTTGAGGCTGCAAAGAAGGCCCCGGCCAAGAAGGAAGAGAAGGCCGCCCCCAAGAAGGAGAAGAAGCCCGAAGCCAAGTCTGAGGCAAAGAAGGCTGCTCCCAAGAAGGAGAAGAAGCCCGAAGCCAAGCCAGCTGAAAAGCCCGCAGAGGCTGCGAAGGAGTAAATTTCATTTACCTAAAAGGTTGACACGAATATGATCATCTCAAAGCGCGAAATCGCCGGAATGGACAAGGAAGCCCTGAAGAAGAAGCTTTCCGAAATCGAGACCGAGATAGCGCTCAACATGGGCGCAATCAGCAGCTCAGGCAAGCCCAACAACGGCAAGTTCCGCGAGCTCAAGAAGGTCCGCGCGTCAATCAAGCTTGCACTCTCCAAGAAGGGAGAGAAAGTCTAATTTTTCTTTCAATCTTTGTTAGTTTTTCAAGAGTTAGCGGACGCGGTCTAAAAAACAACGTTTTAAATCTAAAAGTGCAAGGACGTTGGGAAAAAGACAGATACGTTTTGCCTATGTCAATACTGCAATGGTTAAACCCGATTAAACGTCGTGTTTCTAGACTACTTTTTGAAAAAGTTGATTTAATTCGAAAAAACAGTTTGGTTATCGTCGGTGTCGATTGGGCACGAAAAAATCACAATTCAATAATCGCCGCAATAGTTGGCACGTTTTTTGTCCTTTTCTTCAAATTCGAATGGCTTCTGGCTTGGTTTATTGGCGCCTTGCCGATGTATTTTCTTACTACTATTGGTTGGAGTATTTTTGATGCGGTATTAGTATGGATTATGGGCTTAGTTTCGGTTCTTCTTTTTACAAATGCGATATTTTCGTCTCCTCAAACGCCCGCGGTTACTGTCACGGGGATTATTTTGCTAATGTTCTGTGCTGCAGGGGCGGATATGTGGCGTAATGTGAAAGAAAGAACTAAAATTTACCTTTATTGTGCAGCAATAATTGGTGCGGTATTAGCAATTCAGGCCGCGTGGCCGTTACTCACTCCTAAAGTATCTGTGGACGCTCCCCAACCAACGATTTACCAATTGAATTATCCAGATGGCGTATCGTCTAATAATATTGCCTATCTTTTTGGAAATATTTCTTTGAAGATAAAACCCGCGTTATTACCCTTTGGCAATTATGTATCAATCCCGATAATACCGTCTGATGCTGATGGAACGCTGATTAATGCTTGGCTTGCGTCTGCTCAGCCGTATGCAGTTCAACAAGTCAATAATTCAAACACTTCTGTTAGTCTCAAAATCTTAGGCGATGGTTGGACATATGAACAGATATCCGTAGTAATAGGTTATGTTGAGCAGTTAAACACAAGTCTGGTTGGTGCGAATCGTTTAATCCTAAATATCTATCCAGAAAACGTATCAAGTTTTCAGGAGCAAAATAAAACGTATTTAGTTACTCCAATAACTCTGACAAATAGTGCTCCATTCATGATTTGTCAAACGGATCAAGGAATAGGTGATATTCGGTATTTGGAGCGTGTTGTTCAGCAGTTACCTCAGAATGATTCTTATGTAGTTTATCTCGGTGATCGTTCCGTAATGCCGTCAAGTTTGTCTTTAGCAAAAGTTTTTGCCGGTGAAAATGCAAATTTCTTTTACCCGAAAGACCTTCTCACGCCTATAGCGATTAAACTACCCTATCTCTGTGTTCAACCCAATTCAACTCTTACGCAATGGCTTTACTTTTTGCCAGAAGGTTTCAGAGACACGCCGGTTGCTGAAAAATCCTCTTATGTGTCTTATCCTTATGCTTCCTATGTCGAAGATGTTAGGGTAAGATTTATACCCGAAACGTTCGTAACAACCTGCAAGGTATTCGATACTTGTCTTGTTTCCTTTCAAGTTGAAAATTTGAATTATAATAACCGGATTTATATCGCTGCATCGGACGTCTTATTTGGCAAAACTCCACTCGCGAATGAAGATGTAATAGTTGGTTGGTATGGTAATCGTCCTTCGATGGACGTAGCGCCTAATCAGACAAGTGATAATTTTCTAGTAAGTTTTATCTATAATTCTTCGATAACGGATTTAGATAAAATGAATGGGACTACTAAACAAGTGCGCGTGCCTATTCAACTTTATCGTTCGAATGGCTCTTGGATTGGAACGTTAAACCAATATTATGTTGGAACAGTAACCTTCCACAAATAATTGTTTATTCTGTCTACGGATTACTTTTCGTATTCCTCCTTGTAGACTTCCTTGCGGACATCGCGGCAAATCTTGAGGATGTCCTTCTGCGTGAGTCCTTTCTCGTCAGCCAACCGGCGCATCTTGTCAAGTATGTCCTCTTTGCCTGCCTTGGTTTTCTTTGTGGTCTTGGTCATTTAATCAACCTCTTTGCTTCTTCAACGAACTCTTCCGCATCCTGGACGTACGCTTGCGCGTCCTTTCTGGAGAACACACTTTTTCCGTAGTCCGCGCCGCTCTTGTCAACGGCCATCCTCTGCAAAAGGCGCAGGAATCGCTTGTTCTCGCCAGTAACCTTTCCCTGCTCCAAAAGCTTTCCAAACAATGCGGGCGCGTCGTCGTGTCTGGTGGCCTTGATGCGGAGGAACCTCAATGTGACTGCGTCGTTTGCTCGGATTATCGCGTGGATTGCAAGCGCGCAGCAGACGTTGGCCTGTGCTTCCCCGTTTTCAAGTGCCGCAAGCTTGTCCCTTGCGGAAGCAAGCCACGACTCTGCCTCCAAGGCTGCGCGTTCCGGGCTGTCAATCATGCCAGGCGCACCTTCTTCTTCCCAGCCAGGAAGCCGTCAAGCTCGGTTTTTGAGCGGAACTCAAGGGGCATCAGGTTCACCCCGTACTTTTCCCGCACAGAAGAGATTAGCGAAGGCAAGTCCATCTTGTTCTCCACAAGGAGCGCAACGTCGACATCGCTTTCCAAAGTCTCGTTGCCCGTTGCGACGCTCCCAAAGAGGTAGGCTTCCTTCAGGCCTTTTTTGCCCCGCAGTTCGCGTTTGAGCCCGGACAGGGACAATGTTTGGACGGATGCGCTCAGGCGCAGTATCTGGGCGACAAGCGCCGAGAACGGGCTTTCCTTGTAGCTTACCGCCCGGCTGTTCCCGATGGTCGCCACGCTTGCGACCTGGGACTTCTCAAACATCCAGATGAGCTTCCAGCAGGTGGCGAAGGGGACCCCTGCGGCCTTGGAAAGCTCGTTTATGGAAAATTGCCGTTTGGGGTAAGCCTGCAGGGTCGCAAACAGTTTGCGGGAACCCTTGAAGGAGAGCAGCTCAACAGCATCCACAAAACGCACCATTATCCCAAAAGGGATAATATTATCATAAAACTGATAGTTAATATTTCCTTGCATAACCCATCGCTACTGCATTTGGCCGGGATGGGGAAAAATGCGGGGTTGCACCGTTGTAAATCCTGAGTTTATTCCCTGCATGGTGGTAAATTCCCAGAGGGGAAGCGGGCCCAGTGCCTGTATTATAAGGGTTTATCGCTACTATTATCAAACGCCGAAAAAAGGCGAAAAACCATTAGGAGTGTTAAGAAAGAATGTCTGATATCTGTTCCAAGTGCGGCCTTCCCAAGGACATCTGCGCGTGCAGGACCCTGGAGAAGGAGACCACAAAGCAGTTGCGCGTGTTCGCAACAAAGAAACGCTTCAACAAGCTCGTGACAATCGTCGAGGGCTTGGAGGACGACGAACTCAACAAGGTCGGAAAGGAGCTCAAGAACCGCCTGGCATGCGGCGGGACAGCAAAGGACGGAAGAATCATCTTGCAGGGAAACCACCTGGACAAGGCGGTCGATTACCTCGTGACTTTGGGGTATCCAAGGGAAGCAATTAAAAACCTTGGTTTGCAATAAACTCTTCCGCATTTTTTTGCAACTGCATGAACTGCTATTGCAACATATGCAAGATTTGATGTTGATGGACGCAAAGACGTCCGCACCCTTTCGCCGAAGCCAAAAGCAAGGCATGGGATTTTTGTGCGAAGAGCTCATCGGGCTTTTCGCCAAGGTCTCCGGTTCGCCCTGCAAAGGTCTCATCGGCTTGGAGGGAAAAGTGGTCGACGAGACGAAGGACAACTTCGTAATCCGGACCGCAAAGGGCGACAAACTAGTCCCAAAGAAGGGAACAGTCTTCGAATTCGAAGGCCATCCCGAAGCACCAATCAAGGGCGACTGGATTTGTTTCCGTCCCGAGGACCGCACCAAGAAGGTCGCAGACCTCTTGCGAAGGAACCGGCTAAGATGAATAAAGGAAAAAGTTGAGCTTATGGAAAAATCCACAGACAAGAACGCATTGGTCATCTCGACCCGCGGAATGATATTTCAAGGCACCGTAGTCAGCCGCAAGGCGGACAAGACTGCAGTTGTCTCAATCGACTACCTGCGCAAGGTGCCCAAGTTCGAGAGGGTAGAAAAGCGCAGGACCAAGCTCCACGTCCACGTGCCCGACGGCATGGAAGTCAAGGAAGGAGACAAAGTCAAGTTCGTGGAGTGCCGCAAGCTCTCCAAGACAAAGAGCCACGTCGTCACCGACGTGCTGAAGGATTAATTTTTATCCGTGATTTACAATGCAGGGACTCACAGCACGCATTCCAAAGTCGCTCACAATCGGGAGCCGCCTCACTTGCGATGACAACTCCGGCGCAAAAATCGTCGAAATCATCGGGGTAATCGGCTGCCATGGTCGGCTTCGCCGCTACCCGTCAGCAGGAATCGGCGACATCGTAATCGTGTCCGTCAAGAAGGGAAAGCCCGAGATGGTCAAGAAGAAGGAGCGCGCTGTCATTACCCGCCAGAAGTTCGCATTCAGGCGCGGAAAGGAGCGCGTGAAGTTCGAGGACAACGCATGCGTCATCATCGACGACGCAGGCCTGCCCAAGGGCACTGAAATCAAGGGCGCTGTTGCACGCGAAATCGCCGAGCGCTTCCCCAAGGTCGTGCCGTTGTCATCTGCAGTAATCTAGATATTTACACGTGATTTTTCATGAAGTTCTCAAGGTCCGTCTCAAAGCAGCCGCGTAAGAAGAGGAAGGAGCGCTACCAGGCGCCACTCCACAAGGCACGCGCGTTCCTCCACTGCAACGTCGCAAAGGAGCTCCGCAAGAAAGTCGGCTCAAAGACCGCACTTGTCCGCCGTGGCGACACCGTCAAGGTGATGCGCGGCTCGTTCAAGGCAAAGACCGGCAAGGTCACCGAAGTTGACTACAAGACGCTCAAGGTTTTCGTAGAGGGAATGACCGTCCAGGGACGCAAGAGCAAGAAGCGCTCGTTCGTGCCCTTCGACTCGTCCAACCTCCAAATCATCGAGAAGTTCTCCGGAAAGGAGGAAAAGACTGCGGCAAAGCCCGCTGCAGTTGCTCCTGCAAAGAAGGAGGAGAAGAAGGCAGAGGAAAAGACTGCGGCGCCGGTTGCAAAGGCACCCGCGCAGACAGCGTAATTGAGGTAAAAAACACTTATGGCAAGCCACGGAAAGAAAAGGCACATGAAGCGCCTGGCAAGGCCCAAGGCCATGCCGATTTCGCCCAAGAAGTACACTTACCTGAGGAAGGCCTCGGCAGGTGCCCACCCCAAGGACCAGTCGCTCCCGATTACAACGTACCTTGTTGAAATCCTCCAGGTCGCACAGAACGCCCGCGAGGCACGCAAGCTCCTGCGCGGCGGAGTAGTCTTTGTGGACGGCAAGGCAGTTCGCGACCCGTCATTCCCCATCGGGCTGATGGACGTAATCTCAATCCCCCTTGTGGAAAAGCACATCCGCGTCACCATCAACAAGGGAAAGCTCGCATTCACCCCGGTCTCAAAGGACCAGGTATCACAGAAGCTCTGCAGGATTGTTTCCAAGAAGCAGCTTGCAAAGAACAAGTTCCAGCTGGGACTTCACGACGGCCGCAACATAATGGTTGAGGACGGCAAGAAGTACGCAACCGGCGGCACTCTCAAGATTGCGGTTCCGAGCCAGAAGATAGAGGACTACCTTGCACTCAAGAAGGGCGCAACCTGCCTTGTTGACAAGGGAGTGCACGCAGGAGTCGTCGCAGTGCTTGAGGAGCTCATCGAGCGCGAGGCAAGCAGGGCAACAGACGCTTCGCTCAAGACTTCGGACGGCAAGGTCTTCACCACCCGCAAGGACTACCTGCTCGTGGTCAATGGCGGTTTCCAGTAAATTTTACTAAAAGATTGATGTTTTATGGCAAGCGAAATCATCCGCATCGACAAGGTCACGCTCAACTGCGGCGTAGGCGCACCGGGCCAGGAGCTCGAGAACGCACGCGTCCTGCTTGAGCGCATCTCAGGCCACAAGGCAGTTTACACGCAGGCCAAGACTCGCAACCCGACTTTCAAGATAAGGAAGGGCGACAACATCGGTTGCAAGGTCACTCTTCGCGGGAAGGAATCCTCAGAGCTTTTGAAGAAGGCACTCGAGGTTCCCGACCACCAGATTTCCGAAAGGAGCTTCGACGACAACGGCAACGTTGCGTTCGGAATCAAGGAGTACATTGACTTCCCCGGAATCAAGTACGACCCCAAAATCGGGATGATGGGCTTTGACGTGTGCATCACGCTTGTAAAGGCAGGTGTGCGCGTGCAGAGGCGCAAGATACAGCCCAAGAAGCTTCCGCGCAAGCAGCGCGTAGGCAAGAAGGAAGCGCAGGAGTACATGGTAAAGAACTTCAGCGTCAAGTTGGTCTCCGCAAACTCGGAAGAGAGCGGGGCATAGTTACATTCATTATTAGGTGAAAACCTCTTTGCAGAAAGACGAAAGCAAGTACAAAATGCGCGGCAACCGCCGCTGCTGGAGATGCGGGAACGTCCGCGGGCTCATCCGTAAGTACGGCCTGTTTTGTTGCAGGAAGTGCTTCCGCGAGACTGCGGTAGACCTGGGCTTCAAGAAGTACGGCTAAAATTGGTGTGAATATTCATGGCTGACAATCTCGCAAACGCGCTCAACGCGGTGAAGGTATCCGAAGGCAAGGGCAAGCACGAAATAGTCGTGCCGGCGTCCAAGCTCATCCGCGAAGTCTTCACCATACTGCAGCGCGAAGGCTACATAGGCGATTTCGAGTTCCGCGAGGACGGAAAGAGCGGCAACATCCGCGTAGGCCTCGTGGGCAAGGTCAACAACTGTGGCATCGTCTCGCCCCGTTTTGCTGCAAAGCAGGACGAGTGGGAGAAGTGGGAGCAGCGCTACCTGCCCGCACGCAACGTCGGCATGCTCATCATCAGCACCTCCAAGGGGCTCTTGACGAACGCGCAGGCAAGAAAGGAAGGGGTCGGCGGAAGGCTCTTGGCATTCGTGTATTAGTTCATTATTGTGGTTTTTATGGAAATTCCATCCGGCATAACTGTCGCAACGGCAAAGAACAAGGTCACTGTAAGCAAGGGCGCAGACGCCCTTGAGCACTTCTACGACTCGTCCATGGTCACGATTACCGTCGAGGCAGGGAAAGTCACGTTCGCGCCAGTAGGCAAGCAGGGCCGCAAGGTCAAGTCAGCAGTTTGCTCGGCAGAGGCGCACGTGCGCAACATGATAAAGGGCCTTTCAACTCCCTATTCCAAGAAGCTCTCGCTTGTGTACGCACACTTCCCCGTGACTGTAGAGGTCAAGGGACAGGAAGTATTCATCAAGAACTTCCTTGGAGAAAAGCTCGCGCGCAAGGCAAAGATTGCAGGAAAGACCAAGGTCAAGGTTGCAGGCCAGGACATCACTGTCGAGGGCCCGAGCAAGGATGACGTCGGCCAGACTGCAAACAACATAGCGAAGGCAACGCGCATCACCAACAAGGACATCCGCGTCTTCCAGGACGGGATTTATTACGCTTAAGTAAATGCAAAAAGATATTTGTGATTTTTATGGCAGCAATCCACCCGAAGTTCACACGCCAAAACCGCTCCGTTGACAAGAGAGTCGGAGAGGCTTGGCGCAAGCCGCGCGGCATTGACAACAAGCAGCGCGTAATGCTTGGCTGGTGCGGCGCGATGCCCAACATCGGCTACCGCTCCCCCAAGGACACCCGCGGGATGCGCAACGGCAAGATGCTCAAGGTCGTGCACAACGAGACCGAGCTTGCCAAGTGCGACGCGAAGGCGGATGGCATTTACTTTGCCGCAACAATCGGCAAGAAAAAGCGCGCAGTCCTGCTTGCAAAGGCAACTGCGATGGGAATCCGCGTCTACAACTCGGGAGTACCGCGCAAGAACCCTGCTGACAAGAAGGCGGCAGTTGCAAAGGAAGCTGCAAAGCCGGCTCCGGCAGCCCCTGCGGCCCCGAAGGCAAAATAGATTTTGATGGTGCATTGATGTGTCAATAGAAACAACCAAGAGAGTCGTTTCACGCTTCTGCAAGGTAGGCGAGAGCCGCATTGCAATCCGCGACTACAAGGCCGCAAAGGAGGCCCTCACCGCAGACGACATGCGCGAGCTTGTCAAGTCCGGCGCAATCGAGATCCGGCCCGCAAAGGGAGTCGGACGCGCCAAGGCACGCGCAAAGCAGGCCAACAAGGAGGCAGGCAGGCGCCGTGGAAGCGGAAGCCGCAAGGGCAGCCAGTTTGCGAAGGTCACCCGCAAGGACCGCTGGGTCCGCAAGGTCCGCGCACAGCGCAAGGTCCTTGTGAACCTGAAGGCAAGGCTTGCAGACGGGGCCTATCGCGAGCTGTACTCGCAGATCAAGGGCGGTATGTTCCGCGACAAGAAGCACCTGCTCTCGCACGCAGTTGCAAAGGGATACTTGAAATAATTATTTAGGTGTTTTGATTTTGACTAAGGCAAAGGGACCAAATTTCCTGGTACACTTCCGCAGGCGCCGCGCAGGCCGCACTGACTACCAGCGCAGGCTCGGACTGCTCAAGTCGGGCATCCCACGCATGGTAGTGCGCAAGACCAACCGCTATGTGGTGGTTCACGTTTCAAAGCTCTCCGAGAAGGGCGACGTCACTGTTGCGCACGCAACCTCGCAGGCCCTCAAGGAGTACGGCTTTGCAGGAAAGTGCAACGCGCCTTCCGCATACCTTACGGGCATGCTAGTTGCCAAGATGGCAAAGGCCGCAGGAGTAAAGCAAGTCATACTTGACATCGGGCTTCACACCAACACCCAGGGAAGCATAGTGTTCTGCGCGCAGAAGGGCGCAATCGACGCGGGCCTGGAATCCTCGCTCAACGAGGACAAGCTCCCGCCGGCAGAACGCATCTCAGGCTCGCACTTGAAGAACGCAGCTGACTTTGCGAAGGCAAAGGACGCCATCCTTAAGGCGGACGTAACTGCAAAGCCCAAAGGGGCCAAGAAGGTTGACAAGAAATGAGATTCCAGAACAGACGCAACGGACCCCGCGAGGAGCGCGTAATCGACCTTTCAGGTTGGACTCCAAAGACCACTCTCGGCCGCAAGGTCAAGTCAGGCGAGATCACTTCAATTGACCAGATACTTGAGAAGGGCCAGAAGATACTCGAGCCCGAAATCGTCACAATGCTCCTTCCGGACCTCAAGGAAGAGGTTCTCGCACTTCGCAGCACCCAGCGCATGACCGCGTCGGGCCGCAAGCAGAAGATGGAAGCGTTCGTCGCACTTGGGAACAAGCGCGGATACATTGCGCTCGGGATAGGCAAGGCAGTCGAGGCACGCGACGCAATCGCAGAGGCGATCTCGGACGCCAAGAAGCGCGTCATCAAGGTCCGCCTCGGATGCGGCTCGTGGGAGTGCGGATGCGGGACGGGCCACTCGGTGCCCCGCGAAGTCATCGGCAAGAATTCCAGCACGCAGATTACAATCAAGCCCGCACCACGCGGCGTAGGACTCGTGGCAGGCGAAGTCGCAAAGAAGGTGCTCACGCTCGCAGGAGTGTCGGATGCCTGGACCTTTGCGAAGGGACGCACGCGCAACGTGCTCAACATGGTGCTCGCGACAATCGACGCGCTTGACTCGCTCAACAGCCTCAAGGCGGGCAAGGGCGCAAGCATCTACGACGACATCGCAGCAGAGGTAGCAAAGATACCCGCTGACGAGATAGTGCAGGCGCCGGCAGCAGCCGAGCCAGAGAAGGCATAAATTTCAGGATTTGATTTTAATGGACAAGAAACAACCCAAATCAGCCGCACACGCGGCAGCCCACAAGGCAAAGCCCGTTGACGGCGGCAGCATCATCGTAGTGCGCATCCGCGGAATGAGGACAACTCCCCGCACGATAGAGCACACCATGCTCTTGATGAACCTTTCGCGCAAGTTCCACTGCGCAATCCTGCCCAACGACGCAATAGACCGCGGCATGATTGAGCAGGCAAAGGACTTCATCACCTTCGGCCCCGCCAACGCAAAGGCAGTTGAGGAGCTCTTCTCAAAGAGGGGACGCACTGCAGACGGCAAGGCGCTCACTGACGATTACCTTAAGACCAGCAAGTCCGGGTTCAGCTCCATAAAGGAGCTCTCCGCGGCAGTGCTTGCAGGAACCACCCGGCTTACCCGCGTCAAGCAGGTAAAGGCGATTTTCCGGCTCAGCCCGCCCCGCAAGGGATTCGGCTCAATCAAGGGAGTCTTCCCCGACGGCGCGCTCGGAGTGCGCAATGACAAGGAAATGGAAGCGCTCATAGCGTCCATGGTTTAAGTATAATTTGCAATCGTGATATTTTATGGCAAGGCGAATCAAGAGCAAGAAGCGCAAGTACCTCGGCAACCGCTCGTACGGTCGCGGCAACACCAAGAACGGCCGTGGCAAGGGCACCCGTGGAGGAGTCGGGCGCGCAG